>Ga0255178_1000006_pt1 | contig 392735 bp, 397 predicted proteins | sample Atl_Atlam_RepC_8_FD_183019 | JGI IMG/M metagenome (GOLD analysis project Ga0255178, IMG submission 183019) | Freshwater microbial communities from Altamaha River, Georgia, United States - Atl_Atlam_RepC_8d | ecosystem: Environmental > Aquatic > Freshwater > River | place: USA: Georgia...
CTCGGTAGCGGGGAGAGACCCCGTACCCCCCAACCGGCCGCTTTCGGGCAGCCGGCCGCCCACCAAGAGGCCAAGAATATGAGCGAAAAGGCACAGAACGTTCAGGACGTCTTCCTGAACCACCTTCGGAAGAACAAGACTCCGGTCACGATCTTCCTCGTGAACGGCGTGAAGCTGCAGGGCATCGTCACGTGGTTCGACAATTTCTCGGTGCTGCTGCGCCGCGATGGGCATTCGCAACTCGTCTACAAGCATGCGATCTCGACCATCATGCCGGTCACCCCGGTGCAGCTGTTCGACGGGGACAAGGCCGACGCAGGCTGATTTGATCGACGAATTCGAGCAGGGCACACGGGAAAAGCGCGCACGGCAGCCGCTCGAGACCGTGCGTCCGGCAACGGTCGCGGCCGTCGTGTCCCCCTACATGGCGGGGCCGCGGGGTCGCGGCAGCGAACGCGACAGCGAGGCCAAGCTCGAAGAGGCCGTGGGTCTTGCCCGGGCGATCGATCTCGACGTCCGACTGCAGCAGGTCGCGCCGCTGCGGCAGGTCACCCCGGCGACCCTGCTGGGCAAGGGCGTCGTCGCCCGGATCGCCGCCGCGGTCGAGGAACTGGGCATCGGCCTGGTCGTCGTCGACGACAAGCTCACGCCCGTCCAGCAGCGCAACCTCGAGAAGGCCTGGCAGGCCAAGGTCATCGATCGTACCGGGCTCATCCTGGAAATCTTCGGCGCGCGTGCCCGCACCCATGAAGGCCGGCTTCAGGTCGAACTGGCGGCGCTCGACTACCAGCGTGGCCGGCTCGTACGGTCGTGGACCCATCTCGAGCGGCAGCGCGGCGGCTTCGGCTTCCTGGGCGGCCCCGGCGAATCGCAGATCGAGATCGACCGCCGCCTGATCGGCGAGCGCATCGTCAGGATCAAGCGCGACCTCGAGAGCGTGCGCAAGACGCGCGCCGTCAACCGGGCCGGGCGCAAGAAGGCCCGCCTGCCCACGGTGGCACTGGTCGGCTACACCAATGCCGGCAAGTCGACGCTGTTCAACCGGATGTCGGGCGCCGAGGTGATGGCCAAGGACCTGCTCTTCGCCACGCTCGATCCCACGATGCGGTCGATCAAGCTGCCGAACGGCAAGGCCTGCGTCCTGTCCGACACGGTGGGCTTCGTCTCCGACCTGCCGACGCACCTGGTCGCGGCCTTCCGCGCCACGCTGGAAGAGGTGATCGAGGCCGACCTGATCGTGCATGTGCGCGACGTTTCCCATCCCGACACAGACCAGCAGCGCGCCGACGTCGAAGAGGTGTTGCGCGAGCTCGGGGCGCTGGACGAGGCAGGGGGGCGCCCGTTCATCGAGGCGCTGAACAAGGTCGATGCGCTGCCCGAGGAGGTGCGCCAGACTCTGGAAACCCGGACCTCGACCGGCGCCGAGCGTGCCCGGCAGTATCCAGTGTCGGCGCTGACGGGCGAGGGCGTGGAACGGCTGTTGAACGCGATCGCCGACCTGCTGGGCGCGGCCGGCGAGGCTCGCGAGGTTTCGGTGCCGCTGGCCGACGGGGCGACCATCGCCTGGCTCTATCGGCACGGCGAGGTGCGAAGCCGCCGGGACGAGGGGGATACCGCCTGGCTCACGGTGGCGCTCGACGACGCCGCGGCCGCCCAGTTCGAACGCCGCCAGCAGGCGCGCTGACAGCTCTGCGTTGACACTCCGAGGGCGCGCTTCCTATAAGCGCCCGTCATTCTCAGGACGAAGGAAACACCATGGCTTTCAAGCCCTTGCACGATCGAATTCTGCTGAAGCCGGTGGCCGCCGAGACCCGCACCAAGGGCGGTCTGATCATTCCCGACACGGCCCAGGAAAAGCCGATGCAGGGCAAGGTCGTCGCGGTCGGCAAGGGCCGCCGCCTCGAGGATGGCCGCCTGCAGGAACTCGGCGTCAAGGTCGGTGACACCGTCCTCTACGGCAAGTGGTCCGGCACCGAGGTGAAGCTCGGCGGCGAGGACCACGTGATCCTGAAGGAAGAGGACCTGTTCGGCGTCGTCGGCTGAGGCCGATGATCGACGCCGGCGGCTCGGAACGGGTCGCCGAACTCATGCGCGAGACGGCGGCGGCCGAGTTGCTGCCGCGGTTCCGCAATCTGTCCAAGGACGAGGTCCGCGAGAAGCGGCCGGGTGACATCGTCACCGTGGCCGACGTGGCATCCGAACAGCGGCTGGCCGCCGGGCTGGCAAAAATCCTGCCCGGGGTTCCGGTCGTGGGCGAGGAGGCCGTGGAGAAGGATCCCGGGTTGCTCGATCTCGTGGCCCGTCCCGGCGAGGCCTGCTGGATCGTCGACCCGCTCGACGGCACGGCGAACTTCGCCGCCGGCCGGGATCGCTTCGCGATGATCATCTGCCTCGTGCAGGACGCCACGGCGATCGGCGGCTGGATCCTCGACGTGCCGAACAACCGGCTGGCCGTGACCCATCGCGGGGGCGGCGTGACGCTCGACGGCAAGGTGGTCCAGGGTATGCCCGGCGCCGGGCCGCTCAACGGCTTCGTGGGCTACAAGATCGCCAAGTCGTTCGAAGAGCAGCTGAGCCCCGGCCAGCGCGCCCGGCTCGGCAGCATCACCACCTTGCGCTGCGCGGGCGCGGAATATCTGGAGATCCTGGCCGGCCGCGCGAACTTCAGCCTCTACCGTACGACCAAGCCTTGGGACCACGCCGCCGGCACCCTGATGATGCGGGAGGCGGGCGGCGGCGCCGTGCAGTTCGGCGCGGCCCCGTACAGCCCGGCGCAGCCTCTCAATGCCGGCCTGATCACCGCTTCGACCGACGAGGCCCTGAGCGAGGCGAGGGCGCTGCTCGAGGCCTCGCGCCTGCCGCTGCTGACGCCGAGGCCATAGGGCCTCAGGGCCGCCTCTTGGCTTCCTGCCAGAGCGCTTCCATTTCCTCGAGGCTGGCCTCGGACGGCTTGCGGCCGGTTTCGGCCAGGCGCCGCTCGATGTGGCGAAACCGCCTTTCGAATTTGTCGTTGGTGGCGCGCAATGCGACCTCCGGGTCGACCTTGCAGTGCCGGGCGAGGTTCGCGACCGCGAACAGGACGTCGCCGAGTTCGTCTGCGACCTTCGTCTGCTCGACCTTGCCGGCCTCCAACTCGGCGCGCAGCTCCTGCAGCTCCTCCTCAATCTTGTCGATGACCGGGCCGATTGAGCCCCAATCGAAGCCGACCCGGGCCGCCCGTTTCTGGATCTTCTCGGCCCGCATCAGAGCGGGAAGGGCGCGAGCCACGCCGTCCAGAGCTCCCGTCGTGCCCTCACTGGCGCCCTTGGCTGCCCGTTCGGCGGCCTTGCGGGCCTCCCAGGAGACGGTCTGGGCATCAGCCGTTCGGATATCCAGCTCGCCGAACACGTGGGGATGGCGGTCGACCATCTTGTCGGCGATTGCCGCGGCGACGTCGTCGAAGGCAAAGGCCCGTGCCTCGCTGGCGATCTGGCTGTGATAGACGACCTGCAGCAGCAGATCGCCGAGTTCCTCCTTTAGTGCCGGCAGGTCGTTGCGCTCGATCGCGTCGGCGACCTCGTAGGCTTCCTCGATCGTGTATGGCGCGATGGAGCGAAAGGTCTGGTCGATGTCCCAGGGGCAGCCGTGCTCACGGTCGCGGAGCCAGGCCATGACGGCCAGCAGCCGCGGGAGCGGTTCGCTGGGGAGCGATTCCGGGGTGGGCTTGCCTTGCGTCATGGCTTCGAACTCATTCCCGATTATCGTATAATATATATTATGACAAATATTGATATAGTATCTATATCAATATACTACCAGTCGATCCGCATATTCTGCGTAATCAACGCCAGCAGTTGGAGGCCGCGACTGGCCTCGTTGGCCGGCATGCCCAGCGTCACGAGTACGCCGAACTTCGCGTTCCGGGGATCCGGAACCACGAGGTCGAAAACGGTCCGCGGCCCGGCGCCGTCGGACGATCCCTTCGGGACGTTCTCATAAACGATCAGGAAACTGCCGTCCGCCAACTTGCGCGCCTGCGACTGAACACCCGGCCGCCGGGCCTTTATGGAGCCGGCCTTGGCGGCGACGTAGTGCTCGGCGTCGCGCACGCCCTCGTGGGCGAAGTCGACCCGCCAGACGATCAGCCGGATGCGCTTGTCCAGCGTGTAGGCGACGCCCCGCTCCCCATCCTCCGTGGCCTGCCAGCCCATCGGGAGCAATAGTTCGACTTTGACCGAGTCGAAGCGCAAGCGGACCGCCTGGGTGGCCCGGTCGATGCCGAGGACGCGGGTAAACTTCTGGGTGGTCCCGCCACCGATGCTCTGTTCGCCCTGGGTGTAGCTTGCGCCATTGTCCGGAACGCCGAAGTCCCTGAACGTGAGGCCGCCGGGGTCCAGCCGACCCGCCGTTTGGGCGCTCAGCGGCGCCGCCGAGAGCGCAACCAGGGCCGCCGCCGACCCCGACAGGAACATCCGGCGTCCGGACTCCTTTCGTTTACGCTCGCGCGTTACATCAGAAAGTCCCGTTAGCCCATTGGCGTAAAACAATTATCTACCCTAAATGTCGATCCGAAGACCGTCATGGCACGGCGTCACGTGAGCCGGCGTCGTCCCATCGACTTCGGCATAGTCCATATCGACATGCAGGTTGGTCAAGTACGCCCGACGGGGCTTCAGACGATCGATCCATTCGAGTGCCCGGTCGAGATGGGCGTGGGTCGGGTGCGGCCGGTAGCGCATGGCGTCTACGATCAGCACCTCGACACCCTCGAGCGCCTGCAGCGACTCCTCGGGCAGCGTGACGACGTCGTTGGCATAGCCGACGGCGCCGAAGCGGAACCCAAGCGAGGGAATCGTCCCGTGGTCCTGCAGGAACGGCACGACCGGAAGACCGGCGGCACGGAAGGGACCCGAGATCACGCTGTGACGGTAGATCGGATTGTAGAAGCCGTTGCCCTCGGCATGGAAGCAGTAGCCGAAGCGCCGGCTCAGCACGCCGTAAGTCCGCTCGTCCGACCACGACTCGATCTGGCCGTGGCGCAGCGCGAACGGCCTGAGATCGTCGATCCCGTGACACTGGTCGGCATGGTCATGAGTCCAGATCACAGCGTCGATCCGCTCGACCTCCGCAGCCAGAAGCTGGCTGCGCACATCGGGCGAGGTGTCGATCAGCAGGGTCTTGCCCTCATCCTGGACCAGGATCGAGCAGCGGGTGCGGCGGTTGCGCGGGTCGGCCGGGTTGGCCGCCCCCCACTCGCCCTTCCCGCCCGGTCCGCCCACCCGGGGAACGCCCGCCGAGGTGCCGCAGCCCAGAATGGTCACGCGCACCGGGAACGCTCCGCCTTGGTGAAAAGCCGGAAGAAGTTGTCGGTCGTCGCAGCCTCGAGCTCGGCCAGGCCGATGCCCTTGAGCTCGGCCACCTTCGCCGCCGTATGGGCGACGAAGGCAGGCTCGTTGGTCTTGCCACGCTTCGGGACCGGTGCCAGGTAGGGCGCGTCGGTCTCGACCAGGAGCCGGTCGAGCGGCACGTCGCGCACGATGGCGCGCAGATCCTCGGCCGCCTTGAAGGTCACGATCCCGGAGATCGATATGTAGAGGCCGAGGGCCAGGGCGCGTTCGGCCACGGCGCGGCCCGAGCTGAAACAGTGGATCAGTCCGGGGAAGGCGCCCTTCCGGTGCTCCTCCTCCAGCATGTCCCCGGTTTCGCCATCGGCGTTGCGGGTGTGGACGATCAGCGGCAAGCCGGTCTCGCGGGAGGCCGCGATATGGGCGCGGAAGCTCTCGGCCTGCTCCTCGCGCGGGCTGTGCTCGTAGTAAAAGTCAAGACCCGTCTCGCCGATGCCCACGACCTTGGGATGGCGCGTCGCCTCGATCAGCCGGTCGGGGGTGCGCTGCCCCTCCTCCTTGGCCTCGTGCGGATGGACGCCGACCGAGCACCAGACGTTGTCATGGCGCTCGGCGATCGCGCGCACCCGCGCGAACTGGTCGAGCCGCGTGCCGATCGTCAGCATGCCGCCGATACCGGCCGTCCGGGCGCGCGCCAGCACGCCGGCCTCGTCGCTGGTCAGCTCCGGAAAATCCAAATGGCAGTGGCTGTCGATCAGCATCGCTAGCCGGCGGCCTTGGGGACCTTGGGTGCCTTGGACTGCTTCGGCGGCTTGGCCGGCGCGGCGGCCGGTGCTGCCTCGACGAAGCGCGGGAACACGCCTTGCGGTACCGGCAACGCCGTGCCCGGCACCAGCTCCTCGTCGAAGGCGACATAGACACGCTTCTCCGGCGGGATCGCCAGCTGGTCGAGGATCTTCGCCGTCGAACCGGGCATGAAAGGCTGCACCAGCAGGGTGACCCGCCGGATCGTCTCGGCAAGCACCCACAGTACCGTGTCGCGCCGCACCGGGTCGGTCTTGGCGAGCGCCCAGGGTGCCTGCGCATCAACGTAGCGATTGGCGTCGGCGATCACTTCCCAGATGGCGGTCAACGCCTTGTGGAAGGCCTGCTCGTCCAATTCAGCCCGCACGATGGCCAGCAGCCCCTTCGCGCGATCGAGCAGCACGGTGTCCGCCTCGATCAGGTCGCCCTTGGGCGGGACCTTCTCGCCACTGTTCTTGGCGACGATCGACAGCACGCGCTGGCAGAGATTGCCGTAGGCGTTGGCGAGGTCGGCATTCATGCGGCCGATCAGGGCGCGGCGCTGGAAATCGCCGTCATTGCCGAACGGCACTTCGCGCAGCAGGAAGTAGCGCACCTGGTCGAGCCCGAAGGTCTTCACCAGCTCCACCGGGTCGATCACGTTGCCGAGCGACTTCGAGATCTTCTGGCCCTCGTTGGTCCACCATCCGTGCGCGAAGACGCGCTGCGGTGGCGGGAGGTCAGCGGCCATCAGGAAGGCGGGCCAGAACACGCAATGGAAGCGGATGATGTCCTTGCCGACCATGTGGAGGTTGGCCGGCCAGTACTTCCACAGCGGATTGGTCTGGTCGGGATAGCCACACTCGGTGATGTAGTTCGTGAGCGCGTCCAGCCAGACATACATGATGTGGCTGGAATTGCCCGGCACGGGAATGCCCCAGGAGAAGCTGGTACGCGAGACCGAGAGGTCCTGCAGGCCGCCCTTCACGAAGCTCATCACTTCGTTGCGCCGGCTGTCGGGGCCGATGAAGGCCGGGTTCTTCTCGTAGTAGTCGAGCAGCCGCTCGGCCCAGGCCGAGAGCCTGAAGAAGTAGGACGGCTCCTCGACCCACTGCACCTCGGCGCCTGTCGCGGTGGCGCGGCGCTTGTTGTCGGGACCGACTTCGGTCTCGCCCTCGACGAAATAGGTTTCGTCGCGCACCGAGTACCATCCGGCATACTTGCCTTCGTAGATGTGGCCCGCGGCGACCAGCTTCTCCCACAGCGCCTGGCAGGCCGCGTAGTGGCGCGGCTCGGTCGTGCGGATGAAATTGTCGGGGCTGTAGTCCATCACCCCGATCAGGTCGCGAAACGACTGGCTCACCTTGTCGGTGAAGGCCTGCGGCGGCAATCCGGCGGCGGCCGCCGCCGTCTCGATCTTCTGGCCGTGCTCGTCGGTGCCGGTGAGAAAGTGCACATCATGACCGTCGAGACGCTTGAAACGTGCCAGCACATCGCAGGCGAGCGTCGTGTAGGCATGCCCGATATGGGGCACGTCGTTGACATAGTAGATCGGCGTGGTGACGTAGTAGGTGCTTTTGCCCGACATGATTACTTAACTCCGAACGGCCGCCCCTTCCGGGGCACGAGACTCAAGCGCGTTCAGCCCCGCATTCGTTCGCGGGGCAGAGAGTCTCCGATGTCGGACCGGGGCAACATGTGGGTCTTTTCTCATGGCTCCCTTTGCCGATCAAGGCACGCGCTCAGCGCGTCGCCGACTGCAGCGCGAGGAAGCTCCCCATGACGGTCTGCTTGCGGTCGAGGTTGACGGCATCGGCCCGCGAGAAGAGCAGCGCGACCTGTTCCGCTGCCGCCATCCAGCGATCCAGGCTGGCTGCGGACAGCAGCCTCGCCCGCAGGCCGCTCTCCATCGGCACGACCGGTGCAGCTTCCGTGGTGAGCGCCGCCTGACGCATCAGGCCCTTCAGCCAGCCGTCGAACAGATAGTTGAGCGCGCGCCAGTCGGCATTCGCCTCCTCGCCGCGCTTGGCGAAGCGTTCGGCAAAGCCGTGCAGCCGGGGCATGTCGAGATCGGGCAGGGTCGCCAGCACCTCGACCATCTCGCGATAGAGGTCGAGGCTGCCTGCCCCGGCCAATTCGAGCGCGCGACCGATGCTGCCCTCGGCGAGACGCGCGAGCGCCCGTCGCTCCTCGTCCTTCGTCTCGGGCGCATGGTCGCCGAGCAGCCTGACCACAGTGTCCTCGCCGAGCGGCTGCAGTGCGAGTCGCCGGCAGCGCGAGCGGATGGTCGGCAACAACCGACCCGGCGCGTGCGACACAATCAGCAGAATCGCGTTTGGCGGCGGCTCCTCAAGGACCTTGAGCACGGCATTGGCGCTGTTGCGGTTCATCTCGTCGGCCGAATCGACGATGGCGACGCGCCATTTTCCCATCGCCGGCGTCATGTGCATGAAATCGCCCAGCCCGCGCACGTCATCGACAGCGATCTCGGCGCGTATGCGGCCGGTATCGTGGTTGAGCGCGCGTCGCAGATGGAACAGGTCGGGATGCGAGCGCGCATCGATCAGGTGACGGCCCGGCGCGTCGACCGGAACGCCGAGCGACTCCGGCCCGCCCCCGAACAGGCCACCCTGGTCCTGACCCGCCAGCAGGAACCTTGCGAAGCGCCAGGCGAGCGTTGCCTTGCCGATGCCGCGCGGACCGGTCAGCAGCCAGGCGTGATGCAGCCGGCCGCTCTGCTGCGCCGCCAGCATCGTCCGTTCGGCCAGCTCATGCCCGACCAGCCGGTCGTTGCGCCAGGGCGGTGGCCAGCCGTAGGGCCATTCGAGCTTTTCAAGCTCCGCCGGATCGGACGGCGTTTTGCCCCGTGCCACGGCTCAGGGGTCCAGTTTTTCGGTCACCGCGGCGGCAATTGCGCGCGCGATCTCATCGATGCCGACGGTGGCATCGACCACGACGCAGCGCCGGGGATCGGCGGCGGCAATGTCCAGGAATCCCGCGCGGACACGCTCGTGGAAATCGAGCGGCAGCGATTCGTATCGCGTCTCGTTGCCCCGCCGCGACGCCGCGCGCGTCAGGCCGGTCTCGACCGGCAGGTCGAGGATCAGGGTGAGATCGGGCCGGAAATCTCCCACGGCGATATCGTATAGCTTAGCCAGCATCGCGCGGTCGGCACCATATCCGTAACCCTGATAGGCCATGGTGGAGTCGGCGAAGCGATCCGATACGACCCAGGTCCCGCTCCGGACGGCGGGCAGCACCGTGCTGCGCAGATGCTCGCGGCGGGCCGCGAAATGTAGCAACGCCTCGGTGACGCCATCCCAGCGCTCCACGGGGCCCTCGACCAGCAGTTTGCGCACCATCTCGGCGCCGGGCGCGCCTCCCGGCTCGCGCGTGGCGATGCACGCGTGACCGCGCTTCTCGATCCATTCCTTGAGGCGGGTGACTTGTGTCGACTTACCGGCCCCTTCTCCGCCCTCCAGCGTGATGAAGAGGCCCTGGCTGCGCTCCTTCACGACATCCAGCCGAACATGTAGTGGCGCAACATCGTGGCGACGCGTCCGAACACGCCCATCCGCGGCACGTCGGCGCCCGCTTCGAGCGGATACTCCATCGTACGGTTGTCGGGCAGCGTGACGACGGCGGTTCCGATCCTGGTGCCCTTGATGATGGGTGCGGCGATCGGTCCATCGAAGCGCGCGATGACACGCGGCGTCACCGTCTGGCCCGTTGGCATCGTCAGCTGCACGGTCTTCGGGATGACCAGCGGTACCTTTTCCTGGGCGCCCAGCCACACCGGCGCCTCGACCAGCATGTCGCCGGCGCGGAAAACCGTGATGTTCGTCGACTCGCGGAAGCCCCACTCCATCAGTCGCGCCGTCTCCTGCGCGCGTTCCGCCATCGAATTGAGCCCGTTGACGACGAGGATCAGGCGACGCCCGTCACGCACGGCCGAGGTGGTCTGGCCATAGCCGCCTTCTTCCGTATGGCCTGTCTTGAGGCCGTCGGTACCGGGCGTGATCTTCAGGAGGCGGTTACGGTTTTCCTGACGGATGTTGTTGTACGTCCAGTTCGTCTCCGAATAGTACTTATAGTACTGGGGATAATCGTCGATCGTGTGCCATCCGAGTACCGCAAGATCGCGCGCCGTCGTGTACTGTCCCTCGGCTGGCCAGCCCGACGAATTCTTGAAAACCGTCTTCGTCATGCCGATTTCCTTCGCGCGCTTGTTCATGCGCTCGGCGAAGGCCTCCTCGGTGCCCGCCAATCCTTCGGCGATCACGACACAGGCGTCGTTGCCGGACAGGATGATGATGCCCTTGATCAGATCCTCGACGGTGGGTTCGCTGCCGAGTTCCAGGAACATGCGCGAGCCGCCCATGTTGCGTGCCCGCTCGCTCACCCGGAACCGGGTATCGAGCTTCAAGCGGCCCGCGGCCAACTCGTCGAAGATGATGTAGATCGTCATCATCTTCGACATCGACGACGGTGCCATCGGCGTCTCGGCGTCCTTGAACAGGAGGACCGTCGATGTCTGCGGATCGACCATGAAGGCATGTCGCGCGAGCGTACCGATGCCGACCTGCGAGGGCGGCAGGGATTCGACCTTGGGCGGCGCAGGCTCCTTTTGCCCCGGCTTGGCCGCCGATGAGGCTGGAGGCCGTGGCTTGGCAGGCGGTTTCTGCTGGGTCGCCGGCTTCTTCGGGGGATCCTGCTGGGCAAAGGCGGCGATCGAGAGGCCGGCGATGCCGGTGACGGCGAGAAACGTCGCGACGACGCGCAGCGGGTTATTCAGCGACCACACGGGCATCCCCATAGCCTGAACGCTTGAGCCGGTCGGCGACAATGCCGGCGGCATCTTGAGTGGTATAGGGCCCCAGCCGAACGCGATAAACATCGCGACCGCCCGCCGAGCCCTGTGAAATCTCGGGTTGGCCGTAGCTGCGCACCGCACTGCGCTGCTTCTCGGCATTTTCTTGCGTGGAGAACGCGCCGACCTGAACGAAGAAACCGTTCAGCTGGGACGAGGGCGTCGCCGTGGCTGTCGTCGCGGCAAGCGACGCGATGGAGGGCGGAACATCGCCCGACGCGGACCTCGGCGCCCCAAACGGCGTCGTGCGCGGCGGTGGCGCGTTGGCCGTCTGTACGGGTGCTGCCGGCGCTGCTGGCGGCTCGTACGACGCCTGCATGACCGGTGGCGGCGGAGCTGCCACCGGAGCCGGTACGGGCGCGGGAGGCGGCGGCGGTGCCGCACGGCTGCCGCTCGCCAGCTGGGCCACGGCCTGCTGCTGTTCGGCCGGACCGCCGCCGCTCAGGGCCACGTCCTTCACCGCGAGACTCTCGGCCTCGAGCTGATCGATACGGACACGCGCGGTACCCTTGCCGATCATGTCGATTTCCTCCGCCGCGGTGCGCGACAGGTCGATGACGCGGGCGCGGGCAAAGGGACCGCGATCGTTCACCCGCACGACGGTACTGCGCCCGTTCTCGAGGTTGGTGACCCGCACGATGGCCGGCATCTGCAGGGTGCGATGAGCCGCCGTCCGGTCGGATTGGTCATAGCGCTCGCCGTTGGCCGTCGACTTGCCGTGGAAGCCCGGCCCGTACCACGAGGCGGTGCCGGTTTCGCTGAGCGTGAAAGTCTCCCGCGGCGTATAGGTGACACCATCGATCTTGTAAGGCTGCCCTACCTTGTAGGTGCCGCGCTGGGCGACACTGCTCCCGGGGGTCCCGGCCCCGCCCTTGCTCGACGAGCCGCAGGCAGCAAGGCTGGCCAGCAGCGCCGCCGCCCCGCACAGCCGAAGGGTGCCGGACAGAGGAAACCTCAATTTTACCAACGCTAGCGGCATGATGTTCACATCATACATCATCTTGGCCCATAGGAGGAGCGGCCTGCGGCGCCGTTCCCGGCAGCCGGTCAGGCCGCGATCCGGTCCGACAGCAGGCCGACCGCCAGGGCGAAGAAATCGGATTGGTTCCAGCGCAGGATCACCTTGAAGTTCTCGGTCGTCTGGTAGGCTGGGCCGCCCGCCCCCGCCGGCCGCACGATGCGACCACCGCCGCCGGCCTGCGTGCCCGGGGAGACCTCATCGCCCCAGCGCAGGCCTGGCCGCCAGCCGACCCGGCGGAGGTAGTTCACGATCGAGGCGAAGACATCGAGCTTGTTGGTCCAGATGTCCTTACGGCCATCGCCATCGCCGTCGGCGGCATAGGCGAGGAAGCTGGTCGGGATGAACTGGCATTGCCCCATGGCCCCGGCCCACGAACCCTTCATCGCGTGCAGGCCGACATGGCCCTGGGACAGGATCTTGAGCGCGGCGATCAGCTGCTCCCGGAAAAACTTGGCGCGGAAGTTGTTGTGGACGAGCGTGGCGAGCGCCTCGACCACCTCGAAGTCGCCGAGCCTCGTGCCGTAGTTGCTCTCGATACCCCATAGCGCCACCGCGACCTGGGGCGGCAGGCCGGCCGGCCCGGCAAACCGCTCGATCGCTGCGCGGTTCTCGGCAAGGAGCGTGCGGCCACGCTTGATCCGCTCCTCGGAGACGACCAGTCCCTGATAGCGCTCCCACGTCATCTTGAATTCAGGCTGGTTGCGCGCCTGTTCCATGACGCGCGGCACCTCGCGGATGTCGGCGAGGGCCGCATCAAGCGTGGCTTGGTCGACACCCGACCGCAGCGCCTCCTGGCGGATCCCCTGCAGAAAGGCGGCCGGGAAGCGTCCGTCACCTTGGGCGAGGGCCGCCCCGGAGGTCGAGAGGGGCGCCAAGGCCGCGCCGGCACAGAGGAGTCTGCGAGTGATCATGACGCGTCCGCTCATTGTTCGTTGCCCTCACGGGAAGCGCTATCCCTGTGCCGGCCAATCTTGCGCACACTATGGCGGGCGCGTCCGCCTGACCATAGAAGTGCCCGCCCCCTGACAGGGCGCCCCCTGCTCCCTATATTTCCGCTTCGACGGCACGTTGCGACAGGAGCGCGAAATGCAGACCTACAAGAAGACTCCCGAGGCCCTGGCGAAGCTCACGCCCGAACAGTTCTACGTCACCCAGGAAAGCGGCACCGAGCGCCCCGGGACCGGCGCCCTGCTCCACAACAAGGAGCCGGGCATCTACGTCGACATCGTGTCGGGTGAGCCGCTTTTCGCCTCGGCCGACAAGTACGAGTCGGGATGCGGCTGGCCGAGCTTCACCAAGCCGATCGAGCCGGCCAACGTCGCCGAGTTACAGGATCGCTCGCACGGCATGGTCCGCATCGAGGTGCGCTCCAAGCATGGTGACAGCCATCTCGGCCACGTCTTTCCCGACGGCCCGCGCGACCGCGGCGGGCTGCGTTACTGCATCAATTCCGCCTCGCTCCGCTTCATCCACCGCAAGGACATGGAGGCGGCAGGCTACGGCGCCTATCTCGACCAGGTGGAGGACGTGAAATGAGCCAAGAGCGCGCAGTACTGGCCGGCGGCTGTTTCTGGGGCATGCAGGACCTGATTCGCCGCATGCCGGGCGTGGTGTCGACGCGGGTCGGATACACCGGAGGCCACGTGGCCAATGCCACCTATCGTAACCACGATGGTCATGCCGAGGCGATCGAGATCGTCTTCGATCCGTCGCGGTTGAGCTATCGCCAGCTGCTGGAGTTCTTCTTCCAGATCCACGATCCCTCGACCCTGAACCGTCAGGGTAACGACCGCGGCACGTCCTACCGCTCGGCGATCTTCTACACGACCGACGAGCAGCGCCGAGTTGCCGAGGACACGATCGCCGACGTGGACGAATCTGGCCTGTGGCCAGGCAAGGTCGTCACAGAGGTGACGGCCGCCTCCGACTTCTGGGAAGCCGAGCCCGAGCATCAGGATTATCTGGAGCGGATTCCCAACGGCTATACCTGCCACTTTGTGCGGCCGAACTGGCGGCTGCCTGTCCGTTCGAGGTCGGGGCAAGCCGCCTGAGCCGTCACCTCTCGGGCATCTGCCTGCGGGCGGGCAGCGCCGGCACTCCATACCGGGCGCAATGCGCCGGCAGCAGCGCGCGGTCGGCAGCGACGTGTCATGTGCCCGCGATGCGCGCCTCGACCAGATCGACCTCACGTACGAGCTTGCGCGCCGCCTCGTCGGACAGGTGGCCGCTGCGCGTGAGCTGCAACAGTCGTTCGCGTTCCGCCCGCATGCCGATCAACTCCAGTTCCCGCTCGAGGGTCTCGATGCGACGCGCGGCGTCGCCTTCCACGCCCGATCGCGAGAGCGCGTCCATACGCTGGCGATAGGGCGCCATGGCCCGCGTTGCAGCCTCCGCCCCCAGGTCGGCATCGCCGGGGCGGGTCGCCAATCCGCCTTGAGCGCGGGCAATGGCGGCCAGCGCCGCCTCGCCGGCGGCAACACGGGCGGCGTCCTCCGCCGCCTCCTCACCCGGCTCGGGCGCGAAGTCGAGGTGACGCAGCAGGCCTGGCAGAAGGATGGTCGCCGCAACCAGCGAGGCGATGATCACGCCCGCCGCGAGGAACACCGCGAGGTCGCGTACAGGAAACGGGCGGCCGTCGGTCAGCACGAATGGCAGGGACAGGATACCTGCCAGGGTGACGGTGCCGCGTACGCCGGCGACCGTGAGGGCCGCGACCAGACGGCAGCTCGCAGCCTGGCACAGCGTCATGCGGACCAGCACCCACACCCAGGCGAAACGCAGCCCAGCCACGCCGAAGGTGATCGCCGCGACGTAGAACAGTAGCCAGCAGATCTCGGCATGACCCGCCTCGCGGACCACCTCGGCGGCGCCGCTGGCGATACGCGGAAGCTGCTCGCCCAGCAGGATGAAGATGACGCCGCTGGCGCCGAACTGGATCGTCTCCCATACGGCGCTCCGCCGAACGCGGGTCTCGGCGAGCGCTCCGCCGCCCTGCTCCACATATGCCATGGTGATGCCGGCTGCGACCGCAGCCAGGATGCCCGAGGCCCCGACGCTGTCGGCGAGGAAATAGGCGCCGAAGGGGATCAGCAGGCTGATCAGGATCTGCGCGCCGACCTCCTCACCATAGCGGCGCGACACCCAGCCCTTCAGATGGGCCGCCACGGTGGTCACGGCGAAGCCGGCCGCCAGCCCGCCGACGGAGACCCAGACGAAGCTGCCCAACGCATCGATCAGGGAAAAACTGCCGGTCAGCGTCGCGACCACCGCGAACCGCAGGCAGACCAGACCCGACGCATCGTTGAGCAAGGCCTCGCCTTCCAGCAGTCGCATCAATCGCTTCGGCACGGGCACGCGCGCGGCGATGGCCTTCACCGCGACCGGATCGGTCGGCGAGATGACGGCGGCGAGCGCGAAGGCCACGGCAAGCGGCATGGCCGGGATCATCCAGTGGATCAGCAGTCCCAGCCCGAGCACGGTGAAGACCACGAGACCGAGCGCGAGCGCCAGGATCATGCCTTTGTCGCGGAGCAGCCCGGCCTTGGGCAGCCGCCAGCCGTCGAAGAACAGCAGCGGCGGCAGGAAGAGCACGAAGAAGACCTGCGGGTCGAGCCGGACGCCGAGATTGGCAACCGCTGCGACGAACACGCCGAGGCCGATTTGCACCAGCGGAACGGGCACCGGCAGCGGCAGCATGCGGGCGCAGGCGCCGCTCACCACCACGGCCGCCAGCAGGATCAGCACGATCTCGAGCGGGGCCATGGCTCGCCTCCGTCAGACGGATCTCGCCTCCGCGCGGACCAGCCGCACGGGGATCCCCTTGTAGGAGGGGGTGAAGCTCATTGGATCGTGGGCATCCAGCGCGACCAGCGGGTTGGTCTCCGGGTAGTAGGCGGCGCAGCTGCCCGCGGGGAACGAATGGGCCACGAGCTGGTAGCCGCGCACGCGCCGCTCGATGCCGTCGTCGCTGACGGCGACGATGTCGACCCGGTCGCCGGGTTCGAATCCGAGCCTCTCGATCTCGGTCGCGCCGAGGAAGACGACGTCGCGCTGCCCATAGACGCCGCGATAACGGTCCGACATCGAGTAGAGCGTCGTGTTGTACTGGTCGTGGCTGCGCACGCTGGTCAGCCACAGCACGTCATCGTCCCCCTGCACCGGATCTTCCTGGATGCCGTCGTAGATCAGGAAGTTCGCCTTGCCCGATTCGGTATTCCAGATGCGCTCGCGCGCGGTCGAGACGAGATGGAAGCCGCCCGGCACGCGGATGCGCGCGTTGTAGTCCTTGAAGATCGGGAACACGCCCTCGATGGCGTCGCGGATGCGATCATAGTCGGCGATCAGTTCCTCCCACGGCACGGCCGAGCGCGTCCCGAGCGTCGCCCGGGCGATGCCGGCCACGATGGCGGGCTCGCTCTTAAGATGCTCCGAGGCGGGCGCATTCAGGCCGAGCGAGGCATGCACCATCGACATAGAATCCTCGACGGTGATGGACTGCGGGCCGGTCGCCTGGACGTCGAGTTCGGTGCGGCCGAGGCAGGGCAGAATCAGGGCTTCGCGCCCGCGCACCAGATGGCTGCGGTTGAGTTTGGTCGAGACGTGGACGCTGAGGTCGAGCCGGCGGAAGGCCTCGCGCGTCACCTGCCAGTCAGGCATCGCCGCCACGATGTTGCCGCCCATGCCGAAGAAGACCCGGACGTCGCCGCGCGCCATCGCCTGTAGCGCGGTGACGACGTTGTGGCCCGGCGCCGAGGGCGGCGTGAAGCCAAACCGCTTGCCAAGGCGCAAAAGGAAGTCGGCGGCCGGGATCTCGGTGATGCCGACCGTCCGATCGCCCTGCACGTTCGAATGACCACGCACCGGGCAGATACCCGTGCCCTCGCGGCCGATGTTTCCGCGGAGCAGGCAGAGATTGGCGAGCTGCTGAACCGCCTGCGCGCCGTGGCGGTGCTGGGTGATGCCCATGCCGTAGACGACGATGGCGCGCCCGGCCTTCATGTAGGCGCGCGCCGCCTCCTCGATCTGCGAGCGGACGAGCCCGGACTGCCGCTCCAGCGAGGCCCAGTCCGCGGCCTTCAGGTCGGCGATCAGCGCGTCGATGCCCAGCGTGTGCTCGCGAATGAAACCCCAGTCGAGCACGGCGGCCGCACCCTCGCCGCGCGCGCTTTCGTCGGCTTCGACCAGGACCTTCATCAGCCCCTTGATCACCGCGACGTCGCCGCCGACCCGCACCTGATAGACGCGCGAACTGATCGGCGTCGAACCGAGCGTCACCATCTCGATCGGGTCCTGCGGCGCCTGGAAGCGTTCGAGCGCGCGTTCGCGGAACGGGTTGAACGACATGATGGTGGCGCCGCGCCTTGAAGCGTTGCGCAGGCTGGTCATCATGCGCGGGCTGTTGGTGCCGGGATTCTGGCCGAAGATGAAGATGCAGTCGGTCTTGTCGAAATCCTCCAGCAGGACCGTACCCTTGCCCACGCCTATCGACAGCGGCAGGCCGACGCTGGTCGCCTCGTGGCACATGTTCGAGCAGTCGGGAAAGTTGTTGGTGCCGAACTCGCGCACGAACAGTTGGTAGAGGAACGCCGCCTCGTTGGAGGTGCGACCCGAGGTGTAGAACTCGGCCATGTCCGGATCGGGCAGTCCCGCAAGATGGCGGCCGATCGTGGCGAAGGCCTGGTCCCAGCTCACGGGCAGATAACGGTCGCTCGCCGCATCGTACGCCATCGGGTGCGTCAGACGTCCCGCCATCTCGAGATCGTAGTCGCTCCAGCGCTCGAGCTCCGAAACGGTGTGCTCGGCGAAGAAGTCCGGCGTGCAGCGCTCGGCGGTCGATTCCCAGGCGACGGCCTTGCCGCCGTTCTCGCAGAACTCGAACGAGGAGGTGTGCTTCGGATCGGGCCAGGCGCAGCCGGGGCAGTCGAAACCCCGCGGCTGGTTCATGCGCAGCAGCGTCTTCGATCCCTTGATCGCGATGCCCTGCTCGACGAGATGCTCGCCCAGTGCCTTCAACGCGCCCCATCCACCGGCGGGCTGCTTGTAGGGGCGAATGCGCGGGGTCTCGGCCATGGTCCTTCTCCCGATCGGATACGATGCGGCGATCTTCCGGCAAACGGCGGCGGATGACAGCCTATACCAAGGTTTGCCCGCACCAGACTTCCATCTGAATTGGCCGTTTGCGCGCGATCCCTATCCTCTCGTTCAGCCACGCAAACGGTGTGTGGCCCGCGATAGGAGAGCCCGTCATGTCGCTCCGCCGCCCCGCTACGCTGATCCCGCTCCGCCGCCCGTCGGAGAACGGCGCGCCGCACGCAGCACCCGTCGCAGCGCCCCCGGCGGCAGTCCCGGAAAAACTCCTCCTCGACGAGCCGGCGAAACCCGACGAAGCCCCCTCCAGAAATGTCCCACGCCGCGGCTTCTCGGGACGCCGCGCGCTGCTGAGCGGCGCCGGCCTGCTGGCGTTGATCGCCGCGGTCTCGGCCGGCGGTCTCTATTTCGACCACAGCGCGCACTTCGCCACGACCGACGACGCCTTCATCGCCGCGCGCCAGTTCGCGGTCGCGTCCAAGGTGCCGGGCTACCTGACGGCGGTGCCGGTGACCGACAACCAGCATGTCGTGCAGGGCGACGTGATCGCCCGCATCGACCAGCGAGACTACCGGGTGGCACTCGCCCAGGCGGAGGCGGCCATCGCCGCCGCTCAGGCGGCCATCGCCAACATCGCGGCCCAGATCGAGGTCCAGAAGGCGCAGATCGACGCCAGCGAGACCCAGGTGAAGCTGAGCGAGGCCCGGCTGGTCTATGCGCGGCAGCAGGCCGAACGCTACGGCACGCTGACGAAGGAAGGCTGGGCCAGCCACCAGACCGGCGAGCTCGCCCTCTCCGAACTCTATCAGCAGCAGGCTGCCGTCTCGAACGCGCAGGCCAACGTCACGGTGGCGCGCCGCCAGCTGAGCGCTCTCGAGGCGCAACGCAGCACGGCGGAGGCCAACCTCCGGGAAGCCGAGGCGAAGCGCGATCAGGCCTCTCTCAACCTGTCGTACACGACCGTGACGGCAGCACAGCCGGGCCGCATCGTCCAGCTGGGTGCCGCGATCGGCCAGTTGGCGCAGGCCGGCACGGCGCTTTCGATGTTCGTCCCCGACGAGATCTGGGTCGTCGCGAACTTCAAGGAGACGCAGCTCGATGCGATGCGCCCGGGCGATCCGGTACGCTTCGACATCGACGCCTATCCCGGCCGCCAGATGCACGGTCATGTCGCCAGCGTCCAGCCAGGGTCGGGCACCGCCTTCTCGCTGCTGCCCGCCGAGAATGCCACCGGCAACTACGTGAAGATCGTGCAGCGCGTGCCGGTGAAGGTGGTCATCGACCACGCCCCGACCGACGTGGCGTTGGGACCGGGCATGTCGGTGGTCCCGACGGTGCGCACCGACCTCACGCCGTCCCTCTACGAGCGCCTGCGGAGCTGGCTGTGAGCAGCGCCGCCGCGGCCCGGGCGCCCAACCCCTGGCTGATCGCCGTGGTCGTGGCGACCGCCACCTTCATGGAAGTGCTCGACACCACGATCGCCAACGTGGCCCTGCCCTACATCGCGGGCGGCCTCGGCGTCAGCGAGGACGAAGCCTCCTGGGTCGTGACGACCTATCTCGTCTCCAATGCGATCAGCCTGACTGCCAGCAGCTTCCTGGTCCGTCGTATCGGCCGCCGACGCTTCTTCATCGCCTGCCTCACCCTGTTCACCGTGAGCTCCGTGCTCTGTGCCTTCGCCTGGAATCTGCAGGCCCTGCTCCTCTTCCGTGTCCTGCAGGGAATCGCCGGCGGCGGAATGGTACCCGTCTCGCAATCGATATTGGTCGATACTTTCCCGCCCGCGAAGCGAGGACAGGCCTTCGCCCTGTTCGGCGTCGCAGTCGTCGTGGCGCCGGTCGTCGGTCCCACCCTCGGCGGCTGGCTGTCCGACAACGTCTCGTGGAACTGGTGCTTCCTGATCAACGGTCCGGTCGGCCTGTTCACGATCGTATCGATTGCCCTGCTGCTGCGCGAGACGCAGGCCCAGATCGACGAACGGCAGCGGCTGCGTCGGACCGATGGCGGCTTCGATCTCGTGGGTTTCGCGCTCGTGGCCACCTTCCTCGGGGCGCTCGAGATGGTGTGCGACCGCGGCCTGGAGGATGACTGGTTCGGCTCGGGCTTCATCGTGGCCGTGACGTCGGTCTGCGCGCTCGCCTTCCTCCTCATGATCCCGTGGGAGATGACACGGCGGAATCCGGCGGTCGACATCCGCATGGTGGCGACGCGACAGTTCGGCGCCTGCTTCCTTGTCATGCTGGCGACCGGCGCCATCCTGCTCGCGACCACGCAGTTCCTGCCGCAACTCGTTCAGCTCGATCTCGGTTACACGGCGACGTGGGCGGGCCTCGTCCTGTCACCCGGTGGCCTCGTGACCATGGCGATGATGTTCATCACCGGACGGCTGCTCACGAAAATCCAGCCCAAATACCTGATCGTCGCCGGCGCCTCGATCATCGCGTTGTCGATGTACAATCTGACGTCGATCTACGGCGATGTCGGCTTCTGGTACCTCGCGCACTCGCGCATGCTGCTGGGCGTCGGCCTGCCGCTGATCTTCCTGTCGATCACGGCAGCCTCTTATGAAGGCATTGCAGCGGACAAGGTCGACCAGGCGTCGGCGCTGGTCAACGTCGCGCGCAATATCGGCGGCTCGCTGGGTATCGCCCTGTCATCCAATGTGCTCGCCCATCGCGGGCAGTTCCACCAAAGCCGGCTGGTCGAACACGCCGTTCCTTCGGACGCCGCCTACCAGGAGACGCTACGCCAGGCGATCGACTACTTCGCGAGCCAGGGCAGCTCGGCTTTGCAGGCCCAGAAGCAGGCGATCGCCTGGATCGGCGAGCAGGTCGCGACCCAGGCCTCGCTGCTGGCCTTCATCGACGTGTTCTGGACGCTGATGGCGATCTCGCTGGTCGCCGCGGCGCTCGCGCTCACCCTGCGCAAGGTCAAGCTCGTTGGCCGCGCTCCGGCGGCCCACTGAGGAAATCATGCGCAAGCTGCTGAAGATCGATCCCGCCCTCACTTTCGTCATCGTCTGCATCGCGATGACGCTGACTGTCGTCGTGGCCTTCGCCTCGCCGTCAGGAACCCACCAGGTGCATCAAGTCCACCCGTTCCCACTCACGAAGGAGTAAGCCATGACCACCGTCCAGGATCGCCGGACCGCCGCGCTGCAGACGCCCAGCACCTTCTCCGAGAACGCCGTCAAGCATCTGGCGGCCTCGCTCACCACCCTGCTGGCCGACTGCTTTGCGCTCTACCTCAAGACCAAGAACTTCCACTGGCACATGTCGGGACTGCACTTCCGCGACCATCACCTGATGCTCGACGAACAGGCCGACCAGATCTTCGCCATGACCGATCCGATCGCCGAGCGCGCTCGCAAGATCGGCGGCACGACGCTGCGCTCGATCGGCCAGATCGCCCGGCAGCAGCGCCTGCTCGACAACGACGCCGATTTCGTTCCGCCCGGCACGATGCTGGCCGAGCTGCGCGACGACAACCGCCAGCTCACCGCCATCCTGCGCGAGGTCCATGCGCTGTGCGAGGAGCACGGCGACGTCGCGACGGCCAGCCTGGTCGAGGTCTGGATCGACGAGACCGAGCGCCGGACCTGGTTCCTGTTCGAAAGTACCCGCGCGCCGGGCGGGCGGCACGCCGCCTGAGGTGTGGAGCGGCCTATGCGCGTGTGCCGTGCAGCGCGAGCTGCTCGGCCATGCGCACCAGGTCGGCGAGCGTACCGGCGTTCATCTTGCGCATCGCCTGGGCACGATAGAGCTTCACCGTGATCTCGCTCAAGCCCAGCTCTCCAGCGACCTGCTTGTTCATGAGGCCACGCGTCACCAGCGTCATCACCTCGCGCTCGCGCGGTGACAGGGCCTCGAAACGCACCCGGATGTCTCGTCCCGCTTCGGCAGCGGCCCGCCGTTGCCGGTCTGTCTCGATGGCTGAGGAGACGGCATCCAGCATGTCCTGGTCGCGGAACGGCTTGGTGAGGAAGTCGACGGCGCCGGCTTTCATGGCGCGCACCGACATCGGCACGTCGCCATGGCCGGTCATGAAGACGATGGGCAGTTCGATGCCCATACGGGCGAGCTGACCCTGGAACTCGAGGCCGCTCACGCCGGGCAGGCGGATGTCGAGGACGAGACAACCGGGCTCGTCGATCGCGCCCGCCTTCAGGAACTCCGCGGCCGAGCCGAAGAGCCTTGCCTGCAGGCCGACGGAGCGGAAGAGATTGTCGAGCGCCAAGCGCAGCTCCTCATCGTCGTCGACGACAAAGACCACGGGCGTCGTCTCGGCCGCCGCCGGCGCGGCTTGCCGGCGGCTCATGCCGCCCTCCCGGCCACAGGCAGGCAGACGCGGAACGCCGCGCCGCCCTCGGACCGGTTGGTCGCTTCGATGCGGCCGCCATGGGCCTCCACGATCGAGCGCGAGATGGAGAGGCCCATGCCCATGCCGTCACTGCGGGTCGTGAAGAAGGCGTCGAACAGGCGGGCAACGTCGGCTTCCGCGATCCCGGCACCGGTATCCTCGACTGTCACCACCACGGCATCTCCCAGGCTCTCGCTCACTGCGCGTCGTACTCTAACAGAAATCGTACGCCGCTCGGGGGGAACGACCCCCAGCGCCTGTATGGCATTGAGCAGGAGATTGAGCAGCACTTGCTGGAGCTGCACGCGATCGCCCTCCACCGTCGGCAGGCCTGCGGGTAGGTCGGCAGAGAGCTGCACTCCCTGGGCGCGCAATTCCCGCTCGACGAGCTGCACGGTCTCCTCGGCGATCGCCGACAGGTCGAGGGGCGCCGTCGCCGGTGCCGATTTCGTCGACAGGGCGCGCAGGCGCCGCACGACGTCGCTGGCGCGCTGGGCGTTGCGCAGCATCGCTTCGATCGACTTTTTCGTCTCACCGAGGTCCGGTGTGGTGCGTCCCAGCCAGCGCAGGCCGGCCTCGCCGTTGGCCACGATGGCTGCGAGCGGCTGGTTGACCTCGTGGGCGATCGACGCGGTCAGCTCGCCCATCGTCGCGATGCGCGACAAATGCGCGAGCTCGCTGCGGGTGCGATCGAGCTTGTCCTCGGCGGCGCGCTGGGCGGTGACGTCGGTATTGGTCTCGAGCACCGAAGCCGGCCGCCCGTGCGAATCACGCTGCAGCGCCCAGCGCGAACTCACCGTGACCTGCCGGCCGTCGCGGCAGCTATGGCCGATCTCACCTTCCCAACGCCCTTCCCGCTCCAGCTCTTCCAGGATCGCCGGATAGGGCATCGGAAACGTCTTCTTCAGCAGCGCCGCGGCCGGCTGGCCGACCGCCTCGTCACTGCGCCAGCCATAGAGATCCTCCGCCGCACGATTCCAGTATCTGATCACGTCGTCGCGGTCGCGGACGAACACCGTGTCGTGCGTGAGGTCGAGGAGATCGGCCTGGTCGCGTAGCGCCGCCACGGCCAGCTGGTTGCGCGCCGCGAGAAGCGCCGTGATCGCGATGGCGGCAAGGCTGACGAAGCAGCGCAGCATCGGCCCCGTCCCCGGCGTAAGGTCATGCGTGGTGACGAAGCTCACGATCGTCAGCACGGCGCAGCCCGCAGCAATGGCCAGGATGCCCGTATAGCCCGCGAAATCGACCGCCAGGAGAACGACGGCGACGTAAAGCACGGCAACCGCGATATCGAGTGGCGTCAGTGTGTCGACGACGAAGATCGCGACGGCAACAACGGCCGTGAGGGCCGGCACGACGAACTTTGTCCGGGGCTGCGCCGAGACATGAGCGAACATTTGGGGGAGAACTCCGGAGCTATGACGCGCATCGTAGCTCCGGGCCCCGTCTCAAGCCACCGGTGCGCCCGACCGTTCAGTCGAGCTTGAGGTTGAGATCCTTGACGATGCCTTTCCACACCAGGAACTGGTCCTTCTGGTACTGGACAGCCTGCTGACGCGTCGAGGGCGTTGGCACAATGCCGTTCTGCAGCAGCTTGGCCCTCACCGACTCCGTTTCGAGGATCTTCACAAGCTCGCGGTTAAGCCGGTCGAGGATGGCGTCGGGCGTCCCTGCCGGCGCCACGGCGCACCACCAGCCGCTCATGTCGGGCGGCGTGGCGAGCCCCTGCTCGGAAAAAGTCGCCACGTCGGGCAACAGCGAATTGCGCTGGGCGGTCGTCATGCCGACCGCCCGCACCTTGCCGCCCCGGATCATGCCAAGGGAGGCAGGAATATCGGCGACCATAATCTGTACGTGTCCGCTGATCAGGTCGGCGAGGCCCGGGGGCACGGACTTGTAGGGGACGTGCGTGACCTCCAACTGGTAGGCGTTCTTGATATAGCCGCCATAGGCGATGCCACCGGTGTTGCCGCTCGCGTAGTTGAACTTCCCGGGATTGGCCTTGAGCAGCTGGATCAGTTCGGGAGCCGTCGTCGCCTTGACGTCGTTGTTGACCAGCCAGACATAGGAGACCGACGCCACCATGGAGATGTAGCTCAGGTCCTTGGCCGGATCGTAGCGGACACCGCTGGTCAGGCCGGCGGGGCTGGCGACGAGGCCTGAATTGGTCAGCAGCCCGATCGTGTAGCCGTCCGGCGGCGCACTGACGACGAGTTCGGTGCCGAGCGTCGTGTTGTTGCCCGGCTTGTTCTCGATGATGATCGGCTGTCCCAGCGCCTGAGCGAGCGGCTCGGAAAGGATCCGGGCGAGGATGTCGCTGCCCGAACCGGCGCCGAACGGCACGATGAGCCGGATCGGCTTGTTCGGATAGGATTGCGCCATGACGGGCGTGGAAAGCACGACGCCAACCGTGGTGGCCAACGCGGTAAGCCAGCGAAACATCTTCATGAAATTCCTCCCTTCTTTTGCTGTTTTCTTGTTCGCGGATTCTCGAGACGACGACTTCTGCTCCTTCTGCCTGATCAGGAATGCCGGACGGTTCAGAACCTGAAGCCGAGATCGCGGGCGATCAGGTTCTTCTGGATCTCGCTGGTGCCTTCGCCGATCACATAGACCAGCGCGTCACGATGGATGCGGCCCACCGGGTACTCGCGCATGATGCCGGCGCCGCCATGGATGCGGATTGCCTGCTCGCTGACGGCAACCGCGGTCTCGCTGGCGACCAGCTTCACCCGCGCGGCGGTCGCGGAATCGAGCGTCTGCTGGTCGACCCTCCAGGCGCCATAGTAGACGAGCCACTTCGCGGCCTCGATCTGGGCCGACATCTCCGCCAGCTTGTGGCCGATCGCCTGGTAGTCCCCGATCCGCTTGTTGGCGACCAGGCGGTCGCGCGCGTAGGCCGCGGCCGCGTCGAAGGCAGCGCGCGCCATGCCGAGCGCGTTGGCAGCGACCCCTACCCGGTTCTCGCTCAGCGACTCCAGGATGACCGGATAGGTGCCCAGCCTGTCGCCAAGCACGCAATCGTCCGGAACGAACACGTCGTCCATGTGGATCAGGCCGGTCTCCGACGCTCGGATGCCCTCCTTCCTGAGCTTGTCGATCTTCATGCCAGCCGCCGGCAGTTCGACGATGAACAGGCTGATCGCCTCGCCGCTCAGTTCCGGCGCCGTCCGCGCTGCGACCAGCAGGAAGTCGGCGATCGGTGAGTTGGTGATGTACAGCTTGCTGCCGCGCAGCCTCCAGCCGCCCGGCGCCCGTTCGGCGCGGGTCCGCAGCGCGCGGATGTTCGAGCCGCCGTCGGGCTCGCTGAGGGCGAAGCCCGCGATCTTTCTCCCCTGTAGCGCAGGCCGGAAGAAGCGCTGGCGTTGCGGTTCCGTGCCGGCCTTCCAGATCGGCCAGATGCCGAGATGGCTGTGCGCCGACCAGCTCGAGGCGAAGCCCTGGCTCATATAGCTCAGTTCCTCGCGCACGATGCAGTCGCTCACCTTGTCGAGGCCGCTGCCCCCGTCGCTTTCGGGATAGCGCACGCCCAGGAGGCCGAGTTCGCCCCAGCGCGCGAACACTTCGCGTGGCAGGACTTCGTTTTCCTCGGCCGCGGTCACCAGCTTCTGATGCTCCGTCTGGCACAGGCGCCTGACGGTGTCGCGCACGGCCTCGTGCTGGTCCGAAAAGGAAAAATCCATGTTGACGGTTTTCTCGTTGTCAGGGGTTTTCACACTGCCAACGAACGAAATTCCGGTCAATCGATGGCAAGAGATTGTGGGCGGACCTTCACAATCCACTTGAAGTCCCACAGCCGCGGCGTTCATACCCGCGGCCCCAACACGAAGCGGGCGACCCCCCGGTCTCGCCCGCTTCCGGCCGAAGAGGTTTTCTTGGTGGTCTCCATCCAGGCGCGCATTGCCCAAGAACTCGGGATCAGGGAGCAGCAGGTCCAGGCCGCGATCGAACTGCTCGACGGCGGCGCGACCGTCCCCTTCATCGCTCGCTATCGCAAGGAGGTCACCGGGTCGCTGGACGATGCGCAGCTCCGCACGCTGGAGGAGCGGCTGGGCTATCTGCGCGAACTCGAAGCACGGCGGAAGGTCATCCTCGACTCCGTCCGCGACCAGGAAAAACTCGATGCGAAACTCGAGGCCGCGATCCTGGCAGCCGACAGCAAGAGTCGTCTCGAGGACATCTATCTCCCCTACAAGCCCAAGCGTCGCACCAAGGCGGAGATCGCCAAGGAAGCCGGGCTGGAGCCGCTCGCCGACCTGCTGTTGAAGGACCCGAGCGTCGAGCCCGCGGTTCGCGCGGAACCGTTCGTGTCGGTGGACAGGAACGTCGCCACGGCGGCCGCGGCGCTCGAGGGCGCGCGCGCCATCCTGGTCGAACGCTTCGCCGAGAATGCCGACCTGATCGGCGCGCTGCGCGAGGAGTTCTGGAGCAACGGGCGCCTGGTTTCGAAGGTGCGCGAGGGCAAGCAGGAAGCCGGTGCCAAATTCAGCGACTATTTCGATTTCTCCGAAGCGCTTGCCAAAATGCCGTCGCATCGCGTGCTCGCACTGTGCCGTGGCGAGCGCGAGGAGATCCTGGGTCTCACGGTCGAGCCGGACGATCCCGCGACCCGCCCGCCCGCCAGCCAGGGCATTCCCAGCGCCTACGAGCTGCGGATCATGCGGACCTACGGTATCTCCGATCAGGGGCGGCCCGGCGACAAGTGGCTGACCGAGACCGTGCGCTGGGCGTGGCGCACCAAGATCACCATCATGCTGTCGATCGACCTCCGGCTGCGCCTGTGGACGGCGGCCGAAGAGGAAGCGGTGCGGGTCTTCGCCTCGAACCTGCGCGACCTCCTCCTGGCCGCCCCTGCCGGTGCGCGTCCCACTCTAGGACTGGATCCCGGCTTCCGGTCGGGCGTGAAGGTCGCAGTGGTCGATGCGACCGGCAAGGTGGTGGCGACCAGCACGATCTACCCTCACGAGCCGCAGCGTCGCTGGGACGAATCGCTCGCCATCCTCGCGCGGCTTGTGCGCGAGCATGGGGTCGAGCTGATCGCCATCGGCAACGGTACGGCCTCGCGCGAGACCGACAAGCTGGCGATCGAACTGCTGAAAGGGCTGGCCGACATCAAGCTGCAGAAGATCGTGGTCTCGGAGGCCGGCGCGTCGGTCTATTCGGCCTCGGCCTATGCCTCCGAGGAACTGCCCGGTCTGGATGTGACCCTGCGCGGCGCCGTATCGATTGCCCGCCGGCTGCAGGATCCGCTGGCGGAGCTGGTGAAGATCGATCCCAAGTCGATCGGGGTCGGCCAGTATCAGCACGATCTCAGCGAGTTCAAACTGTCGAAGTCGCTCGACGCGGTCGTCGAGGACTGCGTGAACGGCGTCGGCGTGGACCTCAACACGGCATCGGCGCCGCTTCTGGCACGCGTCTCCGGCATCGGCCAGGGCCTGGCTCAGAGTATCGTCTCCCATCGCGACACGCACGGCGCCTTCCGCTCGCGCAAGGCACTGAAGGACGTGCCGCGACTGGGGCCCAAGGCATTCGAGCAGTGCGCGGGCTTCCTGCGTATCCGGGGCGGCGACGACCCTCTCGATGCCTCGGCCGTGCATCCCGAATCCTATCCGGTGGTGCACCGGATCATGGCGGCGACGAAAAACAGGATCGACGCCCTGATCGGCAACGCCCCTGCCCTGCGCGCGCTCTCGCCGGCGTCCTTCGTCGACGAGAAGTTCGGCCTGCCCACGGTTACCGACATTCTGCGCGAACTGGAGAAGCCCGGACGCGATCCCCGCCCAGCCTTCAGGACGGCGGAGTTCAAGGCCGGCGTCGAGACGCTGAACGACCTGGAACCGGGCATGGTGCTGGAGGGTGTCGTTACCAACGTCGCTGCGTTCGGCGCGTTCGTCGATGTCGGCGTCCACCAGGACGGCCTCGTCCATGTCTCGGCGATGTCGAACAGCTTCGTCAAGGACCCGCGCAGCGTCGTGAAGCCGGGCGATATCGTGCGTGTGAAGGTTCTGGACGTGGACAAGCCGCGCAAGCGGATCGCCCTGACCCTTCGGCTCGACGACGAGGCGGGCAAGCAGCCGGCGCGGGCCGGTCGCAGCGACGGCGGCGGCGGTGCGTCCCGGCGAGACCAAGCCCGTGTCCAGGCAACGAAGCCCAGCGCGCCGGGCAATGCGATGGCCGACGCACTCCGGCGGGCCGGCTTTGGGACGAGAGGCAAATGACGTAGAATGTCGCTTGGTTCCCGCCGCAAGGTTACGCTTTGAAAATTCTACCCTGGCCGATCGTTGCCCTCGCCGCGCTGGCGATGACAGCCGGCGCCGCCGCCCAATCGTCGGACGACGACACGGTGATACCCCCTGCACCGAAGCCGCGCTTCACCGTCGTCGACGGCGACACCGTGCGATTCGGACCGCAAACCGTCCGTCTGTTCGGCATCGACGCTCCGGAGCGCAGCCAGACCTGTGACGACGGCCACTGGCGTGCCGGCGCCCTCGCCCGAAAGGCACTCGAGGAATTCATCGCCGGCCGCCCGGTGAACTGCCGTCTCGTCGACACGGACCGCAAGACTAACCCGCCGGTGGCCCAGTGCTTCGCCGGCGACGACGACCTGCAGGAGAAGATGGTCTCCGCCGGCTGGGCGTGGGCGCTCCCGGCCAGCAGCAAGGACCGCTACGTTCCCGAGGAGCGCGAGGCCATCCAGCGTAAACTCGGCGTACATGCCCATAAATGCATGCCTCCCGCCGAGTGGCGCGCGATGCTTCGTCGCGAGGCGCTCAGGCGCGAGCAAGGCGGCTGAGTAGCGTCCGTTATGCCCATCGTCCATGAGGCGCGGGCCCCCCGCCATGACACCGATCCCGCCATGACACCGATACGGTGGCGCCACGCCATTTGTTGCAATCATGGCGCCGCCTAAGTATCTGATTTAGCTGAGCTGGATGGGTGGCCGAGCGGTTTAAGGCACCGGTCTTGAAAACCGGCGTGGGTTCACGCCCACCGTGGGTTCGAATCCCACCCCCTCCGCCAATTCCATCGCGCTCTCCCAGGTCGCCCCATCAAGGATGGGGGGCCCCGCCCTGCTTGACACTTGTGGCCCGCTGGAACTGAACCGGCAGAGCGACACCAGACGCCGTGGGACTCGCGGATGCGGCTGTCCGCCTTTAGCAGGCGCTCGTCAGTTCACGCCGTACTTCTTGAACTCCCCGGCGATGTTGGGCTGGATGCCGCTCGCGGTCGACATGTCGGTGATGCCGGCCGGGCCCTGGCCGTTGCGTGTCCGCGCGAGGCCGCGGCCGTAAAGGGCGCGGGCGCGATCGGGATCGATCTTCAGCGACGTACTGTATTGCTCGATCGCCCTGTCCCACTGCTTCCGCTTCAGATAGATCAGCCCGATATTGTCGTGGGCATAAGGGTCGTCGGGCACCAGTCGGAGGACCTCGCGGCAGTCGGCAAGCGCCGCGTCGAGGTTGGCACCCAGCACCGCCCTCGTGAGGCACCTGTTGTTCAGCGCCGGCGTCATCTTCGGGTCGAGCTTCAACGCCTCGTCATAATCCGAAACGGCGTTGACGTAGTCGCCCTTGTTGAAACGGGCGATGCCGCGGTTGAGGTACAGGTTCGCGTCGCGCGGCCTGAGGCGGATTGCATTGTTCAGGTCGTCGATCGCATCGTCGTATTCGCCAAGATTGCTGTAGAGATTGGCACGGCTGGCGTAGATGCGCGGATTCTTGAGATCGGTGCGAAGCGCCTCGCTGTAGTCCTCGATCGCGCGGCCGGCATCGCCGCGAAACGCCATGACTTGGGCGCGATAATACAACGCGGTGGGATTGCCGGGAGACAAGCGCAGCGCATCCTGGATGTCGGACAGCGCCCGCGGGAAGTCCTTCTTGAGTCCGTAGGCAAAGCCACGCTGGATCAGCGCGTTGATGTCGTCTGGACTGATCTTGAGCGCGGCATCGAAATCCTTGATGGCCTCATCGACCTTGTCCTTGAAGATCAGCGACATGCCACGGTTGATGTAGGCCAGCGGCTCCTTGGGATCGATCTCGATCGAGGCCGTGTAGTCCGCGATCGCGCTGTCGTAGTCGTCGATGCGGTGGTAGGCGGCGCCGCGCTCGAAGTAGGCGAAGGCCATGCCCGGTGCGAGCTTGATGGCGCGGTCGAGGTCGGCAACCGCCTCTTTCGCTTTGTCCATCTTGAGGTAGGCGGCGCCACGGCCGAGGTAGGCGCGCGGCTCGTTCTCGTTGATCTCCAGCGCCGATTCGAAGTCCTTTACCGCAGCCTCGTACTCCTGCTTGTCGATCAGCGCCATGCCGCGCTGATAGTAGGCGTTGGCCACCTGGTCGGCGGTCTGCGCCGCGGCGGGATCCTTCTTGCCGTCCTTGTCCCTTTGGGTGAGGCGGAGGATGTCCGAGGTCTGCAAGCCGAGCCGCACGGCCTCGGTGAAGTCGACGATGGCGCGGTCTGGGTCGTTCCTCTGCCGCCATGTCACGCCGCGGTTGATCAGCGCGTTGACTTCCTTTGGATTGAGCTTGAGGGCCTGGTTGAAGTCGGCGACAGCCTCTTCGAACTTGCCCTTCTTCGTGTATTGGACGATCCCGCGGTTGACCAGAGGGCTCGGATCCTTGGGAGTGAGCTCATGGGCGATCGTGTAGTCTATGAGGGCGTTCTCGGAATCGCCGATCCGATGATAGGCGATGCCCCGCTGCATGTGGGCAAAGGCCTGGCCCGGCTTGAGCTTGATTCCCTCTGAGAAATCGGCGATCGCCTGCTTCAGGTCGTTCTTGTACATGTAAGCCGCACCGCGGCCCACCCAGGGCGACCCATCCCGTGGGTTGAGGCGGATCGACTCGGAGAAGTCGGCAATCGCCCTGTCGTAGTCGTTCTTGTCATACCAGGCGAGGCCGCGCTGGAAGTACACGAAGGCGGCCTGCAACGCGATCCGGTTGGCTTCCTGCTGCGGCGACTGGGCAAGTTGGCTGGTAATCGAATCGGGCACCTGGGTCAGCGACACCGGCTGAATCTTTTCCGGCAGGATCTTGATCGCCGTCGTGAAGTCGGCGATGGCCTGGTTCACGTCACCCTTCTTTCGATAAACGATGCCGCGATTTGTCCAGGCGCTGATCTCCTTCGAGTTGATCTTGAGCGCCGCGTTGAAGTCGGCGATCGCGCCCTCGTTGTTGTCCTTGCGTGTGTAGAGCACGACGCCACGGTTGATCAGCGGTAGCGTATCGCGCGGCGCCAGCCGGATCGCATCGCTGTAGTCGATGATCGCGCGATCGGCCTCGCCGATCGTCTGATGGACGACGCCGCGTTGGATGTAGAGATGCGGGTTGAGCGGTTGCGCCATGATCGCATCGTTGTACATCCGGACCGCGGTCCGGAAGTCGGCCTTGGAGCGCTTGTCGCTGTCCGGGCCGCTTTCCGAGAGACCGCGATGGAGGTAGGCGAGAGCCAGCGGGCCGCCCGAGAGAAGCCCTTTGTCGATAACTTCGGTGCAAGCCGCGACCTTCGTCGGCGCATCGGCGCCAGTGACGCCGTAGCAGACGTCGGCCTCCGGCGGACGCTCGCCCTTCTTCCCAGCCTGTGGCGGGGCCTTCTGCTGGGCGGGCGGTTGTGTGGCGGCTTTCGGCTGGGCAAGCCCGTTCGTCGCGCCAACCGAACACAGCACGCCGAACGCGACGCCCAAGCAAGTCGCACGCGCGACGAGGCGCGCCCCGGCCCAACGCTCAAAACCCCACATGACCATCCTCTTGCCAGCGCAGACAGCTCCTAAAGCCATTTGCACTCCACAGGCGAAGTTCCCAATGGCCAGACTTTTCAGCCATTTGGAAGGCAGAGGCAAGGCCGGCCATGCCCAAATCCCGTCACAATTGCGGGGATTCGGGCTTGGCCATCGACGGCAGTCCTCGTTTTTGGCACGCTCACTGCGTCAGTAAAGGGAGGATAACAAGAATGACGAATAAGTTGCGTCCGATCGGGCGCCGTATGGTCGTGGGCGGTATCGCCGCCACTACACTCGCCGCCCCGGCGATCGTGGCCGCGCAGGGCACCTATCCCAACAAGACGGTGCGCTACATCAACCCGTTCCCCGCAGGCGGTGCGACCGACACACTCTCGCGCATGTTCTGCGCCAAGCTGACGGAGATCAGCGGTCAGCAATGGATCGTCGAAAACAAGGGCGGTTCGGGCGGCAATGTCGGCATGGACGCCCTCGCCCAGTCGCCGCCCGACGGCTACACGCTGGGACTGGGCGGTATCGCCAGCCACGCAATATCACCCACCCTCTACGCCAAACTGCCGTTCAACGCGCGGACCGACTTCACGTTCATCTCAACGATCTGGCAACTGCCCAACATGCTGGTGGTCAATCTCGACCTGCCGGTGAAGACGGTGCCGGAGCTGATCGAACTGCTGCGCAAGAACCCGGGCAAATACTCCTACGGGTCTGCCGGCTCGGGCACGACGCTCCATCTCTCGGGCGAGCTCTTCAAGATCATGGCCAAGGTCGACATGGTCCATGTTCCCTATCGCGGCGCCGCTCCAGCCATGCAGGACCTGCTGGCCGGGCAGATCAACATGATCTTCGACAATATCCCTGGCGCGCTCGCCCAGGCGCGGCCCGGCAAGGTACGGGCGCTCGGCGTCACCTCCGAGAAGCGCAGCCCTGTCGTGCCCGACGTGCCGGCCATTGCCGAGACCCTGCCCGGCTTCGACATCAACTCGTGGACCACGTTGACCGGTCCCGCGAAACTGCCGCCCGAGATCGTCGCGCGGCTGTCTGAGTTGTCGAAGAAGGCGCTGGAGAGCGAGGACCTCAAGGCCAAGTTCTTCGACCAGGCGGCCACCGCCATCTGGCGCTCGCCGGCCGACACCCTGGCCTTCCGTGACTCCGAGGAGGCCCGTCTCGCACCGATCATCAAGGCTTCGGGCGCGCGCGTCGACTAGCGCGCGCCCTGCGACAGGCGTGTAGACTGAGGGACATGCAGACCCTCAACACCGCCCAGACCGTCCTGTCGATGCTGGAAGTGAACGGCATCGACACCCTGTATTGCCTGCCCGGCGTCCAGAACGATCCGTTCTTCGACGCGCTCTACGACCGCACCAACGCCATCCGGCCCATCCATGCGCGCCACGAACAGGCGTGTGCCTATATGGCGCTCGGCCACGCGATGGCGACAGGGAAGCCCTCGGCCTACGTGGTCGTGCCCGGCCCCGGCTTCCTCAACACGACGGCGGCTCTGGCGACCGCTTATGCCGTCAATGCACCGGTCCTGGCGCTGACGGGCCAGATCCAGCAATCGATGATCGGCCGCAATGTCGGCCTGTTGCACGAGCTGCCCGACCAGCTCGCGATCATGCGTGGCCTCACCAAATGGGCCGACCGCATCCCTTCGCCCGCGGCGGCACCGGGTCTGGTCAACGAGGCCTTCCGCCGCCTGCTCTCGGGCCGCCGTCGGCCCGTCGCGCTCGAATGCGCCATGGACACCTGGGCCAGGCGCGCACCGGTCGAGTTGATCGGCACCGCCGCTGCGGCCGATCCCTGCCCAGTCGACGAGGAGGCCGTCGAACGCGCTGCGAAGCTCCTGGGCGGTGCCGAGCATCCGATGATCGTCGTGGGTGGCGGAGCCCAGGCCGCGGGCGAACACGTGCTGCGGGTCGCCGAGCTGCTCGATGCGCCGGTGATGACCGGCCGCATGGGCCAGGGCGTGATCGACGGGCGGCATCGCCTGTCGGTCACAGCGCCAGCCGGCTACCATTTCTGGGGCGAGGCCGACGTCGTGCTCGCGGTTGGCACGCGTCTGCAGCCGCCCCAGCAGAACTGGGGCTTCGACGCCGGCCTGAAGATCGTACGCATCGATGCCGATAGCGAGGAACTCGACCGTCATCGCAGGCCGGAGATCGGCATCGTGGGCGACGCGACCGCGACGATGAAGCTGTTGGCCGATCAGCTTGAGAAACACGCCCGCAGGCAAAGTGGCCGGGCGGCGCATGTCGCGGCAATCAAGGCGGCGGCCATGAAGAAGATCCAGGAGACTCTGGCACCGCAGATTGCCTATCTCGAGGCGATCCGAAGAGCACTGCCCGACGATGGCATCCTCGTCGATGAGCTGACCCAGATCGGCTACGCCGCCCGCTTCGCCTGGCCGTGCTACGGGCCTCGCACCTTCCTGTCGCCCGGCTACCAGGGCACCCTCGGCTGGGGCTACGCCACTTCGCTCGGCGCCAAGATCGCCAAACCCGACACCGCGGTTGTTTCGATCAGCGGCGATGGCGGCTTCATGTTCACCGCAATGGAGATGGCGACGGCCGCCCAGCACGGGATCGGGGTCGTGGCGGTCGTGTTCAGTGACGGCGCCTTCGGCAACGTGCGGCGGATCCAGCAGCAGTCCTTCAACAACCGCACCATCGCGACCGAGCTGCGCAACCCGGACTTCGTGAAGCTGGCCGAAAGCTTCGGTGTCGACGCCGTGCGCGTCGGGTCGCCGGACGAACTGGGCAACGCGATCTCGCGCGGCATCGCCCGGGGCGCGCCCCTTCTGATCGACTGCCCTGTCGGCCAGTTCCCCGACCCCTGGCCGCTGGTGACGCTGCCGCCGATCCGGCCGCGCCGATCCTAGACGACCCGGCCGTTTGCCCTGATGTCGGCGAGCAGTTTCGCGGCATGTACCTGGTCGGCGATGCGCTTGGACGCAAAGCGCGGGTCGAGGGCAGGCACGACCATGCGCAGATGCGGCGTCAGAAAATCCGGCAGCGGCGGCGGCTCGGCCTGCCCTTCCGGCATCTCGACCTCGGCCATGGCGAAGTAGGTCGAGCCGTCGTCGCGCTTGAAGAAGTCCACGTCCCAGTGGTAGCGGCCTTCCGTCCACGAATAGCGGACCTTGACCAACGACTCTATCCGCTGCGTCCAGAGTCGCGCGAAGTCGACGGCGCTGAGGCCTGTCTCGATCTCGACCACCTGTCCGTCGACCGTGCGCTTGTAGGTGAAGACGTGCGTGGTCTCGCCCTCGCCTTCCAGCGAGCGGATGCGCAGGCCGGGCGCATCGAGATAGGCCTGTCGAAGCAGATGGCACGCCACGCCCGGGCGTCTGGAAAGGTCCGCCTCCAGGCCGCCAGCTTCCTCGTTGAGGACAAATTTGCGTTCGTTCTCGATGGGCATGCTAGAATCGTTGCCATGACTACACAGACAATCGACGATCTGCCGACGCCCGCCCTCATTCTCGACCGGGCGATCCTGCGCCGCAACCTCAAGCGCATGAGCGAGCGCCTGCATCATGCCGGTGTCATGCTGCGCCCCCATCTCAAGACCGCCAAGTCGGTCGAGATCGGCCGGATGGCGGTCGAGGGCCATGACGGGCGCATCACGGTCTCGACCCTGGCCGAGGCGCGATACTTCGCCGATGGCGGCTTCAAGGACATCCTCTACGGTGTCGGCATCATCCCGTCCAAGCTTGGGGCCGTCACGGAGTTGCGCCGCCGCGGCGTGAACCTGCGGATCGTCACCGACAATCTCGGCGTGGCCCAGGCCATCGCCGCGGCGGCGAAGGACGGTGACACATTCTCGGTGTTCATCGAGATCGACAGCGGTGGGGGTCGCGCGGGCCTGCCCTACCCGGAATTGCCCGGGCTACTGGACATCGCACACGTGCTGCATGCGGCGCCGGGCGTGGACCTCGCCGGCGTGATGACCCATGCGGGCCATTCCTACCACCAGAGCACGCAAGACGGCATCGCGGGTGTCGCCGAACAGGAGCGCCTCGCCATCGTGACTGCCGCCGGGAAGCTGCGCGCGGCCGGCATTCCCTGCCCCATCGTGTCGGGCGGCTCGACGCCGACGGCGATGCATTCGCGCGATTTCACCGGCATCACCGAGATGCGGCCGGGCGTCTATGTCTTCAACGATCTTGACCAGGAGTATATCGGCTCGTGCGGCGCGGGAGACATCGCGCTGTCTGTGCTGGCCTCGGTGATCGGCCACTATCCCCACCGCAACCAGTTGCTGGTCGATGCCGGCGCGCTGGCGCTCTCCAAGGACATCAGCGCCCAGGAGTTCCAGCCGAAGGTCGGCTACGGCACCATCGCCGATCCACCGGCTGCCGGCATGGCCGTGGTCGAGTGCTCGCAGGAGCACGGGTTCGTCGCCGCCGACGATCCACTGCCCTACGGCAACCTCCCCGTGGGCGCGCGCGTCCGCATCCTGCCCAACCACGCCTGCATCACCGCGGCCGCCTACGACCGCTACTACGTCGTCGACAGCGACCTCGACGGCGGCCGGTCCGTGGTCGACGTGTACGACCGCATCAACGGATGGTGAGCTAAAGCGAACTCACCGTGTGGCCGCCGTCGACGGTGATGATGCTGCCGGTCATGAATGCGCCCGCTTCCGACGCCAGCAGCAGCAGCGCGCCGTCGAGATGTTCGGGCTGGCCTATGCGTCGCTGCGGAATGCGGTCGATCAGGCGCTGTCCGCCGGGCGTCTTCCAGAAGTCACTGTTCATCTCGGTTTCGATGTATCCCGGGCAGATGGCGTTGACCCGGATCTGGTAGCGCGCCCATTCCATGGCGAGTGCCCGCGTGAGATGGATCAGGCCCGCCTTCGAGGCATTGTAGGGCGCGACCTGGCCGATCGTGCGCAGCCCCAGGATCGAGGCGATGTTGACGATCGACCCCGGGCGCTTCGACGCCACCCAGCGCTTGCCGGCGGTCTGGGTCATCAGCCAGGCCCCGCGCAGGTTGGTGTCGACGACGGCGTCCCAGTCGGCCCCAGGCATGTCGAGTGCCGGCTTCACGATCGAGATGCCGGCATTGTTCACGAGGATGTCGACCGGTCCCAGCGCCGCTTCGACCTTGTCGAAGGTCGCCGTGATCGACTCCGCCGACTGCACGTCGAGATCGACCGCCACCGCCCTGGCGCCGCCCTTCTGCAGTTCCGCCTGTAGAGAGGCCAGCCGGTCGGCACGCCGTGCCGCGATCGCCACGGATGCGCCTGCCTCCGCCAGCGTGCGTGCGAAGTGGACGCCGAGACCCGACGAGGCACCGGTCACCAGGGCCACTTTGCCGCTAAGGTCGAATCGCTTGGACATGCCGGACGCTCCCCTGTTTCATGCCGGCCTTATAGGCGAGCGAACCATTCGGAGGAAACATGGACCTCGGTCTCAAAGGCAAGCGCGTGATGGTCACCGGCGGCACCAAGAGCATCGGGCGCGCCATCGTCGACACTTTCCTGGCCGAGGGCGCCGTCGTGGGCTTCTGCGCCCGCGATGCGGCTCTGGTGAAGGAACGCGAGGCGGAATGGCGTGCGCAGCAGGGCCGCGCCACCGGCACGGCGCTCGACGTCACCGACCCTACAGCTCTCAAGGCATGGATCGACGGCTTTGCGGCCGACGGCGGTATCGATCACTTCGTCGCCAATGTCAGCGCGCTCGGCACCGACAACACGGCAGAGGGCTGGCGCAAGGCCATCGAGATCGACCTGGTCGCCACGGTCAACGCGGTGCTGAACGTCAGGCCGCATCTCGAGGCGCGCGGCCATGGCGCAACCCTGACCATCATCGGCACGACCTCGTTGGTCGAGGTCGCAGGGCCGACACAGCCCTATCGTTCCGTGAAGGCGGCACTCGTGCCCATGGTCAAGTCGATGGCGATCGAGCTGGCGCCCAGGGGCGTACGCGCCAACATGGTCTCGCCCGGCACGATCCTCGAGGACGGCAATACCTGGGGCCGCCAGCGCGATGCCGGCACCGAGCGCTACAAGCGGTCGCTGGCCCGCAACCCGACGGGTCGCATGGGCACGCCACAGGAAGTGGCCAATGCCGTCGTGTTCCTGGCCGGCGCGCCCGCGTCGTTCATCACCGGCATCAACATGGTGGTCGACGGCGCCATTACCTCACGGGTGCAGTACTGACGTCGACCCGTACCCCGTGGCCACTGGCCGCCCTGCTGGTCGCGGCCGGGATGGTCGCGGCCTTCCAGGTCGGCAAGGCGCCGCCGGCCCTCCCCTCGATCCGCGAGGATCTCGGTGCGACGCTGGAACAGGCGGGCTGGCTGCTGTCCGTCATCAACCTGATGACGGCGCTGGGCGGCATGGCGATCGCGCTGACGGCGGATCGTGTCGGCCATCGGCGCCTGGCGATCTTCGGCACGCTGCTGGCCGGCCTGGCCAGCTTCGCCGGCGCCTTTGCGCCCAATGTCGAATCGCTCCTTGTCGGCCGCGTCCTCGAGGGGCTCGGCTTCATCACCGTCGTCGTCGCCGTCCCAACCCTGCTGCTGCGCCTCACGCGGCCGGCCGACCAGCGCCTCGCGATGGCGATCTGGAGCACCTACATGCCGGCCGGCTCCGGCACGATGATGGTGATCGCGGCCATCGTTCTCCCCGGCACCTCGTGGCGCACCGTGTGGCTGGTCGCCGCCGGGGCTGCCGCGCTGATGGCGGCCGCCCTCCTCCTGCGGGCGCTTCCACGTCGTGAGCTCGATCCCTTGCCCGCGCCGCGTCGTCCGGTGCTTGCGGAAATGAGGGAAGTCGCCACTAGCGGCGGACCTCTGGCCATCGCGCTCTGCTTCGGCTCCTATGCAAGCTGCTGGTTCGCCATCATCGGCTTCTTGCCAACCCTGCTGATCGAACGGCTGGGCTATTCGACCTCGACCGCCGCCATCGTGACCGCCGCGGTCGCCATCCTCAACGTGCCCGGCAATCTCGCAGCGGGCTGGCTGCTTCACCGCAGAGTGCCGCGGGTGGCCGTGATCGTCGGCGCCACCCTGTCGATGAGCCTGTGCGCCGCCGGCATCTTCGTGAGCGGCGTGCCGGACCCGATGCGGCTGGCGCTGGCCGGCCTCTACTCCGCGGTGATCGGCGTCGTGCCCGGCGCCCTGTTCACCGCCATTCCGATCCATGCGCCGCGCCGCGAACTGGCCGGCGCCTCGACCGGCCTGCTGATGCAAGGCTCGAACATCGGCGGGCTGCTGGGGCCGCCGATCACCGGCGCGCTCGTGGCCTGGGGCGGATGGCCCAGCGCCGCGTGGCTGACCACCCTCGCCCTGGCGGTTTCGGCGGCGGCCGGCCTCTTCCTGCACTGGCTGGAAAGGCATAAGCTCAGCACATGATCTACGTCGACATCGTCTCCGATACGATCTGCCCGTGGTGCTACATCGGCAAGCGACGCTTCGAGCGGGCACTCGAGCAGAGCGGCCGCACCGACGTCGCGGTCGCCTGGCGGCCCTTCCAGCTCAATCCCGACATGCCGGTGGAAGGCATGACGCGCGACGACTATGTGCGCGCCAAGTTCGGCGGCGGCGACCGGCCGCGCCAGATCTACCAGGCGATCGCCGAGAGCGGTCGCGAAGCCGGCATCGACTTCCAGTTCTCGCGCATCAGGCGCACACCCAATACGGTCTTGTCGCATCGCCTGGTTCACTGGAGCGCCGGCAGCGAGCGCCAGGACGAGGTCGTGGGTGAGCTGTTCAAGGCCTATTTCGAGGAAGGGCTCGACATCGGCGACCTCGATACGTTGGTCGAGGTCGCGGTCCGCGCCGGGATCGAGGAAGACCCGGTACGACACTTCCTGTCGGGCGACGAGGGCCGCCAAGAGGTCGTCGCCTCCGACGTCTATGCCCGCCGCCTCGGAATCAACGGCGTGCCCTGCTTCATCGTGAATCGCAAGTACGCCGTCTCCGGCGCCCAGCCGCCACCCGCCTTCGTCGAGGTCTTCAACCTCGCCGAACGCGACGCCGCCACCAGCGCGGCGCAGTCGACCGCATAAGCAGGGGCTAATTCTCTTTGCTGGGGGCGCGCCACTCCAGTGGCGCGTCTTTTTTCGTGCGCGCGATGAACGCGCCACTGGAGTCGCGCGCCCCCAGCGTTCAAGCATTCATATGTCGATCATCATATGATATGATAATCAACGCATCATGCCCATCAGCGCCACCCGTAAGGCCGCCATCAGGGCCGAGATCGTCGAGCATGCCGCCCGGCTGTTCCGGCTTCGCGGCCATGCCGGAACCAACATCGACGACATCATGCTGGCCGCGGGCCTGACGCGCGGCGCCTTCTATGCGCACTTCTCCTCGAAGGATGCCCTGTTCGCCGAAATCGTGCGCATGGGTCACGGGCTCCTGCCCCGGTTGCGCGCCGCCGCAAAGCCAACCGTCGTGCTGAACGAATATCTCGACCGCGAGGCGCTGATCGCGAACGCCCAGGGGTGCGCCCTCGCTTCCCTCGCCGGCGACGTGAGCCGCGCGCCTCTGGCGGCGCGGCTCGCCTATGCCAACGTACTGCACGGCGTGATTGCGGAACTGGCGCGCGGAAAGAAGCGCGCGCTCGACGCCGACGCAACGGCCGTGGCGATCCTGGCCGTCGGCGCCGTGACGCTGGCTCGTGCGTCCGGCGACACGCGGCTCAGCGATTGGCTGCTGCGCTGTGCCCGGCGTGCGACGAAGACACTGATGGAAAAGCCGCGTCCTAAGCGGCGAGCTTCGCCAAGGAAGAAACGATCGACGTCACGCCCGAAAGCCGCTGCCGCTCGTCCTTCCAGACCCTCTGCACGATCACGCGCTGGTCGGGCCTGACCTTCACCAGCGGCGCGTTCTTCTGGATCCAGCCGATCAGGCGGTCGGGTCGTGCGAACTTGTTGTCGTGGAACGTGAAGACCACAGCCTTCTCGCCGGCATCGATCTTCTCGACCTGCGCAGCCCGGCACAGCAGCTTGAGCGCCACCGTGTTCAGCAGGAATTCGGCCTCGACCGGCATGCGGCCGAACCGGTCTACGAGCTCGGCGGCGAAGGAATCGATCTCTGCCTGGCTGGTGAGGCCGCCCAGCCGCCGGTACAGGCCCATGCGGACCGCGAGATCGGGCACGTACTCCTCGGGGATCAGCACCGGGATGCCGAGATTGATCTGGGGCGACCATTCGGACTTCTCGGCCTCCTGCGAGCGCCCCCGGGCGGCCGCGACGGCCTCCTCCAGGAGCTGCTGATAGAGCTCGATGCCGACTTCGCGGATATGGCCCGACTGTTCGTCGCCCAACAGGTTGCCGGCGCCGCGGATGTCGAGGTCATGGCTGGCGAGCTGGAAGCCAGCGCCCAGCGTGTCGAGGGTCTGCATCACCTCGAGCCGCTTGGCCGCCGCCTCGTTCAGCGCCTTGCCCGGCGGCACGGTGAGATAGGCATAGGCCCGCGTCTTGCCGCGCCCCACCCGGCCGCGCAGCTGGTAGAGCTGGGCAAGGCCGAACATGTCGGCTCGGTGAATGATCATCGTGTTGGCGTTGCGGATATCGAGACCGCTTTCGACGATGTTGGTCGAGAGCAGCACGTCGAACTTGCCCTCGACGAAGTCCTGCATCGTGTTCTCGATGGTGGTCGGGGCGAGCTTGCCGTGCGCCATGCCGAGCCGGATCTCGGGCACCAGCTCGCGAATCTCCTCGGCGACCGAGGCCAGGTCCTCGACCCTCGGACAGACGTAGAAGGTCTGGCCGCCGCGATACTGTTCGCGCAGCAGCGCCTCGCGGATGGTGACGCCGTCGAACGGCGTGATGAAGGTGCGCACCGCGAGCCGATCGACCGGCGGCGTGGCGATCAGGCTCATGTCGCGCACGCCCGTCAGCGCCAGCTGCAGGGTGCGCGGGATCGGCGTCGCGGTCAGGGTCAGAACGTGCACGTCGGCCCGTAGCTCCTTCAGCCGCTCCTTGTGGGCAACGCCGAAATGCTGCTCCTCGTCGACGATCAGCAGGCCGAGATCCTTGAACTCGATGCCCTTGGCCAGCAGCGCATGGGTGCCACAGATGATGTTGACGGTGCCGTCCTTCAGCCCCTCCTTGGTCGCCTTGGCCTCCTTGGGCGGCACGAGGCGCGACAGGCGTCCGATGTTGAGCGGCATCCCCTGGAAGCGCTCGACAAAGGTGCGGTGATGCTGGCGGGCCAGCAGCGTCGTCGGCCCGATCACCGCCACCTGCTTGCCCGACATGGCGGCGACGAAGGCCGCCCGCAGCGCCACCTCGGTCTTGCCGAAGCCGACATCGCCACAGATCAGCCGGTCCATCGGCTTGCCGGAGGACAGATCGTCCATGACATCCGAAATCGCCTGCAGTTGGTCGTCGGTCTCGGCATAGGGGAAGCGGGCGCAGAATTCCTCGTACAGGCCATCGGGCGGGGTGATCGTCTCGCCCTTGCGCACCGCACGCTCGGCCGCGATCTGGATCAGCCGGTCGGCCATGTCGGCGATGCGCTGCTTCAGCTTCGCCTTGCGCGACTGCCAGGCGACGCCGCCCAGCCGGTCGAGCACGGCCCCTTCCTCGCCCGCGCCGTACCGGCTCAACACGTCGATGTTCTCGACCGGCACGAAGAGCTTGTCGCCGCCGTCGTAGGTGAGCCGCAAACAGTCGTGCCGGGCATGATGGATCTCGAGCGTCACCAGCCCCTCGTAGCGACCGACCCCGTGCTCGCGATGGACCACGAGGTCGCCGTCGCTCAGCGCCGACGCTTCGGCAATGAACCGCTCCGACGGGCGACGCTTCTTGGCCGGCCGCGACAGGCGGTCGCCGAGAATGTCCTCCTCGCCGATGACCTCCAGCCCGTCGAGCACGAAACCATGCTCGAGCGGCCAGATCACGACGGCCACGACGCCGGCTGGCAGTGCCTGCACCATGGCGAAGTCTGCGGCGAGCACCGGCGTGGTGGCGCCGTGCTCCTGCAGCAGGTGCTGCAGGCGCGTGGTCGAGCCGTCGGTGTAGCCCGCGACGACGATGCGGCGGCCGGCGGCGGTGGCCGCCTTCACATGCTCCGCCACCTTGTCGAACAGGTTCACGCCCTGCGCCGTGCGCGCCTGGGCGAAACCCTCATGACGGCGGCCGCCGAGGTCGATCGTGTTCACCGCTCCAGGCGCCGAATCGAAGGTCGAGAACTGTGCCACCGTGCGACCGTCGAGCAGCCGCTCCCATTCCGACGGCTTCAGGTAGAGCCGCTCCGGCGGGACGGGCTTGTAGTCGGCGCCGCCGGTCATGCCGCCCTTGGCACCGGTCTTCTGGCGGGCGTCGTAGTAGTCGGCGATCAGCTCGTAGCGCGCGTTGAAGGCTTCCGTGGCCTCATGGTCGGCCGTGACGATCGCACCGGGGCAATAGTCGAGCAGCGTCTCCATGTGATCGTGGAACAACGGCAACCAGTGTTCGACACCGACCATGCGCTGGCCGGCCGAGACCGATTCGTAGAGCAGGTCCTCGCCGGAGACGTTGCCGAACAGCTCCCGATAGCCGCTGCGGAAGCACTCGATGCTCTGTGGCGTCAGCAGGACTTCGCTGACCGGCAGCAGCACCACCTCGTCGCGTGTGCCGGTCGAGAGCTGGCTCATCGGATCGAAGGAGCGGACCGACTCCAGCGTGTCGCCGAACAGGTCGAGGCGCAGCGGCTCCCTGGTGCCCGGCGGGAACAGATCGAACAGGCCGCCGCGAACGGCGAACTCGCCCGGCTCCATCACCGTCTCGGCGCGGCCATAGCCATTCGCGCCCAGGAACTTCGTGAGCCAGTCGACATCGACCGTCGTGCCCTTGCGCAGGATCGTTGCCGCCTCGGCGTAGAGACTCCTCGGGGGTACGCGCTGCAGCGCCGCGCCCACCGAGGCCAGGATGATCCGCGCCGGCGAGCCTGGCGCCTTTGGCGCCGCCAGCCGGCTCAGCGTCTCGAGCCGCTCGGCGACGATGTCGGGATGGGGCGACATGCGGTCGTAAGGCAGGCAATCCCAAGCCGGGAAGACCAGAACCTCGCGCTCGGGGCTGAAGAACCGGAGGCCGTCCTGCAGCCGCTCCAGCCGCTGGCCATCGCGCGCAACGTGCAAAATGTCAGTGCCGCCGGTCGCGCGTGCCAGTTCCGCGAGCACCAGGGCGTCGGCTCCTTCGGGCAGCCCGGCGATGGTCCATTTGACGGCCTTGCGGGGAATCGCAGCCAGCGTGCTGGCGAACGGCAGAGCCACTAGAACCTCACGCGGAACGCCAGCAGTTTGCGCACGACGGGCGTATCCTGTTCGGCGGGAACCTCCACCTTACCCGAAACCCAGTCGTAGATTTCGTTGTCGCCGACCGCGAGCAGCCGCTCATACTGGTCGAGCTCTACGGCGCCGAACTCGCCCAGATGCGCGCGCGCGAATTGCCCGAGGAGGATGTCGTTCTCCTTGTTGCCACGATAGGTGCTGCGGTAGAGCAAGCGCTTCCGCCGCGTCTCCAGATCCGTGTCGACACTCATGTTTTCCCCAGGCCCGGAACAAAAGGGGCGTAGCATATAGGCGGCAGCGGTGGCGAAGTCACGCAGCCCCTGATCAAGCCAACCATGCGTCCGCAAGCCCTCACCCCCCTTTTCGCCCAGGTCACGTCGCTGCCCGGAATCGGGCCGCGGCTGGCAACGCTCGTGGAGAAGCTGGCGGGCCCGCTGGTCGTCGACCTGCTCTGGCACCTGCCCGCCGGCGTGATCGACCGCCGCAACGCACCCGACGTCGCCCAGGCACGCGGCGGCGAGGTCGCCACCCTGACCGTCAACGTCGACGAGCACATGGTCCCGCACAGTCCGCGCCAGCCCTACAAGGTCTGGTGCAGCGACGAGAGCGGTCGCGTTTGCCTCACCTACTTCAACGGCCGTGAGGACTATCTCAAGAAGGTGCTGCCGCCCGGCGAGACGCGCGTGGTCAGCGGCAAGGTCGAAATCTACCAGGGCGAGGTGCAGATGACGCACCCCGACCATGTCGTGCCGCTGGCGGACCGCGCGTCCATCCTGCGGGTCGAGCCGGTCTATGGCCTCACCGCCGGACTGACCCAGAAGCCGGTACAGAAGGCCATCACGGCGGCCGTCGAGCGGGCGCCCGCCCTCTCCGAATGGCAGGACGCCGCCTTCCACAGGAAGCAGGGCTGGAGCGACTGGAAAACCGCGATTGCCCGCGTCCATGCCCCCGAGGAGCTGGGCGATCTCTCGCCCGCCCACCCTGCTCGCGCGCGCCTCGCCTTCGACGAGCTGCTCGCGAGCCAGCTCGCCATCGCGCTGGTGCGCCATCACAACCGCACCCTGGCCGGTCATTCGACCCAGGGCGATGGCCGTCTGCGCCAGGCCGCCCTCGCCTCGCTGGGTTTCGAGCTGACCGCGAGCCAGACCCAGGCGATCGCCGAGATCGCCGACGATCTGGCCAAGGAAGAGCGCATGGTGCGGCTGCTGCAGGGCGATGTCGGCAGCGGCAAGACGCTGGTGGCGCTGCTCGCCATGCTGATCTGCGTCGAGGCTGGCGCTCAGGCCGCCATGATGGCGCCGACCGAGCTTCTGGCGCGCCAGCATTTCGCGACCATTGCCCCGCTCGCGCAGGCGGCCGGCGTGCGGGTGGCCCTGCTGACGGGCCGTGACGGCCAGCGTCAGAAGAAGCAGACCCTGGAGGGGCTGGCCGACGGCACGGTCCAGCTGGTCGTCGGCACGCACGCCTTGGTGCAGGAGGATGTCGAATTCGCCGACCTGGCGCTCGCCGTGGTCGACGAGCAACACCGGTTCGGCGTGCACCAGCGAATGGCGCTCTCGTCCAAGGGCCATGCCGTCGACCTTCTCGTCATGACGGCGACGCCCATTCCGCGCACACTCATGCTTGCCGCCTATGGCGATCTCGATGTCTCGAAGCTCACCGAGAAGCCCAGGGGTCGCCAGCCGATCGACACACGCACCATCCCGCTCGAAAGGATCGGAGAGGTCGCCCAGGGGATCGGCCGCCAGATCGCAGCCGGTGCGCGCGTTTACTGGGTCTGTCCGCTGATCGAGGAATCCGAAGAGATCGACCTCGCCAACGTGACCGAACGATTCAGGCTGTTGAACGAGCGTTTCCCGGGAAAGGTCGGCCTGCTGCATGGCCGTCTGAAGGGCGCCGAGCGCGAGACGACGATGGCCGCCTTCGCGGACGGACGCCTGTCGATCCTGGTCGCTACCACCGTGATCGAGGTCGGCGTCGACGTGCCGGCCGCCACGGTCATGGTGATCGAACATGCCGAGCGGTTCGGCCTTGCCCAGCTGCACCAACTACGCGGCCGCGTGGGACGCGGCAGCGCTAAGTCGACCTGCCTCCTGCTCTACGCCATGCCCCTCGGCGAAACCGCCAAGTCGCGCCTTGCGATCATGCGCGAGACGGAGGACGGGTTCCGCATCGCCGAGGAAGACCTCAAGCTGCGCGGCGCCGGCGAGCTTCTGGGCACCCGCCAGAGCGGTCTGCCCGACATGCGACTGGCCGATCTCTCGGTCCATAACGAACTGCTGGAAGCCGCCCGCGATGACGCGCGACTGGTGATCGCTCGCGACCCCGACCTGCAGACCGAGCGCGGCAAGGCCCTGCGCGCCCTCCTCTACCTCTTCCGTCGCGACGACGCGGTGAGGACGCTGCGCGCTGGCTGATCAGCCGAGCTGGCTCACATATGTCCGCAGCGCGTCGCGGGCCGCTTCGGCTGACTTCTCGGCCTCGGCGCGGCGGGTGGCGAGAGCCTCCAGATCGGTCTCCTGCTTGTCGAGGGTCGCGAGATAGCGACGCTGGAGATCGCTGTTGGCCGGCACACGCGCAAGGTTGTCCCGCAGGCGGGCCTGCTCCTGCACGATCGCCTGACGCTCGGCATCGACCTGCTGGACCTTGCGCTGCGCCTCTGCCGCAGACTGCTGCAACCGCAGCACTTTGGTCAAGGCATCGCGCGTTTTGGCATCGAACTCTCGCGCCTGGGCATAAACACGGATCTGCTCGGCCGCGCTTTCGACCAAGCGGATCTCCTGTTGCTGTGTCTGCTCCTGCACGACCTCGAAGGTCTGCGTCTGGTCACCGCCCGGGAGCTGGAACGGGATGCGATAGTTTCCCTCGCTCAGCTCGACGTCCTTGGACTCCGGCCTGGTCAAGGTCCAGCCCGGCAGGCGGCGCTGCACGATCACGAGCTGGCGCGGCTCCTTGGCCGGACCACGCACGCGATAGACCGTCGTCTGCCGCACGACCCGCGACAGGCGCAGAGCGCCGTTGGCGATGGTACCCGAGGCCACCCGGTCGGTCTGGGCCACGTCGCGCTCGATCACGATCTTCTCGTCGAGCGCATAGGCCAGCAGGCGTGTTTCCCCGACAGGAAACGCCGAGAGCCGCGCGTCGCCGACATAGGAGACGTAGCCACCCTTGTCGCGCTCGTAGAGAGTGATGATGCCCGGCGGCAGCCCCGATTCGCCATCGTTGGTGAGGCGGATGGCGGCCAGCGGATTACGCGCGGCAGCGTCGGCTTGATAAAGCGCGAGCCGCGCAGCGGGCACCTGCCTGTCGACCATCGGGATCGACAAGGTGCGGCCATTCTCGACGCTGACGGCGCGCGGGAACTTGAAGATCACCTGCGTGGCTGCATCGCTCGCCTCGATCTGCTCGGCCGCCGCAGCCATCGGGGCGGGCGGCGGAGGCGGCGCCATGGCGGACGCGCCGACAGACCGCTCCTGCTGCGCGCGATAGGGCGCGGGGGCCGGCATCGGCAGAGATGACTTGGCTCGCTGCTGGTCGGCCGTGACGCCGCCACGATCAATGCCGGGCATCAGACGCCCAGCGATTTCGACCGGCACCTCGGGACGCGTCACGTAGTAGGCGTTGTAGAGCGCCTGGTGGAAGGCGACCGGCCGGCCCGAGACGAGGGTCAGTTCGACGTCCTTCCAGTCCTGGCCACTCAGATTCTCGACCACGGCCCAGCCCTGCAGGGCAGAGCGCGCGGCGGCCAGATCGGCGCCGAGGGTCAGCCGATAGGAGGCTTTCCAGACCGGCACCTCGACGATGTAGGCAACGCGCACGGTACGCTTGCCCTGCCCGCGCATCGTGAGATCAATGGTACGCGCGTCCTTGGCGCGGTTGCCCTGGATGGCGACAAGGGCCTGGCCGACCTTGTCGCGAAGGGCCGCATCGGCGAACTGAAGATTCTCGGCATCCTCTAGGATGAACTGCTGCAGGCCGCGGTCGGTGTAGAGCGTCACGCGTGTGCGCTTCACCGTCCCCTTTTTGTCGGGCAACGCGACGCTGTCCTCTTCCACGGAGACGATGCGGCCGGAGATCGAGCGACTGCCACCCACGGTGACCTGCGCGCCCTTCAGGGTCTGCAGAAGGCCGGCCGGCGAACCGAGCGAACTCTCGTCGAACGGAAGATCCTTGAAGGCCTGCGCCAACGGCTCGCGCCCCGGCAGGCTCAGTCCACCCACCCCGCCCTTGTCGTCATAGACGACGAGGCTCTTCAGCACGTCGTCGACCTGACCGAGCGATACGGTGAGCTTCAGCGTCGCGTCGCCGTCGACGTTCGCCTCGTACTCGAAATAGCCGAGGCCGCCGGACGACAGCATCACCCTCTTCAGCGCGAGGTCCTGGGCGAAGGCGAAGCTGGGGAACGCAAGCAGGCCCACCAGGGCCACGACGTTCAGCAAAAGGCGCATTGTCTCTCCCGGTCGATGCACGTGGAAGGTGCCGCGCGACTGTGACACGAGCGCGGCAGCGCCGCGACGAAACTACGGGTACGTCCCGTACTTACGAAAGCGCGTCCTTGAGGGCTTCGAGCGGCAGCAGCACGCAGTCCTGGCGGGCCTTGTGCGCGGCGACGGGAGCGAAGGCGTCGAACGGTTCGTGGGTTTCGCCCGGCTCACGGCCGAGGGCGCGCTCGGCGTCATGGCGCAGTTGGGCGATACCCGCGGCGTCTCGGCCAACGGCGACGGCCGAGAGCGCAGAGGCCGAGGCCTGACAAAGGAGGCAGCCGCGCACCTGATGGCCGATCTCGGCAATGCGCCCGTCTCCGTCCAGACGAACGTCGAGGATCACGCGATCACCGCACAGCGGGTTGTCACGACGCACCGTCTTCGTCGGAGTCTCCAGCTTGCCGGCACCGGTCTTCGCCTTGGCGAGCGCGACGATGCGCTCCTGATAGAGCTGGTCGCTCATCGCAGCGTCTTCGCGGCGTGCGCGACGCCGGCGAGCAACGCGTCGATGTCGCTGTTGTCGTTGTAGGGCGCCATCGAGACGCGCGTCGTGCCATCCAGGTCGAACCTGTCCATCAGCGGCTGCGCGCAGTGATGGCCGGCACGCACGGCGACACCGAACGAATCGAGCGTCTGCGCAACATCGTGCGGGTGAACGCCGTCCAGCATGAAGGACACGACCGGGTAGCGGTTCTGCAGGCTGGCCGGACCGAAAAGCTGTGTCCCCTCGATCTTCTGCAGGCCATCCATCAGCCGCTGCACCAGACCCATCTCATGATCGTGCGCGCCCGGCCAGTCGAGTGCCTGCATCCAGGCACAGGCGGCGCCGAGACCAATGGCCGGGCCGATGGCCGGCGTCCCCGCCTCGAAGCGGCGCGGCGACGGCGCCCAGGTCGTTTCGGCCAGTGTCACGCGCCCGATCATCGAGCCGCCACCCATGAAAGGTGGCATCGCGTCCAGCAGTTCAGGCCGTCCCCACAGCGCGCCGATCCCGTTGGGCCCATAGGCCTTGTGGCCGGCGAAGGCGTAGAAATCGATGCCGAGCGACGGCAGGTCGAGCGGCCCGTGCGGCGCGCGCTGGGCACCGTCGAGCATCACCTTCGCGCCGACGGCGCGCGCCGCCTCCGCGACCGCTCGCACGTCGAGCAGTGCTCCCGTCACGTTCGAGACATGCGCCAGCGACACGAGCTTCGTTTTGTCCGTCAGCAGGCGCGGCAGGGCCGAGAGATCGATGCGGCCGTCGTTCGTGACCGGCAGCATGTCGAGTTCGATGCCAGAGCGCGACCGCAGCAGCTGCCACGGCACGATGTTGGAATGGTGCTCGATCTCCGACAGGAGGATGCGGTCACCGGGCTTCAGGAGCGAGCCGTAGGAGAAAGCGACGAGATTGATCGCCGCCGTGCAGCCGCCTGTGAAGATGACCTCCATGGTCGGCACGCCGAGAAAGGTCGCCACCTGCTCGCGGGCCTTCTCATAGGCCTCGGTCGCCCGCTCGGCCAGGCGATGGACGCCACGGAGGACATTGGCGCGGCTGGTCGTCTCGTAGTGCCGCACCGCGTCCATGACGGCGAGCGGCGTCTGCGCCGAGGCGCCATTGTCGAGATAGTGGACCGTCAGACCGTCGATGATCTCGGAGAGGATCGGGAACTGGCCGCGGACGGCGGCAACGTCGAAGCTCATGATTGGGTCTCTTCGCTGGAGCGCGCCCGCCACGCGGCCAGCGCCTCGGGCGTGTCGATGTCGGTGATCGCCGCCTCGCCCGTCATTTCGACCTCGCAGACGAGATCGGCATGCTCGCCGATCAGGTGCTTGGCGCCGCTGTCGCCCGAGAGACTACCCATCTCGGCGAAGAAGCGCCGTGCCCACAGGACGGGATTGCCGCGCTTGCCGCCGACCGTCGGAACGCAGATCGAACGGCCCTCGACAGGGCTGAAGGCGGCCATCAGCCGATCGAGCAGCGGCGCGCCGACTCCGGGCATGTCGCCCAGCTGGACGATCGCAGCATCGACAGTCGGCCCGAGTGCGGCCATGCCGGTACGCACCGAGGTGCTGAGCCCCTCGGCGAAATCCGGGTTGATGACGAAGCGCACGCGCGACTTTGGCGGAATCGCCTTCTCGATGACGGGCCGGATCTCGCCGGCCATATGGCCCAGCACGATGACAACCTCGACCGCCTGCGAGGCCAGCGCGGCCTTCACCGCATGAACGATGAGGGGCGCGCCGTTGGCCTCGGCCAGAAGCTTGTTCGGTCCGCCCATGCGGGTCGAGCGGCCGGCAGCCAGCACCAGCACGGCGACCCGGGGCGCCTGCTGTGGGCCCGCTTCTTCCGACTCCGTGTCATCCCGAGGCTGCGGCCGGGTCGGGATTTCCGCCAGCAAGCCGCCCGATCCCATGCGAACGATCTCGGCGCGGCCGACCGGCAGGCGTGCGGCGAGCCGCTCGAGCACCATGTCGAAACCATTGTACTTCGGCGATTTGGCGCAGCCGGGCAGGCCCAGCACCGGTTTTCCGTCGAGCTCGGCCGTGAGCAGCAGGTTGCCCGGATCGACCGGCATGCCGAAATGGAGGAGCTTTCCGCCCGCCGCCTCGATGCCGGCCGGCACCACGTCGTGCCGGTCGACGATTGCCGAGGCGCCGGCGATCAGGAACAGGTCGCAGCCCTCGGACTTCAGCTCGGCCAATGCCTCCGCGATGGCTTTCGCGTCGTGCGCGACCCGGCGCTCACCCTTCAGGGTGCTGCCGAGCGATGTCAGGCGCTTCGTGGTCGTTCCAACAGCTTTGTCCAGAACCTTGTCCCGTGTCCCCGGCAGCCTCGTCTGGACGAGTCCGGCGCGCATCGCCTGGAACGGCGCCACGGAGATCATCGGCCGGTTCGCTTCCTTGGCGACCCCGACGGCGCGTCCAACGGCAGCGCGCGGTGCGCCATACGGAATGATCTTCACCGTCGCCACCATCTGACGCGGTTCGACCCGGGCGAAGGGCGGCAGGGTCGCGACCGTCACCGATTCATCCAGCTCGTTCAGCGCATCGATGCGTCCCTGGTCGAGCACGGCGAGCCCGGCCTCGCGCGCGAAATGATTGCAGCGGCCGGTGAAGGCCGCGGTGACCTCGATCCCCTCGCCCGCCAGCGCCCGTGCCACCGTCGCGGCCGCCTCGTCCTCGTGCATGTCGTCGGCATCGAGACGCGCGGCAACGATCGTCGAGACTCCGGCCTGTTTCAGTCGCGCGACATCGTCGGTCGAGAGAACCCGGCCCTTGGCGAAATTGACGCCGTCGGCGCGGCAGCTGTGCGCCAGGATGGCGCCGGCGGCCTCGTCGATCGGTGTCTCGCCGAACCTCACGCCGCAGCGACCTTGGGCGCAGACAGGGCTTCGAGGCGCCGCGCACGGACCTCGATGATCTGGCCGAGGATCGATACGGCGATCTCGGCCGGCGACTTGGCGCCGATGTTGAGACCAACCGGGCCATGCACCCGCGCGAACATCTCCTCGGTGATGCCGACCTCCGCCAAGCGCTCCTTGCGCTTGGCGTGGGTGCGCCGACTGCCCAGCGCGCCAATGTAGAAGACGTCGGACTTGAGCGCCGATTCGAGCGCCGGATCGTCGAGCTTGGGATCGTGTGTCAGGGTGACGACGGCGGTCGAGCTGTCCAGGCCCATCGCCTGGAAGGCCTCGTCGGCCCAGTCCTGGATCACCTTCACGCCGGGGAAGCGCTGCGTCGTGGCCCAGGCGCCCCGCGGATCGACGACGGTGACATCGAATTCGAGCATGGCCGCCATCGGCGCCAGCGACTGCGCGATATGGACGGCACCGACGATCACCAGCCGTGGCGGCGGCACGTAGACGTTCAGGAAGACGTTGGCGCCGCCCACGTCGATGGTTTCGCTCTTGCCGGTTTCCATAGCGCGCCGGGCGGCCGCGACAATCTCGGCGTCGCCCGCCAGCTCGCCTCTCGCCTCGTCGCGATAAACCAGCGCTTCGCCGGCATCGCTGAGGCGGGTGGCGAGCGTCACCGCCCGTCGCTTGGTGCGGGCTTCCTGGAGGGCCGCGAGGGTCTCGGCTTTCATCGGATCAATTCACCTTCTCGACGAAGACCTGGACCTTGCCGCCGCAGGCCAGACCGACATCCCAGGCCTGCTCGTCGGTGACGCCGAAATCGAGCAGCCGCGGCTTGCCGTCCTTGATGGCGTCGAGCGCTTCCTTGACGACCGCCCCCTCGATGCAGCCGCCGGAAACCGAGCCCACCATGTTGCCGGCATCGTCGACCCCGAGTTGACTGCCAACGGGCCGCGGCGAGGATCCCCAGGTGACGATCACGGTGGCGACGGCAACACCCTTGCCGTCGGCCTTCCACTTGCCGACCTGGTCGAGAACTTCCAGCGCATCGCTCATGGTTTACTCCTTGCGAAGTTCGGTCTGCCAACCCGAGAGCCGCTTGTCGGCCCCGACGGTGCGGGCGCCCAGCGCCGCGATCAGGCCGGACAGGCTCTCCAGATTGTGGACCGGCCTGAAATCGTCGACATGCGGCAGCATGGCCTTGTTGCCCTGAGATTTGGGCTCGTAGCCCCCGTACCGCAAGAGCGGGTTGAGCCAGATCATGCGCGAGCAGGACTTATGCAAGCGTTCCATTTCCTCATCCAGACCACTTGCGCCCTCGCGATCGAGCCCGTCGGTGATGAGGAGAACGACCGCCCCCTGCCCCAGGACGCGGCGCGACCACTTGTTGTTAAATTCGTGCAGCGCCTGCCCGATGCGTGTGCCGCCCGACCAGTCCTCGACCTGTGCCGATGCCTTCTGAAGGGCGATGTCGACGTCGCGGTTGCGTAGGGCGCGCGTCACGTTCGACAGCCGCGTGCCGAAGGTGAAGCAGTAGACCCGGTCGCGATCGTTGGTGATCGCGTGCATGAAATGCAGGAACATGCGTGTGTAGCGGGCCATCGAGCCTGAGATGTCGCACAGGATCACCAGTGGCGGCGGCCGGCGGCGCGGCTCGCGCCGGGCGAGTTCCGTCAGTCCCTCGGGCCGCATCGCGCGGCGCAGCGAGGCGCGGAAATCGATGCGCGGTCCGCGCCGCGCCGGCTGATAGCGGCGCGTGCGCCGTTCCGGCACCGGCAGGCGCAGTCGCGAGATCGCCCGCAAGGCTTCGTCGATTTCGGATTGCGACATCTGCTCGAAGTCGCGCGTCTGCAGCACCTCACGGTCTGAAACTGTGAAAGTCGCCTCGACCTCGACTTCCGGCGGCTCCTCGGACTGCTCCGGTGCCTCGCCCTGCCCGGGCTGAAGCGCCTCCTGCAGGCGACGGCTGAGCTGCTTGCCCTTGTCCTGCTCGGCCGGCACGCCGATCTGCGGCAGCAGCATGTCCATCATCTTCTCGAGCAGGCGCGGGTTGCGCCAGTAGACATGGAACGCCTGGTCGAAGATCTCGCGCTGATCGCGGCGGTTAACGAACACCGAATGAAGCGTCCAGTAGAAATCGTCGCGATTGCGCAAGCCCGCCGCTTCGACCGCTTCGATCGCCCGCAGGATCTGTCCCGGCCCGACCTTCAGGCCGGCCGTCCGCAAGGTTCGCGCGAAATGCACGATGTTGCTCGCGAGCTTGCCGTCCCGCGGCTCGCGCCCCGGCAGCCCGGCCGGCGGATCGGGCAGCGTGTCCATGGATCGCTCAGCCCAGCGGCTGCGCGGCGATGTCGGACTTCACCTTGCGCAGGATTTCGGCCGCTTCCGAGCCCTGCAGGCGCTGGATGTCGTCCTGGTATTTCAGCAGCACGCCCAGCGTGTCGTTGATCGTCCGCGGGTCGAGATCGAGCACGTCGAGTTCCGACAGCGCCGTCGACCAGTCGATCGACTCGGCGACGCCCGGCGCCTTGAACAGGTCGAGCTTGCGCAGCTCCTGGACGAAGCCCACGACCTGGCGCGACAGACGCTCACTGGCGCCCGGCGCCTTGACCTTCAGGATTTCGAGTTCGCGCTTCAGGTCCGGATAGTCGACCCAGTGATAGAAGCAGCGTCGCTTCAGCGCGTCATGGATCTCGCGCGTGCGGTTGGAAGTGACGATGACGATCGGCCGCTCGGCCGCCTTCACCGTACCGAGCTCGGGGATCGTCACCTGGAAGTCCGACAGGACTTCGAGCAGATAAGCCTCGAACGGTTCGTCGGTGCGGTCGAGTTCGTCGATCAGCAGGATCGGCGCGCCCTCGACATGCGGCTGCAGCGCCTCGAGCAGCGGACGGCGGATCAGGAACTTCTCGTCGAAGATGTCGGCCGCGAGTTCGCCTCGGTTGTGCACGCCCTGCGCCTCGGCAAGGCGGATTTCGATCATCTGCCGGGCGTAGTTCCACTCGTACACCGCCGAGGCGACGTCGAGCCCCTCGTAGCATTGCAGGCGGATCAGCGGCCGCTTCAGCGTCTCGGCCAGCACCTTGGCGATCTCGGTCTTGCCGACGCCCGCCTCGCCTTCGCAGAACAGCGGACGGCCCAGCTTGAGGGCGAGATAGAGGACCGTGGCCAGGCTGCGGTCGGCGATGTAGTCGCCGCCCTTCAGCAGCTCGACGGTGGCGTCGATGGACGCCGGAATGGGCGAAGGCATGAAACTCCCGCGAAAACTCAAGGCATCGATGCGGTCAGTGTAGCGGATGGACCGGCGCGCCGATATGCTGGGATTTGCAAGATAATTCAAGGATTTGGGAGGAAGACATGGAGCCCGAACCGTTCCGCGGCCGGACCGCGATCGTGACCGGCGGCGCGCGTGGCATCGGCCTCGCCTGTGCGGCAAAGATCACGGAGGGCGGCGGACGGGTCGCCTTGTGGGATCGCGATCCCGAGCGTGCCGCCCAGTCCGCCGCCTCCCTGAAGGGCGCGGTCGCCATCGCCGTCGACGTGACCAGCGAGGCGGACGTTGCCAGGGCCCTGGCCGAGACCGAGAAACGGCTGGCCCCGCCCGACATCCTGGTCGCCAGTGCGGGCATCACCGGTCCCAACATGACCGTCGCCCAGTATCCCGTCGAGGCCTGGCGGCAGGTCATCGACGTCAACCTGACCGGCGTCTTCCTCTGCAACCGGGCGGTCGTCGACGGCATGGTGAAACGCGGCTGGGGCCGCATCGTCAATATCGCCTCGGTGGCCGGCAAGGAGGGCAATCCCAACGCCTCGGCCTATTCCGCGTCCAAGGCCGCCGTCATCGGGCTCACCAAGTCGCTCGGCAAGGAACTTGCTACCTCAGGCGTGCTGGTGAACTGCGTCGCGCCGGCGGTGGTGAAGACGGAACTGTTCAGCCAGATGACCGAGCAACACATCAACTACATGCTGTCGAAGATTCCGATGAACCGCTTCGGCGAGGTCGGTGAGGTGGCCGAGATGGTCGCCTGGCTCGCCTCTTCCCACTGCACCTTCGCGACGGGTGCGGTTTTCGATCTCTCTGGTGGACGGGCTACCTACTGATGTCTCTGCATGAACTCACACTGACCGAACTCGCGGCCGGCCTCGCCGCCAAGCGCTTCTCCTCGCGGGAAATCGTAGACGCATTGCTGGCGCGCATCGAGAAGGCCGACGGCAAGCTGCACGCCTTCACCGAGGTCTACGCGAAGGAAGCCCGCGCGATCGCCGATGGCGCCGACGCCGCCCGCGCCTCGGGCTTCCCCCTGCCGCCGTTGCATGGCCTGCCTGTCGCCTACAAGGACCTGTGCGACATCGCGGGCCGTATCGGCACCGGCGGCTCGAAGATGTGGGAGAAGCGGGTCGCCACGGAAACCTCCAACACGGTGGAGCGGCTGACCACCGCCGGCATGGTCCCGCTCGGCAAGCTGCACATGGTCGAGTTCGCCTTCGGCGGCTGGGGCACCAATCCGCTGATGGGCACGCCGTGGAATCCCTGGGATCTCGAAACCCACCGCACGCCGGGCGGCTCGTCGAGCGGCACCGGCGTCGCCGTCGCGGCCCGCCTCACGCCCGCCGGCATCGGCAGCGACACCGGCGGCTCGGTGCGCATCCCCTGCGCCTTCAATGGTCTGGTCGGACTCAAGGTCACGTTCGGTCGCATCAGCCTCCACGGCACCATGCTGCTCTCCTGGACGCTCGATTCGATCGGCCCGATGGCGCGCTCGGTCGAGGATTGCGCGCTGATGCTCAACGCCCTGGCCGGCCCCGATCCCCGCGATCCAACAACCCTCGGCCAACCGCTCGAGGATTTCACGGCGTCGACCCGTGGCGGCTCGATCAAGGGCATGCGCATCGCATTGCCCGACGCCTCTTCCCTTCCCGAATGCCACGCCGACGTGATCGAGGGCTGGCTGGCCTCCGCGAAGAAGCTGGAGGAACTCGGCGCCATCGTCGAGCCGGTGAAGATCCCCGAGTGGTACTTCAATCTCGGCGTCGGTGCGGGTTCGATCTCGGCCTCGGAACTATGGTCGCTGCACCGCGGCTGGATCGAGGACATGAACCAGCCGATCGGTGCCGGCGTGCGCGGCCGGGCAATGGCCGCCAAGACCTTCGCGCCGGCCCTCTATGCCGAGGAACTGCGCCGTATGGCCGGGCGCCGCGCCGAATTCAACGCCTGGATGGCGCCCTACGACGCGCTGCTGACGCCGGCCCTGGCCTCCGGCGCGATACCCGTCACCGAGGTCGACGAGACCTCCCCCGCCATCTCGCTGATGACCCGCCCCGGCAACTATCTCGGCCTATGCGGCCTCTCGCTGCCGAACGGCTTCTCGAACGGCCTGCCGATCGGGATCCAGCTCCTGGGCAAACCCTACGCCGAGGGCACGGTGCTCAAGATCGGCAAGGCGCTGCAGGACGCGACCGACTTCCACAAGCGGACGCCGGATCTGTCGGCGCTGGGGCTGTAGACGCTGGGTCCACTACCAAAGTCTCCGTCATCTCGACCGGAGCGCGCAGCGCGGATTGGAGAGATCTTCTCTCCACGATTTCCGACTTTTGGTAGAATGAAGGTCTCTCCACTACGCCTCGCTTCGCGAGGCTTCGGTCGAGACGACGGAGGATTTAGGCTTAGTCTAGTCCCGCTGCGGCATGCCCTGCGGCACGACGGTCTTCACGAGCGAGGCGTCGAGGGCCTCGTACTCGTGGTAGCGGATCGTGTCGTAGAGTTCCTGGCGGGTCTGCATGCGGTCGATTGCGTTCTGGGTGCCGCCGTCGCGCTGGATCGCCGCATACACGTCCGCCTGAGCCTTGTTGGCGGCACGCAGCGCCGAAACCGGCCAGATCACCATGCTGTAGCCCATCGCCTCGAACTCCGAGGCCGTGAAGAACGGCGTGCGGCCGAACTCGGTCATGTTGGCCAAGAGTTTCACTCCGGGCATGGCCTTTGCGAAGGCGCGGAACATCTCGTCAGTGGTCAGTGCCTCGGGGAAGATCGCGTCGGCCCCGGCTTCGAGATAGAGCCGTGCCCGCGCCACCGCGCCGTCGATGCCTTCGCTGGCGGCCGCATCCGTGCGGGCGATAACGAACAGATTGCGGCGGGCCTTCGCCGCTGCTGCGATCTTGGCAGCCATGTCGTGCGGCGTGGCGAGTTTCTTGTCGTTCAGGTGGCCGCACTTCTTGGGCAGGAGCTGGTCCTCGAGATGGACGGCGGCGGCGCCCGCCTCCTCGAAGGCGCGCACCATGTGCATGACGTTCAGCGCCTCTCCGTAGCCGGTGTCGCCGTCGACCAGCACCGGCAGGCCCGAGGCGCGCGCCACCTGACGGATGAAGAAACACACGTCGTCCACCGTGATGACACCGAGATCGGGCAGGCCCATCGACGACAACATGGCGGCTCCCGACAGGTAGTGCGCCTCGAAGCCCGCCCGTGCCGCCTGCAGGGCCGCAATGCCGTTGTGCGTGCCGGGCATGCGCAGGATCTGTGGCCGCTCGAGCAGGGTGCGGAAGCGGACGCCGGCTGGCTCAAGCGGCAGGTCGGCGGCAACGAGATAAGGCATGGTCTCCCCTTTCAGGTCTTCTGAGCCTTGCGGCCCTGCAGCCCCACCATGAGCCCTGCCGCGACGACCACGGCCGTCCCGAGCCAGGTATAGAAGTCCGGCACTTCGGCGAACATCAGGTAGCCCACCACGACCGAGCCGATCATCTGCGTGTAGTTGAAAGGCGCCACGAAGTTGGCCGAGGCGTAGGTCATGGCTTTGGCCACACAATAATGGCCCAGGGCCCCCAATGCCCCCAGCGAACAGAGCAGTGTCCAGTCGACCCACCCCGTCGGCGTCTTCCAGTGGAACGGCAGCCATGCCGACATGATGATCGCACCCAGCAGCACGCTGTAGAAGATCGATGTGGCCGGGGCGTCGATGCCGGCAAGCCGGCGGATCAGGATCTGGTACATCGCGTAACAGGAAGCGCTGCCCAGCAGCAGCAGCGACTGCCACTGGAAGACCGCGCTGCCCGGCCGGATCACGATCAGCACGCCGGCGAAGCCTACGACCACGGCGGCCATCCGGAAGAAGGTGATACGCTCGCCCAGCAGCGGCCAGGCCAGCAGCACCACGGCAAGCGGTGCCACGAAGGTGACGGCGATTGCTTCGGCCACCGGGATCGACTTCACCGCAGAGAAGAAGAACAGCGTCGACAGCATCATCATCACAGAACTGACGAACTGGGTGCCGATACGCCGCGTGCGCAGCAGTCCCAGTCCCATCTGCGGCATGAACACGGCGGCAACCAGAACCAGATGCAGGACGATCCTGAACCAGACGATCTCCTGCGGCGGGTAGGTTGCCGCCAGGAGCTTCACCAGCCCGTTCATGATCGGAAACAGCGTGCAGGCCGTGCACATGAAGAGCACGCCCAGCAGCGGCCGCGACGACCGGCCGGGCGCCTGGATCTCGGCCACGTCGGGCCTCAGCGCAGGAAGCGTTCGAGCGAACCCAGCAGCAACGTGCCGCCCGTCGCGATCACGATCAGCGAGGCAGCGATGGCCGTGAAGCGCCCGATCTCCTGCGACCGACCTTCGGCGATGATCAGCCGGTGCGCCACCATTGAGGCCATGCCGATCGCCGCCAGGGTGACCGCCATGCCCAGCGCGATGGCGATGACACCGACGACGCCCGCCCACAGCACGTCGAGCGCGATCGACAGGAGAATGATGATCAGGGCCCCGGCGCACGGTGCGATGCCCGCAGCCGTCAGCAACAGCCAGCCGGCGATCGTGCGCTGCGGCGATTCCTGATCGTGGTGATGGTGGTGGTGTCCGTGATCGTGCCCATGGTGGTGGTGATCATGGCCGTGCTCGTGATCGCCATGCGGGTGCTCGTGCAGACGACCGGTGATGCCGGCCCAGAGGCGCCAGAATCCCACCAGCAGGATCAGCGTGTAGGAGACGATCTCGACGTTGCGCACCTCGCGCATCGCTCCCAGAAGGCCGACGGTCGAGGACAGCTTCAGCGCCCCTGCCAGCAGCAGGGCCGCCAGCGTGTGGGTGAAGGCGATCCAGCCGCCGGCGAAGATGCCCTCGATCCAGGCACGTGGCCGGCTGCTGTCGAGGAAGTAGGCCACCACGACGGCCTTGCCATGCCCGGGACCCAGCGTGTGCACGACGCCGTAGCCGAAACAGACCGTGACGAGGGTCCACAGGGCCAGAGAGCCCGTCCCCGACTGCACGTCGCGCAACGACGTCGACAGGACCTGGTTGATGCGGCGCTGATAGTCGGCCGAATAGCTGGCCAGTTCGGCCACGCTGTCGCTGAATACCAGTGCGGCGGCCAGGGCGAGCAGCAGGAGCAGCCCGATCCACAGGAAAGGCGATCGCAGGGCGGAGGGTCTTACGGAAGCTGGCATGTCACCACGTCGGCGAAGAAGGGGTAGCCGCGCACGAACTCGGCCTTGTGTGTCGGATGCTTGCCCAGGCTGCAGCCAGCCGGGACCGAGGCCTTGTCGACTTCGATGCGGATGAAATCCTCGGGATCAAAGGTCGCAATCGACAGGAACTTCGAAGGCTGCGGCAATGCGAAGCGCATGACGTAGACGAGGTTGCGGGGTCCCTGCTTGCGCGGTGCTTCGGGCGCATCGGCGCGCTTGTTGGTCGGCATCGGCATGCCCGCATTGTCGCCGGTGTTTCGGTCCCACTCCGGCGGAATGAAGCTCGCCGGATCGTCAATACGCGCGGAGAACTGCGGCGCCTTGGGTGGCCGAAAATCCTTCCCGCCGGTGTTCAGCCAGCTCAGAAAACCGTACTTTCCGAGTTCGGGCATCATCTCGCCCTCGAGCAGCTTGGTTTCCCGGGCGGAGAACCTGCCGTTCTTGTCCTCGTCGATCAGCGGGATCTCGACCTCGCTGGAATACGGGTCGAACCGCCATTCGATCTCGACATGGGTGTATTTTCCGTCCTTGGCGACCACGCGCACGACCTGCTGCACGACGATGTGCGGATGGGCGAGCGCCGCCACCGGCGCGAGCAGCGCCAGAGCGGCCAAGATCGGGGCGAACAGCCGCCTCATGCGGCGTCCTGATGCGGCACGGGGCGCGGCTTGCCCTCGTCGTCGATCGCCACGAACACGAAGGTGCCATGGGTCACACGCAGGTCCGTTTCCTCGTGGCGGCGCTGGACCACTGTCTCGAGGCCGATGGTGATCGACGTCCGGCCGACCTTTACGACTTCCCCGTAGATCGACACCATGTCTCCTACCTTGATCGGCTGGACGAAGGTCATGGCGGTGATCGCCACAGTGGCAACCCGCCCCTTCGCCACCCGGGCCGCGAGCGAGCCGCCCGCAATGTCCATCTGGCTCAGCACCCAGCCGCCGAAAATGTCGCCATTCCCGTTCATGTCCGCAGGCTGAGGAACCGTCCTTACGATCGGATCGCGGCGACTTTCGGACATCCCTTCCTCACCGGATGTGGTTGCTTTCAGGCGGTTTTGCTACCATACCCATGCCGAACCGGCCACCCAGCGATCCCCTCGCGCGGCCGTGGAAAGACAAGAAGCAGGCATGGCACGAAACGGCGATCTGTTCGATCGGTCTGGCGGCGGCAAGCGTGCCGCGGGACCAAAGGAAAATTCCTACACGGCGAGTGACATCGAGGTGCTGGAGGGGCTGGAGCCCGTCCGCAAGCGCCCCGGCATGTACATTGGCGGCACCGATGAACGGGCTATGCACCATCTCGTGGCCGAGATCCTCGACAACTCGATGGACGAAGCCGTTGCCGGCCACGCCGACACGATCTGGCTCGAAATGCTGCCGGGCAATTACGTCGCGATCCGCGACAATGGTCGCGGCATGCCGGTCGACCCGCACCCGAAGTTCAAGAACAAGTCGGCGCTGGAGGTGATCCTCACCACGCTGCATGCCGGCGGCAAGTTCAACAGTAAGGTTTACGCCACCTCGGGCGGCCTGCATGGCGTCGGCGCTTCCGTCGTGAACGCACTTTCGGACGATCTGGTCGTCGAAGTCGCCCGTGACCGCCAAGCCTGGACCCAGAGCTTCTCCCGTGGCCTGCCGGTCTCCAAGCTCAAGCCGGCCGGCCCCGCCCCCAACCGGCGCGGCACGATCGTCACCTTCCATCCCGACCCCGAGATCTTCGGCAAGCAGCTGTTTGTCCCTGAGCGCCTCTACCGCATGGTGCGCTCCAAGGCCTATCTGTTCCGGGGCGTCGAGATCCGCTGGAAGTGCGACAAGTCCCTTCTCAAGGGCGACGTGATTCCCGAGGAAGAGACGTTCCACTTCCCCAACGGGCTGAAGGACTACATCACGTCCGAGATCGGCCAGCGGCCGACCGTCGTGCCGCAGCCTTTCGCCGGCGAGGCCAAGAGCGACGGCAACGGCAAGGTGGAGTGGGCCGTGTGGTGGCCGAACGACGAAGAAGGCTTCGTCCGTTCCTACTGCAATACCGTGCCGACCTCCGAGGGCGGGACGCACGAATCTGGCTTCCGCAGCGCGCTGGTGCGCGGCCTCAAGCGCTATGCCGAGCTGACCGGCAACCGCAAGGGATCGGTCATCACGGCCGACGACGTGATCGACGGGTCCGCGGCCCTCGTCTCGGTGTTCATCGAGCAGCCGCAGTTCCAGGGCCAGACCAAGGAAAAGCTGGTCAGCGTCGAGGCCACGAAGCTGGTCGAGACCATCGTCGGTGACAATTTCGAACACTGGCTGATCGGCGACAAGGAAGCCGGCAACGTCCTGCTCGAACATGTCGTCTCCAAGGCCGAGGAGCGGCTGCGGCGCAAGCAGGATCGCGAACAGCAGCGCAAGACAGCGACGCGCAAGCTGCGCCTGCCAGGCAAGCTCGCCGACTGTTCGAGTTCCTCCTCGATCGGTACCGAAATCTTCCTCGTCGAGGGAGATTCCGCGGGCGGCTCGGCCAAGGCCGCGCGCAACCGCGAGACCCAGGCCATCCTGCCGTTGCGCGGCAAGATCCTGAACGTGGCCAGCGCCAGCTCCGAGAAGATGCGCGAGAACCAGGAGATCCAGGACCTCATCCAGGCTCTGGGCTGCGGCGCTGGCGCCCACTATAACGACGACCGCCTGCGCTATGAGCGGGTCATCATCATGACCGACGCCGACGTGGACGGAGCGCACATCGCGTCGCTGCTGATGACGTTCTTCTATCGCGAGATGCCGAAGCTGATCGAGAACGGTCATCTGTTCCTCGCCCAGCCGCCGCTCTATCGCATCAGCAAGGGCGGCCGCACCGAGTACGCCCAGGACGATGCCCAGAAGGAAGAGCTGGTCCGGACGGTGTTCAATGGCAAAGCCGACATCACCCGCTTCAAGGGGCTGGGCGAGATGCAGTCCGTCCATCTGCGGGAAACCACGATGGACCCGGCGAAACGCGTGCTCCTGAAGGTCGACGTGCCGTTGATCACGGGCGCCGAGCCGGAAGCCCGGGTCGAGGAAATGCGCACCCGGACCCTCGTCGAGGACCTGATGGGCCGCAAGCCGGAGAAGCGCTACGCCTTCATCCAGGAGAACGCCCGGTTCGCCCGAGACCTCGATGTCTGACACGGCTTACGCCGACCTGACGGACCGCGCGCAGAAATGTGAGATTCCGGGAGCGGCCCCCGGCGCTATGATCGGCAGATAAATCTCGGAGGAGATTGCCCAATGCGTTTCTGGTCCAGGATCGCCGCCGCCCTTCTGGCGGTCGCCGCACTACCGGCCGCGGCCTACGCCGCCGTGATCGGCGGCACCTACTATGCGGTACAGTACGACTATCGCGAGTTCTTCGCCGCCACCGATGGCAAGAACTTCCAGGTCGTCCTTCATGGCAATCCCTTCCCGGGCACGGATCCGGCGGCGGTGGCTCGCGACCTGCTGCCGATGATGCAGGCCGCCAAGCCGATGCCGCGGCTTACCTTCACCTACGAGACTCCGGCCGAGAAGCCGCGGCCTGACTATCGCCTCATGCTGGTCTTCGATCCGGCGAACGATCTGAACAGCGACTCGGTCTGCAAGGGCACTGTCCGCTTCAAGCCGGGCAAGCCCGGCATCTTCAACGTCTATGCCATCTACTGCCGCAACGACATGACGATGTCGGAGACGACGGCGTGGACCCCCGCGAACGGCCCGACCGACCCGCGGATCGGTGAACTGTTCCGCGAACTGTTCATGGTCGTCTTCTCCGATTCGCCGTCTCTGCGCCCGAACCAGGGTGGCGGCATGGGCCGCGACTAGCGGTCCCTGGCGTCCAAGCGCTCCACAGGGAACATCTGCTAACCAGACGGCAATGGCCGTCTGGTATTCCCTCCTCGACCTCGCCCTCTCCCGTGTCGACGCGGAGACCGCCCATGGCCTCGCCATTCGGGCCCTGAAGACTGGACTATTGCCGGGCGACCGGCGCGAAGATGCCGCATCGCTGGCATCAAAGGTGTGGGGCCGTGAGCTGCCAAACCCGATCGGTCTTGCCGCTGGTTTCGACAAGAATGCCGAGGTCGCAGACGCCATGCTGGCGCAGGGTTTCGGGCTGGTGGAGATCGGGAGCGTCACGCCGCGCCCGCAGGAGGGCAACCCGCGTCCCCGGCTCTTCCGGTTGCCGCAGGATCGCGGCGTCATCAACCGCATGGGCTTTCCCGGGCATGGGCTCGAAGCCGCCCGCGCCCGTCTCGCCGCGCGGCCGCGACGCGGCTTCGTCGGCGTCAATATCGGCGCCAACAAGGACAGCCCGGACCGTGCCGCCGACTATGTGACCGGCTGCGTCGCGCTCGCGCCCTATGCCGACTACCTCGTCTGCAACGTCTCCTCGCCCAATACGCCCGGCCTTCGCAGCCTTCAGGGCCGGACCGAACTCGCAGGCCTGCTGAAACGCGTGCAGGACGCAATCGCGGCAAAGCCGGTCCCGCTGGTGGTGAAGATTGCGCCGGATGCGACGGACGACGATCTCGACGACATCGTCTTCGTCTGCCGCGATCTCCGACTGGACGGCATCATCATCGGCAACACCACCCTCTCCCGCCCCCCCTCGCTGAAGTCCGAACGGCGCGCCGAGACCGGAGGCCTGTCGGGCGCCCCGCTCACGGCGCTGTCAACCGAGGTGCTGCGGAAGACAGCGCAGCGCGTCGAACGGCAGTTTCCCCTGATCGGCTGCGGCGGTGTGGGTTCCGGCGCCGACGCCTACGCCAAGATCCGGGCCGGCGCGACCCTGGTGCAACTCTACTCGGCGATGGTCTACGAGGGCCCCCCGCTGATCCGCCGCATCAAGGATGAACTCGCAGCCTTGCTGGCCCGCGACGGCTTCAAGGCGGTGGCGGATGCGGTGGGTGCCGACCTTCACGTCTGAACCTCGTCGCATCGCGAAAATCTAAGCCGCAGACGCGGGAGTTTTGAGGCCATACACTCCCGGCCAGGGAGATGTGAGAGAAGTGCCGCTCTGGATACCGATCACCGTCGCTGCCGCTCTGTGCCAGAACATCCGCACGACGATGCAGCAGAAAATCCGCGGCATCCTGAGCGTGGATGGCGCCAACTTCGTGCGCTACCTGTATGGCGCGCCGCTTGCGCTCGGCATGCTGGCCTTCCTGGTCTTCGTGACCGGCCGGCACGTGCCCTCGATCTCGCTGCATTTCCTGGCCCTCGTGACCATCGCCGGTGTGGCCCAGATCGTGGCGACGTCGCTGATGATCCACGCCTTCTCGCTCCGAAACTTCGCGGTCGGTACGGTCTACTCCAAGACCGAGACGGTTTTCGTCGCCCTCTTCGCCACGTTCATTGCCGGCGAGCCGCTGAAGTTCGGTGCCTGGGCCGGCATCCTGGTCTGCCTTGGCGGTGTCGCCATCCTGAGCGTGCGGGGAAAGTTCTCCGACGTGCGCAGCGTGCTGGCCGACCTCACGCACAAGGGCGCGCTCTACGGCATCCTGTCCGGCGCCATCTTCGCCATCGCCGCCGGCACGATCCGCGAAGCCTCGAAGCTGCTGCCCGAGGGTGACTTCATGGTGCGCGGCATCACCGTGCTGGCCTGCATGAACACCATCCAGGTTATCCTGATGGCGATCTACCTCGCGCGCCGTGACCGGCCGCAGCTCTCCAAGGTCTGGTTCAACTGGCGGTCCTCGATCTGGGTCGGCATCTTCAGCGTGCTGGGCTCGGCCGGCTGGGCGCTCGCCATGACGCTCGAGAACGCCGCGCTCGTCCGCGCGGTCGGCCAGATCGAGCTGGTCTTCACCTTCATTTCCTCCCGCCTGATCCTCAAGGAAAGGCCGTCCCTCGGCGAGTGGATCGGCAGCATCCTTGTGGTCGGCGGCGTCGTTCTCATCCTCGTAACCCGGTGACCCCATGACGCACATGACAAGGCCGCTCGACGGCCTTCGCATCCTCGATTTCTCGACCACCATCGCGGGCCCGCACTGCAGCCGGCTGCTCGCCGACATGGGCGCCGACGTGGTGAAGGTCGAATCGCCCGAAGGCGACCTGATGCGCTCGCGCCCGGTGCAGCGCGACGGCTTCAGCACCATGTTCGGCCAGCTCAATGCCGGCAAGAAATCGATCGTGCTCGATCTCAAGAAGCCGGAAGCGGTCGCGGCCATCAAGAAGCTGGCCGCGACGGTCGACATCCTGGTCGAGAACTACCGCCCCGGCGTCATGAAGCGGCTGGGCCTCGATTATGCTGAACTGTCGAAGGTCAACCCGCGGCTGATCTACTGCGCTATCTCGGGCTACGGCCAGACCGGGCCCGGCGCCGGCCGTCCCGCCTACGCGCCGGTGATCCATGCCTCGACCGGCTACGACATGGCGCATCTCTTCTACCAGCAGGGCCGCCAGCGCCCCGACAATTGCGGCATCTTCGTCGCCGACTATGCCAGCGGCGCCTACGCGATGGGCGCGATTCTCGCGGCGGTCCACCAGCGCCATGCGACCGGAAAGGGCCAGATGGTCGACGTCTCGATGTTCGAGACGCTGGTCGGCATGCTGCTGGGCGAGGTCAACCGCGCGCAGTTCGACTTCGAGATGCCGTCGCGGCCGATGTACGGCCCGATCGAGGCCGGCGACGGCTACGTGATGCTGGCCACGGCCAGCGAGAAGACCTTTCAGGACATGGCCACAGCCGCCGGCCGCCGTGACTGGCTGACGGATCCCCGGTTCGAGAAGTACCAGGATCGCCGCATGAACTGGGGTCTGCTGGTCGACGAACTGGAGGAGTGGTCGAAGAAGCTGACCGTGAAGGAAGTCGTCGCCGCGCTGGAGAAGCAGGGCGTGCCCTGCTCGCCCTACGTCACGGTCACCGAGGCGCTGCAGGATCCGCAGGTCGAGCATCGCGGCTCGCTCTGCACCATCGAGGACGGGGGCGGCAGCTACAAGTCGCCCGCCCCGCCCTTCCGCTTCTCCGGCTCTCCCCTGCAGAGCGGCCCCAAGGTCGCCGCACTCGGCGAGGATACAAGAACCGTGCTGGCACAAGCCGGCCTGACGCCCGCTGAAATCGAGGCCCTGGCAAAATGATCGATCCGCGTACCCCCATCCTGGTCGGCGCCGGCCAGATCACCGACACGGTCGGCAAGCCGTCGAGCGAGCGCTCGCGCGTCGCCTTCTGTGCCGAGGCCGCCAACCTGGCCCTCGAAGACACGCAGGCCGCCATCGGAGGCCATGCGCTCGGCCATTTGGTCGACGCCATCGCCGTGATGGAGTTCTTCAGCGACATCAGCCCGCGCTTCGCCTCGCCCTATGGCCGCTCGAGCAATCCGCCGCAGAGCGTCGCCAACCGGCTGCACGCCGATCCGAAGCAGCTGCTCTACACCCACTCCGGCGGCAACATGCCCCAGTACCTGGTGAACAAGTTCGCCGAGCAGATCGTCCGGGGCGATACCGAACTGGCACTGATCTGCGGCGCCGAACTGCTGCGGAGCACGCAGAACGCGCGGCGCGCGAACATGAAGATCGACTGGAACGAGGATCCGGGCGGCGGCGAGCCGACCCGCATCGGCGATCCGCGCTTCGGCTTCAGCGAGGAGGAAGCGCGCCACGAACTCCGCGCCGCCATTCATTTCTATCCATTGCTGGAGAACGCCATCCGCGGGGGTCTGAAGCGCGACGTCGACAGCCACATGAAGGCGATGGGCCGCCTGTTCGAACGCCTCGCCACCGTCGCCAGGGACAATCCGCTGGCGACGCGCCGCGACGGCTACAGCGCCGAGGCCCTGTCGACCATCTCTCCGGACAATCGCTGGATCTGCTTCCCCTATCCGCGCCTGATGAATGCGAATGCCATCATCGACCAAGCGGCGGCGGTGCTCGTCACCTCGGTCGAGAAAGCCCGCGAATGGGGCATCCCACAGGACCGCTGGGTGTTCCTGCACGGCTGCGCCGACGGCACCGACACCTGGGTCGTGTCGGAGCGCGAACATCTCGACTCCTCCCCTGCGATCCGCGGCTGTGCCCGCATCGCCCTCGACATGGCCGGCAAGAAGGTCTCCGACGTCGACGCCTTCGATCTCTACAGCTGCTTCCCCTCGGCCGTCGAAGTCGCCATGAAGGAAATTGGCATCGCCGAGGACGATCCGCGACCAATCAGCGTGACCGGAGGGCTTCCGTTCTTCGGCGGCCCCGGCAACAACTACGTCACCCACTCGATCGCCGAGATGATGAACGTGGTGCGCGCCAGGCCGGGCTCCTTCGGCATGGTGACCGCCAACGGCAACTATCTCACCAAGCACTCGGCCGGCCTCTACTCGACCGAGCCGACCAAGGGTGCGTGGAAGCGCGAGGATCCGAAGAAGTTCCAGGCCGAACTCGACGCCCTGCCGAAGCGCAGGGTCGAGACGAAGCCCATGGGCACCGGTACGATCGAGACCTACTGCGTCACCTACGGCAAGAACGCGCCCGAACGCGGCTACATCCTGGGACGCCTCGACAGCACCGGCGACCGATTCGTCGCCATGACGCCGGACGATCCCGCCCTGGTTGCGGATATGCTGACGCGCGAGCAACTCGGGCGTAGGGTTTCGGTCTCCGAATCGGGCGGCCGTAACGTCTTCCGGCCTGTCTGAAGCGAGGTGGCGATGCCGAACGTGCTGAGCGCGGCACAGACCGCGGAGTTCAACGAAAAGGGCTTCACCTTTGCGCGCGGCCTATTTGGGGCCGACGAGGTGAAGCTACTGACCCGCGCCATGGAGGAAGATCCGGCGGTGCGAAACAGCATCCTCGACCGCCGCGATGGCGAGGGACGCTCGACCCGCATCGCGCTCTGGAACCGCGCCGGCGACAGCGTCTACGGGCTTGCCGCCCGCGTGCGGCGCATGGTCGACACGTCTGCGGCGCTGCTGGGCGGCCCGGTCTATCACTACCAGTCCAAGCTCACGGCCAAGGAGCCCGAGGTCGGCGGCGCCTGGGAGTGGCACCAGGATTACGGCTACTGGTACTACAATGGCTGCCTGCGCCCCGACATGCTCTCCATCATGATCGGGCTCGACCGCACCAACCGCGAGAATGGCTGCCTGCAGATCGCCACCGGCTCGCACAAGCTCGGCCGCATCGATCATACGCCGCTGTCGCCAACCCAGAACGAGGTCGACCCCAAGCGCATGCCGCATATCCTCGAGAAGTGCCCCATCGAGTATTGCGAGTTGGAGGCCGGCGATGCGCTGATCTTCCACTGCAACGCGATCCACCGCTCGGATGCCAACCGCTCGCCCAACCGGCGCTGGACCCTGCTGATCTGCTACAACCGGGTCGACAACGACACCTTCACCAAGGTCGACGACCGCTACTACGTGCCACTGGAGCCGGTCGACGACGACGCGATCCGCCGCGCCGGCCTGCGCTTCGCACGCGGCGACGGGCAGGAACACTTCGCCAGTAAACCCTACGTCCCGGATCTGCGGAAGGCGTCGTAGCAAACATGCCCGGCCCCAGGCTGATCGAGATCCTGCTGCGGCAGCGCGAGGCCCAACTCAAGGACGGAGCGCCGACCGCCGAGCAGCGCATCGACCGACTCAACCGCTGCATCGGCCTTCTGGTCGACCGGCGACACGACATCGAAGCGGCGCTCTCGACCGATTTCGGCGCCCGCTCGCCCACCGTGACCGCCTTCGCCGACGTCGCGAGTTCAATCGGACCGCTGAAGCATGCGCGCGATAATCTGCGACACTGGATGAAGACGGAACGGCGTCGTACGACGCCGCGCATCCTGGGTTTCCTGGGGGCCCGGGCCGAGATCCGCTACCAGCCCAAGGGGGTGGTCGGCGTGATCAGCCCGTGGAACTTCCCGGTCAACCTAACCTTCGCGCCGCTGGCCGGCGTCCTAGCTGCCGGCAACCGGGCGATGATCAAGCCGTCCGAGACGACGCCGGCCACATCCGATCTGCTGAAGCAGATGTTTGCCAGCACCTTCGACGAGAGCGAGATCGCCGTCGTCACCGGCGGCCCGGAGGTCGGCCAGGCTTTCTCGTCGCTGCCCTTCGACCATCTGGTCTTCACGGGCGCCACCGCGATCGGCCGCCATGTGATGCGGGCGGCCGCCGAGAATCTTGTCCCGGTGACGCTGGAACTCGGCGGCAAGAGCCCCGTCGTCATCGGCCGCTCGGCCGACATGCCTGTCGCCGCGGCGCGTATCATGAACGGCAAGACGCTCAATGCCGGGCAGATCTGCCTGGCGCCGGACTATGTACTTGCACCGGCGGATCGTCTGCCCGACTTCGTCGCCGCGGCCAAGACCTCGGTTGCACAGATGTTCCCGAGCATCCGCGAGAGCGCGGACTACACCGCCGTCGTGACGGACCGCCACTATGCGCGGCTGATGGACTATCTCGACGATGCGCGAGCCAAGGGCGCGGAGATCGTCGAGATCAATCCGGGCGCCGAAGACCTGCGCCAGCAGCCGCATCGCCGCATCGCTCCGACGCTGATCCTCAACCCGACCGACGAGATGAAGATCATGCAGGAAGAGATCTTCGGCCCGCTGCTGCCAGTGAAGGCCTATCGCGACGTCGAGGAAGCGATCGACTACATCAACGGCCACGACCGGCCGCTCGGTCTCTATTACTTCGGCAGCGATTCAGCGGAGCGCGACCGGGTCCTCGACGCAACGACGTCAGGCGGCGTCACGGTGAATGACGTGGTGATGCACGTCGCCCAGGAGGAACTTCCCTTCGGTGGCATCGGCCCGGCCGGCATGGGCGCCTATCACGGCCATGACGGGTTCCGCGAGTTCAGCCATCGCAAGTCGATCTACCACCAGATCAAGTGGGATCTGGCACCGCTGCGCATGCTGCGCCCGCCCTACGGTGCCGGGCTGAAGAAGTATCTGGGAATGCAGATCAAGCGCTGAAAAGCAAAAGGTCCCTCGCTCTCGAGGGACCTTCAGCCTCAGGCCGCCTTGATGTTCGAGCGCTTGATGTGGTCGAGATTGGCGCCCTCGATGCGCACCAGCCTCGTCAGACCGTCGCGCTTCGGCGAGTGGACCACGCCGACATCGTAGAAATGGCTGTCGCCCGGCTTCAGGACGTAGGTCTTGGCCGGCTCGACCAGGGTCGGCTCATCGCCCTCGCCCTTCTTCACGATTTTCCAGTCGGTCATCTCGGTATCGCCGGTGGCCAAGCCGTAGATCGCCCAGCTCGTACCGTGATCGTGCGGCCCGCCATGCGCGGCCGTCTCGTAGACGTGCCCGCAGATGCAGAAACCCAGTTCCGGATCCTCGTACAGGACCTTGCGCGGACGGCACTGGTCGGCGGTCAGGTGCTTGGCGACGAAATCCTCGTCGAGTAGCACCTTCGACACCAGCTTGCAGACTTCCTGCTTACCTGCGATGCCCGAATCGGCCTTGAGGGCCTGGCGAATGTCGGTGCTCAACTGCTCAAGCGTATAGGTCATGGCTTGCCTCCATCTGAATGTCCATACTCGCACGGTGGATACTGAAGATCATCTCTTCACCGCCGTGGACAATCGCTCTGCGAGCCAGGTGCGCCCGCTAAGCGCCCAACCTCTGCAGGGCGGCGCTCAGGCGTGCCCCGGTCTGTTCGGCCTGAGAGCGGCGCTCGCGCTGTTCCTCGACGACCTCTTCCGGCGCGCGCGCAACGAAGGCGGCGTTGGCGAGCTTGGCGTCGATCTTGCCGACTTCGTCCGCGAGCTTCTTGATCTCCTTCTGAAGGCGCGCGCTCTCGGCCTTGAGGTCGATGACGTCGCCGACCGGGAGCGTATAGGTCGCCTCGCCGACGACGATTTGAAGAGACGCCTTGGGCGCCGAGGCCGCCGCCTCCACGCCTTCGATGCGCGCCAGCCGCTCGATGGCCGCACGATGCGTCTCCAGCCGAGCGGTCGTCGTCTCGTTGCCGCCGATCACCAGCAGCTTGAGCTTGGCACCGGCCGGGACGTTCAGCTCGGCGCGCGCCGAGCGGATGTCCTGGATCAGCTTCACCAACCAGCCCATCTCCGCATCCGCCGCCGCGTCGACCGCGGTCGGCGCCGGCCAGGGCTGAGCGATGAGCGGCCCATGCTCGGCGCGGTGGCCGAGCTTGTCCCACAGTTCCTCGGTGATGAACGGCATCACGGGGTGCATCAGCTTCACGGTCTCGCGCAGCACGAAAGCCGTGACGGCGCGGGTTTCGTCCTTCTCCGGCCCGTCGGCGCCCTGCACGATCGGCTTGGTGAGCTCGACGTACCAGTCGCAGACCACGCCCCAGACGAACTCGTAGAGCGTGCTGGCGGCCTCGTTCAGCCGGAAGTCCGTAAGCGCCTTGTCGATCGCCTGGTTGGCGCGCGCGAGTTCGCCGAGCATCCATTTGTTGACCGTGAGCTTCGCCGACGCCGGATCGAAGCCTGTCGGCAGTGCCGCGCCGTTCATCTCGGCGAAGCGCGTCGCGTTCCACAGCTTGGTCGCAAAGTTGCGCGCGCCCTCGACCCGGGCCGGCGACAGGCGCAGCCGGCCGGCCTGCGAGGCCGCCAGCGACGTCATGGTGAAGCGCAGCGCATCGGCGCCGTACTTGTCGATCAGCTCCAGGGGATCGATCACGTTCCCCTTGGATTTCGACATCTTCTGGCCCTTCTCGTCCGTCACCAGCCCGTGCAGGTAGACGGTGCGGAACGGCACCTCCTTCATGAAGTGCATGCCCATCATCATCATGCGGGCGACCCAGAAGAACAGGATGTCCCAGCCCGTCACGAGCGTGCTGGTCGGATAATACTTCGCCAGTTCGGGCGTCCGGTCGGGCCAGCCCAAGGTCGAGAACGGCCAGAGTGCGGAGCTGAACCAGGTATCGAGCACGTCGGGATCCCGCTCCAGCGCGACGTCCTTGCCGTAGTGCGCCCGCGCCTCGGCTTTCGCCCCCTCCTCGGAGAGCGCCACGAAAACCTTCCTGTCCGGCCCGTACCAGGCCGGGATCTGATGGCCCCACCAGAGCTGGCGCGACACGCACCAGGGCTCGATGTTCTCCATCCAGCGGAAGAAATCCTCGCGGCCGCGCTCGGGCACGAACTTCACCCGACCGTCGCGCGCCGCGGCGAGCGGCGCCTCCGCGAGCTTCTTCGCGTCAGCGTACCACTGCTCGGTGAGGTAGGGCTCGACCGGCACGCCACCACGATCGCCGTAGGGCACTGCATGCGTGTGCGGCTCGATCTTCTCGACGAGACCGAGTTCCTCCATTTCGGCGACGATGACCTTGCGCGCCTCGAAGCGATCGAGGCCACGATACTTTTCCGGGGCCTTGTCATTTACCCGCGCGAACTTGTCGAAGATGTTGATGGCTTCAAGATTGTGCCGGCGGCCGACCTCGAAATCGTTGAAATCATGCGCGGGCGTAATCTTGACAGCGCCAGATCCCTTCTCTGGATCCGAGTACTCGTCGCCGACAATCGCAATCCGGCGGCCGACGAGCGGCAACACCGCATGCTTGCCGATCAGGTGCTTCCACTTCGGATCGTCGGGGTGCACGGCGATACCAGTATCGCCCAGCATCGTCTCGGGCCGCGTCGTTGCCACCACGATGAATTCGTCCGGGCTGCCGTCGATCGGATACTTGAAATACCAGAGATGGCCCTTGACCTCGCGCGATTCGACCTCGAGGTCGGAGATCGCGGTCAGCATCTTGGGGTCCCAGTTGACCAGCCGCAGGTCCTTGTAGATCAGACCCTCCCTGTAGAGTTCGACGAACACCTCGAGGACGGCCTTGGACAGGCCCTCGTCCATGGTGAAGCGCTCGCGGCTCCAGTCGCAGGAGGCGCCCAGCCGGCGAAGCTGGCTGGTGATCGTGCCGCCCGAAAAGGCCTTCCACTCCCAGACCTTGGCCAGGAACTCCTCGCGGTTCAGGAGCTTCTTGTTGGCGTCGCTCTTCGCCGCGCCCTCGACCGCGAGGCCGATACCCTCCTGCTCGAGGTTGCGCACCACCACCATCTGCGTCGCGATGCCGGCATGGTCGGTGCCCGGCTGCCACAGCACGTCGTCGCCCTTCATGCGCCGCCAGCGGATCAGCACGTCCTGCAGCGTGTTGTCGAGCGCATGGCCCATATGGAGGCTGCCCGTGACATTGGGCGGCGGGATAACGATACAATAGGGCTGGTTCGGCGACTCGGGATGGGCGTGGAACGCCCCCGCGTTCTCCCATTCCGGGTAGCGGCGGGCCTCGATTTCCTTGGGGTCGTAGGTCTTGTCGAGCATCTTCTGGCCTTAAACGAAAAACGCCACGGTTGCGACACCGTGGCGATGAATGAGGGTGGCGCCCGGGGTCAGCGGCGGGTCAGCCGCGCAATCTCGCGTTCGACGTAGCGTTCGACCATCGGCGGCAGGTTGGTGTCCAGCCACTCCTTGAGCATCGGGCGCAGCATCTCCTTCACCAGTTCCTCGATGGTCTGGCCGGAGCCGCCGACCCGGGGCCCCGGATCGGTCGCCGCCGGCGGCGGCACGCTGTCCTGGACCGCCTGATTGAGGCGGGCGAAAGCCGAACTGGTGGCTCCCGCCACGCCGGCGCCAACCAGCGTCTCCCCCGGACTCGCCTTGGCGGCAGGCATCTCGCCAGCAACCGGTTCCGTCGCAGTCTGCGGCATCTCGGTCGCGTTCACGGGATCGATCCGCGGCATCGCGGCGGGCTGTTCGTTCGGCATCGACTTGGGTTCTTCCAGGATCTCGGTAAGCAGGAGCACATCGTCGCGCGGCGCGGAAGGCGGCGCAGACGGCAGCACAGGAGGGATCACCGGCGGGCGCTCCCCCGCTCCGGCATTTGAATTGCGCAGGCCTCCGACCTGGGCGCGAGCCTCGTCGTCGGAGATGATCTTGCGGATGGACGCCAGAATGTCGTCCATCGACGGGTCCTTGCTGGCGGGCCCCTTACCGTCGCTCATCGCCCGCTGCTCCCCATCGGGGCGGCCCCGGCAACACCGGCCGGCGAGGTGGAGGGCGGAATGTTGCCCGTGCCGGATTCGCCGCTGCTACCCCAGCCGATCCAGCGCGAGCCTACGTCCTTGTAGTAGCGCTCCTCGTCGTAGTACTCGACCGGAAGCGCCAGCGTGCGGGCAGTCAGGCGGCCGATGCCGGCCAGTACGCCATAGTAGGCGACCTGTACGTCGTGGCGCGCCTGGATCAGGTTAACCTGCGAATTGAGCAGTTCCTGCTCGGCGTTCAATACGTCCAGCGTGGTGCGCGAGCCGACCAGCGCTTCCTGGCGCACGCCGTTCAGCGCGACTTCGTTGGCGCGGACCTGGGATTCGAACGACGTGACCCGCGACCGCGATGAATCGAGCTGACGCCAGGCGCGGATCACGTTTTCCGCCACCGCGCGACGGGCGCTGTCGAGTTCGTTGCGCCGCTGACCAACCAGTTCGCGCGCAGAGCGGATTCGCGACCACTCACTGCCGTTCTGAAAGATCGGGATCGTGGCCTGGAGACGGACCGCATAGTTGTAATATCGGTCGTTGGGGACCTGGAGGTTGAACTGCTGCTGCAGCGCGCCGACCAGATTGACTTGCGGCAGCAGATCGCCGACCGCGGAGTTCACGCCGTAGTTCGCCGCCGTAATGCGATGCGCGGCGGTGACCGCACGCGGACCGGCATCCATCGCCAGGCCGATCGCCTCCTCCTCGGACGACGGGAGGCCGCCGATCAGGGGAATCTCGCCCAGCTTGCCCGGCTTCTTGCCGATCGTGCGCTGGAAGGCCGCTTCGGCGATGCGGACCTGGGTCTCGGCCTGGACGAGGTCGGCCTTGGCCAGTTCGAGGCGCGCCTCGGACTGCGCGACGTCGGTGATGGTCAGTTCGCCGACCCGGAAGCGCTCGCGGGTCGCGTCGAGCTGCTGGACAAGCACCCGGACGTTGTTCCGGCGGGCATCGGCGATGCCGATGTTCTGAATGAGGTCGGCATACGCCGTCACCGCCGCCAGCAGCACGTTCTGCTCGGTCTCGGCGAGTTGGGCGCGCTGCGCCTGAATGTTCGACTGCGCCTGCTTCGTCTCCGCGATCGTCTTGCCGCCGCGGAACAGCGGCTGGACCATCTGCAGGGTCGTGAACTTTCCGTTCAGCGCATAGAAGGTCGGCGTCGAGCGTACCGAGTAGGAGTCCTGCTCGATCTTGTTGTACTCGACGTTGAGCGTTACGCGCGGACGCCAGTTGGCAACCGCCTGCGACAGCGTCTCGTCGGTCTGACGCAGGATCGCCCGGCTGGCCAGCAGGTCGGGGTTGCTGTTGTACGTCGTCGACAGGGCCTCGATCAGGCTCTGTGACCACGCGCTGGGAGCGCCCCCGAGCCCGACCGCCAGGATGCACGCGGCCGCAGTGCGGACGTGCCTCAAACCGGGCCGGATACGCATTGTTCTACCCTCATCGTTGGATCGCACCCTAGCATCAGGCGGAACACTATTGGTAGCCCTCAGCAAGGGAAAGACCCGGAGGCGTCAGAAGGTGAAGCGCGCCGGCCGTTCGAAGCCGGGCAGCAATGGCGTGCCGGCGTCGAACAAAGGCCGCCCCGACACGACCCCACCCTGCTTCACGAACAGATGCGCGACGCCGAGCGCGCCGCTCGGATCGGCAATGACCGTGGCCAACCGGCCCCCTTCGGCGAGTTGATCGGCAATGGCCTTCGGGACTTCCGGCACCGCGCCTTCAATCAGGATGATATCATAGGGACCGGAAGCCGCAGCGCCCTGCTCGGCTGGCCCGGCCACCTGTTCCACCCCGGAAACGCCCAGTTCCTGGAGCGTCTTCCGGGCAGCGGCAGCGAGGCCCGCATCGGTCTCGACGGCCACCACCGACCGGGTCAACCGCGCCAGTATGGCCGCCCCGTAGCCGAGGCCAGCGGCGGCGACCATGGCCCTGTCCTCGCCGCGCGGCTGCAACACCTGGATCAGGCGTGCCAGCACCATCGGCTCCATCATGAAGCGCCCTTTGCCCAGCGGCACGTCGTCGTCGGCATAGGCAACCGAACGCAGCCCCTCCGGCAGGAAGCGCTCCCGCGGCAGCTCTCCGAGCGCTGCGAGCAGACCGGCATCGTTGACCCGGTTGGGCCGGAGCTGCCCCTCCACCATGTTGCGTCGCGCGAGCGCGAAATCCGTCATAGGCTGCCCCCTAGATGTAGCGGTGTTATATAGGCGGCGGCGGACGAAAGCGTCAAAGGTCTCTCCGTCGCGCCGGCTTGACCGGTCCGTCACAGCATGAGTATAGCACCGCGCGCTTTCGTGCGGCCCGGTAGCAAAGCGGCTATGCAGAGGACTGCAAATCCTTCCAGGCCGGTTCGACTCCGGCCCGGGCCTCCACGAATGCACAAGCGAGAGGTCTTGCATGAGCGGACACGCTCTGTCACAAGACCGCGCCTTCGCGGCACCGTTACCGCCGTCGCGACGAATTCCATTCCGGAGTAGCTCAGCGGTAGAGCAGGCGACTGTTAATCGCCCGGCCGTAGGTTCGATTCCTACCTCCGGAGCCAATTGGGGGCCGCTCTCTTTCGAGAGCGGCCCCTTTTCGCTTGTGGAGTGCAAATCATGCCCTCGGTCGCGATCGCCGGTGAGAAAGTCGAACTCCTCGAGCGTACGGTGGTCTTCCAGGGCTATTTCCGCATGGCCAGCTACCTGTTTCGCCACAGCCTCTATCGGGGCGGTCAAAGCGGCCAGTTCAGCCGGGAAGTGTTCGAACGCGGCCAGGCTGCAGCCGTGCTGCCCTACGATCCGCTGCGCGACGAGGTGGTGCTGATTCGCCAGTTCCGCGCCGGCACGTTCGCCGCCGGACGGCATCCCTGGTGTTGGGAAATCGTGGCGGGGATGATCGAGGAAGGCGAAACGGCCGAGGACGTCGCGCGGCGCGAAGCCGTCGAGGAGGCGTCGGTGCAGATCCTGGATCTCGTTCCCCTCTACAGCCTCGTGCTCAGTCCGGGCGCCTGTTCGGAGACCTGCAACATTTTCCTGGGACGCATCGACGCGACCGGGGTTGGTGGCATTCATGGCCTCGAATCGGAACACGAGGACATCCTCGTGAAGACCATGCCGTTCGCCGAGGCGAGCGCGCTGCTCGACCGCGACGAGATCGACAACTCGGCGGCCGTGATCGCGCTGCAATGGTTGGCGCTCCACCGCGAAGAGTTGCGCAACCGCTGGCGCTGAGGCTGCAGCCTATTCGTAGAGGAAGCCGACCGGCCTGCCCTGCGTACGCTGCGGCCGCGCCTCCTTGCGGGTGATGATGCGGCCGGCCAACCCGTCGATCTCGTCCCGCTGGGCCGGAGTCCAGCGGCAGAGATTGTCCATCGTCTTCAGGAGCCCGAGTCGCAGGAGCTGCGTGTTGTCGCCCACTGCGACCAGTGTCGCGGCGTTACTGCCTAGGGTGACCGAATCGCCGGTCCCGAGTTCGAATGTCCGGCCGGCCGAATTCTTGAATTCGGCGGTCCCGCGAATGACGCGATAGACTACCACCTTCCCCTTGCCGAGCCCCGACAGATCCGCGACGGGGGTACTGCTCTTCGGCAGCAGCGACGCACCGCGCGGATCGGTGGCGATGATGTGCCCGGTGACCAGGTGGCCGCTCGGCACCTCGATGCCGAGATCGCGCACATGGACGGGCATGGGCGACTTCACCGTTCCGGCCGGGAGAGGCCGGTAGAGCGCCTCGAGCGACAGCGGATCCTGGAACCAGAACCCGGCCGCCTGCGGGCGGTCGTGGAACGGATGGCTCCAGGCAAGGCGCGGCGTCTCGGCCTCGTCGATCTCGGCCGCGTGCACCACCGTGGGATTGGGAAAGGTCGTCGGTTCGGTAATGAAGGCCTCGATGAACTTGCCCGAATATCCCATCGAGAGCGGATCGGGCACGACCGTCTGCGGGGTCTTGAGGTTCGCATCCGTGGGAAGCCCCGACCAGCTGTAGCAGCTCTGCCGGTGAACGATGGCGCTCTGCAGGATCAGCGCGCCCGGTCCGACATGGTGCAGCAGCCCGTCGTAGTCGAACGTGAACAGGCCGGAGGTCACCAGCACGAGTTGGAAACCACCGGGAGGCAGGTGAAGGTGAAAGTCGGTCGGCCCGGCATCCGGCCGGTAGATGGGCAGGTTGGTCGCCACCTCCTGCAGCAGGAATGCCTCGTTGTTGGCGTGGAAGCCGTTCAGCACGCGGTTGTAGAGCGCCTGCGGCCGATAGATCGGATCGTAGGTGGCGTCGCTGTCCCGATCGATGGCCACGAAATCCTGATGATTGAGGCGGATGGGATCGCCGTTCGGGCGAACCAGACTCGCCCAGTTCGAATGGACAGCAGCATGCGCATTCATGGGATCTTCCAATCTGGGCCCTGCGGGACGCACAACGTCACGCGAGATCATGCGAATTCCGGGCCAATCATGCCGCCAACCGGTATGGTCCGGTTGCGATCCCCCCTTCTCCCTGTCTACGGTCCCGCCGGGGGCGGCGCAGGGTCATCAGAGCGAGTAGGTCATGAACGTCCGGTCGGGTTTCATCGATAGCATTGGCAACACGCCGCTGATCCGGTTGCGCGCCGCGTCCGAGGCAACGGGCTGCAACATCTACGGCAAGGCCGAGTTCCTCAATCCGGGCGGCTCTGTGAAGGACCGCGCCGCGCTTGCCATCATCGAAGACGCGGAGAAGAGCGGCAGACTGCGGCCGGGCGGCGTGATCGTCGAGGGCACGGCGGGCAACACCGGGATCGGTATCGCGCTGGTGGCCAATGCGCGCGGCTACCGCTCGGTGATCGTGATGCCCGAGACCCAGAGCCAGGAAAAGAAGGATATGTTGCGCCTCTGCGGTGCCGACCTGCGCCTCGTCCCGGCCGCGCCCTACTCCAACCCCAACAACTACGTCCGCTTCTCCGGCGCGCTGGCCGAGGAGTTGGCGGCCAGGGAGCCGAACGGCGCGATCTGGGCCAACCAGTTCGACAACACGGCCAACCGGGACGGTCATTACCGCACGACGGGACCGGAAATCTATGACCAGACCGACGGCAAGGTCGACGGCTTCACCTGCTCGGTCGGCAGCGGCGGCACGCTGGCCGGCGTGGCGCGCGCGCTGAAAGAGCGCAACCCCGGCATCAGGATCGCGCTCAGCGACCCCATGGGCTCGGCGCTGTTCAACTGGTTCGCCAGAGGCGAACTCAAGGCCGAGGGCAATTCGGTCACCGAGGGAATCGGCCAGGGCCGCGTCACGGCCAACCTCGAGGGCACGCCGATCGACATGGCTTACCAGATCACCGATGAGGAGGCCCTGCCCGTCCTGTTCGACCTGATCGAACATGAAGGCCTGGTGCTGGGCGGCTCGTCGGCGATCAATGTGGTGGGAGCCATGCGGCTTGCGCGCGAGCTGGGCCCCGGCAAAACCGTCGTCACCATCCTGTGCGACGGCGGCAGCCGCTATCAGTCGAAGCTCTTCAACCCGGCGTTCCTGCGCGAGAAGAACCTGCCCCTGCCGCGCTGGATGAAGTGAGCTCGCAGCGATGAGCCGGGTCGTCGTCTGCGGCAGCCTCAACATGGATGTCGTGGTGCAGAGCACGCGGCGGCCCGCTCCCGGCGAGACGATCCTCGGCGCGACCGTCTCCTTCCTGCCCGGTGGCAAGGGCCTCAACCAGGCCATTGCCGCGGCCCGGCTGGGCACGCCCACCGCGCTGATAGGCGCCGTCGGCGACGATGCCTTTGCGAACAGCCTACGCGGCTTCCTGGCCGACAATGACGTCGACAGTACCAGCGTGACCGAGCTCGATGGGCCGGCGACGGGCGTGGCGCTGATCCAGGTGGCGGAAGGCGACAATTCAATCACTGTGGCCTCGGGCGCCAACATGCACTTCGCTGCCACGATGCTTCATGGCGAGCCACGCCGCGACGAAGTGTGGGTCGCGCAGTTCGAGACGCCGCTTGCCGCCACGCAGGAGATTCTCGCCCGCGCCCGCGCCGCCGGCGCCCGCACCGTCCTCAACCTCGCGCCGTACACGGAACATCCGTCCGAACTGCTGCAGTCGGTCGACGTCGCCGTGCTGAACGAGATCGAGCTTTCTCAGGCAACGGGCATGGAGCTCGGCGCCTCCAGCCCGACCGGCGCGGTGGTCGCGGCCTGCAACGTCCTGCGCGGGCGCGGAGCGCGGGCCGTTATTGCCACGCTGGGCTCGCGCGGCGCGGTCGTCGTCGGCGCGACGGGCGTCGACGCCATCCCCGCTTTCCAGACGAAGGTTGTCGATACGACCGGGGCCGGAGATTGTTTCGTGGGCGCCCTCGCCGCCCGCCTCGCCGCCGGCCTGACGCCGGTGGAGGCTGCCCGCTTCGCCAGTGCCGCCGCTTCCTGTTCGGTCGAACGCCTCGGTGCTGCCCCCGCCATGCCGACGGGCGACGAAGTTGCGGCCCGTCTGGCGAAGGCCTAAATCCGGTCCATGGTCGAAGAACTCTTCAGGCAGGACGCCTACATCAAGGAAACCGACGCCACCGTTACCGTCGTCGAAGAGCGCGGCGTGCGGCTGGATCGCTCGATCTTCTATCCCACCGGCGGCGGCCAGCCCGGCGATATCGGGCTGCTGCGCTGGGACGGCGGCGAAGCCAGGGTCGTCGACACGGTGAAGGCCGAGGGCGGCGACGTGCTGCACGTTCTGGCGCCCGACGCGCCGCGGCCCGAGGCCGGAACGAAGGTCCACGCAACTCTCGACTGGGAGCGTCGCCATCTGCACATGCGGATGCACACGGCGCTGCACGTGATGTCGGCGGTCATCAAGGGCAACGTCACGGGCGGCCAGGTCGGGGCCGACAAGAGCCGACTAGACTTCAACCTCGAGGGCGAGGTGCCGACGAAGGAATGGGTGACCGAGGAGGTCAACAAGCTGATCGCCCTCGACCGTCCCGTAACGCAGCAATGGGTCACCGACGAGGAGCTGACGTCCCGCCCCGAACTCGTGAAGACGATGAGCGTGCGGCCGCCGATGGGTTCGGGCAGCGTCCGCCTCCTGTCGATCGAGGGCGTCGACCTACAGGCCTGCGGCGGCACACACGTCGCCCGCAGCGGCGAGATCGGCCGCGTCGAATGCATCAAGATCGAGAACAAGGGAAAGATGAACCGGCGCTTCATCATCGCGCTGGCTTAGGAGAACTCACGATGGACTACGCAAGGCCCGACGCCCTCGTCAGCACCGACTGGCTCGCCGCCCGCCTCGATGCGCCGGATGTGCGTGTCGTCGATGGCTCCTTCTACCTCCCGGCGCAGAAGCGCGATCCCAAGGCCGAGTTCGTGCAGCAGCACATTCCGGGCGCCGTGTTCTTCGACATCGACGAGATCGCCGACACGACCAGCCCGCTGCCGCACATGCTGCCGCCACCGGAGAAGTTCTCGGCCCGCGTCCGCAAGCTCGGCCTCGGCGACGGCAACAAGATCGTGATCTACGACACCACCCCGATGACCGGTGCCTGCCGCGTGTGGTGGATGTTCCGCGCCATGGGCTACAAGGACGTGTCGGTCCTTAACGGCGGCCTGCCGAAATGGATGAGCGAAGGCCGGCCCGTCACCGACGACCCGACGCCGCCGCGCGAGCGCCACTTCACCTCGCGCCTGAACAATGCGCTGGTCCGGTCGGTCGATGACGTGCTGGGCCTGATCGAAAGCAAGCGCGAGCAGATCGTCGATGCCCGCGCCGCCGCACGCTTCCGCGGCGAGGCGCCGGAGCCGCGTGCCGGCCTGCGCGGTGGCCACATGCCGGGTGCCTTCAACCTGCCCTACAACGAGCTGCTCGATCCCGCGACCGGCACGATGCTGCCAGCCGACAAGCTTGCGGCGCGCATCGCGGCGTCCGGCATCGATCCGTCGAAGAAGGTGACGGCGAGCTGCGGCTCCGGCGTCACCGCCTGCGTCATCGCCCTCGCCCTCTACCTCACCGGCTCTCCCGAGGCCGCAGTCTACGACGGTTCCTGGACCGAGTGGGGTGGCCGTCCAGATACGCCCATCGTCACCGGCCCCTGATCTCCCCTCAACGCCTTGCAACAGTCGAGTCATGACCTCCAAGAAAACCTACACCCGCCCCGACACCGTTCTGGCCGTCTCGGGCCGCGACCCGGACAACAATTTCGGCATCGTCAATCCGCCCGTCTATCACGCGTCGACGATCCTCTCGCCGACGATGGACAAGTTCGAGAACCGCATTCCGTTCGAGGGCTTCGGCTACGGCCGCAACGGCACGCCGACGCAGAAGGCGCTGGAAGACGCCGTTGCCGCCATCGAAGGCGCGCACCGCTCGATCGCCGTCCAGTCGGGCCTCGCCGCCGTCACCGGCGCGATCGTTGGCTTCCTGAAGACCGGCGACCACATGCTGGTGACCGACAATGCCTACGGTCCGGCACGCCGCTTCGCCAACACGACGCTGAAGGGCTTCGGTGTCGAGACGACCTACTTCGATCCGATGATCGGCGCCGAGGGCATCGCCAAGCTGATGCGGCCGAACACCAAGGTCCTCTATCTCGAGGCGCCGGGCTCGCAGACCTTCGAGGTCCAGAACGTCGCCGGCATGGCCGCCGTCGCCAAGAAGGCCGGCGCGGCCGTCCTGATCGACAATACCTGGGCGACGCCGCTCTACTTCAAGCCGTTCGAACACGGCTGCGACATCTCCATCCACGCCGGCACCAAGTACATTGTGGGCCATTCGGACGCGATGATGGGCATCATCTCCTGCGCCACCCGCGCGATGTTCGAGACGGCGAAGACCGCCTGCCAGTCGTTCGGCTTCCACGCCGCGCCCGACGATTGCTATCTCGCGCTGCGCGGCCTGCGCACCATGGGCGTGCGCCTGCGCCACCACGAGAAGAGCGGCCTCGAGATCGCCCACTGGCTGAAGACCCGGCCCGAGGTCGACAAGGTCCTGCACCCCGCCCTGCCCGACTGCCCCGGCCACGAGAACTGGAAGAAGCAGTTCAAGGGCTCGTCGGGCCTGTTCTCGTTCACGCTGCGCGACGGTATCAAACGCCCCGCCGTGGCCGCCATGCTCGACGGCATGGACATCTTCGGCATGGGCGCGAGCTGGGGCGGCTATGAGAGCCTGATGATCCCCGCGCACCCCGACCAGTACCGCACCGCCGTGCCGTGGCCGGAAGGCAAGCAGCTCCTGCGCGTCCATATCGGCCTGGAAGACGTCGAAGACCTGAAGACCGACCTGGCCGAGGGCTTCGAGCGGCTGAACCGGGCGCACAACGCCTGATCACCGATTCGTTGGCGCGCCGCGTCTAGGCGGCGCCCCGGCACTCGCCGCAGATGCCGGTCACTTCCAGGGTCATTTCGCGCGCGGTGAAGCCTCGGCGGGTGGCGCTGGCAGTGATGGCATCGGAGAGACCGTCGCCCCCGATTTCCTCGGCGTTGCCGCACTCGCTGCAGATCAGGAAGAAGCCGCGATGGGCCTCGCCCGGGTGGCTGCAGCCAACGAAGGCGTTCATGCGCTCGATCCGGTGGATCAGGCCATTCTCGATCAGGAAGTCGAGCGCCCGGTAGACGGTGGGCGGCGCCGAGCCAAGGTCCTCGTTGCGCAGGCTGTCGAGCAGCGCATAGGCACCGACCGGCTTGTGGCTCGACCAGACCAATTCCAGCACCCGGCGGCGCAGCGGCGTGAACCGCAGGTCCCTGGCCGCGCAGAGCTTCTCGGCTGCGGCGATCGCGTCCTCGACACAGTGCTCGTGATCGTGGGCATGCCCGGCGGGCGCCGCTTTGGCCGGTTTCTTCAAGGGACTTCCGATTTGCCAACCGAATGGGTGGCGATTATACGCGCCGTTCCTTCCGGAGGCCAAGGCTCGCCCCTGTCCGCAAACGGTGCCCCGATGACGACCCCGACGACCTATCAGCAGCCCGAGATCGACGCCGCCCTCGCCGTCATCAAGTTCGATGCGCAGGGCCTCGTCCCGGCGATCGCCCAGCAGCACGACACCGGCGAAGTGCTGATGATGGCCTGGATGGATCGCAATGCCGTCGCCGAGACGATGCGCACGGGCCGCGCATGCTACTGGTCGCGTTCGCGCAAGGGCCCATGGCGCAAGGGCGATACCTCGGGCCACATCCAGACCCTGGTGGAGCTGCGCATCGACTGCGACGGCGACACCTTGCTGGCGCTGGTCGACCAGACCGGCGTCGCCTGCCACACCGGCCGCCACAACTGCTTCTTCCGCGCGGTGCGCGGCGGCGTGTTGTCGGAAATCGCGCCCATCGAGATCGACATGGAGAAGGAAACGGTTTGAACACCTTCGCATCGACCCGCCGCGGCTTCCTTCTCTCGACCGCTCTCCTGCCGCTGGCCGCCTGTGCCGCGACACCCTCGACCCGGCACACGCTCTCCCCGCGTGGCGACCGTCTGGTGGCGTTGATCCAGCGCACAGGGCGGGACAACATGACGGCCCCCGAGGCCTTCGCGCTGATGGGGATCACCAACCAGGGCCGGGACATCCCGGTTCGCCAGCTCGCGGACGACGGGGCCGACGGACGCTACGTCGTCAACCTGGTGAACATTCGCAAGTATCACGAGTTCGTCTTCCAGCGCCGACAGGGTGACGTATTGATCCTCCATTCCGCCGACACGGCCTTCAGGCGCCTCGTGAGCGTGCGCTACGCCCGCAACGGCAAGCCGACGGTGATCAGCGACACCGCATTCGCCGAGCGCGATTTCCAGCAGCAGACCGCCTTTTGGTTCGACGGGATACCGGGCAGTCAGTAATGTGACGGCGGGATGACAATCACCGTCTCAGCCCCATCCACCGCCCGTCGCACCCTCACCGTCTGTGGTGGCGCGCATGCCCTGCACGACGGTTTCACCGATCTCCTGAACGTCCTCTACCCGCTGCTGCAGTCGCAGTTCGGATTGAGCTACGGCGCCATCGGCGCGCTCAAGACCTGCTATTCGGGCGCCATGGCCACTGGCCAGATCCCGTCGGGTCACCTGGCCGAACGCTTCGGCGGCGTTCGCATCCTGGCCATCGGCACGCTGCTGATCGCCGCCGGCTATTGCCTCGCAGGCCTCAGCGGCTCGCTCTATGGCGTCGTTGCCGGGCTGCTCCTTGCCGGGCTCGGCGCCAGCACACAGCATCCCATCGGCTCCAGCCTGGTCGCCGCCGCCTACCACGGCCCGCGCTCCCGCACGGCGCTGGGGACCTACAATTTCACCGGCGACGTCGGCAAGGTCCTGCTGCCGGCCCTGTTCGCGCTGATTGCCGCCTCGCTCGGATGGCAACAGGCCCTGGTCGTCATGGCCGCCTTCGCCGTCCTCGGCGCCGGCATCATCCTGGCCTCCTTGAAGCCGATCGTTACCCACGGCACGTCGGAACCGGCGAAGGCCATCGCTGGACAGGACCGGCCCTGGGCCTACTGGCTGCTGTTTTCGATCCACATCGCCGACGACCTGGTGCGGACCGGCTTCCTGATCTTTCTGCCGTTCCTGCTGCGCGACAAGGGCGCGGACCTGCCGACCATCGGCCTCGGCCTGTCGCTGATGTTCGCAGGCGGTGCCGCCGGCAAGCTGGTCATGGGCTGGGTCGGCCAGAAGCTCGGCGTCGTGCCGTCGGTCCTGCTCACCGAAGCGGCCACGACGCTGCTCATCCTCGCCGCCCTGCCGCTGTCACTCGACGTCGCGCTGCTGCTGCTGCCGGCCGTGGGCCTGATGCTGAACGGCACCTCGTCCGTTCTCTATGGCACGATCCCTGAATTCGTCAGCCCCGAACGGCGCACCAGGGCCTTCGCGGTCTTCTACACCGGCGGCTCCGTCGCCGGGGCGACGGGCCCGTTGCTGTTCGGCCTGTTCGGCGACGTGGTGGGCCTCACCACCGCGCTTGTCGCCGTCGCCTGCGTCGCGCTTACCACCCTGCCGATGGTCTGGGCGCTGCGGCCGGCCTTCGCGAACGACTGACGATCAGGCGCCCTGCCAGACCGGCCCCATGGGCTTCAGCCGGATGCCCTTGCGTAGGTGCTTATAGGGCATGTCCACGGGATCGGTGATGTGGGCGCCGGTCGACCGCACCACCAGGATCGTCTCGGCGATCGGCTGGAAGTCGGCTCGGAAGTGGACCGTCGACTTGAGCGCCAGGATCGGCACCTTCGAGGGCTCTACCCCGACAGCGCGGAACATCTCCTGGTCGGCCGCCTGCACCCGCTTGCTGGCGACCACCGCCGAGACTCCCGATGCCTCGTCGGTCAGCAAAGCCATTGGCCCGATCTGGAACTTCGCACCGCCATAGAACGGGCCTGTACCGGTGAACACGCCGTCGCTCAGCTTGACCACGCGCCAGTCGGCTTCGACGGGCTTCTCGCCACCATAGCCGACGACCGCGCCGATGCCGCGGCGCATAACATTGCCCTCGCCCGCAGCGGCCGCAGCCCTGGCCGCGCCCTCGTCGACGATCATGCCGATCACCGCGCCCTTGGCCTTGTGGCGCATCAGGGCGGCCAGCAGCCCGATCGTGTCGGAGGTGCCGCCGGCGCCGGGATTGTCCTGGACGTCGGCGAGGACGATGGGCTTCGTTGCGTTCCTCGACAGTTCGATCGCCCGCAGTGCGGCCTGGTCCGGATCCAGCAATTCGCCGTCGAACGCCTTCTCCTGCGCCTTCACCGTCGCGGCGAGCTTGTCAGCGGCCGCCTCGACGGCCTCCCGGTCATGGCCATAGACCACGAGCGCCGGGCCGCACTGGGCGATGTCGGCCGGCGGGAACCCCGGCGTGTGGGTGACACTGACGATCCCCTGGTTGTGGCTCTTCTCGCCGGCCTCCAATTCACCGACCAGGTCGAATATGCCCTTGGCCGGCTCGATGAAGGTGCACTGCCAGACCAGGGGGATCAGGAAGTCGAGCTGGCGGTAGGCGCGATAGACCGGACGCTTCTCGCGCAGCAGCTTGTCCAGCAGCTCGATCGCGCGGCGGCCGGTCACCGCCATGTCGATATGCGGGTAGGTCCGGTAGCCGACCAGGGCGGTGGCGAGTTTCGCCATCTCGGGCGTCAGGTTGGCGTGATAGTCGAGGCTGGCCACGATCGGCAGGTCGTCGCCCACGATGCCGCGGATCCGGCGCAGCAGCTCGCCCTCGCCGTCCTCGGTATTCTCCGCGACCATGGCGCCGTGGAGGTCGAGATAGATCGCGTCGAAGGGGCCGTACTTCTTCAGGTCCTCCGCGAACAGCGCCCACATCTTTTCGAAGGCATCCTCGGTCACGTAGGAAGCCGGCGCGGCGGCCGCCCAGGCCAGCGGCACGATCTCATGGCCAAGTTCGGTCAGCTTGCCGACCGCGCCCGCGATCGGAATGTTGAAGCCCTCGACACCGGGAATCATCTCCGGTCCCCGCAACAGCGGCGGCCAGGCGTCGGCGCGCACGAACTCCTCCCAGGTCGCCTGCTGCGGCGCGAAGGTGTTCGTCTCATGCTGAAAGCCGCCAACAGCGATCCGCGCCATTCCAAGTCTCCCCGACAGATACCATCCAGATCGCGTACCCTATCACCGATCGCGCATCCGCACGCGACTGTGAAGCAGCCTTTGCGAGCCGGCTGCGTTACGTCCCGATGCGCAGCATGTCATGGCCAGCCTTCCTCAAGGAAAACCCGCGGGGTCATCTCGTCGTCGCGGTGGCGGAGGACGTGGGGGCCGACGAGATCGGCAGCCGCCGACTTCGCGGGCTTCGCGATCTCCTCCATCGCGTCATCGCCGGTGTACGGTCGGACCGTGGCTTCGCCCTGACGGTCTCGCGCGCATCCGGCTTCCCGGAGATCCTGTGCGGCTTCGAGGCGCAAACGGACGCCGATGCTCTTGCGGCGCTGTCGAGCAGCCACACGACCGATCGCTACCCCGGCTTCGCAAGCCAGCGACTGTTTCGACTCGGCGCGACCATGGAAACGGCACTCCGCGCACGCCTCCTGAGCGAAGGCGACATCGACCGGCGATGAACGTTGCACATGGACGGGCAACCTCCTTTCCGTATGATCCACGCTGGTACCTGAAGGCCCGCAGGTGTCCGTGATTTTCCTGCGAGTCCCGCTGCCCCCATGACCCTGCTCGGTTCATCGTTCGCCCGGCGTACGATCGCCTTTCTCGCCGCCGGTGTGCTTGCGTTGCTGGCGATCGTCGCCGTCTCCGCCTGGCTGTCCGTCCGCACCGCACAACATGCCGAAGAGGCTGTCGTGGAGCGCGACATACGGGCCCTCACGACCAATCTGCTGGCGGCCACGATCGACGCGGAGACGGGCCAACGCGGCTTTCTGCTTACCGGTGAGCCACGCTATCTCAGTCCCTTCGAGCGGGCGCAGCCCAGGTTGCGCCGTGATATCGCCGCCCTGCGCGAACTCTCGGCCAGGGACCCTGCCGAGCTGGCGGCCGTCAACGAGCTGGCCGGCGTCATCGACGCCAAGATGGCCGAGCTGACGGAAACCATCGAACAGGCCAAGGCCGGTCAACGGGATGCCGCGATCCAGACCGTGCTGTCGGATCGCGGGCGCTCACTGATGGAGGCGGCCCGAACCCAGCTCGCCCACTTGATCTCGAACGCCGAAGGCAGGGTCGCAGCCCGCCTTCGGGCGGTGACCGAGGGTGCCGAGATCCTGACCTGGGTAACCGCGACCGGCAGTATCCTCATCGTGCTCTTCGCCGCAGGGGCATCCTGGACGGTGGTCCAGTACACCCGCCAACTTGTGTCCGCGCGATCCGAGTTGCAGGCCCTGAACGTCGGGCTCGAGGAACGGGTGGCCGAACGCACCGAGGCCCTGACGCGCGCCAATGACGAGATCCAGCGCTTCGCCTACATCGTGAGCCACGACCTGCGATCGCCGCTGGTCAACATCATGGGCTTCACCAGCGAACTGGAAGCCGCCATGAAGACGGTCGGGCCCTACGTCGCAGGCGATGCGACGATGGCAGACCGGGCGCGGGTGGCGACCGAGGAGGACATTCCCGAGGCCCTGCGCTTCATACGCGCATCGACGGGCAAGATGGACGGGCTGATCAACGCCATCCTCAAGCTTTCCCGCGAGGGGCGACGCGAACTACGGCCCGAACCCGTTGATCTCGTGACCCTGTTCAAGAGCGCGGCCGCAAGCGTTCGACATCAAACCGATGAAGTCGGCGCCGAGATTTCCGTGCCTTCGTCCGCCCCTGCCCTCGTCAGCGACCGCCTGGCCCTGGAGCAGATCGTCGGCAACGTCGTCGACAATGCGGTGAAGTACCTGGCACGCGACCGTCCCGGTCGCATCGTCATCAGCACCCTCGAAACCACCCGGCGTGTGCACATAGACATCACCGACAACGGCCGCGGCATCGCCGAACAGGACCATGAGCGCATCTTCGAACTGTTCCGACGGGCTGGCGCCCAGGACAGGCCCGGCGAGGGCATCGGGCTCGCCCATGTTCGTGCCCTGGTGCGTCGGCTGGGCGGCGACATCACAGTGCAGTCCGAACTTGGTCGCGGCACAACCTTTCGTATAGATTTGCCGCGACGGCTCCGGCTCAACGAAAACCCAACGACACGGTAGAGGCTGCGAATGAACGCGAAGCCCGTTTCCATCGTCATGGTGGAAGACGATGAAGGCCATGCCAGGCTGATCGAGCGCAACATCCGTCGCGCCGGCGTCAACAACGAGATCGTCGCCTTCAGGGACGGAACCTCGGCGCTCGCCTATCTGCTGGGCGCCGACGGGAGCGGCGAGGAGAACAGTGCGCGATCGCTGCTCATCCTGCTCGACCTCAACCTGCCCGACATGACCGGCGTGGACATCCTGGCGAAGGTGAAATCGAACGCGCATCTCAAGCGCTCGCCGGTGATCGTGCTTACGACGACCGACGACCAGCGCGAAATCAAGCGCTGCTACGATCTCGGCGCCAACGTCTACATCACCAAGCCGGTGAACTACGAGAGCTTCGCCAACGCCATCCAGCAGCTCGGCCTCTTCCTCTCCGTCATGCAGGTCCCGGCCACCGATTGACGATGGATCAGGTCAAAGTCCTCTACATCGACGACGACGCAGGTATCGGCAGGCTGGTGGAGCGCGCCCTCGCGCCGCACGGTATCGGCATCCGTCACGTCGCCTCCGGGGACGAAGGGCTTGCGCTCCTGGCCAACGAGAAATTCGATGCAATCGCCCTCGATCACAATCTGACCAACGAGACCGGCCTCGACGTGTTGGCCAAGATCCAGCGCGTCACGGTCGACGTGCCGGTGGTCTATGTGACGGGCTCTGAGGACGCGCGCGTCGCCGTCGCCGCGCTCAAGGCCGGCGCCGCCGACTATGTCTGGAAGGATGTGCAGGGTCACTTCCGCGAACTGCTGGGCTCGGCCATCCGTTCGTCCCTGCAGCAGCAGCGGCTGAGGGCGGAGGCGGAGGAGGCCCAGCGCACGATCCGGGAGGCCCGCGATCGTGCCGAACTGCTGCTGCACGAGGTCAATCACCGCGTCGCCAATTCGCTGGCGCTGGTTGCGTCGCTCGCCCGCCTGCAGGCCAACGCCGTACGGGACGAATCCGCGCGCAGCGCCCTGTTGGAAATGCAGGCGCGCATCATGGCGGTCGCCGGCATCCACCGCCGCCTCTACACCTCCTCCGACGTGCGCATCGTCGAACTCGGCTCCTATCTCATGAGCCTGATCGACGAGCTGAGCGCGGCCATCGACGGAGTGGAGAAGAAGAACACCGTGGCGCTCCACGCCGATGCCGACATCCGCGTGCCGACCGACAAGGCCGTCTCGATCGGCGTAATCGTCACCGAGCTGCTGACCAACGCCTACAAATACGCCTACCCAGCCGGGATGCGCGGCGAAATACGGGTGATCCTCCAGAGGATCGGCGACGATACGGTCTCGCTCGCCGTGGAGGACGATGGCGTGGGCTGGAAGGGTACCGGCTCGACGCAGGGCACGGGGCTCGGAACGCGCGTCGTCACCGCGATGGCCGCCAATCTCCAGTCCAAGGTTGAGTACGATACCGGCGTGGAAGGAACGCGCGCCAGCTTGCGGCTCAGGCTTTAGGACCGTCCGAGAAATGCTCCCGGGTCAGGCCCTGGACTTGCCGATCGCATCCTCGATGGCCTTGAGGAGAACCGGCCAATATTCCTCGCCGTGCCCCAGTTCGACGGCGCGTTCCATGACTTCTCGCGCCACGTCGGCACCGAGGGCCGGCACCCCGGCCTGCTCGGCCATGTCGATGGCGTAGCTCAGGTCCTTGAGGGCGTACCGCGTCGAGAAGGCGCGCTCGGGAAAGACGCCCGGCAGCAATGCCTTCATGCCGTGGTTGCGAAGCGCGAACGAATCGGCGGATCCCTTGGTCAGCGTCTCGAACAGCACCTTGCCGTCCACCCCGTTCGCGCGGGCGATCGACAGGCCCTCGGCCAGCGCCACCACGGTCTGGAACAGGATCATGTTGTTCAGGATCTTCACCGTCTGGCCCGCGCCGACCTCTCCGCAATGCGTGACCTCGCTCGCCATGTGGCGGAGGAGCGGCTCGATCCGCTCGAAGGTCGGCTCGGTCGCTCCCACCATGATCGACAGCGTGCCGTCGATCGCCGCCTGTCGCGTCCGCGCGACCGGTGCGTCGGCGAAGGCCGAGGCCTTGCCCTGGAACTCCTCGTAGAGCCTGCGCGCCAGGATCGGCGGCGCGGTGCTGAGATCGACCACGGTCCAGCCGAGCCTGGCCTTCGCGACCAGGCCGCTGCTGCCCAGGCAAATTTCCTCGACCTCCCTGCCTCCCGGCAGCGACAGGAAGATGGTTCGGCAGCTCTCGCCGATTTCCTCGACCGACGCCGCCTTCACGCCATCGGCCGCCAGCCTCTCGAGCGGCGCGGTGTCGCGATCGGCCGCGAGAACGGTCATGCCACTCTTGCGCGCGAGATTGCGGCACATCGGTTCGCCCATCGTGCCGACGCCGATAAATCCGATCATGTCCGTCATGTCAGTCCACTATGAAGAGTTTGGCGCCCGATTCCGTCCGCGACCGGTGGCCGAGCGTATTGTCGGCGACCTGGTAGCTCTGGCCCTGCTTCAGCACGACCGTCCGGCCGTCGGCCAGCTCGGTCGACAGTTCACCCTCGAGCACCAGCAGGATGTGGCCCTTCTGGCACCAGTGATCGGCGAGGTAGCCGGGCGTGTATTCGACCATCCGGACACGTAGATTGTTGAAGGTCCTGGTCCGCCAGAACGCCTTCCCGGTTTCGCCCGGATGCTCGGTGCGTTCGACGCTCTCCCAATCGGTTGTCCCGAAGGGTATTTCAAACATCAGCATGGTTTGATGTAGCACATTGACCGGCATGAGCGGATAGACCAAAAAGGCAACATGATCACTGCAATTTCGGCGAAGCGGCGCCAGAACAAAGCCGAGCGTATCGCGCGTGTCGGCAAGCTGGCGCGCGGCAAGTTCGTGAGCCCCGACAAGGTGGCGGAGGTGCTGCGCCGCATCATCGAGCCGGGCGACATCCTCTGCCTGGAAGGCGACAACCAGAAGCAGGCGGATTTCCTCGCCAATGAGCTCGCCACGCTCGGCAAGAAGGACCTGCGCGACATTCATCTGGTGATGTCCTGCATCACCCTGCCGGCCCATATCCAGCTCTTCCAGAAGGGCATGATCAAGCAGGTCGACTTCTGCTACGCCGGCCCGCAGGGCACCGCCGTCGCCGAGCTCGTCAAGGCGAAGAAGTTCCCGGTCGGCGCGATCCACACCTACAACGAGCTGTACGCGCGCTATTACATCGACCTGACGCCGCGCGTTGCGCTGATCGCCGCCGCCAAGGCGGATCGCAAGGGCAATCTTTTCCTCGCCGCCAATACCGAGGAGACGCCGGCGATCGTCGAGCCGACGGCCTTTTCCGACGGCATCGTCTTCGCCCAGGTCAACGAGATCGTCGACAAGCTGCCGCGCATCGACATTCCGGCCGATCAGGTGGACCTCGTCGTCCAGGCCCCCTACCCGATGCATCTCCAGGCGCTGTTCACGCGCGACCCCGCCGCCATCACCGACGTCCAGGTGCTGATGGCGATGGTGGCCCTGCGCGGCATCTACGAGAAGTACGAGGTGCAGTCGCTGAACCACGGCGTCGGCTTCAATACGGCCGCCATCGAGCTGCTGCTGCCGACCTACGGCGAGCGGCTCGGCCTCAAGGGCAAGATCTGCAAGTACTGGATGGTGAACCCGTTGCCGACCCTCATTCCGGCCATCGAGTCGGGCTGGGTCGAGAGCGTCTTCGCGGTCGGCGGCGAAGTCGGCATGGAACGCTATACGGCGGCGCGCTCGGATGTCTTCTTCACCGGGCGCGACGGCAGCTTCCATTCCAACCGCGCGATGGGGCAGCTGGCCGGCCACTACGCCATCGACATGTTCATCGGCGCCTCGCTGCAGATCGATATCAACGGCAACTCCTCGACGGTCTCGAAAAACCGCATCACCGGCTTCGGCGGTGCGCCCAACATGGGTTGCCAGCCGACCGGCCGCCGTCATCCGACGAAGGCCTGGCTCAAGGCCGGCGCGGAAGCCAATCCCGGCCCCGGCTCGCCGCCCGGCCGCAAGCTCGTTGTCCAGATGGTCGAGACCTTCCAGGCCGGCCGCGTGCCGACCTTCGTCGAGGAGCTCGACGCGACCGACCCGGGCATCCGCAAGGCCCTGCACGGCGTCACGCCAGTCATGATCTACGGCGACGACGTCACCCACATCGTCACCGAGGAGGGCATCGCCAACCTCGCGGCCTGTCGCTCGGTCGCCGAACGCCAGGCGGCGATCCGCGCGGTCGCCGGCTACACGCCGGTCGGCCTCAAGCGCAAGAAGCGCGAGACCGAAGACCTGCGGGCCCGCGGCATCGTGCAGCTGCCGGAGGATGTCGGTGTCCGTCCGTCGGAGGCCAGCCGCAGCCTGCTTGCCACGCAGGACATCAAGGGACTCGTGCGCTGGTCCAACGGGCTTTACGACCCGCCCCCTCAATTCGTGGACTGGTAGGACCGATCAGCATGGAAAAGTTCGCCAAGTCTTTCCCGTCCAAGCCGCTCGGCGCGAAGACCGCCAGGCCGTGGGCGCTCGCGGGCGTCGTCGGCTCCGGCAATCTGGAAGTCCTGATGGAACGTGGCGGCAAGCCCTCCGACGCCATGGAGTGCCACGTCGAGACGTCGATCCCCGGCTACAAGGCCTCCTGGCTCGCGGCCCTCGCCGACTTCGCCCATCACTATCCGGCCGGCGGGACGAAGGTGACGATCAACGACCAGGGTGCCCCGCCCGTCCTCGTCAATCTGCGCCTGCGCCAGGCCTACGACCATCTCACCAAGGGCGACAAATGACCGGCGCCATTCTCTTCCACGAACTGACCGCACGGCAGCGCATCGCGGCCCTCGTCGACCCGGGCTCGTTCTCCGAGCTGCTGCCGCCGCCGGAACGGATCACCAGCCCCTATCTGGCCCAGCTCGGCATTCCGGTGTCCTTCGACGATGGTCTGGTAATCGGTCGCGCGCGCATCGGCGGCAAGAAGATCTATCTCGCTGCCCAGGTCGGCCAGTTCGTCGGCGGCGCCGTCGGCGAGATCCACGGCGCCAAGCTCACCGGCCTGTTCAAGGCGGCGGCGCGCGACAAGGTGCCGTGCGTGCTGATCGTCGAGAGCGGCGGCGTGCGCCTGCACGAGGGCTCGTCGGGCGAGATCGCCATCGCCGAGACGATGCGCGCGATCTTCGAGTGCCGCGCCCTGAAGGTCCCGACCATCGCCGTCATCGCCACCGACATCGGGGCCTATGGCGGCATCGGCATCCTGTCGACCTGCTGCGATTTCCGCGTCATGACCGAGCATGGCCGCCTCGGCATCTCGGGCCCGATCGTCATCGAGAAGTGGATGGGCAAGAAGGCCTACGACTCGGGCAACCGCGCCCTCGTCTGGAAGACGAGTGGCGGCAAGACCAAGTACCTGCTGGGCGATGCCGACTTGCTCGTGCACGACACGGCCGACGGCGTGAGGGAAGGCATTGCCCGGTTCCTCGGCAAGTCGAGTCCCGTCAGCCTCGCTTCCGTCAAGGCGCGCCAGAAGGAGCTTGCAAAGCGGTTGAAGAAGTTCGGCGCGACGAGCGACCCCGAGGCCGTCTGGAAAGGCATGGGCGTGCGCAACATCGAAGCCGCATCGCTGGCATCCGGGCCGGAATTCGCGGCCCTCGCCAAGCGTGGGAAGTAGGCCCGTCATGAAGAAACCGACCCCGAAGAAGCCGACCGCCAAGGCCGTCCTCGCCCGCCTGTTCGGCACTTCCGCCAAGGGCATCGCCATCGAGAAATCTGTGCTGACCGGTTATGCGACTGTCGGCAATCAGAAGGTCTGCGTCATCGGCACGTGCGACGGCACCTATATCGACAACGCTGCCGCGTTGCGCCTCGCCGCGCACGTGATCCAGTGCATCGAGCGCGCGCCGAAGACGCCGATCGTCATGCTGGTCGACAGCGGCGGCCAGGAGCCCAACCGCGTCGCAGAGATGCTGGGCCTCGCCAGCTACTTCGGCCATCTCCTCTCGTGCCTCGAACTGGCGCGCCGCAAGGGCCACAAGCTGATTACGGTCGCGACCGGCCAGGCGGTGGGAGGAGCCTTCCTCTGCTACGGCATGTTCGCGGATCGAATCTATGCGCTCGAATCCGCCAGCGTCGGACTGATGCCGATCGCGGCCATGTCGGCCGTGACGAAGATCCCCGCGGCGGTGCTCGAGAAGCTTTCGAAGACCATGCCCTCGCTGGAGTTCGGCGCCGCCCCGTTCGCGCTGCTGGGCGGCGTGGAGGAAGTCTGGTCTGAGAGTGACGATGTCCAGGCCAGGTTGGCAAAGGCCATCGCGACCTCGTCGACCGAGGACAATCGCGCCGAACTCGGCAAGAAGCGCGGCGGCCGCAAGCTCGCCCTCGACGTCCGACAGAGAGTCCTCGCCCAATCGGCGCGATGATCAGGCTCCGGCGCCACACGCTGGTCTGGCTGTCGCAGGCGCCTAGCGCGGAGACCGATGACGACCGATCCCGGGCGGCGCACTGGCACGAGGTCGGCCGGCCGTTCGTCGTCACCCGTCGACGGAATGACGGGCACGGGGTCGGGCTGGGCTTCTGCACCACCGATCAGGCCCACCCGGAACTGCGGCCGCGCCGCGTCGCGGCCGGGACCGATCCCACCCTGATCGTGCGCCACGCCCGCCCGCCCACCCTCGCGGAAATCGCGCGCTGCCCGGCCGCGACGACGAGGGCCGACTCCTTCTCCCGCCTGATCGCCGCAGCGGCCGAAGCCGGCGTCGCGCTACAGGTCTACGGGAGCTGGATGTGGCAGGCCCTGACCGGCGAGCGGCACGTTCATGCCGGGTCCGATCTCGACGTGGTGATCGACGTCAGCGACCTCGACGCCGCCTCGCGCACGGCTGACTTCCTCGCCCACGCAGAGCAGGACCTCCCCTTTCGCATCGACGGCGAACTGTCATTCTCCGATCTCGGCGAGGTGCCGTGGCGCGAACTCCTGCAGGACCGGGACGAGATCCTGTTGAAGTCGATCGACACCCTCCAACTCGTGCCGCGCGCCCGCCTTCCCCGATGAGCCCCGATGACCTGGCCCTGGCGCGGGCCGCCGTGACGGCGATGCGTGACGAGTTGCAGGCCTATCCCAAGCCGGGCCTCGTCAGCCCCGTCGACTCCGGTGCCCATGCCGACATGGACTTCGAGTTGATGTGCCGCTCGGCCGAGTCGCTGCTGCAGCCGTTCGCGTCGCTCGCCGCGGCCGGCCGCGCCGCCGCCTCCTTCGAGCAGGCGCTGGTGCCGCTCGGCATCGAGGCCGAGAGCGGCATGCTGGCGGTCACGCGGGGGGTCAACACGCATCGCGGTGCGATCTTCTCGCTCGGCCTGATCGTCGCGGCGATCGCCCGTGCCCAGAGCGTTACCGCCATTCCCTCGCCGGCCGCCGTGCGCGCCGCGCTGCGGGACACGTGGGGCGTGGCGCTCGACGCCCACGCCGCCCGCGGCGATGAAACCAGCCATGGTGGCCTGGTGCGGCGCAGGACCGGCCGCGACGGCGCCCGCCGCGAAGCCGCCCGCGCCTTCCCGAGCGTGTTCGAAACCGGCCTGCCCACGTATCGCGACGCGCGGGCGGCCGGGCTCGACGACAACGCCGCTTCGGTCCACAGCCTGTTCGCCCTGATGTCCACGCTCGACGACACGACGGTGCTTTATCGCGGTGGCCTAGAGGCCGGTTCCTTCGTGCGCCAGTCCGCGGCGGATTTCCTGGCCGCCGGCGGCTGCCACCGGAGCGACTGGTTCGGAAGAGCCGAGGCGCTGCACCGCGCCTTCGTCGCGCGCAACCTCTCGGCCGGCGGCTGCGCCGACCTGCTGGCCTGCACGCTCCTCGTCTCGCGCTGCTGCAGCGACGCCTAACCCCAGCCGGCGAGCGCGCGTTCGAGGCTCTCCGGGCCGCGATAGAGCATGGCACGCCAGCCGGCCATGCGAGCGCCGTCCACGTTGCTGGCCTTGTCGTCGACGAACAGGATCGACTGCGCGACCGTGATGCCCATGCGGGCCTGCGCGTTCGTGTAGAAAACCCGCTCCGGTTTACAGACGCCCAGCGCCGCCGAATAGACGATCTCGTCGAAATGCGCGCCGAGGCCGAGATGGTCGCGCAGATAGGCGATGCGGTGATGCTCCTGATTGGTCGCCGCAAAGACCCGGCCGCCCGTCCGCGCCCGCCAGGCATCGGCCTGGGCGAGCACACCGCGATCGATGTCGGCGTCCTTCTCGAACCAGTAGGCGACGAACTCCTCGAGCCGGTCGGCCAGGCCCTTGGTCTCGAAGTAATCGTGCAGAGCCACGTAGAGATCGAGCCGCCCTCGCAGGACTTCCATGAACTCCGGCTTCAGGAAGAACTCCGGCGCCAGTTCCTCGTCATGACTGAGACCCCAGTCTTCCTTGAGGGTCGCGTACCACGGGCGTGGCGAGCCCGGCTGGGCGAGGGAAACGACGCCATCGATGTCGAGGACGAGGACGGGGCTGGAACTCATGACCCGGCATGCTACAGCACCCGCCGCCTCAAGGGGAAAGTCCGTTGCAGCTCATCGTGCCCGATCTCGCCCATCTCGACGGCTATGCCGACGCGCTTCGCCGCGGCTGGTCGCCCGACAATGTCCGGATCGACGAGGCGCCGCGCGAGGAACTGGCCCGCATCGAGGCCAATCCGGCGACCTTCGTGGCCTCGCTGGACGATCCCGACGCCAAGGCCGGCCCGGTCACCCTGCCGGACGGAACTCTGGTGCCGCGAATGCCCGGCTACCGACGCTGGATGTGGGACGGCGAGTTCTGCGGCTCGATCGGCTTTCGCTGGCAGCCGGGCACGGCCGCGCTGCCGCGTTACGTCCTGGGGCATATCGGCTACGCCGTGGCGCCATGGAAACGCCGGCGGGGTTACGCCACCCTGGCACTCGCGATGCTGCTCAAGGAAGTGCGGCGGCACGGGCTGCCGCATGTTGACCTGACAACGGATCCGGACAATCTGCCCTCGCAGAAGGTGATCACCGCCAATGGCGGCGTTCTCGTGGAGCGATTCACCAAGGTCGCCGCACACGGCGGAACCGAGGCGTTGCTGTTCCGCATCCCTCTCTGAGCGTTGCCGTCTCAGGTCCGGCCGAGGCGCGTCACTGTCTCGGCCATCGCGGCGAGCGCGGCGAGGCCCCGGGACTTCAACGCCCGGGAGGAGTCGCGTCGCCCGATCTCGCCTTCCAGTACGAGCGTGATGAAGCCGTGCATCGTGGCCCAGGCGAGATCGGCGGCCTGCTGGCGTGCGTCGTCCGCCGCGTCGCCGATCACGTCGTCGAGAACGGACGCCAGCAGGCGCCGCACGCTCTCCGCCCCTTCATCGCCTTCCTTGGGCTCGATGTGGTTCGCCTCGCGGCTGAACATCAGCTGGAAGAGCGTGGGATTGGCGGCGGCGAAAGCCATGTAGCCTACGCCCAGACCGACCAGCCGCGACGTGGGCTCTTCGTCCGCCGCCCGATTCGATTCGGTCGTCATGGCGGCGGTCAGTTCCGTGAAGCCGCGGCGAACCAGCTCGGCCAGCAGGTCGTCCATCGAGGCGAAGTGATGGGCCGGTGCCGCATGCGAGACTTCGGCACGCCGGGCGCACTCGCGCAACGTGAAGCCGCGAATGCCCCTCTCCTCGACAAGCTTGCGTCCCGCCGCCACCAGCGCCTCGCGCAGGTCGCCGTGGTGATAGCCTCGCGTCTTGGAACGGGTCATTCAGCCTCCAGCAAGATCGAATAGCGCGCAATCTTGACGCTGGAAAGAGGCTAAATTTCGGCTGACGCGCTGTTCGCGCCGTGGCTTGATCCGAGAAATCCACGAGGTTGTCATGTCCTTTGAAACCTGGGCTACCTTTGCCGCGGCGTCGAGCGTCCTTCTGGTGATCCCCGGCCCGACCGTCCTGCTGGTGGTTTCCTACGCGCTCGGGCAGGGCTGGCGCACCGCCCTGCCGATGGCGATCGGCGTCGCCCTGGGCGACTTCACGGCCATGACCCTGTCGATGCTGGGGCTGGGTGCCCTGCTCGCCACCTCGGCCACCCTGTTCACGATCCTGAAGTGGATCGGCGCCGCCTACCTCGTCTACCTCGGCATCAAGCTCTGGCGCGCCGGCGGCACGCTCGACGCCGCCCCGCGGACCGACACGGTTTCCGCGGCGAAAATGCTGGGACATGCCTGGCTGGTGACCGCGCTCAATCCCAAGAGCATCACCTTCTTCGTGGCCTTCCTGCCCGCCTTCCTCGACCCGAAGGCGGACTTCCTCACCCAGATGCTGGTGTTCGAGACCACGTTCCTGGTGCTGGCCTTCGCCAATGCCTTCGGTTACGCGCTGGTCGCCTCGCGTGCCCGGAGGCTGGCCTCCGACCCGCGTGCCATCCGGGTCGTCAACAAGGTGGGCGGAGGCCTCCTGGTCGGTGCGGGCGTGGCAACGGTCAGCTTCGCCGGCTCGCGCAGCTGACTTTTACCGCGCCGGTTCGCTGACGAAGGCGATCTTGGAGAGGCCGCCCTTGGAAGCGTCGGCCAGGGTCTCGGAGACGTAGCGGTAGGGCACCGTGGCGTCGGCGCGCAGGTAGACCTCGGGCTGCGGCCGCTTGCGGCCGGCCTCGGCGAACTTCTCCATCGCCTCCTCCCGCGTCACCCGCTCGCCGCCCCAGAACAGCGCGCCCTGCGCATCGATCGCGAACTCGATCTTCTCCGGCTTCTGCAGGTCGGCGTTCGCCGTCGCCTTCGGCAGGTCGAGCTTCACCACGTTGGTGAGCAGCGGCGCCGTCACGATGAAGATCACCAGCAGCACCAGCACCACGTCGATCAGCGGCACCATGTTGATCTCGGCCATAGGCTGGGACGAGGTCTTGCGGTCGAAGCTTCCGAATGCCATCGCCCGTCTCCTCAGTTCACGGCCGCGAGCGGCACGGCGCCCGGCTTGCGGCCCGCCTGCAGCGCGCGGCCCATCGACAGGAAGGTCAGCAGCTCGAAGGCGAAGGCGTCGAGCTTCGCCGTCAGCACGCGGTTGGAACGGGTCAGCCAGTTGTAGCCCATGACCGCCGGCAGGGCGACGGCGAGGCCGATGCCCGTCATGATCAGCGCCTCGCCCACCGGGCCCGCCACCTTGTCGAGCATGCCCGACCCCGACATGCCGATCGCCACCAGCGCGTGGTAGACGCCCCACACCGTGCCGAACAGCCCCACGAACGGCGCCGTCGCCCCGATCGTCGCCAGCATGGTCAGCCCGTTCTCCAGCGACGTCGTCTCCTCGTCGAGCACCTTCTTGATGGTGCGCGTCAGGAACTCGGTCTCGCTGCCCGCCTCCTCGAGTTTGGCGGCGCCGAACTTCGCGTGATGCGCCTGCGCGTGCAGCGAATGCGCCGTCAGATGACCGAACGGCTCCTGCGCCCCATGGAGGCTGAGCTCGTTCTGGACCTGCTCCAGCGACGTCGCACTCCAGAAGAAGGCCAGGAACCGGCGGCTGCGCTTCTGCCGGACGATTTGCCCGATCCCCTTGTAGATGATCAGGTACCAGGAGATCGCCGACATCGCTGCCAGCACACCCAGCAGGATCTTCGCGACGATGTCCGCCTGCGCGATGAAATGGCCGAAGCCCAGGGCCGATGCGTCGCCCATCAGATGCTCTCCTACTGCAACACGAACTTGATCGGAACGTGGACCCAGACCGCCTGTGCCAGGCCGCCTTCCATATACGGCCGGAACTGCGCCGCGCGCACCGCGCTCAGCGCCGCCTGGTCGAGATCGGCATGGCCGGACGACGCGGCCAGCGAGACTTGGGCCGGCCGGCCGGTCACGTCGACCAGCACTCGGATCGTCGCCGTGCCCTGCTCGCCCGCCCGCCGCGAACGCGCCGGATAGGCCGGATTGGGCTGCACCAGCCAGCCCAGTTGCGAGGCCTGCACCGTGCGCGGCGCGGCCGGTGCCGCGGGCGCAGCCTGCTGCGGCCCCGCGTCGACCGGTGCGGCCGGCCGTGCCGGCTGCGGCTTCTTCTGCACCGGCTTGGGCTCGACTGGCTTTGGCTTGGGTTCGACCTTCTTCTCCGGCGGCGGGATCTCCGGCGGCGGCGGTTGGTCGGGCGGCGGCAGGTCGATCTTGGCCAGGGGAAACTCAGGCGGCGGCAGGTCGGGCGGTGGCGGCTCGACGATGGCGGCAAGCTCCGGCGGCGGCGGCTTCAGCTCGACCGGCGGCGGCGGCTCCGCCTCCTCGATCTCGATCTGGCCCGGCGCCTCCGCCGGCACCATCCGCACCTCCATCGGCGCCACGTCACCCACCACCAGCTTCACCGGCTCGACCTGCGTCAGCGCCCAGCCACCCCCCACGTGGAAGAAGATCACCAAGGCGAGAATCCCCCGGCGTGCCGCGGTCGAAAGCGGCTCGCGTGACGGCCCCGGCGGACCGGGTTCAACAAAGGAGGAGGTCGAAGACACGGGTTCTACCAGTTACATCGGTCGTACACGCGGAGCGCGCTTGCGCCAAAGGAGAACGCGGCCAGATTATTGCAAAAGCCGCGCAATTTAGACACAAGGCGGGGCGCAAGGCCTCAAGAACGCGGTTGGCGCGCCCGGCTGGATTCGAACCAGCGACCTACCGCTTAGAAGGCGGGTGCTCTATCCACTGAGCTACGGGCGCGTGCCGTACCAGTCTACCGTACCGGAACGAGACGTTCAGTGCGTCCAGCGACCGACCCGGTTGAAGGCGAAATTGTCGGCGTAGGCCTTCGCCCTCACCGGCCGGCTGTGCGGCTGCTCAACTGTAAATTGCCAGCCGTTCTTCTCGGCATGGGCCTTGGCTTCCTCGAGCGTGGGGAAGAACAGGCGGACCTGCTGCATCGTGTTGCGGGAGCTCGTCCAGCCCATTAGCGGGTCGATCTCCTTGCGCGACGGCTCCGGCTCCAGCACCCACTCATGGGTATTTCCCGTTCCCGACTGCATGGCCGTCTTGGCCGGCTTGAAGATGCGAACCTGCATGGCTCCCGCTACTCCGTTTTCGGGCGTGGTCGGGGCGGCCGGATTCGAACCGACGACCTTCTGCGCCCAAGGCAGACGCGCTACCAGACTGCGCTACGCCCCGCCCATACACCGCATTGACGCGAGGGTTTCTACCAGCGGCCCCGCCGCCTCGAAAGCTCAAATTCCAGGTGCTACGATGGGGCCATGTTCGATCAGACGCCCGAACAGGGCCGCCCCGACCGCCGCGCCCCGTCCATAAACGTGCTGGGCGGCGTGCTCGAGCCCTGCTCCACCCGTCCCGTGACCGGCTTCTATCGCGACGGATGCTGCAACACCGGCGCCGAGGATATCGGCCTGCATACGGTTTGCGTCGTGCTGACCGCCGAATTCCTGTTGTTTTCGAAGTCGCGCGGCAACGATCTCAGCACGCCGATGCCGCAATACGGGTTCCCCGGCCTGCAACCCGGCGACCGCTGGTGCCTCTGCGCCAGCCGCTGGAAGGAGGCCTTCGACGCCGACGTCGCGCCACGGGTCGTGCTGGAGGCGACCCATGCCGTCACGCTTCACGTGGTTTCGCTCGCCGACCTGAAGCAGCACGCGTTTCGGCCCCACTAACTCAGAGCACCGCCTCGCCGCGCAGCACCGGCACGCACTGGCCGGCAATCGTGGCCCGAATCCCGTCGGCGCCACGGCGCGCCACGACCCGGAGCAGGCTCGGCCGCCCCATGACGACCCCCTGGTGGATGTCGATCCGCAGTTCCGCGGCGCTGGTGAGCGAAAGAAGGAGCGCGCCGAGAGGTCCCGCAGCGCTACCGGTCGCGGGATCTTCGATCGTGCCGCCCAGAGGCGCGAACATCCGGGCCTGAACGCTCCCGTCGGCCGCGTGCGCATAGAGATACAATCCAAGGCGGCCATTCAGGGCGGGCGTCTGCGCCAGGGCCTGGCGAAACGACGGGAAGTCCGGCGTCGCCCGCGCGAGGGCGGCCAACTCGACTTCCGCGATCACGAATGGATTGCCGAGCGAAGCTCCGACCGGCTTGTGTGCGCCGACGCGCACATCCACCGGCATCAGCGACGCGCAAGCGGCGACGATCTCGACCGGCAACTCTGGACCCAGCGTGAGCGGCTGCGGGGCTGCGATGGTGGCGCCGATGGGCGCGCCGCCCGCGTCACGCTCGACGTCGATCTCGACGAGGCCTGCCAGTTCCTCGAACAGGAGCTTGCCGTTGCGGTCCCTGCCCTGCTGCGCCAGCACGTAGGCCGTGCCGACGTTTGGATGGCCGGCGAACGGCATCTCGCGCGTCCGGGTGAAGATGCGGACCCGCGCCGTGTGCGCGGGATCGGCCGGCGGCAGTACGAAAGTCGTCTCGCTGAGGTTGAACTCGGCGGCGAGGGACTGCATTTCCGCATCGCTCATCCCGCGCGCATCGGGAAAGACCGCCAGCGGATTGCCGCCGAACCGCGTGGTCGTGAACACATCGACCGTGACGAAGGAATAGGTGCGCATGGCTCAGAAGATCCCGTCGACCTGACCGTCCGCCGTCAGGCGGATGTTTTCGGCGGCCGGTACGCGCGGCAGGCCGGGCATGCTCATGATCTCCCCCGCCATCGCCACGACGAAACCCGCGCCGGCCGACAGGCGCACCTCGCGGATCGGCAGCGTATGGCCGGTCGGCGCGCCGCGCAGTTCGGGATCGGCGGCGAAGCTGTACTGGGTCTTGGCGATACAGACCGGCAGCTTGCCATAGCCCGCCGCCTCCAGCGCCTTCAGCCGCCGCTGCGCCGGCCCGGCGATCGCAACGCCCGAAGCGCGATAGATCTCGCGGGCGATGGTCCCGATCTTCTCGGCCAGCGGCATATCGTCGGGATAGAGCGGCTTGAACGCGGCCTTGCCTTCGTCGAGCGTCGCGACGACGGCCTTCGCAAGATCTTCCGCGCCGGCACCGCCCTTGGCCCAGTGCTCGCAGAGATAGGCCTTGGCGCCCGCCACCGCGCACTGGGCTTCGATCGCCTCGAGTTCGGCCGGCGTGTCGGTCAGGAAGCGGTTGATCGCGACCAGCACCGGCAGCCCGAACTTGCGCAGGTTCTCGACATGGCGCAGCAGGTTGGGCAGGCCGCGCTCGACGGCGGCGACATCCTCCTTTGCGAGGGCCTTCTCGTCTGCCCCGCCATGCAGCTTGAGAGCCCGCACCGTTGCAACGACCACAGCCAGTTCGGGCTTCAGTCCGGCCTGCCGGCACTTGATGTCGAGGAACTTCTCCGCGCCGAGATCGGCGCCGAAGCCCGCTTCGGTGACGACGTAATCACCCATCGCCAGGGCCGCGCGCGTGGCGATCACGGAGTTGCAGCCATGCGCGATGTTGGCGAAGGGGCCGCCATGGATCAGCACCGGATTGTTCTCGAGCGTCTGCACGAGGTTGGGCTTGGCCGCATCCTTGAGGACGGCCGCCATCGCGCCGGCTGCCTTGAGGTCGCCCGCCGTCACCGGCTTGCCCTCGCGGGTCTCGGCCACGACGATCCGTGCCAGTCGCTGTTCCAGATCCTCGAGATCGGTGGCGAGGCAGAGGATCGCCATCACTTCGGAGGCGGTGGTGATGTCGAAGCGCGCCTGCCGCGGGAAGCCGTTTGCGACACCGCCCAGGCTGACGACCGTGTCGCGCAGCGCCCGGTCGTTCATGTCGAGCACGCGCGGCCAGAACACGCGGCGGGCATCGATGCCCAGCGCATTACCCCAGTAGATGTGATTGTCGAGCATCGCGGCCAGCAGGTTGTGCGCGGTCGTGATCGCGTGGAAGTCGCCGGTGAAATGCAGGTTGATGTCGGCCATCGGCACGATCTGGGCCTGACCACCGCCGGTCGCTCCACCCTTCTGTCCGAAGCAGGGGCCGAGGCTCGGCTCCCGGAGCGCGATCGCGGTCTTCTTGCCGAGCCGGCAGAGCGCATCGCCCAGCCCGATCGTCGTCGTGGTCTTGCCTTCACCGGCCTTCGTGGGATTGATCGCCGTCACCAAAATCAAATGGCCCGGCGCGCGGCCGGAGAGCGACTTCACATATTCGCCGTCGAGCTTCGCCTTGTCGCGTCCATAGGGTTCGAGCGCGTCTTCCGGGATGCCGAGCCGTGCGGCGACGTCGTTCATGGGCTTCTTGATTGCGCGCCGTGCGATCTCGATATCCGACATGGAAACTCCAGCTCCCCCATTCCAGTGAAGCGACCCTAGCGAGACCAGGATACCGAGCCAACAGGAGAGCGCGCGAAGGGCGCTAGGCGTTGCCGAAGATCGGGTGGAGGACCTTGTCGCCCGGCTTGATGCCCAGCAGCTTGGCGCTGCCGCCGTTGATCTCCAGGACCGCGCGCACGGGGAACTGGCTGGGGATCGTCTCGGTCGAATGCGGCACGGCGTTGGCGTGGATCGACTTGATGGTGCCGTCGGCCGCGATGAAAATCATGTCGAGCGGGATCAGCGTATTCTTCATCCAGAAGCTGACCGGCGCTTCCTTGTAGAAGTCGAACAGCATGCCCTCGTAAGGGCCGAGCTTCTCGCGAAACATCAGGCCGCGCGCGCGCTGGACATCGTCCAGCGCCAGATCGACATCGAACTTGATCTCACGGCCACCGGTCACCACCACAAGCGACGAACGCTTGAACTGGAAGTCGTTGGAGCCCTGCTGAGCCGAGGCGGCAGCGGCGGCCAAAACGATCGGCGCTGCGAGGAAGAAGCGCCGGCCGAGCGGCGGCTTCGTGACTGCTTGAACCATGGCCATGGCATAGAGCGTGGACGGCGATTTCGTCAAACCGATGACGCTTGCATGACGAGTGACACCTAACCATAGTGACAGCCGCTCATCGGGGGGAGCCGCGTGGCGGCTGAGAGGTCCGGAAGGACGACCCCGAACCTGATCCGGTTAATGCCGGCGTAGGGACTGGTGGCTCGTTGACGTCTTCGCCTGCTCTTTCGGTGCGTTCGGCACATATCGTCCTCGACAGCCATGTCGTGGCCGAGAATCTGTGCCTCGATTTTCCTGGTGGACGCACGACCTGCCTGCTGGGCCGCAGTGGCGTCGGAAAAACCTCCCTCCTGCGCCATCTGGCGGGTTTGCTGCCCGGCAGCCGGGCCGCCGGCCCCGTCGCCTACATGGCGCAGCGCGACCTGTTGCTGCCCTGGCTCAACGTGCTGGAGAACGTCCTCCTGGGGTACCGACTCCGAAGTGACGGGGCGGAGCGCCGGTCCGCCGAGCCACGCGCCCGCGCCCTGCTGGCGGAAGTCGGGCTGGGCGAACGCCTTCAAGACCTGCCGCACACCCTGTCCGGCGGCATGCGCCAGCGGGCGGCGCTGGCCCGCACCCTCTGCGAGGACCGGCAGATCGTCCTGATGGACGAGCCGTTCGGCCACCTCGACGCCGTGACGCGCCTCGACCTACAGGACCTCGCGGCGAACCTGCTCCGGGGCCGAACGGCGGTAATGGTCACCCACGACCCGCTGGAGGCGTTGCGCCTCGGCCATGAAATCCGCGTGCTGTCGGGCATGCCCTTCACCGTCGGCCCGGTCATCGCACCGCCCGGCGCGGTGCCCCGCGATCCCGGCGATGCCGCTCTCCTCGCGCTCCAGGCACGGTTGATCGGCGAACTGCGGAGGGCCGCGTGAGGCCGCTCGTTACCGCCCTCGGACTGGTCGCCGCCTGGGAAGCACTCGTTTGGCTGACCGGACTGCCGCCCTACATCCTGCCGCCGCCTTCACGTGTTGCCGTCGTGCTGATCGAACGGTTTGATCTCCTGACCGAGCAGGCGGCCTGGACGGCCGCCGAAATGGCCCTGGGGCTCGTGCTAGGGCTCGTGCTCGGCGCCACCCTCGCGGTGACTTTCGCCGCCTCCGCCACGTGGCGCCGCTGGGCCTTGCCGCTGGTGATCGTCTCCCAGGCGATTCCAGTGATCGCGATCGCGCCCCTCCTCGTGCTCTGGCTGGGCTACGGCATGGCTTCCAAGGTCGCGATGGCCGCGCTGATCATCTTCTTCCCCGTCGTGAGCAGCCTGTATGATGGGCTGCGCCGCACCGACCCGGGCTGGCTGGAACTCGCCCGCACGATGGACGCTTCCCCAAGGGCCGTCCTGCTGCAGATCAGGCTGCCGGCGGCCCTGCCCGCTTTTGCCTCGGGAGTCCGCATCGCCGCGGCCGTCGCGCCGATTGGCGCGGTGATCGGCGAGTGGGTCGGCGCCAGCGCCGGGCTCGGCTTCCTGATGACCCAGTCGCTGGCCCGCGGCCAGACACCCCTCGCTTTCGCCGCCCTCACCATCCTCTGCCTGCTGGGACTCGCGCTCTATACCGCGGCGGACCGGCTCTCGCGGCGCCTCGTGCCCTGGCCCCCCCCTCAAGGAGACTGACGATGCAAATGACGACCCGGTTGATCGCCGTGCTGGCGCTTTGTTGCCTGGCCCTTCCCGCCGCCGCGCAGGACAAGGTCCGTATCCTGCTGGACTGGTTCGTGAACCCCGACCATGCCGCGCTGGTGATCGCCAAGCAGCGCGGCCTGTTCGAAAAGCAGGGACTAGACGTCGAGTTGATCGCGCCCGCCGATCCCAACGCCCCGCCCAAGCTCGTGGCGGCCGGACAGGCCGACTACGCACTTTCCTACCAGCCGACCCTGCAGATGCTGGCAGCCGAAGGTCTGCCGCTGGTCCGGGTGGGCGTGCTGGTGGCACAGCCGCTCAACTCCCTGGTGGCACTGGAAGACTCGCCCGTGAAGAGCATCGCCGACTTCAAGGGGCGCAAGATCGGCTTCTCCGTCTCGGGCTTCGAGGAAGCCGTTCTCGGCGCCATGCTGGAGAGCGCCGGCCTCACCCTGAAGGACGTGACGCTGGTGAACGTCAACTTCGCGCTCACGACCGCGCTGATGAGCCGGCAGGTCGACGGCGTGATCGGCGCCTTCCGAAACTTCGAACTGAACGACCTCGAACTCAACAAGGCGAAGGGCCGGATCTGGCTGGTCGAGAAGCACGGTGTGCCGACCTATGACGAGCTCGTTATCGTGGCGAGACGCGAGAGCGTCGATGTCGTCCGTACCAGGAAGCTGCTTTCCGCCCTCGCCGAGGCGACGGCCTGGCTGACGGCCAATCCGACCGAGGCCTGGACGAGCTTCTCCAAGTACGGAAAGGACCTCGACAACGACCTCAACCGACTGGCCTGGAAGGACACCGTGCCCCTCCTCGCGGTCGATCCCTCGGCGCTCGACCGGGCGCGCTATGCCACCTTCGCGGACTTTCTTGTGAAGCGCGGCCTCATCAGGCAGGCGCCGCCGCTCGACAGCTATCTGCGGGAGATCAAATAGGAAAGCTCAGGCGCCGCGGATCTCGACGACCTGCAGGCCCTTCTGGCCCTCGGCGACCCGGATCATCACCTTCTGGCCCGGCGCCAGCGAATCCATGCCGTGCCGCCGCAATACGGCGGCGTGCACGAAGATGTCGCCCTCGGTCGTCTCGCGCGTGACGAAGCCGTAGCCGCGTTCGTTATTGTACCACTTCACCAGCGCGGCGATGTAGTCACCCAAGGCGATGCCGTCGGGAATCGGTGGCGGCTTCGCGGTCGGGGCAACGGCCGTCGATTGATCGACGTCGATCACCCTCATGACCTGCCAACCCTTCGGGCCGCGGACACCGGCGCAGACCACGGTTGCGCCGGGCTTGAGATCCTCATGCCCAGCTTGCCGTAGTGTCGTCACATGCAGGAACGCGTCGCTATTGTCGCTCTCGAGGGCCAAGAACCCGTAGCCCTTTACAGCATTGAACCACTTGACCTTACCACGCAGCTCAATCGTACCGACGTCCCCGCTCGTCTCTCCCAGATGGGTCGTCATTCAACGATCCCGTGTTGTTATGCAGAAATCGTAAACATGCTTTGTTGGATAAGCAACAGTCCTTGTACGGGATTGCTTCGTCACGCTAGACGAATCCCCTGAAGTATTCGCGGGAGGACCCACCGATGTTCAAGACAGACCTTTTCAAGGGCAAGCGTTTCCTCGTCACCGGCGGTGGCACGGGCCTCGGCCGGATGATGATGGAGAAGTTCGTCGAGTTGGGTGCAGACTGTGTGATATGCGGCCGGCGCGGCGGGGTGCTCGAGGAGACCGCAAAGCAGGTCATGGAGAAGTATCCCGGCCGGCGGGTCGACTTCCATACGGTGGACATCCGCGTCGCCACGGCCGTCGAGGAGATGATCGAGCAGATCTGGGCCACCGGGCCGCTCGACGGGCTGGTGAACAATGCGGCCGGCAACTTTATCTCGCAGACCAAGGACCTGAGCCCTCGCGCCTTCGATGCGATCGCCAACATCGTGCTGCACGGCACGTTCTACATGACCAACGCCTGCGGCAAGCGCTGGATCGCCGAGAAGCGCAAGGCCAGCGTCCTCAGCATCCTCACGACCTGGGTGTGGACGGGCAGCCCCTTCGTCGTGCCGTCCGCCATGTCGAAGGCCGGCGTCGCGGTCATGACCCAGAGCCTTGCCGTCGAGTGGGCACGCCATGGAATCCGCCTCAACGCCATCGCGCCGGGTCCCTTCCCCACCGAGGGCGCGTGGGCCCGGCTCAACCCGATGCAGGAAGGCAACGACTCGCGCTACAACACGCGCAACCCGATGGGCCGGGTCGGCCGTCCCAGCGAGCTTGCCAACATGGCGGCCTTCCTGATGAGCGAGGAGGTCGAGTACATCAACGGCGAGGTCATCGCGATCGACGGCGCCATGGGCATCATGGGCAACGGGACCTTCTCGCACATGATGTCCTACAGCGAGCAGGACTGGGTCCGCATTCGCGAACAGATCCAGTCGACCAACGCCGCCGACAAGGTCAAGCGCAGCTAGCGGCCGGTAGCTGCGCGGCCCCTGCCGACCTGTGGCTTTCCTGCAACATACTCGCACGATTGAGACGAAGCACCGCGCGAATGGCCCAAAGTGGCTGCGTCCGCTGGGTCTCCGGCCTCAATTGAGCCAAAGTGTCATGGTGTTTTGAGGCTCCCAAGAACAGGCAATTTCCGGGTCCCCGAGAGACCAATCGTGCAGTCCAGTCAAAAGCCGGCCGCCCTTTTTGCGCAGCGTTTGCCCCGCCGGCAAATGCTGTTTCTGGGCACAGCCACGATGGGCATGTTGATGGTCCCCTCCGTCTTCGCGCAGAGCGTGGATGCACGTCATTGGCAGGGCGCGACCGCGGCCACGCGGCAGCCCGAGCATGTGGTGGCGACCACGGTCGCCGAGTGGCGCAGCCTTTGGGCCCGCGTCGGCTCCCCTGCGCCCGACATGTTCGAGGCGGGACGCATGAATGCCGTCGGCATTTTCCTCGGACGCCGCAGCGGCGAAGGCTACGCCGTCAACATCCTGTCGACCGCGCGCCGCCGTGATCGCATCGTCGTCGTCTTCGAGGAACGCATGCCGGCCGAAATGATGATGGCCCAGCGCGGCGCCGTCCCCCGCCCGGTCGCAGGGGGAGGAGTAGTCGGCGGTCCCTCGGCCCTGCCTTCCGGCGCAGCCGGCTTTGCCGCTCCCGGCGCCACCGCGTCGTTGGCACCGCCCCCACCGCCCGCCGCCCGTCCCGTCGGTCAGCCGACCTCCCCCTGGGCGATCATCCTCATCAACCGGGCCGATCTCCCGGTCTCGGTAGAGCAGCGCCTCTTCCGCTGATCGCGGATGTCAGTGGGAGTGCCGGGGCACTCCCTTGGTCTTGGCGATCTTCTGGTAATTCACAGCGAAGTCGAGGCAGGCGCCGCTGGCCAGCTGGCCGACGAACTTGCGCTGAAGCTCCTGCCAGGGCGTCTGGCTTGGGACCACGTTCGGCTTCCAGGCCTTCCTGCGCTTCGCCAGTTCCTTCGCCGTGATCAGGATGTTGGCGGTGCGTCTGCCGATATCGACCCGCACCCTGTCGCCGGTCTTGAGCAGCGCGAGGCCGCCGCCCACGGCGGCTTCGGGCGAGGCGTTCAGGATCGACGGGCTCGCCGAGGTACCGCTCTGGCGACCGTCGCCGATGCACGGCAGAAGCAGCACACCGCCTTTGACCAGCCGGTCCGGCGGCAGCATGTTCACCACCTCGGCCGCCCCCGGATAGCCGATCGGTCCGGCGTTGCGGATCACCAGAATGCTGTTCTCGTCGATCGGCAGCTTGGGATCGTTGATCCGGTGGTGATAGTCCTCCGGGCCCTCGAAGACGATCGCCGTGCCTTCGAAGGCGTCCCGGTCGCCCTTGCGCTCCAGATATTTCTCGCGGAACTCCGGCGAGATTACCGAGGTCTTCATGATTGCCGAATCGAACAGGTTTCCGCCGAGCACGGCGAAGCCCGCCTGGTCGAGCATCGGCTTGTCATAGGTCTTGATGACCTCGCCGTCGGCCTTGACCGCATGGCGCAGGTTCTGTGCCATCGTCTTGCCCGAGACGGTCAGCGCATCGCCGTGGATCTTCTTCTTGTTCAGCAGCTCCTTCATCACGGTCGGAACGCCGCCGGCGCGATGGAAGGCTTCGCCGAGATACTTCCCGGCCGGCATGCAGTTCACCAGCAGCGGGATGTCGTAGCCGATCCTGTCCCAGTCTTTGTTCTCAAGCTTGACCCCGATGTGGCGCGCGATGGCATTGACGTGCGGCGGACAGTTCGTCGATGCCCCCAGCGCGCTCGCGGCCACGATGGCGTTCTCGAAGGCCTTGCGCGTCAGGATGTCGGAAGGCTTCAGATCCTCCCACACCATGTCGACGATGCGCTTGCCGGTCTCGTAGGCCATCTGGCCGCGCTCCTTGTACGGACCGGGAATGGCCGCGCACCCGGGCAGCGACAGGCCGAGCGCCTCGGCCATGCTGTTCATGGAAAGCGCCGTGCCCATCGTGTTGCAGTGGCCGACGCTGGGCGCGCTGGACGCCACCATCTCGATGAACTTCTCCATGTCGATGCGGCCGGCCGCCAGCTCCTGCCGCGCGTACCAGACGATGGTGCCCGAGCCTGCGAGCCCGCCGGCGAAATGCCCATCCAGCATCGGCCCGCCCGACAGTACGATCGCCGGGATGTCGACGGTCGCTGCGCCCATGATCATCGCCGGCGTGGTCTTGTCGCATCCCGTCGTGAGCACGACGCCATCGAAGAAGTAGCCGTAGAGGCACTCCACGAGGCTGAGATAGGCGAGGTTGCGGTCGAGCGCCGCCGTCGGACGCTTGCCGGTCTCCTGGATCGGATGGACGGGAAACTCGATGGGAATGCCGCCGGCGTCGCGGATGCCGTCGCGCACGCGCGTCGCCAGATCGAGATGATGCCGGTTGCAGGGCGACAGGTCGCTGCCCGTCTGGGCGATGCCGATGATCGGCCGGCCGCTCCGCAGTTCCGCCAGGGTGAGACCGAAATTCATGTAGCGCTCGAGATAGAGGGCGGCCATGGTCGGGTCGCCCTTGGCGTCGAACCACTCGCGGCTGCGCAAGGGGCGCCTGTTCCCATTCTTCCTGCTCGCCATCCGTTCCTCCTCGTTCGTTGACGTGACCCTGGGAGAAGGCGTGGCGGAAGTCCAGCGCATCGCTTGAGGTTCGGCCGATCCCGTGTGACCTTCGGCCATGACCAGCTCTCCGGACATCGTCTGCCTCGGCGAACCCCTGATCGAATTCAATCGTCCCAAGGAAGGCGACGGCCGCACGTGGCTTCAGGGCTTCGGCGGAGATTCCCAGAACGTCGCCATCGCCGCGGCCCGCCAGGGCGCCTCGACCGGCTACCTGACGAGCGTTGGCCAGGACTGGATGGGCGACGCCTTCCTCGATCTCTGGAAGAGCGAGAGCGTCGACGCGTCGAGGGTCACGCGACATCCGACGGCGCCGACCGGCGTCAGCTTCGTCACCCACTCCGCCGCGGGCCACAAGTTCGACTATCTGCGCAAGAACTCCGCCGCATCCCTGATGACGCCCGGGACGCTAGCCACCGACTACATCGCGGGCGCCCGGGTCTTCCACCTTTCCGCGATCGGCCAGGCGATCAGCGACAGCGCCCGTGCGACCTGCGACGCCGCCATCGACACTGCCCGCAGGGCCGGCGTTAAGGTCTCCTACGACACCAATCTGCGCCTGCGGCTCTGGGACCTCGACGTTGCGCGCGAGGTCGTCGACGCCACCATCGCGCGCTGCGACATCGCCCTGCCCAGCCTCGACGACTCCCGGCAGCTCACCGGCCTCGACGAGCCCGAGGCGATCGCCAACTACTATCTCGGGCTCGGCGCGCCGCTGGTCGCCCTCAAGATGGGAGCGGAAGGGTCATTGATCGCCACGCGCGAACGCACGATCCGGATCGCCCCGCACAAGGTCGAGGCTGTCGATGCAACGGGTGCCGGCGATACGTTCGACGGTGCCTTCCTGACCCGCCTGCTGGCTGGTGACGATCCGGGAACGGCGGCGCGCTACGCCAACGTGGCGGCCGCGCTCTCGACCACCGGCTACGGCGCGGTGACGCCCATGCCACGCGCCGCCGAGGTGCTCACCGCACTGAAGCGCGCCGCCTGAACTTCGGCACCAGGGCCAGCACGAAGCGGCCGAACACCGTAACCTGCTGGGCGATCCAGCCACGCCCGTTGTCGGCATCGACGGCGGCATCGTCGACGCCGGTCGGCCGGGTCTTGCCGTCGTAGATCGCGGTGCCGAAGAGGATGTCCCAGATCGGGAAGACCGGCGCGAAATTGTGGTCCTGGACATGACGCTCCGCGGGTGTCGAGAGCGCGTGGTGCAGGCGATGGAAGCGCGGGCCGACCAGTAGCCGCTCGCCCAGCCACCCGAAGGACATGTCGACGTTCGCGTGGGACCAGCTTTCGATCAGCCGTCCGACCATCAGGATGACGACATATTCGCCGGGCTGGACGCCGACCAGCTGGGCGAACAGCACCAGGCCGAGGGTGACGATCAGATCGTCGATCACGTGATTGCGGTCGTCCGTCCACACCGTCATGCGTCGCTGGCTGTGGTGCAGGCTGTGCAGCGCCCACCACCATCCGAACGCATGCTGTCCCCGGTGCAGCCAATAGGCGGCGAAGTCGTAGAGCACGAAGTAGACGAGGAAGGAGGCGAGCGCATTGTCGCCGATCCAGGGCAGCAGCCGCTCCAGCCGCGGCGGCGAGTATCCCCAGCTCCGCACCGCCAGCTCGATCTCCTGAACCAGTGGATAGGTCAGGATGAAGATGGCGAGCGGGATCACGCCGAGCTTGTTCAGCACCGTGTACACCCGGTCGACCATGATCAGCCCGTCGTCGGGCCCTGCCTTCTCGAGCGGCCAGCGCCGCTCGAAATAGCGCATGCCGACCGCGATCACCGCAATCTGTACGACGCCCAGCATGACGAACTCGACGGCGCTGTAGCCCGGCTCGTACCAGGCCATGAGGCCGAAATGGAACAGGACGGGGCTGACGAGGGTCTCGAACAGCCAGGCCTGGATGCCGACCCAGAAATCGATCAGATCGCGCATCGCGCGCCTACTTGGGGTCGCCCGCCGTCGACGCCGCGCGTACCGGCAGGCCCGCGCCGGCGGTCACGGTCGCCGTGGACTTCATCATGTAGACGCCATGCGGCGACTTGCCCACGGGAACGCTGCCGACGACCTTCATCGTATCGATGTCGACGATGGCGACACGGCGCAGGAAACGCTGAGTCACCCAGAGTTCGCGTCCGTCCGGCGTAATGTCCATGCAATCGGGCCCGCCCGGAATGCGGACGCTGGCGACGACCCTGGGCTCGTCCTTGGTGTCGATCAGGGAGACGGTGCCCTCGACGCGATTGCTGAGGAAGTAGTGCCGGCCATCGCCCTTCGGCCAGAAATTATGTGCCCCCTTGCCGGTCTGGAGAGAACCCTTCACCGAACCGTCCTTCGGATCGACGGTCACGATCCGGTCCTCGCCGGTCAGGGCGACCAGCAGGCGCTTGTCGTCCGGCAGCATCACGATACCCGCCGGCGCGTTGCCGACCGGCATGTTCCACTTGAGCGTCTGCGTCGCCAGATCGAAGGCGGCGACCCGCCCGCTCTGCTGCAGGGTGACGAACACCGTCTTCGACTCGGTGTCGAAGGCCATATGGCTCGGCAGCCCGTCGATGAAAATGCGACCGGCAAGCCTGAAGCCGTCGGCATGGTAGATATCGACATGGTCGAGCCGGTAGGCCGCCGTGACGAACCACTTGCCGTCGGGGCTGAAGGCGAGATGGTAGGGATCGAGAATGTCCTTCACGACCCGCTTGCGTTCGCCGGTCTTGCTGTCGAGGACGAGGAGCTCGTTGGTCGCCGTCGATCCGATCAATATGTCCTTGCCGTCCGGGGACAGGATCAGATGGTGCGGCTCGCGCCCGACCGGCAGGCGGACCACCTCGGCGCGCGCGCTTCGGCTCAGGATGCTGTACGATGCTTCGTCGGAATTCAGGATGATGACAGAATCGGCTCGCGCTGCCCCGCCCACCACAAGCGATAACGCCAGCGCCGCGATCGACAACCTATTCATTTGGGTAGCCGCTGCTCCTTGAAGCCTTGCTTGAAGCACCTTTCCCGGGCTTCCGCTAGGGGCGTTTGAGCGCCGCGGCCGCGGCGGCCAGTCTTTCGATGCTTTGCCAGTCACCTGTTGCCACGGCGACACGCGGGGCGACCCAGGAGCCGCCCACGCAGGCGACATTCGGGAGCGCCAGATAGGCCGCCGCCGTCTCTGCCGTGATCCCGCCGGTCGGGCAGAAGCGCAGCCCCGCCAGCGGCGCCCCCACCGCCTTGATCCAGGTCAAGCCGCCGGCCGACTCGGCCGGAAAGAACTTGAAAATCCCGAAGCCGAGTTCCCGAAGCGCCATTGCCTCGGAAACCGTCTGGACGCCTGGCAGGAACGGCAGGCCACCGGCGCGTGCGGCCCTGGCGAGCGCATCCGTACATCCCGGGCTCACGGCAAATTGCCCGCCGGCGCGCCGTACCTGATCGAATTGCGCCGGATCGAGCACGGTCCCTGCGCCGACGACGGCCTCCGGTACTTCGGCGGCAACCGCGCGAATGGCCTCCAGCGCCGCCGCCGTGCGCAACGTGATCTCGAGCACCGGCAGCCCGCCCTTCGCGAGCGCCCGGGCGAGCGGAACGGCCGTTTCACGTTCTTCGATGGTCAGGACCGGAATGACCGGCGCCCGCGCGGCGATGATCGCCATGCCGTCCGCCCTGTCTCCCTGGCTGGCCATCCTCAGACGCTCCAGCCGCCGTCGATCACGTTCACCGTGCCGGTGGTGAAGGCAGACTCGTCGCTGGCCAGATAGGTCGCGAGCGAGGCTATCTCCTCCGCCGCCCCGAACCGCCCGGTGGGCTGGCGCTGCAGGAAGAACTGCTTGGCGTCGGCGCCCCCGCCCAAAGCCGAAATCCGCTCGTCGAGTGATGGCGTCTGGACCGTCCCGGGACAGATCGCATTGCAGCGGATGCCCTTGGAAACGTAGTCCACGGCCACCGACTTCGTGAGGCCGATCACGGCGGCCTTGGTCGTGCCGTAGACGAAGCGCAGTGCCGCGCCCTTCACCGAGGAAGCGGCCGACGACATGTTGACGATCGAACCGGAGCCCTTGTCGAGCATGCCCGGCAGGAAGGCCTGGATCGTCCAGAACATGCTGCGGACGTTGAGATCGAAGGCGAACCGCCACTCCTCGTCGGTGGCGTCGAGCACGGTCCCGTGATGGACGAAGCCGGCGCAGTTGAACAGGACGTCAACGGGACCGGTCTCCAGGGCGAGCCGGCCAATCGCCTGCTTGTCGAGCACGTCGAGCGTGCGCGGCGTGACGCCCTCCACGCCGCCCAGCGCCTCGAGTTTGCCCGCGTCGACGTCGGTGGCCCAGACCCTGGCGCCTTCGCGCGCGAAGGCCCGCGCCGTTGCGGCACCAATCCCCTGCCCGGCCGCCGTGACGACGCAGGTCTTGCCCTTCAAACGCATTTCCTCTCCCCTTGGCAGGCCTTACTTGATCAGGCCCTTTTCCCTGTAGAACTTTTCCGCCCCCGGATGCAGCGGAATGCCCAGCGCATGCTGCGACGTCTCGAGCCTGATCACCTTGCCCTTCGCATGACCCGAATCGAGCAGCTTGCGGGTGTTGGAATTCCAGAGCGCCGCGGTGATCGCATAGATCAGCGCCTCGGGCTGCTTGATCGAGGTCGCCCAGATCGCATTGACGCTCACCGTCTTTACGCCGGTCACGTTCTTGTAGGCCTCGTCCGGAATCTCGTCGGTCGCGAAGAAGGAGTGCTTCTTCACCAGTGCGTCCGCCTCCGGACCGGCGATCGGGATCAGATCGATGCCCGTGGTCACGGCCAATTCGGAGATGGCGCCGTTCGGCCAGCCGCTCACGCTGAAGAAGGCGTCGAGCTGCCCATCCTTGAGCTTGTCGGCCGCCTGTTGCGTCTTCAGGTACTCAGCCTTCAAGTCCTTTTCCGTGAGTCCGTAGGCGGACAGGATCAGCCGGGCATCGACCAGCGTCCCCGACCCGGGCTCGTCCAGCGACAGCCGCTTGCCCTTGAGATCGGTGACCGACTTGATCCCGGAGCCCTTGCGCGCAACCAGCTGGAAACTCTCGGGATAAAGGCTCGCAATGGCCCGCAGGCCGTCAGCCTTGGGCCGCCCCTCGTAGATGCCGGTGCCGGTGTAGGCCCAGTAGGCAACGTCGGACTGGACGAAGCCCGACTGCATGGTGCCGGCGGCAATCCCGTTGGCATTGGCGACGGAGCCGTTGGAGGCGACCGCGGTGGCGACCAGTCCCGGCACGCCACACGAGCCGCCCTCGGCGCAGGATCGGGAACCCGGCGGGTTGGAGATCGCATTGGCGATCAGGCCGCCGATCGGGAAATAGGTACCGGCGGTGGCGCCCGTGCCGATGCGGAAGAAGGTGATGTCCTGCGCCGCGGCAGGTCCCGCGCCCCATGCGGCGACGGCGAGGCCACCCAGCAGCGCTGTCCTGCGATTGATCGGCATTGGAAACTCCTTGCTCTTCGACGATTTAATCGCGTCCGACGCTGCGCTGCAACGACCGGCGTTCAGTTCACGCCGATGGCGCGACTCAAGGTCGGCCCGATTTCCTTGTGAATGACCAGATCCGCATCGTCGTCCTGATCGGTGGGTTCGCGATTCACGATGACGAACCTGGCACCATTGCGGCGGGCAAGTTGCGGAAATCCGGCCGCCGGATAGACCACCAGCGAACTGCCAAGGACGATGAACAGGTCGCAGGCCAGCGCCTCCTCCTGCGCGCGCAGCATCGGCACCTCGGGCATCGCCTGACCGAACGAGATGGTCGCCGTCTTCACGATGCCTTCGCACTTTTCACAGATCGGCAATGTGCCTTTCTCGAGGAAAGCCCGGCGTATCGGGGCGAGTTCATGACGGCGTCCGCAGTCCAGGCAGGTGGCATACGTCGTGTTGCCGTGCAGCTCGATGATCTTCGACTCCGGGACGCCCGAGCGCTGATGCAGACCGTCAATGTTCTGGGTGATGATGGCGCTCATCCGCCCCTGCTCCACCAGCTTGGCGAGCGCGCGATGGCCGGCATTCGGCTCGGCCTTCAGCATGGTCTCGTCGGTCGCGAACTTGCGATGCCAGGATTCCCGGCGCATCTCTTCGGAGGCCATGAAGTCGTCGAAGTAGATCGGCTTGTAGCGGGTCCAGATGCCGCCGGGCGAGCGGAAGTCCGGGATGCCGGATTCCGTGGAGATTCCGGCCCCCGTGAAGGCCACGATCCGTTGGGCCGCATCGACCATCTCGCGCAGGCGTTCGGCTTCGTCCATCACTCACCTCCCTGGTCAGTCAGGATAGCATCCGGCCATGGGCGTGCACGACAATCCGGCCTAAGCTTCGCCGATCCCTCACGGAACCCTCGCCGGAGCCGCCGCCATGCCGCGCCACATCGTCTGCCTGACCTTCGATCACGACCATCTCTCGGGCTTCGTCGCCCGCGGCATGACCTCGCCGACCGCGATCTCGCGCGGCGAATACGACATCGTCGTCATCCCGCGGCTGGTCGCCCTGCTGGAGCGATACGGCATCAAGGGCACCTTCTTCACGCCCGGCCACACGATCGACAGCACCCCGCAGGCCGTCGCGCCCTATGTCGAGGCCGGCCACGAGCTTGCCCATCACGGTTGGACGCACCGGCTGCCCGTCACCCTCTCCCGCGAGGAGGAAGAAGAGGAGATCGTCCGGGGCAATGAATCGATCAGGCGCATCAGCGGCCGGACGGCGCGCGGCTACCGCTCGCCCGCCTGGGATCTCTCGCCACATTCGATCGAGTTGCTGCTGAAGCACGGCATCCGTTACGACAGTTCGATGATGGGCCACGACTACGACTGCTACTTCGCCCGCCAGTGCGACGTCGCCGAGCTCATGAAACCGTTCGTGCGCGGCCGGGAGACGCCGCTGCTCGAGATGCCGATCAGCTGGTCCCTCGACGATTTCCCGCACTTTGAATACATGCGCCTGCCCAACGGCTCGGTACAGCAGGGGCTCATGAACGCCACCAACGTGCTCGACAATTTCGTCGACGACTTCACCTACATGACCCGCGTCCAGCCCGACTTCGGCATCCTCACCTACACTTTCCATCCGCACGTGATCGGCCGTGGCCACCGCATGATGATGCTGGAGCGCCTGATCCAGCGCCTCATCGAGGGCGGAGCGGTCTTCATGGCGATGGAACAGGCGATGGAGGAATGGCTCGCGCGGAACCAGAGCGCTCGCAAGGCAGCGGAGTAGTTTCGACGAAGACCGTCAATGCAGCGCGCAACTCCCGTTGCGCTCATGTCTTGCCGATCGACCAAGCTCGAGCGCCACTGGAGAGGCACGCTCCTAGGAGAGTGGCTTGCCTCTGGCTGTGCGGATCGCGCGGCAGATGGTGACCATCTTGCCGATGGCGTGGTCGACGAACAGGCCGACAGCCTTCTCGATTTCGACGGCCTGTGGCGGCCGCTCGGCCGAGATCGCGCCGCCGATGTCGGCCGAGAGAGCGGCAGCCGTCCGGCGGTTAGCGAGAATGGCCTTCCGCAGGGACCCGTCGGCAGCGATCGGCCCCAGCGCCGTCTCGACGCGCTGAAGAAACGACGGTGCGTGCGCCAGGTGGCGGTACATGCTGGCCAGAATCAACGGCTGCGGCTCGTCGCCGAACCTGTTGAGGCGCAGGACCAATGCCCAGGTCTCCGGCGCGACGTCTTGCTCGGAGGCGAGTTTGGGCAGGGCCAGGTCGGGCGCCGCCTTGCGCGGGCCCGGCGCCATCATGCCGTCGCGAGCCACCTCGCCGTTCAGCCAGGCGCGCAGGGCGCCGAGGGCGAACAGGTTGATCGTGTTGGAGTGGTCGTAGCTCGCCAGGACGGCATCGACGCTGGCAGGCTCCTCCCCGGCCAGCGAGGCGACCTTCGGAACGTCCATCGTGCGGTGGAAAGCCGCCATCGCGGCGTCCGGCAGCCCGTCAAGATAGAGCGGCTTCACCGCGGCCCAGGCCCAGGGCAACGCCCCTTCCATCGTGGCGAGATGACGCCAGACGAGATTGACCACCCGAACGCCGACGGTCGCACGGATGTCGGCGAAGAGATCGGCGACCTCGCCGGAGGCCTCCGCCTCCGGGATCGCCGGCAGCGGATCGCTCACTCGGCGGCCTGCTTCGAATCCTGTCCCAGCACGGTGAAGAAGGAGGCGGTCTTGGGCTGCTTTGGCAGTTCGACAAGCCCTTCCTTGAGGCGGGCGAAGCGGGCCTCCTGGCCGCGCACGATCCGGCCTTCGTTAAGACTCGGCATCGGATTACGCGCGATCGGCACCGCATCGGCCGCGGTGTAGACGCAGATATAGAGGCCGCGCGACTTGTCGGCGCCGTTGGCGGCCGAGCCGTGCAGCAAGCGTGTGTGCATCAGGCAGACACTGCCCGCCTTCCCGAGGCACGGAATCGACGCAGCGAGCGCCTTCTTCTCCTCGTCAGGGGCGACCGCGCCGGTGAACCGCTCGCCCTCGAACAGCGACAATACCGGCCCCTTGTGCGACCCGGGCACCACCGTGAGGCAGCCATTGCTCTCGTCGACGTCGTCGAGGAACAGCAGCGCGGTCACGATGTCGTCGTTGGTGTGCGGCGTATAGGCGAAATCCTGGTGATAGTTGACCTCGGTCCGCGCGCCCGGGAGCTTCAGGTTGATCTTGCAATGGTGGAACTTCACGTCCGGCCCGATCAGGTCGGCCACCATGTCGACCATGCGGGCATCGAGCATGACCTCGCGATAGGCGTCGGAAATGTCGGACGGGTTGTTGATCCGCCGCAGCGCGGGCTTCTCCGCGCTGTGTTCGGCGCCCATGTCAAAGCGCGGGCGGCCGTCGACGGTCGGCGGACCGAAAGGCGTGGCGTGCGCCCGGCTCTGCTCGACCCACCCCGCGATCTCTGCCCTCAGGGCGGCGAGTTGCGCCGGCGTGACGGCGTCCTCCACCATGAGATACCCGTCGCGCCAGAACGCGTCGCGTTGCTCCTGAGTCAGCGCTGCCATGACCTTCTCCCTCAACGTCCCCTGAAGACCGGTTTACGCTTCTCCATGAAGGCCGTGCGGCCCTCGACATAGTCTTCGGAATCGAAGCACTGCTTCACCAGCGCGTTCAGGCGGGCGAAGTCCGGCTCGCCGTCCAGACGCGTCAGTTCCTCGATCGTGCGCTTGGCGGCATGCATGGTGAGCGGCGCATTCTCGCCGATCATCCGGCAGTAGTTGTCGACGTAGGCATCGAGTTCGGCGTCGGGCACGACGCGCGTGACCAGCCCCATGCCGAAGGCTTCCTGGGCATTGAAGTGCCGGGCGGTGAAGAAGATCTCCTTGGCGTGGGACGGACCCACGAGGTCGGTCAGGATCTTGAGACCGCTGGCGCGATAGCCCAGTCCGAGGCGCGCCGCCGGCACGCCGAACCGGCTGTTCTCCGAGGCGATGCGGATGTCGCACAGCAGCGACACCGCCAGTCCGCCGCCGATGCAGTAGCCGCGGATGCGGGCGATCGTCGGCTTGGAGCACTTGTTCAGCCGCCGGTTGGCCTCCTCGCCGATCTTGTCGTAGTATGCGACCTGCTCCGGCGTATTGCGCGCCTTCTCGAACTCCGAGATGTCGGCACCCGAGACGAAGGCCTTGTCGCCCGCGCCGGTGACGACCACGACGCGGATCGCCGGGTCCCTCTCGAACTCGTCGAGGATGACCGGGATCGCCTCCCACATGTCGGTCGAGGTGGCATTGTGCTTGTGCGGCTTGTTGAAGACGAGCCGGCCGACCGGCCCCACCTTCTCCGCGATCATGTTGGGGGTGGGGCTGATCGACATCAGATCACGCCGCGCTTGCGGAAGTCGGCGATCGCCGCGGCGTCGAAGCCGGCTTCCTTCAGCACGGCGTCGGTATGCTCGCCCTGCTCCGGCGTCGCCGTCTTCATCTCGAACGGCGTGCGGCTCATGTTGATGGCCTGGCCAATCAGCTCGATGTCGCCGAGCTTCGGCGAGTGCACGGGATGGGCCATCTTCAGGTGCTTGACCTGCGGATCGGCGAACATCTCGTCCATCTTGTAGATCGGGCCGGCGGGCACACCCGCCTTGTTCAGCTTCTCGACGAGGTCGGCGCTGCTGTACTGCGCCACCCGCTTGTTGATCTCCTCGTTCAGCGCGTCGCGGTTCTTGGCGCGGGCCTTGTCGGTGCTGAAGCGTTCGTCCGTATAGAGTTCCGGAGAATTCACCGCCTCACAGAATCGCTTGTAGATGTGGCCGCCGGACGCCGCGATGTTGATGTAGCTGTCCTTGGTCTTGAAGACGCCGGTCGGAATCGAGGTCGGATGGTTGTTGCCGGCCTGGCCGGGCACTTCCTTCGACATCGTCCAGCGTGCCGCCTGGAAGTCGCACATCGAGATCATGGCCTGGAGCAGCGACGACGAAACCCACTGTCCCTGGCCCGAGGTTTCGCGCTCCAGCAGGGCGATCAGGATGCCGATGGCGCAATGCAGGCCCGCACCCACGTCGGCCACGGCGATGCCGGCGCGCATCGGGCCCTCGCCCGGGTTGCCGGTCACCATCATCAGGCCGCCCATGCCCTGGGCGATCTGGTCGAAGCCGGCCCGCTCGGCATAGGGCCCGTCCTGGCCGAACCCCGAGATCGAGCCCAGGACGATGCGCGGGTTCACCTTCTTCAGGCTCTCATAGTCGATGCCGAGGCGGAACTTCACGTCGGCGCGGTAGTTCTCGACCACCACGTCGGCCTGCTCGACCAGCTTCATGAAGACGGCCTTTCCATCCGGCTCCTTGAGGTTGAGCGTGATCGACCGCTTGTTGCGGTGCAGGTTCTGGAAGTCCGGCCCGTGGCGCGGCCCGCCCATGTCCATCTCGCCGGCCGATGGCGGCATCTCGACCTTGATGCAGTCGGCGCCCCAGTCGGCGAGGTAGCGGACGGCCGTCGGACCGGCACGCACGCGCGTCAGGTCGAGGACTTTGAAACGTGCTAGCGGTCCTGCGGTCATGCTCTCACTCTAGGTTTGGAAGCTACTCTACCCGTACCATGGCGGACGGCGCGATCTCCAGCCAGACGCGGCTGCCAACCTCGAAAACGGCGGTCGGCGCGGTCGAGACGCGCAGGGGCTTCGTGCCGGCCTGCGGACGGACCTGATAGTCCCAGTATTCGCCCAGATACGACCTGTCGACGATCTCGGCCTCGAACGACAATCCCCCGCCCCCGGGCTTCTCGGCGGACAAGGTGATCGCCTGCGGGCGGAGAGAATAGAGCAGCGTACCGCCCCCGGTCGCTCCCTCCACCGCGGCCGCGGGCGCGCCGAAGCCGTCGAAGCGGACCTCGTTGCCCTGCAGCGTGCCCTCGACGAAGTTCGTGCGGCCGATGAAGCCGGCCACGAATCGGCTCTTCGGACGGCCGTAGAGCACATGCGGGGCGTCGATCTGCTCGACCTTGCCCTTGTTCATCACCACGATCCGGTCCGATGTCACCATGGCCTCGGACTGGTCGTGGGTGACATAGACCGTCGTGATCCTGAACTCGTCGTGCAGGCGCCGGATCTCGAAGCGCATCTCCTCGCGCAGGTTTGCGTCGAGGTTGGACAGCGGCTCGTCGAGCAGCAGCACCTCGGGCTCCACCACGATGGCGCGGGCCAGGGCCACGCGCTGCTGCTGTCCGCCCGAGAGCTCGGCCGGGTAGCGGCCCTTGAGATTGCGCATCTGGACGACGTCGAGGATCTTGTCGACCCGCCGGTCGATCTCGGCGCGCGGCAGTTTCCGCACCTGCAGCCCGAAGCCGACATTCTCACCCACCGTCATGTTGGGCCAGATGGCGTAGCTCTGGAAGATCATCGACATGCGGCGGTGCTCGGGCGGCACGACGCCGGACGCCGAGGAGATCTGCTTGCCGTCCATCTCGATGCTGCCGCCGCTCGGCGGCATGAAGCCCGCGATCATGCGCAAGGTCGTGGTCTTGCCGCAACCCGATGGTCCGAGCAGGGAGACGAATTCCCCCTTGGCGAGCTCCAGCGAGAAATCCGCCACCGCCTCGAACGCACCGTAGCGCTTGGCGACGTTCTTCAAAACGAGCTTGCTCATGTCGCGTTACGCCTCAGCATGAAATCCCGGCCCAGCGCCCTTTGTCCCAGATACAGGAGCGGAAGTGTCAATACCTGCAAAACCAGCGCCAGCGCGGCGAGGCGTTCGAAGTTCCCCTCCTCGCTCATGTCGAAGATCATGACCGACGCCACCTTCGTATTGGGGCCATAGAGGAAGATCGCCGCCGACAGTTCGCGTGTCGCCGGAATGAAGATCAGGAGCCAGGCTCCCAGCAGGTTTCGCTTCAGCAGTGGGGCCACGACCCGCCGCAGCGCCGTCAGCCGACTGCCACCCAGCACCCGCACCGCCTCCTCCATCTCGGGATTGAGGCTGTTGATGGCGGCGCTCGCATTGACGTAGCCGACCGGAAGGAACCGCGTGGTGAAGGCCAGGATCAGGATAAGCGCCGTGCCGTAGAGTGCCAGCGGCGGTGGGGCATAGGCGGCATAGAAGCCGATCGCCAGCACCACGCCGGGGATCACGAACGGCGCCACGCAGAGGAAGCCCAGCACGCCGCCGAACGGGATCAGCCGCCGCGCCACGATGTAGGCCACGCCCAGGGTCAGAAAGACCGCGATCGTGGCGCTCACACCCGCATAGACGAAGCTGTTGATGACCGACTGGGCCGCCGTCGCGTGCTCGAACAGGATAAATCGGAAGTTCGCGAAGGTGATGTTGTCGAGCAGGAAGCCGCGCCCCCAGGCTTTGGCGAAGGCCGACTGGATCAGGAAGATGTAGGGCAGGAACACCGCAAGGGCCGCGACGAACATGGCGTAGCCGAACACCACCCAGCGCCACCGGCCGAGGAGAATCGGCCGCCGCTCCCCGCCCTTGCCGGTCAGCGCCACGAAGCCCTTGCGCCGCACGATCAGGCGCTGCACCAGTACCAGCAGGATCGTGACGCCGAGCAGCGGCATGGCATAGGCGGCGGCCACCTCGACCCGCACGGGATTTCCGAAGAACTGGAAGAGCTGCGTCGTCACCACGTTGAAGCGTGCCGGAATCGCGATCATGGCCGGCGAGCCGAACAGCGCAATCGCCTCCAGGAAGCAGATGATCAGTCCGCCCAGGATCGCCGGCAGCGCCAGCGGCAAGGTCACCTTGCGCATGGTCCGCCAGGGTCCGGCGCCCAGGATGTTGGCGGCGTCCTCCATCTCCGACGACACCAGCTCGAGCGCCGCCGTGGTGAAGATGAAGATGTAGGGGAAGGAATAGAGCGCGATGACGACCGCGAGACCGGTGAAGCTGTAGATGTTGAAGGGCCCCGCCTCCGCCCCCGTCGCCATCATGTAGAAGCGGTTGAGCCAGCCGGCATTGGGACCGGCCAGCAGGATCCACGCCACCGCGCCGGTGTAGGGCGGCGTGATGAAGGTCGCCAGGACCAGCATGCGGGTGAGGCCGCGGCCGGGCATGTCGGTACGCGCCACGGCCCATGCCAACGGCACCGCAAAGACGCCGGCCAGGGCCGCGGAAGCAGCACCGAGCTTCAGCGAGTTGAACAGCGCGTCGATGTAGCGGGCACGACCGTAGGCCGTCGCGTAGTTCGCGAAGGTGAACTCGCCGGTACGCTCCGTCTGGAAGCTGGTGATGACCAGATAGACGAACGGGCTCACCACCAGGAACAGAAGGACCGCAATGATCGCGATCCACAGAACCCAGGTCGAATCGAACCGGCTGGCGCGCACCGGGCGCACCGGCATCGTGTCGATCGCCGGAGCCGTTACCGACATGTTCGGGCGTCGATCAGTTGCCGAACGTGTCGCGCCACTGCTCGATCACTTCCGGAATGCCCTTTTCGACCTCCGCCACGGTCGGACGGATGACCTTGATCTCGCTCATCGGCTTGGCGCCCGGGGGCGATGGTACCTCGGGACGCAGGGGAATGCCGAAATGCTTGGCGTTGATCTTCGAGGCCTCGATTGTATAGAGGTACTCCATGAAGAGCTTCGCGGCATTGGGATGCTTGGTCCCCTTCATGATCGCCGATGGCGAGATGATCAGGACGGCTCCATCGCTGGGATAGGACACCGCCAGCGGATTGCCGCGCGCCGCGCTGAAAAGCGTCGAGCCGTCCGCGCCCGCCGCCACCTGACGCTCGCCGGCGTTTAGCGCCGTGACCGTGTCGTTGATCGAGCGGCCGATCTGCGGCTTGTTCTTCTCTAGCTTGTCGAAGTACTGCCAGCCATAGAGCTTCTTCATCGACAGGACCCAGGTGCCGACATAGCCCGAGAAGCCTGGATGCCCCGTCGAAACCTTGCCCTTCCACTTGATGTCGAGCAGGTCCTCCCACTTCTTGGGGGCATCCTCGGGCTTCACCTTTGCGGTATTGTAGGTGAGCACGACCATGCCGGCGGCGGTGGTATGGAAGTAGCCGTCGGGATCGAAGTTCCGGAAAGCTTCCGAGATCTTCGGCGTATTCTCCGGCACGTACTTGTCCAGCCGGCCCTCGGCCTTGAGGCGCGCATAGTGCCCGAGGTCGGTCGACGAAAAGACGTCGCAGATCGTCTGGTTGTTCTTGAGATCCTGCAGCAGCCGCTGATAGGCGACCTGCGCCGTCGTGCGCACGACGTTGACCTTGATGCCGTACATCTCGGTGAAGCCACGTCCCAGGTCTTCCGCCCCTTCGGACGTGTAGTGGGCGACATACCAGGTGAGCTCACCTTCCTTCTTGGCGGCTTCCGTCAACGCATTCAGGTCGGCCCGCGCCGCGAGGGGCAAGAACGCAAGAGCCACGGCCAAGGCAAGGCTTCCCAACCTCTTCATCAGTTCCTCCCGGATCGTTGATTCGTTATTTGTTGACAGCGATACGATCACACGACGCGCGCCACCACAAGCGCGGGAGAGCCAGAGAACGCGCATGACGGAAAGAGATCGATCGGCCGGCTGGGCCGCCTACTATCAGCAGCTTCGCGACCGGCCGCCGCGCAAGACAGTGCTGGCGGCGCTCGATGCGTTCGACAAGACACCACGTGACGCGCTCGTCATCGATCTTGGATGCGGTGACGGCCGCGACGCGGTCGAGATGCTGCGCCGCGGCTGGAAGGTCATCGCCGTCGACGCGGAGCCCGAAGCACTGCGTCAATTGCAGGCGCGGCCGCTGCCGGCGGGCAGCGACGTCACGCCGGTCAACGCGCGCCTCGAGGAGGTGCCGATCCCGCTCGGTGTGCATCTCGTGAACTCGAGCTTTGCCATGCCCCTGTGCGAGCCCGAGGCCTTCCGCCGGACCTGGGAGCGCATCCGCGAGGCGCTTCCGTCGGGCGGGCGGTTCTCGGGTCAATGGTATGGGCCGCGCGACAGCTGGGTGGGCCGTCCCGGCATGACGTTCCTGTCGCGCGAGGAAGCGCTCGCTCTGCTCCAGGGATTCGAGGTGGAGATGTTCGACGAGGAGGAAGCCGACGGCGTCACGCCACGCGGCAATGCCAAGCACTGGCACATCTTCCACATCGTCGCGAAGAAGCCCTAGGCAGCCCGCTCGTGCTGTGCGAGGCTCCTCCTCCCATCAACATCGAAAGGAGGTGATCCTGTGAACTACACCATCACGACGCCGGCGATCTCTGCAGTTGCCGCCACCAGGATCGTTCCTGCCTTGGCTTGCTGCTGCGACTGACGGATCGACGATAGTCGGCACAAGGCCGCCTCCGGGCGGCTTTGTTGTGTCTGGGCCGTATCGATGCGCGAAAGCCCGGATGGTGGACAAGGCGGCGTGCGGTGACCGACACTTGCGCCACAAATCTCAGGAGGAAAACATGGCAGCCGTCGTTCCGGTCACGGCCGAAATCGCCAAGCGCGCCGCCGCTCTCGCCTGGCAGGATCTGCCGGACGATCTGGTCGAACGCACCAAGCAGTGCCTGCTCGACTGGTTCGCCGTCACCGTCGCCGGGGCGCAGGAGGAACTCACCGGCATCCTGGTGAGCGAGGCGATCGAGGATGGCGCCACGGGTCCCGCGACCCTGGTTGGCCGATCGGAGACCATGCTGCCGTCGACGGCCGCCCTGATCAACGGCGCGGCGAGCCACGCCCTCGACTATGACGATGTGAATTTCTCGATGGGTGGGCATCCGACGGTCACCGTCGTGCCCGCCCTGCTGGCGCTAGGCGAGCAGATGAAGGCGTCGGGACGCCTGTTCATCGAGAGCTTCGTGGCTGGCTACGAGACCTCGGGCCGCGTCGGCCGCCTCGTGTCTCCCAGCCACTACCAGAAGGGCTTCCACGTCACCGGCACGGTCGGCTCCTTCGCGGCCGCGGCCGCCGCGGGCCGCATGCTGGGCCTCAACGACCGCCAGCTCGCCGTTGCCTTCGGCATCGCCGCGACGCAAGCCGCCGGACTGAAGTCGAACTTCGGCACCATGTGCAAGCCGCTGCATGCCGGAACGGCGTCGGAGCACGGGCTGCGGGCCGCCCGCCTCGCCGCCAGGGGCTTCACGGCGCGCGGCGATTCCCTGGAATGCGACCAGGGCTTCGCCTCCTCGCAGAGCGATCATCTCAATGCCGAGGCGGCGCTCGGCGAGCCGCCGTCGGGCTGGCACCTGCGCAACAACCTCTTCAAGTACCATGCGGCCTGCTACCTGACGCACGCGCCCATCGAATGCGCCAAGGAAATCCGGCTGAAGAACAATTTCCCGCCGGAGCGGGTGCAGAAGATCCTGCTGCGCATCGACTCCGGAGCCGACAAGGTCTGCAACATCCCCAACCCGACGAGCGGTCTCGAAGCCAAGTTCTCCCTGCGCCAGACCGTGGCGATGGCGCTGACCGGCGTCGATACCGCCAACCTCGATTCCTACAACGAGGCCGTGACGCAGGAGCCGCGCATCCGGGGCCTGCGCGACAAGATGGCGATCGAGTTCCAGCCGCATTGGTCGCATTCTCTGGCCGAAATGGCGATCCAGCTCGACGACGGCACGACCATCGAAGTCACACACGACTCGGGTATCCCATGGGCTGACCTCGAAAAGCAGCGCCAGGCGATCGAGACCAAGTTCGACAGCCTCGTGACGCCGCTGCTCGGCGCCGCCGGCGCCCGCCGCCTCCACGATGCCATCGAGCATATCGACAGCCTCACCGACGTGGGCGAACTCGTCCGCGCCTCAGCCAGGAGCTAAGTCAAAGAATGTCGGAGGATTTCAGGGCCCGCGCCCGGCTGGTGCCCAAGGGTAACCGCTATGAAGATTTCGAGGTCGGCCGCGTGTTCAGGCACCACTGGGGCCGCACGATCACCGAGTCGGAGAGCACGCTCTTCACGACGCTGACCCTGCACTTCAATCCGCACTACTACAACGCCGCCTACGCCCAGGCCCACGGCCATCCCGGCATCGTGGCCAATCCCCTGCTCGTCTTCACGACGGTCTTCGGCCTCACCGTCGAGGACCTCAGCGAGGGCGGCGGGCCGTTCCTCGGCGTCAACGAACTCACCTATCACCAGCCCGTCTATCCGAGCGATTCGCTGCGCGCTGAATCGGTCGTGCTCGACCGGCGCGTCTCGGACTCCCACAAGGGGTTCGGCATCGTCACGTGGCACAGCAAGGGCTTCAACCAGCGCGAAGAACTCGTCATCGACTTCAAGCGCACCAACCTCGTCCGTCTCAGGAATCCCCAGTAATGCCTTTCCTCACCGAAGAGCGCCGCATGATCCAGGAGCAGGCGCGCGAGTTCACGCTGAACGAAGTGCTGCCGGTCGCCAACAGGCTCGACCCCGAGAAGGGCGACATCCCGATGGACCTGCGCGAGAAGATGGCCGAGCTCGGCTACTTCGGCATCCTGATCCCGGAGGAATACGGCGGGCTGGGCCTCGGCTGCTCGGAATACTGCCTCGTCACCGAGGAGCTTTCGCGCGGCTGGATGAGCGTCGCGTCGATCATCGCGCGCGGCAACCTGCTGATCGGCTCACACGAGATGAGCGAGGAGCAGCGCAAGCGCTACCTGCCGCGCATGGCCAAGGGCGAGTTCCTGGGCGCCTTCTCGATGTCAGAACCCAATGCCGGCTCCGACATCTCCAACATCTCCTGCCGCGCCAAAAAGGATGGCGACGGCTACCTGATCAGCGGCAACAAGTACTGGTGCACCTTCGCCGACGGCGCCGACTTCATGATCATCATCGCGCGCACTTCGGACGCCCCCCCGGGCAAGCGCCATCTCGGCCTGTCAATGTTCTTCGTGGAGAAGAAGCGCGGCGAACTACCCAAGGGCGTGAACGGCGCGCCGATTCCCAAGATCGGCTATTTCGGCTGGAAGACCTGGGAGCTGGCCTTCGACAATTTCCGCGTCGACGCCGCCGACATGATCGGCAAGGAAGGCCATGCCTTCTACTACGCCACGTCGGGCCTCGAGACGGCCCGTGCCCACACCGCCGCCCGTGCCATCGGGCTGGCCCAGGGCGCGCTGGACGATTCGATCCAGTATGCCAACGACCGCAAGCAGTTCGGCCACTCGATCTCGGACTTCCAGGCGATCCGCTTCAAGATTGCCGACATGGCCACGCAGATCGAAGCCGCGCGCCAGCTCATGTACTTCGTGTGCGAGCAGATCGACACCGGCCAGCGTTGCGACAAGGAAGCCTCGATGGTGAAGCTGTTCGCTTCGGAGATGGCGGAGCGGGTTTGCAGCGAGGGCCTGCAGATCCACGGCGGCGCGGGCTACACGACCCTGCACGCCGTCGAGCGCCACTGGCGCGATGCCCGCCTCACCAAGATCTTCGAGGGCACGTCCGAAATCCAGAAGCGGATCATATCCGACCGCCTACTCGGCCGGGGGAGGAACTGATGCCAGCTTCAAACCTCAAAGTCTCCGCGCTCACCGGCAAGCACAACTACTTCGAGGACTTCGTCGTCGGCGACGTGATGAAGCACGCCCGCGGCAAGACCGTGGAGCCGATGGAGCAGGTCTGGATCACCAACGTCACGATGAACACGGCCGAGGCCCACTTCAACGAGCACCTGACCCAGTCGATGCCCTACGGCAAGCGGCTCGGCTTCGGCGGCGTCACCATCTCCATGTGCATCGGCCTCGCGGCCGAGGACACGGCGGAGAATGCGCTGATGGAGCTCGGCATGGACAAGATCCGCCTGAAGGGTCCGCTGCACCATGGCGATACGCTCTATTGCTACAGCGAGGTGCTGGAGAAGAAGGACGCGAAGCAGGAGGATGCCGGCATCGTGCGCTTCAAGCACTACGGTGTGAACCAGGACGACAAGCACATCTTCGAGGGTGAGCGTACGGTTCTGATCAAGCGCCGCAGTCACTGGGGAGACAAGTGACCGACTCGTCCGTCCTGGGCGCGCTCGACGGTGTCCGCATCGTCGACCTCACGCAGATGCTGGCCGGCCCCTACTGCACGATGCTGCTGGCGGACCAGGGTGCGGAGGTCATCAAGGTCGAACCGCTCGACGGCGACCACACCCGCATTATCGGCCCCTATCATGCCGACGATAGCCTCAAGGCATTCGGCGGCTACTTCGCGTCGGTGAACCGCAACAAGAAGTCGATCGCCATCGACCTCAAGACGGAGGCCGGGCGCGATCTCGTCCTTAAGCTCTGCGACAATGCGGATGCGGTGGTCGAGAACTATCGCGGCGGCGTCATGGACAGGCTGGGCCTGAGCTACGAGACGCTGCACGCCCGGAACCCGAAGCTGGTCTATGCCACCATCCGCGGCTTCGGCGACGTGCGCACCGGCAAGAGCCCCTATGCCGATTTCCCGGCCTACGACGTCATAAGCCAGGCGATGGGCGGCATCATGGCCATCACCGGTCCCGACAAGGACACGCCGATGAAGGTCGGGCCCGGCGTCGGCGACATCGTCCCCGCCATCACCTGCGCCTTCGGCATCGTTTCAGCGATCCTGCGCGCCTACAAGACCGGCAAGGGCCAGTTCGTCGATGTCGGCATGGTCGATGCGATCCTGGCGGTCTGCGAGCGCATCATGCACCAGCATTCCTATGCCCAGACGCTGCCGCATCCCGAGGGCAACCATCACCCCCTGCTCTGTCCGTTCGGCATGTTCCCGGCCAAGGACGGCTTCGTGACGATCGCCGCCCACGCCGACGCGCACTTCCCGATCCTGTGCCGGCTGATCGACAAGCCCGAATTCGCGACCGATCCGCGCTTCATCACCGTGCAGGACCGCCGGGCCAACCAGGACGTGCTGATTGCCACCGTCTCAGACTTCACCCGCCAGCGCACCAAGCAGGAACTGCTGAGCCATTTCGGCGGCAAGGTGCCCTTCTCGCCGGTCTACAACGTACGGGACATCGTGGCCGACCCGCACTTCAAGGCACGGGACATGCTGCCCTGGGTGCCCCATCCCGGGCTCGACCACGAGGTCCAGATCGCGGGTGTCGCCGTGAAAATGACCGAGACGCCGGGCAAGGTGCGCCATCGCGCGCCGTTGCTGGGTGAGCATACCGACGAGTATCTGAAGACCATCGGCCTTGGCGCGGGCGACATTGCCCGTCTGCGCGCCGAAAAGATCGTAGCTTAAGGAGAAGATTGATGACCGACCGTCCCAGGCGCGCCCGCCGCGTCCAGCTCTCGACCCCCGGGTCCAGCGAAAAAATGATCCAGAAGGCGTCGGAGTCGAAGGCCGATCACGTCTTCCTCGACCTCGAGGACGCCGTCGCCCCCAGCCAGAAGCGCGACGCCCGCAAGAAGATCATCGAGGGCCTGAAGTCGCTCAACTGGAAGGGCAAGACGCGCTGCGTGCGCATCAACGACCTGACCACCGAGTATGCCTACGAGGACATCATTGAGATCGTCGAGGGCGCGGGCGAGCATCTCGACACGATCATGATGACCAAGGTGCAGACGGCCGCCGACGTGCTGTTCGCCGACAAGCTGCTTCACCAGATCGAGAAGAAGCTGAAGATGAAGCGCCGGATCGGCCTCGAGGCGCTGATCGAGGAAGTCGAGGGCATGCAGAACGTCGACTCGATCGCCGCATGCACGCCACGCCTTGAATGCCTCGTCTTCGGCATGGGCGATTTCTCCGCCTCCATGGGCGTCACCAACAAGAATGTCGGCGAGACCGACGGCTACCCGGGCGACATCTGGCACTATGCCCGCTTCCGCCTGATCATGGCCTGCCGTGCCGCCGGCATCGATCCGGTCGATGGTCCGTTCGCCGACTTCAAGAACCCGGATGCCTATCGCGAAGAGTGCAAGCGCTCGATGATCCTGGGCTGCGTCGGCAAGTGGGCGATCCATCCGTCGCAGATCGACATCGCACTGGACGTCTATTCGCCCAAGCCCGAGGACATCGCCCGCGCCCGCAAGCTCGAAAAGGCCTATGCCGAGGCGGAAGCCGCCGGCCAGGGCGCGATCAACGTCGACGGCATCATGGTCGACGTCGCCTCGATCCGGATCCTGCGCAACACGATCCTGAACAAGGCCGACCTGTACGGCCTGTAGGATGCAGGCGGGCGCGGTGCCGAACACGGACGGCCCGCGCCCCGGACTGCGCCCGGCGCTTATCCCCATCGGGGCTATGCTGGGCACCCAGATGCTCGTGTCGCTGGCGGTGCTGTCGCTCAGCGTGCTGATGCCCGCCGTCGCACGGGATCTTGGCATCTCGCCGAAGCTCGTGGGCGCCTTCACCGCCGTTACCTACGCGATCGCCTCCGGTGTCGCCCTATGGAGTGCGGGGCCGATCTCACGACTGGGCGCCGTCCGTGTCTGCCAGTTCGCCATGCTCGCCGGCGCCGTCGGCCTTGCGCTGAACGCCACGGCCTTCGTGGCAGCGACCGTCGTCGCGGTCGCCTTCATCGGCTTCGCCCAGGGCCCCATAAATCCCGCGTCGGCGCATATCCTGAGCCAGCGGGTGCCGCGCGCCTGGTTCAGCCTCGTCTTCTCGGTCAAGCAGACCGGCGTCCCCCTGGGCTTCGCCGCCGCAGGCATTCTCCTGCCTCTGCTGCTCCCCGCGCTCGGCTGGCGTGGCGCTTCCCTCGCCGCAGCCACGCTCATGTTGCTCGGCGCCGGCGTACTGGAGTTGCTGCGGGCCCGTCTCGATGCCTCGGTCGCTCCGTCCGCCCCGTCGGACGGCATCTGGTCCTCGATCGTCTACGTGATGCGGCACCCCGAAATGCGTGTCCTCGGCTGGTCGGCGCTGCTGTACGTCGTGGCGCAGCACACCTTCACGTTCTTCCTGGTTACCTATCTCTACGAACATTGCCGCCTGAGCATCGCAGAGGCAGGTTTCCTGCTCTTCCTCGCCCAGATCGGCGGCACGGTGCAGCGCCTGATCCTGGGCGCACTGGGCGACCGCTTTCCGCGCATGATGCTGCTCGGCTGGACTGGCGTGGGCATCGCACTGGGCTCGGTGACCACCGGCCTGATTTCGGCGGAGACGCCCTACTGGCTGATCGGCCTGATCGTCTTCACCTACGGCACGGTCGTCATCAGCTGGAACGGTGTCTCGATCGCGGAGTTCGCCGCCCTCGCGCCGCCGGGACAGGTCGCGGCCGTCGCCTCGGTCCAGACCGCCCTCGCCTTCTCAGGCGCCGTCATCGGCCCGCCGCTCTTCGGCCTGATCGCCGCGCTCGCCGACTATCGTTCCGCCTTCCTGCTGGTCGCCGCCTTCGTGCTCGCCGCCGCCATCTGGCAGATCCGGACGTCGGCCCGCTTGCGTGCAGCCTGAGCCTCAGGGCTCCTTCATGCCGGCGGTCGATACGATCTCCGCCCACTTCGTCGTTTCCGTGGCCTGGAAGGCCGCAAGGTCCTCGGGCGATCCCACGAACGAGATGCCGCGGCTCGTCTTCAGCAGATTGAGATAGGCGGGTGACTTGGCCGCCTGGTGCACCAGAGCGTTGAGCCTGTCGATGATCGGCCTCGGCGTGCCGGCCGGTGCATACATCGCCGTCCACGCCCACATCTCGAAGCCCGGAACGCCGCTCTCGTCGACCGTCGGAAACTGGTCGAGGCCGGGAATACGCTGCTTGCTCGTCACCGCCAGCCCCCGGGCGCGACCGTCGAGAACGGGCGGCAGGCCGACCGTGAAGTCGGAGAAGACGATGTCGATACGCCCGCCCAGAAGATCGGCGATCGCCTGCGGCTGGGTCTTGTAGGGCACGCCCAGGAGATCGATCCCCGTCATGATACGGAACAGCTCCGCGCCGCCGCGGCTCGACCCGTTGCCACTGCCGAAGCTCAACTTGCCGGGCTGCGCCTTCGCAAGTGCAATAAACTCCTGGATGGTCCTGGCTGGCAGGTCGTTTCGCACCATCACGATCTGCGCGCCCAGCGAGATACCGGCAACCGGCGCAAAGCTCTTCACGGGGTCGTAGGCCAGCGACTTGTAGACGTGCGGGTTGATCGCCTGCGTCGTCTGCGTGGTGAAGAACAAGGTGTAGCCGTCGGGCGCCGCCGCTGCCGCCGACTGCGCTGCGATCTGCCCTTCCGCCCCCGGCTTGTTTTCGATGACCACCGTCTGCCCGGTCTGGGCGGCGATGTCCTGGCCAACCGTCCGCGCCGCAATATCGGTAGCCGTCCCGGGGCCGAAGGCCACGATGATCTTGATCGGCCTGGACGGATAGTCCTGGGCGACGGCCGGCACTGCGAGCAGCATTCCGACCAGCAAACTGAGCAGCTTCATGGTCCGACTCTAGCCCCGGCGAAGTGCTAGCGTCACCACAAACAACAAGGAGGAAACGAAGGATGAAGAAGCCATCGCTGCCGCTCGTTGTGGCAATCCTGTCCCTGACCGTCGCGCCGTCCGCCTGGGCGCAGAAATCCGGCGGCACGCTCAAGATCGCGCATATGGACAATCCGCCGAGCGCGTCGATCCACGAGGAAGCGACGATCTCGACCGTCATGCCGTTCATGTCGGTCTACAACAACCTGGTGATGTTCGATCCCAAGACCAAGCAGAACACACCGGACAACATCATCCCCGACCTCGCCACCGAGTGGAAATGGAGCGACGACGGCAAGCTGCTCACCTTCAAGCTGCGCGACGGCGTGAAGTGGCACGACGGCAAGCCGTTCACCAGCGCCGACGTGAAGTGCACCTGGGACATGGTGATCTCAGACGAATCCAAGCTGCGCAAGAATCCACGCAAGACCTGGTACTTCAATCTCGAGAAGGTCACGGTGAACGGCGATCGCGAGGCGACCTTCCATCTCAAACGGCCGCAACCCTCCCTGCTCACCATGCTCGCTGCGGCCTTCTCGCCGGTCTATCCCTGCCACGTCTCGACGGCGCAGATGCGGCAGAAGCCGATCGGCACCGGCCCGTTCAAGTTCGTCGACATGAAGCAGAACGAGTCGGTCAAGCTGGCACGCAACCCGGATTACTGGAAGCCGGGCCGGCCCTACCTCGACGCGATCGAATTCTCGATCATTCCCAACCGGGCGACCTCGCTGCTGACCTTCGTCGCCGGCAAGCTCGACATGACATTTACCTCCGTCGTCACGCCGGCCATGGTCAACGACCTCAAGGTCCAGGCACCGACGGCGATCTGCGAAGCGCAGCCGACCAACACCCAGGCCAACCTGCTGGTCAATCGCGAGAAGCCACCGTTCGACGACGCAAAGATCCGTCGGGCAATGGCCTTGTCGATCGACCGTAACGCCTTCAACGAGATCCTGGGCCAGGGCAATTACCGTATCGGCGGCGCGATGCTGCCGCCGCCCGAAGGCCTCTGGGGAATGCCGACCGAGTTCCTCTCGACCGTGGCAGGCTACGGCCCCGATGTGGCCAAGGCGCGCGAGGAAGGCCGCAAGATCATGGCCGAGCTCGGCTACACGGCCGACAAGCCGCTGAAGATCAAGGTCTCGACCCGCAACATCCCGAGCTACCGGGATCCCGCCGTCATCCTGATCGACCATCTGAAGCAGGTGAACATCCAGGCCGAGCTGGAGCCGCTCGAAACCGCGGTCTGGTACAACCGAATGATGCGCCGCGACTTCGCCATCGGCATGAACATCCAGGGCGTCGGCGTCGACGATCCCGACGTCGTCTTCTACGAGACCTTCCGCTGCGGCTCGGAACGCAACTACACGAACTACTGCAATCCCGAGGTCGAGAAGCTGTTCGACCTGCAGTCGATGACGACCGACATCCAGGCCCGCCGGAAGCTGGTCTGGGAGATCGACAAGAAGCTGCAGGAGGACGGCGCCCGCCCGGTCATCCAGCACGGCTGGGGCGGCACCTGCTGGCGCCCCGAGGTCAAGGCCGTGAACCTGGCGGTCAACACAATCTACAATCACTGGCGCTTCGAGGATGTCTGGCTCGACCGCTAGGACGGCATTAGGCTTGGGCAGATGAATGATCGGAGGTTTCGATGATCAAGGGTCTGCACCACAACGCCTATCGCTGCCGTGATTCGGAGGAGACGAGGAAGTTCTACGAGGACTTCCTCGGCCTCCCGCTCGTCCACACGCTCAAGATCGAGCAGACCAAGACGGGGCGCATGACCGGCACCGGCGTCCTGCACACCTTCTTCCAGCTCGACGACGGCTCCTGCCTGGCCTTCTTCGAGGCGCCGGGCATGCCGTTCGACTTCAAGGAGCAGCACGATTTCGACCTCCACATCGCCCTTGAGGTCGAGCCCGACCATCTCGACCGAATGTTCGCAAAAGGCAAGGCGGAAGGCCGCGAGGTCCGCGGCGTCTCCGACCATCATTTCATCCGCTCGATCTACTTCCGCGATCCCAACGGCTACGTGATCGAACTCGCCGCCAAGGTTCCGGGACAGGAATCGGCGATGGATCCAACCCGCAACGGCGCGCGCGCGAAGCTCGATCGCTGGCAGGCGGACAAGCGCGCTTGACGCCAGGCCGCCGGCTCCTCGCTGCCCGGCGTCAGCCGAGGTTTCGGCGGTAGAGCGAGATCAGGCGCTCCCAGTGCCGCTCGGCGGCGGGCTTGTCGTAACACCAGCGCTGCGGGAACGCGAAGCCATGGTGGACGGTCGGATGGATCTCGAGTTCGCCCTTCGCGCCGGACTTGTCGAACAGGGCCTTCAATTCCTTGACCATCTCGGGGGGCGCCAGTTCGTCGTGCTCGGCGCAGGAAATGTAGAGCTCGCCCCTGGCCTTGCCGAGCGTCAGGTGCGGGCTCTCGACCGCGTCGCTCACCAGCCAGGTCCCGTAGAAGGACGCCGCCGCCGCGATGCGATCCGGGTAGCGCGCGGCCGCGGCCAGTGAATATGGACCACTCATGCAGTAGCCGTGGGTCCCGACCGGCCCCTTCTTCGATTCTGGCTGCCCGTCCGCGAACGCGATCATCGCCGCCACGTCGTCCATGACAGGCGGGATGGTCATCCTGGTGCGGACCGAACGCATGCGCTTGTGCTCGTCGCTGCCGTGGGTCAGCACGTCCGGCCCGTACTTAGTGTCGGTCCCGGCTCGATAGTAGAGATTGGGCAGCATCACGTAGTAGCCGACCGTCGCCAGCCGGCGCGCCATGTCATAGAGCTCCTCGCGGATCCCCGGTGCGTCCATCAGGAACAGGACCGGCGGATAAGGTCCGCCCCGCTCCGGATGGCAGATGAAGGTTTCCATCGCCCCGTCTCTCGTCGGGATGTCCAGAATTTTCTCGATCATGGAATGTCTCCTCCGCCTTGCAGAATGCCGGAGCCTTGATAGGCTTCTCTCAATAACCAAACCTAGGGAGAGAAACGATGAGACGTAACCTGTTCGGCACGGCCGCATTCTGCCTTGCGGCCTGGGCCCTGCCCGCTGCTGCCCAGCTCTCCGACAACACCTTGAAGCTCGGTGTCGCCACCGACCTGTCGAGCCTCTATGCCGACATCAACGGCCCCGGCGCGGTGCTCGCCGTCCAGATGGCGATCGAGGATTTCGGCGGCTCGGTGCTCGGCCAGAAGATCGAACTCGTGTCTGGCGACATCCAGAACAAGGCGGATGTCGCGGCGACCACGGTCGGCCGCTGGTACGACAACGAGAAGGTCGACATGGTGATGGGCGCCGGCGCCTCCTCCTCGTCGATCGCCGCCGCCCGCGTGGCCGGCGACAAGAAGAAGATCTTCATCGCCCCCGATCCCGCCTCGTCGGATCTCACCGGCAAGCTCTGCAATCCCTACCTGATCCACTGGGTCTACGACACCGCCGCCCTCGCCAACGGCACCGGCTCGGCGGTCGTGAAGGCCGGCGGCAAGACCTGGTTCTTCCTCACCGCCGACTATGCCTTCGGCTACGCCCTGGAGCGGGACGTTTCCGCTGTCGTGAAGGCCGCCGGCGGCACCGTGGTGGGCGGCGTCAAGCATCCGATCAATACCAACGACTTCTCGTCGTTCCTGCTGCAGGCACAGTCTTCCAAGGCGCAGATCATCGGGCTCGCCAATGCCGGCGGCGACACGATCAACTCGATCAAGCAGGCTTCAGAATTCGGCATCACCAAGGGCGGCCAGAAGCTCGCGGGCCTGCTCGTCTTCATCTCCGACATCCACTCGCTGGGCCTGGAGCGGGCACAGGGCCTCAACCTCACGGAGGCGTTCTACTGGGATCTCAACGACCGGACGCGGGCTTTCTCCAAGAAGTTCGCCGCCCGGTTCAACGGCAAGATGCCGACCAGCGTGCAGGCCGGCTTCTATTCCGCGACGCTCGCCTACCTGAACGCGGTGAAGTCGACCGGGACGGACAATGCCGAGAAGGTGATGGCCGCGATGAAGGCTGCCAAGTGGGACGATCCGATCTTCGGGCCGAGCTACGTTCGCGAGGACGGCCGCAAGATGCACGACATGTATCTGTTCGAGGTCAAGAAGCCCTCCGAGTCGAAGGGCCCTTGGGACTACTACAAGCTACTCTCCAAGATCTCCGGCGAGGAGGCCTTCCGTCCCCTGGCCAACAGCGAGTGCCCGCTGGTCAAGAAGAACTGAACCGGTGCCCCGCCATGGCCGGGCCGTCGCTCCCGGCCATGGCGGAATGCCTGCACGCAACAGCCGCGTACCATGTACCCGCCCGAGCGCATCGTCTGCCTGACCGAGGAAACGACCGAGACGCTCTATCTGCTGGGTGAACAAGACCGGATCGTCGGCGTCTCGGGCTACACCGTCCGGCCGCCCCAGGCGCGCAAGGAAAAGCCGCGGGTTTCGGCCTTCATCTCCGCCGACATCCCCAGGATCCTCGATCTGCGGCCGGATCTGGTCCTCACCTTCTCCGACCTCCAGGCGGACATCGTGGCGGCGCTCATCCGGGCGGGCGTCGCGGTCCATGCCTTCAATCAACGAACCGTCGCGGAAATTCTCGCCATGATCCGCACGCTCGGCGCGCTGGTCGGCGCAGCGGATCGCGCGGATGGCCTCGCGAACCGCCTCTCCGCCAACCTGGAAGACGCACGCCGGCGCTCGGCCAGGAGGGGGCATCGCCCCAGGGTCTATTTCGAGGAATGGGACGAGCCCATGATCTCGGGAATCGCGTGGGTGTCGGAACTGATCGATGCCGCAGGTGGTGCGGACATCTTCCCCGAACGCGCGGCGTGTAAATCCGCCCGGGACAGGATCGTCTCGTCCGAAGAGGTGATCCGCCGCTCGCCCGACATCATCATCGGCTCCTGGTGCGGCAAGAAATTCAGAAGGGAAAAGGTCGCGGCCCGGCCGGGATTCGAGACCATACCCGCCGTCAGGAGCGGACGACTTCACGAGATCAAGTCGCCGCTGATCCTGCAGCCCGGGCCGGCCGCTCTCACCGACGGACTTGCCGCCCTGGAAGCGATAATCTCATCACCAGCCGAGACATAAGGGAACCGGGAGGAAACCCATGAATACCGGAAAGGATCAGTCAAACGTCTATGTCGGTGTTGCCGGCTATTTCGGAAAGCCAGACCACAAGGGCCGCGTCGGCGTCTTCCGCCGCCCGACCGCAGGCGGCGACTGGCAGCATGTGCTGGGAACGGTCCAGGCCTTCACCGTCTTCGTCCATCCGAAGAACCCGGAGATCGTCTTCGCCGGAACCAATGACGGCGTGTGGCGCAGCACCGATCGCGGCGCCACCTTCCGCCGCACCGCCTTCCCCGATGCCGGCCGGGAGGTATGGTCCTTCCTCGTCGACTCGCGCGATCCGGACCGTGTGTTCGCGGGTGCCTCGCCCATCGCCGTCTATCGAAGCGACGACGGCGGCGCCTCGTGGCAGGCCCTCCCCGCCCCGGCCATCGACACGCACTGCACGGGCCCCTTCGCCTCGCGCGTGATGCGGCTCGTCCAGCACCCGAAGCGCCACGACGAGCTCTACGCCGCGCTCGAGATCAACGGCGTCATGCGCAGCATCGATCTCGGCCAGACGTGGACCGATTGCAGCGGCGGTCTCCTGAAGCTCGCCGAGCAGGAGCATCTCAAGAGCCGGATCGTCAGCGACACGACCGCCGAGGGAATGCTCGATGGCCACGCCGTCACCATCAACCCGGCCGACCCCGACGGATTGTGGCTGGCCGTACGCATGGGCCTGTTCCGCAGCAGTGACCAGGGCCGTACGTGGAAGGACATGGAAGTTGGCCGCTTCTCGCCCACCACCTACGGCCGGGACATCCGGGTCTCGCCGGTCGAGCCCAACACGCTCTACTCCGCTCTCTCCGTCGCCGCGGCCAGCCAGGATGGCGGCCTCTATCGCAGCGACGATGGCGGCGACAGCTGGACCCGCTTCGATAAGGTCCAGGTGCACGGCACGATCATGTCCATCGGCCTGCATCCAACGGACGCGGCCCAGGTCTATATGGGCGCCCGCTACGATGGCGAGGTCTTCGGCACCCGCGACGCCGGCAGGACCTGGCAGGCCATGCCGCTTCCGGGCGAGGTCCAGCACATCTATTCGCTGGCGTGCGGGTGATCTCAAAGAAGCCGTCGTCCTGAGCGGAGCCGTCCGCAGGACGGCGTAGTCGAAGGACCTCTTTTCCGGCGCACGGTTTGTCGAAGCGAAAAGAGGTCTTTCGACTGCGCGCCTGGGGCGCTTCGCTCAAGACGACGGAGTCTCTTATCGCTACTTCGACTGCGCGGTGACGTCGTGCGGCGGTGACGCGGGTACCGGTGGCGCGTCCTTCGTTCCCCCCAGCAGGCTCCCGACATCGCGCTGGCGGCCGGTGTCGATCTTCACCGTGGCGGTCATGCCGGCGCGCAGCGGCGGTTCGCCGACATGGGGCAGAAGCCGCAGTTTCACCGGCAGGCGCTGCACGACCTTCACCCAGTTCCCGCTGGCATTCTGCGGCGGCAGGATCGCGAATTCCGCGCCCGTCGCCGGGCTGACGCTTTCGACCAGCGCCTCCCACTTCACGTCGGGATAGGTGTCGAGCACCACGGTCGCCTTCTGCCCGACCCTCACATGCGTGAGCTCGGTCTCCTTGAAGTTCGCCTCGACCCAGGGCCGACTCAGCACCACCAGCGAGAAGAGCGGCGTTGCCGCCTTGACCTGCTCGCCCTGCTGCAGGCGCATGTTCACCACCACGCCGTCGACCGGCGCGCGGACCGTCGTGCGGGCGAGATCGAGCGCCGCGCGCTCGCGGGCCGCCGTCTTCTCACGCACCAGCGGATGCGCCTCGACGGCGAGTTGCGGATCGCCGTTGAGTGCCGCGAGCACGCGCCGCAGTTTCTCCCGCGCCGTCGCCACGCGATCGGCCGCCGCGCGCGCGTCGTTCTGCGATTCGTCACGCTTGCTGGCGGAGGCCACACCCTTCGACGCGAGTTCCTCCTGGCGCTGGGCCTGCCGCTGGAAATAGTCGGCGCGCGCTTCGGCGTCGGCCAGTTCGGCCACCGCCTCCCGCCAGAGGCCGCGCAGGTTCTCGACATGAGCGCGCGCCGCATCGAGTTCCGCTTCGGCGCTGTCGAGGGCCAGCCGGAAGGGCCTCGATTCGATGGTGAAGAGCTGGGCACCGGACTCGACGGAGGCATGGTCGCGGACGAGCACCCGCCGGATCTGGCCCGAGACTTCCGGAGCGATCTGGACGATATGGGCTTTCACGTAGGCATTGTCAGTGGAGACGTAGCGACCGCCCGACAGCCACCACCAGCCCGCCCCACCGGCCGCCAGCAGGGGCACCGCGAACAGCAGCACAAGCCGCAGGACGGGAACCGGGCGGCGGCTCATGTGCCGTGCGCTCCCGCCATCGACTGGAGCTGACCCTTCACACGTGCCGCGAGGCGCGTGAACTGCTCACGCTCAGCGACGGAAAGCGGCGTCAGTGCGTCGTCGACCGTGGCCTCGGCGATCGCCCACATGTCCTTGTGCGCGCGGCGGGCGTCGGCCGTCAGATACAGGCGATTGATGCGACGATCCCCGCTGTCGGCGCGCCGTTCGACCCAGCCGTTCTTCTGCATGCGGTCGATCATGCGTCCGGCGCTGGCGCGGTCGATCTCCAGCATGTCGGCGAGTTCCGTCTGGCTGGCGCCGGGACGGCGATAGAGCCGCGTGAGGACAAGCCACTGGGCACGAGTCAGGCCGATGTCGCGCACGCGCCGGTCGAACACGGTGCGGATCAGGCGCGCAACGTCGGAGAGCACGTAGCCGATATATTCGTCGTCGTCGGGGCCCAAGGCTGCTCGCTCGAGATTGTTGCCTAGGCTACAATAGCCCAGGCCATGAGTTCAAGCGCGACCGCCACCGACGTCCCCCCGCCTGCCGACGAGGCCGAAACCTCGCTGGGCAAGCGGATCCTGATTCTCGTCATGGTGGTCCTCGGCTCCACCCTCTATGCGACCACCCTGCTGATCGCCTCGACCCTGCTGCCGCAGATGCAGGGCACAATGTCGGCCACCCAGGACGAGATCGCCTGGGCGATGACCTTCAACATCCTGGCCACCGCGGTCGCGACGCCGATGACCGGCTGGCTGACGGCGCGCTTCGGCCGGCGGGAGACCATGATCTGGTCCGTCCTCGCCTTTACGTTCACGACGCTGATGTGCGGCCTGGCCGATTCGCTGGAAAGCCTGATCCTCTGGCGCGTCCTGCAGGGCGCCCTGGGCGCGCCGGTGATTCCGCTGTCCCAGACCATCCTGCTCGACACCTTCCCGAAGCGTCAGCAGGGGCTCGTGACGTCGATCTTCGGCATGGCCGTGGTCATCGGCCCGGTGATCGGCCCGACCGTCGGCAGCATGCTGTCGGAGATCTACAGCTGGCGCTGGGCCTTCTACATGATCGTGCCCGTGGGCGTGATCTCGTTCGTCGGACTGCGTCTCACCCTGCCCTATGACCGGCCAACCGGCCAGGCCCGGCTCGACTGGACGGGCTTCCTGTCGCTTTCGGTCGCCATTGCCTGCGTGCAGCTCGTGCTGTCACGCGGCCAGCGACTCGACTGGTTCGAATCGGCCGAAATCCAGATCGAGACCTTCATCGCCGTCGTCTCCTTCTGGATTTTCCTTGCCCACAGCCTCACCGCTGAACAGCCGTTCCTCAACCTGAAGCTCCTGCTCGACCGCAACTACGCGATCGGGCTCGTGCTGGTGCTGATCTACGGCATGCTGAACTTCACGCCGATGGTTTTGCTGCCACCGCTCCTCCAGCAGCATGCCGGCTTCCCCGACTCGCTGATTGGCGAGGTCATCGCGGCGCGCGGCGTCGGCGCGACCCTCGGCTTCTTCCTTGCCATCTTCGTCGGCCGCATGGACCCGCGGATCGGCCTGATCGGCGGCTTCATGGTACAGACCCTGTCCGGCGTCTGGCTGATGGCGATCGACCTCAACGTCGACATGACGACGCTGATGCTGAACAGCCTGCTGCAGGGCATCGCCGTCGGCGTCATCTGGGTGCCGCTCACCCTGGTCACCTTCTCGAACATGAGCGGCGCCAACCTGGCCGAGGGCACGGCGGTCTATCACCTGCTGCGAAACATCGGCTCCAGCTTCTTCATTTCGATCTGCGTCGCCGAGATCGTGCGGGCGACCAGCACCAACTACAGCCGGATGGTCGAGCTGGTTAATCCCTACAACAAGTCGCTGGCCCTGCCCTGGGTTACGGGCGGCTGGGACTACGAGACCGTGTCGGGCCTTGCGAAACTGTCGAAGGAAATCAGTCGGCAGGCCGCGATGATCGGCTACATTAACGCCTTCGGCCTCTATACGGCCGCCTCGGCGATGGCGATCCCTCTGATTCTTCTGATCGGCCGACGCGGCAGAAGATGATGTCGCAAGACAAGGGAAGGAAAACAAAGATGGCGATCAAGGTCCTGGAAATCCATCATACCGGATACCGGCTCGACACCGGCGCGGAGAAGCTGGAAGACACCGCCAGCTTCTACAGCGACGTGCTGGGCCTGCAACGCGACACGGGCCGCCCGACCATTCCCGGCATCCCCGGCCTCTGGATCAATGTCGGCGAAGTCGGCCAGATCCACTTGTTCGGCGGCAATCAGCCTTCGCCCGTGGCCAAGGGCCCCGGCCAGGACCCGACCCTTCCGCACATTGCCCTGGCGGTGTCCGACATCGTCGAGAGCCGCAAGGAGCTGGAACGCATGGGGGTGAATTACTGGGCGATCGAAGGCCTGACCAGCCCCGATTCGCTGCAGCTCTTCTTCAATGACCCGTGCGGCAACATGGTCGAGCTGCACCAGGTCGACAAATGCCGCTGCACGGCACGAAATCGCCTCTAGCGGGGCGCCGTCGACCGCGCGTCCCGATAGGCCGTGCGGGCCACCTTCGCCGCCTTCAGGGCCTCCTCCCGTCGCGTCGCCGCGCGGTCGTCGAGTACGTAGAGCAGGGCCGCGAAAAAGAGGAAGGCGCCGCCCAGGATGTAGTAGTGCCAGGCCTCCAGGTAGAGCCGGAAGGTCACGACGACCAGGGGTACCGGAATGAACAGCAGGGCGAAGCGGATCCACGATCCGCGGTTATAGATCCGGACCGCCGCTTTCGCCTGCCTCTGCCGCGTCCACATCTCGCGCCGCAGCGTATGTAGATCGGGTGGCGCTTCACCGCTCACGGGGTCTTCCTCCCGCGCGAGCCATCTCGCGCGCGACCAGACGCGCCGCCGGTCCGCTGCGCGCGGCGGAATCGGACTTCATAAGATTGCCGATCTCGAAGCGCAGCAGCTGCACCTCGGGATGCAACGCCGCCGCCCGCCTCATCGCTTCGCTACCCTGTACGATCTTGTCGAAGTTCGGCGGCCGATCGCCTTGCGTGCGCGGATACTCGAGGTCGACCAGGGCTGCGAGCGACCAGGCCTGTCGGCTGACCTCGGCCGCCCGTGGCAGATAAGCTGCCGCAACCCCGTCCAGCCTTCCCTGGCAATTCGCCAGCGCGTCGCGCAGCGCAATGGCATGGCCGGCCGCAACTGACATGCCTTGCCCGAAGGTCGGATTGAAGCTCGATATGCAGTCGCCGATCGGTACAACGCGCGAAGGAAGGCCCGCGCTGAGCTCATAATGCCGCCAGCGTGCCTGCGCGATGCGATAGCGGCGTACGGGCGTCAGCGGCACGGCCTCGCGCAGGCGCTCGGCAATATCGGGTATCGGCAGCGCCTCGGCATAGGCGCGGAAGCCGTCGAGCTCGTCGGGCACCCTGTCGTCGAAGCGGCTGCACAACGTAATCAGCCATTCGTCATTCTCGACCGGGCAGACGAGCCCGTAGCGGTCGTCCGGCGGCTGCGGAATGCAGGCGATGAACCTGCCCTCGCCGCGGAATCGCGCCGGCTTGGCGAAGCGCGCCGAGCTGTAGCTCACCTCGATGCCGAGCACCGTCTCAGGCACCGCGATGCCGGCCAGGCACGTGTCGCCTCGCCCCGTCGCGATCATGGTGAGATCGACATTGTCGGGCAATGTATCGACCGGCGTGCGATCGCGGATCGTGACATTGCCCAGTTTAAGCACCTGCCGGCGCAGCACCTGCTCGAAAGCCGGGCGGCTCATCATGAGCTGGCTGTGGCCGAGGTCACGCGTTACGTGCCAAGCGTCACGTTCCCAGATCGAGACATCTTCGGTCTGACGCACCTCGGTCGCACCGGCCGCCCGCAAGGCGGCGCCTGTCCCGGGCAGCAGCGTCTCGAGCGCCACCTCACCGCCCTTCAAGAGGATGTGGACCTGCAGGTCCTGCGGAACGCCTTTTCTCGGACGCGCCGTGTCCGGAAGCGCATCCTTGTCGAAGACTTCGACCGTTTCGAAGAACGATGCGACCGCCGCCGCGGTCGCGAGGCCTGCAATACCCGCGCCGACGATGACGGCGCGTGCGCCCAACCTGCCCTCGGTTATCATGCGGCAACACTATCGAAGACGGGAGGTTTCACGAAATGAACTCGTTCACGCGACGCACCGCCATCTCGGCGCTGCTGGCGGCCCTGCCGGCCAGCCACGCCTTGGCGCAGGCTGCCTACCCCGACAAGCCGATCCGTCTCGTGGTCCCGTTCGCGCCCGGCGGCAACGCCGACCTCACGGGACGTCTCTTCGCGGAGGCGCTGGGCAAGAGGCTGGGCCAGCAGGTGATCGTCGAGAATCGCGGCGGCGCCGGCGGCGCGATCGGCGCCGACTCCGTCGCGAAGTCGCCGCCCGACGGCTATTCGCTGGTCCTGGGGTCGACCGGCACCTTCCTCGTGAGCCCCCGCATGACCGGCGGCAAGCCACCCTACACGCTGGCGAGCTTTGCCCCCGTCGCCCTGCTCAGTACCTCGCCGATGGACATCGTGGTCAACGCCAATGGCCCGTTCCGCGACTGGACTTCCATGCTCACCTGGCTGCGCGCCAATCCGGGCAAGCTCACGATCGGGCATCCGGGCAACGGCAGCACCAATCATCTCGCCCTGCTGCAGATGCAGAAGGCGCTCGACGTGCGCTTCAACATCATCCCCTACAAGAGCAACGGCCTGGCGCTGAACGACCTCCTGGCCGGCCAGATCGACGCGGTGATCGACCAGGTGCCGGCCTCGATCGGCCATGTCCGGGGCGGCCGCCTGCGCGCCATCGTCGTGACGACCGCACGCCGCGCCGGACAGCTTCCCGACGTTCCGACCCTCCAGGAAGCCGGCCTGAAGGACTTCGCCAGTACCACGCCGATCGTCCTGATGGCGCCGGCCGGAACGCCACCGGATATCGTCGACAAGCTGAACGGCGCCGTAGCGAATGCCCTCGCCGATCCTGCCCTGAAGGAGAAGCTGAACGATCTCGGCGCGGAGACCGAGGCACTCACACCGCAGCAGCTGAGCGCCTTCCTGCAGAAGGAAGATGCCGTGATCGAGGAGCTCCAGAAGAGCGGCCTGCTTAAGGTCGACTAGGCGCTACTCGCGCTGCAGCCACGCCGACCGCATCGGCCGCAGCACGGCGATGCCCAGTATGGCGGCAACGGCGTTGGCCCCGACCGCCAGCGCGAAGACGATCTGCCAGTCGCCGGTCGCCCGCACCAGGGGATCCGCCAGCGGGACCAGCATGGCCGCGAAGCCCTTCGCCGTGTGCAGCATGCCGGCGTTCGTCGTGGCATAGCCCGAACCGAAATAGTCGGTGCAGGTCGCGGGGAACAGGCTTGCGACCTCGCCCCAGGCGAAGAAGACCAGGCTGACGAGCAGTACGAACATCACCGGCTCGTCGCCCCATCGCGCAAACGCCAGGATGCTGAGTGCCCCCAGGGTGAAGGCGAAGAACATCGTGTTCTCGCGACCGACATAGTCGGAGAGCCAGCCGCAGAGCGGACGCGCAATGCCGTTGGTGACGCGGTCGAAGGTCAGCGCGAAGGTAAGCGCCGGCAAGGTCAGGCCCAGCATGCTGACCGGCACGTCGGCCACTCCGAGGCTGCGGGCGATCCCGGCGAGATTGGCCGTGAAGGTCAGTCCGGCCGCCGTCACCAGCAGCGACATCACGAAGAGGACCCAGAACAGCGGCGAGCGCAGCACCTCGCCCGGCGTATGGTCGTGCAGCGCATGCGGCAGGCGCTCGGGTATCGCCAGCGTCTCGGCCTCCGGCTTGCGCAGCGCCAGGGCCGCCAGGCAGACCAGGGCGCCCTGCCCCAGGCCGAACCAAAGGAAGGCTGCCTCATAGCCGTGATGGGCAATCGTGTGGTGAATCGGGATGATGGTGAGCGCCGAGCCCATGCCGTAGCCCGCGACCGTCAGGCCGGCCGCCAGCCCGCGGCGGTCGGGAAACCATTTCAGCGCGTTGCCGATGCAGGTGCCATACACACAGCCGGCGCCGATCCCGCCCAAGGCTGCACCGAGATAGAGCAGCGGCAGGGAATCGGCGACCGAGTTCAGGCTCCAGGCGATGGCGACCAGGGCGCCTCCGGCGAGAGCGACCGGCAGCGGCCCGAACCGGTCGACGAACCAGCCCTCGAACGGCACCAGCCAGGTCTCGCTCAGGATGAAGATCGTGAACGCGATCTGAATGGCCGCGCGTCCCCATTCGTACTTCGCGTTGATCGGATGCACGAACAGCGTCCAGCCGTGCTGCAGGCTGGAGATCATCACCATGCAGACAATGCCGGCCAGGAGCTGCGCCCATCTGTTGCCAAGGAGAGCCGTCATGTCTGCCGAAGCACCGATCGCTTGTTGCGGAATTGCCGTGGAATGGACATTGCCGCTATCGGCTTTCCCTGGAAAGGCGGCAAGAGTTACGAAGCACCACCATCGGCCAGCATATCACGGACTGCAAATGAGCCATCGCTTCTGTTCGATCCTCGCCCTGTGCCTCGTGGCCGCTCCCGGTCTCCCGCCGCAAAAAGCCGCGGCCCAGACGTCCGCCGTGACGGGAACCTGGGCCAACGATCACGGATCGGTGCTGGTCATCAAGTCGGTGGGGCCGGATGGCGGCATTGTCGGGACCTATGCCAACAACACCCCAGGCTACAAGTGCGCCGGGGTCGCCTTCCCCGTCGTCGGCTGGATGGACGGTCAGCGCATTTCCTACACCGTCCGCTGGAAGAACGCCTCGGTCGACTGCGCGTCGATCACGTCCTGGACGGGCTATGTCAACGAAGGGCGTCTCGGGGTCGAGTGGGGCCTGGCCTTCGAGGAGCATGGTGGTCCCCGCATACGGACCGGCTCGGATTCCTACACCCGTCGATAGACTTCGCCACGAATGCCGAGGTCGGCGTCAGTCCTTTTTCAAGGTCACCGGCACGTCCAGCGTCGTGCCACGGGTGTATCTGCCGGTGAGACCGTCTCCCGCGCGCCGCAGGACGTATCGTCCTCCCAAGGCCGCCTCGATGATGAGAGTCCCGTCGGACACAATGCCCTTGTTCGTGCGCATCACGGAATCGACCTTTTCGCCGAACGTGAAGACGAAGCCTTTGAGCGCGAATTCCATCCTTCCCTCGACGCGACCGTGGCCGCCCACGGAGGCAATGACGAGCGTGGTTTCCCCGATTCCCGGAACATCGCCCTTCCAGGTGCCGACGAACGGGCCACCCCCCTGTTGAGCCACCGCCCCTGCGCTCACCACGCTCAGGAGAGCGACGATCAGGATTCTGCGCGACTGCATCCGAATTCGCCCGGCAATCAGCCCCAGCTCAGGGTGATCGCGACATCGCCCGGCATGCCGCCCGGATAGTCGACGATGTGATAGCGAATGTGGTAGCCGAGCGGCCGAAGCTTGCGGCTCCAGAAGTCGTAGATCTCCTTGGGGATGCCGGTGAGCGTCTTTTCCCATCCCTCCTCTACCTGATTGATCGCGCGACCTCCGTCGGTGCAGATGTGGTTGGGAAAGCGGAGCACCTGGACGGACGTCAGGCCGTTCGCGATCGCTCGCTCGATGATGATCGAGGCCTTCTCGCTGACCTGCTCGTCGGTCAGGCCGGACGGGGCAAGGAGGTGATCGATGAACGCCTTCTTCTCGGCCTCCGCCGCCTGTTGCGCCTTCAGCGCGGCCGAGGCCTTCGCCCCCTCCGCCTCGGCCATCTTCACATGCAGTTCCTTGACGCTCATCAGCTTGGACATTCGGCTCTCCTCGGATGGGGACGCAGGCTTTGCGCCTAGAATTTCTCCGCAACGTAGCGGCGATCGGCGATCGAAGACTGGTCGTCGTACGCACGCTTGCTGGAACGCGACGGCAGCTTCGCCCTGGCGCGCTCGACCCTCTTGTAGGGAATCTGCGACAGGATGTGGGCGATCACGTTCAGCCGGGCGCGCTTCTTGTCGTCCGAGCGGACGATGTGCCAGGGCGCGTGGTCGGTATCGGTATGTTTGAACATGAGGTCGCGCGCCCTGGAGTAGTCGTACCAGCGAGAATAGGACTCGATGTCCATTGGACTGAGCTTCCACTGCCTGACGGGATCGTCGACGCGCGCCTTGAAGCGCCGGTCCTGCTCCTCCTGCCCGACCTCGAGCCAGATCTTGATGAGCCGCAGACCGCCTTCGACGAGGAACTTCTCGAAAACGGGACATATGTCGAGGAAGCGCTGGTGTTGCTCGGGCGTGCAGAAGCCCATGACGTACTCGACGCCAGCGCGATTGTACCAGCTGCGATCGAAGATCACGATCTCGCCGCCAGCCGGAAACCTCTCCACGTACCGTTGAATGTACATCTGGGACTTGTCGCGGTCGGAGGGCGCCGGCAGGGCGACGACGCGGAACACGCGCGGGCTCACTTTCTCGGTCAGGGCCTTGATCGTACCGCCCTTGCCCGCTGCGTCGCGGCCCTCAAGCACGATGACCACGCGCTCCCCGGAAACCTTGATCCAGTCCTGAAGCCGACACAGCTCGACCTGCAGTTCGCGGAGCTCCTTCTCGTAGATCTTGCGCTTGAGCTTGTCGGGACCGGCGCCGTGTGCGCTCTTCTTCGGCATGTGCACCTCGGTGGGCATGTGCATGCACGCTACCCCCGATCACCGGCGGGCCCCTTGATTTTGGTCAAGCGAGGCCCGACCAAACTGCGGCGACCAAAAAAATGCCGGGCGTTGCATGCACTGCAACGCCCGGCAACTTCGTCGTTTCGCCCGACCGGGCGGCAGTCGGATTAGCGGATGATCTTCACCGCGATCGCCGTCTGGTGCGTCCAGACCGTGTTGACGACATCGCCGGGTTTCAAGGTCGCCAGGGCCTGCTTTCCAGCTGCCGTCTGGACCTGCGGCATGGTGATGACTTCGCCGCTGTTCGGCGACGGCTCTTCCGGCTTGCCGTTCGACGCATTGATGATCCAGAGGCCGCCATTCTCCGGCGTAACCTTGGTGACCATGCCGGACATGCTCCACATGCGGATCGGCTCGCGGGCGCCGGGAATGCCGGTCAACTGAGCGCCCTTGTCCATCAGGGCCTTGGCCTGCGCGTCCGTCTGCGGCGACTTCTTGGCGATCATCACGTCGATATGGTCGAAATAGTTGCAGTCGACGATCATGCCTTCGCGCAGCGACGGATAGTTGGTCACCAGGTCGGCCGCCCGCATCTTGATGCGGCCCATGTCTTCCCAGGTGATGTTGAGGATGCGGCGCTCGGGATGGAGCCCGTCGATCTTGCCGCGCTTGAAGTTCTGGTAGTTGTTCGTGACCACAAACTCCTGCGCCAGGGCGGGCGTCGCCAGTGCGGCAACGCCGCCAGCGGCAAGCGCGCCTCCGGCCAGAAGCTTCAGGGCGTCGCGGCGGGATGAATACGTCATTGTCGGCTCTCCCCTTGGGTTGAACTCACGGTTGTTCTCCAGGCCTGCCCCGGCCCGGGTTTCACGCACCAGAACAATAAGCCTCCCTCGTCGGGCGACCTCTGTCCTTGATCGAAATCAAACCACCGGGACGGGCCCGTTGTGAAGCCCTTTCCCTACACCTTACCGCGACACCATACCCGCCTTGCTCGGCCGTTCGAATCGAAAGTCGCGTATCGACTGGCCTGTATGGGGCTGCGATGCCAAGGCATTGGATTGCCTAGTGACTCTGACGCCCCCTGGACGGTGTGTCAGGCAGAGTCGCCATAGTCCGGCGCAGGACGTCGAAGATGACCGCGGTCGACCAGCCGAACATCAGGATGCCGCACATCGCGGTCGTCGGGCCGATCAGATGCCACCGTTCCACCGGCACCACGTCACCGTAGCCCAGCGTCGTGTAGTTCACGAAGGCAAAGTAGAGGACGTCGGCACCGGGAGGCGCCGCACCCACCATTCCATAGGTCAATGTCCAGACCAGGACTTCGAGGCCATGGGCCATCATCAGAACCGAGACCGTCGCGACCATGATCGCGACCAGCAACAGCGATGGGCCAAGCTTGGTGGTTCCGGCGGCCCGCTGCGCCACCTGCACCAGGAGCAGCATGACCAGGGCATGTATCGCAATGTTGCAGATGCAGGCGGCCGCCCCCACGACGAACTGCAGCAGCATGGCCCGACTATGCCGGGATCGCGAACACGGTGATCGCCATGACCAGGTACACGGCAATAAGCTGTACGCCCGTGAACCAGGTCGATTTGCCGTCGAGAAGCAGGATCGAGGCGACGAACGTGGCGGTCAGGACCAGAAAAACTTCGACGCCCGAGAAGGCAAGGCTGAGCGGCTCGGGCGCCACCACGAGGCTGAGCAGAACCAGCAGCGGCGCGACGAACAGGGCGATCTGCGTGCTGCTGCCGATGGCAATGCCAATCGCCATCTCCATACGGTTGCGCATGGCGACCATCACGGCGGTGCTGTGCTCGGCCGCGTTGCCCACCACTGCGACCACCACGATGCCGACGAACAGCTGGGACAGACCCAGGGCGGCGGAAGCATGCTCGACGGTGCCGACGAGGATCTCGCTCATCCAGACGATCAGCAACGTGACGACGGCCATGACGCCGACCGTCAGCGAGACCGGCCATGTCGTTTCGTGCGACTCCCCTTCAGCCGCCGCATCCCCGCCGCGGAAGAGATCTGCATGGGTGCCCAAGAGGAACAGTAGACTGAGCGCATACACGGTCAGCAGCACCACAGAGACCACGACGCTGAAAGCGACGGAGCGGCTCGCCATCTCTCCCGACCCGGCGGCCGCGAAAACCGACGGCACCAGGATGGCGATAGCGGCCAGCGCCATCATGCCGATCTGCGTACGCACACCGATGGTGGCGAAGCTCTGGATCTTGTAGCGCAGACCGCCGGCCAGGAATGCGGCTCCCAGCACCAGCAGCAGATTGCCGATGATCGAGCCGGTGAGCGACGCCTTGACGACGTCGAGCATGCCCGCCCGCAGCGCCACCAGGGCAATGATCAGCTCGGCGGCATTGCCCAGGGTGGCATTGAGGAAGCCGCCGATCCCCTCCCCGAGGCGCGCCGCCAGCTTCTCCGTCGCCACGCCCAGCAGGCCGGCCAGCGGCACGATGGCAACGCATGCCAGCGCGAAGACCAAAAGAGGAGACTCGGGCCGCGCATGATGCATCCAGGCGGCGATCGGCACGGCAATCAGCAGCCAGGACAATGGCGCCTCAGCCAGCACGCGACGCACCGTTTTCATGGCCTCTCTCCGATTCGGTCGTCAGCGCTTCGGCAGTCGGCGCAACTCCACGGCGATCGCCCGATCGACCACGGTGAAGAGATAGGCATCAGGGGAAAGCGTGCAGCCGCCGCGAACGAGGCTGGCGAGTTGGACGCCCATCTCGCCATCGGGAATCGTGACACCGCGATGTCGGGCCGAATGTTCGGCCAGGAAGATCGTCAGGGCGATGCGCTGGTCCGGCGGCAGGATATGGGCTTCGCGGCACGTGACGTAAGCTGCGCTTTCGAAGGTGAGGCCTGGGGTCTGGCCAAAGGCTGCCGAGGTTGCGGCAATCGCAATGCCGAGCCCGACCAGCGCGGCGATCATCCTGCTTGTCATGCGATGTTCCTCCGGACTCAGTTCTTGTTGCCGATGACCGTGCCACCGATGTAGCCGGCGGCACCGCCGATCAGTCCGGCCCCGACCACCTGTCCGAAACTGCCGCCCGACACCAGGCCGATGCCGGTGCCCAGAGCGGCTCCGGTCACCGCCCCCTTCTGCCCGGACGACATGTTGTCAAACTGATCGCAGCCGCAGGTCATGCCTGCCACGGCAATCAACAGAGCAATCGTACGCATGGCCATATCTCTCCTCCGGCGGCCATGGTGACCGATCCCGAAGGGAGCCGTGTTGACTTAAGTCAAGGCGGCGTCATGTCGGCTTTCTGCCAGCTGCGGTCGGGGTTGAAGACGTTGATCGCGGCTGCCCGTTGCCCCGTGTCCTCACCCAGGTCCTTCTCGTAGACGTCGCTGTCGTTGCTGATCATGAACGTCATCACCCCGGTCTCGCCGTAGCGCACCGGCCAGGCGATGACCGCGAAGCCACCCCGCATGCGGTCGCGGACCAGATAGTCACGGGCGCCGCCCGGCGCATCGGGCCCCTGACTGTAGAGCAGCCGGAAGCGATACCCGTAGTACCCGTCACGCTCGATCTCTCCCGGCTGGGCCTTGGCCAGCAGCGGGCCGAGGGGGCTCTGCGGCTCGCCCGGCTTCGCCTCCCAATAGAGACCGTTTTTCAGCCCGGGCGAGCTCAGGAGGCGGCGCGCATAGACCGGCACGCCGAGCTTCATCGGATCGAGAGCGGCATAGTCGTGCTGCGCATCCACGATCGCCAGCAGGGTCTGGATGACGGCGAACTCATTGCGCCCGATGAGGCGCGCGGCCAGTTCGGCGCGCCCGGCCTCGACGTCGTAACGCCAGCCGTCGGCTTGCTTCACGATCGGCAGCGGGGAGATCCAGCCCGTGGTCCCCGCCCCGACCAGCGCCTTGTCCGGCGTCTCCTGGATGATGCGGTGACCCTCGTCCCAAGCCTTCAGGAAGTTCGCGCGCAGTTCTTCGTCCTGCCAGTCGCTGCCCGGGATCAGCGTGTGCCAGTCGACCCCGAGGATGGCGGTGATCTCCTTGTCGTCGTGCTTGCGGATCGCCTCGGTGAGGGCATCGGCCGCGGCCTCCGGCGTCGCGAAACCCTTCAGGTGAGGCGCAGGTGACTGGGCCAGGGAGGCGCTTAGCAGTCCCGCATACAGGGCGAGCACGGCCAGGAGCCGAAGAAGCAGTTTCGTCATCGTCGGCCTCCACCGCCGCCGCCTCGTTGTCCGCCGCCGCCCCCACCGCCGGTCGGGCGACCACCGCCGCCCCCGCCGCCACTTGGACGCCCGCCGCCGCCTCCGCCCGGGCGCGCAGCCCCGCCGCCGCTGCGCTGCTGTTGAGCACGGCCGCGCTGGGCTTCGCGATTCACCGCGCCACCCCGATTGACACCACCCAGGGCACCGCCGCCACTGCCACCGGGACGCTGCCCGGAGCCCGCACCCACCGCAGGACGTTGCGCGGGGCGCTGTGCGCCACCGGCGCCTGGACGGTTGGCGCCAGCGCCGCCTGCCGGCAACTGGGCGGGACGCTGGACCTGTCCCCGGAACTGTTCGCGTTGCGCGGCACCCGGCCGATTCTGGCCGAACTGTTGCCGAATCGCCGGATCGCGATAGGCGACGCCACGTCGGTGATCGACCTGGTGCTGCCAGCGGTCGCCGGTGCCGATGGTGTTGCGGTTGAAGTTGCGGTCGATGTTCACCGCACGATTGACGTTCACGGTCGTGTAGCTGTTGCCCCAGCCGCCGCCGCCATAGCCCCAGCGCCAGCCGCCGAACAGGGCGCCCGCCGCCGCAATGCCTGCCCCCCACATCAGCCCGCGAAGCAACGCGCCCCCCAGTGGCCAAGTGGTCGGCGGATAGCTCGGGTTGGACCAGGTGCCATAGGCGGTATTGGGATCGTAGCTCGGGACGTACACGACCTGGGGGCTGGACTGCGCGATGGCATAGACGGTCTCGCCGCCCTGCGTCTCGGTCGAAACCGTGTATTGCGGGCCGGCACCGGTCTTCAGGGTGCCCGCGGCGGCGGCCTTGGCGCGCAACCGCTGGATCGAGGCCGCGACATCGGCCTGCTGTCCAAGCAACGCGTCGCCGACCTTCTGCGTCCAGTCGAGATTCTGGTCCATCTGCTTCAGGACGGACGGAAAGGCGACCAGCGACTTCACGCTGACGTCCCACGTCTTGTCGGCCACGGCGGCCACGGCGGCATCGCCCGTCGGGCCGGGATTGGCCTGCTGCCAGCGTGCGGCCTCGACGACTTCGAGCGGATAGGTCGCCGCCATCAGCACCTGCGACAGGAGCGCGTCGTCATAGAGCGCGATCGGTGCCAGGATCTGGTCGAGTTCGGCCGGCGAGAAGAGTTTCCGCTCAGGCGACGTGGACGCGGGTGTGGAAGACGGAGAAGGCGCCTGCGCCAAAGCGGGTGCCGCACCCAGCACCGCCGCAGCCAGCGACAGGAGGAACAACTCCCGTCGACTGTACGAACTCCGCTTCATCACGTCCCCCTCCGATTGGCGGCAATCCTGCGCCGCCCGGTCGCCCACGCATTGATGTTGATCAAGGGGCGACAACTGACGTTATCGCTTCCGGTTGGGGAATTCGAGACGACCACCCGTACCCGACACGATCTTTCGTCGCAGCCTCGGTCATCCTCGCTTGATCAAGGTCAATGACGCAGCGCAGCATAAAGGCGATCAGAGGCACACCTTCCGGAACCCCGAGAGTGCCGCATGGCAGATCGCCCCCCTCCAAACGTCTTTCAGGAATACTGGATCGATGCCTGGCAGCGCTCAATCCTGACGCTCGATATCCTGCGGGAGCGTGGCAATACCTTCATCGCTCGGTCTTCCGAGAATGCGCCGCATGTGCTGGGCTTCGCCTTCGAAGTCGTGCTCGACGGACGAACCCTTGCCCGGCCGGTGAACTATGTTCTCGTCAGCGTGATCCCTCCCGAGGGCACGGTCATCGATCCGGCCAAACCGCCCTATGTGGTTGTCGATCCGCGCGCAGGGCACGGCCCTGGAATCGGTGGCATGAAACAGGAGAGCGAGATCGGCGTGGCCCTCGCCGCCGGCCATGCCTGCTACTTCGTGGGCTTCCTGCCCAGGCCGATGCCGGAGCAGACGATCGCCGATGTCTGTACCGCCGAGGCCGCGTTCCTCGAGGCCGTCGCAGCGCGACACCCCGAGGCGGAAAGCAAGCCGGTGGTAGTCGGCAACTGCCAGGCCGGCTGGCAGATCATGATGACCGCCGCCGTCCGGCCCGACCTGTTCGGTCCCATCCTGCTGGCGGGCTCGCCCCTCTCCTACTGGGGCGGCGTCCGCGGCCGCAATCCGATGCGTTACCTCGGCGGCACATTGGGCGGCACGTGGCTCACGGCGCTCGCCGGCGATCTCGGCAACGGCACGTTCGACGGCGCTAACCTCGTCGCCAACTTCGAGTCCCTCAATCCGGCCAACACCTACTGGGAGAAGCCCTACAATCTCTACTCGAAGGCGGATACAGAGGGGGCGCGTTTCCTGGACTTCGAGACCTGGTGGGGAAACCCCGTGACGCTGAACGCCGGCGAGATGCAATGGATCGCCGACAATCTGTTCGTCGGCAATAAGCTCACCTCGGGAGAGATCCTCACGGCCGACGGAACCCGGGTCGACCTGCGCAACATTCGCTCGCCGATCATCGTTCTGTGCTCCTGGGGCGACAACATCACGCCGCCACAGCAGGCGCTGGGCTGGGTGACGGACCTCTATGACCACGAGGACGAGATCGTCGCCAACGGCCAGACCATCGTCTACACACTGCACCAGACGATCGGCCATCTCGGCATCTTCGTGTCGAGCAAGGTGGCGACCAAGGAGCATGCGGAGTTCGCCTCCTGCATGGAGATGATCGACCTGTTGCCGCCCGGCCTCTACGAGGCCGTCATCACCGAGATCGATGAAAGGACGGCCAATCCCGGCCTGATCAGCGGCAAGCACCTGTTCAGGCTGGAAGCGCGCACGCTCGACGACATCCGCGCTCTTGGCGGCAACAGCGACGAGGACCAGCGCCGCTTCGCCACCGCGGCGCGCGTTTCCGATATCAACACCGGCCTGTACCGAACCTTCGCCCAGCCCGCCGTCCGGGCGATGGTCAGCGAACCGTCGGCCGAACTGCTGGCCGAGACCCATCCGCACCGGATGCGGTTCGCCGCCTTCTCGGATCGCAATCCGTTCATGGCGCCGGTCAAGCCGCTGGCCGACGCGATTCGTGCCGACCGCCGGCCCGTCTCGCCCGACAATCCCCTGCTCACCCTGGAGAAGGTCGCCGCCACCTGGATCTCGACCTGCTGGGAGAGTTACCGCCTGGCCCGCGACGCCATGACCGAGGCGATGTTCCTCGGGACCTACGGGTCGCCGGCTCTCCAGGCGATGGTGGGTCTGGCGCCCCCGGAGGCGCCGGCGCCACGCCATCCGGATCGCGCGCGTGAAGCCATCGCCGTCGCGTGGCGGGCAGAACTCGACAAGAAGTTCGAGGTCGGGGGCCTTGTCGAGGCCGTCCTCCGCTCGATCATGTATGTGCGCCGGCCACAAAAGAGCGCCGACGAGCGCGGCTTTGCCGTGCTGCAGGCCGTGCGGCGCATGCAGCCGGCGAACCGGCGCCTGAGCTTCGGCGACCTGAAGACGTTGTTCCGCGAACAGTATCTGCTGCTGTATCTCGACGAGGAACGGGCGGTCCGGGCCCTTCCCTTCCTGTTGCCCGACGATCCGGAACTGCGGTCGCAGGGATGGCAGGTCGTCGAGCAGGTGCTCGGGGCGTCCGGTGAGTTGCCGCCGGAAGGGACCGAGCGGATCACCCGGCTGCGCCAGCTTTTCGCGGCGACCCGAGCCTAGCGCGGATTTTTGGAGAGGATCTTCACGTGACAGCACCCACGGCGCGGCCGCATGACAAATACGACCGGCTGATCGCCGTCGCCCGCAGGCATCCGCCGATGGTCACTGCCATCGTCCATCCCTGCGATACGGTCTCCCTCGAGAGCGCGGTCCTGGCGGCGAGCAGCGGCCTCCTGAAGCCGATCCTTGTAGGACCCTCTGCGCGCATCCTCGATGTCGCACGCAAGGCTTCCGTCGATATCGGCGCGTTCGAGATCGTGGACTCGAAACACAGTCACGACTCGGCTGCCCGGGCCGTCGAACTCGTGCGTTGCGGGCGCGCCGAGGCGCTGATGAAGGGCAGCCTGCACACCGACGAGCTGATGGGCGCCGTCGTCTCGCGGACGGAAGGAATTCGGACCGCACGCCGCATCAGCCACTGCTTCGTCATGGATGTGCCCGGTCACGAGCAGGCGCTCATCATCTCCGATGCCGCCGTGAACATCGCGCCGACGCTCGATGACAAGGTCGACATCGTGCAGAACGCCATCGACCTCGCCCAGGCACTGGAGATCGCCGAACCGCGCGTCGCGATCCTGAGCGCGATGGAGACGGTCAACGCGAAGGTCGCCTCGACGATCGATGCCGCGGCCCTGTGCAAGATGGCGGAGCGCGGCCAGATCAGGGGCGGAATCCTCGACGGGCCGCTGGCGCTCGACAATGCGATCAACGTCGAAGCCGCCGCGATCAAGAACATCGTCTCCCCCGTGGCGGGCCGGGCCGACGTGCTGATCGTGCCCGACCTCGAGGCCGGCAACATGCTGGCCAAGAGCCTGACCTTCCTGGCCGGTGCCGACGCGGCCGGCATCGTGCTCGGCGCCCGGGTGCCGATCATCCTGACGAGCCGGGCAGACTCGGTGACGACGCGCTTGGCGTCCTGCGCCGTGGCATGCCTGGTCGCGGCGGCGCGGCGGGCGAATGCGGCAACTGCGATCCCCTGAGGAACCATGACCGAGCAAATCCGCCCCATCCTCGCCGGCAAGAAGGCCCTGGTCGTCGGTATCGCCAACGACCAGTCGATCGCATATGGCTGCGCGAAAGCATTCCGCGAGGCCGGAGCCGATCTCGCCGTCACCTGGCTCAACGAAAAAGCGCGCCCCCATGTCGAGCCCCTCGCCCGCGAACTCGAGGCGCCGATAACCGGCCCGCTGAACGTCGCCGAACCCGGCCAGCTCGAAGCCGTGTTCGAGCAGATATCCCGGAAATGGGGCCAGCTCGACATCCTCGTCCATTCGATCGCCTTCGCCCCGATGGCCGACTTGCAGGGCGGCCTGCTCGACTGCTCGGCCGAGGGTTTCGGCAAGGCGATGGACATCTCCTGCCACTCCTTCATCCGCATGGCGCGCCTGGCCGCTCCCCTGATGAAGGACGGCGGCACGATGTTCGCCATGAGCTACTACGGCGCCAACCGGGTCGTACCGAACTACAATGTCATGGGACCGGTAAAGGCCGCGCTGGAAGCGTCGTGCCGCTATCTGGCCTATGAACTCGGCCCGCAGCGCATCCGTGTCCATGCGATCTCGCCGGGACCGCTGAAGACCCGCGCTGCGTCGGGCCTCAAGGATTTCGAGCTGCTGCTCAACGAGGCGGCCCGCAAGGCGCCGCTGGGCGAACTCGTGGACATCATGGACGTGGGCTACACCTGCGCCTATCTCGCCACGCCCTACGCGCATCGCGTGACCGGCGGCACCGTCTATGTCGACGGCGGCACCAACATCGTCGCCTGAGAGAGACGGGATATGGACAAGACCGGCTGCATCGCCGTCCTCAACGCCGGCTCGTCGAGCATCAAGTTCGCCCTCTACGACGCTCATGACGACGGCCCGGAACTCTTTCACGGCCAGGTCGAAGGGCTCGGCACCCGCCCCCGCCTGCAAATGTACGCGGCGGATGGCGCCCAGGTGGCGGCGCGGGACTGGCCGGACAATTCGCTCGATCATCGCGCGGCCACCGCCGAGATCCTGTCGACGGGCCGCGACCTGCTGGCCGGGCGGCCGGTGCTGGCGTTCGGCCATAGGGTCGTGCACGGCGGCACAGCCTATGCCGCGCCGACCCGGATCGACCCGTCCGTCATGATCGAACTCGCGAAGCTCGTGCCGCTGGCGCCGCTGCACCAGCCGCACAATCTGGCACCCATCGCCGCCATCCTGGAGGCCGCGCCGGACCTGCCGCAGATCGCCTGCTTCGACACGGCCTTTCATCGCACCCAGCCGGCCCTCGCCCAGCAATTCGCCCTGCCGCGCGAACTGACCGCCGAGGGCGTGAAGCGCTACGGGTTCCATGGCCTGTCCTACGACTATGTCGTGGCCTACCTGCGGGAGACGCAGCCGGCGCTGGCGGGATCCCGCCTGATCGTCGCCCATCTCGGCAACGGCGCCAGCCTGTGCGCCGTCCGCGACGGGCGGAGCGTCGCCAGCACCATGGGCTTCACGGCGGTCGACGGGCTGATGATGGGAACCAGGACGGGTGCCCTCGACCCGGGCGTGCTCCTGTACCTGGTGGAGGAACGCGGCTACGACGCCAAGGCCATCGAGGACCTGCTCTACCGGAAATCCGGTCTGCTGGGCGTCTCAGGGATCTCGTCCGACATGCGCACGCTCCGCGCCTCGAGCGCACCCGAAGCGCGCGAAGCCATCGACCTCTTCGTCTACCGCATCGTCCGCGAGATCGGATCACTCGCGGCCGCGCTGGGCGGCGTCGATGGCCTCGTCTTCACCGCCGGCATCGGCGAGCATGATCCCGCGACGCGCGCCGAGATCGCGGCCGGCTGCTACTGGCTGGGACTAAGACTCGATCCGGCGCTCAACGCAGGCGGTCTGGGTCGCATCAGCGCAGAGGGATCGGCCGTCTCCGCCTGGGTCGTGCCGACCGACGAGCAACGCATGATCGCCCGCTACACGCGAGCCGCCTTGCGCGGTTGATGCGTGGCATGGCGTTTCGCTAAAGCCACACCGATAGGTGGATCGCGGCCAAAGTTGGCGTCTCGGGTACAACGGCCGGCCGCGTGCTGCGACGCCCAGACCTCAGCAGGCGGAGTGCCCGGCCCCCGCCAACCGTTGAGTTTCCACGACTAGTGCCTTCATGCGGCCGACCTGAGGCCATCCATCGACTTCCGCCAACGTTCAGGGGTGGCGTCGCCGAAGCGTTCGGCGACGAACTCGTAAACGTGCCGGAACTTCTGAAGAGCGGCGATGTGGTGCTCCGGCCTGATCGGGAGTCTGTCTCCGGGATTGACGACCTGTTCGAATTTGGCTGGCCATGGCTTGACGCCGATGAACGACGTCAGTTCGTCGATGGCCTGTGTCGTGAACAGATTTTCGTAGAACAGGTATTTGATGCGGTCCGGCGGCACCAGCTTCTCGAGTTCCAGTATGGTTCGCTTGTAGTCAGTGCGCAGGGTGTACTCTTCAAGGTCCAGGAACTTCAGAAACTCTCCGTAGGGATCCGAGTTTTTTCTTTTCCGTACGCCCATCCGTATGGCCGACCAGTACCGGTCAACCGGGTCGCGCAATATGAACACCCAGCGAATGTTCGGGTGCGTATCGATGATCGCCTGATAGCCGTCGGCGTTCAGCATCGAGTAGGCCGGCGTGATGTCGCAGAAAACGCTCTCCGTCGTCACGCGGTCCTCGAAGAACTTCAGATAAGGGTAGTCCTTCTCGCGCACCATCCTGATGCGATCCGTGAGCGCCCTGTGCTTCTGCCTGTCCTTGTGACTGACCTGTGCGCCATCGATCGCCGTGCCGTTCCCGATCTGCTCGGCCATTCTCACGAACCGCTTCGTGATGTGCCCGTTGAGCCGACGCAGATAGACGGCATCGAAATAGTGGATCTCCTTCAGCGGAGAGACATAGACATCCGGGTGAGATCGCAGGTACCGAGCCATCCAGGTCGACCCGGCCTTCTGAGCGCCTAGGCCCACCAGGAACAGCTTTCCTTCAAGCGAGGAAGCTCGATGAATTTCCATAGATTGTTCCGCTTTCTGGAAGCCAATGGACCCACGCGTCTATGGCCTGGTGTTCGAGCTCAAGCTCCTGAAAAGCTTGGCGTTCCCTACGGGATTCGAACCCGTGTCGCCGCCGTGAAAGGGCAGTGTCCTAGGCCTCTAGACGAAGGGAACGAAGCCGAAGAGCGGCTGAGATACCGGCTTGGACGCCGGAAATCAAGCGAGCACGGAGCCGGCCGCAGTGGCGGCGTCGTCGATCTGCAGGCGGACCGTCTCGCGGCCGCCGAAACGGTCTATCTTGAGCGATCCCGCGACATGCAGCACGGGGCGCGCGGAATCCATCAGGGCCGGCCCCAGGGCACTCTGGTTGGCCCGGAAGGCGATCGCATCGACCCGGCCGCGCTCGGGTCCCACCAGGGTGCAGCGGACATGCCCCTCGCCCACCGGCTGGGCGTAGCTCACCCGGACGCCGGTCAGGGCGAAGCGTGGCTGCGCATTGCCCGCCCCGAAGGGTCCGGCGCGCTCGATCATCGACACCAGCTCCGCGGTGGCGGCCGCCGGTGCCAGCGCCGCGTCGATCCCCAGTTCGCGGACCGGCGGTGCGGCGCCCAGCTGCGGCGCGATCCGTTCGTCCAGGAATCGCGTCAGCTCGGGCAGTAACTCGCGCGCCACGGTGAGGCCGGCCGCCATGGCGTGGCCGCCGCCGTTCACCAGAAGGCCGGCCTGGCGCGCCGCGATCACGGCGGCGCCCAGATCGACTCCGCGCACCGAGCGGCCCGAGCCCTTGCCCAGCGCCCCATCCATGCCGATCACGAAGGCCGGCCGCCCATAGCGCTCGACCAACCGGCTGGCCACGATGCCGATCACGCCGACGTGCCAACCCTCGCTCTCGACCAGCAGCACCGACGGCAGGGACTTGGCGTCCGGGCCGTGCAGGCCCTCGATGCGCGTGATCGCCTGGTCGAGGACATCCCGCTCGATGGCCCGGCGCTCGGCATTGAACTCGTCGAGCCGGACCGCGAGCGCTCCGACCTCATGCGGATCGTCGCTGGAGAGCAGGCGCGCGCCGAGATCGGCCTGGCCGACACGGCCGCCAGCATTGACCCGCGGCCCCAGCAGGAACCCCAGATGATAGGCCTCCGGGGCCTCCCTGAGGCGCGCCACGTCGGCGAGCGCGGTGAGCCCGACGTTGCGGCGCTGCGCCATCACCTGGAGGCCGGCCTTGACCAGGGCACGGTTGACTCCGAGCAACGGGACGACGTCGCAGACCGTGCCCAAGGCCACGAGATCGAGCCATTGCCGCAGGTCGGGCTCCGGGCGCGACGCACCGTACCAACCCGCCTCGCGCAGGGCGCGGTTGACACCGACGGCCAGCAGGAAGGCGACACCGACGGCCGCGAGATGCTTGTGCGGGCTCTCGTCGTCCAGCCGGTTGGGATCGACCACGGCCACGGCTTCGGGCAGCGCGATCTCGGCCATGTGATGGTCGATCACGATCAGGTCGAGGCCGGCGCGCCTTGCTTCGGCCAGCGGCTCGAAGGCGGTGATGCCGCAATCGACCGTGACGACGACCCGGGCACCCTCCTCCCGGATCTTCAGCAGCGCCGGCGCATTGGGGCCGTAGCCTTCCTTGCGCCGGTCCGGGATGTAGACGCCGATATCGCCGCCGACGGCACGGAAGAACCGCAGCAGCAGCGCCGACGAGGTGGCGCCGTCGACGTCGTAGTCGCCGAACACGACGATGCGCTCGCCCGTCCGCACGGCCCGCACCAGGCGGGCGACCGCGACATCCATGTCCTTGAGGTGCGAGGGGTCGGGCAGGAACTTGCGGAGCGTAGGCTCGAGAAAGTCGCCAACGGCGTCGAGGGCGACGTCGCGCGACGCCAGCAACCGGGAGATCGCGTCCGGCAAGCCATGGCGCTGCGCGATGGCCAACGCCTGTCGCTCGTCGCCGAGCCGCGTGGCCCATCGCTTTCCCGTCAGCGAGCGCTCGACGCCCAGGAAGGCCGGGCGCTCGGCCCTGGAGTTTTCGGACATGCCGTCACCCTCTCTTCCCCATTCAGATGGGGAAGTGCCCCGTCATACGGGGCGATGGGGGCATCTTCGTCGGTACCCCACCTGACCCCTCCGTCGGCGAATACGCCGCCACCTCCCCATCTGAATGGGGAGGAAGGACACCGCCTCGCCTGGAAAGCTTCTATGCCCAGCTCGGCAGGCCGGTCTTGACCGAGAAATTGTGATGCGCCGAGACCCAGCGCACCGTGCCGGTCTTGGACCGCATGACGATCGAATGCGTCTCGGCGCCATTGTGGAAGCGCCGCACGCCCTTCAGCATCGAGCCGGAAGTGACGCCGGTGGCCGCGAACATCACGTCGCCCTTGGCCATGTCGGTCATCGAGTACTTGCGGTTCAGATCGGTGATGCCCCACTTCTTGGCGCGGGCCTTCTCGTCGTCGTTGCGGAACAGCAGCCGACCCTGGATCTGGCCGCCGATGGCGCGCAGCGCCGCCGCCGCCAGCACGCCTTCCGGCGCACCGCCCGAACCCATGTAGATGTCGATGCCGGAATCGCCCGTCGAGGTCGCGATGACGCCCGACACGTCGCCGTCGCCGATCAGCATGATCCGGGCGCCCGCCTCGCGGACCCTGGCGATCAGTTCGGAATGGCGCGGCCGGTCGAGGATGCAGACCACGAGGTCGTTGACGTCGACCTTCTTCGCCTTCGCCAGGTCTCCGAGATTCTGCGCCACGCTCTTGTCGAGATCGACGATGCCTTCCGGCAGGCCGCCGCCGACCGCGATCTTGTCCATGTAGACGTCAGGCGCGTTCAGGAAGCCGCCATGTTCGGCCATGGCGAGGACAGCCAGAGAATTCGGCAAACCCTTCGCCGTGATGGTGGTGCCTTCCAGCGGATCCAGGGCGATGTCGATCTTCGGACCGCCGCCCAAGCCGACCTTCTCGCCGATGTAGAGCATCGGCGCCTCGTCGCGCTCGCCCTCGCCGATCACGACGGTACCTTCGATGGCCAGCGAGTTGAGCGTGGTACGCATCGCGTCGACGGCCGCCTGGTCAGCCGCCTTCTCATCGCCGCGGCCCATCAGCTTGGAGGCCGCAAGCGCGGCCGCCTCGGTCACCCGCACTGCCTCCAGCGCGAGGTTGCGGTCCATCTTGCCGGTATCGTCTGTCTTGTCGGCCATTGTTTCCTCCGCGGCGTCTCTTGTCGCCCTCTAGAAAGCCTCGATCCTGATCACGCAAGGCTCCTCGGCAACGGCGCCGAGCTTGCCGATGCGCGCCAGGGCGCGCCGCATCGCAGCCTCCTCGGTTTCGTGGGTGGTCAGCACCACCGGTACTTCGCCCGACTCCGAACGTCCGCGCTGCAGCATCGATTCGAGCGAGATTCGCTCCTTGGCCAACGCACCGGACACGGCGGCGATCACGCCCGGCCGGTCCTGCACCATCAGGCGCATGTAATAGGCGCCGACATGACGATCCATCGGCGAGGCCTTCTTGCTCGCGAGCTTTTCGGCCGGCACCACGAAGGCCGGCATATGCCGCCCCCGCGCCACGTCGACAAGGTCGGCGACGACGGCCGAGGCGGTCGGCCCCTGCCCCGCGCCACGCCCCTGGAACATCGTCGTGCCAACGAAGTCGCCTTCGACGACCACGGCATTGAACACGCCCTCGATGTGGGCGATCGGCGTGTCGAGCGGCACCATGCACGGATGAACGCGTTGCTCGATGCCGTGGCGCGTCTCCCGCGCCAGGCCCAGCAGCTTGATGCGATAGCCGAGTTCCTGGGCGAACTGGATGTCCATCGAGGTGACGCGGCGGATGCCCTCGACATGCACGCCGGCGAAATCCACCCGTGCGCCGAAAGCCGCCCCGGTCAGCACCGCAAGCTTGTGGGCGGCGTCGATGCCGTCGACGTCGAAAGTCGGATCAGCCTCCGCATATCCCGCGGCCTGCGCCTCGGCCAGCACGACGTTGAAGTCGCGGCCGGTCTCGCGCATGGTCGTCAGGATGTAATTGCAGGTGCCGTTGAGGATTCCGTAGAGCCGCTTCACGCGGTTGCCGACCAGCCCCTCGCGCAGCGCCTTGATGATCGGGATGCCACCGGCCACCGCCGCCTCGAAGGCGAGGATCGCCTGCTTCTTCTCGGCCGCGGCGGCGAGCTCCGCGCCGTGCAGCGCCAGCAGCGCCTTGTTGGCGGTGACGACATGCTTGCCCGACGCCAGCGCCTTCTGCACCAGCCGGCGAGCCACGCCGCCGGAGCCGCCGATCAGCTCGACGACGACGTCGATGTCCGGGGCGGTCGCGAGCGCCATCGGATCCTTCTCCCAGCGCAGGCCGGAGAGATCGATGTCACGCTTTTTCGCCTTGCTGCGGGCACTGACGGCAACGATCTTGAGCGGTCGTCCGCCACGCACCGAGAGAAGCCGGCCGTGTTCGGCCAGCAGCTTCACCACGCCGGCGCCCACGGTGCCGAGCCCGGCGATGCCGATCCTGAGAGGAGATTTCATGAGGCGCCTGATACGACAGGATGGGGTCAGGCGCGAGCCTTGATCGGTGTGATGTTGTCCCCAACGCCGCGCAGGTAGAGGTCGATGGAGCGACCGGGGTCGGCCAGAACCTGCCGGATGTTGCGAACGGCCTGGCGGATACGGTGCTTGTTCTCCACGAGCGCGATCCGCACGTGGGCATCGCCATGCTCGCCGAAGCCGACGCCGGGCGACAATGCCACGTTGGCCTGGGTCAGCAGCAGCTTGGAAAAGGCCAGCGAACCCAGCTCGGCGAAATCCTTGGGCAGCGGCGCCCAGGCGAACATGCTGGCCGACGGAGACGGCAGGTCCCAGCCTGCAGCCTTCAGTCCGTCGATCAGCACGTCGCGGCGTTCCTTGTAGGTATTGCGCGCCTCGGCGATGCAGTCCTGCGGGCCGTTCAGCGCCGCCGTCGCCGCCACCTGGATCGGCGTGAAGGCGCCGTAGTCGAGGTAGGACTTGATGCGGGTCAGCGCCTGGATGAGCGTCTTGTTGCCCGCCGCGAACCCCATGCGCCAGCCGGCCATCGAGTAGGTCTTGCTCATCGACGTGAACTCGATGGCGATGTCGCGCGCGCCCGGCACCTGCAGCACCGACGGCGGCGGCACACCGTCGAAGTAGATCTCGGCATAGGCGAGGTCGGACAGGATCCAGATGCCCTGGCGTCTGCAGAAGTCGACGACCGCCGCATAGAAGTCGAGATCGACGACCTGGGCCGTCGGGTTCGACGGATAGTTCAGCACCAGCGCCAGCGGCTTCGGCACGGCGTGCCGCACCGCCCGCTCGAGCGCCGGCAGGAACTCTTCGATTGAGGTCGAGCCCGGCACCGGAATGTGGCGCACCGAGCCACCGGCGATGATGAAACCGTAGGGATGGATCGGGTAGCTGGGATTGGGCACCAGCACCGTGTCGCCCGGCGAGGTGATCGCCTGGGCGAGGTTGGCCAGTCCCTCCTTGGAGCCGAGCGTGACGATGACCTCGCTCTCCGGGTCGAGTTCGACGCCGAAGCGGCGCGCATAATAGGCGGCCTGCGCTTTGCGGAGGCCCGGGATGCCGCGTGACGTGGAATAACCGTGGGCGCGCGGGTTGGCCGCCGCCTCGGCAAGCTTGGCCACGATATGCGGCGCGGTCGGCAGGTCGGGGTTGCCCATGCCGAGGTCGATGACGTCCTGCCCGGCGGCGCGGGCACGCGCCTTCATGGCGTTCACCTCGGCGAACACATAGGGCGGCAGGCGCTTCAGGCGGTGGAATTCAGAGTCGTCCATGTCGTTCTTCCTTCAGCGTCCAGAAGTCGATGGAGACTTCGACACGCCGGTTGGCGGCAGTGCCGCGGGCAGTATTGGTCTGGTAGATCGGCTCGTGGTCGGAAGCTGCTTCGGCGACCATCTGGCTGGTCGGCACGCCAAGCCGGCGCAATTCCTGGGCGACCCCCAGCGCACGACGGCGCGACACATCCAGGTTATCGCGGTCCTGCGCGGCGTGCGCCACGATGCGGACCATGCCGCCATTGTCGCGCTGGATCTCGGCCACGCGCGCAAGCACCGCCGAGTCCGCACCGTCCAGACCGGTCGAAGACGGTCCGAACTGGATCACGGCGACCTGCAGCGAACCGTCGAATGGCGGGGATTTCAGGGCAGCGAAGGGCACCTCGCCCGACTGGGCCCGGGCGATGTCGGCCTTGACGATATCGGCCCTTACGGGCGCCGGCTCGGCACAGGCATCGTCAGCAGGCCGCAGCACCGCGACCGTCAAAGGCGCAAGCGTCATGACAGAGCCGAAATCGACGCCCGGCAGCCCCCAGCCCGGCTGCGGTGCGAAGGCCTTGTTGGGATCCGTCGCCGGCGCCGCAGGCTGCGGAGCCGACGGTGGCGGCACGGACTCGGGGTTCGCCGGCGGCGCCCCGGTCGTCACCGAACCCGCCGGCGCCCCGGGTGGCGTCCAGCCGGACGGCGGGGAGAATGCCCTGTTCGGATCGCCCGACGGCACGGGTGCCGCCGGCACCGGGACGGGCGCCGGAGCCGATGCGGGATCCGGAGCCGCCGACGGCGGCGCCATGGGGGCCGTGGTCACGGGTGCCGGGGGCGACACCGGAGCCGACACCGGTGCCTGATCCGAGGTGATCGTTCCGGCACCCATTGGCGGCGCCCCAACGGGGGCTGCCGAGGGACCCGAGCCTTCCGGCTTCTCCCGTGCCTTCTCTTCCTTTTCGGCGGCGTCCCGTTCGAGGCGCGCTTCACGGTCCTTGCGGTCGCGTTCCGCCTGGTCCTTCTCGATAGCGTCCCGCTGCGCCTTCTGGCCGCCCTTGGGGGGAATGATGGAGCCGATTGCCGGCGCGGCGCGGTCGTCAGTGCCGACGACGCCGGCATCGTATTGCGGATTGACGGGGCCCGGCGGAAGGCTGGCGGATGGCTGGACGCCCTTCTCCACACCGGGGCGCGGCGGCGGGCCAATGGGCGTTGAGCCGCCGATCCAGTCACATCCAGCCACGAGGGTGAGCGCAGACACGCCGAGCAGGCCGAGCCAGCGGCCGCCGCCATTCGTGTCGTGGTGTCGCTGCATCGTCATCACCCGCTGTGTACGCTTGGAGTCCTGTATCCCGCCTGTTTAACGCAGACCGGGAGGAAATTTGACCCGTCAGTTGTCGCAGCCTACCTATGAAAGGCAAGTGGCGGCCCGGGTTGTCACTGGCTATGCTACCGAGGCGTTGATTTTACCGCAAGAAACGCCACAAAGGCAATGATTCGGAAGGGGAAACGCATGTCCGATAGTCCCGCCCCCGCAGCCCTTGGTGGCCTCTCGCCGGAGGAGTCCGAGAAGCTCCAGGAGGCCTTCAAGGACATCGCGACGCGCAGCCAGAAGCTGCTCCAGGACTTTTCCCATCGCTATCAGGCCGACGGTCAGCAGCCGGCCGACCCGCTTCACCTCACCCAGACCTTCATGGACTTCACGGCCAAGATGCTGGCCGACCCGAACCGGCTGGTGCAGGCCCAGGTCGAACTGTGGCAGCAATACATGAAGCTGTGGCAGGTCACGGCCCAGCGCATGATGGGCCAGACCGTCGAGCCGGTGGCCGAGCCGGCCCGCGGCGACAAGCGTTTCAACGACCCCGCCTGGAAGGACGAGGTCGTCTTCGACTACCTGAAGCAATCCTATCTGCTCACGGCGCGCTGGCTGCAGGGCACGATCAAGCAGGTCGAGGGGGTCGACGACAAGACCGCACGGAAGGTCGACTTTTACACGCGCCAGTTCATCGATGCCGTCTCGCCGTCGAATTTCGCGCTGACCAACCCCCAGGTCGTCAAGGCCACCGTCGAATCGAAGGGCGAGAACCTGCTGAAGGGTCTCCAGAACCTGCTGGCCGACCTCGAGCGCGGCAAGGGCCAGCTCGCCATCCGCCAGACCGACATGGACGCCTTCAAAGTCGGCGAGAACATCGCCACGACGCCGGGCAAGGTCGTCTACCAGAACGACATCATGCAGCTGATCCAGTACGCCCCCGCGACGGAGGAGGTTCACGAGGTCCCGCTGCTGATCGTGCCGCCCTGGATCAACAAGTTCTACATCCTCGACCTCAAGCCCGAAAACTCGTTCATCAAGTGGGCGACCGAGCAGGGCTACACGGTCTTCGTGATCTCGTGGGTCAATCCCAACGAGCAGCTCGCGAAGATGGTGTTCGAGGACTACATGAAACTCGGACCTCTGTCGGCGCTGGATGCCATCGAGAAGGCGACGGGGCAGCGCAAGGCCTCGGCGATCGGCTACTGCATCGGCGGCACGCTGATGGCCGCGACTCTGGCCTACATGGCCGCGCGCAACGACGACCGCATCGTGGCCTGCACCTTCTTCACCGCGCAGGTCGACTTCAGCGAGCCGGGCGAACTCGGCGTCTTCATCGACGAGGATCAGCTGGCCAGCGTCGAGGAGATGATGGGCAAGAAGGGCTATCTCGAAGGCAGCGAGATGGCGACGACCTTCAACATGCTGCGCGCCAACGACCTGATCTGGTCGTTCGTCGTGAACAACTACCTGATGGGCAAGGATCCCTTCCCCTTCGATCTGCTGTACTGGAACGCCGACGCCACGCGCATGCCGGCGGCCATGCACAGCTACTACCTGCGCAACATGTACCAGAAGAACCTGCTCAGCCAGCCGGGCGGCATCGTTCTCGACAATGTGCCGATCGACCTGCGCAACATCCGGATTCCCGTCTACATCCAGGCCGGCAAGGAAGACCATATCGCGCCGGTCCGTTCGGTCTACAAGGCGACGCAGCTGTTCAGCGGACCGGTTCGCTTCATGCTCGCGGGCTCCGGCCATATCGCCGGCGTCGTCAATCCGCCGCGCAACAAGAAATATCAGCACTGGCTGAACGAGACGACCAAGAACCCGCCGACGCTCGCCGAATGGCAGGCCGGCGCCAAGGAGTTTCCCGGCTCGTGGTGGAACGACTGGAACAAGTGGCTCTCGGCCCTGTCCGGCCCGAAGGTTCCGGCCCGCGTGCCCGGCACGGCCGGCCTGCCCGCGATCGAGGACGCGCCCGGCAGCTACGTGAAGGTGCGGTCGGGGACTTAACCGTCCTGCGCCGGCTCCGGAAAGCCCATCCGCTTGCCGATCAGCAGGGCTTCCATCGTCGCGATTCCGGTTTCGTAGTCGCCCTCGTCGCAATCGATGCGAGCGCCGATGCGGGTCATGTTGCGGGCCCCGTCGGTCACGCCTTCGCCGCGGCTCTGGCCGTAGTAGTCGAAGTATTTGATCAACTGCTCGCAGCGGGCCTTGCCGGGGAGTTCCTCGGCAATGGCGACCGGTGTCGTGAGCACGGCCGCAGAGACGGCGACGGCGATCGATCGCAGGACGAGTTCATGCATGCGGCTCAAACGCCGGCAGGCCCGTCGAGTTGCCGGGCGCGCGCTCGTGCCGCGCGCCCTACTCTGCCGCTTTCGGGCGATCGGCCACGTATCGCTGGCCGAGCCGCACATAGGCGGCGGCCGAGCGCCGGAAGGACTCGATATCCTTCTCGTTGATGTCCCGCATCTTTACCGCGGGATTGCCGGCCCACAGCTCGCCCTTGCGCACGATCTTGCGCGGCGTCACCACCGCGCCGGCCGCGACCATGGCGCCGGTCTCCACCACCGCCTCGTCGAGCACGGTCGAGTGCATGCCGATGAAGGCATCGTCCTGCACCTCGCAGGCATGCAGCAGCGCCAGGTGTCCGACCGTGACGTTGCGGCCCACCACCGTGCCGACGCCGCGGGCGGCAATGTGGATCACCGTCCCGTCCTGGATGTTGGAGTTCTCGCCGATCCTGATGCCCGGCCCGTCGCCGCGCAGGACGGCACCGAACCAGATGCTGCAGTTCGCGGCGATCTCGACCTCGCCGATCAGCGTGGCGTTGGGCGCCACGAAGGCCGTGCTGTGGACCTGCGGCACGAAGCCGTTGAAGGGCACGATGAGACCGGACATCGGATCGCAACTCCACGAGACTGAGGCCACAAAAACGAAGGGCGCCCTGAGGCGCCCTTCGAAGATACCGGAAGTCGCTGTTTAGCGCTTCGAGAACTGGAAGCGGCGACGCGCACCGGCGCGGCCGTACTTCTTGCGCTCGACGACGCGGCTGTCGCGGGTGAGGAAGCCATTGGTCTTCATCGCGCCGCGCAGGCCGGGCTCGAACTTCGAGAGCGCCTGGGCGATACCGTGACGGACCGCGCCCGCCTGGCCGGACAGGCCGCCGCCCGAGACGGTGGCGATCACGTCGAACTGGCCGTTGCGCTGCGACACGTCGAACGGCTGCTGGATCATCATGCGCTGGGTCGGACGGGCGAAGTAGATCGTCTGGTCGCGGCCGTTGACGATGATCTTGCCGGTGCCGAGCTTGACCCAGACGCGGGCAACCGCGTTCTTGCGGCGGCCGGTGGCGTAGGCACGGCCCTGCGCGTCGATTTCCTTCTCGCGCGGAGCGCCGGCAATCTGGGCGCCGGCAGTCGGAGCCTTCTTCAGTTCGGCAAACGACGAAAGTTCGGTAGCCATGTTAGCCGATCCTCGAGTTCTTGCGGTTCATAGCGGCGATGTCGAGCTTCTCGGGCTGCTGGGCCTCCTGCTCGTGGTTCGGTCCGGCATAGACGCGCAGGTTCTTCATCTGCGCCCGGCCGAGCGGGCCGCGGGTGATCATGCGCTCGACGGCCTTGATCAGAACGCGCTCCGGGAAGCGGCCTTCGAGGCGCTTGCCCAAGGTCTCGCCCTTGATGCCGCCGGGATGGCCGGTGTGCCAGTAGAAGACCTCGCGCTCGGCCTTGCGGCCCGTCAGGCGCACCTTCTCGGCGTTGATCACGACGATGTTGTCGCCGCAATCGATGTGCGGGGTGAAGGTCGGCTTGTGCTTGCCGCGCAGGCGCATGGCGATGATCGAGGCGAGCCGGCCGAGAACGAGGCCTTCGGCGTCGATCAGAAACCACTTCTTCTGCACTTCGGCAGTCTTGATACTGGCAGTCTGGTGGGTGAGGGCTTGCATGGGTCTTTCTTCCGATGAGCGCGCGCTTATGGAGAGAGAGAGGAGCCTTGTCAAATCGCCAGAAAAATGCGCGTTCTTTCAAGGACTTAAGATCGCGGTATCATATTACCTTCGATCTAAGCCTTGGGCGGTATGGCATATGTCACCGTGGCATGCGCCACCGGCTCCGCCTTGCCGTCGCTCCAGATCGTGAAGTCGCCGACCGCCAGCGTCTTGCCGAGCTTGAGCAAGCGTCCCTCCCCGATCAGGTCGGCGGGCTCGGGCTTGCGCATGAAGTTGATGTTGAGATTGGTCGTGACCGCGAGCGCCACCGGCCCGAGCTGGCCCAGGATCAGCAGGTAGAAGCCGCAGTCGACCAGCCACATCAGGGTGGGCCCCGAGATCGTCCCGCCCGGCCGCAGATGCCGTTCGTGCGTCGGCAGGCGCAGGCGGATGGTCCTTTCGTCGAGATGCTCGATGGCGAGGCCGAGATGGGCCGCCTGCGGGAAGTGCTCGTTGAGGAAAGCCAGCAGCTCGGCCGGCGACATCACCGGCATGACGCACCTGCCCTCTTCCCGTAGACTGCCGCCATGACCGTCGCCTCCAACGAACCCGTCCTGCTGCGCCGCGACGAGGGCCGCGTCGCCTTCCTCACGCTCAACCGCCCGCACGCCATGAACGCCCTCTCCGGCGACCTTATAGACGCACTGCAGTCGGAACTCGACAGGCTGGCCGGCGACACCGGCATCCGCTGCGTGGTCATCGAGGCGAGTGGCGACCGTGCCTTCTCGACCGGCCATGACCTGCGCGAGGTCGCTGCCACCCGCGACTATGCCGTCCATCACGACCTGATGACACGCTGCTCGGCGATGATGATGTCGATCGGCCGCCTGCCCCAGCCGGTGATCGCCAAGGTGAAGGCGGTCGCGACCGCAGCCGGTTGCCAGCTCGTCGCCGCCTGCGACCTCGCGGTCGCCTCGAGCACGGCGACCTTCGCGACCTCCGGCATCATCAACGGCCTGTTCTGCGGCACCCCCTCGGTTGCGGTCGGCCGCACCATCGGGCCCAAGCGAGCGCTGGACATGCTGCTCACCGGACAGTTCGTCGACGCCGCCACCGCGCTGCGCGACGGCCTGGTGAGCCGAGTCGTGCCGCCCGCCGACCTCGACCGCGAGACCAAGGCGCTGGCCGACCATATCGCCGCCCAGCCGCCGCAGCAGATCGCCTCCGGCAAGGCAATGTTCCGAAGGCACATGGAGATGACCGTCGAGCAGGCCTACGCCTACGCGACTGACTTCATGGCCGGCGCACTCCAGCGCGAGGATCCGCAGGCCGGCATCGACGCCTTCGTCGGCAAGAAGCCGAAGCCGGAGTGGAAGGGAAAGTAGCCAGCCGAGTTGACGACCCGAGACGCCGGACCATTAACTCCCGCTGAGAAAAAGAACTCAGCGGGAGGATAAACAATGCGACTCATGAAATTGTCACGGCGTGCGGCCGTGGCGTCGGCAATCGCGAGCGTTGCGACCTCGGCGGTTCCGGCAGCCGCGCAGGACTTTCAGCCGGGCAAGCCCATCGTCATCGTCGCGCCGTTCGGACCAGGCACGACCAACGACATCATCGCCCGCCTGCTCGCCCAGGACATGACGGCCACCTTGGGGCAGAGCGTCATCGTCGAAAACCGGCCCGGGGCCACCGGCAACATCGGCGCCGACTATGTCGCGAAGTCGCGGCCCGACGGCCACACCGTGGTGATCGCCTCGCTGAGCAACATCCTCAACCAGGCCACGGGCAACACCACCGCCAACCTGCTCACCGACTTCACTCCCGTCAGCTTCACGGGCGGCGTCCTCTATTCGATGTTCGTGCCCAACGAGCTCCCGGTGAAGAACGTCGCGGAGCTCGTGGAACTCGCCCGCCGTCAACCGGGCAAGGTCAATTTCTCGGGCTTCGTCGGCGGCGTGCCACAGTTCCTGGGCGAGATGCTCAATCGCGCTGCGAAGATCGACATGGTGATGGTGCCCTACAAGAGCACGACCGACGCGCTAAGCGACCTCCTCACCAACCGAATCCAGGTCTGGTTCACCCCGGTCGCCTCGGGCGTCCCGGTCCACAACGCCAGGCAGGCGCGCCTGCTGGCCGTCACGGGCGAGAAGCGGGCCGCCGTGTTTCCCGACACCCCGACCTTCAAGGAGCTGGGCTACCCCGACATCGTGGCCGACGTCTCCTTCTATATGATGGCGCCGAAGGGTACGCCGCAGCCGGTCGTCGAGAAGCTCTACCGCGCCGTCGACAAGGCGCTGGACAGTCCCAAGCTCAAGGAGTCGTTCAAGGTTCAGGGCATCGAGGACAGGCGCGGCGGTCCCGCCGAGTTGGGCGCCTATCTCGCCAAAGAGCTTCAGCGCTGGAGCGAGATCGTCAAGCTTTCGACTCCGGCGAAATAGCCCGTCCAGGAATCAGAAGAGCGCGCCCTGCAGCGCGCTCTTCTCGTATTTGGCCAGCGAGGCCGAGAACTACTGACGCCAGTCGGTGCCCTTGCCCTCGATCTGGCGCAGGGCCGCCTTCCAGTAGGTCATGCCGTATTCCGGATTGGCGCGCTGCTGCCTGGCACGCTCGCCATACTGGCGGATCACGTCCTCCTCGATCGGCGCCGGCTCCTCGTCCAGGCTTCGGGCGATCACCTCGACCTCGCAGGCTCGCTCCAGCATGTACATGCGCCGCAGCGCGCCGGGAATCGTCGTGCCCACCGTCAGCAGGCCGTGATTGCGCAGCACCACGGAGTTGCCGTGCTGGCAGGACACGCCGAGCGCATCGCACTCCTCTTGCGAGGTCGGCATTCCGTACTCGTGATAGACGAGATCGTCATAGACCGAGAGTGCATCCTGGCTGATCGGGCGGATGCCCTTCTTCAGGACCGAGACGCCGGTGCCGGCGCGGGTGTGCGTATGCATCACGCAGTTTGCATCGGGCCGTGCCTTGTAGACGCCCGAATGGATGGTGAAGCCGGCGGCGTTGAACTTGCCGTCCTTGGCGTAGACGTTGCCGTCGATGTCCATCTTCACGAGGCTCGAGGCGGTGATCTCGTCGAACAGGTCGCCGTAATTGTTGATCAGGAAGCACTTCGGCTCGCCCGGGATGCGCACCGTCATGTGCGTGTCGATCGTGTCGGTCCAGCCGAAGTGGTCGGTGATCCGGTAAAGCGCCGCCAGATCGCAACGCGCCTGCCATTCGGCCTCGGTCATTTCGAGCCTGTCGGACTGCACCACCGTATCCATCTCGCGCTCCTGCTTGTGTGTCGGCCGCCGCCGCAGGCGCCATCGTAACGCAACTCGGGCGGGCAGGCGATGCACTCTCGCCCGTGCGGCATGCAATGCCGCCCTGCGAACCGTCGGCACAGTATTTGCGTCTCCCCTGCCGAACAGGCGGTAGCGGAGGGCGTTCGTGGCGACCAACCCATTTCATCTCGCGTGGTTCTTGCAGGGCTCCAGTGTGCAGGCCTGGGGGGAGCCCTGGACCGGCCATATCGGGACGACATGGGAGCAGCCCGAACTGTTCCTCGACATGGCCCGCAGCCTGGAGCGGGCCTGCTTCGACTACATCCTGCTCGAAGACTCGTCCTACGTAGGCGAGAGTTTCGGCGGCTCGACCGAGATCTACCTGAAGAAGGCCATCGCGGTGCCGCGTCAGGATCCATCGGTCGTCGCCGCCCTGATGACCCAGGTGACCTCGCGGATCGGCATCGTCCCGACCTTCGGCACCTATGCCTACCACCCCTATCTTCTGGCCCGTCTCATGGCGACCCTCGACCAGGTGTCGGCCGGCCGCGCCGGCTGGAACGCGGTCACCGGCAGTTCCGACTTCGCGGCGATGAACTTCGGCATGCCGGGCATGCCCGAGCACGACCTGCGGTACGACATGGCCGACGAGTACATGGAGGTGGTGCGCGGCCTGTGGGGCTCGTGGGAGCCCGGCGCCATGATCGCCGACCGCAAGAGCGGCAACCTGATCGACCACACCAAGGTTCACGGCGTGAACTACGAGGGCAAGTACTTCAAGACGCGCGGACCGCTCAACTCCGGCCCCAGCCCGCAGGGCCGGCCGGTGATCGCCCAGGCCGGCGGCTCGCCGCGCGGTCGACGCTTTGCCGCGGCGCACGCCGACACGATCGTCGTCAATGCCAAGGGCATCGACGCGATGCGCGCCTACCGCGACGACGTGCACAAACACATGATTGCGCAAGGCCGCAAGCCGAGCGACTGCAAGGTGCTCTACCTGATCAACCCGATCCTCGGCGAGACCATGGAAGAGGCGCTGGATCGCAAGAAGAAGCGCGAGTGCATGGCGCAGGCCAACATCCAGGAACGCCTCGCCCACTTCGGCAAGGTCACCAACATCGACTTCGGCAAGTTCGACCTCGACAAGCCACTACCCGACGACGTGACCACCAACGGTCACCAGCTCAACCTCGAACAGTTCCGGACCCTGGCCGCCGGCCGCTCGATCCGCCAGACGATGGCCTCGTTCAACGCCGTCGACCTGTCGATCGACCTCTGCGGCACCTGCGATTCGGTGGCCGCGCGCATGGGCGAGGTCATGCAGGAGGTCGGCGGCGACGGCTTCCTCTTCTCCATGCCCAACGTCAATCGCCGGACCCTGGCGGAGATCGAGGACGGGCTTGTCCCGGCCCTCCAGGACCGCGGGCTAGTGCGCAAGGCCTACGAGCACAAGCAGTTCAGGGAAAATCTCCTCGCTTACTGATCCAGGCAACGGAAGGACGACATCCATGAGCAAGAAGACCATCGGCAGGCGCAGCACGCTGGGACTCCTGGGAGCGGGCCTCGTGGCGGCGCCCTTCATCCGGCCGAGCTTCGGTCAGGCCGCCTGGCCAGAACAGACGACGGTACCCGACATCCTCAAAGGCAGCGGCGAGGTGCGCATCGCGACCTTCGGCGGCCTGATGCAGGAGGTCCAGCAGAAGGCCTATTTCGAGCCCTTCGAAAAGATCACAGGCATCAAGGTCCGCGCCTTCCCGGGCTCCGACGCGACCAAGGTCAAGGCCATGGTGGACACGGGCAACGTCGAGTGGGACATGGCGCAGCTCAGCCGCGGCTCCATCATGAACCTCCAGAAGCGTGGCGACTATTTCGAGAAGATCGACTACGACATCGTCGATCCCGGCGTGGAGGCGCAGTACCGCTTCGAGTACGGCCTTGAGATGCTGGTCTGGGCCCAGGTCCTCGCCTACCGCACCGACGCCTTCAAGGGCGCCGTCCCGTCGGGCTGGGCCGACTTCTGGGACACGAAGAAGTTTCCCGGCGACCGGGCCATGTTCGGCACCAACAGCGGCGGCTGGCCCGAGATGGAGTTTGCGCTGATGGCGGCCGGCGTGCCGGCCGACAAGCTCTACCCGCTCGATATCGACAAGGCGCTCGCGAGCTACAGCAAGATCAAGAAGGACGTCTTCAAGTGGTGGGACACCGGCGCGGTGCCCATCCAGCTCCTCACGGATCGCGAAGTCACGATGACTACTGTCTGGAATGGCCGAATGGCGGCACTTCAGGCCGCCGGCGTGCCCGCGACGGTCAGCTGGAATCAGGGTCTGCTGAAGCGCGACGCCTGGGGTATTCCGAAGGGCGCGAAGAACAAGGTCAACGCGATGAAGTTCGTGGCCTACTCGACCATGGCCATCCCGCAGGCCCGGGTCTGCCTCGGCATTCCATACGGGTCGGTGAATGCCAAGTCGAACGAGTACATCCCGGCGGAGCGCCTGGCCGTCCTGCCCAGCGCCCCGGACATCAAGAAGCAGCTCGTCAACTACAACTACGATTGGTGGATCGACAATCGCGAGACGGTCATTCCGAAGTTCAACAAGTGGCTATTGAGCTGAAGCCATGACAGGCGGTGCTACGAAGGGCGTTCCCGGCAGCGGGGCGTCCGTTACCCTCTCCAACCTGGAGAAGACCTACGACCGCGCCAGCGCCGCCGCCAAGGCCGTCGATGGCGTGTCGCTCGACATACGCTCGGGCGAGTTCCTGACCATGCTGGGTCCCAGCGGTTCGGGCAAGACGACGACCCTGATGATGATCGCGGGCTTCGAGACGCCTACCGCGGGCGACATCGCGATCGACGGCAGGTCGGTCGTCGCCATGCCGCCCTACCGGCGCAACATCGGCATGGTGTTCCAGAACTATGCGCTGTTCCCTCACCTCACCGTCGAGGAGAATGTCGCCTTCCCCCTGAAGCAGCGCGGCATCCCCAAGGCGGAGCGCGCGAAGCTGGTGGCCGAGGCACTGGAACTCGTCCATCTGCCGGGCTACGGCGCGCGCTATCCGCGCCAGCTCTCCGGCGGCCAGCAGCAGCGCGTCGCCGTGGCGCGGGCCGTCGTTTTCAAGCCCCGCCTGCTGCTGATGGACGAACCGCTGGGCGCGCTCGACAAGCAGTTGCGCGAAAACCTGCAGCTCGAGATGCGGCGGCTCCATGCCGATCTCGGCATCACCTTCATCTATGTGACGCACGACCAGGAAGAAGCGCTCACCATGTCCGACCGCATCGCCGTCATGAACGACGGCAAGGTGGCGCAGGTCGGCAGTCCCGAGGATCTCTACGACAGGCCCGACAATCGCTTCGTCGCGGGCTTCATCGGCGAGTCCAATTTCATGCCGGCTATCGTGCGCGGCCTGGAAGACAACATGGTGGTCGCCGAGTGCCAGGGAACCGTGATCCGTGCCCTCTGCCCCAACCGGCCGACAAGCGGCGAAAAGGTGACCCTCACCACGCGGCCCGAGCGCCTGCGCTTCGCCGACGGCGCCTGGGCTGGCACGGAAGCGACACATAACCGATTGAGCGTCACGGTCACCGAAGCGGTCTTCGCGGGCGAGCGCTGCCGCTACATGCTTCAAGCCGGTGACGGCACGTCGATCGTGCTCAAGGAGCCGTCCAGCGCCACCGTTCGCCGCCGCGCCGTCGGCGAACGTGCAGAGATCGCCTGGTCCGTCGCGGACACGATTCTTGTCTGAAGTCGTTCAACCCGCATCCCTTGCCCTCGCTGTCACCCGGCCGAAGACGGCGCCTTTGAACTGGCGCAAGGCGGTGCCGCTGCTGCTCGCGGCGCCACTCCTGATCTACATGCTCGTCTTCTACGCGCTGCCAGTGGTGGCGATGCTGTTGCGCAGCGTGAACGACCCCACCTGGACGCTCTCGCACTATGCCACCCTGATTGACGACGTCGTATTCCAGAAGACGTTCTGGATCACGATCAACACCTCCGTGACGGTCACCCTGGGGTGCCTGATCCTGGGCTATCCGGTGGCCATGGGGCTGGTGCGCGCCAGGTCGATGGCACCCTTCATACTGGTCGTGATCCTGCTGCCCTTCTGGACCAGCGTCCTGGTCCGCAGCTACGCCTGGATGGTGCTGCTGGGCCGCCACGGGCTGGTCAACGAGGCCTTGCTCGCGCTCGGCATGATCGAGCGGCCGATCCGCATCCTGAACACGCCGCTCGCGACCCAGATCGCGATGATCCACATTCTACTGCCCTACATGATCCTGCCCATCGCCAATGCGCTGCGGCAGATCGATCCCTCGCTGATCCGGGCAGCTTCCGGCCTCGGCTCCACCCCGTTCATGACCTTCCGGCAGGTCATCCTTCCGCTCTCTATGTCGGGGGTGGCGGCGGGTACTCTTCTCACCTTCGTGCTCGCTCTTGGCTTCTACATAACCCCGGCCATGGTCGGCGGGCCGCGCGACATAACGCTGTCCATGCTGATCGCCCAGCAGGTCGAGCAGCTCAACTGGGCCTACGCCGCGACCCTTTCGGCGGTCCTGCTGGCGACGGCGCTCGCCATCCTGGCCGTGGCCCGCAAGCTCCCCGGAGTCGGCAATGCCTTCAGGACGAGCATGCGATGAAGCTGGCCCAGATCCTTCCCGCGAGCGTCGTCGGCCTGATCCTCTTCTTCCTGGCCTTCCCCATCGTCGTCGTGGCGGTCGTCTCCTTCTCCTCGGCGACCTATCTCACTTTCCCGCCGCCCGCCTTCGGCCTGCGCTGGTACGAGGCCTATTTCAGCAATCCCGACTGGCTGAAGCCGACCTGGGTCAGCATCTGGGTAGCCTGCGCCGTGGTCGTGCTGGCGACCTTCCTCGGCACACTGGCGGCGCTTGGCATTGCACGCCTGCCCAGAGGCCTGCGCGTCGTGGCCGCCGGCCTGATCCTCTCGCCGCTGATCGTGCCCGGTATCGTCGTGGCGATCGGCATCTACTATGCCTATTCGCGCTACGGTCTGGTGGGCACACCGATCGCAATGGTTCTGGCGCACACCTGCCTCGCGGTTCCCTTCGTCGTCACCAGCGTCACGGCGAGCCTCTCGGGCATCGACCCGCGACTGGAACAGGCCGCGCTCAGCCTCGGCGCAACGCCCGGCGCCACCTTCTTCCAGGTGACCCTGCCGCTGATCCAGCCCGGCGTGCTCGTGGGTGCGCTGTTCGCGTTCATCACCTCGTTCGACGAGCTGATCGTGGCACTCTTCATCTCGGGAACCGGCGCGGTCACCCTGCCTCGCCGCATGTGGGACGACCTGCGCTTCCAGATCGATCCGACGATTGCCGCCGTCTCCACCCTCACGATCATCCTGACGGCCGCGCTGATGGGCGCCGCGCATCTGCTGCGCAGGCGCGCGGAACGGAACCGGATGGCTACTTCTTCTGCAGCGCCTTGACCGCCGCCATCGTGTTCTCGACATGCTTGTCGGGATTGCGATCCGAGAAAGCGTAGAAGATCTTGCCGTCGGGCGAGATGACGTACGAAATGCGATCGGCGATGCCGACGCTGCCCACACGGATCAGCGCCGAGTCGTAGGCCCTGATGACCTTGAGATCGGGATCGGCTGCAACCGGGAACTTGCCGGAGCAGGCCTGCGTCGAAAACTTGTGCAGCGTGCCGATATCGTCGGCCGACATGCCGATCAGTGTCGCGCCCAATGCCTTGAACTGCTCCGCGGCCTCGGCGAACTCATGCGCCTCGGCGGTGCAGCCGGTCGTGAAGGCCTTCGGGAAGAAGTAGAGCACCACGGGGCCCCTCTTCAGCGCCTCGGCCAGCGAGAAGGTATAGTCCTTGCCATCGAGTGCAGCCGGCGCCGTGAAGTCCGGCGCCGCGTCGCCGGGCTTCAGGGCCGCCCAGACCGGTGTTGCCACGATACAGGCGAGCGCCAGAGCCGTTGCCGCAATCCGCTTCATGATCCCCTCCGCCAGCTTTCCGGGAGACCTTAACCCACGATGCGGCCGCCTGAGGTCACGTCGGAGTGAGGTCGATCCTCAGTCGGCGTGCAGTCCCTTCATGTAGGTCGAGGGCACCACCGTCTTCACGGACTGAGCACGCTTGGCCAGCCAGTAGGACTGTGCCGCCGGCACGGACGCGAACTTCGGGTCGACGCCCAGCTTCTGCGCGGCGTCCATCGGCCAGTTCGGATTGTAGAGAAGCTCGCGCGCCAGGGCGATCAGGTCGGCGCGGCCCTCCTGCAGGATCTTCTCGGCCTGGTCGGCGTGCACGATCAGGCCGACCGCCATGCTGAGGATGTCGGCATCGTTCTTCAGCCGGTCCGCATAGGGCACCTGGTAGCCGTAGGTCACCGGTCCCGCGCTCACCACGGGCGAGCCGCGCATGCCGCCCGAGCTGCAGTCGATCACGTCGACGCCCTTGGGCTTCAGGATCTTCGCCAGCGCGACGCTCTGGTCCGGCCCCCAGCCGGAATCGTCCTCGACCGAGAGGCGCACGAACAACGGCTTCGAGGCCGGCCAGTGGGCGCGCACGCTCTCCACGACCTCGATGGCGAAGCGCATGCGGTTCAACTCGCTCCCGCCATACTGATCGTTGCGCACGTTGGAGAACGGCGAGAGGAACTGATGGATCAGGTAACCGTGCGCCATGTGGATATCGAGCACCTCGAATCCCGCCTCGTGCGCGCGCCGCGCCGCCTGGCCCCAGCGCTCGACCGCCTCGGGAATCTCCGCAAGCGTCAAGGCCCGCGGCGTCGGATCGGTGTCGGGTGAGTTGATGCCGCTCGAGGAGACGAGCTCCCACTGATCCCAGTCGTCGATCTCCGGCGTCTGCTTCAGCGGCGCGCCGCCTTCCCAGGGGCGGAACCGCCGCGCCTTGCGGCCGGAATGGCCGAGCTGGATGCCCGGCACGGAATTGTGCAGCCGGATGAAATCGACGCAGCGCTTCAGGCCGGGAATGAAGGCGTCGTCCCACAGGCCGAGGTCGCCGACCGTGCCGCAGCCGCGCCGCTCCACCTTGGTCGATTCCATGATGACGAGCCCGGCACCGCCGGCGGCATAACGGCCGGCATTCACCAGGTGCCAGTCGGTCGCAAACCCCTTCTCCGCCGCGTACTGGTGCATCGGCGCTACCACGACCCGATTCTTCAGGGTGACGTCGCGAATCGAAATCGGCTCGAACAGCATCGGACCGGCCATGTATAATCCCCCCCATGCAAGCCGCCTTCAGCGACCGTTACGACGATCTTTACCTGCGCAGGATCCTGCGCGACACCCGGACCATCGCCATGGTCGGCGCGTCGGCCAACTGGAATCGTCCCAGCTATTTCGCCATGAAATATCTGCTGGACCGGGGCTACAAGGTCATTCCGGTCAACCCCGCCGCCAAGGGCCAGGAAATTCTCGGCCAGACGGTCTACGGGTCGCTCGACGAACTGCCGATGAAGGTCGACATGGTCGACATCTTCCGCAACGCCGAGGCCGCCGGCCCGATCACCGACGAAGCCATCAAGCATGGCGCCAAGGTGGTCTGGATGCAGCTTGGCGTGGTGAACATGGAGGCGGCAGAGCGCGCCGAGAAGGCCGGCCTCAAGGTCGTTATGAACCGCTGTCCCAAGATCGAGCATTCCCGCCTCGCCGGCACCATCGAATGGCACGGCATCGCCAGCGGCGTCATCTCCTCGAGGAAGCGCAAGCTCTGAGGCTGGGGGCGCCCCCGGTAAGCAAAAAGCCGGCCTGAGGCCGGCATCTGAATGAGGGTGGGGAGGCCCACGGCACCGCCACACCAGGCCGCAGACCTCCCGCTCCCCCTCATGATCGCGCCTTCCCGGTCTTCGCCGGAAATGACACGGCCCCCCTGAGAGACATCGTCCGGTGAAGAAAACCGGCGGTGGTGGGGCCACCGCCGGCTCCTTCCTGAGGTTCTGCTCGGCCACCCGGGGAGAGATAGCGGCTTCGCTTCGACCTCGAAGTCTGAAAGCAACGCGTGAGACGCTACGCTGGAAGGCTTCGGTCGGAGCCCGAAGGCTCCGACCGATCGAGAGGTTTGCTAGGCCGCCCGGGGAGAGATAGCGACAAAGCGCGTCATCCCCTCTCGAAACACCTTCATCAGCACCGGCTTGCCGGTGGTCTTGGCTTCCTTGAGCTTCTCGGCAGCCATCTTCGGGCTGTCGACGGCGTCCTTGCCGACCTGCTGGAGCACGTCGCCGGCCTTGAGGCCCTGGTCGTCGGCCGGGCTGCCCGGCTCGACGGTGGCGACCACCACACCCTTCACGTCACCATCGAGGCCCAGCTGCTTGCGCGCCTCCGGAGAGAGCGGCGCCAGCGAGACGCCGTAGGAGAGCGGCGCCGGCTTCGCGGCTCCGTCCTTGCCGTCGGCGCTGGCCTTGACGATCGCGTCGTCCTTCTGGCCACCGACCTTGGCGGTGAGGCTCATCTCCTTGCCGTCGCGCCACACACCCAGCTTGACCGAGGTGCCCGGCTTGACCGCGGAGATCGTGCGGGTCAGCTCCTTGATGCCGTCGACCTTCTTGCCGTCGACGCTCACGATCACGTCGCCCGACTGGACGCCGGCCGCGAGCGCGGCGCTGTCCGGCTGGACCATCGCCACCAGGGCGCCCTTCTCGCTCTTCAGCGACAGGCTCTCGGCGATCTCCTTCGAGACCGGCTGGATCTGGACACCCAGCAGGCCGCGCTCGACCCGGCCGCTGTCCTTCAGTTCCGCCACCACTGGCTGGGCCAGCGAGGACGGGATGGCGAAGCCCAGGCCGATGTTGCCGCCGGTCGGCGAGTAGATGGCCGTGTTGATGCCGATCACCTTGCCGTCCATGTCGAACAGCGGGCCACCGGAGTTGCCGCGGTTGATGGCGGCGTCGGTCTGGATGTAGTCGTCGAACGGACCGGAGTGGATGTCACGGCCGCGCGCCGACACGATGCCCGTGGTCACGGTGCCACCGAGGCCGAACGGGTTGCCGACCGCCATCACCGGCTGGCCGACGCGCACCTTGCTGGCGTCGCCGAACGAGACGTAGGGCAGCGGCTTGTCGCTCTCGACCTTCAGGACGGCCAGGTCGGTCTTCTCGTCGCCGCCCATCAGCTTGGCCGGCAGCTTGGTACCGTCCGCCATCGTGACCGTGATCGAGTCGGCCTTGCCGACCACGTGGTAGTTGGTGACGATCACGCCCTTGGCGTCGATGATGAAACCGGTGCCGACGCCCTGGGCCTTCTCCTTCGACTGCGGGCGGCCCTTGCCGTCCGGACGGCCCGGCTGCATCGGCTGGCCGAAGCGCTCCGCGAAGCGCTTCATGAACTCTTCCATCTGCTTCTGCTGCGAGTCCGACATGCGGGTCTCGTCGCCGTCGTCCGCGCCGGCCTTCATGGTCACGGCGACATTGACGACCGCAGGGGTTACCTTGGCAGCCAGGTCCGAGAAGTCCTGAACGGGCATGGTCGTCTGGCCGGCGATGGCCGCGGGGGCGGTGAACATCGGCGCGATCAGCGCAGGCGCCGTCAGGGCGGTGGTGAGCGCCAGGGCGGTCAGGATACGGGACTTGGTCTTGGTCATGATCTACAGCCTCCTCCTTGGGGGGTGACCGCAATATGGGGGGAAGCCTGTAGCGCCCGGATGGCCGCAGGATTGAATGTTTGTATAGTTCGGGAACGTTGCGCCGGGGGCCGGCGCCGGGATAGACGGGCGCCGTGAAAATCCTCCTGGTCGAAGACGACAAGCAAACCGCCGACTACATCGCCAAGGGCCTGCGCGAGCACGGCCATGTGGTCGACCATGCCGACAACGGGCGAGACGGCCTGTATCTCGCTACGGGCGAGAAGTACGACGTCCTGATCGTCGACCGCATGCTGCCGCAGATGGACGGGCTGTCGCTCGTCAAGGCGGCCCGCGCCACGGGGATGAAGGCGCCCGTCCTGTTCCTCACCACCCTGGGCGGTGTCGACGACCGGGTCGCGGGGCTGGAGGCCGGCGGCGACGACTACCTCACCAAGCCCTTCGCCTTCGCCGAACTCCGGGCCCGTATCGGCGCCCTCTCGCGGCGCCCGCCGATCGTTGCCACGACCTCCCTCGGGGTCGGGGATCTCGAAATGGATCTGCTGGCCCGCACCGTGACGCGCGCCGGCAAGCGCATCGAACTGCTAGCCCAGGAATTCAAGGTCCTCGAATACCTGCTGCGCCATGCCGGCGAGGTGGTGACCCGCACCATGCTGCTCGAGAAGGTCTGGGACTTCCATTTCGACCCCAAGACCAACATCGTCGAGACGCACATCAGCCGGCTGCGCTCCAAGATCGACAAGGGCTTCGACAGACCGCTGCTCCATACGATCAGGGGGGCAGGCTATGTCATCCGCGCGCCTGATTAGGATCCTGCGCTCGGCGAGCTTCCGCCTGCCGCTGCTCTACGCCGTCCTGTTCGTCCTGTCCGCCGGCGTGCTGTTCGCCAGCGTCTACTGGACGGCGACCGCGGCGATGCAGAACGACATGGCCGCCGTCCTGCGCTCCGAGGCCTACCAGCTTGCCGAAGTCCACCGCCGCAGCGGCCTGGCGGGCCTCGCCGAGCAGATCACGCGGCGGATAAACTTCCGCACCCGGGGCCCGATCTTCTATCTTCTGCAGGCGCCCAACCGGCGTGTCGTCGTGGGCAACCTGCCCGGCATGCCGCCGGTCAACGGCGCGATCGACTTCGAGCCGGACCAGCCGCAGCCGGAAGCCGATCCTGATCGCCCCGGCGAGCGCCCAAAGCTCACGGGCTTCGGTCTCACCCTCCCCGATGGCTCCTTCCTCCTGGTCGCCCAGGACGCCAATCGCCTGGTCGACATGCAGCGCGCGATCATCCGTGCCTTCGCCTGGTCGGGTGGTCTGACCCTCGTCCTGGCGATCGCCGGCGGCGTGCTGCTCGGCAGCAATTTCCTGCGCCGTATCGACACGATCACCCGCACCAGCCGGGCCATCATGGAGGGCGATCTCTCGGCCCGCATTCCCGTGCGCGGCACGCACGACGAGATCGACCAGCTCGTGGCCAGCCTCAATGCCATGCTGGCCCGCATCCAGCAGCTCATGGACGGGCTGCGACAGGTGTCGAGCGACATCGCCCACGACCTGCGCACGCCGCTCGGCCGCCTGCGACAGCGGCTCGAGGATGCCCGCGAGCGGGCGACGACGACCGCCGACTACAGCGCTGCGACCGATGCCGCCATCGAGGAAGCGGACGCGCTGCTGGAGACCTTCTCGGCCCTTCTGCGCATCGCCCAGGTCGAGGCCGGTGCGCAGAAGAGCGCCTTCGCCACCTTCGACGTCTCCGCCCTCTTGAAGAGCCTGGGCGAAACCTACCAGCCGGTTGTCGAGGACTCGGACCGCACCCTCCAGGTCGAGGTCGAACCGGGCGCCACGCTGTCCGGCGACCGCCAGCTCATGGCACAGCTCGTATCCAACCTGCTCGAGAACGCGCTGCGCCATACGCCCGAAGGCACCACCGTCCGCCTCGGCCTGCACCGGCACGGAGACGGGTTCGAGATCGAGGTCGCCGACAACGGGCCGGGCATCCCGGCCTCGGAGCACGACAAGGTGTTCGACCGCTTCTACCGGCTCGACCGCAGTCGCTCGACGTCGGGCAGCGGTCTCGGCCTCGCCATGGTCAAGGCGATCGCCGGACTGCATGGGCTCTCGATCCGGCTCGAGGACGCAAAGCCCGGCCTGAGGGTCGTGCTTCAGACCGCCAAGTAGCGTTTCTTCACGTCGTCGTTGGCCCGCAGTTCGTCGATCGAGCCGCGATAGACGATGTGGCCCTTGTCGATCACCGCCACATGGCTCGCGATGTCGAGGCAGAAATGCATGTTCTGCTCGGCCACGATCAGAGTCGTGCCCATGTCGCGCAGGCGCTGGATCAGTTCGCCGATCTTCTCGACGATGATCGGCGCCAGGCCTTCGCTGGGCTCGTCGAGCAACACGACGTCAGGATTACCCATCAGGGTGCGCGCGATGGTGAGCATCTGCTGTTCGCCGCCCGACAGCCTCCCGCCCATGCGCCCGCGCATCGAGGCGAGGATCGGAAAGACGTCGTAGATCTTCTCCAGGGTCCAGTCGACGCGGCCACCGACCCCGGGCTTGATAGCAATCTTCAGATTGTCGTCGACCGAGTGCTCCGGGAAGATCTGCCGATCCTCGGGGACAAACCCCACACCCTCGCGGGCGATGCGATCGGGCGTGAACTTCTGCACCGGCATGCCGCGCACGGAGACCGAGCCGCGCTTTGTCGGCGCGATGCCGATGATGGCCTTCATCGTCGTGCTCTTGCCCGCGCCGTTGCGGCCGAGCAGCGCCAGCGACTGGCCCTTCTCCACCCCGAACGAGACGCCGAACAGGATCTGGCTGGCGCCGTAGAAGACGTCGATATCGTCGACGCGCAGGATTTCCGCGGCGCTCATGCCGCCGCTCCCTGCCCGGACGTTCCATGGGCTGACTTGCCGAGATAGGCCTCGATCACCTTCGGATTGGTCCGCACCTCGTCGGGCGTGCCCTCGGCCAGCACCGAGCCGTAGGACAGGACGCGGACCGTCTGTGCCACCTTGAAGACGATGTCCATGTCATGCTCGATGAAGATCAGCGTCATGCGCCGCGCCCGCCACAGGCGCTGCACGGTTTCGATCATTCGCCAGCGTTCCTCCGGTCCCATCCCCGCGGTCGGCTCGTCGAGCAGCAGCACCTTGGGATCGAGCGCCAGGGCCAGCCCGATGTCGAGCAGCTTCTGGTCGCCGTGGCTCAGGTTGCGGCTCAGGATGCCCGCGACGCGCGTGAGCCCCAGCAGTTCCGTGATCTCGTCGCCCTGCTTTGTCGTCGTGCCGAGCGGGAACGGCGAGCGCAGCACGGTCTCGCGACGCTGATGGGCCTGTGCCGCCGCCGCCAGCGCTTCCGATACGGTGAGCGTCGGGAACAGGCTCGCGACCTGGAAGGCACGGCCGATGCCCAGCCGCACGATCCTGCGCTGCGAGAGACCGGCGATGTTCTCCCCGCCCAGCAGGATGCGCCCCGAGTCGGGCGGGAACCGGCCGGTGATCAGGTTGAACAGCGTCGTCTTGCCGGCACCGTTGGGCCCGATGATGGCGCTGAGCGAGCCGTCGGCGAAATCCAGCGTCACGTCGCGCGTTGCCGCCACACCGCCGAAGGATTTCTTGAGGTTCTCGAGCTTCAGCATCAGCTGTCGCCCTTCCCGGCGTCCTTGTCGGCGGCATCGCGGATCGCCTGCGCTGCGGCCTGGCGTCGATTCTCCCAGCGCTCGGCCAGCAGGTCGAGCGGGCCCTTGCGCAGGCCGAGCACCAGGACGAGGATCACGATGCCGAGCACCAGTTCGGTGTGGCTCGTGTAGCTGACCGTGATGTCGTTCAGCAGGCGCAGGATCACCGTGCCGACCAGCGGCCCCAGGAAGACGTTCGAGCCGCCCAGCAGGATCATGAAGATCGCCTCGCCCGAGGTCGTCCAGAAGCCGAAGTTGGGATAGGCGCCCGACACGAACAGGGTGAGCAGGATGCCGCCAACGCCCGCGATGCAGGCCGAAATCACGAAGCAGGCCAGCTTCACCACCGGCACATTGATGCCGAGGAAGGCCGCACGCTCCTGGTTGTCGCGGATCATGCGCAGCGTGTAGCCGAACGGGGACGTAACGATCTGGCGCAGGATGGCGATGCAGACGACGAACGCCACGGAACAGAAGATGTAGAGCTGCGTCCGGTCGGCAAGATCGATGCCCAGGAACTTCGGCCGTGGAATGCCGCCCATCAATCCCTGGTCGCCGCCCGTAAACGACACCCAGCCCAGGATGATGTTGTAGAACAGCATCTGAAAGGCGAGCGTCAGGAAGGCGAAATAGATCTCGTTCAGCCGCACGCAGATCGCGCCGACGATCAGCGCCATGACCGCCGTGAAGCCTATGGCGAGCACGAACGCAGCCGGTATCGAGAACTTGCCCGACTGCATCGCCAGGCCGAACGCATAGGCTCCGGCGGCGAAGAACATCGCGTGCCCGAAGGACACCAGGCCGGTGTAGCCGATCAGCAGGTTGAGCGACATCGCCAGCAGGCCGTAGGCCATGCCGAACATGATGAAGTCGCGGATGGCCGGCGGTGCGCCGAACGCGGGCACCAGCAGCAGCAGCAAGAGGCCCAGCGCAGCGAGGCCGAGATCACGCCAACGTCCCGCCATCGCCGCCTACCGGTGCGGGCGGCCAAACAGGCCGCTGGGTTTGAAGATCAGGACCAGCGCCATGATCAGGAACATCACCCCGTCGACGAACAGCGGGAAGCCGATGCTGCCGAAGGAGCGCGTGAGGCCGATGATGATCGAGGCCACGAAGGCTCCGACGATCGAGCCCATGCCGCCGATCACCGTCACGATGAAGGACTCGATCAGGATCGAGAACCCCATTCCCGGCGTCAGCGAGCGCACGGGCGCCGCGAGCGCCCCCGCCGCCCCCGCCAGCGCGCTGCCGATGCCGAAAACGGCCGCATAGTAGAGGTTCACCCGGATGCCGAGCGCCGAGACCATCGGTCCGTTGATGGCCGCCGCCCGCACGATGCTGCCGAAGCGCGTGCGGACGATGACCAGCCACAGCAGCAAACCGATCGCCATCGCCGCCAGGATCATGAAGAGGTAGAATGGGGGAATGACGCCGCCCATGAACCGGATGGGCGGCAGCCGGAACTCGGGCGGCATGCCCATCGAGAGCGGCACCGGCCCCCAGATGATCTTGATGAGGTCGTCGGAGATCAGCACCACGGCATAGCAGACCAGCAGCTGCATCAGCACGTTGGAGCCGTAGACCTTGCTCATCAGCACGCGCTCGAACAGCACGCCCAGCACCCCGACCGCCACGGCCGCGCCAAGGGCGGACACGAAGTAGCTGCCGGTCAGCTGGTAGAAGGTCCACGCCGCATACGCGCCGATCATGTAGAGCGAGCCGTGGGCGAAATTGATGACGTTCAGCACTCCGAAGATCAGCGTCACGCCCGACGCGATCAGGAACAGCAGCATGCCGATGATCATGCCGCTGGTGAGCTGCGTGACGACGCATGACGTCGTCCCGACGCAGCGCAACAACGCGTCGAGATCCACCTGATTATCCTACTCGAAAGCCGGGTGCGCTCAGGAAATGTAGCCCTGCTTCTTCTTCCACTGCTTCTCGAGCTCGAAGATCGGCTCCCACGAAGAGGCCTGGAAGTCGGCCACGTAGGGCTCCTTGGAGAGCGAGACGCCGTAGCCGATGATGTAGTCCACCAGGGTGTTGTCCTCGGCCCGCATCGTCACGGATCCCTTGGTGCCGAACTGGCTCTTGAGGGTCATGCCCTTGATGGCCTCGGCCATCTTCTTGCCGTTGGTGTCGCCGTTGGTCTTCTTCAGCGCCTCGACGACGAACTCCGCCGCGACCGCGTTCTCCCACGACCAGTTGGTCGGCTTGTGCTTCTGCGTCTTGACGTAGTTCTGGTACCACTCCTCGTTTTCCTTGGTGGCCGGCACCGTGCGATTGTAGCGGCCTCCGGAATAGACGCCCTGAGGGAACTGCTTCACCTGGTCGACGACGCCGTAGTCGCCCAGATTCACCATGAACGACGCCTGCTTGTCGAAAAGGCCATAGAGGTTGGCCTGGTCGATGAAGGCCACCAGATCGCCGCCCCACAGCGCCGAATACATCGCATCGGCCTTGGCATTGAGGAGCTTGGTGACGACCTCGGTGTAGTCCGGCTGGAAGAGCTTGGGCCACGACTCCTCGACGACCTGGATGTTGCCGTCGAAATGCTTGGCATATTCCATGAACTCGGCCGTGTTCGAGCGTCCATAGGCATAGTCGGGCGAACAGGTCGCCCACTTCTTCAGACCCTTGGCCTTGGAAATCTTCGCGGCATAGTCGCCGCCGCCGATCGCATCGTGAATGCCCTGGCGGGCCGTCCGGAACGCCGTCGGCACGTGCAGCTTGGGATCGGCCGTCAGCGACGAAGTCTCGGAATTGGAGTGGATGCAGAGGACACCGATCTCGCGGATGACCTCCTGGACGGCGAAGGCGGCACTCGACGCCTCGGCGTCGAGGATGATCTCGCACTTGTCGTTGTTGATGAGATCGCGCGTCACCTTGGCGGCCTCCTGCGGCGCCCCCTTGGAGTCGCGAACCACCATCTCGATCTTGCGGCCGTTGATGCCGCCCGCCGCGTTGAACTTGTCGAACACGACCTTCAGCCCGCCGACGCTGGTCTGGCCGAGGATCGCGACCCGGCCCGACAGGATCGTCGGCACCCCGATCTTGATGGCGCCGGTCTGCGCCCTGCTGATCGCCGGGGCGCCGACCAACCCGGCCGCGGCCAGGGCGCCCGCGCCCTTCAGGACTTGACGACGGCTTGCGCGCCGCGACTCGGTGGACGTCATGGTGTTTACTCCCGGAAATCTTTTGCGGTCGGTGACCGATTGCGGCGATCCTATGGGCAATCGCTCAGTATGGTCAAATGACAACCGGGGAGCCGCTGCGAGCATGTCCGCCGCGTATGCAAGGCGATCAGTTCGCGGCGTAACTCGCCCTAGCCTTCTGACGGCTTCGCCGGACCGGATTCCGCCGGCTTGTCGCCGGTCGACCGGATGTTGACGAAGCGGACGAGTATGCCGAACCAGAACTGCGAGCCCAGCGACGCGGCCAGCGCGGTCATCGCCCACCCCGCGACGGCGACTGTCCAGGCGATCAGCCAGTCGGACGTCCAGCGACCGGCCTCACCGGCAACCCGATAGTCTTTCGTCCATCCGAAGGGAATCTGCAGCCTGGTGAGCGTCTCGAGGTCCGCCTGCGGGCTCGCCTGAGTTCCAAGTCGCTTGCCCCCGTCCATGATTGTCGTCTGGAACGCCGGCGGTGCGTTCGCCACGGTCGTTGCGATTCGCATGGCGTCGATGTTGAAGCCGACCGCGATCGCCAGCCCGAGCACCAGGATGATGCGCTGTGTCTGGCGCTTGTACCAGCCGCCTGCCCTCTCCATGCTGGAATCGAACCATGCCTCCACGGACTTCTTGAACGCCGCTTCGTCGCCGCCCGCCTCCTTGAGGAGGATCCGGAATACCGGCAGGACATTCCCCGCCTTGAGGGCGCCGTTGCGCGTCAGCACGTCGTGGACCGCCATCGCGAACTGATCCTTCGGAATGTAGGACGGCGGGCGACCCGAAGGAGCGAGGCTCCTGATGAGCGGATGCGCGTACAGTTGGTCGACGAGGCCTGTTCTTTCCTCGTCGTCGAGCATCTTCTCGAGCGTCGCTTCGAGCGTCTTGGCGCGCATCGAGAACACGCCGGCAATGAACTCCTGAGCGGTCGTGCAAAGCAGGCTGACGACGAGGAAGACGATCACGAGGGAGATGGCCGCGGAAGCGATCGAAAGCAGCATGGCGTCACCCGATGTTCAATTGTCCGCCGAGCGGGTTGTTGCGCTCGAGCCAGTTCGGTCTCCGTGTCGCCAGCGTCCAGCATTCCCGGTCTCCGACCTGGCCAGACCAGATCAGGTCGGGCTGCCTCTTCCGCACCTCGTTCAGCGCGTCGCGAACCTGTGCTTCCGTCAATCCGAGCGTCTTGCAGAAACCATTGGGCCCATTGATGGTGCGATAGTCGTAAGCCGAGAGCGAAAGCTCGGCGACCACCTCCCGTGCCGCATCCGAATAGGCTTGCCATCCTTCGAGCTGGTTCCTGCGGATCAGGTCCGCGCGGATGGTGCTGAACACGAAGGTGAGCAACGGTTCCTTGCCAAACAGGCTCCAGGCCTGCCGCAGGGTCCAGTTCAAGAGCGGGCTGACACTCTTGAAGTTCAGCAGCTTCGGCATGACGTAGGCCGCCCGGGCCTCGATGCGCTTCTCGATCCGGGTAAGCCTCTTGCCATCGATGCGCGGCCAGACCGGCGCCGGGACTTCGGGTTCGGCATCACCGACAAGGGGAATGATCGGACAGAAGTGCTTCTGCTTGTCGTTGTCCCAGTATCGGAACCGCGAGTCCTGGAATGCCGTATCGGCCCATTTCGGCTTGTCGCCATCCTTGTCCCAGACCAGCGGATTGCGCTCGCCGACGACGAAAATCCTCCTGAGGAACTGCTGGCAATTGCGACGGCCGAGCTGGTAGTCGTGCGCGCGAAACGACTCGTCGAGAAAGCCTCCGAAGCCCCCCAGGACACCGGTTGCGATCGGATAGGTTTCATCCTGGGTCTCCGTCTTGGCGCGTGTCGGCGCGATCAGCCAGCGACTGAAGACCTGATCGTCGAGGGCCGCCGCCAGTTCGTCCGGTTTGAAGCGCGCCTGGTTCTTCAGGATCGGCAGCAGCGCCCTGGCAATGTCCAGGATGGTCGCATCCTCCTGATCGTCTGGTGGAAACTCGGGCCCCTCGGGGAACGGATCGACCATCAGTACGGCGCCGCGGGCCTCGTCGCCCCGGCGCGGATTCGGTTCGAGGCTGGGGAGAAGGATCGAGCGGCGTGCATACTCGAACGGCTCGTTGTCGATGAGACCGCCATCGATGCTCATGAAGCTGAACTTGCGTGGGTCCTTCCCCCACGGCGCTGGCCATATCGGCGCAATCTGATTCGCATTCACCGCCTGACCGGGCCAAGAACGCTTGTCGTAGTATCTGGTGTTGCTGGTGATGCACCGGGCGGCCAGTCCGATGGGAAATGCCGCCGAGGCCAGGGCCGCCTCCCCGTAGTCCTTCCAATCGCCATTCAATGGCTGATCGCCCTTCGGCACGTCGGACACAGACAGAGCGATGGCGGGATCGCTGGAGAGCCATCCATTCTCTCCACCATGCACCCCGATTCCATCGACCGCGTAGTGGACGCGGTCGCCGTGACTCATCATCGAATGCGCAGCAAGCTTGCCACCCGAAGTGAAGCTGATCTGGTACGGCACGCCCCGCATGTTGGCGAGGGTAAGGAACAGATGGAAGCGCTTGGCGAAGTAAGGCAGGCCCTGCCCGCCATGCGCGGGCACCGACGCGGTTCCGTCGTCCGTCGGCACGCGCAGCGTTTCCGAGACGAGTTCCCTGAGGATTTGGGCATTCAGAATCGATCTTGGCGCTTCGTCCGGCTTGAGATCCGTGTTGGAAAGCAGGTCGGGCAAACCCTGCGGCGACACCATGTCCGGCTTGTTCACCCAGGCTTTGTAGAGGCCCGGCAGTACGCACTCGTATTTCTGCTTGCCCGCCTGCTGGATCGCGAATTCCCTTCTCTGGAGGCCACCGGCAACGGTGACGACCGCCAGCGCCGCCGTGATCGAGCCTGCCGACGCACCGGCCGCTGCCCTGAGGCAAACCGAGTGATTGGGTACCGTATCCGGTGCCTCCCGCTTCGCGGTCTCCCAGGCGTCGAGGGCCTGGAAGAGGAAATCGATGACGCCGGCCGAATAGGCGCCGGCCGATATGGCACCTGCCATGGCCAGCCCGATCTCGAATACACTGTCGTTCTTGGGCATTCGCATCATCCCCGGACCGCATTCGACGAATTCCACGGAAAGTGCTCCCGCCGCTTTCCGCCGCACACGTCGGCGAGAAGATCGTGATTCGTTTCACTCCTTGTCGCCATTCGCGGAAATGCATATCTGCAGGCAACGTGCGTACGCACTTGCATTGGCGGGCGGGAGCACGAAAATGACGCCGTCACTGGAGGTTACGTGATGCCCTTCGCCTATGTCGGCAGCTACACCTCGCCCGAGCGCAACGGTCACGGCAACGGCATCAACGTCTATCGTGTCGATCCGCATACGGGTGCCTTTCGACATGTTCAGCATCTCGGCGGGCTGGAGAACCCGTCGTTCCTGGCGATCAACACCGCCGGCGACCGCCTATACTCGGTCCATGGCGATCGCAGCGAGGCGACGTCTTATTCGCTCGACCGCGCGACGGGTCGGGTCGCCGTGCTGAACCGTCAGCCGACCGGCGGCTTCAACCCCATCCACCTGGCCTTCGACACCAGACAGCGGTTCCTGGTCGTGAGCAACTACGGCTCCGATTCCGTGGCCGCGTTGCCGGTCGCAAGGGACGGGAGCCTCGAGCCCTACTCGACCCTGACAGTCATCGCCGCGCCGCTGGGGCCACACCGCACCGAGCAGAAGAACGTGCGGCCACACCACAATCCGCTCGATCGCGCCGGCCGGACCTTCTACCTGCCCTGCAAGGGCTCGGACTGCATCATCGGGTACCGACTCGACGCACGTCGCGCTGTTCTGGTCGAGATCAGCCGCGTCGCCGCGCGGCCCGGTGCCGGCCCGCGCCACATCGACTTTCATCCACGCGGGCCTTTCGCCTACGTCATCAACGAACTCGATTCGACGATCACGACCTATCGTCAGGACGCGACCCGTGGCGCGCTGACGCCGCTGCAGACCGTACCGTCGACACCCGCGGACTTCACGGGCTACAGCACCGGCGCGGAAATCTGGGTCGATGGCGCCGGGCGAAACGCCTACGTCTCGAATCGCGGCCATAACAGTATCGGCGTGTTCGGCATCGATGCCGCCCGGGGCACGCTGACGCCGCGCCAGTGGGTGCCGACCAAAGGCAGCGTCCCCCGCTTCTTCGCCTTCGGTCCGGCGGCGCGATTTCTCTATGTCGCCAACCAGGGCGGCAATTCGATCATCGCCTACAGGGTCGGCCGTAACGGGCTATTGAGCCCCACCAGGCTGCGGACGAAGGTCGGCAGCCCGGCCTGTATCGTGTTCTCGCGCTGAGGCTCAGCCTTCCTCCTGGAAGGCCTCCTCGCGGGCTTTCTTGATGCTCGGCAGCGCCATCAGGGCCAGAAGCACGGCCGTCGCGATCAGCAGGCCGAGGCTGATCGGACGTTCGATGAAGACCATAGGGTCGCCGCGCGAGAGCAGCATGGCGCGCCGGAAGTACTCCTCCATCTGCGGCCCCAGGACGAGCCCCAGCAGGAATGGTGCGCCCTCGCAGCCCAGCTTGACGAAGATGTAGCCGAGAACACCGAAGATCGCGACCTGCATGACGTGGAACGTACTGTTCTGGAGACTGTACGCACCGATACAGCAGAACAGCAGGATCGCCGGCGCCAGGAAGCGGTACGGCACCGTCAGCAGCTTCACCCACATGCCGATCATCGGCAGGTTGATGATGACCAGCATGGCGTTGCCGATCCACATCGAGACGATCATGCCCCAGAACAGGTCCGGCTTCTTGGTCATGACCTCGGGCCCCGGCTGGATTCCCTGGATGATCATGGCACCGACCATCAGCGCCATGACGGCGTTGGACGGGATGCCGAGGGTCAGCATCGGGATGAACGAGGTCTGGGCGGCGGCGTTGTTGGCCGCCTCGGGCGACGCGACACCCTCGACCGCGCCTTTGCCGAATTCGCCGGGATTCTTGGAGAGCTTCTTCTCCAGCGTATAGGCCGAGAAGGCGCCGAGCGTCGGACCGCCACCGGGCAGCACGCCGAGCAGCGAACCCAGTATGGTCCCGCGCAGGATGGCAGGGGTCGCCCGACGGATCTCCTCGCGTGTCGGCCAGAGGGAGCCGACCTTTATCGCCCCTGATCTCTCGAGATGTTTCTCGAGGTTCACGACGATCTCTGCGATTCCGAACAGGCCCATGGCGATCGGCGCGAAGTCGATGCCGTCGCTGAGTTCCGGAATGTCGAAGGTGAAGCGCTGGGCGCCGGTGTTCACGTCGGTACCGACCAGCCCGAACAGCAGGCCGAGGAACACCATGGCGATCGCCTTGGTGATCGACCCGCTGGCGAGGACCACCGCCGCCACGAGACCGAGCGCCATCAGCGAGCAGTAGTCGGCGGGGCCGAACTTCTGCGCCATGCGCGTCAGAGGCTCGGCGAAGATGACGATGATGATGGTGCCGATCGTACCGGCGAAGAACGAACCGACTGCGGAGATCGAGAGCGCCGCACCGGCACGCCCCCTCCTCGCCATCTGATACCCGTCGAGGCAGGTCACGACCGAGGAGGCCTCGCCCGGCAGGTTCACCAGGATCGAGGTCGTCGAACCGCCATACTGCGCACCGTAATAGATGCCGGCCAGCATGATCAGCGAAGCCGTCGGCGGCAGATGAAAGGTGATCGGCAGCAGCATGGCGATGGTCGCCACGGGGCCGATGCCGGGAAGGACGCCGATCAACGTGCCGACCATGCAGCCCAGCAGGGCGTAGGTCAGGTTCTGGAAGGTGAAGGCGACGCTGAGGCCGAGGAACAGGTTGTCGAGGAGCTCCATGTCACCAAATCCCCTGCACGACGGCGATGTTCATACCCAGACCGACCTTGAAGACGAGCGTGCAGAGGACGGAGAGCACGACGATGTTGCCGATCACTTCGGTGAGCTTGAATTCCTCGCCGGCCAGCGAGGCGATCATGACGAGGACGATCAGCGCCGGGATAAGCCCCGCACGCTCGAAGAGCAGGGCGAAGCAGACGATGCCGATGGTGACGAGCGTGATCGGCTTCCATTTCGGCCTTTCGACAGGCTCACTACCGCTCACAATCGCCACGATGCAGATCAGCACGCCGAGGGCGAGCATGATGAACGACAACATGCGGGGCACGTAGCCCGGTCCCATGCGGACGGGCGTACCGACAGCCAAATGCTGGCCAACGTAGAGAGCGCCCAGACCAAAGGCGACAAACATCAACCCGGACAGGAAGTCCTTGGTCAGTAACCGATTCACGGCGTTTCGCTCCCCCAAACATTTACGCTGTGCTGCGACGGCGCAATCGCGAAACACAGGCGCGGACCGTACTGCCCGATGCTTACGCCAAGCTGACGCCGGCCTCCGGGACCCCCGCATTCCGGAATGGTGGACCATTCAGGCGCCGCCCCGGCACCTGCGACCCGGTTTGACGGGACGCCCGAGTGATGTGTGGAATGGCGGCGAAAACCAACGCGTCACAGGGAGAGCTGCGTGAGCGACAAGACTTATGGATTCGAGACTCTGGCCCTGCACGCCGGCGCCGCCCCCGATCCGACCACGGGCGCGCGGGCCCAGCCGATCTACCAGACGACGGCCTATGTCTTCGACGACGCCGACCATGCCGCCGCACTCTTCAATCTGCAGACCGTGGGATTCATCTACTCGCGGCTGACCAATCCGACGAACGCCGCCCTCGAGACCCGGCTGGCGACGCTGGAAGGCGGGCGCGGCTGCACCGTCGCCTCCTCGGGCCATGCCGCCCAGGTCCTTGCCCTCTTCCCGCTCATGAGTCCCGGCGCCGAGATCGTCGCCGCGTCGCGTCTCTATGGCGGCTCGTTGCAGCAGATGAAGAACACGTATCCCAAGTTCGGCTGGACGGCGAAGATCGTCGACGCCGACACGCCCGACAATTTCAAGCGCGCCGTCACGGACAGGACGAAGGCCTTCTTCATCGAGAGTCTCGCCAACCCTGGCGGCGTGATCAGCGACATCGAGGCGATCGCACGCATTGCCGAGGACGCCGGCGTCCCGCTGCTGGTCGACAACACGCTGGCCACGCCATGGCTCTGCAAGCCGATCGACCACGGCGCGACGCTGGTCGTTCACTCCACCACCAAGTTCCTCAGCGGCACCGGCACCTCCATGGGCGGCGCCGTCGTCGATTCCGGCAAGTTCGACTGGTCGCGCGGGGGCAGGTTCCCGAGCCTCGCCGGCCCGGAGCCCGCCTATCATGGGCTGAACTTCTACGAGACCTTCGGCGACATGGCCTACACGTTCCACAGCCATGCCGTCGGGCTGCGCGATCTCGGGCCCACCCAGGCGCCGTTCAACGCCTGGCTCACCATGCTGGGCATGGAGACGCTCGGCCTGCGCATGGAGCGTCACTGCGCCAATGCGCTGGCGGTCGCCCGACATCTCGAGAAGCATCCGGCGGTGGCGTGGGTGAACTACGCCGGCCTCCCGTCGAACCGCTACAACGCGCTCGCGAAGAAGTACCTGCCCAAGGGAGCGGGCTCGGTTTTCACCTTCGGCGTCAAGGGCGGCTACGATGTCGGCGTGAAGGTCGTCGACAGTGTCGAGCTCTTCTCCCACCTCGCCAACATCGGCGATGCGAAGAGCCTGATCATCCACCCCGCCTCCACGACGCACCGCCAGCTTTCGGAGGAGCAGCGCGTGGCGGCGGGCGCCGGCCCCGACGTCCTGCGCCTGTCGATCGGCATCGAAACGGTAGAAGACATCATCGCCGATCTGGATCAGGCTCTGGCCAAGGCGACGCGCTCCTAGCCCGTCGCCCTCACGCCGGGAAACACGGCGAGGCAGGAGGATGGAATGCTCAGCAAGGCGGACAACGAGTTCCTGACCCGTGCCGGCAAGGGCACCCCCATGGGCGAGATGCTGCGGCGCTTCTGGATGCCGGCGCTCCTGTCCGAGGAGTTGCCGGAACGGGACGGGCCGCCGAAGAAGATCAGGATCATGGGCGAGGACCTTCTCGCCTTCCGCCAGACCGACGGACGAGTCGGCATCGTCGAGCCGCACTGCCCTCATCGCGGCGCCAACCTCTATTACGGCCGCAACGAGAATTGCGGGCTGCGCTGCTCCTTCCACGGCTGGAAGTTCGACGTCGGCGGCAACTGCGTCGACCTGCCGACTTCCCCGCCGGAATCCACCTACAAGGACACGATCAAGCTTCTCGCCTATCCGACACGCGAATGGGCGGACATGATCTGGGTCTACATGGGTCCGCGCGAGACGATACCCGAGTTGCCGCAACTCGAACTGGGGCTGGTCCCTGCTGCCTCGCGCTTCGTCACCAAGAAGTGGCAGGACTGCAATTGGGTCCAGAGCCTGGAGGGCGCGATCGACACGTCGCACTTCTCCTTCCTGCACAAGGTCCTGGCGACCGACGACGAGGCCGCGCGCCGCGCCATGAGCCGCGCCGCCCTCGCCGACCAGGCCAAACCGGACGATCGCGTCCGCTGGGTACAGAACGACCCTCGGCCGCGTTTCAGCGTGCTGGGTCACGACACGGGCCTGGTGATCGCCGGCGGCCGCAAGACCGACGGAGCGGATCTCTACTGGCGCATCGCGCAGTTCCTGATGCCGAACCACGCCTACACACCCGCCGCCTTTCCGGGCGAGATCTACTATGGGCAATCGTGGGTGCCGGTCGATGACGTGAACTGCTGGATCTATACCTACTGCTGGCAGCCCGACCGGCCACTCAGCAATTCCGAGCGCGCCAAGTTCCGCGGCGGCTTCAACGTCCATTCGGAAGTCGACGCGGACTACAGGCCGCTACGCAACCGGGACAACGACTATCTGCGCGACCGCAGCGTCCAGCTCAGCGAGAACTTCACGGGCATCACCGGCGTCTCGGAGCAGGATGCCGCGATCCAGGACAGCCAGGGGCCGATCCAGGATCGCACCCGCGAGCATCTCGGGCCGACCGACGTCGGCATCGTCGAGTTCCGCAAGCTGGTGATGGGCACGGCCCGCCGCCTCGCCTCGGGCGAACCGCCGGCGGCGGCCCACAAGGCGCACCGGTATGCGGTGCGCTCCGGCGGCTGGATCGCCGCTCCGGACAAGGATCTCGCCACGGTCATGACCGAGCGCTTCGGGCACGATCGCGGCTATATCGGAAACCAGTACGGATTGGGTGATTGATGCTCGCAGCCGACAACGCATTCCTGACGCAAGGCGGCCCCGGCACGCCGATGGGCGACCTGCTGCGGCGCTTCTGGATGCCGGCCCTCCTCTCCGAGGAACTGCCGGAACGGGACGGGCCGCCGAAGAAGATCCGTATCCTGGGCGAGGATCTGCTGGCCTTCCGCCAGACCGACGGCAGGGTGGGCATCGTCGAGCCGCACTGCCCGCATCGCGGCGCCAACCTCTATTTCGGCCGCAACGAGGAGTGCGGCATCCGCTGCGCCTTCCACGGCTGGAAGTTCGACATCGACGGCAACTGCGTGGACCTCCCGACGTCGCCGCCCGAATCCACCTACAAGGACACGATAAAGCTGCTCTCCTACCCGGTGCGCGAATGGGCCGACATGGTCTGGGTCTATATGGGCCCGCGCGAGCACATGCCCGAACTGCCCCAGCTGGAGCTGGGGCTCGTCCCCGCGGCGCACCGCTACGTCTCCAAGAAGTGGCAGGACTGCAACTGGGTGCAGAGCCTCGAAGGCGCCATCGACACGGCGCATTTCTCCTTCCTGCATGCCATCCCGACCAAGGACGAGGCGGCGCGGCTCGATATCCTGCGCAAGACCTCGGCGATCGGCCAGGAAGGCGGCCTCGCCGACCGCAGCCGCTGGGTGACCGACGACCCGCGGCCGAAGTTCAGGATCCAGAGCCATGACGCCGGGCTCGTCATCGCCGCCGGTCGCAAGACCGACACGACCGACATCTATTGGCGCATCGCCCAGTATCTCGCTCCGAATCACGCGCTGGTGCCGGTCGCTTTTCCCGGCGAGGTCTACCACGGCCAGACCTGGGTCCCGGTCGACGACACGAGCTGCTGGATCTACACCTACAGCTGGGTCCCCGACAGGCCACTCACCAACGCCGAGCGCGCCAAGTACGCGTCGGGCCTCAGCCTCCATGCCGAGATCGACGAGCACTACGTGCCGAAGCGCAACATGCACAACGACTACATGATCGACCGCGAGCTCCAGAAGACGCTGAGCTACACCGGCATCAGCGGGGTCTCCGACCAGGATGCGGCGATCCAGGACAGCCAGGGCGCGATCCAGGACCGCACCCGCGAGCATCTCGGGCCCACCGACGTCGGCATCATCGAGTTCCGCAAGCTGGTGATGGCCGCCGCCCGCGGACTCCAGCAGGGCGCGCCGCCGCGTGCAGCCGCTGCATCGGCACGCTACGCCGTGCGGGCCGGCGGATGGATCGCGGCGGCTGAAAAGGATCTCACGGCGATCATGATGGAGCGCTTCGGTCACCGGCACGGTTATGTCGGCGGCGAATACGGCCTCCCGGAATAGAGGGTTAGACCGGCGCGGGGCGCTGCTTTATCTTCCGCGCGATACTGGTTTGGGGAGATGTTTCGTGACCATCAAGATTTACGGGCCGACGGCCTCGCGCGCGGCGCGCGCCCTCTGGATCGCGCATGAACTCGGCATTCCGCACGAGCACATCGCCGTCGAGATGAAGGATCTCAAGAACCCCGACTTCCTGAAGGTCAATCCGAACGGCAAGGTGCCCGCGCTGGTGGATGGCGAGTTCAAGCTGTTCGAATCGATGGCGATCAACCTCTACCTTGCAGCCAAGCACAACAAGGACGGCTTCATGCCGGCGAGCCTCGAGGATCAGGCCCTGTGCAACCAGTGGAGCTTCTGGGGCATGACCGAGCTTGAGAAGCCGCTGCTGACGATCCTGATCGACATGTTCATGACGGCGCCCGACAAGCGCAAGCCGGAGGCCGTCGCCGAGGCGCAGAAGGCGCTGCCCAAGCCGCTCGCCGTGCTCGAGGGCGCCTTGCAGGGCCGAGACTACCTGCTGGGCGCGACCTTCACCGTCGCCGACCTGAACCTCGCCTCGATCATGAGTTGGGCCAAGCCGATCAAGTTCGACTTCGGCCCGTTCCCGAACGTCAATGCCTGGCTCGACCGCTGCCTGTCGCGCCCCTCCTACAAGGCGGCGCGCGGCGCGAAGTAGCTCCCGCTACTCCGCGGGCGCGACCCGCGGCGCCGGCAGCGAGGCATCGCGGCCGCTGCCGGGCAGCAACAGCGCCACCAGGGTGATCAGGACCGAGGTGGCGGCGAGGCCGAGGAACAGCAGTTCGAGGCTTCCCGTCGTCTCGCGCACCCAGGCGATCAGCAGGATGGCCAGGGGGCCCGCCCCGAAGGCCACGACGAACTTCGCGCCGAAGCCCAGCCCGTGGTAGCGGCTGGGCGTGTAGCGCGCGATCAGGATGTTCTCGATCGGTCCCGCCGCCGCGCTCAATACCGCCGAGGCGATGGCGCCCAGCAGCGCCACGTAGCCGTTGCCCATGGCCAGCGCCAGCATGGCAACGACCTGCAGGGCCGAGGCCACGACATAGGTCGCCTTCAGCGGATAACGGTCGATGATCCGCCGACCCATCGCATACTGCGCCACGCCCGACACGACGTAGATCGTAGAGGTCGCGAGGCCGACCCACAGCACGATCTGGGTGGCGACGCCCCATGTGGCCAGCCCGTCGCGCAGGGCCGAGATCTCGGGAGCCAGTTTCACCTCGAAAACCATTGCGGCACCGAACATCACGGCCTGCCAGATCACCCCTTCAAGCGCCATCGTCACCGACAGGACCGAGAACACCCGCCAGAAGTCACGGCGCCCGACCTGGGTGCCCTTGGCCTGGGGCATCGGCCGGTCGCCGACCTTGCCCTGCCGGATCTGGATCCAGAGGAGGACGCCGACGACCAGACAGACGATGCCGGGAACGATGAAGGCTGCGCGCCACGAGGCCAGCGTGATCAGCACGCCCGGCACGATCCCGTAGAGCGCCAGGCCCGCACTGCCCCACAGGCCGTTGACGCCCATGGCATGGCCCTGCTCCCTGGCCGTGCGGATCACCCAGCCGATGCCGACCGAGTGGTAGAAGGCGCCGAAGGTCCCGATGCCGCAGAGGGCGAGCGACAGGGCCAGCGTGTCGCCGGTCGGCACGAGGCCGCAGGCGATCGACGACAGGCCGAGGCCCAGGAACATCACGACCATCATGGCGGGCGCACCGAACCTGTCGGAGGCCCAGCCGGCCGGCAGCGACATCACGCCCAGCAGGACGGTGGCCGGCGCATAGAGACGCAGCAGGTCCTCGGCAGGCAGGTTCCAGGACACCGCCAGGGTGAGGACGATCACGGCATAGAAGGCCGTCATCATGTGCATCAGCGCGTGGCCGATGGAGGAGAAGAGCAGGACGCGCCGGCCAGGATCGATCATGCAGCCTGTATCCTTTGTCGGCCTCCGGGCCGCAAGCGCAGCTTGCGGCAATGCTGCCATTCGCGCTAAAGCCCCCGTGCCGCGGGCTCACCGGCCGGCGGCACCGGTCGGGGCGTAGCGCAGCCTGGTAGCGCATCAGTCTGGGGGACTGGGGGTCGCAGGTTCAAATCCTGTCGCCCCGACCATTTAACTTTCACGAGAGCGTCTGGCGCACACCTACCGGCAGGGCAGCGGTCCCGTGCCTTTCGTGCGCCACTCCTTCACGCACTCGCTGTCGTCCCTCATCACGATCGGGATGAAGTAGAGCGACTGCTGGCCCGTGATGAGCTGTTGCTGATTGATCCAGGTGCCCGGCGCCGGCACGCGGGTGCGATAGCGGACGGCATCCTCGCCCGCTGCGGCGGTCAGCGTCGGCGTTTCGACGATCGGCTCCGGGCCGTAGATCCCCGCCGCCGTCGCGTCTCCCGCGCGACGTCCGCCGCTCACCAGCCAGAGCTGGTTCTGCTTGGCTGAGGCATAGGGGAAGAAGTCGGCCCGGCCGGTCGGCGGATTGCTCACGGCGAACAGCCTGGCATCGATCTGCACCTTGAGCGGCTCGGGGCGCCCTGCCGGCGCCGCGAGGATGTCTGCCCGCAGGGCACCATAGAGGCCGCCCAGTTCCGGCACGCGCAGCTCTTCGGCCAGGGCCAGACCGACGCGACCGAGCGGCGTGTCGATCAACACCGGCGCATCGCCTGCACTCGCCCATCCTGCCGTCGCAGCCGAGAGGTGCGTCGCGCGATAGCGGCCGAGCACCGTGCCTTCGGGACCGGCCAGCACCACCGTATGGTAGACCTTGTCGCCGTCACGCTCCGGATAGCTGCCGACGACATAGCCGGCGCCGGCCTTCGCCGCCGCGCCCAGGGCCTGCTCGAAGGCGCCGCCGCGGGTCTCCGCCCGGTTCCTGATCTCTGCGGCCGCAGTGCCCGAGTCGAGCCCGGACAGTTCGGGCAGCACCAGAAGCTCGCCCGCGCCGGGGCGGGCCTTGGACAGGAGCGACGGCCCCTCCGGCCATTGTGCCGCGGCGAGCGACACCGAGCGCGGAGTCACGGTAGCGTTGGCATCGGTCGGGCTGCGATGCAGCGCCAGCACCGGCGAGTAGAGTTCGGGGCGGCGACGCGACAACTGGGTGGTCCGCTCGACATCGGCATCGCCCGGGGTGATCGTCGTCGCATAGACGCCAGCCAGACCGGGCGGCAGGTTTTCGGGCGGCACCACGGGCGCCTGCACCAGCTTTTCCCCCTTCGGCGACCAGATGCTCGAACCGCCATTGTAATAGAGCTTCCCGCCGGTGATCGGATTAGTCTCGACGCCGGTGCGGGTGGCACCGACGACCCAGACGCCATTCTGGGCGCTCATGTACTGGACGTTCGAGACCGTCGAGTGGTTGCCGGTCGCCTCGGCCGGCGGCGTGCCGGGCATCACGCGATCGGAGACCGAGTGCCAGCCGATGATCTGCGCGCCGCGCAGCGCCGCAAGGCGGGCATACTGCCAGTAGGTATCGTCGTAGCAGATCAGCAGCGCGATGCGGCCAAGCGGCGTGTCGAATACCTCCACGCCGGTCGTACCGGGCGCAAACACCTTCTGGTCCTGCGGATTGAGGCCGTTCTTGCGGTACTTGCCGACGATGCCGCCCGGTCCGAGCAACACCGCGGTATTGTAGACGAGCCCCGTGGCCGCATCGCGCTCGGCGATGCCCACGCTCATATGCATGCCGGTGCGCTGGAGGATCGGCAGCAACGCGCCGGTGGTGCGGCCGGGGATCGTGTCGACATACGGTGCCAGCTGTTGAGGTCCGCTGAACAGGTAGCCGCTCACCGCCGTTTCCGGGAACACGGCGTACTCGACGCCCTGCTTCGCCACCTCCTCCGCGGCCTTGGCAAGGCGGGCGACGTTACCGTCGAGATCGCCCCATGCCGGCACGAAGTCGACGGCCGCGACCTTGACCTGCTTCCTGGCGGCCGCGGTCTGGGCATTTGCGGGTACGATCGCCGCCAGCACCGCGAGCGCACTGACGAGCCCTACCGACACCATCGATTTGAACGACAAGGCTGCACTCCCCGGGAAACGTCACCGGAACATACTGCCCTAGAGATGCAACCTCACAAAGCCAATCAGTCTCGCGGACGGTTGGCCGGCGGTGGCATCGTCGAATCGAAGAGCGTTATGGAGCGGACGCGACCTGCCGGCCCAACTCCGTGAGCTTGCAGACCAGCCAGTCCGGTTTCAGCGGATTCTTGAACCAAGGCTGAGCCCAGCCGGCCTTCAGGCATTTCTTGACGATGACAATATCGACTTCCTGTCCATCAAGATCGAACAGCGGCAGCTTGCCACCGGGTTGGGTCAGGCCCCTTCGCAGGTAAAGAAGCTCCCCGACGGTGGGAAGATCGAGACCCAACTCATTGTCATTAAAAGAATTTAAATCAAACGAGCGCGCATGATGGCGCGCGAAATCGCGATTCACTAGCACGGTCACGTCCCCCTTTGACGATACCGTTGACAGGCCCCTCGCCGAGCACGATACGCCCGCTCGGCCAAAAACCAAATAAAATCAGTAGCTTGATACACTTTCTTACAAGGACCACCCGATCTGGTGGTCCTCGGACGCTCGACCTGCCAGCCCTAGGTCACTGCCCCCCGGCAATGCCCAAGGCTTTCGAGGCCTAGTTCTGCGTCTTCAGCGTGCTGCGCAGCTGCGTCAGCGCCTGTTCGAGGTCTTCCAGGACGGACTCGATCTCGCGCCGCTTGTGGAGGTCGAGAACGGCCGCGCGCGGCGTCGTCGTCGAGGGCTGCGGGCCGGTCCGCGGCAGCGGCTGGCGATTGCCGCCGGCCATGGCCTCGGCACGGGCCGATACGATGCGCAGGCTTTCCAGGGCGCTCTCGGCCGCCAGGTCGAGGCGCTGCGCCGGCAGGCGGCCACGACCCTCCTTCAGAAGACGCTGGACGCCCTTGATCGTGTAACCGTCTTCGTAGAGGAGCGTCCGGATGCGGCGCAGAAGGTCGATGTCTTCCGGCCGATAGTAACGCCGGCCGCCTCCCCGCTTCAGCGGTCGCACCTGTGTGAACTTGCTTTCCCAGAACCGCAGCACGTGCTGCGGCACGTCCAGCTCGGTCGCGACCTCGCTGATCGTCCGGAACGCCTGTGCCGACTTCTCGACCCGTCTTTCGACGGTCTGAACCGAAACGGCCATCTCTGATCCCCTCGTGTTCCCAACTACCCCTTGTTCTCGCCGGGCGCCCCGTTGATCAGTGACTTGAGGACATTCGACGCTCGAAAGACGAGGACCCGCCGCGGCAGAATGGGAACTTCCTGCCCGGTTTTGGGGTTGCGGCCGACTCTTTGCCCCTTGTCGCGAACCGTGAAACTCCCGAACGAGGAGATCTTCACCGACTCGCCGCGCGCCAACGCCTCCACCACCTCGGAGAGAATGGTCTCCACGAGATCGCTGGATTCGTTGCGAGACAGGCCCACTTCCTGGAACACTGACTCGCTCAGATCGGCACGCGTGATAGTCCGGCCGTCCACTCCGGTACCTCTTCTTCCCCCAGTTAATCCTTACTCTAAGGTGGGAAAGCGGTCAATATCAGTGGGATAGCGGATGGACTTGAATCGCCGCCTGTTCACGTTCCGTTGGCTAAAATTCTCGCATTACCAGCGAACGAGGCTCGCACCCCAGGACAGGCCACCGCCGATTCCCTCCAGCAGCAGCAGGTCGCCCTTCTTGATGCGGCCGTCCTTGACCGCGACGTCGAGCGCCAGCGGAATCGATGCAGCGGAGGTGTTCGCGTGCCTGTCGACGGTCACCACGACGCGCTCCGGCGGCAGGCCGAGCTTGCGGCCGGTGCCGTCGATGATGCGCTTGTTGGCCTGATGCGGGACCAGCCAGTCGATGTCGCTGGCCTCGAGCCCCGCCTTCTCCAGCACCTCGCCCACGACGGCGGCCATGTTGACCACCGCGTGCTTGAAGACCTCCTTGCCTTCCATGCGCAGGAAGCCGGTGGTGCGCGTCGAGGACGGGCCGCCATCGACATAGAGGATGTCGTGATGGCGGCCGTCGGAATGCAGCGCATTGGCGAGGATGCCGCGGTCGTTCGACGTGCCGGTGCCCTGCTCGCCCCTGAGCACGATCGCGCCGGCACCGTCGCCGAACAGCACGCAGGTGCCGCGATCTTCCCAGTCGAGGATGCGCGAGAAAGTCTCCGCGCCGATCACCAGGGCAGTCGACGCCAGGCCGCTCCTGATCAGGCTGTCGGCGACGGAGATGCCGTAGACGAAACCCGCACACACCGCCTGCACGTCGAACGCCGCGCCCTTGGTCATGCCGAGGGCAGCCTGCACGCGCGTGGCCGTGGCAGGAAACGTCTGGTCCGGTGTCGCCGTCGCCAGGACGATCAGATCGAGGTCGGCGGCGTCGATGCCGGCATGGTCGAGGGCGCGCTGCGCGGCCTTGATGGCGAGGTGTGACGTGAACTCGCCATCGGCGGCGATGTGGCGCTGACAGATGCCGGTGCGCTGGCGGATCCACTCGTCGTTGGTCTCGACGGACTTCGACAATTCCTCGTTGGTGACGACCCGCTCGGGTAGATACGAACCGCAGCCCTGGACGACAGAACGAATCACGCAGTTCCTCCGGTGGCCTGGAGCGATGCCGCCGGCGTTTCGGTCGCCGAGGTGATCTCGTGCAACCGTGCCAGCCCCTCCACGAGCTTGCTCTTGTATTCGTAACGGACCAGGTCGACGGCAACGCCGATCGCGTAGGCGAAGCCCAGAGCATCCGTGCCGCCGTGGCTCTTCACGCAGACCCCGTCGAGGCCGAGGAACACGCCGCCATTGTAGCGACGCGGATCGACCCGCTTGCGAAGTTTTCTCCAGGCGCCGGACGCGAAGAGATAGCCGATCTTGGCGAAGGTCGATGTCCGGAAGGCGTCGCCCACGAACTGGAAGGTGAGCTTCGCCGTTCCCTCGATGGCCTTCAGCGCAACGTTTCCCGTAAACCCGTCGGTGACCACGACGTCGGTCACGCCGGCACCGATGTCGTTGCCTTCGACGAAGCCATGGAAATTGACCGGTGAGCCTTGGCGGCGCAGCCACGCCGCCGCCTGCCGCAGCTCCTCGTGCCCCTTGAGTTCCTCCGAACCGACATTGAGCAGGCCGACCTTCGGCGCATCGAGGCCCAGCAGCACCTGGGCGAACACGCTACCCATCACGGCGAACTGCACGAGGTTGTCGGCATCGCATTCCAGATTGGCGCCGAGATCGAGCATCACGGTCTCGCCGCGCGACGTCGGCATGAAGGACGCCAGGGCCGGCCGGTCCGCCCCTTCGAGCATACGCATCGCAAACATCGAAATGGCGAGCAGCGCGCCGGTGTTTCCGGCGGACACGATCGTGTCGGCACGGCCCTGGGCCGCTGCCTCGACCGCCATCCACATGCTCGACTTGCGGCGACGGCGCAACGCGAAGGAAGGCTTGTCCTCCGCCAGAACCGCGTCTTCCGACGGAACGATCTCCAGTACCTGGGCAAGCCCCTTGCGCTTGTCGACAAGGGCTTTCAGACGCGTCTCGTCGCCGAACAGCAGGAACGACGTGCCGGGATAGCGCTCGCGAGCGATATCCGCGCCGTTCACGATCACCTCGGGAGCATGGTCGCCGCCCATGCCGTCGAGTGCGAGTACGATCTTGCCCGCACTCACCGTCGCGCTCCGCCTGTCGAATGCCAGCGCATTGCCGACGGCGTGCGTCGGACTACTTCTCGGCCGACGCGGTGTCGGCCAGGACGGGCATGTCTTCGCGGTAGTAGCCGCAATGCGAGCAAACCATGTGCGGCCGCTTGAGCTCGCCGCAGTTCTTGCATTCGATGAATGCCATGGTCGGCAGCGCATGGTGCGAGCGACGCATGTTGCGGCGGGACTTCGAAACCTTTTTCTTGGGAACTGCCATGACGATCTCCACGACGAGGGCCGCGCCCGCCTTGTGCAAGCGGGGCATGCCCCCAAAAACGCTGCAGCCGCGCTCTATAGGCGCGGCGGGCGGCCTTCTCTAGCCAAATCGACTCACGGCCGCAACAATTTACCGGCCGCGGCGCGGCTTGTCCTTGAGGGCCGCCAGACCGGCAAAGGGGTGCCGACGCTGCTCGGGCGCTGCTCGGCGGGCACCGCCCTTCGGCTTGGGCAGTACGTCCTCGAGCTTGATCCCGGGCCGCCTCGGATAAGGATCCGCCGTCAGCGAGAGCTGCTCGGCCACGATTTCGCCGACATCGAGCATGTTTCCGGTGAGGGGTTCCGGCGCATCGCCCTGCGCATTCAGGAGCGCCTCCCCGCTCTCGGGATCGCGGTCCTCCTCCACATCCTCGGCGAAGACCAGCCGGAAGGCGTCGTCCAGTTCCTGGGTCACGGGATCGAGGCTCAGGATACAGGCCTGGACGAGCCGGCCCTTGAGGCGCCCCTCGACGACGACCCGTCCGCCCGGCCGACGATCGACCGTCACCCGCGCCGAAAAGGCCGGCAGGCCGAGAAAGCCGAAGCGCTTCGCAAGCGCCGCACGCTCACTCTCGGTCGTCGTTATCTCGAGTGCCGTGCCATTGGTGCCGAGCCGGTCGAGATCGATCATACGCTCGATCTCGGATTTGATCGTATTCTCAGGGGATTGTGACATTTTATTAATTCACTTTATCAAATCGTTGCGGGCCGTCGAACCGAGCGAATTCGCGTAGGTCCGCACGTAAGCCTCGAGCCGGGCCACGGCTTCGGAATTCTGGGGCGACGTACCGCCGTAGGCGTTGCGGCGCAAGACCTCGGCCAGCGGTGTCGGACCGCCGTTCAGCGCCTGCCGATAGGCCAGCGCACGCCCGTGCAGGCCTTCCGCCATGATCTTGATTCGCCGTCCGACCCCCAGATCCTGGATGCCGATCTCGCGCAGCGTGAGGTCGAGATGGCGGAACATGGCGTCGAAGAAGGCCTGGGACAATGCCTCGCCGTCCGGCTCGCGCCGCAATCGATCGATCATCAGCGCCGCGTGCAGCGCCAAAGCATCGAAGCGCCCGTCCAGCGTGTCGGGAATGCCGCAGCTCTCGAACAGATCCGCCAGGCGCGCCTGCTCGGCCACGCGGTTGTAGATGGCAGCAGCGAAATCGTCCTCTGGCTTGCGGCGGCGGAACACGAACAACTCCTTCCCAAGCGGTCGCAGGACAACAGGTTGACCCGGACCCTTCATCGCGACATCTTGCAGTCCCTCTTCCCGCAAAGCCAAGAAGCAATCCATGCGTCGCACCGCCCCGCTCGTCCTCGCCGGCGCATTCGCGCTCTCCGCCCTGGCCCTCGGCGGCTGCGAGAACACCGTGTACCAGCGCGGCTTTGCCGCAACGCCCGGTTCGGTCGAGAAACTCGAAGTCGGCGCGCAGAGCCGCGAGGACGTGGTCCGCCTCATCGGATCGCCCTCGGCCGTCGCGACCTTCAATCCGAACATCTGGTACTACATCAGCGAGACCCAGGAGTACTGGGCCTACACCAAGCCCAAGGTCAGCTCCCAGAAGGTGATCCAGGTCACGTTCAGTGAATCGGGCCGAATCGAAGCCATAAAGAACTACGACCTCAAGGACGCCGAGGACATCCAGATGGTCCGGCGCATCACGCCGACCTCGGGCAAGGAACTCACGATCCTCGAGCAGGTGCTGGGCAATGTCGGTCGCTTCACCGGTCCCAAGCAGCAGGGCGGCACCAACCCCGGCGCTCCGACCAGCGGCGGCGGCATCTGACGACCCGGCAACGCCGGCCCGGCCCCCGCCAGACGCCCCAAAGAAAAAGCCCCGGCCTTTCGGCCGGGGCTTTTCGCTGTGGGTGTCTTGCGCGGGCGCTCAGTGCGCCAGGACGGCGAGAAGAAGCAGCGCCACGATGTTCGTGATCTTGATCATCGGGTTGACCGCCGGACCCGACGTATCCTTGTACGGGTCGCCGACCGTGTCGCCGGTCACCGCCGCCTTGTGGGCGTCGGATCCCTTGCCGCCGAAATGGCCTTCCTCGATGTACTTCTTGGCGTTGTCCCAGGCCCCGCCGCCCGCCGTCATCGAGATGGCGACGAAGATGCCGGTGACGATCACGCCAAGCAGCATCGCACCGACGGCCGCGAAGGCGTCCGAGCGGTTGGCGATGGCCGCGATCACGATGTAGAGCACGATCGGTGACAGGACCGGCAGCAGCGACGGGATCATCATCTCCTTGATCGCCGCCCTGGTCAGCATGTCGACGGCGCGGCCGTATTCCGGCTTGTCCGTGCCCTTCATGATGCCGGGCTTCTCCCGGAACTGGCGCCGTACTTCCTCGACCACCGCCTGGGCGGCGCGGCCGACGGCCAGCATCGACATGCCGCCGAACAGGTACGGCAGCAGGCCGCCGACCAGCAGACCGACCACGACGTACGGGTTCTTGAGCGAGAAATCGACCGCCTGGACGCCGAGTTTGCCCGCGGCGATGAAGTAGTCGAGGTCCGAGGTGTAGGCCGCGAACAGCACCAGCGCACCGAGGCCGGCCGAGGCGATGGCGTAGCCCTTGGTGACGGCCTTGGTGGTATTGCCTACCGCGTCGAGCGCGTCGGTGTTCTTGCGCACCTCCTTCGGCAGGCCGGCCATTTCGGCAATGCCGCCGGCATTGTCGGTGACCGGGCCGTAGGCATCGAGCGCCACGACCATGCCGGCGAGCGCCAGCATGGCGGTCGTGGCGATGGCGATGCCGAACAGGCCCGCCAGGATGTAGCAGATCACGATGCCGCCGCAGATCAGCAGCGCCGGGCCGGCGGTGGCTTCCATCGACATCGCGAGACCGGCGATCACGTTGGTGCCATGGCCGGTGACCGAAGCCTGTGCCACGGCCTTCACCGGGCGATAGTCGGTACCGGTGTAGTACTCGGTGATCCAGACGATCAGGCCGGTGATGGCGAGGCCCACCAGGGAGCACCAGAACAGCGACAGACCGGTGAAGGAGCGACCGCCCACGGTCATCACCGTCCCCATGCCGACCAGACGGTCGGTGGCGAAGTAGATGGCCGGGATCGACAGCACGGCGGCCGCGATCACGCCCTTGTACATCGCCCACATGATGTTGCCGTCCGAGCCGAGCCGGACGAAGTAGGTGCCGATGATCGAGGTGATGATGCAGGCCGCGCCGATGACCAGCGGATAGGCCATCAGCTTGCCCACGAGGACCGGATCGGCCGCGAAGAAGATCGAGGCCAGGACCATCGTGGCGACGGTCGTCACCGCATAGGTCTCGAACAGGTCGGCCGCCATGCCGGCGCAGTCGCCGACATTGTCGCCCACGTTGTCGGCGATGGTCGCCGGGTTGCGGGGGTCATCCTCCGGGATACCCGCTTCGACCTTGCCGACCATGTCGCCGCCGACGTCCGCACCCTTGGTGAAGATGCCGCCGCCGAGACGGGCGAAGATCGAGATGAGCGAGGCGCCGAAGCCCAGGGCCACCAGCGCGTCGATCATGTCGCGGCTGCCGCCGGGAACGCCCATCTTGAGGAGGACCGCATAGTAGCCGCCGACGCCGATCAGGGCGAGGCCGGCCACCAGCATGCCTGTCACCGCGCCTGCCTTGAAGGCGAGGTCGAGGCCCGAGGCCAGGCTCTTCTGGGCCGCCACGGCGGTGCGCACGTTGGCGCGGACCGACACGTTCATGCCGATGAAGCCGGTCACGCCCGACAGGATGGCGCCGATCAGGAAGCCGATGGCGGCGAATTTGCCGAGCAGAATGGCGAGAACGACGAGGACGACAATGCCCACGATGCCGATCGTGGTGTACTGGCGACGCAGATACGCGGCGGCGCCTTCCTGAATGGCTTGCGCAATTTCCTGCATGCGTGGCGTGCCGGCGTCGGCCGCCATTACCCGCGATGCGGTAACGACGCCATACAGCACGGCAATCAAGCCGCACCCGATGACGCCCCATAGAACCGTGGACATGTTTCCCTAACCTATTGTTTATTCGTCGCTTTTACGCACATCGCGACCTGAAGCACGCGTACTCCCCCCGGGCGCGAGGTGGGCGGAAAAATGACAGATGGGCCGTGCACGCGCAACCGAAGAGGATGAAAAGCCACGTCGCCTCAAGGGCTTGGCTTCAGGCGCGTGACGGATTTCGCAACCGGTAAACGCCGATGACCAGCAGCGCGACCAGAACCAGCACGAGCGCGACATAGTTCAGGGCCGCCCATCCCTTGAGTTCGAGCACGACGCTGGCCATCAGGCTGGCGACGGTGGTGACGCCGAACACCATGAAATCATTGAAGGCCTGGGCCTTGCCCCGCTCCGTCGGCCGGTAGGTGGTGGTGAGGAGCGTGGTCGCGCCGACGAACAGGAAGTTCCAGCCCACCCCGTTCAGGGTGAGCGCGCCGCGGAAGTGCCATTCGGTGATGCCCATCAGCGCCACGACCACACCTGCCACCAGCAGCACGATCCCCGCGATCATGATGTTGAAGATCCCGAAGCGCGCGATCAGGTGGCCGGTGAAGAACGACGGGATGAACATGCCCATGACGTGCACGAAGATCGTCACGGGGGCCTCGGTCGCCGAGAGGCCGCACTGCACGATGGCCAGTGGCGAGGCCGCCATCACGAAGGACATCACGCCAAAGGCGATCATCGCGCCGGCACAAGCCACCATGTAGGCCGGCTGGGTGACGATCTGGGCGAGCGGACGCTGGGGACCGGACGTGTCTTCCACCCTCACCTGCGGAAACTCGATGAAGCCCAGCACGATGAAGACGAGCACGTGGATGACGATGACGGCGCAGAAACTCGCCTGGAACAGCGGCACCCAGAGATCCGGCGTGAAGCGCGCCAGCGTCGGTCCGAGAATGCCGGCCAGCACGCCGCCCGCCGTGACGTACGAGATCGCCTTCGCCCGATGAGGCGCGGGCGCCAGTTCCACCGCGGCGAACCGGTAGAGCTGCATGTTGGCGATGGCATAGCCGAGGAACAGGCCGCCGCAGCACATCACCGGGAAACTGCCGAGCCCGAGACCGACGGCGGCCAGGGAGGACCCGATCATCCCCATCAACGAGCCGCTGCGGAAGCCGAACTTGCGGCCGCGTCGCATCATCAGCAGCGAGGCCGGAAAGACCGACAGCATCACACCGAGATGCTGCATGGTGACCGGCAGGTTGGCCCACATGCGCATGTCGGGCGAGACGATGGTGAGAACCGCCAGCGCCGAAGAGGCGAACATCAGCGTGTTGCTGCTTTGCGTCAGCGCCTGGCAGATCGCCAGCAAGGCGATGTTGCGCATCGACCGGCGCGGCATGCGCCCGTCGGATGCCGCGGGCATTTCCTGCACCTTCGAAGATCCGTCCATTAGGCCGGCACTCTAGTGGGGGACTCTGCCGGCGCCATGGCGTGTCGCGCAGTGCAGGTATGAACGAGTGTGCTTCACTAGAAGTGAACGTAGCCCTTCCAGGGCACTGTGACGACCTTGCCGCCGACAGTCACTTCGACGCCATCACCGGGGCCGAAACGGCCAACGCGCGTGATACGGACACGTGCAGAAGCGGCGGCGGCCCGCAACGCCGCCTGCCGCCGCGGCGGCACGGCCATCACGAGCTCATAATCGTCCCCGCCCCCCAGGACAGTCGCCCACAGGCGCGGATCTGCCTCCAGCGCCGCACGAGCGGCCGCCGAAAGCGGTACATTCTCGCGTTCGATGGTCACGGACAGTCGGGAGGCGCTGGCAATATGCCCGGCGTCCGCCAGCAATCCGTCGGAAACGTCGGCCATTGCCGTCACGACACCCGGCAGCAGCGGTCCCAGTGCACAACGGGGTTGCGGGCGACGATAGCGATCCTCGAGATGCGCGTGCTCCTTCTCCGACAGCGCCGGGAGGTCGCCTCGCGCCGCCAGCAACCCGAGAGCGCCGTCGCCAATGGTGCCGCTCACCCAGAGTTCGTCCCCCGCCTTCGCCCCGGAGCGGGTTACGCCCTTGCCGCGTGCAACGCGTCCGAAGGCGGTGATGGTGATCGTGAGCGGCCCGGGCGTGACGACCGTATCGCCGCCGCAGAGGACGATCCCGTAACGGCGCTGGTCGGCGCCCAATCCCCGGGCGAAGGCCGCGACCCAGGACTCGTCCCACGTCGAGGGCAAGGCCAGCGACAACTGGTAGACGAAGGGCGTCGCACCCCCGGCTGCCAGATCGGAGAGGCAGACCCTGAGCGCCTTGGCGGCAATGCGCCCTGGCAGATCATCGGCCAGGAAATGCACACCCGCGACGATCGTGTCGGTCTTGACCACGAGATCGCGTCGCGCGTCGGCCGGCAGGAAGGCGTTGTCGCTCTGCAGGCCACCCGCGCCCTCGAAGGCGCGGGCGAGCGGCGCGAAGTAGCGGGCGATCAGCTCGAACTCACCGACCCGCCGCGCCCGCGCCACGTCGGCCTACTTGTGGTCCGATGGCCGCGCCTGGCGCGCCACGCGGTCGAGAACGGAGTTGATGAAGCTCGGCTCGCCCTTGTCGTAGAAGGCGTGGGCGACCTCGACATACTCGTTGATGACGACGCGCAACGGCACATCGTGGCGATGCGCAAGTTCATAGGCACCGGCGAGGAGAATGGCGCGCACCAGACGGTCCACGCGCGCCCAGGTCCAGTCCTCCGCCAGCGAGGCCGACACGAGCGCCTCCAGCTCGTCCCGTCTGCTCGCGGTACCTTCGACCACGTCCTTGAACAGGGGCCGGTCGGCGTCGCGACGCATGCCGCCCTCGCCCGCCTCTCCCGTGCGGACCTTCAGGAACTGCTCGACGATCTCGGCCGGGGCGTCCTGGCCTTCCTGCCACTGGTAAAGCGCCTGCACCGCCGCCAGCCGCGCGGCCTGGCGACGGCTGGGCCCGGCCGGCTTGGCGTCGCTCACGTCTTCTTCCAGCGACGGCCGAGTGCCACCATGGCGAGACAGGCATGGGCCGCATCGCCGCCCTTGTCGCCGCGGTCGGTGTAGGCACGCGCCCGCGCCTGCTCGACATTCTCGACGGTGACGATGCCGTAACCGATGGCGAGCTTCTTCTGGATGGCAAGATCCATCAGCCCCCGTGCGCTCTCGCCACAGACATAGTCGTAGTGGGTTGTCTCACCGCGGATCACGCAGCCCAGCGCCACATAGCCATCGTAGCGCTTGCCCTTCTTCGCCGCCGCCATCGCAACGGCGCCCGGGATTTCGAACGCGCCGGGGACGACGACGCGCTCGGACTTCGCACCGTTCTTCGCGATCTCGCGCTCCGCGCCCTCGATGAGCGCATCGGCGATGTCGGCGTAGTAGCGCGACTCCACGATCAGGATGCGCGCGCCCTTGACGCCCGCGACCGCCGGCCTGGCGGTCGGATTTTCCGTCCGTGTCGACATGTTCAGACCTTTGCGCGGCCGGGAACCGGCTTCTGGGCGACGATCTTGAGGCCGAAACCCTCGAGAGCGACGACGCTCTTCTGCGAATTGCTGAGCAGCACCATTTCCTTGACGCCGAGATCGAGCAGGATCTGGGCGCCGACGCCGTAGTCACGCAGTTCCTGACCGGACGGCTCGATCGGCTCGCCGGCGCGGCGGCGCTGCTCGGCCAGAACGACGGTGAGCGGCTCGCGGATCAGCACGATGACGCCGCGGCCTTCCTTCGAGATCTCGCGCATCGAGGCCTCGATCTCGCCGCCCCGCCCGCCGCTGCGCTGCCCCAGCGTGTCGGTGAAGAGGTTTACCGCATGCATGCGCACCATGACGGGGCCACCCGCCGCGGGATCGCCCTTCACCAGGGCGACGTGCTGCGCCATCGTGACCTTGTTCACGTAGACGACGCAGCGGAAATCCCCGCCCCAGGTGCTGTCGAGCGTGGTCTCGCTGATGCGCTTCACGATCGAATCGTAGCGGCGTCGATAGGCGATCAGGTCGGCGATCGTGCCGATCTTGAGGCCGTGGCGCTGCGCGAAGGTGATGAGGTCGTTGCGACGGGCCATCGTGCCGTCATCGTTCATGATCTCGCAGATCACGCCCGCCGGGTTCAGTCCGGCAAGACGCGCGATATCGACGGCGGCCTCGGTGTGGCCGGTGCGCTCCAGCGTGCCGCCGTCGCGGGCAACCAGCGGGAAAACATGGCCCGGCGTCACGATGTCCTGTGGTCCGCAGGAGGGGTCGATCGCGACGGAGACGGTGCGCGCGCGATCGGCGGCCGAGATGCCGGTGGTCACGCCTTCGCGGGCCTCGATCGAGACGGTGAACGCCGTCGAGTGACGGGTGCGGTTGTTCTGAGACATCAGCGGCAGGCCGAGCTGCTCGACCCGCTCGCGCGTGAGCGCCAGGCAGATCAGGCCGCGCGCATGCCTCGCCATGAAATTGATCGCGTCGGGCGTCGCCCACTGGGCCGGGATCACCAGGTCGCCCTCGTTCTCACGATCCTCGTCGTCGACGAGGATGAACATCCGGCCCTTGCGGGCCTCTTCGATGATGTCCTCGGCGGCGGCCTTCACCTCGCCGAAGGTGACCCGCCAAGCGTCCTTTTCGAGCGCACTCATGATTTCCGATGCTCCAACAGTCGCGCAACGTAACGCGCGAGCATATCCACCTCAAGGTTGACCCTCTGGCCGACCCTCGCCCGCCCCAGCGTGGTGACCGCCTGGGTGTGTGAAATCACGTTCACCCCGAAGCGATCGCCATCCACTTCATTGACTGTGAGCGAAATACCGTCGATTGCAATGGAGCCCTTCGCCGCAACAAACCGCGCCACCTCGGGCGGCGCCTCGAACACAAAGCGCACGCTGCCGCCTTCCGGCGTCATCGAGACGATCCTGCCCACGCCATCGACGTGGCCATAGACCAGGTGGCCCCCCAGCTCGTCGCCGAGCTTCAATGACAATTCGAGGTTGAGGCGGCTGCCGACCGTCCAATCGCCCAGGTGAGTCTTGTCGAGACTCTCCGCCGAGACCTCCACCGAGAACCGGCCGGCCGCCTTCTCAACCACGGTGAGACAGCAGCCGGAGCAGGCGATCGAGGCACCGATGGCGATCGGTGTCATGTCGTGATTCGTGGCGATCACGAACCGGCGATCGCCTTCCCTGCCGCCGGGGTCGACCGAGACGATCTCGCCGATATCAGTCACTATGCCTGTGAACATGGCCGCTACTTAGTCCTCCCGCCGCCAGGTTTCCAGCGTGTCGCCCTGCAGCGCCCGGGCCGATACCAGCCGGAACCGGGGCGCGGAACCGAGGCGTGCAAAGTCCAGTCCGCCGACCGCAGAGCGGCTGTCTCCACCGAGAACGAGGCCTGCCCGGTAGCTCGAAATGCCATCGACGAGGCCCGCCTTCAGGAAGGATGCGGCGACCCGACCGCCGCCTTCCACGAGAACCCGGGTCAGCCCCCGCCCGCCCAAAGCCCGCGCAGCAGCCGGGACATCGATACGACCGTCGGCGCCCGCCTCGACTTCGACGATCTCCACGCCGTGCGCCTTCAGCGCTTCCCGGCGATCGGCCGAGGCGGCCTTCGTACAGACCAGCCAGACCGGAGTCACCCGCGCCGACAGCGCGAGTTTGGACGCGGGCGACAGCCGCGCCTGCGAATCGAGAACGATGCGGACGGGTGAACGTGCCGCGAGGCCCGGGAGACGGCAGGTCAGTTCCGGATCGTCGACGGCCGCCGTCTCGGCACCGACCAGAATTGCGTCATGGGTGGCCCGCAGCCGGTGGCCATCGCGACGCGCGGCCTCTCCGGTGATCCATTTGCTCTCGCCAGACGCGGTCGCGATGCGACCGTCGAGCGAACCCGCCATCTTGAGATGAAAGCGCGGCCGACCTTCACGGACGCGCAACAGGAAGCCTTCATTGATCTCAGCCGCCTCGGCGGCGCCTTCACCGACCTCGACGGCGATGCCGGCCGCCTTCAGTCGCGCATGTCCCCGCCCCTTTACGCGCGGATCCGGATCCTCGAGCGCCGACACGACGCGTGCGACGCCCGCCTCCACCAGCGCGTCCGCACAGGGAGGCGTGCGGCCGTGATGCGAGCAGGGTTCCAGGGTGACGAAGACCGTGGCACCCTTCAGCGACAGGCCGGCCTGTGCGGCCTGGGCAATCGCATCGGCCTCGGCGTGAGGCCGGCCGCCTTCCCGCGTGCGGCCGCACGCGATCGCCTGGCCGTCGCGCACGATCACGCAGCCGACGGCGGGATTGGGCCAGGTGCGCCCGAGCGACCTCCGCGCCAGCGCGAGCGCCGCGCGCATCATCGGCTTCAATCCTTGAAGTGGGCGGTATCGGCCAGGTCGGAGATGAACTCCTCGAAGTCGCGAGCCTCGCGGAAGTTGCGATAGACCGAGGCGAACCGGACATAGGCGACCGGATCGAGCGCGCGCAGCGCATCCATCACCAGCTCGCCGATCTGGGTCGAGGGAATCTCGCTTTCGCCGGAGCTCTCGAGGCGGCGCACGATGCCGTTCACCACGCGCTCCATGCGCTCGGGATCGACCGGCCGCTTGCGGCAGGCGACGTGTATCGAACGCGCCAGCTTGTCGCGATCGAACTGCACGCGCTGACCGTTCTTCTTCACCACCGTCAACTCGCGCAGCTGCACGCGCTCGAAGGTCGTGAAGCGCGAACCGCAGGAGGGGCAGTAGCGCCGCCGGCGAATTGCCGAATTGTCGTCGGTCGGCCGCGAGTCCTTAACCTGTGTGTCCTCGTGACCGCAGAATGGGCAGCGCATCTATTTCCCCTGTTTGTTCCGGCTTTGCGCCTTGTCAGTCACGATAGAGCGGGTAGCGCGCGCAGAGGGCGTGGACCTTGGCGCGAACCTGGGCCTCGACCTGGGCGTCGCCGTCCGGTCCGTTCTTGGCGATGCCGTCGAGCACGTCGGCGATCAGGTGGCCGATCTGCTGGAACTCGGCGACCCCGAAGCCCCGCGTCGTTCCCGCCGGCGTGCCGAGCCGCACGCCCGACGTAATCGTGTACTTCTCCGGATCGCCCGGGATGCTGTTCTTGTTGGTCGTGATGCCGGCACGATCGAGCACCTTCTCCGCCGAGACGCCCGTCGCCTTCTTCGGCCGCAGGTCGACCAGCATGACGTGGCTGTCCGTACCGCCGGACACGATCTTGAGGCCGCGCTCGGTCAGCGTCGCCGCCAAGGCGCGCGCATTGTCGATCACGTTGCGCGCATAGACCTTGAAGTCGGGCTTCAGCGCCTCGCCGAACGCCACCGCCTTGGCGGCGATGATGTGCATCAGCGGGCCGCCCTGCAGGCCGGGGAACACCGCAGAGTTGATCTTCTTCCCGAGTTCGGCGTCGTTCGACAGGATCATGCCGCCGCGCGGGCCGCGCAGCGTCTTGTGCGTCGTCGTCGTCACGACATGGGCGTGCGGCAGCGGGCTCGGATAGACGCCGGCCGCCACCAGGCCGGCATAGTGCGCCATGTCGACCATGAAGTAGGCGCCGATCTCGTCAGCCACCTTGCGGAAGCGCGCCCAGTCGATGTGACGCGAATAGGCCGAGGCACCGGCGATGATCAGCTTCGGCTTCTCGCGCCGGGCTGCCTCCTCCATCTGCTCGTAGTCGATCAGGTGCGTGTCCGGCTTCAGCCCGTAGGACACGACCTTGAACCACTTGCCCGACTGGTTGGCCGGCGAGCCGTGGGTGAGATGCCCGCCCTGGTCGAGCGCCATGCCAAGGAAGGTGTCGCCCGGCTGCAGCAGCGCCATGAACACGGCCTGGTTGGCCTGCGCACCCGAGTGCGGCTGGACGTTGGCGAAGCCGCAGTCGAACAGCTTCTTCGCGCGCTCGATCGCCAGATCCTCGGCCTTGTCCACCTCCTCGCAGCCGCCGTAGTAGCGGCGTCGCGGATAGCCCTCGGCATACTTGTTGGTCAACACCGACCCTGCGGCCTCGAGCACGGCGCGCGAGACGATGTTCTCCGAGGCGATCAGCTCGATCTGTTCGCGCTGGCGATGGAGTTCACCCTTCAGGACGGCATCGATCGCCGGATCGGACTCGGCGACGCCCATGGTGAACATCGGCAACGGGGAATCACTCGTCTTGGCAGCAGCTTGGCTCATGATACTCAACCCTTTGAAAGCTTTTCGACGCGACCGACATGGCGGCCGCCCTCGAACTTGGTAGCGAGGAACATCTTCAGGGCCTCGCGGGCGACCTCGACGCCGGTCAGGCGCTGGCCGAAGGCGATGACGTTCGCGTCGTTGTGTTCGCGCGAGAGCCGCGCCGAGGTCACATCGTGCGCGTGAACCGCGCGAACCTTGGGATTGCGATTGGCGGCCATCGAAATGCCGATCCCGCTGCCGCAGACGAGGACCCCGCGCTCGGCCTTGCCCGAGGCAATGGCGTCGCCCATGGCCCTTCCGAAGTCCGGATAGTCGACGGAGGCGGTCGAATGGGTGCCGAGATCCAGCACCTCGTGACCCGCTTCCTGCAGGTCGCGTTTGAGAATTTCCTTCAGGTCGAAGCCGGCATGATCCGACGCGACCGCGATGGCGCCCCCCGGCATATCGACGATCGACCCCCTCTATCTATTGAGCCCCCCGATACCATATCCGGGGGCGCGATGTCACCGTTCCGCAAAATCGTGGAAAGCGACCCACAAGACACTGATATGGAACGAAAAAGGCCCGGCTGATGCCGGGCCTTTCCCTGATCGGGCCGTTTGGTCCTACTTCTTCATCGGGGCCGACTTGCCGTCCTTCCAGACATAGATGTCGTAGACCGCATCCTTGATGTCGCCCTTGGCGTCGAATTCGAGCACGCCGACGGCCGAGTCGAACTTGCCCGAGCGCAGGGCCGCGGCGACCTTGGCCGCCTCGGTCGACTTCGCCTTGTTGGCGGCATCGGCCCAGGCCTTCACCGCGGCGTAGCTGAACAGCGTGTAGCCTTCCGGGTTGTACTTGGCGTCGCGGAACTTCTTCACGAGCGCGGCATTCTTGGGGTCGTCCTCGGCCTTCGGCGGGAACGACATCAACACGCCGTCGGTCGCCGCGCCACCCAGCTGGGCGAACTCGGCCGTCTCGAGCGAGTCAAAGCCCATCATCTGCGCCGCCAGCCCCTGCTCGCGCGCCTGCTTGATGATCAGCGCGCCGGCGGTGTGGTAGCCGCCCAGCACGATGATATCGATCTTCGCCTGCTTCATCTTGTTGATCAGCGCGGCAAAGTCCTTGTCGGTGTCGTTGTAGGCCTCGTACATCGCCTCGCGCAGGCCACCCTTGTTCAGGGCCTTCTTGGTCTCGTCGGCCACGCCTTTGCCGTAGGGCGACTTGTCGTGGAGGATCGCGACCTTGGCGTCCTTCTTGTTCTTCAGGATGTAGGCGCCGACGGTCGCGCCCTGCACGTCGTCACGACCGCAGGTGCGGAACACGGTGGTGTTGCCCTTGGCGGCCGCGTCGTCAGTCAGCTTGGGGTTGGTCGAGGCCGGCGTGATCTGCAGGATCTTGCCTTCCTTGTAAATGTCCGAGGCCGGGATCGACGAGCCCGAGCAGAAGTGGCCGGCCACGAACACGACCTTGTCCGACACCATCTTGTTGGCGACCGCGGTCGCCTGCTTGGGGTCGCAGGCGTCGTCGCCGATCACGAGTTCCAGCTTCTGGCCGTTGACACCGCCGGCCGCGTTGATGTCGGCGACCGCCATCTCGGCGCCGCGCTTGAGCTGCTCGCCGAACGCGGCATTGGAGCCGGTCATCGGGCCGGCCGAGCCGATCTTGATCTGGGCAAACGCGGGCGTCGCCATCAGCGCAACCGCGGCTACGGCCAGCGTGCCGTACAACTTCTTCATCCGAGTCTCCCTGTTGATTGAGCCCCTCCGCCGCTGCGGAGCATGCCCGTCACATTAAGGCCGGTCGTCCCAGCCCAGCAAGCCTTTGCGCCTGTAGAGCCAGGGATACTGGCGCACCATCTGGCGTGCCCGCGTAAGCCTGAAGGCAAAGGCCGCGATCGCCAGTTGTACGGTCCAGCCCAGTACAAATCCGGCCGGCGACCATAGTTCACCGTTGGCCAGCGCATAGTCGAGGAAGCGCAGCGTCGCCGACAGCAGCGCCGTGTAGAACACGATCTGCGGCCACGGCCGCCAGGTCAGCGCCACCGCGTGCCCGGCGGCAAACGAGGCCGGCCCGATCAGGACGAGATTGAACAGGAGCACGTTGAACAGCGTGTCGCCGAACCAGTCGAACATGAAAGTATCGAGCGGGCTCATGCGTGGCCGCCCTCGAGATAGGCCGCCCGGACTTCCTGGTTGGCCAACAGCTCACTGCCGCTACCGCTGAGGCGAACCCGGCCATTGGCCAGCACGTAGGCCCTGTCGGCGAGCCGCAAGGCGTGGAAGGCGTTCTGCTCGACGAGGAATATCGTCACCCCCTCTTCCCGGGCGATGCGGCCGATCGAGTCGAAGATCTGCCGCACGATCAGGGGGGCGAGGCCGAGCGACGGCTCGTCGAGCAGCAGGAGCCGCGGCCGGCTCATCAGGGCACGGCCGATCGCCAGCATCTGCTGCTCGCCGCCCGACAGGGTGCCGCCGCGCTGGTCGCGCCGCTCGGCCAGCCGCGGGAACATGGCGAAGACGCGCTCCAGGTCCCGCTTGAAGTTGGCGGGATCGCCCAGGATCGCGCCCATCTGCAGGTTTTCGTAGACGCTCATGCGCGCGAAGATGCGGCGCCCTTCCGGCACCTGCGCCACGCCCCGCCGGACGATCTGGTGGGTGGGCAGGCCCGTGATGTCCTCACCGTCGAGCACGATGGTGCCGCTGCGCGCCCGGGGATTGCCGCAGATCGTCATCAGCAGCGTCGACTTCCCTGCCCCGTTGGCACCGATCAGGGTCACGATCTCGCCCCGCGCCACCTCGAGGTCGACGCCGTGCAGCGCCTGGATCGCGCCATAGAAGGTCTCGACGCCCTTCACCGACAGGATCGAGGCCTCAGGCATCGAGCGCCTCCTCGTCGGTGCCGAGATAGGCGCGGATGACGGCCGGGTCGTTGCGCACGGCCTGGGCCCCCCCCTCGGCGATCTTGCGGCCGTAGTCGAGCACGACGATGTGGTCGGAAATGTTCATCACGACGCTCATGTCGTGTTCGATCAGCAGCACGCCGATTCCGTCGCGATCCCGGATCGACACCAGCAGCTGGTTGAGCTCGGCCGACTCGCGCGGATTGAGCCCGGCCGCCGGCTCGTCGAGACAGAGCAGCACCGGTTCCGTGCACATCGCGCGGGCGATCTCCAGTCGGCGCTGTGCGCCGTAGGGCAGCTCACCGGCCGGTCGGTCGGCATCGGCCGTCAGCCCGATCCGCTCCAGCCACAGCCGAGCCAGGTCGACCGCGGCCGCCTCGGCACGCTGGAAACGCGCGGCGCCGACGAGGCCCAGCAGGCTCCAGCCCGACGCACGCATCAGCTTGTTGTGCTGCGCCACCATCAGGTTCTCGAGCACCGTCATGCCGGGGAACAGGCGGATGTTCTGGAAGGTGCGCGCCACCCGGGCCTTCTGGCCGATCTCGTGGCCGCGCATCCGCTCGAGCAGGAATTCAGCCCCGGCGCCGCGCAGGGTCAGCCGGCCGATCGTCGGCTTGTAGAAGCCGGTGATGCAGTTGAAGACCGTGGTCTTTCCCGCGCCGTTGGGCCCGATGACCGCGGTTATCTCCCGCGATCGCGCCGAGAACGAGACGTCGTCGATCGCGACCAGGCCGCCGAAGCGCATGGTGAGGTGCTCGACCTCGATCAGCGGCATCGTCGATGGAGCCGCCGTCATCCACCGCCTCCCGAGCCGGCGGGATGCAGCCTTATCGACGGCTCGCGATGGGAGACGAGGCCGCGCGGCTTGAACACCATGATCAGGACCATGGCGAGGCCGAAGGCCAGCATGCGGTAGTTGCCAAGGTCGCGGAACCACTCGGGCAGGCCGATCAGCAGCACCGCGGCCAGCACGACGCCGATCTGGCTGCCCATGCCGCCCAGCACGACGATGGCGAGGATGATCGCCGATTCGATGAACACGAAGCTCTCGGGGCTGATGAAACGCTGCTTGGCGGCAAAGAACGAGCCAGCAAAGCCCGCGAACATTGCGCCGATCGCGAAGGCCGTGAGCTTGGTGTTGGTGGGATTGATGCCGAGCGCCTGGCAGGCCGTCTCGTCCTCGCGCAGCGCCTCCCAGGCGCGGCCCACCGGCAGGCGCCGCATGCGCTGCGTGAACAGGTTGGTGATCAGCGCCAGGCCGAGGATGATGTAATAGAGGAAGATCAGTCGATGATTGCCGTCGAAGGCAATGCCGAGCATCTCCGACACGGTCTGCTTGCCGGGCGGCGGCGTCTCGGCGAACACGGCGCCAAACAGGGTCGGCCCGGGAATCGAGCCGATGCCGGCGGGTCCATTGGTGAGGTCGAACCAGTTGAGCAGGACGAGGCGGATGATCTCGCCGAAGCCCAGCGTCACGATCGCCAGATAGTCGCCGCGCAGGCGCAGAACCGGGAAGCCCAGCATGATGCCGAACAGGGCCGCCATCATTCCCGCGAGCGGCAGGACCGTCCAGAAGCCGAGCCCGTACTGGGTGCTGAGCAGCGCGTAGGCGTAGGCGCCGACCGCGTAGAAGGCGACGTAGCCCAGGTCGAGCAGGCCGGCCAGTCCGACCACGATGTTGAGCCCCCACCCCAGCATCACGTAGGTCAGGATCAGCACGCCGAGATCCATCGTCTTCTGGTCGGCCAGCGGCGAGAACGGCATCAGCACCGCGAACGCGAGCAGCAGCCAGCCGAACCATTTGGCGCCGGCCTTTCCGAGGATCACGCCGGACGGCGTCCGCGCCGCGGCGCCCAGGGCGTCGTTGGCCCACGGCCAGATCGCGCGGATCACCAGCAGAACGCCCCCGAGCGCGACGAACCAGTGCAGGAACCCGGACGGCAACTTCATCGGCGAGGCGCCGGCCGCGATCATCGCCACTCCCAGCACGATGGCGGGCCAGCGCAGGCCGTTTGCCGCCATCGAGAGACCGAGCCGGCCGATGAAGATGACGACCACCGCCACGGCGAGATCGACGAGGTGATAGTCGAAACCCAGCCCCTTCCCGCCGCCCTGATCGACGGTGCGGAAGCCGACGATGAAGATTCCGAGGGCGGCGGCGACGAATGCAGTGAGACCCGCATCCTTCAGCATCAGTGGGAGACGCGGGCCCATCCGTCAGACCTTCTCGATCTCCGGTTTGCCCAGCAGGCCGCTTGGCCGGAAGATCAGCACCAGCACGAGGATCGCGAAGGCCGCGACATCCTTGTATTCGCTCGAGAAGTAGCCTGCCCAGAAAACCTCGATCAGCCCGATCAGCAGGCCGCCGAGCATGGCACCCGGCAGCGAGCCGATGCCGCCCAGCACCGCCGCGGTGAAGGCCTTGATGCCGGCCAGGAAGCCGATGAAGAAGTCGATGACGCCGTAGTACATCAGGAACAGCATGCCGGCGACGGCGGCCAGGGCCGCGCCCAGCACGAAGGTGAGCGAGATGGTGCGGTCGACGTTGACCCCCAGCAGCGCCGCCATCTTCATGTCCTGCTCGCAGGCGCGCTGCTGGCGTCCCAGGGACGTCCTGGCGATCACCCAGGTGAAGCCCGCCATCAGGACGACCGTCACGAGCACGATGATGATCTGCAACCAGGTGACGCGAACGTCGAACCCGTCGGCGGTGAAGAGATTGAATCCGCCGGACACGACCTGGCCGCCGGGCTTGGGGCGCGCGCCCTGCGCCAGCTGCACGTAGTTCTGGAGGGCGATCGACACGCCGATGGCGGAGATCAGCGGGGCCAGCCGGAACGAGCCCCGCAAGGGTCTGTAGGCCGTTCGTTCGATCGCCCATCCGTAGACGGCGGAGAACGACATGGCCAGCAGCAGCACCAGGACGATGGCGATGGGTGCGGAACTGATGCCGAGGCTGCCGCAGATGATGAAGCCGATCAGCGAGATGAACGCGCCGATCATGAACACCTCGCCGTGCGCGAAGTTGATCATGCCGATGATCCCGTAGACCATCGTGTATCCAATGGCGATCAGCCCGTAGATGGCGCCCAGCGTGATTGCGTTGATCAGCTGTTGCGTGAAATACGCCATGCCCTGTTCGTGTCTCCCTGCCCTTGCGACCTACGATGCTTTCTCAGGCACTGGCAAGCTCAAGATGGGGAGCCTGCAAAACGCGGACCATAACCGGGCCGGCGGGAGCCAAATGGCTCTTGCACTCCCCCGTGCAAGTGCCGATTAAAGGCAGCCATGGACACCCCTTCCTACGACCTGATCGTCATCGGCGCCGGCCCGGCCGGCCTCACCGCCGCCACCGAAGCCGCCCGCGCCGGCCTGAAGGCGCTCTGCCTCGACAAGCTCGCGCCCGGCGGCGAGATCATGAACCTCGGCCAGTTGCACGATTTCGAGGAGATCTTCGACGGGCCGACGATGGCCTCGCGCCTCACCGACGACGCCGTCGTCGCCGGCGTCGAAATCGGCTTCGGCGAGGTCACGGCGATTTCCGGCAGCGGCCCGTTCGAGATCGAGACCGCCGACGGCGAGCGCCACACGGCGCGGGCCCTCGTCGTTGCGACCGGCCTGAGCAAGGGCAAACTCGGCCTTCCCGGTGAAGAAGACTATGAAGGGCGGGGCCTGTCGCACTGCGCGAACTGCGACGGCCCGCTCTATGCCGGGCAGCCCGTGATCGTCGCCGGCGCCACCGGCTGGGCACCGTACGAAGCTGCCGTCCTCGTTGGCATCGCCGGCGAGATCACCATGCTCGGAACGCCATCCGGCCCGGTCCCGGAGGGTGTCACCGCCCTGCCGGGACGCATCGTCGGCCTCGAAGGCAGCGACGGGCTCGACGCGGTGACGATCGAGCATGACGGCCAGCGAAAGCGGATTCCGACGAATGCCGTGTTCGTTTACGAGGGCCGGTCTCCCGCTGCGGAATTCCTGCCGGATTCGCTTGCACGCGACGCCACGGGGCATATCGTTATCGACGAGGCGGGCCAGACCGCCCAGCCGCTGGTGTTCGCCGCCGGCGACGTCCGGTCCGGCTCCAGGGAATATCTGGCCGACGCGATCGCGGACGGCCAGCGCGTCGCCAGGTCGGTCGTCGCGGCCTTGAATAAATAGCGTGGAGGAAAACGAACATGCGCATCTTCAATCCGAGCTTCGGCATGGCCGCCGCCGGTCCCGCCAAGGTGACCCTGCAGCCCGTCAACTGGGCGACCGACGCCATTGCGCTGATCTCCAATTCGAAGCCGAACGCGCGTGAACTGCTGGAAGGCGTCCGCGCCATGCTGGGCGCGCACCGCCCGGTCGACAACATCCACTTCCACGCCAAGAACAGCGCCAGCCAGCCGGCACCGAAGGAACTGATCGAGAAGGTCGCCAAGAACTACAAGGCGGCGCTACTCGCCTTAGGGGATTGAGGAAGCTGTTCATCGTGGAGTTTCCACGACAGCCTCGAACTCGAGAAGCTCGGCATCACCGCTTTCGTGATCGCCACTGAGACATTCAAGCCGCTGGTCATGGCGCAGGCCAAGGCCCGCAAGGTCGAACCGCGCCTGATCGTGGTGAAGCATCCCGTCGGCGGCCTCAATGCCGAAGAACTGCGGGAACGCATCGAAGCAGCGACCAAGGGACTGACCGAGGCGACGACGAAATGAAGGACATCGCCGAACAGGAAGTGATCGACATCGGCGACATGGATGTCGAAGCCTTCAACGAGTACGCCGTCGAACAGGGCTGGAGCGACGGCATGCCGCTCTACGTGCCCACCGAGGCGAAGGTGGCGAAGTTCGTCGAGACGGTACGCGGCGACAACCGGCCCTACCCGCCGGTACCGCCGCGCCAGATCGTCCCGACACTGCAGTCGCTGGCCGCGAACGCCGTCATGGCGGGCTGCAAGCCCGAATACTTTCCGGTCGTGACCGCCGCCCTGCGCGGCGTGCTCGACCCGGAGTATAATCTGCACGGAACGCTGGCGACCACGCACTCCTGCGCGCCGATGGTCATGGTGAGCGGTCCCATCCGCCACGAACTCAACATCAACTGCGGCACCAACTGTTTCGGCCAGGGCCGCCAGGCCAACGCCACGATCGGCCGTGCCCTCGGCCTGATGCTGCTGAACGTCGCCGGCGCCAAGCCGGGCGAGATGGACCGGTCGACCCAGGGCAATCCCGCCAAGTTCACCTTCTGCTTCGGCGAGAACGAGGAGGAGAACCCCTGGACGCCCTATCACGTGCAGCGCGGCTTCGCGCCCACGGATTCGGTCGTGACGGTGATGTCGGGCGAAGGCCCGCACAACCTCAACGACCACGGCTCGACGACCGGCGACGGCCTGCTGACCACCTTTGCCGGCGGCATGTCCAACCCGGGCTCCAACACGATCTACGGCAAGGGCCCGATGTTCGTCATCATCGGCCCGGAGCACGCCGCGACCCTGAAGCGCGACGGTTTCACGATCGAGAGCATCCGCGAGGAACTGTGGAAGCGCTCGCGGGTCCATCTCTCGCGCGTCTCGAAGGAGAACCTCGTGACCTACGAGACCACCGGCCACAAGCCGGACGGCGACTGGCTGTCGATCGGCCGCGATCCGAAGGACATCCACATCACCGTGGCGGGCGGTCCGGGCAAGCATTCGGCATTCATTCCGTCGTTCGGCGGCACCACCGTCGCCTGCACGCGTATCGCCCGATGAGCAACCGGTCGTGAACGAGTGGTGCGGCTGGCCGGTCGTCGAAGATTCGACGACCTGGGAAAGCGCACAGCAGATCCTGACGGAGGCCGAACTCTCGGACGGGCTCCCGCTGGTCCCGCCCACCCGGAGGCGGCTCGATGCGATGATCGCCGGTATTGCCGACCGGGCGGACTCCCTCGGCATGATGCCGCCGATGTTCGGCGACATCACGGCCGAGTCCGTCGCCTACCAGTGCGTGATCGCGGGCTGCCTGCCGGCCGAACTGCCGGTCGTCCTCGCGGCAGCGCAGGCGGTGCTCGAGCCGGACTTCAATCTCCTCGGCATCGCCACGACCACCGGCAGTGCCGCGGTCGCGCTCTGCCTCCATGGCCCGATCGCGCAACGGCTCGGCGTCAACGCGCTGACCAACGTCATCGGCCCCGGCAACCGGGCGAATGCCTGCATCGGCCGCGCCCTGCAGCTCTGCCTGCGCAACATCGGCGGCGCCCGATCGGACACGGGCGACATGGCGACGATGGGCCAGCCGGCCAAGTACACGCTGTGCTTCGCCGAAAGAGCCGACGGTCCCTTCCCGACCTTCACCCAGCGCCACGGCCTGGGGAAGGACGAGAGCGCCCTCACCGTCATGGGTATTGCGGGAACCGCCGAGGTGCTGCCGGGCGACGGTGAAGGCGCCACGCCCGAGGCGATCCTCGATCCGGTGGTCGCTGGCATGCGCGCCGAGATCGTGATGTCTGGCCAGAGCCGCAAGACCGGGCGCGGCGAGCAGGTTCTCCTACTGCCCCTCGAACTGGCCGAGAAGATCGCGCGACACGAGGGCTGGGACATCGGGCGTGTCCAGCAGTACCTGTTCGATCGGGGCGACGGAGTCGCCGCCTCGCCCGAGGCGATCCATCCGATCGTGACCGGCGGCGCCGGCTACAAGATGGCCTATCTCCCGATCTGGGGCGGCGGCTCGCAAATCGTGATGCGCAAGCTCTGACAGGAGCCGCGCGGGCCGGCTACTTCAGCAGCCGGCGGACGAGCCCGTAGAACAGCCACATGCCGAATCCCCAGAGGGCATAGACGATCGGCACGACCGCCACGCCCGGCAACCGCCAGCCGCCGCCGACCGGCGCTCCCTTGATCGGCAAGACGACGAACCAGTTCACCGCCAGCACCAGCACGATCGCAAACAGGATCCAGCCCAGGACCCCGTTCAGCACGCCCGGCAGGCGCGCCACGACGAAGGCGCCGAGCATGCCCCACAAGCCGCCCCAGAAGGCCTGCGAGACGATCGTGGGCACGCCCCAGGGCGGCACCGGCCGCATGCTGTAGAGATTGGGTCGGCCGAAGCCGAGTTCCGCGGCGGTGTAGAAACCCAACTGGTGGAACACCAGCACGCTCAGCACGCCGGCGACGAAACCCGCAAGCGCCATCCGCCAGAAGTTTGCCATCACGTCACCCGTCCAGGCCGTCGCTCGCGCCATGGATGCGCCTGCTCGAGCTGGGCAGCCAGTGACAACAAGGTGGCTTCGGCACCGTAGCGTGCCACGAAATGCATGCCGATCGGCAGGCCATCTTCAGTCCATTCGAGCGGTGCGGACATGGCCGGCACCCCGGCGGCGTTGCAGACGGCGGTGAAGGCCACCATCGGCGCGAGCCCCTCCTCGTACTGCTCCAGGCTGCCATCCATGCGCACGGTACCGAGCGGCAGCGACGTACGGGCGATGGTCGGCGAAAGGAGGATGTCGAACCTCTCGAAGAAGGCTCCGAGCTGGCGGCCGGTGCGATGGAAGGTCTGCACCGCACGGATATAGTCGTGGGCGCTGACCTGTCCGCCCTTTGCGGCATAGAGCCGGGTCACCGGTTCGAGATCGCCCGGTCCCGGCACACGGCCGTTTGCGCGCACCTGGATGTTGGTGAAGGTGTTGGCGCACATCACCGTGCCGAACGCCTCGCCCGCCGCGGCGGCATCGTATGCCGGCGTCGCCTCTTCCACATGATGGCCGAGCGCTTCCAGGCGCCTGGCTGCCCGCTCGACGGCCGCGACCAGCACCGGATCCATCGCTTCCCAACCGATCGGTTTGCGCAGGAAGGCGATCCGCAATCGTCCTGGCGGGCGTCGCGTGGCCTCGATGAACGATTCCCCGGCCTCGGGTGCCCGATAGGGATCGCCGGGCTCGCCGCCCGCGAGTGCGTCGAGCAGGGCCGCGCTGTCGCGCACGGAAATCGAGACGCAGAGCTGCGCGCCCGCGCCGGCCAGCGTCTCGCCGATCGGCGCCAGGCTGATACGGCCGCGCGACGGCTTGAGCCCGAACAGACCGCACAGGGACGCGGGGATACGGATCGAACCGCCCCCGTCGGTCGCGTGCGCCATCGGCAGGGCGCGCGCCGCGACGACGGCGGCCGAGCCGCCGGAAGACCCGCCCGGCGACAGGTCGGCACGCCACGGGTTGACCGTGGCGCCGCCGAAGGCGGGCTCCGTCGTCGGCGCGAGGCCAAACTCGCTGGTGTTGCTGCGGCCGACGATGACGAGGCCGGCCCGACGCATCCGCGCCACCGCCGCGCTGTCGTTCGCGGCCACCGGCTCCTTCGCAAAGAAGCGCGAGCCGACCGTGGTCGGCGTGCCGGCGCAATCGGCCATGAGCTGCTTCACGACGAACGGGATCCCGTGGAACAGGCCGTCGCCCGCCGCCGCGACCGACTTCTGGAGCAACTCGCCTTCGTAGAAATCGGTGATGGCATTCAGCCTGGCATTGACCGCACGAAGGCTCTGCAGGCTGGCGTCGAGCACCTCGCGCGCGCCGATCTGGCGGCTGCGGATCAGCTCGGCGACGGCCAGTGCATCATGTGTCGCGAACAGGTCTTCCAACGGCTCAGTTCCGCCAGCGCTCGAGGTTCGCCGCCACGAAGGCATCGTCGTGCAGCTCCGGATAGGTCGCGTAGAGCCGGTCGATGCCTTCGCTCTGGCCGGGGCTCAGCTTCTCATGCGGATCGAGACATTCGATCGACCGGAGCAAACCCTGTCGCCGCAGGATCTCGTGGCAGCCCGGAATGCAGCCCGCGAAATCGTGGTCCACGTCGAACACCACGCTGTTGCAGTCCGTGACGAAGGAATCCAGCGCGAGGATTTCCGGCGCAATGGCACCGCTGGAGACCGAGAGCTTCAGCCTTTCGAGCATCGTGACCGCGCCGCGCGTCCAGACGCTCCAGTGGCCGAGCAAACCGCCCTGAAAGCGCAGCGTCACCTCGCGGTTGCCGGTGCGGACGACCATCGGAGTCACGAGATCCGCCACGATATGATCGTCGTTGCCGGTGTAGAGCGTGATGCGATCCTCGGCATGGGCGGCCGCGATGCCGAAGCAGACGTCGAGCGTGCGGTAGCGGTTGAACGGCGCCACCTTGATCGCCACGACATTGTCGATCGCCGCGAAGCGCGTCCAGAATTCGCGCGACAGCCTGATGCCGCCCACCGCCGTCTGCAGGTAGAAGCCGATCAGCGGCATCTCTTTGGCCACCGAAGAGCAATGCTCGATCAGCTCGTCCTCGCTGGCGCCTTTCAGCGCGGCCAGCGACAGCAGCACCGCGTGATAGCCGAGCGACCGTGCCGTGCGCGCTTCCTCGACCGCCTGCGCCGTCCTGCCGACGGCGCCCGCGATCATGACCAGGGGCCTGTCGGTCCAGTCGCGCGCCGTATCGATGGCGAGTTCGAGCACCGGGCGATAGAGACCCACCTCACGAATGGCGAACTGCGTCGAATGCACGCCCACCGCCAGTCCGCCGGAGCCGGCATCGAGGTAGTAGCGACTCAAGGCGCGCTGCGACTGCTTGTCGAATTTGCGGTCGGTATCGAGCGCCAACGGATGCGCGGGGATGACGGTGCCCTGCCGCAGCAGGGACAGGACCGGCGGCGGCAGGTCGCGCCAATGGAGGGCCTTGTCGGTGCTCATGCCTGCATCCTATCCCAGTTCAGGGCCCGCGAGGGCGAAGACATGCGTGGGATCGTCGAGCCGCTTCGCCGTACCGAGGGTCATCCGCATGTAGCCGCGCGGCGAAGTTGCGCCCTGCTCCTGCAGCCAGGCACGGACGGTCTCGTGCGCTTCCGGCACGTCGATGATCAACGGCCCCGGGGCGGCGGTGGCCGCGCGCGAGATCAATGGCAGGGCAATCGACTCGCGATCCGCCACGACAGGACCGAGCGAACTGGCCATGCGGCCTTCGCGGCCCAGCACGAAGCCTACGATCTTGCCGCCCACGTCTTCGGCCAGCCAGGCGCGGCCCGGCTGACGCAAGGCCAGATGCATCAGGATCGACGGCCGCTCCATCCCGGTCAGCGGCCGGTCGTAGATGGCCAGCCGCGGCAGGTCGGCCGGAGTGATGGGCCGGATCGTGACGCCGGCCGGCGGTGCCACAGGCTCCGCCTTCGGCCCGTCGAAGTGCCAGCGCGCGATCGGGTAGAGGTCTCGAAAGCCGAGCGTCAGGTAGATCGGGCGTCCCTGCTGAGTGGCGTCGAGGCCGGCGACGGCGTCCGCCGCGCGGACTTCCTCGATGCAGCGCTTCAGCAGACCGGTGCCGACGCCTCCCCGGCGACGCTGCTGCGTCACCAGCACCATGCTGATCCAGGCGAGATTCCGGCCGAGAGGCAGCACCAGCGAACTCGCCTGCCACGTCCCGTCGGGCGCCGTGCAACCGAAACCGCGGCCGGCGCCCAGCATGAAGCGCCAGTCGGCGACGTTCTGGTTCCAGCCCGCTTCGATCGACAGCGGCCAAACCGCGTCGCACTGTTCGGGATCGATCGGTTTGACGTCGAGCTGATCAATACTTGCCATCGCGCACCTCGTAGTGCGTGGGCTTGTTCAAGGTGGCCATGTCGCGCTCCAGCCAGTCGGCGGTCCACTCGATCATTCTCGAAAGCGGCACGCTGGGCGGACCGAACTCCTTCTCCATCCGGCCCGCATTGTTCAGCCAACCCGTCGGCGCTTCCTTGCCGGTAAGGATCGGCGTCCTGCCCAGCAGCTTGCCGAACTCGGCCGCCAGCCAGCGAATTTCGATCGTCTCCAGCCCCGTGACGTTGATCGGCGACGTCGGTGTGGTGGCGCGCGCGAGGCAGCGCAGCGCGACCGAGTTGGCATCGCCTTGCCAGATCACGTTTACATGACCCATCGACAGATCGATCAGCTCGCCATCCCTCACCTTGCGGCCGACGTCGTGCAGCACGCCGTAGCGCATGTCGATCGCGTAGTTGAGGCGGAAAAGCCGGCCCGGCGTGCCATGGCGCGCCGAGAAAAACTCGAACATGCGTTCGCGGCCGACGCAGGAGTTCGCGTAGTCGCCGGAGGGCGGCACCGGCGCCACCTCCTCGGTCGCGCCGCCGCTGTCGACCGGCACGAACGGATAGACGCAGCCGGTCGAGAAAGCGACGATGCGCGACTCCCTGAAGATCTCGGCGACCATCGCCGGGACATGGACGTTCATCGCCCAGGTCAGCGGCACGTCGCCCGTCGCGCCGAACTTGCGCCCCGCCATGAAGATCACGTTGGCGGCCTTCGGAAGGCCTTCCAGCGCCTTCCGGTCGAGCAGGTCGGCAGAGATCGACTCGACCCCGGCCCGGTCCAGCGCCTCGCGCACACCCGGCTCGCTGAAGCGCGCCACGCCAATCACCCGCTTGGTCGGCGCCGCGCGCTTGGCCATGCGCGCGAGCGTCGGGCCCATCTTGCCGCCGACCCCGAGGACGAGAATGTCCCCCGGCGTTGCAGCAAGGTCCGCCACCAGTTCGGCGGACGGTGCGGTCATGAAATCCTCGACAGCCTCGACGCTCTCGAAGCGGGCCGGAAGGTTGGCGCTCATTTCTTGCCTCCAGGATGGGCCGGGACCAGGCGTTCGCGGGGCGCGTCGGGCATTGCCCGGAGCGCCGCGAAATCGAGATCGACGCCCACGGCAAAGCCCGGACATCCGAGCGAGCCCAGCGCCAATGCGCCGTCACGAACCCTGAGCCGCGCCGGCTTGCCGGGCTGGCGCTCGTAGAGAGCAGGATGTGCTGCCACGAACGCATTCTGCTCGGCATCGGAGGCCGACGACATGCCGTCGATGAAGTGATGGGCGTTGCGTTCGACATGGGTCAGCCCCAGCAGCGCGACCAGCGCCAGGTCCTGCTGGACGCTGACGCCGGGCTGGGTGGTGAGATCCTCGGCGGACATGAAATGGCCTGGGCCGAGCCTCGCGACGCGCGCGGCGTTCAGGATCGACTTGTAGAAGCCCTTGCAGTTCTTGGTCGAGACGCCGGCGTAGCCGAGCTTCAGCGCCTCGGGGAAAGTCGACAGCTCGCCGTCGGATTCGTCGATGATGACGGGCCGATACTTTGCCAGCGCCGTCACCGGCCGACTGAGCGCCGCCTGTCGCTTGATCGGCTGCTCGATGAACAGCGTCGCCGCGACCATCCTGGCAAGCGCGGGCGTCTCCTCGACCTTGCGCCACAGCTCGACGATCCCGTCGACGTCGTCGTACTGCTCGTTGCCATCGAAGGTGACCTTGTAGTCGCCCGCCCCGGCATCCAGCACGGAGGCGATGCGCGTCAGCCGGTCGAGGTCGGCCCTCACGTCGCCGCCGACCTTGAGCTTGTAGTAGCGGCCGCGATAGTACGACACGACCTCTTCCAGCGTCTCCGGCAGCCCGTCGTTCACGCGCTCGGACTCCGGGCGCTCCGCTTTCGTCAGCGGATCGACGAGCCCCACCGTATGGCGCAGATCGATCGAAGGACGTGGTTTCAGGCCCTTGAGGAAATCCAGGAGATGGCTGGAGTCAATGTCGGGCGTCAGGCCGGTTGCGGCAATGCCCGGCACATTGGCCGCGATCATCTGTGCAAAGGATTGTCCCGTCGCCTTGCCCACGGCATCGATGATCGCGCGATCGAGCAAGGCGGGTCCGTAGGAAGCAACCAGCGGATTGAGGCCCAGCTCGGCACCGCGCGCGATCTGCTGGCGATAGCTGCCGGCATAGAGGCCGAAGGGCGTGTCGAAACCCCGCGCTACGTAGTGGTCGATGGCAAGCTGCAACGCTTGCCGGAGCTGGTCGAGATTCTGGGCATCGGAGAAGTCCGGGCTCTTTTCGAACCACTTCGCCCCGAGCGCTTCGGCGGCAACGCCTTCACTGGTGCGACCGTCTTCGAGCGCGATTCGTACCCGGATGATCGCCTGGATGCCCTGCGTCACCGTGATGACGCCGAAGCGGAACGGCAGGCGCAGGCGGTGGTCGCGCTCGAAGCGGTCGACCGCCTCAACCTTCACTTTCATGCAGTTTGCTCCAGCAGGCCCTGGACATAGCCGATCATGCGCGCCGCGCAGGTCGGGCCGTCGGGCTCGTAAACGAAGGGTTCCATCGCGACCCAGCCATCATAGCCCGTGTCGCGCAGCGCCTCGACCACGGGCGCGAACCTGTCGGCGCCCTCGCCCGGCCCGCGCTTGTTGCGGTCGTTGAACTGGACGTGCGCCATCAGACTGGTCGGCATCCAGCGGCGGATGACATCCGCGACAGTCTCCTTCTCTTCCAGGCTGGACGCCAGCGTGTCGATCATCAGCCGGAAGGCCAGGCTATCGATGCGCCGGACGATGGCTTCGGCCTCGGCCAGTGTATTGACGAAATTGCAATCCGGTCGGGCCAGCGGCTCCAGGCAGTAGGTCACGCCGGCCTTTTCCGCGGCGGCGGCAGCGACTGACCAGGCTTCCTCGACCCGCTTCGCGTCATCCGGCTGGGCCACGCGGCGCTGCGCCGGCGATCCATGAACGAGGTAGGCACCGCCCAGTTCGGCGCACAGTTCGATGGATGACAGCATCACGTCCAGGCTGCGCTGCCACACAGCCCGATCGTCGGTCGAGATCGAGAGCCCGGACGGTGCCGCGAGAAGCCAGTGTAGGCCGCTCACTTCGACGCCCGCCTCGGCGCAGGCCCGACGCACGGCGGCACGCTTCGCGGCCGGCATGCGCCACGCGTCGTCACCCAGGGTGAAGGGCGCGACTTCCAGTCCCTCGTAGCCGAGCGCCGCGGCCAAGCCGCATTGGCGCTCGAACGGCAGCTCGCGGATCACTTCGTTGCAAAGGGAAAGCTTCACCGACGATCCTCGCCTTGACGGGCAAATGCGCGTTCGCCAGTCTCATCGCATGGGGGCTCATGATATCAGCGACACGAAAGCGATGAACAGTTTCATCGCTCGGCGCGCATGACGAAATTCGCCACCCTGGCCAACCGCTATTGGCCGACACTCGCGCTGTTCGCCTTCCTGCTGGCGAGCTGGCAGGCCGCCGTCACCTTCGGGAACATCCGCGAGTATCTCCTCCCCGCTCCGCTCTCGGTGTGGAACGCGCTCTGGCACGGCGACACCGGCTGGTGGCCCCATCTCTGGACGACGACCCTCGAGATCATCGGCGCCTTCCTGATGGCCGCCGTGGTCGGCGTGGCCCTGGGCGTGGCGATCGCGTGGTCGCCCATCCTCGCCAACGCGCTCGTACCGTTCCTGGTGTTCGTGAACACCCTCCCGAAGGTGGCGATCGCGCCCTTGTTCCTGATCTGGATGGGCTACGGCATCTTTCCCAACATGCTGATGGGCGCGCTGATCGGCTTCTTCCCGGTGGTCATCAATACCGCCGTCGGCCTGTCACAGGTCGAGCCTGACATGCTCGATCTCGGCCGCGTCTTCAACGCGCCGAAGTGGAAGATTTTCGTCAAGATCCGGATTCCCAACGCCCTTCCCTACATCCTGAGCGCGCTCAAGATCACGGCGACCGCCGCCGTCGTGGGCGCGATCGTCGGCGAGTTCGTCGCCTCGCAGCGCGGCCTGGGCTACGTCATCGTCACCACGCAGAGCAGCATGAACACCTCCGTGGCGTTCGCCGCCCTGGTCTGGATCTCCGTCGTGGGCCTCCTGCTCTACGGCGCCGTCGTGTTGCTGGCGCATCTCTGGGCCCCCTGGGCCGAGGGCGTCGACTGAGTTCGGGGAAGGGAAAAGGGAGACCGTCATGACTCGCACACTGTCGCTTGCGCTGGCCGCGTTGCTGGCCACGTCCGGCGCCGCGTCGGCGCAGGAGAAGTTCACCTTCGCGCTCAACTGGTTCGCGGTCGGCGACCACGCCGCCTACTGGGTCGCCCTCGACAAGGGCTACTACAAGGCCAAGGGCCTCGACGTGACGCTGGAGAACTCCAAGGGCTCGGGCGATTCGATCGCCAAGGTCGATACCGGCCGCGCCGATGCCGGCCTCGCCGATGCCGCCGTCGTGATCGCCTCGGTCGGCCGCGGCACGACCGTCAAGACGGTCGGCATGGTGTTCGACAAGACGCCGCTCAACATCTTCAGCCTCAAGGAGAAGCCGCTCGCCAAGCCCAAGGACCTGGAAGGCAAGACGCTCGCCGCCCCTCCGGGCGATTCGCAGCGCCAGATGTTTCCGGCCTTCGCCAAGGTGAACGGCATCGATCCTGCGAAGGTCTCGTGGGTGAACGTGGAGCCCGCCGCCAAGATCGCCGCGGTGGCCGAGAAGCGCGTCGACGGTGTCGGCGACTACAGCACCGGCCTGCCGCTCTATGAGAAGGCCGCCGGCAAGGGCAATGTCGTGATGATGCCGTGGGCCGATTTCGGCTTCGACATGTACTCCATGTCGATCATCGCCAGCGCCAAGACGATGAAGGACAAGCCGAAGGCCCTGAAGGACTTCCTCGAAGCCTCCTACATGGGCTGGCGCGACGTCATGGCCGATCCGAAGGCCGCCATGGAGATCCTGAAGAAGCGCGTACCCGAGGTCGACGTCGAGGTGATGACGCCCAACATGATGATCGGCCTCGGCCTGATGAAGACCGACCGCTACGCCAAGAACGGCATCGGCTGGATCGACGAGAAGAAGATGTGCGACTCGGTCGATCTCGTGAACACCTACATGGGCCTGCCGAAGAAGGTCGAGTGCAAGGACGTCTATTCGACCGAGTTCTTCACCAAGGTCGCGATGCCGAACTGATCCGGGCTGTCGCGTCGCGTGGCACAGGGACTGATCGACCTCGACCGGGTCGGCATGACGTATCAGGCAGCGAGCGGCCCGGTCGAGGCCCTCGCCGGCATTTCGGCGTCGATCGGGGCCGGCGAGTTCGTCTCGCTGGTCGGCCCGAGCGGCTGCGGAAAGTCGACGCTGCTGCGCATCGTGGCCGGGCTGCGTCCCGCCACGACCGGCACCATCACGGTCGCCGGCCGCCGCGTGACCCAGCCGATCCCGGACATCGGCATGGTGTTCCAGGCCCCCATCCTGCTGAAGTGGCGCTCCATCCTGGAGAACGTGCTGCTGCCGGCCGAACTGGCCGGCAAGGACCCGCGCGCGCTGCGGGAGCGAGCCGAGCAATTGCTCGACATGGCTGGCCTCGCGGGCTTCGGTGCCAAGCTGCCGCGCGAACTGTCCGGCGGCATGCAGCAGCGCGCCGCGCTCTGCCGCGCCCTGCTCCTCGACCCGCCGCTCCTCCTGATGGACGAGCCGTTCGGGGCGCTCGACGCCATGACGCGGGACGACATGGCGCTCGAACTCCTGCGGATCTGGGGCGAGAAGGACGTCGCGCGCGACGCCCGCAAGACCGTCCTGTTCGTCACCCATTCGATCCCGGAGGCGGTCTTCCTGTCCGACCGCGTGATCGTGATGTCGGCCCGTCCGGGGCGCATCGCCGCGGACCTGAGAATCGACCTGCCGCGCCCCCGCACCGTGGAACTGCGGGCCACGGAGGCCTTCGGCAGGCTCAACCTCGAGATTTTCCGCGCCCTCACCGGTAAAACCATCGTGGGCACCGCCCTCTAGGCCGTTGGCGCGGCCCGGCCTGCCTGATAAGACGCGGGCGAAATAGCAGGAGCAGACATGGCCAACGCCGCCACCCCCCTCAAGAGCGCCGCCAAGGGCATCAGCGCCGACGCACGGCCCTTCGACTGGGAAGACCCGTTCTTCCTCGACGACCAGCTGACCGAAGACGAGATCGCGATCCGCGACGTTGCGCGCGACTACTGCCAGGACAAGCTGATGTCGCGGGTGCTCGAGGCCAATCGCCACGAGAAGTTCCATCGCGAGATCATGAACGAGTTCGGGGCGCTGGGCCTGCTGGGTTCCACCCTGCCCGAGAAGTACGGCTGCGCCGGCGCCAATTACACGAGCTACGGCCTGGTCGCCCGTGAGGTCGAGCGGGTCGACTCCGGCTACCGCTCGGCGATGAGCGTCCAGTCCTCGCTGGTCATGCACCCGATCTACGCCTACGGCAGCGAAGAGCAGCGCATGAAGTACCTGCCCAAGCTCGCCACCGGCGAATGGGTCGGCTGCTTCGGCCTGACCGAGCCCGACCACGGCTCGGATCCGGGCGGCATGAAGACCCGCGCCGAGACCGTCCCGGGCGGCTTCAAGCTGTCCGGCTCCAAGATGTGGATCACCAACTCGCCGATCGCCGACGTGCTCGTGATCTGGGCCAAGCTCGACGGCGGCGCGATTCGCGGCTTCATCCTCGAGCGCGGCTGGAAGGGCATCGAGACGCCGAAGATCGAAGGCAAGTTCAGCCTGCGCGCCTCGGTGACGGGTGCCATCATGCTCGACGAGGTTTTCGTGCCGGTCGAGAACATGATGCCCAACGTCGCCGGCCTGGGCGGCCCGTTCGGCTGCCTCAACAACGCCCGCTACGGCATCGCCTGGGGCGCCATGGGCGCCGCCGAGTTCTGCTGGAAGCAGGCGCGCAACTACACGATGGAGCGCAAGCAGTTCGGCCGGCCGCTGGCCGCTACCCAGCTCATTCAGAAGAAGCTCGCCGACATGCAGACCGAGATCGCGCTCGGCCTGCAGGCCTGCCTCCGGGTCGGGCGCCTCAAGGACAAGGGCCATGCCCAGCCGGAGATGATCTCCCTGATCAAGCGCAACAATTGCGGCAAAGCGCTCGACATCGCCCGCGTCGCCCGCGACATGCACGGCGGCAACGGCGTCTCGGACGAGTATCACGTGATCCGGCACGCCATGAACCTGGAAGCCGTGAATACCTACGAGGGCACGCACGACGTGCACGCGCTGATCCTCGGCCGTGCCATCACCGGCATGCAGGCGTTCAGCGCCGGGGCCTAGTCCGCGTGGTCCTGCCTCCCCCCGGCGACATCGCGATCGTCGTCGCCGGGGCGCTGGCGGCAGGCTTCGTCAATGGATTGAGCGGCACCGGCTACGCGCTGGTGGCGCTGGGCTTCTGGCTTCAGGCCATGTCGCCCCTCACGGCCGCGCCCCTCACCGCCCTGTGCGGCGTCGCCGGCCACATCCAGTCCCTGCCCCGCATCTGGAGTGGTGTCCGCTGGTCGCGCCTCTGGCCGATGCTGTCGGCGGGCATCGTCGGCGTGCCGCTGGGCACGCTCCTTCTCCACCATGTGGAGCCCGAGCCGCTCAAGATGGGCGTGGGCGTCCTGCTGATCGTCTACAGCGCCTGGATGGCCATCGTGCGCCGGCCGCCGATCGTCACCGGCGGCGGCCGGCCCGCCGACGCGGCCGTCGGCCTGATCGGCGGCGTCCTGGGCGGCATGGCGAGCCTCAGCGGCCCCGCGCCTGCGATCTGGGCGCAGCTCCGCGGCTTCGGCAAAGACGAGCAGCGGGGCGTCAACCAGCCCTACAATATGGGGGTCCTGTTCCTGGCCCTCATCTCGGCCGGGATCGCAGGCTTCCTCGACCGCACGTTCCTGATCTGGGCGGCGATCACCGTGCCGACGACGCTGATCGGCGCGCGCATCGGACTGGCCCTCTATGGCCGCATCGACGATGCCCAGTTCCGCCGCATCCTGCTCGGCCTGCTCTGCCTGTCCGGCCTGACCCTGATCCTGACGTCATTGCGTTAGCCCGCCAGAACCTTCAAGCAGCCACTCTGCTCCAGCAGCGCTTCAAGCCCCGTCGCACTCTTTGCCGCCTCATACTTGCGCCGGATCTCCGCCAGGGAGCGTGCGTGATACTTCTGCGGCTCCTGGGTCCATTGCGCGCCGCCCAGGTCCATCGTGAAACTCTTGTCACCGCGTCCGATTGCGGCTGCATTGGCCGCCGACCACGGCAGGAACAGCGCGCCGACCTCATCCGTGAGCAGCGGCGTCAGCGTCGGCGCGAGGGCGGTAAGCGCCTCGAACTCCCCTTCACATCGCGGCGATAGCATGCGCTGGATCCAGGCCATCACGTTCGGCGCCGAGGCACGCATGATCTGGCCTGGCGTAGGATCGGTCGCGGCCTCGTAGAGCTGTGCCCAGACGCCGAAATCGGCCATCGCCGGCCGGCCGCCCAGCAGGTAGGGGCGCGACGCCAGATGCGCCTCGATCAGGGCGAGCGCCCGGGCGAACGAGGCCTCGATCAGCGGCTGGGTTTTCTCGTTCGACCCCACGAATCCCAGCCGGCCCATCATGCGACTGGCGACGGCGGCACGGGCCTGGGCGACGGCGAGCGTGCCCTGGGCGCCCATCATCTGCTCGGCGATGCGTTCGGCCGTGGACCAGACATCGGGCTGGTAACGCCAGCGATAGTGGAACATCCACTTGTTGCCCCACTCGTCGCCATACTCCTCGAGAAGCGCGGAGACGAAGGCGAGCGCGGGATCGGCGGGCGTCACGGAAGGCTCGAGGTGCGATGCCTCGAAGCGTTCGAGGATCGGGGTCGAATCCTGGATGCCCTCGCCCTCAGGCGTCACGACCAGCGGCACGAGCGGCAGCTTGGCGTACTTCTGGAACTCCGCCTGGACAGCCGGCGACCGCGGAATCCATTCGTGATCCAGCTGCTTGTAGCGAAAGAACGACCGCACCTTCACGGAATAGGGCGACAGTTCGGAACCGTAGATCCTGTGGGTCATCGCAGCCTCAGATCCAGCGTTTGCGCTTCAGCCACAGGAAGATGGACGTCACGATGACCACGACCATCACCCAGAAGAAAGTGTAGCCGTACTTCCATCCCAGCTCGGGCATGTTGCCGCTGTCGCGGTCGAAGTTCATGCCGTAGATGCCCGCGAGGAAACTCAGCGGCATGAAGAACACGGTGATGACGGCCATCGTCTTCATGACCTCGGACATCCGGTTGGACGAGTCCATCAGGTAGACTTCCATCAGGCCGTTGGCCATTTCGCGATAGCTCTCGACGAGGTCGAGCACGGCGACCGCGTGGTCGAAGCAGTCGCGCAGGTAGGTGCGGGTCTCGGGCATGATGAAGGGCACGTCCGGCCGCATCACCGCCAGTACCGTCTCGCGCTCGGCCCACTGGATACGATGGAAGGCGACGAGAGCCCGCCGGGCCTGGTGGATATGCGCCAGCGTGTCCTTGGTCGGATGATCCAGGGCCTCCTCTTCCAGTTCCTCCAGATGCGTCGAGAGAGCCTCGATCAGGGGGAACTTGCGATCGACCACGAGATCGATCAGCGCATAGACGAGATAGTCGATGCCAAAGATGCGCAGCCGCGAGCCCGCGGTCTGCAGTCGATCGCGCACCGGCTTGAAGATGTCGGCCTTCAGATCGTGAAAGGAGATGACATAGTTCTCGCCGAAGAAGATGCTGACCTGCTGGCCCTTCAGAACGCAATTCTCATAGGCCGGGTCATTCAGGACGATGAAGCCCTGCCCGTCGTACAGTTCGAGCTTGCTGCGCTGATTGGCGTGAAAAACGTCCTCCAGAGCGAGAGGATGCAGATTGAACGCCATGCCGAGATTGCGCAGCATCTCGGAACTCGGGCGGCCGCTCACGTCGATCCAGGTATGCCCCGGGGTCCCGAGATGGAAGCGGCACTGATCCACCTCGACTTCGTGCAGGACTTCGACTTCGTCCGCCGTGTACTCGACCAGCGTGAAGTCGAGCGCTTCGTCCGGCACCGGGGCGCGCCCGGCCAGGGTGCCGGGAGCCGTGCCGGGTTTGGTGTGGCGGCGGAAGAAGCCTTCCATGCGTCCTCTCGCCCCTCAGCCCGTTCAGACTTCTTCCATCACCTGGACGTCGGGCCGGCCGGCGAGATAGTCGCCGAGCTTGCGGCCCAGTTCCTTGAAGTGGGGCGCGGCCCGGTGGGCCTCGAGCGCCGCCTGGTCCTGGTAGCGCTCCAGCATGACATAGACGTTGACGTCGGCGGTCTTGTGCAGCGCGTAGAGCTTGTTGCCGGGCTCGTCGGCATGGACCTTGGCCTGCAGCGCCTTCATGGTCGCCTCGAAGTCTGCGTTGGTGCCGGGCTTTATGGTCAATTTCGCGATGACGCCGATCATACTCTCTCCTCCTGCCGTCGCTATTGCGGCTTCTTCTTCAAAAGATACTTGTGCTCGCCATCGCACACCAGTTCGCCCTTCTGGTTGTGGATGGTGAGTTTCAGCACGGCCACGCCGGTCGTGCGCCCGGGCTTCAGCTCGGTGACCTGAAGCATCGGATACAGCGTGTCGCCGACATAGACCGGCTTCAGGAACCGCGAGGACTGCTCGAGGAAGCCGATCAGCGACTCGCCCACGAAATGCGGGAAAATGCCGCCGCCGGCCGCACCCTGGATCGCCACCTGCAGCCCGTGGGCCAGCATGTCCCGGTGCCCCAGAGACTTGCAGTATTCGCGATCGTAGTGGATCGGGTGATTGTCGCCGCTGGCCAGCTGGAAGGCCGAGAACAGCGCCTCGGTCTGGGTGCGCGAATTGATGTAGAATTTCTGCCCGACTGCGAGATCGTCGAACCAGTGGGCCGGCCCGAAGCGATGCTCGGCGGGGTCGAACGGCTTCTCCGTCACGGCTAGGCAGCCTTCGCCTTGCGGGCCATCCCGTCGAACAGGTCGAGCATGCGCTCGCGCCAGGCATGGACCGGGTCGTCCTTCTCCAGCAGTTCGAGCGGGCTCACGATGCGCGGCCACATGAAAGTGCCGGCGAGGATGTAGTCCGGATAGGCGGCCTCCGCTCCCGACAGGAACTTCTGCTCGCGCAACGCCCGACGCGCCGGCTCCAGCGAGGCGCGGAAAGCCGCCAGCCCCTTTTCACGGGCCTGCTTCTGGAAGGAGGCGAAATCCGTCGTGCCGAGCCGCGCGCCGCGGGACTGGGCGATGTACTCCTTGTCCTCGGGCCGCACGCGATCATAGAGATCGCCGACGATCAGCGGGAAGACCCCGGCATTGACCACCGTGTCCGTCCAGCCATTGATGAAGCGTGCATAGGAGCGGCCCATCTCGCTCTTCAACAGCAACTTCTCGGGGTACATGTCGTCGAGATAGACCGCGATGGCCCAGCTGTCCTTGACCGGTTTTTCGCCGTCCCTGATCACCGGCACGGTCTTCGAATCGGCGAAGGCGATCTTCTCCTTCTCGGTGAAGCCCATCGGCACGCTGGTGAAGTCGAGTCCCTTGTGCGCCAGCGAGAACTTGGTGCGCCAGCAGAACGGGCTGGGCCGCCGGTCGTCCTCGAAAGCGAGGTCGTAGAGCGTGATCATCCGCGCCTCACTTGCCGTCCAGCATCCTGACGATGCCGGAGAAGTCCTTGGCGCCGTTGCCCGAGTTAACGAACAGGCTGAACAGCTGGGCAGCCTCCGCACCGAGCGGCGTGCTGGCGCCGGCGGCATTGGCCGCCTGCTGGGCCAGCATCAGGTCCTTGAGCATCATCGCCGCCGTGAAGCCCGGCTGGTAGTCTCGATTGGCCGGCGAGGTCGGCACCGGGCCGGGCACGGGACAGTAGTTGGTCAGGGACCAGCACTGACCGGAGGCTGTGGAGGCCACGTCGAACAGTTTCTGCGCATCGAGGCCCAAGCGCTTGGCGAGCATGAAGGCCTCGCTGACCGCGATCATGGAGATGCCCAGGATCATGTTGTTGCAGATCTTCGCGGCCTGGCCGCCGCCGCTCGCACCGGCCAGCACGATGTTCTTGCCCATCTTCTCCAGGATGGGCTTCGCCTTGGCGAACGAGGCCTCGCTGCCGCCCACCATGAAGGTGAGCGTGCCCGCGGTGGCGCCGCCGACGCCGCCCGAGACCGGCGCATCGACCATGTCCATCCCGGCCTTCTCCGCCAGCCCCGCCACATGGCGCGCGCTCTCCACGTCGATGGTCGAACAGTCGATCAGCAGCGTGCCCCTGGCGACGTTGGGCAGCACGTCCTTCTCATAGACCTCGCGGACATGCTTGCCCGCCGGCAGCATGGTGACGACGATCTCCGCCCCCTTCACCGCTTCCGCGGCGGAAGCGGCCTTGTGCGCGCCCTTCTCCACCGCCGCGCCGACTGCGGCGTCGGACAGGTCGAAGGCCATCACGTGATGCTGGGCCTTTGCCAGGTTTGCGGCCATCGGGCCGCCCATGTTGCCGAGACCGATGAAGGCGATCTTCGCCATGGTTTCCTCCGTTTTGCTTGCTGCCGACTAGTCGAAGAACAGGTCGTTGGACACCGGCTGGAAGTGCTCCTCGACCAGGGCGCGGGTAACGCCGTCGATCGTCGGGGGATTCCATTGCGGCTTCTGGTCCTTGTCGATCAGCAGCGCGCGCACACCCTCGAAGAAGTCATGGCCCTTCTGCATGCAGCGCTGCGACATGCGGTACTCGATCGTCATCGTATCCTCGAACGACCGGTTGGCGCAGCGCTTGAGCTGCTCCAGGGTGATCGCCATCGACAGCGGCGAAAGCTTCATGAGCGCGGCAAGCTGCTTCTGCGCGAACTCGCTGTTCGACTTCTTCAGATTGGCGACGATCTCCTGCAGCGTCTCGGCCGAGAAGCAGCGATCGATCTCCGGCATCAGCGCCGGCAACGTCTGCTCGCCGGGATCCGCCTGGAAGCGGGCGATGACGGCGTCGACCTTCTCGTTGGCGCGCGGACCGGACAGGTCCGCCGCGCCGAGCGCGGCCTGGAGTTCGTCGATCCTGGCGCTCGGCACGAACGCATGGGCGATCCCGGCCCAGACGGCATCGGCGGCCTTGAGACGGTAACTGGTGAGCGCGAGGAAGGTCCCGAGCGCGCCCGGCAGGCGCGTCAGGAAATAGCCGCCGCCGACATCGGGGAACAGCCCGATCGTCGTCTCGGGCATGGCGAACAGATACTTCTCCGTCACCACCGAATGCGAGCCGTGGGCCGAAAGCCCGACGCCGCCGCCCATGTTGATGCCGTCGATCAGCGAGATCCACGGCTTGGCAAAGCGGTAGATGCGACGGTTGACGATGTACTCGTCGCGGAAGAAGTCGCGCCGCAGGGTGCCCGACGGATTGTCGCGCATCTCGCGATAGAGGCCGGCGACGTCTCCGCCGGCCGAGAAGGCGCGATCGCCGGCGCCGCGCAGCACCACCGCCTTGATGGAAGGATCCTTCTCCCACTCCGGCATCACGCGCTCCATCTCGAGGATGATGCCGTGCGACAGCGAGTTGAGGACCTTCGGCCGGTTGAGCGTCATGACGCCCAGACCGTCCTTCACATCGAACAGAATTTCAGCTTCGGACATTCTTCATCCCATCAACAAACGGCGCGCAATGATCACGCGCATGATCTCGTTGGTGCCTTCGAGGATCTGGTGCACGCGCAAGTCGCGCAGATAGCGCTCCAGCGGAAAATCCTTCAAGTAGCCGTATCCGCCATGCAATTGCAGCGCCTCGTTGACCACGCGGAAGCCGACGTCGGTCGCGAAGCGCTTGCCCATGGCGGCGGCCTGGGTCGCCTCGGGCGACTTTGCATCGAGCAGCGAGGCCGCCCGCCAGATCATCAGCCGTGCCGCATCGAGCTCGGTCGCCATGTCCGCGAGCTTGAACTGCGTCGCCTGGAAGTCGGCCAGCGGCTTGCCGAACTGCTTGCGCTCCACGACGTAGCGCGAGGCCGTCTCCAGGCAGGCGCGTGCACCGCCCAGCGAACAGGCGCCGATGTTGATGCGTCCGCCGTCGAGCCCCATCATCGCGATCTTGAAGCCGTGGCCTTCCGGTCCGAGCCGGTTGGCCACCGGAACCCGGCAGTTCTCGAAGATCACCGAGGCGGTCGGCTGGCTGTTCCAGCCGAGCTTGTTCTCCTGCTTGCCGAACGAGAGGCCCGGCGTCCCCGCCTCGACCACCAGTGTCGAGACGCCGCTTGCCCCCGGGCCGCCGGTGCGCAGCATCACCACATAGATGTCGCTTCGACCACCGCCCGAGATGAAGGCCTTGCTGCCGTTCAGCACGTAATGATCGCCCTGCAATTCGGCCCGCGTCGCGAGCGCCGCCGCGTCGGACCCCGCGCCGGGTTCGGTGAGGCAGTAGCTCGCGAAATGCTCCATCGAGCAGAGCCCGGGCAGGAAGCGTCGGCGCTGCTCGTCGTCGCCGAAAGCGTCGATCATCCACGCCGCCATGTTGTGGATGGAGATGTATGCGGCCGTGCTCGGGCACGCGGCGGCCAACTCCTCCATGATGAGCGCGGCGTCGAAGCGACTGAGGCCGCTGCCGCCGACATCGTCCCGCACGTAGATGCCGCCGAAGCCCAGTGCCGCAGCCTCGCGCAGCACGTCCTCCGGAAAGATCTTGTCGGCGTCCCAGCGCGCGGCCTGGGGCAGCATGCGGTCGGTCGCGAACTGCCGGGCCGTATCGCGGAAGGCCTGCTGGTCTTCGGAAAGCGTGAAATCCATCGCCGGGACCGTATCAAGTCTCGCGACGGCTTTCCGCAGGAAAAGGAGCCTCATTGCGGCGTCCGGCGGTTCGCGCGATAAATTGGCTCATGACCGCCCGCTTCACGACCCTCGGCCGCTATCCCACCACCCGCCTGCGTCGCAATCGCGGCGAGGAATGGTCCCGTCGCCTCGTTGCCGAGACCAAGCTCTCGGTCAATGACCTGATCTGGCCGGTATTCGTCCAGGAAGGCCACAACACCCGCACGCCTGTCGCCTCCATGCCGGGCGTCGACCGCCTCTCGATCGACCTGTTCGCCGAAGCGGCCAGGGAAGCACGCGATCTCGGCATTCCGGCCATCGCGATCTTTCCGGAGACCGACCCCAAGGCCAAGACGCCCGACGCACGCGAGGCCTACAACCCGGGCAATCTCGTCTGCCGGGCCATCACCGCGGTGAAGAAGGCGGTTCCCGATATCGGCATCGTCTGCGACGTGGCCCTCGATCCGTTCAACAGCGACGGGCATGACGGCATCGTGCGCGACGGTCGAATCCTGAACGACGAATCGGTCGAGGCTCTGGTCAAGCAGGCGATCGTCCAGACCGAGGCCGGTGCCGACATCCAGGCGCCCTCCGACATGATGGACGGCCGCATCGGCGCCATTCGGACGGCCCTCGACGCCAAGGGGTTCCAGCACGAACAGATCATGTCCTACGCCGCCAAGTATGCGTCGGCCTTCTACAACCCGTTTCGCGACGCCATCGGCAGTTCAGGCGCACTGAAGGGCGACAAGAAGACCTACCAGATGGACTACGCCAACTCGGACGAGGCGCTGCGCGAAGTCGGCTTCGACATCGAGGAAGGCGCCGACATGGTGATGGTGAAGCCGGGACTTCCCTATCTCGACATCGTGCGCCGCGTGAAGGACGCGTTCGGCGTCCCGACCTACGCCTATCAGGTGAGCGGCGAGTACGCGATGCTGAAAGGCGCCGCCGATCGCGGCTGGCTCGACTGGAACAAGGTGCTGATCGAGACGCTGACCTGCTTCAAGCGCGCCGGCTGCGACGGCATTCTGACCTACGGCGCAATCGACGCGGCACGGCTTCTCAAGTCCAGATGATCGAGCGACCCTCGGCCCGCCTGATCCTGCTCGATCCGCAGGACCGGCTGTTCCTGTTCAACGTCCACGATCCCCACGTCTTCGACCCGGCCCACCCGCATTTCGACCCGTTCTGGGTGATGATCGGCGGCATGGTCGATCCGGGCGAGGACTATGCGCAGGCCGCGGTGCGCGAGGCCGGTGAGGAAACGAAGCTGCCGGTGGTCGACACCCCTCGATGGGTGTGGTCGCGCGAGCGGGTCATGAGCTGGCGTGGCAAGGACGTGTTGCACAGGGAGCGATTCTTCCTGGCGCGCACCGACCGCAGCGAGATCGACACGTCCGGCCTCGACGAGAAGGAGCGAATCTGGACGCTGGGCCACCGCTGGTGGACAGCCGACGAGATCGCGGCTTCGGCCGAGCGCTTCGAGCCCTTCGAACTCGGGACGCTCCTTCAGGCGCTGCTGCGTGACGGCCCGCCCGCCGAGCCCCTGGCTCTCGCTCGCCCTTAGCGCCGTTCGCGATCCTCGCGCTCCCGCCGGCGCCGGTCCTGCTCGTCCGACGCGCCGCGATAGGCGCGCCAGGCAAGGACGAGTGCAACCAGGGAACAAGCCACGCCCACGATCATCGCCATTGGCTGCGCCTCATTCATCTCCGCAATCCTTCAGCTGCCCTCGCCTGCCCGATGATCGGCGCCACATATGTCCCGAGTGAGGCTTGTTTCGGGCGTGCCGACCCGACGTCGAAAAACCTCATCACGGCCAGGTCGCTCCACGGACGCCGGCTGCCCGCGCCGTGGAACCCGACATGGCCGCCCCCCAGCGGAAGCAGCGGAACCAGCTTCTTGTTGCCCGACCAATCGTAGCTTGTATGGAGCGCGCCGGGGATCCAGGGATCGTCCAATGCGGCCATCACGAGGGTGGGCACTCGAATGCCCGCCATGAAGCGAACCGGCTTGCAGCGCTCGTAATAGTCCTCGGCGCCGGCAAAACCGTGTCGGGGCGCGATGAAGGCCTCGTCGTATTCCCATATGGTCCGGGATCCGCGGATCGCGGACCTCTCGCTGTCGTGGAGATGTGCCCCGGGCGCGGTGGCCTCGATCTTCATCATTCCCAGAAGATGACGGTGGTACAGGGCGTTGCGGCGTTCCAGCATCCGGCGGCAGGTCGCCGACAGGTCGATCGGCGCGCAGACCGCCGCCGCGGCCAGCAGCGGAGCCGCCTCGCCCTCCTCGCCGAGATACTTGAGCAGCGTCGCTGCCCCCAGCGAGTAACCGACGATGCGAACGCCCTCGGCCTTCAACGCTGCGGGAAGGTTCGCCAGCAGGGCCCGGAGATCCTGGCTCCGGCCCGCATAGTACTGCCCCCGGCACGTTGCGCGCGACGGTCCGGCGCCCCGGAGATTGAGCCGGAGAACGCGCTGTCCGGCGTCCAGCAGGCAGCGGGCCATGCTGATGATGTACGAACTCTCCTGCGAGCCCGTCAGCCCGTGAACCAGGATGGTGAGAGGCTTCGCTTCGACCGCTCCCGACGGCCGATCAAGGGTACAGGCCAGCCGGTCGCCCGTTCCGTCGCGCAGGTCGACGATCAGCTCCTCCGACGTGTGCGGCGCCAGATCCTTCAGGGGCGGCCTGACGAAATTGGCCAGTGTCTGCAGATCGCCGCCCCACCAGGGGAAGCGCGGACGGAACGGCGGGAGATCGAGGATCACGCCGCCATGTTAGCAAGCCGGTCGATGAATTTCTCCACCGCGAGATCGCACCAGGGCCGCGTACTGTCATGGGCGTGGAAGCCGATGTGCCCGCCCGCCGGCGGCATCAGCGGCACGAGGGATGGATTGTCGGCCCAGTTGAACTCCCGATAGTACTCGACGGGAATCCAGGGATCGTCGCACGAGGCAATGACCATCGTGGGCACACGGATTTCCGGCATGAAGGTGAGCGGCGAGCACAGTTCGTAATAGTCCTCGGCTCCGCGAAAGCCGTAGCGCGGTGAAATGAACCGATCGTCGTATTCCCTGACGGTACGCGCAGCCCTGATGATCCTCTGCTCTTCCGGCGAGGTGAGCGCGCCAGGCGCCAGGGCCTCCGCCTTCATGTCGTTGAGAAGGTAGGCCTGATAGAGCCAGTTGCGCGGTCGCGACATGTGCCTGCATGTCCGCAGGAGATCGATCGGCGCGCAGATCGTGGCAGCACCGAGCAGCGGCGAGAATGCCCCTTCCTCGCCGAGGTACTTCAGCAACATGGCGCCGCCCAGCGAGTAGCCGACGGCGACCATTCCGCTTCCCGTCAGCTCCTCCGGCAATTGCGAAAGCACCCGGCGGAAATCGGCCGTGCGCCCCAGATGGTAGTGCTCGCGGCAATAGAGCCGCGAGGGGCCGGAGCCCCGCATGTTGAGACGCAGCACGGGGTAGCCGCCGTCCAGCAGATGGCGGGCCGCGTTGAGCATGTAGGAACTGTCTTCGCTGCCCGTCAGGCCATGGATCAGCAGGACGAGCGGCCGCCCCTCGGCGGGCTCGGCCGGTCGATCCAGCATCCCGAGGAGAATGTCGCCGGTGCGATCGGCCATCGGAAAGGCCATGCGCTCGCTCGTATGCGGCGCCAGATCCCTCGCCCGCGCGCCCGTCAGCAGGACCGCGATGGTTTGAAGGTCCGGTCCCCACCACGGAAAGCGAGGCTTGAAGGGAGGCAAATCCAGGGAATCGATGGACGGGGGCACGGTCGATCCGTATTCACATCTTCGCTTCGATGAAAACGTCCACCGTCCCGCCAAGTTCCGCCCTCGTCGGCGTGCTGTACGCCGTCGTCGCTGCGGCGGTTTTCAGCACGGCCGGCGTCATCGTTCGGCAGATCGACCTGCCTGCATGGGACGTGTCTTTCTGGCGCTCCGCCCTTCTTGTCGGAACCATGCTGCCGCTGCTCATCTGGCAGCGCCGCCAGGTCCTGATCGACGTGCGCAACGGCGGCACTGCCCTGCTGCTCAGCGCCGTGCTGTTGGCCGGAAGTTTCGTGAGCTTCATCCTGGCGCTCGGTCTCGCGCCGGTCGCCAACGTACTGATCATGTTCGGCGCGACGCCCTTCATCACGGCCGTCGCCGCCCGCCTCTTTCTCGGCGAGCCCCTGCATGGTCACACGGTGCTCGCCATGGCGGCGGCGGTCGTCGGGCTGGCCATCAGCGTGGCGGGCTCCCTGCAGCCCGGTGCCCTTGCGGGCATGGCGGTGGCCCTGATCGTGGTCCTGTGCATGAGTGGCAACTACGTCGTGGTCCGCCATCGTCGTGACATCGGCATGACACCCTCGATCTGGCTGGCCGGCGTCATTTCCGGCCTCGTGGCCCTGCCCTTTGCGCAACCCGAAAGCGTCACCTGGTCTCAGCTTCCATGGCTGTTCGCCCTGAGTCCCGGCCAGCTCGCGGTCGGCCTCCTCCTCTACATGGCGAGCCTGAAGCGCATTCCCGCCGCCCAGGCCTCCCTGCTCGGCCTGCTCGAACTGGTACTCGGTCCGGTCTGGGTGTGGCTGTTCGATGGCGAAAAGCCGGACGACCTGACCCTGTTGGGCGGCATCATCGTGATCTCGGCGGCGGCGGCCAATGTGTGGCTGGATTCGCGGCGATCCACTGGCTAAGAACCGGACATGACCCAGAATACCAAGGGCCCGCTGTCGGGCATCCTCGTCGTCGACCTGTCCCGCATCCTGGCGGGTCCCTACTGCACCCTTCTGATGGCCGAAATGGGTGCCCGCGTGATCAAGGTCGAGCCGCCCAAGGGCGGTGACGACGCCCGCGCCTACGGCCCCTTCGTGAACGGAAAGTCGACCTACTTCGCCTCGGTGAACCGCGGCAAGGAGAGCATCGCCCTCGACCTCAAGAACGATGAGCACCGCAGGATCTTCGAGAAGCTCCTCGAGAAGGCCGACGTGGTGGTCGAGAACTTCCGCCCGGGCACGATGGAGAAACTGGGCTATGGCTGGGAGACGCTGCACGCCCGGTATCCGCAGCTGATCTACGCCTCGGCGTCGGGCTTCGGCCACACCGGCCCGAACTCCAAGGATCCCGCCTACGACATGGTCATGCAGGGCCAGGGCGGCATCATGAGCATCACCGGCAACGAAGGGCAGCCGCCGAGCAGGGTCGGCATGTCGATCGGCGACATCGGCGCCGGCCTCTACACCGCCGTCGCGGTGAACGCGGCTCTCGTGCACCGGCTCAAGACCGGCGAGTCAACCAAGGTCGACATCGCGATGTTCGACTGCCAGCTGGCGCTGCTCGAGAATGCCATCATGCGGTACACCGTGGAGAAGGAAATCCCCGGCCCGCTCGGTGCACGCCATCCGACCATTACCCCCTTCGAGGCTTTCGCCACGGCCGACGGCTCGATGATCATCGCGGCGGGCAATGACGGCCTCTTCATCAAGATGTGCGAGGCACTGGGCCGCCCCGACATGGCGACCAATCCCGAATACAAGACGAATGCGCTGCGCCAGAAGAGCCAGAAGCAGCTGAAGCAGGAAATCGAATCGGTGCTCAAGACCAACACGACGGAGCACTGGATCGCGGTGGTGTCGAAGGGCGGCGTGCCCTGCGGTCCGATCAACAACATCGCGCAGGCCCTCGAACATCCGCAGGTCGCCGCGCGCAACATGCTGGTCGATGTGCCGGATGGCAGCGGCGGCATGCTGAAGCTGGCGGGCAACCCCCTGAAGATGACGGCCTTCCCCGATCCGACGACGCGGCCGGCTGCACCGGACCTGGACGGCGACCGCGACGCGATCCTCTCCTACCTGGGCGCCTGAACCGGTGAGGCTCCTGCTCCGCGTCGCGGCCTTCCTGGGAAAGGTCCTGGTCGGCATCGCGCTGGCGCTCGCGGTCTTCCTCACCGGTACCTACTTCCACGTCCGCGGCGCGCTGCCGAATTACAGCGGCACGGTGGACCTGGTCGGACTGAAGGCGCCGGTCGAAATCCTGCGCGACAAGAACGCGGTGCCGCACATCATCGCGGGCTCGATCGAGGACGCCTCTTTTGCCCTGGGTTACGTCCACGCCCAGGACCGCTTCTGGCAGATGGAGCTGATGCGCCGTATCGGCCAGGGACGGCTGGCGGAACTCGTGCCGCCCCGCCTCGTCGGCACCGGCCTCATCGACAGCGATCGCACCATGCGCGGCCTGGGTGTCTACCGGCGCGCCTCGGAGAGCGTGAACGCCCTGTCGCCCGCCATGCGCACCAGGCTCGATTCCTACGCCGCGGGCGTCAATGCATGGATCTCGGACGACGATCAGCAATTCGGGCTGGAACTGACGCTGATCAAGCTCCTGTCCGGAGGCCGCTACCGGCCCGAACCGTGGCGGCCGGCGGATTCGCTGGTCTGGGCCAAGCTCATGGCGCTCGGGCTCGACGGCAACTGGCGCGCCGAGCTGCTGCGCCTTCGGCTGTCGCAGAAGATCGGCGAGGACGGCGTGAAATTCCTGATCGAACCGTCCGGGGACAGCAAGGACTCGACCCTGTCGATGGTCATGGCCGCCGTGAACGACATCGACCTCGACCGGATTTTCCACGGCACCGACAACGAGGTGACGCGCAAGCGCGAAGCCTCGAACGAATGGGTCCTCTCGGGTGGCCACGCGGTCTCGGGGCGGCCGCTTCTCGCCAACGACCCGCATCTCGGCTTCACCTTTCCCGGCGTGTGGTACCTCGCCCGCCTGGTCGGACCGGGCTTCGACATCCGCGGCGCCACCTCGCCGGGCTCGCCCGCCGTCGTGCTGGGTCACAACGGGACCATCGGCTGGGGGTTCACGACCACGAACCTCGACAGCCAGGACGTCTTCGTCGAGCGGGTCGATCCGACCGATCCGAACCGCTACATCACGCCGGACGGCGCCCGCCCCTTTGCGGTCCGCGAGGAGACCATAAAGATCGCCTGGGGCGATCCGGTCACCATGCGGGTGCGCGAGACGCGGCACGGCCCGGTGATCGACGACTTCGTCCGCCGCGGCGAGAACCTGACGCCGCAGGGGCATGTCCTGGCCCTGCAGGCGACCGCGCTCGACGGGGCCGACACCTCGGCGGAGGGCTTTGCCCGCGTCGGCTCGGCGCAGAACTGGGACGAGTTCCTGTCGGCGGCCCGACGGATCGTCTCGCCGATGCAGAACATGGTCTATGCCGATACATCGGGGAATGTCGGCCTGATCTCGCCGGCCCGTGTGCCCATCCGGCGCAAGGGCGACGGCTCGATGCCGGTGCCGGGCTGGACTTCCGAGTATGATTGGGCGGGCTTCGTGCCGTTCGACGAGCTCCCCCGCGTTTACAATCCGGTCGGCGGCGTGATCGTCAACGCCAACGGCCGCCTGGTGCCCAGCGACTATCGCCACTTCATCAGCCGGGACTGGGCCGAGCCCTACCGCCAGCGCCGCGCCGCCCAGCTCCTGGGCGAGGTCGAGCGTCATCCGGTCTACGGCATGATCGTCATGCAGGCCGACAACCTGACGCTCGATGCCGCGGAGATGCTGCCCTACCTGTTGAAGGGCGCACCGCGCAATGCCCGTGCCGCCCAGGCGCGCGATCTGCTGAGCCGCTGGAACATGTTCATGCTGGCGAGCCGGCCCGAGCCGCTCATCTACGACGCATGGATCACCGAACTGCAGCGCGGCCTGCTCGCCGACGAACTGGGCGAGGACCTCTTCAATTCGATCGCCGTGCCGAACGTGCCATTGATCGTCCGCATCCTGCGCGACAAGCCGGGTTGGTGCGACGACGGCGGCACCAAGGCGGCCGAGACGTGCGAAACCGCCATCGCCCTGGCGCTGGAGCGGGCACTCGACTGGATTGCACGCCGTCAGGGTCCCGACATGACCAAGTGGCAATGGGGCAGCGAACACTACGCCGTCCATCGTCACCCGCTGTTCGACGGCGTGCCCCTGCTGCGAGACATCGCATCGGTGCGCTACCCCGCGGACGGCGGCAACCAGACCCTGAACCGCGCCTCGCCTTCCTTCCGGGGAAGCCGGCCGTTCGATGCCGTGCACGGCGCCGGCTATCGCGGCATCTACGATTTCAGCGATCTCGAGAACAGCCGCTTCGCGACGCCGCTCGGCCAGTCGGGCAACATGTTCTCGCCCTGGGCGCGGAACTTCGTCGAGCGCTGGCAGAATCTCGCCTACATCAACATCGGCGGCACCCGCGCCGAGACAGCGCGCAGCGCCATCGGCACGATCACGCTCAACCCGCCGGCGCGCTGAGGCTCAGGGCCCGGGCGTGCCCGTACGCCGCACCAGAAGCTTGTCGATGCGCCGACCATCCATGTCGACAACTTCAAAGGTCCAGTCTTCGTAGGTGAACTGCTCGCCGGTAACCGGCAGGTGACCGAGCTGGGCCAGGGCGAATCCCGCGATCGTGTGGAACCTTGTGCTGACCGGCAACTTGTTGACCTGCAGCCGGTCCAGCGTCGCATTGACAGGCGCCATTCCGTCGATCAGCAGGGAGCCGTCCTCGCGCGTGACCACGTCGGGATCTTCGCCCGCCGCTTCCGGCAGGTCTCCCGCCAGCGCTTCGAGCAGGTCGGCCTGGGTGACGATGCCCTCGATGCCGCCATACTCGTCGACCACCACGGCCAGCCGCACCGGTGCCTTCTTGAATTGCTCCAGCACCTTGAAGATGGGCATGGCCTCGTGGACCATGAGCGGCGTCGCCACCACGGCGCCGGGATCGAGCGCGCCATCGCGCAGGACCTGGTTCAGCAGGTCGGTCTTGGTGACCGCGCCCAGCAGATTGTCGATGCTGTCATGCCCGACCAGCAACTGCTCGTAGGGACTCTCCAGGATCGTCCGGACGATCTCGTCGCGGTCGTCCTTGACGTCGATCCAGTCCAGTTCCGTGCGCGGCGTCATGATCTCGCCGATCCGGCGGTTGCCGATTTCGAGCGTGCGCACCATGACTTCTTCCTGGGCATCCTGCAGAAGCCCGGCATCCTGGCTGGCCTCGACCAGCAACTTCAGCTCGCCCGGCGAATGCAAGGACTCCTCGCCGGTTCCCGGCCGCAGACCGAACACGCGCAGTACCAGATTGCCCATGCCGTTCAGCACCAGGATCGCCGGGCTGAGCAGCCACCGGAACAGGCTGAGCGGCCGCACGACCCAGAGCGCGGTCGCTTCGCTGCGCTGGAGCGCCAGGCTCTTGGGGGCGAGTTCCCCCAGCACGATGTGCAGCGCCGTGATCAGGACGAAGGAGATGCCGACCGCGATCGCGTAGGCGCTGATGCCGGCCGTCGTGCCCCAGAGCTCGGCAAGCGGCGCTTCGATGAGATGGGCGATCGCCGGCTCGCCGATCCAGCCGAGCGCCAGCGACGAGATGGTGATGCCGAGCTGCGTCGCAGCGAGATTCGAGTCGAGATGATCGAGGGCGCGCACCAGCGCCGCGGCATTCATGCGGCCCGAGGCCGCCAGTTCGATCACCCTGCTTCGGCGAACCGCCACCAGCGAGAATTCGGCGGCCACGAAGAAGCCATTGGCCACGACCAGCACCAGGACCGCCAGCAATCCGCCCGCTCCGGACATCGCCTTCTCCCCTATCGCGGCTTGTCGCCGGCCAGCGTGATCCGGTGCATGACGCGCCGGTAGCCGTGATAGTCGTTGATCGGATTGTGCATCGCGCAGCGATTGTCCCAGAAGGCCAGCGAGCCGGGCTCCCAGCGGAAGCGGCAGGTGAACTCGGGGCGCGTCTGATGTTCCCAAAGGAAGCGCAGCAGCGGCAGGCTCTCCTTTTCCGTCCAGCCCTTGATGTGCGCGGTGTGAGCGTCGGACGTGTAGAGCGCCTTGCGGCCGGTCTCGGGATGGGTCCGCACGATCGGATGCTCGGCCGTCATGACCTTGAGTTCGGCGCCCGCGGCCTTCATGCGATCCTCACGGGTCTTCGTGACATCGGCCTTGGCCGAGGAACTGACGCCGATCAACCCGTCGAGCGTCGCCTTCAGCCCGTCCGACAGCGCCTCGTAGGCCAGGTACTGGTTGGCAAACATCGTGTCGCCCCCGAAGGGCGGCACCTCGCGCGCCAGCAGCATGCTGCCCATCGGCGGCACTGGCAGGTACGTCGTGTCGGAGTGCCAGATGCCGCCGAAATTGTTGCGCTCGTGCTCGAGTTTCACCACCGGCGTGATCATCGGCGATTCGGGCAGCCCCTTGAGCTGCGGATACTCGACCGGTTCACCGAACTTCCGCGCGAAGGCGAGCTGCTGCAGCGGCGTCACGGTCTGGCCGCGCAGGAAGATCACGAGATGGTCGAGCAGGGCCTGGCGCATCTCGGCCACGACCTCCGCATCGAGATCCCGCGCCATGTCCACGCCGTGGATCTCGGCGCCCAGCGCACCGGCGATCGGCCTCACCTCGATATGGCGATAGTTTCGCATGTCTACCTCCTGGCCCAGGACGGCGTGGTCTTCGCCATGAAATGCCGGATCCCTTCGGCCGCCTCGGGTTGGCGCAACAGGCCGACGAGGCTCTCGGCTGCCTCGTCGAGGACGTCGAGATCGCCCTTCTCCGCACAGGACAGGACCAGGCGCTTGGCGACGGCAAGCGCCTTGGGTTCCATCTTCAGAACGTCGTCCAGCAGGCCTTGCAGCGTCGCCTCGACCTCGGCGCCGGTTGCGCAGAGATGGCGGCCGATGCCGAGCCGGCAGGCCTCGGCGGCATCGATGACACGACCCGTCACCGCGAGATCCCGCACCGGCCCTTCGCCGAGGCGCCGGACCAGGAAGGGAATGATCTGCGAGGGGATGAACCCGACCCTGGGTTCGGGAATGCCGAAGCGGGCATCCCCGCGCAGGATGACGACGTCCGAACAACAGGCCATGCCGAAGCCCGCGCCGACCGCCGAGCCCTCGACGACGGCGATGGTCGCTTGCGGCAGGCCCTGCAGGGCGAGCAGCGCGTTGCCGAACTGGCGATAGGACGGGAGCAGCGGGTCCGTGCCACCGGGCGGCAGGGGTGGCAGGTGAGCCATCGTGTCGAGATCGCCGCCGGCACAGAAATGCCCGCCCGCCCCGCGAAGCACCAGCACGCGGCAGGCCGCGTCGTTGCCGATGCCGACGAAGGCGTCCTCCAGCTCCAGCATCATGCGGTGCGTCAGCGCATTGCGCCGCTGCGGCCTGTTCAGTGTCAGCCAGGTGACCGCGCCCTGGCGTTCGATCTCGAGGAACTCGTAGTCCGTCATGGGCAAAGTCTTAGCGAGCGACTATCGTGGCAACAAGATGATGCGCTTCGCGGTTCCGCTGCTCGCAGCCCTCCTTTTCCTGGCGAACGCGGCCCGCGCCGACGACTGGAGCACGGTCCAGACGCCGGCGCCCGGGCCGACGCAGTCCATCGGTTTCTATACCGCAGGCTGTCTGCAAGGCGCTCAGCCATTGCCGCTCGAGGGTCCGGGTTACGAGGCCATCAGGGTCAGCCGGAATCGCTACTGGGGCCAGCCCGTCACCATCGACTTCATCAAGACCCTGTCGGAGAAGATGCGGGCCGCCGGCCAGGCCCACCTCTATATCGGCGATATCGGCCAGCCACGCGGCGGTCCGGCCTCCTTCGGCCACGCCAGCCACCAGACCGGCCTCGACGCCGACATCTGGTTCGAACGCCAGCCCGGCGCGCGCCGTGCGCCGGCCGACCGTGAGAATCCGCGCCTGCGTTCGCTGGTGAAGGCCGACGACAGCGGCATCGACGACGCGGTCTTCAGCGAGCAGCATGTCCTGCTGCTCCGAACGGCAGCGCAGATGCCCAATCTCGACCGCATCTTCGTGAACAAGTGGATCAAACAGCGGCTCTGCGAGACCACCGTCGGCGACCGCTCGTGGCTGCGCAAGCTCGTACCCTGGTTCGGGCACGACTCGCATTTCCACATCCGCCTCTACTGCCCGCCCGGGAATCCGCAGTGCCAGCCACAGGCCGACTACGCGCACGACGACGGTTGCGGCGAAGCGCTCGAATCGTGGTTCCGCAAGGCGCCGATCATTCCTCCGAGCACGCCGGGCAAGCCCTATCGGCCCAAGTTGCCGGCGGCCTGCGCCGCCGTGCTGAACGCCCGGTAGTCAGCCGATCCCGCCGCAGCGATTGGCGCGCTGGCGCGCCTGGACGTCGAGCCAGTCGAGACCGCCCACCGTGCCGACTCGGATCCAGTCGATCTGGATCGTGCCGTCCGGCACACGCTTCACCACGTAGCGCGACTCCGCCTGCGGGGCGCTCTGCGGTACGTACAGGACGGTCGTCGTGCCGGGCGCCGAGGACGGCTCGACGTTGACCACGAAGCCGCTGGCAGCCGGGGCCGAGAGGCAGGCCACCATCGCGTCATAGGGAACGGTGTAGACGCTCGACCAGGCCGGCACCGGCTTCGGCGGCGTGATGGGCTCGCTGCCCAGCTTGTCGACGGTCGAACACGCTGCGGCGGCGAGCGAGAGAAGAGCGGGAAACACGACGGACTTGGACATCACTCACCTCCGGAAACGCCCCATTCTACTCGCCCTGTCCGAGGAGGGAACCGACCCGGCGCGAGGAGCGGAAGAACCACTGGAACACCTGGAAGCCGATCACGAGATAGACGGCCGAAAGGCCGAAGGCGATGCCCAGCATGTCCCACTGAACCGTCTTCTCCAGCATGATCGAGCGCATGCCCTCGAAGATGTAGGCCGGCGGCAATCCCCAGGCGACGACCTGAAGCCAGTGAGGCAGCACCGCGACGGGGTAGTAGACCCCGCTCACCGGCATCAGCACGAAGACGGCCGCCCAGGCGAAGCTCTCCGCGCTCTGCCCCACCCGCATGACCAGGCCCGACATGGCGAGTCCGATCGACCAGGAGAACATCTGCAGGATCACGAAGAAGGCGAGCAGCGGCAGGCCGAGCGTATAGATCGAATAGCCGAAGAACGCCCAGGCCATCAGAGACACCGGGATCATGCCCAGCAGGGTGCGCAGCAGCGACGCGACGATGATGCCGGCCGCCAATTCCCAGGAGCGGATCGGGCTCACGAAGAGATGGCCGAGATTGCGCGACCAGATCTCCTCCAGGAAGGCGATCGAGAGCGAGAGATTGCCGCGCACGACGACTTCCCAGAGCAGCAGCCCCGACAGCAGCACGCCGGCGGCCTGCGCCACGAACGAGGCCTGGGGCAGCAGGTACTGGGTCATGAAGCCCCACATCACCATCTGCACGGCCGGCCAGTAGATCGAATCGACCAGGCGCATCACCGAGCTGCGCCAGAGATAGATGTGGCGCAGCACCAGGGCGTAGATGCGCTGCAGCGAGCCGCTCATGTCGCGTCCCCTTCCCGCTTGAGCGCATCGAGCCCACGTCCCCGGCCGCGCGCCATGTCGAGGAACACCTCCTCCATGTCCTCGCGCCCGAACCGCTCCAGCAGTTCCCGCGGGCTGCCGCGCTCGAACACCCTGCCCGCCTGAAGCAGGATGACGTCGTCGCACAGCCGCTCGACCTCGGCCATGTTGTGCGAGGCGAGCAGGATCGTGGCACCCGTCTCGTGCTGATAGTCCTCGAGGTAGCCCCGCACCCAGTCGGCGGTGTCGGGATCGAGCGAGGCCGTCGGCTCGTCGAGCAGCAGCACCTCCGGCCGGTTGATCAGTGCCTTGGCCAGGGCCACCCGCGTCTTCTGGCCGGCCGAGAGCTTGCCTGCGGCGCGATCGAGAAAGGCCGCGACCTGCATGTGCTCGGCGATCTCCTCGATGCGATGGCGGAGGTTCTTCACGCCATAGAGCCGGCCGTAGAACTGCAGGTTCTGGCGCACCGTCAGGCGGTGCGGCAGGTCGACATAGGGCGACGAGAAGTTCATGCGCGGCAGCGCCGCATAGCGGCGGCGCAGCATGTCGATGCCGAGGATCTCGATCCTGCCGCCGGTCGGCTCCAGCAGCCCAAGGAGCATGGCGATGGTCGTCGTCTTGCCCGCGCCATTGCCGCCGAGCAGTCCCAGCACGGCGCCGCGCGGCGCCGAGAAGCTCAGATCGTCGACGGCGACGATCTCGCCATACACCTTGCGCAGGTGCTGGACCACGATGGAGGTTGCTTCGGGCATGCCGGCATTACAACGCCTTGACCGCCGCCTCGATGCGATCGAGACCCTTGCTCAGCCGCTCCGCGCTCGAGGCGAAGCACAGGCGGATGTTGCCCTGCCCGCCTGGACCGAACGCCTCGCCGGGGGCCAGGCCCACCTTGTACTGCTTCGCCATCGTCTTGCAGAAGGCCAGCGTGTCGTCGACGCCGTCGACCGAGAAGAAGGCATAGAACGCCGCGTCCGGCCGCGCGATCTTCACCTTCGGCAGCGCGGAGAGGCGCTGGAACACAAGTTCACCGCCGGCTCGACAGCGCTCCACCATCTCGTGGACGAATTCGTCGCCCTGCTCCAGCGCGGCGACCGCGCCCTTCTGCAGGAAGGCGGGAACGCCCGATGTGTTGATCTGCACGAGCTTGGCGAACTGGTCGCCCAGCACCGCCGGGTGGGTGAGCCAGCCCAGGCGCCAGCCCGTCATCGCCCATGGCTTGGAGAAGCTGTTGAGCACGATGACCGGATCGTCCGGCCCGGCCAGTTCGAGGAAGGACGGCGCCACCTGACGCCCGTCGGGCCGCTTCGTATAGATCAGGCGGGCATAGACCTCGTCGGCCATGATCCAGACGCCGCGCTTGCGCGCGAAGTCCAGCAGGGCCGCCTGCTCCTCGGTGGACATGGTCCAGCCGGTCGGATTGCCCGGCGAGTTGACGAAGATCGCGCGCGTGCGGCCGTCGACGGCATCGAAGACCTTCTGGAGGTCGAGCTTCCAGCCGCCGGTCGCCGTCCGGTCGAGGGCCACATACTTCGGAACACCGCCTACCAGCTTCGTCGCCGAGGTGATGTTCGGCCAGATCGGCGAGACGATCACGATGTTGTCGCCGGGATCGAGCAGGAGCTGGCAGGTCAGCAGGATCGCCTGCATGCCGCCGGTGGTGACCGTGAGCCGCTCCATCGGGCATTTGATGCGGTAGAGCCGCTCGGTATAGGCCGACAGGGCGCTCCGCAGCTCGGGAATGCCGCGTTGCCACGTGTAGAACGTTTCGCCCGCCTGCAGGCCCTTGGCCGCGGCGTCGCGCACGAAATCCGGCGTCACGAGATCGCTCTCGCCGAACCACAGCGGTACCACGTCGGGGTCTCCGAACACGGTCATCGCCACTTCGGAAATGGGAGTCTCGGCCATGCCCGCGGTGGCGCCGCTCAACGATGCCGGGAGGCCCGGCGCGACAAATCTGGAGGTGTCCTGCATCCTGCGGACGTACCGCATCGTTCGGAATTGCGCCAGTCGGGTGCCTGCACGACAATTGTTTGCGGCGAGGCCCAACCCTAGTAATCACAGGAGAAAGCGATGAACTACCTGCCCTGTCTGCTTGCGGCCCTCCTGCTGGCCGGTTGCGTGCATGGCGACAATGTCGATCGCCTCCAGGCGGGAATGGATCGCGAACAGGTCAGAGCGGTCATGGGGCCACCCGAAGCATCGGCCCACTCGCCGGGCAAGGATTGCGCCTACTACACCGTGCTGAAGGACTTCTGGAGCCGGACGCCGTGGTCGATGTCCGATCGCTACTACGTCTGCTTCACCGATGGAAAGGTCGAGACTTACGGCAGGGCCACCCAATCGGCCCAGATGACAGCGCCATAGGCCGGCGCTACGCTATCAACAGGGAGACACGATGCATTCACATCAGGATGACGGGCAGATCGCGCGATGGCTCGGCGATCGCCAGGACAGCTTCTATGCCGACGGGCGCCGCTGCGACGAGATCCAGTATCTGCAGTGCAAACTGATCCTCAAGCCCGACCGCTTCACCTCGGCCCACGTGTTCAAGGAGTTCGCCGCCCTCGTCCAGCGTGCTGCGGCGACCACCGGCGTCGGCTACCAGCACACGCCGAAGTCGCAGCAGCGGCCCGAGGTGCGTGAGGTCCTGTTCCTCGATACCGGCGGCTATCACCTCTACAACAACAACTTCATCGTGCGCCGCCGCATCGCCTACGAAGACGGCTTCCCGATCGGCGATCCCGAGATCGTCTTCAAGTATCGCAGCGACAACATGGCGAAGGCCCAGGCCCTCGACGTACGACCGCGCATCGACGGCAAGTACAAGATCAAGTTCAAGCTCGAGGTCATGCCACTCAAGGAGCAGCTGGGCGGCATCAGGCGCCTGCTGTCCCACAATGTCGAGTTCGGCCTCAGCCAGGCCCCCCAGGCGGCCCGGATCGTGATGTCGTCGCTCGGCAACATGTCCCTGCCGGAACTGACCCAGATCTTCCCGACGCTGGGCACGATCTCCTGCGACGGCCCGAACGACGTCTCCCTCGTGAACCAGACGATCGTCGAGGAGCTGTTGCAGGACATCTGCCTGCTCGATTTCGGCCATCACACGGCGGCGACGGCCAATCTCGGCCTGTGGCGCGCGCGCGGCGACCACCATGCCTTCGTCGGCGAGTTCGCCTTCCAGCTCAAGTTCGCCGGACCGGACGACATCAAGCACAAGTCGCTGAACCACTGCGAGCGCTTCTTCCTAGAGCTCCAGCAGGTTGCCGCCGACTGGCTGACGCTGACCACGACCAAGACCGGCGCCGTGTACCGCCTGAAGGGCAATCCGCCTCAAGCCCACGAATGAGCGACGTCGCCACCAGCGTGCCACGACCGTCCCTCGGAAAGCTCTTCTGGGTCTTCCTGGTCATGGGCGCGACGAGCCTGGGCGGCGGTGTGGTCGCCTATCTCCGCACCGGCCTCGTCGTTCGCCAGCGCTGGCTGGACGACGTGACATTCGTCGAGCTGCTCTCGATCAGCCAGACGCTGCCCGGCCTCAACGCCACCAACATGTCGATCCTCGTGGGCGACCGCCTCCGCGGCGGCATGGGCGCCCTCGTCGCGACGCTGGGCATGTGCCTGCCCGGCGCCAGCCTCATGATTGCCGCCGGTTTCCTTTACGGGGCCGGCGGTGACGGCCCCTGGTCAAAGGCCTTCCTGCATGGGATCGCGGCGGGCGCCGTGGGCCTCATCCTGGTCGTTCTCGTCCAGCTCGGCGCCAAGACGCTGAAGACTTTTGCCGATTACGTTTTCGTGGTGGCGACCGCGGTGGCGGTCGCCTTCTTCAAGGTGCCCGTCCCCTATGCGCTGATCGTGGCGGGGATCGTCGCCATCTGGTGGCATCGCCCGCGTGACAAGGACGTCCCGTGAAGCAGCTGTGGGACCTCGCCGGCGTCTTCGCCTACCTCTCGCTCCTGACGATCGGCGGAGGCATGGCCGCCTTCCCCGAAATGAAGGAGTTGACGGTCGATACCTATCACTGGGTGACGTTTCCGGAACTGCTGCATTTCTACAGTCTCGGCCAGCTGGCGCCGGGGCCGAACATGATGATGGTCGCCTCGATCGGCGTCACCGTGGCCCACATTCCCGGTGCCCTCGTGGCGCTGGTCGCCTTCTTCCTGCCGACCGGCCTGCTGACCTTCTTCGTCGGCCGCCTATGGACCCATCTGGCGACGTGGCGCTGGCGGCCGGCGATCCAGACGGGATTGGGTTCGGTGGCCGTAGGCCTCGTGCTGGCCGGCGCAATCATCATGGGACGCGGCGCGATCACGCAGTTTTTCTTCGGCGTGATCGCGCTGGCGGTGTTCCTGCTGTTGTGGCGGACGAAGATCAATCCGGCCTATCCGATCGTGGCCTCGGGCCTGATCGGAATGGCGCTTCACTACTTCAACGTTGCCTGATCGGGCAATTCTGCCGTCTCGGCCGCATAGTCCGGCTCCAAGCTGCAGCTTGCCAGCGGTACGCCAATCGCCACGGTCTTGTCTCCCCTCCTGAGACAACCGTTGCGCCATTCGCCCGACAGTGTGGTGCCGTTCACGGTTACCGTTCCGAATCCATTCGGAAGGTCCTCCGCATAGATGCCCTCGAAGCGATCGCGTTCGTTCCATTCGTAGCGACCGGGGCCCTCGCGCCTCCCGTTGCGATACATGCCCTCGAAACGATCGATCGGCTGGCCATGCTCGGTCCATCGAGCCACGCCGCGTCCTTCCTTGACGTTGGACCGGCACGTGCCCGTCCAGGTGGCCTGGTCGCTCCGGTCGGGATGCCAGTCCCACATGCGGCAGCCGATACCCGGCTCGAACAGCCACGTGCCGTTCTCGCAGGGCGAATTCCAGCTTACCGCCACGGTGTCGGGTTCATCGGTGGCGCAATCGGGATGCGCGGAAACCAGTGCTACCTGCTGCGCCAAGGCAGGCAGTGTCGTCAGCATCACGACGCACGAGACGAAGGCCGGAACAATTCTCAAAGGATCCCCCTGCGATCTAGCGATCGGGAGACGAACGCCCTTAACAAGCGAACGGTTGCTCCCGCGAGTGGCCGAATGATGGTCCCGGCGCGGTTCAATCGGGGCAGGGTCCGGGGGAACGTCGCGAGTGCCGCCGCATTGAACCGGGGACAAACGAGGAGTGTCCCGATGAAGCCCACCCTTGCTCTTGCCTCTGCACTGGTCGCCCTCTCGTCGGCGGCGTTCGCTCAGATGCCTCCCGCCACCGGTTCCTCGACGACGCCGGCAGTACCGCCCGCCGGGATGCCTGGCAGTTCGCCCCAGACAGCGACCTCGGCGCGGACACAGATCGAGGCCAGCGGCTATACGAGGATCAAGGATCTCAAGCGTAACGAGGATGGCTCCTGGCAGGCCATCGCCACCAAGAACGATGTGGAGGTATCGGTGTCGGTAGACACCACCGGCAACGTCACGCAGACCTCCCGCTGAAGCGTCACGGCTGCCCCGCCGCGCCGTGAGTGTTTGCGTCGCGCGCGCAATAATGCGTGTGCTATGTTCGGTGCATGTCAGTTCTGATCCTCGGGCTTGCCCTGTTCCTCGGCACACACATTTTCACGACGCTGCGCACGACGCGGGCCGCGGTCATCGGCCGTCTTGGCGAAGGCGGCTACAAGGGGCTCTATTCCCTGGTCGCCGCGGCCGGGCTGATCCTGATCGTCGTCGGTTTCGGCAAGTACCGCAGTGCCGGCTACATCCAGGTCTGGGACCCGCCCTCCTCGCTTCGCCACGTCGCGCTAGTGCTGTTGTGGTTTGCCTTCGTTGCCCTGACGGCAACTTACGCGCCCGCGAGCCGCATCAGGTCGCTGCTACGGCATCCGATGCTGGTCGCGGTCAAGGCGTGGGCGCTCTCCCACCTGCTGGTCAATGGCGACCTGGGCTCAATGGTGCTGTTCGGCAGCCTGCTCGCCTGGGCCGTCTATGACCGGATCGCCGTGAAGCGCAGGGGCGATTCCGGCGCACCCCCCGTTCGCTGGTCGATCAACGATCTTTTGGTCATCGGTCTCGGCACCGTCGCCTACGTCGCCATGATCTGGTTGCACAATAGTTTGATCGGGGTTACCGCGGCATAGGGCGCGCGCTTGCTGGTCTGATTTCATCGACCATGATAGTTTCTCGCGCAATTTCCTTTCCTCGAAAGCCGTTGAAAACCCAGTGATCGTAGAAGCACTGTTTCCGACATATCGCTTCGACAAAGCCGATACAGACGATTTCATGGTAATCGACCAGTGGTCTTATGCCCTGGCCGCGTTCACCGGCCCGCTGTTCGTCCTGTCGAAGCGCCTCGTCTTCCTGGCTTTGATCGACCTGCTGGCCATGATCGCCATTGTCGGCGGAGCCATTTTTGGCCTAACGGTCACCGTGCATCTGTTCGGCTCCTCCCTGGAAGGCATGCTGCTCATGCTCATTACCGTGGTTGGAGCCATCGCGCTGAACTCCATCGTCGCCGTCCGCCTGGTGTGCCACGGCTATCTCCAGAGAGGATGGCGCCTCGGCTACTAGTGGTGATGGTGATAGCCGTGATGATGGCCGCCGCCGAAGCGGTCGATGTGCAGCGGCTGCTTGGCGAGGCCCGGGCAGAACGTGTTCACCACCTTCTCCAGTTTGTCGAATAGCGTCTTGGCGGGCTTGCGGCCCCGCTCCAACCGCTCACGGGCCTTCTCCGCGAGGCGTGCGAGCTGCGCCATGTCGACGTTCAGCAGCTTGCGGTCCTCGAGGATCATGCGGCCACCGACCATGACCGAGTGCACCGCAGATCCGTCCTCGGTATGCACGATCTGGTTCGTCGGATCGTTGAACGGGATCCAGTTGATGTGGCCGAGATCCAGGAAAACGATGTCGGCCTTGTAGCCGACCTCCAGCTTGCCGATCCTGTCACCGAGCCCGAGCGCCCGGGCGCTGCCTGCCGTCGCCGCGTGCAGTACTTCCTCGGTGGTGATCCATTCGCGGTTGTCCGGCCCCTGCACCTTCGACACCATCGAGGCCAGTCGCATGTTCTCGTACATGTTCTGGTTGTCGGAACAGCTGGCGCCATCGGTGCCGATGCCGACATTGACCTTGGCATTCAGCATGCCGCGCATGTCGGCGATCCCGTTGCCCAGCACCATGTTCGAGCCAGGATTGTGCGACACGGAAGCACCCTTGTCGCCCAGCAGCTTCATGTCGTCGCCGTCGAGCCAGACACCGTGCGCCACGGTGAACTTCGGCCCGACGAGGCCCAGCGAGTCCATGTAGGCCGTGAGCGACGTACCATAGAGCCGGTAACCCGCGATGACCTGGACCTTCGATTCGGACACATGGGTGTGCAGACCGGTGTCGTAGTCCTTCGCGAGCTTCAGGCAGGCCAGCAGGAATTCGCGGCTGCAGTGATGCGGGATCGTCGGCGCCACCGCCAGATGCACGCCGTGGCGGTCGAGCTTCCAGCCATGAAGCGCCTTCTTCATCTGCTTCACGCTCGCCTTGTAGGGCGAGAATTGATAGGCCTCGACTTCCTTCTGTAGCGACGGTGGGAGCTGCTCCATCAGGCCCGGGATCGCCTGGAAGAAGCTGGTGTCGGCCACCATCGGGGCCAACATCGCGCGCATCCCGACATCGGCATAGGCCTGCCCGATGGCCGCCAGCCCTTCCGCGGTCGGCATGGGGAATTCGGCCGCGAGGTCGTAGGCCGCCGTGCAGCCCTTCATCACCATCTCAGCAGCCCCGATCAGGCTCGACAGGTACTTGTCCTCGAGGGTGCGAGCGCCGCTCATGTAGGGGCCGGCGGTCAGCAGCAACTCCAGGGTGACGCGGTCGACCATGCCCTTGGCGAGATTGCCGTGGCTGTGTGTATGGCCGTTGATCAATCCGGGATGCAGCAGCTTGCCCCTGGCGTCGATAACGGTGGCGGACTCCGGCGCCGCCACCTTGGCCCCGATCTCCACGATCGTGTCGTCCTTCACCAGTATGTCGGCCTTGGGCGCCGTATGACCCTTGATGTCGACCACCCGGCCGCCGCGCACGACAGTCATCGAGGATTTCGCCGCTTTCGCCATGTCACAAACTCCCCTTTCGCAGCCGGTCAGGCGCCCGGCGTCGTATTGCTGCTCGACCACGGGAAGAAGACCCGCTCGGCAACCACCACGATCTGGAACAAGACGACGCCCATCACCGACAGGATGATAAGCGCCCCGAAGGCCACGGGCACCTTGAAGAACGCCGTGGACGTCTGGATCAGGAAGCCGAGCCCCGCATCGGCGTTGACGAACTCCGCGACGACCGCGCCGACCACGGCGAGCGAGATCGCCACCTTGAGGCCTGCGAAGATGAACGGAATGGCATAGGGCAACCTGATCCGCAGCAACTCGCTGAGCTTCGAGGCACGGCACGCCCGGCTGAGTTCGATCAGTTCGGGCGGCACGGACAGCAGCCCCGTCGCGATCGAGATGACCAGGGGAAAGAAGGCCACCAGCACGGTGATCACGATGCGCGGCAGCTCGTTCGTGCCCAGCAGGACCACGAGGATGGGCGCCAGCGCCACTTTGGGAATGGACTGCGTCCAGACGAGGAAGGGATAGACGGCGGCGGCGATCGCGGGCGATGCGGTCAGGATCACGGCCAGCGGCAGGCTGATCAGGATCGAGACCACGAAGCCCAGCATGACCGTCTTGATGGTCGCCATCGTATGACCGGCCACCGTCGGACCGATCGCCATCGTTTCCGTCCAGATTTCGGAGGGCGACGGCAGGAGATAGGCGGGTATGTTGAAGATGCGGCAAGCCCCCTCCCACAGCAGGAACAACCCCAAGGTGGCCAGCAGTGGAACCACCACCTCGTAGAGCGCGGCGCTCTTTCTTCTTCGTCGGGGCGGCTTCTGCCGCTCCTCAAGCGGCGGCGCGGCCTGGACCGACATGGCGTGTTCCGAAGATGAGTTGGCGGATGCGGTGACTGGCTTCGTGGAACTCCGGCGTCGCCTCGGTCTCGAAGCTGCGCGGGCGCGTCAGGCCGATGTCGATGATCTCGGCGATGCGTCCCGGCCGGGGCGACATGACGACCACCCGGTCGGCCAGGACGACGGCCTCGGTGATGGAATGCGTCACGAACAGGACGGTCTTGGGCCGCTCGCTCCAGATGCGCAGCAGCTCCATGGTCATCTCCTCGCGCGTCAACGCGTCGAGCGCGCCGAACGGCTCGTCCATCAGCAGGATGTCCGGATCGTGGACCAGCGCCCGGCAGATGGCGACCCGCTGCTGCATGCCGCCGGACAGTTCGCGCGGTGACTTGCCCTCGAACCCCGTGAGGCCGACAAGCTTGAGGAGCGCCATCGCCTTGTCGGTGCTGGTCGAATCGATGCGATGCATCATGCGCAGCGGGAAGAGCACATTGTCGAGCACGGTGGCCCACGGCAGCAGGGTCGGCGCCTGGAACACGATGCCGGTCTCCGCGCGCGGTTCGCGGATCTCCTCGCCGCCGATCGAGGCACGGCCCGCCGTCGGCAGGATCAGCCCGGCTACGATCCGGAGCAGCGTGGACTTGCCGCAGCCCGAAGGTCCCACCAGCGTGATGAACTCGTTGCGGCCAATCTCCAGGGACACGTCCTGCAGGGCCGTGACCTGATCGCCGTCACGGCTGTTGAAGACCCGTGTGACCCGGTTGAGCGAGATCACGCCCCGCTCCTACTTGGTGACCTTGCTCGTGTCGATCGCGGTCTTGTAGTCGAAGCCGGGCTTCAGCTCGTTGGCCGTCGCGATCGTCTCCCACGAGAACTTGAGCCGCTCCGGGCTTTCCTTGCCCCAACCGAACTCCTTGCTGTGGTCGTTGAAGACGAACTTCATCACTGCCTTCACGCTGCCCATGCAGTCGTCGAGCTCGACTTCGGGGAACCGCACGACGTGCAGCTTGCAGGCTTCTTCCGGATTGGCCGCGGCCCATTCGAAGGCTTCCTTGGTGGCGGCGAGAAAGCGCGCCACCAGGTCGGGCTTGTCCTGGATCATCTTGTCGGTCGTGATCAGCGATGCGGCGTAGATCTTGAAGCCGACCTCGACGAAGGGCAGCGGCAGAATCTCCTCGCCCGCCTTCACCGCTGCCTTGTTGATGTAATAGTAGTGGATCGAATAGAACGGCGCCGCATCGATGTTCTTGGCGATCAGCTGAGCCGCCATCGCCGCCCCGTCCATGTTGGTCCAGATCAGCTTGTTGGGATCGGTGCCCGCCTTCTTGGCAACCTCCGGGAAGTAGAAGCGATGGCTGTTGCCCGGCGTAATGCCGATCTTCTTTCCTTCCAGCCCCTTGAAGCTGGTGATTCCCGAACTCTTCAGCACGAAGAGCGAATGAGGCGACTCGTTGTAGAGTACGGCGATCGTCTTGACCGGCACGTTGGTGCGGGCCCGTGCCGTCATTACCGCGGCGATGTCGGCGACGCCGAAATCGGCAGCGCCCGACGCCACCTTTGTGACGGTGTCGCCCGAGCCGTAACCCCGGGTGATGGTGATGTCGATCCCGTGCTTGGCGTAGATGCCCTTGCTCCAGGCCCCGTAGTACATCGCGTGCTCACCCGACGGGATCCAGTCCGTCTGGAAGCGGACCTTGTCCTGTGCGAGCGCCGGGCTACCGAACAGAAGCGTCAGGGCGAGCGCCGCAAGCCCTGGCCGTCGGCGAAACGATGATGACTGCATGCGGGCCTCCCCGGTCGTGATCTGCACGATCGAGGAAGCAATATCGATGCCATGCCCGGGCCGCTAAGCGAGCCAGCCGAGGGTCGCCGCGACCAGCACGGCGTAACGCGCGGTCTTTCCGATTCCGACCAGCAGGACGAACGGCAGCAAGGGCGTCCGGAGCGCGCCGGCCACCACGGTCAGCGCATCGCCCCCGAACGGCAGCCAGGCGAACAGCAGGGACCATACGCCCCAGCGGGCGTACCAGCGCTCGACCCGCTCATAGTCACGCGGCTTCACGGGGAACCAGGTGCGGTCGCGGAATCGCTCGATCAGGCGTCCGAGGCACCAGTTCACCACCGAGCCGAGCGTGTTGCCGAGCGATGCTATGAGCAGCAGGGTTCGCCAGTGTGTCGGTTCGGCCACCAGCAGGCCGACCAGCACCAGCTCCGACTGGAACGGAAAGACGGTGGCAGCCAGGAAGGCGGCGCCGAAAAGGCCTGCATGGCCGAGGATGAGGGAGTCTGGTTCCATCGGCCCTCCCCTTACAGGATCGAGGCCGTACGTGCAGCCAATGTGCCCAGCGAGGGAATGCTTTCGTCATCCTCATGCAACACCTCCGCAAGGCCGGCGTTCAATTCCCACAGCCCATCGGATCCCGAAGCCAAGTGGAGAAATGCATGAAGAAGACCATCGTCGCCCTCGCCGCGGTCGCCGTGACCAGCCTCGGCGGTGCCGCCCTCGCCCAGACCATGCAGCCCAGCACCCCGGCCGGCCGCGACATGAACTCGATGCCCGGGCAGACCAGCAACCCCAACACCAACCTTCCCGCCACCTCGTCCAACGCGACCGCTGCGGAGGCGGCCGCCAAGGCGCAGCTGGAAGCCAAGGGCTACAACGGCATCAAGCTGCTGAAGCGCGACACCGCGGGTAACTGGACCGGCAAGGCAATGCGCAACAACGTCGAGGTCGCCGTGACGCTCGATACGAAGGGCAATGTTCGCGAGCAGTAGGAGCCGCCTCCCACGAACCGCGGACTGGCGGGGCGCCCTTCCCCTCGTGGGGCGCCCCGTTCGCATGCCTGGAGTCGACCGTGTGGGGGATGCCAAGCGTCATCATTGACCGCTACGATACGGCGTCCCCCGAACCGCGAGAAAGGCGGCACCATGCGCACAGTCAAGGACGTCACGTTCGATCTGCTCCGCAGGCTCGGCCTCACCACCGTCGTCGGTAATCCCGGCTCGACGGAGGAGACCTTTCTCAAGAACTTTCCCAAGGACTTCGACTATGTGTTGGCTCTTCAGGAGGCGAGTGTCGTCGGCATCGCCGACGGGATCGCCCAGGGCCTGCGCAAGCCGGTGATCGTGAATGTTCATACCGGTGCCGGCGTGGGCAATGCGCTGGGCTGCATCATCACGGCCTACCAGAACAAGACGCCGCTGATCATCACGGCCGGCCAGCAGACGCGCGAGATGCTCCTGCTCGAACCATTGCTGACGAACATAGATGCCGCGAATCTGCCCCGGCCTTGGGTCAAGTGGGCGTACGAGCCTGCGCGCGCCGAAGATGTGCCGGCCGCCTTCATGCGTGCCTATGCGACGGCCGTGCAACAGCCGTCTGGTCCGGTGTTCCTGTCCCTGCCACTCGACGACTGGGACAAACCCATGCCGGAGGTCGACGCCTTCCGGACGGTCGCAACGCGAGTCGGGCCGGATCCGGCACGCGTCGCCGAATTCGCCGAACGCATCAATGCCGCCAGGTCGCCCGTCATCGTCTACGGATCGGACCTGGCGCGCAGCGAGGCGTGGCAGAACGGCATCCTGTTTGCCGAAACGCTTGGCGTTCCGGTCTGGACGGCACCCTTTGCAGAGCGAACCCCCTTCCCCGAGACGCACGCCCAGCATGCCGGTGCCCTGCCCGCGGCCATCGGGCCGTTGGGCCGGAAGTTCGAGGATCATGACCTGGTGATCGTCATCGGCGCGCCGGTGTTCCGCTACTATCCCTATGTCGGCGGCGACTACGTTCCGAAGGGCACCCTCCTTCTGCAGGTGACGGACGACCCCAACATGTCGTCCAAGGCACCGGTCGGCGATAGCCTGGTGTCCGACGCTCGGCTGTTCCTCGAGGCGATTCAGCCGCTGATTCGGAAGCGCCCTTCTTCCATTGCCGAGCCCTTGCGACCGCCCCCGAGGAAACCCGACCTGGAAGCGCAGCCCCTCACGGGAGAGGCCATCATGGCCGCCGTCCGCGACGCCTGCCCGGCCGACCATTTGCTCGTCGAGGAGGCTCCGTCGGTCGTTTCGGAAATGCAGGACCAGTTCCGCATCGACAAGCCGGACTGCTTCTACACCTTCGCCTCCGGCGGCCTGGGTTGGGACATGCCCGCGGCCGTGGGCCTGGCTCTCGCGGAACGCAGCAGCGGCCGCAATCGCCCGGTCATCGCCCTGATGGGTGACGGCTCCTTCCAGTATTCGGTCCAGGCGCTGTACACGGCAGTTCAGCAGCGGGCGCACGTCGTCTTCGTCGTCATGCAGAACCACGAATACGCCATCCTCAAATCCTTCGCGGAACTCGAGGAGACGCCGAACGTGCCGGGTCTCGACCTGCCGGAAATCGACCTCGAAGCGCTGGCGAAGGGATACGGCGCACCGGCGAAGCTGGCCAGGACCAGTGCCGAGGTGACCGCAGCGGTCGCCGAGGCCATCGCCCGGCCCGGTGCCAGCGTGGTTGTCGTGCCGCTGACGCGGAAGCGTCACTCCCTGCTCTGAGAGCCACCTTCGAGCATGCGGGCGGCGCGCGATCGGCCATAGGCAAAGTAGATCACCAGGCCGATGGCGAACCACACCAGCAGTCGCACCCACGTCGCCGGCGCCAAGCCGACGATCAGGCCAATGCAGGACAGCATGCCGAGCACAGGGACCAGGGGCACGGCCGGTACTCGGAACGGGCGGTCAGCATGCGGCTCCAGGCGGCGAAGCCGCACCACCGACGCGCAGACCATCAGGAATGCAAACAGGGTGCCGCCACCGACCAGCTCGCCGAGAGTCTCGATGGGGAACAGGGCTGCGGTTGCGGCCACGATCACCCCGATGAGGATCTGGCTCATCCAGGGCGTTTTCAGCCTCGGATGCACCCGGCTGAACAGCGAGGGCATCAGCCCATCATTCGCCATGGTCGCGAAGATCCGGCCCTGCCCATAGAGGAGCACGAGGATCGCCGTCGTGATCCCGATCATCGCGCCGAGTTCGACCAGCGCCGCGAACCAGCCGATGCCCATGCGATTGACCGCGAGGCCGACCGGCGCCGCCACGTTCAACTCGGTATAGGGCACGACGCCGACGAGTACCCCCGCGACCAGGACATAGAGGATGGTCGCGATCAGGAGCGCACCGAGGATGCCGAGCGGCATGTCCCGCTGGGGCCGCCTCGCTTCCTGCGCGCAGTTCGAGACGGCGTCGAAGCCGATATAGGTGATGAAGACGACGGAAGCGCCATGCAGGACGCCGCTCCAGCCGAAGGTCCCGAAGGTTCCGGTATTCGGCGGCACGAAGGGGTGCCAGTTCGCGGCCGAGATGTGCCCGATTCCGAAGCCGATGAATGCCAGGATCACGATCAGCTTGAGCGACACCATGAGATTGTTCACAAGCGCCGATTCACGGGTACCCCGCACCAGCAGGATCGTCAGGAACGCCACGATCGCCGCGGCCGGGAGATTGGCGATCGCAGTCGCCGTCGTCCCGTCGGCCAGTTGGACGGCCTGGCCGGTCGAGGCCGAGAGCTGGGGCGGGATCGTGATGCCGATGGAGGCGAGTGTGCCGGTGAAGTAGCCCGACCAACCAACCGCCACCGCAGCCGCGCCGATCGAGTATTCGAGGATGAGGTTCCAGCCCACCAGCCAGGCCGCGAGTTGGCCGAGGCTCACATAGGTATAGGTGTAGGTGCTGCCGGACACGGGCATGAGTGCCGCCAGCTCCGCATAGCAAAGCGCCACGAAGACACAGGTGATGCCGGCCAGCAGGAAGGACACGACCACGGCCGGACCTGCGAAGAGGGCGGCGGCCGTTCCGGTCAGCACGAAGATGCCGGCGCCGATGATGGCGCCGATGCCCATGAAGACGATGCTGACGGGGCCGAGGACCCTGGGCAGAGGCGGGGCATGAGCGGCCGACGCCAGGATATCGGAAAGCAGTTTACGCGACGTCGCACCCGTGGTCTTCATTCGTCTCCCCCGCCCCCTTAGCAGTCCCGGGCGGCCCTCCTATATAGACGGAATGCGCCTCAACCTGCTCACCCTCGTCTTCGCGATGGCCATGATCGCCGCGGCGGACACTGCGGTCGGACAACTCGTGCCGGGATCGATCGGCAATGGCGGTCGCATGCCCGAGACCATGTCGCCGGGCGCCTTGCCACCACCGCCCGTAGCGCCGCCTGCGCCGGTCATGGCGCCGCCGGCGTCCCAGCCCAATACCTACTCGCTGAATCGCGACCGGCTCGAGAATCAGGGCTACCGCGTCCAGCGGCTGGAACAGCGCAATGACGGCTCCTGGCGCGCGAACGTGACGCGCGACCCCGTGCCGACCCGGCCGCAGGGCGTGCCGAAGCGGGTCACGATCCATCCGAACGGACAGATCGTCGAGGAATACTGAGCCCGAGCCCGCCTCCGGAAATTTGCGGCCCGATGTCGGGTCGGGCGACTGTCGCCCGTCCTGGGAACGAACACATCGGAGCACCACCATGAGAAAGATCGTTGCCGGCGCCTTCGTCAGCATGGACGGCATCATGCAGGCCCCCGGCGGGCCCGGGGAGGATCCCGCGGGTGGATTCAGGCATGGCGGCTGGACCGTGCCCTATTGGGACGAGCCGATGGGCCGGTTCATGGACGAATGCTTCTCGCAGCCCTTCGACCTGCTGCTCGGCCGCAAGACCTATGAAATCTTCGCCGCACACTGGCCGTTCGTCGCTGAAGACGATCCCATCGGCAGAACCTTCAACGAGGTGACCAAGTACGTCGCCACCTCCTCGACGGCGCCCCTGGGATGGCAAAACTCCGTCGCCCTGCAGGGCGATGTCGCCACGGCGGTCGCCAGGCTGAAGCAGGGAGATGGCCCGATGCTGTTGACCCAGGGCAGCAGCGTGCTGCTGCAGACGCTGCTGGCGAACGACCTCGTCGACGAGTTCCGCCTGCTCACCTTTCCGGTGCTCCTCGGACGGGGCAAGAGACTGTTCGGCCAGGAGACGAAGGACGGCGCACTGAAGCTGGCCGAGAGCAGCGTCTCGACCACCGGCGTCACGATGGCCGTCTATGCGCGCGCGGGGCGCGTGACGACCGGCAGCTTCGCCTTGCCGCAGGCCTCGGAAGCCGAGCTGGCCCGGCGCGCGAAGGTGGAGGCGGAAGGCCGAGAGGCTACTTCGCCGTCTTGATGTTCGCGTCCTTGATGACCTTCGCCCACTTGGGGATGTCGGCGGCGATGGCGGCCGCCGTCTCCTCCGGCGTGCTGCCCACGAGGTCGAGGCCCATGGCGGAAAACTTCTTCTCCAACTCCCGATCGGCCAGCACCTTCAGCGATTCCGCCCGTACCTTGTCCACGATCGGCCGGGGCAGGTTGGCCGGCCCGAGGAGCGCAAACCACGACGTCGCCTCGAAGCCCGGAAACCCCTGCTCCGCCAGCGTCGGAAGATCCGGTGCGCTCGGCGTGCGCTTGAGCGACGTGACGGCGATTCCGCGCACCCGGCCGTCGCGCACGAGCGGCATCGCCGCACCGGCGTTCTGGATGCCCACCTGGACGACGCCGCTCATGAGGTCGGCCATGTTGGCGCCGCGATAGGGGATGTGTTCCATCCTGATGCCGGCCAGGAAGCAGAAAAGCTCGCCCGCGATGTGCTGTGGCGTGCCGACACCCGGCGTGCCGTAGGACAGCTTGCCGGGATTGGCCTTGGCGTAGGCGATCAATTCCGGGATCGTTTTGACCGGCAGGTCGTTGTTCACCATGAACAGCGACGGCATGGTCAGCGAGGTGGAGATCGGCGTGAGGTCCTTGAGCGGATCGAACGGCAGGGCCTGCATCGACGGCAGGATCGTGATGGCCGCGTTCCCCGACCACATCAGCGTGTATCCATCGGGTGCGGCCTTGGCGACCCGGTCGACCCCGATCGCGCCCGAGTTACCGGCCACGTTCTCGACGATCACCGGTTGGCCCCAGGCCTCCGAGAATTTCTGTGCAAACATGCGCGCCGTGACATCCGTCGAACTGCCGGCCGTGAAGCCGACGACGATCTTCACCGGCTTGTCCGGCCAGTTGGCCTGGGCGAGGACGGGCTGCGCGAAGGCAAAGGCCAGCAGGCACGCCAGCGCAGTGCGGATACTGCATGTCATGGTAAAAATCCTCCCGGGAACGGTCTTTGCCGCTTGTGCCGGAGCGTATGGTCGTTTCAGCCTCTGCGCAACCACGTCCGTTTTCGAGCCCCATGTGTGCGACTTATTGCGCCTAGAATGTAGAATCATGGCGGTGCACTAGCCTATAGTTCGTAAGGTGACCGTCGGCCGCGACAGCGACGGCGGTATCTGCATTGGAGGACTTCGTGGCTCTTTCTCATCCCGTAGACACTCACGTGGGAAGCCGGCTGCGGCAGCGGCGCGCTCTCCTCGGCATGAGCCAGACGGACCTCGGCAAGGCCGTGGGGCTGACCTTCCAGCAGGTGCAGAAGTACGAACGCGGCTTCAATCGCATCAGCTCGAGCCGCCTGTTCGAGTTCGCCAAGGTGCTCGACGTCCCCGTGGCGCACTTCTTCGAAGGCATGGGGACTTCCACTGCGGGTGCCAAGCGCAAGCCCGGCCGTCCCAAGGCAACCGGGAAGTCGGCCGATGGCGATCTCAACACCAAGCGCGAGACGCTCGAACTGGTCCGCGCCTACTACAAGATCCGCAGCAAGAGCCTGCGGGCAAAGACGCTCGACCTGATCGAGGCCCTTGCCCGCGATTGACGGTTACGTCTTCCCGCTCAAGCCGGCTCGGTATCCGGGTCATGCCGCATCCCCGGGCTTCGGCCGCCACGCTGCTGCTCGCGTCCGCGATCGGAGCCTGCAACGACGGCCCGCCCCTGAAGGCCCCGGGGGCCGACGCGCCCATATCGACCGTTCGGTACGTTTGCCAGCAGAACAAGACCATCGTGGCGGACTTCTACGACGGCAAGTCGAGCGTCGCGCCCGACGGGCGACCGCTTCCGGGCGGTCGGGTCGTCGTTCAGCTGAGCGACGGGCGCACGTTCGCCCTGCCGCAGACTCTCTCGGGCTCCGGAATCCGCTACGCCGATTCCAGCGGCACTTTCGTCTTCTGGAGCAAGGGCGACACTGCCTTCGTCGAGGAAGGTCCCCGGCAGACAGTGACCTACCGCGACTGCGTGCAGCGGCGTTGAGGCCGCGACGTCATCGGCGGCCAGCCAGAGCGCGATTCTCCAGGCGGCTCAGCAGTCGAACCAGCGGCCAGAGCAGCAGGAAGTAGATGACCGCGGCCATGACGATCGGCGTCGGGTTGTAGGTGATGCTCTGCGCCTGCCGGGCCTCGTAGAGCAGCTCGGGCACCGCGACCACCGATCCCAGCGACGTGAGCTTCACCACTTCCAGCGTGTTGGAGAGCAGGTCCGGCATCACGTTGCGGACCGCCTGGGGCAGCACGACGTATCGCATGGCCTGCATCCGGCTGAGACCGGTCGAGCGGGCCGCCTCGATCTGCCCGGCCGGGACCGAATCGATGCCGGCGCGGAAGATCTCGCCGTAATAGGAGCCGGTGTTCAGGAAGAAGGCGATGGCCACGCAGGCGAAACCGCCCAGCTCGAGGCCTGCGAACGGCAGGCCGGCGAACAGCAGGACAAGCAGGACCAGCGGCGGGAAGGCCCGGAAGAAATCGACCCAGGCCATCAGCGGCCAGCGCACCAGCGGATGCCTGATCGAGGCGAGCAGCGCCAGGATCAGCCCGCCGAACAGACCCAGCGGCACCACGATCAGCGACAGCAGGATCGTGTTCCACAGGCCGGTCAGCACGATCGGCCAGGCCGCCTTCATGATCTCGATGTTGAAGAAGGCCTCGATCATCGCTTCCACGCGAACCTGGTCTCGATCCAGCGCGCCGCGACGACCACGGGCAGGAACAGGACGACATAGGCCGCCGCCCCCATCATCAGCGGCGAGGGATTGTAGGAATTGGACATGGCCGAACTCGCCTGTCCGAGGATCTCGGTCACCGCCACGACGGTGCCGAGCGCCGTTCCCTTGGTGATGGCGATGGTGCGGTTGGTCAGCGGCGGGATGGTGAGCCGGAAGGCCTGCGGCAGCACGACGTTGAACAGGGTCTGTCCGAACGACAGCCCGGTCGAGCGCGCCGCCTCCCACTGCCCCTTGGGGATCGACGTGATGCCGGCCCAGAAGATCTCTTCGGAGAAGGCCATCAGCACGAAGGCGAGCGACAGCCAGGTCGAGACGAAGCCCGACGGCGCCGGCCCGGCATATGGCAGGCCGAAATACATCAGGACGATGATGACCAGCGGCGGCAGGGAGCGGAAAAGATCGACGACGAAGACGATCAGCCAGTTGAGCGGCCGGATGGCCAGGCTGCGCAGCAGCGCCAGAGCGAGGCCGGCGCCCAGTCCGGTGACCACGATCAGCAGCGCGAGTTCGATGGTCACCACCATGCCGGACAGGATGTCCGGCAGGTACTTCCACATCACCTTCGCATTGAAGAAGGTCTCGACGAACTTGTCCCAGCCGCTCATGCCCCGCCGGCCTCAGTGCCGCTGGATCTGGCCGATGAAGGCGCGCGTGCGTTCGTGTGTCGGATTCTCGAAGATCGCCGCAGGCGGCCCCTGCTCCACGATCAGCCCGTCGTCCATGAAGACGACCCGGTCGGCGGCGTTGCGCGCGAAGCCCATCTCGTGGCTGACCACGATCATGGTCATGCCGCTCTCGCGCAGGCCGCGCATCACCTCGAGCACCGAACCGACCAGTTCGGGATCGAGCGCACTGGTCGGCTCGTCGAACAGCATCACGCGCGGCTCCAGCGCGATCGAACGGGCGATGGCGACGCGCTGCTGCTGGCCGCCGGAAAGCTGTCCCGGCGTGTGGTCGGCGCGCTCGGCAAGTCCCACGCGCTCCAGCGCGGCGCGCCCCAGCGCCTCGGCCTCGGCGCGGCCCTTCCCCGCCACCTTGCGCAGCGCCAGGGTCACGTTCCCGAGCGCCGTCATGTGCGGGTAGAGATTGAAGGACTGGAACACCATGCCGACACGGCGCCGGGCATGGTTGATGTCGGTCTTCGGGTCCAGCATGTCGATGCCGTCGACCACGATCGCGCCGGAGGACGGTTCCTCCAGCCGGTTGAGGCAGCGCAGCAGGGTCGACTTGCCCGAGCCCGACGGACCGATGATGAATACCAGCTCGCGCTCGTCCACTTTCAGATCGACACCCTTCAGGACATGAAGGGTGCCGAAATGCTTGTGGATGGCGCGCGCATCGACGATGTGATTCGTTGCCATGAGCCTTGTCCGTCGCCTCTAACGGAGGCGACGACGATGTCAGTTACACTTCAGTTCGTGCGGCGTCGGATCGTAGCCGGGCATCCCCGGAACGCCGTAACCCGGCGTGATCACCACGGCCAGGTCATCGGCCGCCGGCTTCTTGTTGAACCACTTCTCGTAGAACTTCGCCATCGTGCCGTCCTTCTTCATGCAGTCGAGCGCATCCTGCAGCTCGGCACGAAGCTTGGGATTGTCCTTCGGCACGGGCGCGGCCCAGTGGGCGCGCGTCTCCGCGAGTTCGAGGTCGGCGATGAATTGCGGGTTCTTGGACGCGGCATAGACGATGGTCGTGTTGCCGCCGAGCGTGGCGTAGGCGCGGCCGGAAAGAACGGCCTGCGTCGCATCGGGCTGGGTGTCATAGACCTGCACGGTGAAGCCGTGCTCCTCGCCCATCTTCTTGGCCAACGTCTCGTAGGGCGTGCCCTTGTTCACGGCCACGGCCTTGCCCTTGAGGTCGGCCCAGCTCTTGATCGGCGCACTGCCCTTCTTGATGCCGAACTGGAACGCGGTCCACAGATAGCCCGCGGTGAACAGCATGTTCTCGGCACGCTCCTTGGTCACCGTCGTCGGCGCCGCGATGAAGTCGTAGCGGCCCGACTGCATGCCGGGGATCAGGGTCGAAAAGCTCACCGCGTCGATCGTGATGTCGCGCTTCATGCGCTTGGCCGCCTCGGTGAACACGTCGATCTGGAAGCCCTCGACGCCACCGCCCAGCTTCGGCATGGCGTGCGGCGCGAAGGTGCCGTCGACGCCGGTGCGCAGCGGTGGCTTCTTGTCTTGGGCAAGCGCGGGGCTCGCGCACATCAGTGCGGCAACAGCCAGCGCCACAAAGCGACGGTGCATCATTTCCTTGGTTCCCTTCCCATGAAATCCCCAGGGTCGCGACGTTAGATCAGCCGTTGTCGAATAGCAATTTAGGGGCCATCTTGCGCCCCATGTCCGACCGCATCCTCGTGATCAATCCCAACTCCACCGAAGCCGTCACCCGCGGCATCGACGCCGCCATGGACCCGCTGCGCATGCAGGGAGGCCCGGCGATCGAATGCGTGACGCTGAAGGACGGTCCGCCCGGCATCGAGAACCAGGGCCATGTCGAACAGGTCGTTCCGCTGATCGGCACGATGGTGAAGCAGCGCGACAACGACTGCTCGGCCTTCGTCATCGCCTGCTACTCCGATCCCGGCCTGCATGCCGCGCGCGAACTGACGACCAAGCCGGTACTCGGGATTGCCGAGTGCGGCATCCTGACCGCCCTCACCCTCGGCCAGCGCTTCGGCGTGATCTCGATCCTGCGCAAGTCGATCCCGCGCCATCTGCGCTATGTCGGTCAGATGGGCCTCAACGACCGCATGGCCGGCGATCGCGCGATCGGTCTCGGCGTCGTGGCGCTCGCCGACGAGGCCCGCACCTTCAGCCGCATGGCCGAAGTCGCCGCCGAGCTGCGCGACGAGGATGGCGCCGACGTGCTGGTGATGGGCTGCGCCGGCATGGCGCGCTACCGCGAGCGCCTGCAGCGCCATGTCGGCCTGCCGGTGGTCGAGCCCAGCCAGGCCGCCGTCGCGATGGCGATCGGCCGTACCCGGCTGAACTGGTCCTGAGCTATTCCGCTGCCGCCTTGACGACGGGCGCCGCGGGGAACTCCATGCGGTCGTTGGTGCGACAGTAGCGGTCCGCGAACATGCGGCCGACCGGATGGTACTTGTCCATGTGGACGCGCTTGGCCTTGTCGTCCCACAGCTCGTCGCGGATGTGGAAGCGCAGCCCCTCGCCGATCACCAGCTGGCGGTCGTCCTTCACGTTGATGACCTGCCAGGTCTTGCACTCCATCGCCCACGGCGCATCGGCCAGGCGCGGCGTCTTGATGTCGACCGACGGCGCGAGCTTCAGGCCGAGATAGTCGGGCTCCCCGACGTTGGGCGGAAAGTCGCCGCTCGATTCGTGCATCTTGAGCGCCAGCGGCTCGTCGGTCAGGTTGACCACGAACTCGCCGGTCCGCTCGATGTTGCTCCAGGTATCCTTGATTCGCCCGTCCGGCCGCTTGTTGATGGCGAACATGCAGAGCGGCGGATCTTCGGCGAAGACGTTGAAGAAGCTGAACGGCGCGGCATTCACCGTGCCCGTCGGTCCCATCGTCGTCACCCAGGCGATCGGGCGCGGCAGCACGAAGGCCGTGAGCACCTTGTAGCGCTCGTGCGGAGTCAGGTCGTCGGAAGCGTATTGCATCTCTCTGTCCTCAGTTCGACGGTTCGAGCTTCACGCCGGTGCGCTCGCTGATCAGCTTGTAGTGCTCCGGTCGGCGATGCTTGGCGAAGTTGAAGGTGGTGTTGCGGATGTACTCGCCGAGGCCGAGATCGCAATCGTAGGAGATGACCTCGTCGTCTTCGGTCGTGCCCTTGGCGACGATCTCGCCGGTCGGCGCGACGATCACCGACCCGCCGTGCAGCCAGAACCCGTCTTCCTTGCCGGCCTTGGCCGTCGCCACGACCCAGATGCCGTTCTGGTAGGCAGCTGCCTGCAGCGACAGCATGTGATGGAAGACGCGCAGATAGGGCGGCTCGTGCGGCGCGTAGACGTTGTCGCTCGGCGTGTTGTAGCCCAGCACCACCATCTCGGCGCCCTTCAGGGCCATGACGCGGAAAGTCTCGGGCCAGCGGCGGTCGTTGCAGATGCACTGGCCGACGATCACCTCGTCCTTGAACATCTTCCAGACGTTGAAGCCGAGATTGCCGACCTCGAAATACTTCTTCTCGAGATGCTGGTACGGCACCGTCGGGCGATGCTCGTCGTGGCCCGGCAGATGGACCTTGCGGTACTTGCCGATCAGCCGTCCATCCGGTCCCACCAGGATCGACGTGTTGAAGTGATGCGTCGATCCCTCTTCCTCGGTCCGTTCGGCGTAGCCCAGGTAGAAGCCGATCCCCTTCTCGCGCGCCAGCTCGAACAGCGGCAGCGTCTCCGGGCTCGGCATCTGGCTCTCGAAGTACTTCTCGACCTCGTTGGGATCCTCCATCCAGTAGCGCGGGAAGAAGGTGGTGAGCGCGAGTTCGGGAAACACGACGAACTTGGAGCCGCGGCTGTCGGCCTCCTTCAGCATCTCGATCATGCGCTTGACCACGCTCGCTCGGCTGTCGGCGAGATGGATCGGACCCAGCTGGGCGGAAGAGACTTTCAGACGGCGGGACATTATCGGCTCTCGGCTTCTATGAAGGTAAAATTGTCATCCTGAGCGCAGCGAAGGACCTTTACTGACGTTTCGAAGGGTCCCTCGCTACGCTCGGGATGACACGGTGCGGGTAGCGACAGCAAGACTAGAACAGCGGCTTCAGGCCGAAGCGCGACATGGCCTGCAGTTCGGGCGCCGACTGGCCGATGGGCTTGGACGAATCGGGTGAAGCGCAGGGCAGGAACTGGCCCGAGCCGCGCTCGGCATTGAGCTTGCCGTCCTCGACAACGACCCGGCCACGGCTCACGACCGTGATCGGCCAGCCCTTGAGCTGGCGTCCTTCGTAGGGCGTGTAGCCGACATTGTCGTGCAAGTCCTTCCAGGTGACCGTCACGTCCTTGTCGGCATCCCAGATCGCGAAGTCGGCGTCCGAGCCGACGGCGATCGTGCCCTTCTTGGGATAGAGCCCGTAGAGCTTGGCGTGGTTGGCCGAGGTCAGCGCCACGAACTGCTGCAGGGTGATACGGCCCTTCTGGACGCCTTCGGAGAACAGCATCGGCAACCGGATCTCGAGGCCGGGCACGCCGTTGGCCATCTCCTTGAAGGTGGTCTTGTCGCCCTTCGGGATCTTGCCGCCGGCGTTGAACTGATAGGGCGCATGGTCGGACGAGAAGGTCTGGAAGGTGCCGTCCTTCAGCGCCGCCCATACCGCTTCCTGCGCCGCCGAGTCGCGCGGCGGCGGGCTGCAGCACCACATCGCGCCCTCGACGCCGGGCTTGTCCATGTCGTCGGCGGTCAGCGCGATGTATTGCGGGCAGGTTTCGCCGAAGATCTTGAGGCCCTTCTTCTGCGCCTGGCGAAGCGTCTCGATCGCCTCGATCTCCGACATGTGGACCAGCAGCAAGGGCGCATCGACCAGTCGCGCCAGCGAGATCGCGCGGTTGGTCGCCTCGGCCTCGGCGATGCGGGCATGGGCGATGGCGTGGAACTTCGGCGCGCCGTGGCCCTGATCGACCAGATGATGCGCCAGCCACTGGATCATGTCGTGATTCTCGGCGTGCACCATGACCAGCGCGCCGTCGCGCCGCGCCACGGCGAGGATGTCGAGGATCTGGTAGTCGCTGACCTTCATCGCATCGTAGGTCATGTAGATCTTGAACGAGGTGTAGCCGTCCTTGATCAGCGCCGGCAGTTCCTGCCCCAGCGCCTGCGGCGTCGGATCGGTCACGATCAGGTGGAAGGCATAGTCGATCACCGCCTTCGGGCCGGCGGCCTCGTGGTAGTCCTTGACCACCTGGCGCAGCGACATGCCGCGATGCTGGGCCGCGAAGGGAATGACCGTCGTGGTGCCGCCGAACGCGGCGGAAACGGTGCCGGTGTAGAAATCGTCGGCGCACATCACGCCCATGCCCGACTTCTGCTCGATGTGACAATGGCTGTCGACGCCGCCGGGCAGGACGAACTTGCCGCCGGCATCGATCTCGCGCGCAGCCGTTCCCTTCAGGTCCGGCCCGATCTCGACCACCTGGCCATCCTTGACGGCGATGTCGCCCTCGGCCTGCCGCTCGGCGGTGACGATGCGGGCGTTGCGAACGATCAGATCGTAGTCAGCCATGTCCCTACTCCGCCGCCTTGGCCAGACGGCCCACGGCCGCCAGACGCCGTTCGAGGCGCGCGATCATTCCGTCTAGTTCCGCCTTGTCCGTCGCCGTGAGCGACGAACCGGGCGCCCGCTGCTTGGGGCTCTTGATGGCGCCGCGCCGGAACAGAACCTCCTTGCGCAGGGCGAGGCCGATCGCCGGCTGCACTTCGTGACGCACCAGGGGTAGGTAGATGTCGAACAGGTCCTCCGCTTCCTCGGGCCGGCCCTGGGCGAAGAGATCGTAGACCTGCACCAGCATTTCGGGCCAGGCGAACCCCGTCATCGCGCCGTCGGCGCCGCGACGCATCTCCTGCGGATAGTAGAGGCCGCCATTGCCGACCAGGATCGAGACGCGACGCCGGCCGGGCTTCTTCTCGCCTTCCCGGACCCTGGTCAGCTTGGCGAGACCCGGCGCATCCTCGTGCTTCAGCATGACGAGTTGCGGGAAGTCATCCACGAGGCGTTCGAACACGTTGACCGGCAGGTAGACGCCGGTGGTCTGCGGGTAGTCCTGGTAAACGACGGGGATGTGCGGTCCCAGCGCCTGGAAGACCTGCGCATAGTAGTTGTAGAGGCCCTCGTCGCCCTTGAGCCCCGGCGGCGGCGCGACCATCACACCTGCGGCGCCGGCCATCATTGCCTCATGCGAGAGACGGCGGACATTCTCCAGTCCGGCATGACTGACGCCCACGATCACCTGGCGGCCCTGCGCCCGGCCGATCACGCGGTTGACCACGGAGATCGATTCGTCGGCGGTCAGCTTGTGAGCCTCGCCCATCATGCCGAGCAGGGTGAAGCCATGGACGCCGCAGCCCAAATAGAAGTCGGTCAGGCTGTCGACGCTCTGAAGGTCGACCGCGCCCTCGTCCGTGAATGGCGTGGCGGCGATGATGTAAACGCCCTTCGCCTGCTCGTTCAGCTTGCCAGATGACATCGTCGACGCTCCTCGGCGCGGTTCTTGCAACGCCCCCGGTATGAGGTTGCAGCGATCATGCCACTCGCCGGGCGCTTGTCGAGCGTCGCGACGGCGGCAAGCGTTCTTACCCGAAGAGGGGCAGGTGTCGAAGTAAATGGCGCGGCATATCGCTCATCGATTGATGATTTCGTTTCCGGTCCTGCTGGGTGTGCTGCTCATCGGCTTCCTGCTGCTGCAGGTCGTGCCCACGGATCCGGCAACCGTCGTCGCAGGCCCGACCGCGACCAAGGCTGAAGTCGACGCGATCCGCAACGAGCTCGGCCTGAACCAGCCGCTCTGGGTGCAGTTCGGACGCTATCTGGGCCGGGTGTTCCAGCTCGACCTCGGCCGTTCCATGATCTCCAACCGTGCCGTCGTCGACGAGATCGCCCTCACCCTCTGGCCGACCGTCGAACTGATGCTGGCCTGCCTGGTCTGGGCGGTGCCGCTCGGCATCACGCTGGGCACGCTCGCGGCACGGCGCCGCGGCACGGCCATCGATCGCGCCATCATGGCGCTCTCGGTCATGGGCGTGTCGGTGCCGATCTTCTGGGTGGGCCTGCTCTTGATCCAGTATGTCGGCGGCGCCGGCCTGCTGCCGTTCCAGGGGCGCAACGGCCCGATCTGGACCGCCGACGGCTTCCTCAGCATCATCCTGCCGGCGGTCACGCTAGGCTCCGTCTTCGTCGGGCCGGTCGCTCGCATGACGCGCACGTCACTGTTGGAGACGCTGGGCGCCGATTACGTGCGGACCGCCCGCGCCAAGGGGGCCTCGGACTGGCGGGTCACGATCCGTCATGCGCTGCGCAACGCCATGATCCCCGTCGTCACCCTGGTCGGGTTGCAGATCGGCTTCCTCCTGGGTGGCTCGATCGTCACCGAGACCATGTTCGCCTGGCCGGGCGTCGGCCGCATGGCTGTGGGCGCGATCACGTCGAGCGACTTCCCGCTGGCGCAGGGCGCGATCCTGATCCTCGCCGTGGGATTCATGGCGATCAATCTCGCGGTCGATGTCCTCTACGCCTATCTCGACCCACGGATCGCGCGCGGATGACCGACGCCGCCCTCCCGCTGCAAAGCCAGGCCGACCAGCGCGCCATCGCCGCGATCCGCCGCAAGAACGCGGTGTGGCGGCGCATCCTGCGCGATCCGCCGGCGGCGATCGCGGCGCTCTTCCTCATCGTGATCGTCGGCAGTGCCCTCCTCGCCCCCTGGATCGCGCCGTTCGATCCATACGCATCCAACATGCGGATGCGGCTCTGCCCGATCGGCGGCACTCGTTGCCCGGATTTCCTGCTCGGCGCCGACAACCAGGGCCGCGACATGCTCAGCCGCCTCCTGTTCGGCTTGCGCGCCACCCTGGGAATCGGCATCGTCGCGGTCCTGGTCGGCGGCGGCCTCGGCGCGCTGATCGGCTTGAGTGCGGCCTACTTCAAGCGCCTCGACCAACCCCTGATGCGGCTGGTCGACGTGCTGCTCTCCTTCCCGTCCATCCTGTTCGGCCTCGCCATCGCGGCCGTGATGGGCACCGGCCTCTTCTCCCTCGTGATCGCGCTCAGCATCGCCTCGGTCCCGTCGATCGCCCGCATCGCGCGCGGCGCCGCGCAGTCGATCATGCAGCAGGAATACATGGAGGCCGGCCGGGCGGTGGGCCTCGGCGACGGGGCGCTGATCTGGCGCTACCTCGCACTCAACTGCTGGCCGACCATCCTGATCTACATGACCCTGCAGCTCGGCCAGGCGATCCTGCTGGGCGCGGCGCTTTCGTTCCTCGGCCTGGGCGCCCAGCCGCCCACCGCCGAGCTGGGCAGCATGGCCGCCGACGGCCGCAAGTTCCTGTCGATCGCGCCGCATGTCTCGACCCTTCCCTGCGCGGCGATCTTCCTCGTGGTGCTGGCATTCAACGTGCTGGGCGACGCGCTGCGCGACGCTCTCGATCCGAAGTTGAGGCAATGACGTGAAACAGCAGGAGGTGTGGGCATGAGGAAGTTGACGGTGGCGGCGCTGGCCGCGATGGCCGTGACGGGCGTTGCGGCGCCGGCGTCGGCCCAGAAGAGCGTGACGATCGTGCGCGAGATCGATACCGACCGCTACGACCCGCACAAGTCGACCTCCCGCTCGGGCGCCGAAGTCATCTACATGATGGGCGACACGATGGTGAATCTCGACTTCGACATGAAGACGTTGAAGCCGGGCCTCGCCACGAGCTGGACTGTCTCGCCCGACGGCCTCACCTACACGTTCAAGCTGCGCGACGACGTCACCTTCTGCAGCGGCAAGAAGATGACCGCCAAGGACGTGGTCGCCACCTACGAACGCTGGCTCGATCCCGAGACCAAGGGCCTCGTGAAGTGGCGCATGGGCGACGTCGACAAGATCACGGCACCCGACGACGTCACCGTCGAGTACAAGCTCAAGAAACCTTTCTCCGAGCTGCTCTACCAGATGACGCAGTACTTCCACACCGTCCTGAACATCGAGCAGGTCAAGCAGCTCGGCGCCGACTTCGGCATCAAGGGCTTTGACGGCACCGGCCCCTACTGCTTCGAGAGCTGGACGCCCCGCGACTCGACGGTGCTCAGCAAGCACAAGGGCTACAAGTGGGGCCCGCCGATCTACGACTACACCGAGGCGCAGGTCGACAAGGTGACGTGGAAGGTGGTGCCCGAGGAGAATACGCGCGTCACCGCGCTGCAGGCCGGCCAGGCCGACGCCAGCCAGTACGTCCCCTACTGGTCGATCAAGGAGCTGCAGGCCAACAAGAATCTTTCGGTGACCAAGGCCGAGAACTTCTTCTGGACCTACTTCATCGGCTTCAAGGTCGACAAGGAACTGGTGAGCGATGTGCGCGTGCGCCAGGCGATGAACCTCGCGGTCGACCAGAAGGCGATCACCGAGGCGGTGACCTTCGGCTTCGCCGAGCCGGCCTCCACGATGCTCATGCCCAACGTCCTCGACTTCAATTCGAAGCTCAACCGGGCGGCCTACGGCGAGAACGTCAAGGAAGCCGAGAAGCTGCTCGACGAGGCGGGCTGGAAGAAAGGCCCCGACGGCTTCCGCTACAAGGACGGCAAGAAGCTTGCACCTCTGATCTACGGCATCTCCGGCACCTTCAAGGAGATCGCCGAGGCCGTGCAGGGGGACCTGCGCAAGGTCGGCGTCGACCTGCAGATCCAGCTCTTCGATTCGACCGTTGCGTGGGGCAAGCTCGCGACCCAGGAATTCGACGCCTTCGGCATGAGCTTCCCCTATGTCAGCGCCGGCGACGCGCTGAACCTCTACTTCCGCTCGGCCAACACGCCCACCCCCAACCGCATGAACTGGAAGGACAAGGAAACGGACGAGCTGCTCGACAAGGGCTCAACCGCGACCGACGAGGCGACGCGGACGGCCTCCTACCAGGCGGTACAGCAGAAGGTGCACGACGCCTTCGTCTGGATCCCGCTGTTCCACGAGCCCCTGTTCGTCGTGGCGGGCTCGAAGCTGAAGCCGATCAAGGCGCACGGCAACTATGGCTGCGGCCTCTACAAGGGCCTGGGCATCGCCTACAAGTAGCGAGCAGACAGCCACGCAAACGGAGTGAGACGTCCATGAAGACGACCAAGATCGCCGGCCTCGACCATGTCGTCGCGTGGGACGAGGCGGAAGGGCGGCACGTCTATCTCGAAAACGCCGATCTCGTGTTCAAGGGCAACGAGATCGCCCATGTCGGGCCGGGCTATGCCGGCCCGGTCGACACGACCATCGACGGCAAGGGGATGATGGCCATCCCCGGCCTGGTCAACGTGCACAGCCATCCCTTCTCCGAGCCCGCCAACAAGGGCCTCACCGAGGAGTATGGCAGCGACAAGCTCGGCCAGAGCTCACTGTACGAGTACCTGACGGTGTTCGGCCTGAATCCCGAGGATGCCGGCCCCTCCTCCAAGGTCGCGATCTCCGAGTTGCTGAAGAGCGGCGTGACGACCATCACCGACCTGTCGATGGCACGCCCGGGCTGGGCGGACGACCTCGCCGCGACCGGGATCCGCGCCGTGGTCTGTCCGATGATGCGCCAGGGCGTCTGGTACACGAAGAACGGCCACACGGTCGAATATGCCTGGGACGAGAAGGCCGGCGAGAAGGCCTTCGAAGCCTCGATGGCGACCCTCGACGAGGCCGCGAAGCATCCGAGCGGCCGGCTTTCCGGCATGGTCGGCCCGGCGCAGATCGACACCTGCCGCGAGGGCTTCTTCAAGGAGGCGCTGCAGGAGGCCCGCCGACGCGGCCTGCCGATGCAGACCCATGCCTGCCAGGCCGTCGTCGAGTTCCACGAGATGGTCCATCGCCACGGCAAGACGCCCATCGAGTGGCTCGATTCGATCGGCGTGCTGGGGCCCGACCTGATCATCGGCCATGGCATCTTCCTGAACGACCATCCGCAGATCCACTATCCGCACGCCAACGACTTCGAGCGGCTGCGCGATTCAGGAGCCTCGGTGGCGCACTGCCCGACCGTGTTCGCGCGGCGCGGCATGGTGATGAATTCGATCGGCCGCTACATGAATGCCGGCATCACCGTCGGCATCGGCACCGACACCTTCCCGCACAACATGCTCGATGAGATGCGGCTGGTCTGCTACCTCGCCCGCGCCATCACCATGAACTACAAGATGGGCACGACGCGGCACGCCTTCGAGGCGGCCACGATCGGCGGTGCGAAGATGCTGCGCCGGCCCGACCTCGGCCGGCTGGCGCCGGGATGCAAGGCCGACTTCTCGCTGGTCGACATGGGCCATCCCTACATGCAGCCGGCCCACGAGCCGGTGCGCAGCCTGATCTACTCGGCGGGCGACCGCGCCATCCGTCACGTCTATGTCGACGGCACCCAGGTCGTGAAGGATGGCAAGGTCCTCACGGTCGATGTCGAGGCGGCGACCGCCGGTCTGGTCGAGGGCCAGCGCAAGCGGCTCGAGACGGTGAGCCAGCGCGACTGGGCCGGCCGCACCGCAGAACAACTCGCGCCCCCCGTCTACGGCACGCGCGATCGCCTGCCGCAGTCGCGGCCGGTGACCTGACCATGGCACAGCCTCGGGATGACACGAGTGCGCTCCTCGAGGTGAAGGGCCTGCGAACGGAGTTCCGCTCCGGCGGCAGCTCGTTCGCGGCGGTCGACGGCGTCAGCTTCGCGCTCGCGCCGGGCGAAACGTTGGGCATCGTGGGCGAGTCCGGCTGCGGCAAGTCGGTGACGTCGCTCTCGATCATGCGCCTGGTACCCAATCCGCCCGGCCGCATCACCGCGGGCGAGATCAGGCTGGAAGGCCGCAATCTGCTCGACCTGCCAGAAAGCGAGATGCGCGCCGTGCGCGGCGACGACATCGCCATGATCTTCCAGGAGCCGATGACCAGCCTCAACCCGGTGCAGACCGTGGGTGAACAGATCGTCGAGGCCATCCAGCTCCACCGCTCGCTCGGCGCCGCGGAAGCGCGCGCCCGCGCACTCGAGATGCTGCGGCTGGTGAAGATCCCCTCGCCCGAGACCCGTCTCGACGAATACCCGCACCAGCTCTCCGGTGGCATGCGCCAGCGCGTCATGATCGCCATGGCGCTCGCCTGCGACCCGAAGCTGCTGATCGCCGACGAACCGACCACCGCCCTCGACGTCACCATCCAGGCGCAGATCCTCGACCTGCTGCGCGACCTGCGCGAGCGTACCGGCGCGGCCATCATGCTGATCACCCACGATCTCGGTGTGGTGGCCGAACTCGCCCACCGCGTGATCGTCATGTATTCCGGCCGCATCGTCGAGGAGGCGCCGGTCGGCCTCCTGTTCGCCGATCCGCAGCATCCCTATACGCTCGGCCTCCTGGGCTCGATCCCGCGGCTGGGCAGCGATGGCGACGAACGCCTCACCGCCATCGAAGGCGTCGTGCCTAATCCCTACGCGCTGCCGCCCGGCTGCCGCTTCAGCCCGCGCTGTCCGCTCGCCGATGCGAAGTGCCGCGCCGAGCAGCCAGGCTTGCGCGAGATCGCGCCCGGCCACCGCGCCGCCTGCTGGAAGGCACCGCTCGACCTGGTTCTCGCCGAGGCCGCCGAATGACCACCGAGCCCCTCCTCTCCGTCACCGGCCTCGCCAAGCACTTTCCGGTGAAGCGCGGCATCGTCTTCCAGAGCGCGGTCGGTACCGTGCGCGCGGTCGACGGCCTCACCTTCGACGTGGCGCCGGGCGAGACGCTGGCGCTGGTCGGCGAATCGGGCTGCGGCAAGTCGACGACGGGACGGCTGGTGCTGCGCCTGATCGAGGCGACGCAGGGCACCATCCGCTTCGAGGGTCGCGACGTGCGCGGGCTCTCCCGCGGCGCGCTGCGGGACCTGCGCCGCGACATGCAGATCATCTTCCAGGACCCCTACGCGTCGCTCAATCCGCGCCTCACCGTGGGCGAGACCCTGGCGGAGCCGCTGCGCCTGCACGGATTGGCCTCGGGCGCAGCGCTGCGCGGGCGCATCGACGAGCTGCTGGGCGAGGTCGGGCTGTCGGCGTGGCACGCGCTGCGCTACCCGCACGAATTCTCCGGCGGCCAGCGCCAGCGCATCGGCATCGCCCGCGCGCTGGCCTCGCAGCCCAAGCTGATCGTGTGCGACGAGCCGGTGTCGGCGCTCGACGTCTCGATCCAGGCACAGGTCATCAACCTGCTGCAGGACCTGAAGCGCAAGCTCGGCCTCTCCTACATCTTCATCGCCCACGATCTCGCCGTCGTCCGGCACATCTCCGACCGCGTCGCCGTGATGTATCTCGGCAAGATCGTCGAACTTGCGCCCAAGCGCAGCCTGTTCGCCCGGCCGCGGCATCCCTATACGCAGGCACTGCTGTCGGCGGTGCCGGTGCCCGACCCGACCGCCCAGCGCGCCCGCATCCGCCTCGCCGGCGACGTGCCGAGCCCGCTCAATCCACCCAAGGGCTGCCGCTTCCACACGCGCTGCGCCCATGCCCAGGACCGCTGCCGCAAGGAGGAACCCGCGCTCCGCCCGCTGCAGGACGGCGCCGGCGCCGAAGGCCAGGTCGTCGCCTGCCACTTCGCCGAAAGCATCGTGCCGCCGGCCCTCGTCCCGGAAAACGACCCGCCCTACGCCCGCCGCCTGGCCGCCCTGCGCAAGCTTTCCGCGGCGGCGTAGGCGTCGCGAGCCCATCAGGATGCAGCGCGTCGGCACCGCCATTGCCGGAGATCGAACGAAACAAACGCAATAAACAAATTAATCGAAACGACTTTTGTCCGCCGCGCGAGTCTAGGGATTGTGGCGAAAGCACCGCTGCCCCCTCTACAGGAGGTGTGCCCTTGAACGCGGGATCGGCGCCTGACGGCCACTCACCGCAGGGGAATCACGTCCTCGACCCCCGCATCCAGGACGAGGTCGTCGGAGGCGCCGAGCAGCCAGAGCGCGTTCAGGTCGACCGTCAGGATGGAACGGTCCCACCAGCGCTGGATGAGGTCGTGCAGCGCCGCCGCTTCCACGGCCTCCAGGTGATCGACGAAGTTGAACAGGCCTCGCACCTCGACACGCAACGGACCGAGCTGCCTGGGAGCGGCCCTCTCGTCGTCGGAAATGCGGTACGGCACATCCTTCGACAGAGATCCGCAGATCGTTGCATGGAGCCTCTCCCGGCGCCTCGACAGCAGGTCCCAGGCGATCTTGGTCGCGAAGGGCGACTGCCTGAGCTCGCCTTCCAGCGCCTGATACGCGGCGGATTTCTCCAGCTCACCCGGAGGGATCGGCAGCACCAGCGAGAAGATGCGCTCGTACCGGCCCATGCGATAGGTCGCGCCAAGCCGCGAGTGGATGACGTCAGGATGATCCGGTGCGATCAGGGGCAGAAGACCTCCACGCCGAGTCCTAGGCGTCAGGCACGCCCGAGGTCGTCGAGTACTCGAAGTGCAGCGGCGTCTCGGGATGGATCAGCGCATAGGCCGAGCGCGCGGCGATCGCCGCCTCCGCGAAGCCGGTCAGGATCAGCTTCAGCTTGCCCGGATAGGTGACGACGTCGCCGACGCCGAAGATGCCGGGCCTGTTCGTGGCCGCGGTCGCGGGGTCGACCTCGATCTGGCTGCGCTCCAGCGCGAGCCCCCAGTCGGCGATCGGCCCCAGCGACATCGACAGGCCGAAGAACGGCAGCAGCACGTCGGCCTCGATGCGCTTCGTCGCCCCGTCCAGCGTGGCGACCGTCACCGCCGTGAGCTGGCCGTTCGCGCCTTCGAGCTCGTGCAGCTGGTACGGCACGACGAGGTCGATCCTGCCCTCCTTCGCCAGCGCCTTCAGACGCGCCTCGCTGTCGGGCGCGGCGCGGAACCGGTCGCGGCGGTGGATCACCGAGACGCGGCCGGCGATCTCGGCCAGCGACAGCGCCCAGTCGACCGCCGTGTCGCCGCCGCCCGCGATCACCACCCGCTTGCCGCGGAAGGTCTCGCGCTGGGTGACGTAGTAGAAGACGCTGCGGCCCTCGTAGGCCTCGATGCCAGGCAGCGGCGGGCGGTTGGGGCCGAAGGCGCCGACGCCGGCGGCGATGATGACCGCCTTGGCCTGCAGCACGGTGCCCTTGGACGTCGTCAGCCGCCAGAAGCCGCCGGTCAGCGGCTCCAGCGCCTGGACCTGCTCGCCCAGGTGATAGACCGGCCGGAAGGCCGCCGCCTGGGCTTTCAGCCGGACGATCAGCTCGGCCGCCTCGATGCGGGGAAAGCCCGGAATGTCGTAGATCGGCTTCTCAGGGTACAGCGCCGTGCACTGGCCGCCGGCATCGTCCAGCACGTCGACGACGTGGCAGTTCAGGCGGACCATGCCGCACTCGAAGACGGTGAAGAGGCCGACCGGCCCCGCCCCTACGATGATGACGTCGGTCTGCTGCGTATGTCCGGTGGCCATGGTCACAAGTTGGCGCAGGATCTGCGCAAATGAAAGGCCCCCGGCCGCACACTTGGAAGGCGCAGAACCGGGGGCCGGAATTGGTAGCTGGGGGCGGACTTGAACCGCCGACCCCGGCATTATGAGTGCCGTGCTCTAACCAGCTGAGCTACCCAGCCATGGGTGGGCGCTTTTATGCGGGCGAAGCGCGGGCTGTCAAGAAATGGGCTGGAGGCAAAATGCTGCCAATCTTGCGCAGGTGGACGATGGAGTTCACCGTTGCGTTCCTGACTGTCGGTTTTGTCGCATTTCTGCTCATTTACCGTGTCTGCACATCAGTCCGGCCACCACGTCCCCTGCCGGAGCTGGGTTTGGGTTTCCGATTCAGAGCCCGGTACAGCGACTGTTACGTCTCTTGGTTCGAAAATCTGATCCTCAACCAACTATGGCTGCCTTGGCTGCTGTTGCTTCTCACCTACGGCCTTCTCAGGTTCACCTTCAGAGAACGGCAAATCTGGTTTGATCCCGTTCAACGCAAAGTCGTCAACCGCTCTCTCCACGGGGAGGGTGACATGAACCTTTGGCGCCTGAGTATCTGGATTGTCCTGCTTGGATCGACGCTTTTGGGTGCGTGGTGGATAACGACACCTCCGGCATGGCGAATCTTCTAACTGCCTTCGTCTCAATGCGCGATGGGCGCGCCGTCCATGTCGTCCACCGCCTCCCCCAGGAAGCGCAGGATGGTCGGCGCGATGTCGACGAGACTCGTCGCTCGTCTGGCCTCGCCCTGGCCGAGCTCGGGATGGACGAAGGTCAGGAACGGCCGGGTCTCGGCCGGGCCCAGGCCGCCATGATGGCCACAGCCGATCTCCGGGGTACCCTCGCCGTCTTCGACCAGCCAGCGTGTGCCGGAGACCCCATGGTCGTTGCTCTCGTCGTGGCGCGTCGTGTCCACGGCGGCAACCAGCGCGTCGGCCGTGAGGCCGGTGGCGGCCAGGGCCGCGCCGGTCAGGATCGAGCCAACCCACGGCTCCTGCTGCATCCTCGGCAGCAGCTCTTCGACCGCCGTCCGGGCCGCACCCGTCGCGTAGATCAGCGCCGAGGTGCCCTGTGAGGCGACCCCGATACGCCCCTCTTTCAGCTCGGCGTCGAGGCCGTTTTCGCCCAGCCAGCTGCCGATATGGACGGAGCGGCCGATCGTTTCGTGCCCGTGGTCCGAGCCGACGGCCAGCAGCGTGTCGAACCGGTCCTCGTACGCTGCCACCGTCTCGACGACCTGCGCCACCAGCCGATCGGTGACCTCCAGGGCGTGGAGGTGCTCGGGCGAGCCCAGCGGGTCGTGGTGCAATGTGAGGTCGGGATTGGCCAGCCACAGGATCGCCAGCCTGAAGTCGGCCGACGGAACGACCTCGGCGCAGAAACGCCGCGTCATCTCGATGTCGCCGTCGAGATCGTGGCTCACGTCGAGATGGGCGTCGCCGGTGAGCGAAGCGCCGCCGGGACCGAACGAGCCGGCGCGATGCAGCACCGTTCCGAAATGATCGGGATCGAGGAAATAGGCCGCGCCGGGCGAGACGTTCGAATAGGCCACCTGCCCGCCCGACTTCGCCAGCCGCTCGGCCATCGTGGGAACGCGCAGGGTCCGCCCCGTCACGCGGCGCATGGTCTCGCGGAAGGACGGGGCGCCGACATTGTGGACGGTGACCCGCCCGTCCTCGACCAGCGCCATCTGGTTGCCTTCCAGGCCGTGCCGACCGGGAAAGCAGCCGGTCGCGATCGAGGCGGCGGAGACGCGCGTGACCGAAGGGAAAACCGCGCGATGGTCGGCGGCACGGAACCCGCCGGCCAGCAGGCGCATCAGGGTCGGCGTGCGCGCCTCGTCGATCCATTCGGCACCGAGGCCGTCGCATACGATCAGGATCGCCCTGCGGCGCCGGGAAGCGTTCATGAAACCATGATAGACCATGCCCGGCCGTGGGGAATCCGTCATTCCGGCTGGATGCCTGCCTGCGAAACGATGCGGTCGCTCTTGGCCACCTCGTCGCGCACGAACTGGCGGAACTGCTCGGCCGTCGAACCGACCGGCACCGCGCCCTGGTCGCGCAGGGCGCTCTGGACCTCGGCAGCGGCGAGCGCGCCGACCAGGCCGACGCGCAGCCGGTCGACGATCTCCTTCGGGGTGCCCTTCGGGACCGCGACGCCGACCCAGGTGTTGAACTCGTAGCCGGCGAAGCCCAGCTCGGCCATGGTCGGCACGTCGGGCAGCGCTTCCGACCGGGCAGCGGAGGTCACCGCGAGCGCGCGCAGCTTGCCCGAGCGGACCAGCGGCACGGCCGCCGGCACGCTGCTCACGGCCATGTCGATGTGTCCGCCAACGGCATCCTGCACCAGCGGGCCGGAGCCCTTGTAGGGAATGTGGATGAACTTCGCCCGGGCCATGCTCGCCAGGAGTTCGGCGGCGAGATGCTGCGGGCTGCCGCTGCCGATCGATCCGTAGCTCACCGTATCGGGTCTGGCGCGCGCGGCCTCGATCATCTCCTGCAGCGTCCGCGTAGAGGTCGCCGGTGCGACGAAGACCAGGGGGAAGGTCGCCACGAGCGTCACCGGCTCGAAGTCGCTGCGCGGATCGTAGCTCATGTTGCGGAACAGGCTGGCGTTGATCGCCATCTCGCTCGCCGCGCCGAACAGCACCGTGTAGCCATCGGCCGGCGCTTTCGCGACGCTCGCGGCGCCGATCATGCCGGTGGCGCCGGGCTTGTTCTCGATGACCACCGTCTGCCCGAGCATGTCGGATAGACGCGCAGCCATCGCGCGCCCGGTGATGTCGGTGCCGCCGCCCGGCGGATAGGGAATGATCAGCTTCACGGGCTTGGCCGGATAGCCGTCCGCGCGCGCCCCGGAGGGGGCCGCCGCGGCAAATGCCAGAAGGAGTGCCGCGAGGGAATCGCGACGCGAGAAGGGACGCTGGGTGTGTTCGCTCGTCATGCCCGGCCTTATCCGGGCAAGCGGTGACGGGGCGGTTACAGGATCATGTCGGGCGTCGGATGAATCCGCCGCCCAGCACGCGACTGCCCGTCGCGGCGTCGTAGACGACGCAGGCCTGCCCCGGCGAGACGCCGATTTCCGGCTCGGCGAAACGCACGACCGCCCCCGCCTCGGTCAGCACGATCTCCGCCGGACGCAGCGACTGGCTGGAACGCACACGGACCTGCACCGGTAGCGAACCATCGAACGCCTGGCCCAGCCAGTTTACGTCGTACAAATCGATCGCGTCGCGGCCGAGCGCCGAGCGCGGGCCCACGACGACACGCCGGGAAGCCGGCTCGAGGCGCACGACATAGAGCGGCTCGTTGTCGGTGCCGTCGCGTCCACCCAGCGCCAGCCCACGGCGCTGGCCGACCGTGTAGCGCACGATACCCTCGTGGTGGCCGACGACGGTGCCCGCCATGTCGACGATGTCGCCCGGCTCGACGGCCTCGGGCCGCAGCTTCTGAACGACCGACGCATAGTTTCCCTGGGGGACGAAACAAATGTCCTGGCTGTCGGGCTTGTCCGCGACGGCAAGGTCAAAGCGTGCGGCCAGGGCCCGCGTCTCGCTCTTCGGCAGATCGCCCAAGGGGAAACGCAGGAAGTCGAGCTGGTCGCGTGTCGTGCCGAACAGGAAGTAACTCTGGTCGCGCGCCGGGTCGGCGCCGCGGTGAAGCTCCGGGCCGGCCTCGCCCATGACGCGGCGGACATAGTGGCCGGTCGCCAGCGCCTCCGCGCCGAGCTCGCGCGCGGTGCGGAGCAGATCGCGGAACTTCACCGTGCGATTGCAGGCGATGCAGGGGACCGGCGTTTCGCCGCGCGCGTAGGCGTCCGCGAAGGACTCCATCACCTCGGCGCGGAAGCGGCTCTCGTAGTCGAGGACGTAGTGCGGGATCGACAGGCGCCCGGCGACCTGGCGCGCGTCCTGGATGTCCTGCCCGGCACAGCAGGCGCCCGACTTTCCCACCGCGACGCCGTGGTCGTAGAGTTGCAGCGTGACGCCCACCACGTCATAGCCCTGCTCCTTCAGGAGCGCCGCCGTCACAGACGAATCGACACCGCCCGACATGGCGACAACCACGCGGGTGGCCGCAGGCGCCTTGTCGATGCCGAGGGAATTCAGGGAGGACGGGCGGGACATGACGCGGCCTATATAGGCCTCGCCCCCTGCCCCCGCCAGCCGCGCTCAGTCGCGGCGGGTGCTGCTGTCGCGCACGACCTTGGCGACGCCGTTGCGGTCGTAGACGATCGCCACCCGGTCGCCCATCTGGACGTCGCCATCGTCGCGCTGGGCGACCGTCACGCGCTGGCCGTCGTCGCGCTGGACCGTCACCTCGATGCCGCGCCGGGGCGCATTCTGGTCGACCGCGGTGCCGGCGATACCACCGGCCACGGCGCCCAACAGGCCACCGACAACCGCACCGCCCGCCGAGTTGGTGATGGCGCCGCCGGCCACGGCACCGCCAACGGCGCCCAGGCCCCCGCCGATCAGCGTGCCGTCGCTCACCCCCGAACTACGGCCTCCACGAACCTGCACTTCGCGGATGGAAACCACCCGACCCTTCTCGCCGCGATAACTCGCGCCCTGTGCGGACGTGTTGACCACGCCGGGCTCAACGGCGCCGCTGCTGCCGTTACAGGCGCTCAATCCCATTGCGAGGACGGCTGGAACGAGGAGGCCGACGCGCCATTTGCCGAACATATGGAAGGACACCTTTCGCACTCTCTGATCAAAACGAACGTGAGGGACTCAATCCGGGTTGCGCGACGTATCGCGCACGACGCGCGCAACGCCGCGACCATCCTGAACGATCTGTACGCGGTCTCCGAGCTGAATGTCCCCGTCGTCGCGCTGCGCCACTGTCACACTCTGTCCGTCGTCACGCTGGACGGTGACTTCGATGCCCGGTCCGCCGCTGCTCGGGCTGCCGCCGCCGCCGATGGTGCCGGCAATCGCTCCGCCGACGGCACCGAGGAGGAAGCCCACGGCGCCCCCGCCCACCGTCTGACTGGTGATCGCGCCGATGGTCGCGCCGATACTGCCGCCGATGAGCCCGCCCAACAGTGTGCCGTTGCCGGTGCTGGTACTGCCGCCGCCGCCTACCAGCCCGATCTCGCGAATGGAGACGACGCGACCGTTGCCGCCGACCGGCGTACTGTAGGCGACCTGCGTCGGCGCTCCGGGCGGAGGGACGTTCGAGGGACCGCCATAGGCAGGCGCACTCGAACTCACGATGCCGGGTTGGACGGCGTTGGACGCGCAAGCCCCAAGTGCTGCTGCCAGCACCACCGGCAGCAGCAAAGGACGCACTCTCGACGCGATCATGGGGACCCCTCCCGGATCGTCATTCGTCGCCCATGTTTCCGGCCAAATTGCGGCGTCCGGAAGGGCCGGCGCTAGTCGCGTTCGTCGATCCAGGCGGCCTGGATCGCCTCGAGGATCTTCTCGTTCGAGCGCGTGGCGTCATCCTCGAAATCCGGCAGCTCCATCACCCAGCGATGCAGGTCGGTGAAGCGCAGGTTGACGTTGTCGACGTCCGGATGGCGCTCCTCGAGTTCGATCGCGATTTCCCGCACGTCGGTCCAGCGCAGCTTGCGGGCCATCGGCCTCTCCTATTTGTCGACCATCATGTTGCGGGTCGCTGCCGGCAGCTTGACCACCAGCCCGTCGAGGGCCTCCGTCATGCGGATCTGGCACCCCAGGCGCGACGTGTGCGTGAGACCGAACGCCAGGTCGAGCATGTCTTCCTCGTCGTCGCTGGCGGGCGCCAGCTTCTCGAACCAGACGTTCTCGACAACGACATGGCAGGTCGAACAGGCAAGCGAGCCCTCGCAGGCACCCTCGATATCGACATGGTTGCGGTGCGCGATCTCGAGCACCGAAAGACCCAGTGGCGCATCGACTTCCTTGCGTGTCCCGTCCCGCAGGACAAACGTCATCTTGGGCATCTCTCGCTCTCTTGCTCCGCTACTCGCCGACCCGGGTTTCGAGATCGCCCACCGACATGCCCGACAGCGCCTCCCGAATGCCGCGGTCCATGCGCCGCTCCGCGAAGGGCTTGGACAGTGTCTCGAGCGCCTCGGCCGCCGCGTTGATCTCATCCCGGCTCTCGCCGTTCATTGCCGCTTCCAGCCGCGCCCGGGCGGCGTCGATCGTCGCGCGCTCCTGCTCCGACAGCAAATTGCCATCCTTCGCGAGGGCGGCCTGCAACGCCAGAATGCCGCGCTTTGCCTCGACCCTCGCCTCGGTCAGCAGACGCAGGTTCATGTCGGCCTCGGCATTGTCCATGCTGTCGTAGAGCATGTCGGCCATGTCCTCGTGGCTCAGGCCATAGGACGGCTTCACCTCGACCCTCTGCGCCACACCGGTCGTCCGCTCCTCGGCCGCCACCGTGAGCAGCCCGTCGGCATCGACGGCGAAGCTCACGCGGATACGCGCTGCGCCGGCGGTCATCGGCGGGATCCCCAGAAGTTCGAAACGCGCGAGGCTGCGGCAGTCGGCAACCATCTCGCGTTCGCCCTGGACCACGTGGATGGACATGGCACTCTGGCCATCCTGGTAGGTCGTGAAATCCTGGGCGAGTTGGGCGGGAATCGGCGTGTTGCGCGGAACGATCTTCTCGACGATGCCCCCCATCGTCTCGAGGCCGAGCGACAGCGGCGTCACATCGAGCAGCAGCGTGTCGCCGCCACCGGTCAAGGCTTCGGCCTGCAGCGCGGCGCCCAGCGCCACGACCTCGTCGGGATCGATGTCGGTGAGCGGCGGCTTGCCGATCATCCCGGCGACCTTCGCGCGCACCAGCGGCACGCGCGTCGAGCCACCCACCAGCACCACCCCCTCGATGTCCGCCGCTTCCATGCCGGCATCCGCCAGCACGCTGCGGGAGATATCGAGCGTGCGCGCCACGTGCCCATCGGCCATGGCGTCGAACTCTTCGCGGGTCAGCGTATGGAAGGAAGGTACGCCCGCGATCTCGAGACGACCCGAGGTCTGATCGCGGTCTGAAAGCTGTTCCTTCATGTGGCGGGCAAGGGCGAGTGCGGCCTTCACCGCCGTCTCGTCGACCCGGTCGGCGAGGCCGTCACGCTTGCGTTCGTCCAGCATGCGCTCGGCGATGGCACGATCGAAATCGTCACCGCCCAGAGCCGTATCGCCGCCGGTGGCAAGCACCTGGAAAACGCCCTTCTCGAGTCGCAGCAGAGAGAAGTCGAAGGTGCCGCCGCCCAGATCGTACACCGCGTAGAGTCCCTCGGAGCCCTTGTCGAGACCGTACGCCAGCGCGGCGGCCGTCGGCTCGTTGACCAGCCTCAGCACTTCGAGACCGGCCACGCGCGCGGCATCGCGCGTCGCGGTGCGCGCGGCATCGTCGAAGTAGGCGGGAACGGTGATGACAGCCCGCTCGACCGGCACTTCGAGCGCCGCCTCGGCGCGGGCACGCAGGGCCTTCAGGATCTCGGCGGAAATCTCGACCGGCGAACGCGCCTTGCCGCCGATCCGCAGCTTCACCATGTCCGTTTCGCCGGTGCCCGGCTCCACCTCATAGGGCAGGACGCCAGCCACCGCGTGGAGATCCGCCGCACCGCGGCCCATCAGGCGCTTGATCGAGGCGACGACATTGCGGGGTTCGCTGCCCGCCAGGGCGCGCGCTTCGTCGCCGACCAGCACGCCACCCGCCTCGGGATAGGCCACGACCGAGGGCACGAGTGCCCTGCCCGTCTCGTCGTGCAACGCCGCCGGAGTTCCCTCGCGCGCGATCGCGACAACCGAATTCGTCGTGCCGAGATCGATTCCGACCGCCAGCGAGCCCTCGCCGGCATGCGGCAGGGGCGTTTCGCCAGGCTCGTGGATCTCCAGCAGGGTCATGCGTTCGACCGATCAATGTTCATGCGTCGCGCACGCGCCTCCTCGGCGAACTTGTCGAGGTAGCGCAGGCGAAGGAGGGCCTTTCTGATGGCGCCCCTGTCGTTTGCCAAGAACAAACTCGCGAGCCCGGCCAGCGTCTTCTGCACGTCCTGGCGTGCTTCGCCGGCCAGCCTGTCGACCGCGGCCGGCGTCTCGGCGTCCTGCAGCGCCTCGCGCGCTTCCATGGCTTCCATCAGCAGATCCGGGTCGTCGATCGTCCTGCCGTCCCCGGGCATGTCCACCCCCGCCATGCCGGCCATGTAGAAGGCGCGGTTCAACGGGTCCTTGAGTGTGCGATAGGCCTCGTTCAGCGAAGCGGCTTCGGCAGAGGCGCGCGCCCTTTCCTCGGGCGGTCTCGAGACGAAGCGGTCGGGATGCCATTGCCGCTGAAGCGCGAAGTAAGCCCGGTCGAGCGCGGCGGCATCGAGGTCGAGCGCCGCCGGCAGTCCCAGCCGCGCGAAATGATCCATGACCGGTCTTCAGACGTGGAAGGATTCGCCGCAACCGCAGCGCCCCTTCTCGTTCGGGTTCCGGAATACGAAGCCCGACTTCAGCTTCTCCTCCTCATAGTCCATCTCGGTGCCGATCAGGAACAGCGAGGCCTTGGGATCGACCAGGAGCTTGATGCCCTCGGCCTCGATCACCTCATCCATCGGTTCCTGCTTGTCGGCGAACTCCAGCGTGTAGCTGAGGCCCGAGCAGCCCTTGGTGCGCACGCCGATGCGGATACCCGCCGTCGGCTTGCCACGACCGTCGATCAGCGCCTTCACGCGCTCGGCCGCGAGCGGCGTCACCGTCATCAGCTTGGGACGGGGACGGCGCGGCCGCGGTGCCGCCGGGGTGGCGGCCGCTGCGGGCGGAGTGGTCTCGGTGGTCGTGGTCATAACCGTGGGCTCCAGATTGCCTACTCGGCCGCGTCGGGCTTGTCGTCCTTCTTGGCCGCCTTGGCGCGATAGTCGGCAATCGCCGCCTTGATCGCGTCCTCGGCGAGGACGGAGCAGTGGATCTTCACCGGCGGCAGCGCCAGATGCCGTGCGATGTCGGTGTTCTTGATCGTCTCGGCCTCGTCGATCGTCTTGCCCTTCACCCACTCGGTGACGAGCGAACTGGAGGCGATGGCCGAGCCGCAACCGAAGGTCTTGAACTTGGCGTCCTCGATCAGCCCGTCGGCACCAACCTTGATCTGCAGCTTCATCACGTCACCGCAGGCCGGCGCACCGACCAGACCGGTGCCGACGTCCTCGGCCGTCTTGTCGAACGAGCCGATGTTGCGCGGGTTCTCGTAGTGATCGATCAGCTTCTCGCTGTAAGCCATGACTGTCTCCTCAATTGTCGAGCGGCGCCCGATTACGTCAGTGGGCAGCCCACTCGATGGACTTGATGTCGATGCCTTCCTGGGCCATTTCCCAGAGCGGGCTCATCTCACGCAGCTTGTTGACGTGCCGCACCAGTTCGTCGACCGCGGTGTCGATCTCGTGCTCCGTCGTGAAGCGGCCGAGGCCGATGCGCAGCGACGTGTGCGCCATCTCCTCCTCGACGCCCAGCGCCCGCAGCACGTAGCTCGGCTCCAGCGAGGCGGAGGTGCAGGCCGAACCGGACGAGACTGCCAGGTTCTTGATGCCCATCATCAGCGATTCACCTTCGACATAGGCGAAGCTGATGTTGAGATTGCCCGGGATGCGGTGTTCCAGGTCGCCGTTGACGACGATGTCCGTGAGCCTGGAGCGCAGCCCATCGAGCATGCGCTCCTGCAGTTTCTTCAGGCGCTTCGCCTCGGACTCCATCTCCTTCATGCAGATCTCGGCCGCCTCGCCCAGGCCGACGCACAGCGGCGTCGGCAGGGTCCCCGACCGGAAACCACGCTCCTGGCCGCCGCCAACGATCATCGGCACCAGACGCACGCGCGGCTTGCGTCGGACGTAGAGCGCGCCAATTCCCTTGGGCCCGTAGATCTTGTGGCCGGAGATGCTCATCAGGTCGATGTTGAGCGCCTCGACGTCGAGCGGAATCTTGCCGGCGGCCTGGGCTGCATCGGTATGGAAGAAGACCTTGTTCTCGCGGCAGATCCTGCCGATTTCGGCCAGCGGCTGGATGACGCCAATCTCGTTGTTCACCGCCATGACCGAGACGAGCACCGTCTTGTCGGTGATCGCCGCGCGCAGAACGTCGAGGTCCAGCAACCCGTCCTGCTTGACCGGCAGATACGTGACCTCGAATCCCTGCTGCTCGAGATGGCGGCAGGTATCGAGCACGCACTTGTGTTCCGTCACCGTGGTGATGATGTGGTTCTTGCGGTCCTTGTAGAACTCTGCCACGCCACGGATCGCGAGATTGTTCGACTCGGTGGCGCCAGACGTGAAGATCACTTCCTTCTCGTCGGCGCCGATCAGCTTGGCGACCTGCGCGCGCGCCCTCTCGGTTCCCTCCTCGGCTTCCCAGCCGTAAGCATGGCTGCGCGAACCCGAATTGCCGAACTTGTGGGTGAAATAGGGCATCATCGCCTCGAGTACCCGCGGATCCATCGGCGTCGTGGCCTGATAGTCGAGGTAGATCGGCTGGTCGTTGCGCCGGATTTGGGTAATGGCTGTCATGCTAACCCCTCGTTACTCCTACGCTGCCCTGACCCTAGATTCAGTGTGGGAAATATCCGACTGACTTACTCGGGTATATAGGTCCTGCCATGCAGTGATCAAGCGTTCGATGTCGGCAGCCACGCTATTCCAGCCCAGGCTGATCCGGGTCGCGCAGGCCGCCTCCGCCGCCGGCACACCCATGGCCTCCAGAACCGGCGACCGCTGCACTTTACCGGACGAACAAGCCGCCCCCGCACTGATACAGACACCGGCAAGATCAAGCGCCATGACCTGTGTTTCTGCAGGTACGCCCGGCATCGAAATGCACGTCGTGTTACTGATCCTGGGCACCCCAGCACCAAAGACCCGGGCGCGCGGCGCAATCTGGACAAGAGAAAATTCCAGCCGACTCCGAAGCATGGACACATCCAGCCCGCGGATCGCTTGGGCAGCGGCGGCGCCAAAGCCGGCAATGCCGGCGACATTCTCGGTCCCTGCGCGACGATTGGATTCCTGCCCCCCGCCACGGCGATCGGGCCCCAGCGGCGCAGCGCTGCGGACGACCAGCGCCCCGACGCCTGTCGGTCCACCGAACTTGTGAGCCGAAAGGCTCAGGTAGTCGACGCCCAGGTCCCGGAAGTCGAGCGGCACCTTCCCCGCCCCCTGGACGGCATCGCAGTGAACCAGCGCCCCCGCTGCCCGCGCCAGACGTACGACGTCGGCGATGGGCTGAAGCACGCCGGTCTCGTTGTTGGCCAGCATCACCGACACGAGGGCCGGCTCGGCCGACGACGCGAGCGCGCGTTCCAGAGCGACCAGATCGAGAACACCGTCACCGTCGACCGGGAGGATTTCCGCCCGCGGCACGGCACGGCGCACGCTGTCGTGCTCGATGGCCGACACCAGCACGCGCCTCCGCCCGGCACCGGACAAGGCCAGATTGTTCGCCTCGGTGCCGCCCGACGTGAAAATCGTCTCGGCCGGCCGCGCGCCCACCAGGGCGGCGACTTCTCGGCGCGCCGTGTCGACGATCGCCCGTGCCCGGCGCCCTACCCCGTGAACGGACGAGGGATTGCCGCCAGCCTGCAGCGCGTCGACCATGGCATCCAACGCCGCCGGCCTCAGCGGGCTGGTTGCGTTATGGTCGAGGTAAGCGGCAGCGGACATTGGACGTCCCGGACTAGCTGGCCGCGGCCATCGAGGGTTCCGTGTTCGCAGCGGCCGGTGCCTCCAGGAAGCGGGCCGCGAGCCTGCGTTCCAGCACGTCCAGCAGGGTCACAGAACTCAGGAACAGGTGGATCTGGTTGCCCAGTTCTTCCCACAGGTCGTGCGTCAGGCACTTGCTGCGGTCGGCCCGGCAGCCGGTCGCACCCATCTCGGTACAGCGCGTGGCGCTGATCGGTTCGTCGACGGCCAGGATGATTTCCGAAACCCTCGTCTCCGCCGAGCCCCTCGCCAGGCGATAGCCGCCGCCGGGGCCGCGTACGCTCTTCACGAGGCCGGCCCGCCTCAGACGGGCAAATAGCTGCTCCAGATACGACAGGGAGATTTCCTGACGGGTGGCGATATCCGACAGCGAAACGGGCTTTACCTGGGCGTGGCGCGCCAGATCGACCATCGCCATGACGGCGTAACGTCCCTTGGTGCTGAGCTTCACAGCATCCTCCTCACGACCGGAATCGGCCGGTCCTCGCTATGGAAACGCCTAAAGTTCTTGAAAACCAAGGCGTTGCTACGATATGCCAGCGCCCCAGACAGGGGTTCTAGGCAAAAACCAACTGCGTCGCTCGGATTTAATTAATCCCAGCAGGTTGGTCAAGTATCGAGAATCCCCGCTCAACAGCCGCCAGATCGGTTACGACCAGAGGGTCGAACAGGGTGAGGAACCGGAGTCTCGATGCCTGACGTGATGTTCACCGGCCCCGAGGGTCGCCTCGAAGGTCGCTATCACCAGAGCAAGGGAGAGCGCGCACCGATCGCGCTGATCCTGCATCCGCACCCGCAGTATGGCGGGACGATGAACCACAAGGTCGTGTTCTCGCTGTTCCATGTTTTCGTGAATCGCGGTTTCTCGGTGCTGCGGTTCAACACCAGGGGTGTCGGCCGCAGTCAGGGACGCTTCGACAACGGCATGGGGGAACTGTCCGACGCCGCTGCAGCGCTCGACTGGCTGCAGGGCATGAATGCCGACGCCAAGTCGTGCTGGATCGCCGGCTACTCGTTCGGCGCCTGGATCGGCATGCAGTTGCTGATGCGGCGCCCCGAGATCGACTGCTTCGTTTCGGTGGCGCCGCCGGCAAACTCCTACGACTTCGCCTTCCTCGCCCCCTGCCCGTCGTCCGGCCTGATCGTCGGCGCGGAGAAGGACGAGGTCGTGCCGCAGGCCGATATCCAGAAGCTCGTTGCACGCCTGTCGCTGCAGAAGGGCATCACGGTCGAGTCCCGCACCATCAAGGGCGCCAACCACTTCTTCCACGACTCGCTCGACAAGCTCGCGGTCGATGTCGACAAGTACGTCGCCAAGAGCCTGCTCAATCCGCCAGGCCGTGCGACGAGCAACAAGGAGCCCTGATCGGGGCTCCTGGCTCAGGGATTGCTGATCCGGCCGCCCGTCATCGGACGCGGCACACCGGTGGTCCCGGGAAACGTCAGCGGCAGCCTGCGCAGGGAACGGACCGCGAGAAAGGCGAAGGCCTGCGCCTCGAGCGCATCGCCGTCCCATCCGAGATCCTCTGCCGTCACCACCCTGGCCGCCGTTTCTTCCGCGATGGCCCGCAGAAGCGTCGGATTGCGCGCGCCGCCCCCGCAGATCACCCATTGCGACACCGGCGCCGGGAAATGCCTTGCCGCCAGCGCGATGGCGCGGGCGGTGCCTCGTGTCAGCGTGGCCGCCCCGTCGACGACGCTGAGCCCTTCAGCCCAGCCGTCGCTGAAGTCGCCGCGATCGAGCGACTTGGGGGGCGCCTTGGCGAAGAAGCGATGTTCGGCGAAGCGTTCCAGCCTGGCGCGATCGACCTTGCCCGCCGCCGCCAGTTCACCGTCCTTGTCGCAACGTTGCCCGGCCCGGCGCGCGCACCAGTCGTCGATCGGCCCGTTGCCCGGGCCTGTGTCGAAGGCCAGCAGCCCCCCGTCGGGGCCGATCCAGGTCACGTTGCCCACGCCGCCTACATTCACGACGGCGAGCGGTCGCGCCAGGTTGGTGGCGAGCGCGGCATGATAGACGGGCACCAGCGGCGCCCCCTGCCCGCCGGCGGCCACGTCGTCGGTGCGCAAGTCGCTGACGACCCTCACGCCGAGAGCCCGTGCGAGCGCCGCCCCGTCGCCGATCTGCCAGGTGAATCGGCGATCGGGCTGATGGGTGATGGTCTGGCCATGGAAGCCCACGAGATCCAGCGAATCGGCCGCGATCCCAGTCTCCGTGGCCCAGGCGCGCACGGCGTCCACGTGCATTGCGGTGACGACCTGCGCGGCTGCCCGCGTCGCTTCCGTTTCCGCCGTGGCGCCGAACGCCGCACGGATGATGCGCCGTGCCTCATCCGGATAGGGCACCGTCAGGCTCGGCCCGAAGGCGGTCACGCGCTCGCCGTCCGTCTCGATCAGTGCCGCGTCGATACCGTCGACCGACGTGCCGCTCATCAGGCCAAGGGCCCGCAGGAAAGATGAAGCCATGGGGGGAATGTGTTACACCCCCGCCGCCTTCGGGGACAATCAGCCAAGCAACGGACCGAGCGGAAGATGTCGGGTTTCAAGTCGGATTTCATGCGCATCGTGCACGAGCGCGGCATGGTGCATCAGTGCAGCGACACCGCGCGCCTCGACGAGTTGCTGTCGAGCGGGGTCCGCACGGCCTATATCGGCTTCGACTGCACCGCCGATTCGCTGCATGTCGGTCACCTGTTGCAGATCATGCTGCTGCGCTGGTGGCAGAAGTGCGGCCACAAGCCGATCGCCCTGATGGGCGGCGGCACCACCAAGGTCGGCGATCCCTCGGGCCGCGACGAGACGCGCCAGCTTCTCACCACCGCCCAGATCGACGCCAACATGGCGAGCATCAAGAAGAGCTTCGCCAACTACCTCACCTTCGGCGAGGGCGCGACCGACGCGGTGATGGCCAACAACGCCGACTGGCTCGATGGCCTTCTCTACATCCCGCTGCTGCGCGACGTGGGCCGGCATTTCTCGGTCAACCGCATGCTGACCATGGACTCGGTCAGGCTGCGGCTCGAACGTGACCAGCCGCTGTCGTTCCTCGAGTTCAACTACATGATCCTGCAGTCCTACGATTTCGTGGAGCTGCACAAGCGGCACAATTGCATCGTCCAGATGGGCGGCTCGGACCAGTGGGGCAACATCGTGATGGGCGCCGATCTCGGCCGGCGCATGCAGGGCGCCGAACTCTTTGCGCTGACCTCACCCCTGCTCGCCACCGCCTCGGGTGCCAAGATGGGCAAGACGGCGGCCGGCGCGGTGTGGCTCAATCCCGAGCGTCTGTCGCCCTACGAGTTCTGGCAGTACTGGCGCAACACCGAGGATGCCGATGTCGGCCGCTTCCTGAAGCTCTTCACCGACCTGCCGCTGTCCGAGGTCGCACGCCTCGAGGCGCTGCAGGGCCAGGAGATCAACGAAGCCAAGAAGATCCTGGCCACGGAGGTCACCAGCCTTGCCCATGGCAAGCAAGCGGCCGAGAGCGCGGCCGAGACGGCCCGGCGCACTTTCGAGGAAGGGGCCAAGGCGGATAGCCTGCCGACGGTCGAGCTGCCCCGCGCAAGGCTGAAGGCCGGCATCGCGGCGTTCGAACTGATGCACGAGGCTGGACTCGCCGAAAGCAGGAACGAGGCTCGCAAGCTCATCAAGGGCGGCGGGGGTCGCCTCAACGACAAGCCGATTGCCAATGATACCGCGACGGTGGGTGAAGGCGATCTCGATGCCGAGGGGACGCTGAAGCTTTCGGCCGGCCGCAAGCGCCACGTCCTGGTGCGCGCCGTCTAGCCACGCTCAGGGCGTGCGCTGCATCTCCGGCGACCCGATGGGCTGGCCCGGTGCCTCCGTGCCGGCATTGGGCGATGAATTGAAGACGTCGCGAAGCGCCCCGGGCGCCATGGCGGACATCATGTTGACATCGGTCTTCAGGTCGTCGAACGGGCCGTAGAGCTGGTAGGAGACGGCGAACATCCCGCCATCCTTCCCGCCCGTCAGCAGCGGCCCGAGCAGCGGTACGTTCGACAGGAGATTGTTCAGGGCGAAGGCCGGCACGACGATGCCGTTCAGCCGCGCGGTGTCATTGCCAAGGTCGATGACGCCCTGAGTCGTCAGCCCGATCGACTGGCCGCTGGTGCGGCCGTTTCGAATCTGGATGCGATCCCCCGCCTTCGTCAGGTTGGCGCTCAGACTGTCGAATTGCTGCAGCGCATTGCCCGCGCTGCTCAGTCCGTCGATCGCCGAATTGAGCGTGCCGATATCGCGGCGGGGCGTCATCCTCTGCAGTCGAAAGGGGCCCATCTTGAGCGTGCCATCGAGCGGTGGATCCGCCCATGTGTCGTTGAACTTCCCCTCGATGTGCAGGTACCCCCCGACCAGGCCGTCGATCCAGCCGGCTTCGGTGAGCAGTTGGCCGAAGTCGGCAACGTAGAAGAACAGGGTACGACCTTGGGCGACCGGCGTGACCCGAAGGGTAGTCCCCTTGCCGCCGCCCATCGTCAGGTCGGCCGAGGCGACCCTGTCTCCGACGAGTTCGAGGCGACCGTTGAGGTAACCCAGAGACCCTCGCTTCACGATCACGTTCTGCAGCTGGATTTGAGCCTTGGTGCTCGCCCGCGAGACCGAGGCGGCGCCCTTGGGTTCACGGGCCGCGACCTCGTTGCGGTTGTGCAGCATGTCGCGCACACGTTGCAGTTCCAGCGCCTGGCCCTTGACCGAAATGTCGACCCCGCCCGCATGCCGCCGCCAGTCGACGGCAATGTCGGTCTGGCCGAGCTTGACCTGCTGCAGGCTGATCTGCTGCACGCTGCTGTCACTGCCGAAGCGCACCTGTCCCTTGACCTGCAGCCCGCCGCCGCGCCCGTCGAAGTCGGCCGTCGTGATCCGGCCACCCGCGGCGAGCTTCAGTGTCATGGTCGCAAGCGACTCCGTACCGGCCTCCTTGCTCCAGGCCAGGGGCAGCACCGCCAGCTTCGCGGCCTTCATGTCGAAGCGGCCGCCAACCTCGCCGGTTCCGTTGGTCGCGACCTGATAGTACAGGGTCGTACCGATAGGGCCGACGACATAGGGTTCGATCGAGGGGAAACCCGCCTTCTCGACGAGGGCGGCCGGTATCGTCCCCTTCACGTCGTAGCGCCGGCGGAAAGGAACCTTCGCCCCGAACATCTCGCGCCAGGCGACGTCGACGGTACTCCCGTCGAGCTTGCCCTGCCCCGCCACACTCAGTTCGGAGTTGCCGTACTTCACACGTGCCGTCGCATCGGTGAGATCGACGTCCCCCAGGACGCCCTTCAACGAGAAGGCGGTGAGCTGTGCGTCGGCGGCGACGTCGATCTCGGCGACTGTAAGTTCATCGACCAGCGGGAAGCTCAGCGAGACATCGACCGCCACCTGACCGCCGAGACGGCGATGGTCGTAGAGCGTCTGCTTGGGAAGGCCAAGCTGCGGCCGCGCCAGGAAGCGCATGACGTCCTGCGCGGAACCGGTGATCGGCAACCGGATCGCCGCCATTTGCGGCGAAGGCTTATCGAGGCCGGTAAGGTCGATCGTGCCGTCGGTCACCTTCAGATTGACCGCGCCGCCGCGCGCTATGTCGAAATGCAGGTTTCCATTCTCGTAGCGGGCCTTTCCGGAGACGTCCTGCATCTCGGGCATGTGGGGCATGTAGCGGACGGTCAGACCGCCATAGTCGAGAAAGGCCGCCATGCGGTCCATCTTGAGGTCGGCGATATGGTCGACGGGCGCGCTCGCCGCGAACTCGGCGGCGACGTCGATGGTACCCGCCGTGATATTGGTGATCGCCCACCGGCGACCGCCCTCCGCGAACTCCAGCGGCCAGTAGTCGGCGAGACGGTCGACCGGTATCTGCCGGATCTCGGCGCGGCCGGCGAAATGACGCGTGTCGGAGATGCGGTGTCCGGCTCCGGTGACGACCACCCTCGCCGCGCCGAAGTCGAAGTCGACGCGCTCGATCTTCGAAGTATGCTCCACGTTGTCGACGCTGAACCGCGCATCCATCGAGCGGACCTGATGCGCCACCGGCAGGATGCCCGGCAGGGTGACACTGCCATTGGCGCCATTGATGTCGACGGCGACCGCCTTGACCTCTCCCTTGCCCGTCCCCTCGATCTGGAGGCGTCCCGACAGAGCAAGGTCGACGCCTCGCAGAATGGCCAGATCGGGGGAAAGATCAGCGAAGATCCAGGGCTTGAAGCCCGAAATCTTTGCCACCAGCGAAATGCGGCTGCGATCTCGGGTGTAGACACCCGAGAGCGAGAGGTCGACCGGGTCGCCGTGTCCGGCGAATCGGGCATTGGCTGCTATGGAGACGCCGGCGGCGTCGCGCCGCAGCTCGGCGTTGGCCTGTGGCGCATTCCAGCTCAGGCCGCTCTTCAAATCCCGGATGGTGACGTCCGCCCGTTCGACCACCACCGAATCGAGCTGACCGATCAGCGACCTGTAGTTCGGCTCCGCCAGCAGCTGGTCGACCAGGATCGAAATCGCCTCGCCCTGCGCGCCTCCCGACGGCGACGCCATTATGCGCTGCAGGGCCCCGCCTTCCCGGGCAACGTCGGCCTCGATGACCGGCCGGATGATGGCGATCGAAGTCGGCAGGAACATGCCCTGGACGACCGAACGCGGTTCGAAGGTCAGGGCCGCTTCGGGGGCTGTAGCAATCACCTGGTTCTGGGCGTTCGTGAAGCGCAGACCGGTAAAGGCCAGCCGGACGGGACGGCTTATCCCGCTCCACTCGAAGTATATCCGGTCGAAGTCGGGACGGATGTCGCTGCCGGGTGCATCTATCAGCCGGGCGATGCGCGGCTTCATGAAATCGAGGTCGACAGGCCCTGCCATCAAACGCAGCGCGACGACGACCACCAGCGCGGTCGTGGCAAGCACCAGGCCGACCGCAACGCGAAGAACTATCCGGCAGGTCCGCTTTACCAAACTCGACTCTTCCGTTCCTTGACGACGACGGCACGCTTGGGCAAGCGTTTCGCCGAACATGAGAATTTACCCGCCGACACATTGAATGTCTTGGATTTCGACTGCCCGCCTGCCACGTCCGCACGACCCGGAGCGCCAAGCCGTGGCGTGGACACGCTGGGATGAGCGCGCCGCGCGGCCTGACGATCCCGCGGCCATCGCGTTGCTCGACGCGCTGTTCGGCAACAGTCCCTACCTGACGGAAACGGCTCTACAGAGCCCGGTTTTTATGACCGATCTATGGCGTCATGGGCCGGACGCCGCCGCCGCGGTCCTGATGGCCGAACTCGCGACGGCACGAAACGACGCGGGGTCCGGCGCCACGCCGGACGAGATCGCCGTCCGTCTCCGGCGCCTGAAGCGCCGCCTGGCCCTCGCCGTCGCCGTCGCCGACATTGCCGGCTCCTGGCAGCTGGACCGCATCACCGGCCAGCTCAGCGACTTCGCCTCGGGCTGCCTCTGCGCCCTCACCGATTCGATCCTCCTCCAGCTGGAGCGCGATGGACAGCTCGCGCTCGGCGGCAAGCCCGAGGCCGCAGCCTTCACGGTCCTGGGAATGGGAAAGCTGGGCGCCGGCGAACTCAACTACTCGAGCGACATCGACCTGATCCTCTTCTACGACCGTGACGCGCCGGCGCTCGCCGGAAACGAGCACCTGTCGCGCCACTTCGTTCGAGCGGCACGACTGCTTGTCCAGCTCATGTCGGAGACCTCCGCCGACGGCTACATCTTCCGCACCGACTTGCGCCTGCGCCCGGATCCGGGCTCCACGCCGCTCGCCATGTCGGTCCAGGCGGCCGAGCTTTACTATGAGAGCGTCGGGCAGAACTGGGAACGCGCCGCCATGATCAAGGCGCATCCGGTGGCCGGAAACCAGGCCGTCGGGGCGGCCTTCCTCTCCGACATGACGCCCTACATCTGGCGCAAGCATCTCGACTTCGCGGCAATCCACGACATCCATTCAATCAAGCGGCAGATCGATGCCCATCGCGGCGGCGGCACGGTCAAGGTACTGGGACACAACGTGAAGCTCGGCCGCGGCGGCATCCGCGAGATCGAATTCTTCGCCCAGACCCAGCAGCTCATCTTCGGAGGCCGCAACCCCTCGCTCAGGCTGCGCGCCACCTGCCCCACCCTGCGCGCGCTCGCGGCCGCCGGCCACATCACGGCCAGAGCGGCGGAAGAGTTGATCGACGCCTACGGCTTCCTGCGCCGCGTCGAGCATCGGCTGCAGATGATCGACGATCGCCAGACCCATTCGATACCGGCCGATGAAGCGGGCGTTGCCGCCGTCGCGACGTTTCTGGGCTACGACACGTCGGGGGCATTCCAGGCGGCCCTGCTCGAGACGCTTCGCCTGGTCGAAAGCCACTACGCCCACCTCTTCGAGGAGGCGCCGAGCCTTGCCGGCCCTGGCGGCAACCTGGTCTTCACCGGTACCGACGACGATCCGGGCACTCTGGAGACCCTGAAATCGTTGGGTTTCCGCGACGCCTCGGCCGCCGCCGGCATCGTGCGCCGCTGGCATCACGGTCGCTACCGCGCAACCGCCACGGCCCGCGCGCGTGAACTGCTCACGGAGTTGATGCCGGGCCTGCTGAAAGAGCTGGGCGGGACGGCCGCACCCGATCAGGCGCTGCTGAACTTCGACCATTTTCTCGGCAACCTGCCGGCGGGAGTTCAGCTCTTCTCGCTGTTCAAGGCCAACCCCGCCCTTCTCGAGTTGCTGGCGACGATCATGGGCAGCGCGCCGGGCCTGGCCGCCCACCTGTCGCGCCGCACGCTCCTGCTGGATTCGGTTCTGTCGCCGGCCTTCTACGGGCCGTTGCCGCCCGCGCCGGAGATGACGGCGGACCTTGCCGCCACGCTGGCGCGGGTCGACCACGAACAGGACATCCTCGACCTCGCGCGCCGCTGGGCCAACGACCGCCGCTTCCAGGTGGGCGTCCAGCAGTTGAAGCGGATCGTCACCCCGTCCCAGGCGGGTCTCGCCTACTCCGACATCGCGACTGCCACGATCTCCGCCCTCTGCGATCGAGTCGAGAAGCGGTTCGCGGAAGCGCATGGCGGCTTCCAGGGCCAGCGGCTGGCGGTGCTGGGGCTGGGCAAGCTCGGCAGCCGGGAAATGTCGGCGACGTCAGACCTCGACCTGATCTTCGTCTACGACATACCGGACGGCATGGAGGCCTCGGACGGACCACGTCCGCTGTCGCCCATCCAGTATTACACGCGCCTCAGCCAGAAAATGGTGACGGCCCTCACCGCCCATACCAACGAAGGCGCGCTCTACGAAGTGGACATGCGCCTGCGACCGTCGGGCCGCTCCGGCCCCCTCGCGAACTCGCTCGAGGGGTTCGAGAACTATCACGCGCAGTCGTCCTGGACATGGGAGCACATGGCCCTGACGCGGATGCGCGTCATCCATGGGCCAGCCGCGCTGGTTGCGCGGCTCACCGACATCGTGAGGGCGACCCTCTGCCGCTCGCGCGATCCCGGCACGCTGGTCCGCGACGTCGCCGACATGCGCGACCGGATCGCCCAGCATGCGCCCCCCAAGAGCCTGTGGGACTTCAAGCACCTGCCCGGTGGCCTGTTCGACATCGACTTCGTGGCCCAATACCTGGCCCTTCGGCACGCCTGCGAGCATCCCGGAGTCCTGGATCCCCATCCCGGCGAGATGCTGCAGCGCATGGCGGCGGCGGGGCTGCTCGATCCGGCGGATGCGGAGAGGCTGCGCGCCACGCGGACGCTCCTCTCGGACGTCCAGAGCCTGCTGCGCCTGACCCTCAACGGCGACGAGGCGGCGTTCGACGAGACCAGGGCGCCGGAGGGCCAGCGCCGCCTGATCGCCGCCACCGAAGGAGCGACAGATCTGACGGCCCTGCGGGCGCGTATCGAGGCCGAAGCGAAGACGGTGCGTGCTATATACGAGCGCATCGTGGAGACGCCGGCCCTGGCCGCCGGCTGGCAACCGAGGAGCAGGAAATGAGCGTCGTCGAAGGCAAGAAGGCTCCGGATTTCACGGCCGCGACCGATGGCGGCGGTACTCTCAAACTGTCGGCGCTGCGCGGCAAGCCAGTGGTGCTCTACTTCTATCCCAAGGACGACACGCCGGGCTGCACGACCGAAGCGTGCGGTTTCCGCGACGGCGCGGCGGCGTTCAAGAAACTCAAGGCGCAGGTGGTCGGCGTCTCGAAAGACAGCGTCGCCCGTCACGACAAGTTCAAGGCCAAGTACGAGCTCAACTTCCCGCTGGTTTCGGACGAGGACGGCAAGGTCTGCGAGAAGTACGGGACCTGGATCGAGAAGAGCCTCTATGGCCGCAAGTACATGGGCATCGATCGCGCCACCTTCCTGATCGACGGCGACGGCGTGGTCCGGAAGATCTGGCGCAAGGTCAAAGTCGCCGGCCATGTGGAAGAGGTCCAGGAAGCACTCAAGGCTCTCTGACCGCTCCGTCCGGAGCGGTCACCTCTGAGGGGCATTCTCTCCCTGCCCTGGCGCTCGCCGGACCTATTTCTTCGCCGGCGACCAGCCGTAGATCTTCTGCAGCGATCCACCCATCAGGATCGCGCGATCGCTGTCGGACAGGCGGTCGGTGACACGGAAGGCGTCGACGCCCTCCTTGTAGGTGAGCAGCGCCACGGCGCGGGTCCAGTCCGTGCCCCACATGCAGCGATCGAGGGAGAAGGCGTCGAAGATGCGGCCCAGCGGATCCCAGATGTCCTTGTAGGGGAACTTCTCGTGGCTGAGCGTGCAGGCGCCCGTGATCTTCACCACGACGTTCGGGTGCTTTGCCAGCGCCAGCAGCTTCGGCAGCTCATGCCAGGGGTCCTTCGGCGGCGGCGGCGCCATCGGCTGCTCGAGGCCGAGGTGATCGATCACCAGCGTGGTGTTGGGATTGCGCCTGGCGAGTTCGGCGACCTGCTCCAGCCGGCCGCGCGCCATCAGGTTGACCGGCAGATCGTGTTTCGCCGCGGCGGCCAGCACGCGGTTGATGCCGGGGTCGGCCGCGTCGGTCGAGATCTCGGGCGTGAACATGATGCGGATCGCGACCGTGCCGTCCATCGCCGCCCAATCGGCGATCGTGCCCTCGACCTTCGGGTCGTTGGCATTGACCGGCTTGATGACACCGAACCGGCCGGGATGCGCCTTCTGCACACCCACGGCATAGCTCTCGTCCCAGCGATACATCGTATAGACCGACACCAGCAGCGCACCGTCGACGCCGACCTCATCCATCGCCTTGATCATGTCCTCGGCGGTCACTTCGGGCGGCCCCGCCAGCACGGCCGTCCACGGGCGACCCGGATGGTTGCGCTCGTAGCAGTGAACCTGGGCGTCGATCGTCGGCATGCGCTTCTCCCGTGGTGAGTTGGCCGACGGTACCGCTGCCCCTGCAATTGTCATCGAAATTCGCGGACACCGCCCACCATGCGGTACGGTGCCCGGCCTGCTGCGCCGCGAGCATCCCGGCAGAGTTGTCATCCCGCAAGAAGTGAGGGAGCTTTCGCTTCCATGACCGTCGAAGCAGTACGTGCGTTCCTGGCCCTGAACGCCCCTGACCTGGAAGTCGTCGAACTAGAGGCGAGCACGGCCACCGTCGAGATGGCGGCGCGGGGCCACGGCGTCGCGCCCGCGCAGATCGCCAAGACGCTGTCGCTTCGCATCAAGGATCGCGCGCTGCTGATCGTGACCTGCGGCGATGCTCGGCTGAACAATCGCAAGATAAAGAACGTGCTTGGCGGCAAGCCTCGCATGTTGGGCGCCGACGAGGTCGTTTCCCTCACAGGCCATCCGGTCGGTGGCGTGTGCCCCTTTGGCCTCGCGACCCCTCTCCCGGTCTATTGCGACGTCTCGCTCAGGACCTTCGGCGAGGTCGTGCCGGCCGCCGGCTCGACCAACTCGGCCCTCCGCATCGCGCCGGAGCGCATGGCGACCCTCGTGGGTGCCGAGTGGATCGATGTTTGCGACCGGCCCGGCGCCTCTTCGGAGCCCGCGTCGCCATGAGCTGGCGCGACATCCTTCGTGATCTGTTCACGGCTCCGCCAGCGTCCGATGCAAGCGCCTCCTTGCGATCCGGCCGGTTCGACCTGGGTGTTTGCCCTGGCTGTCGCGGCCTGCGCCTGACGACGAGCCGGCGCTGCAACCACTGCGGCAGCATGGCCGACGTCACCCCCGACGCCTGACTGCGCTATCGTTCCGCCGCGTTGCGGCGGCCCTCCTTCTGAAGATGGCTCCCACATGAAGGTTTTCAGCGCGATCGCCGTGCAGGGCGTGGTCGAACAACTCGTGCCGGCCTTCGAGCAAGCGCACGGCTGCAGGCTCCAATTCACCTGGGCCACGGCGCCCCTGCTCCTGAAGCGGCTCCAGGCTGGCGAGGAGGCCGATGCTTTGATCCTGAACCGCGCGGTCACCGATATGCTGCTCGCCTCGGGTGAGATCGTCGCCGGGTCGGATGTCGTAATCGCCAGTTCCGCCACTGCGATTGCCGTCAAGGCGGGCGCGCCGAAGCCCGACATCTCCACGGCCGAAGCGCTGAAGCGCACGCTGCTGGACTGCCGGGCGATCTCCTATACCGACCCTGCGGCCGGCGGCGCGAGCGGCCTCTACTTCGCAAAGGTTCTGGAGCGGATGGGCATCGCCCGCGAGATCAACGCCAAGACCAGGTTTCCGCCGCCATCGGGCTACGCGGCTACGTTCCTTGCCAGCGGCGAAGTCGATCTCGCGGTCCAGCAGGTGCCGGAGCTGCTGCATGTTCCCGGCGTCGAGATCGTCGGGCCGCTGCCCGGCGACCTCCACATGGTCACGGTTTTCGTGGCCGGCATTCCGACCGACAGCACCCGGCCCGCCTTGGCCCGGGCGCTGATCGAAAGCCTGCGCACACCCGAAGCGAAGGCACTCTTCCGGGCGAAGGGCCTGGAGCCGGGCTGATCCGGCTTAGGCCTTCACGACCTTCTGCTCTTCCAGCCGGTCGGTGGCCGGCGGCGGCGTGCGCGAGAGATCGGCAATCTCGGCGCGCAGCTCCGGCGTCATGTCGATCTTCACGGAAGCGAGCGAATCCTTGAGCTGGTCCAGGTTGCGCGCCCCGATGATGGGTGCGGTGATCGCGGGATGTGCGCCCACCCAGGCGATCGCGGTGCTGACCGGATGCAGTCCCTTCTGCTTGCAGAAGGTGACATACTTCTCCGCCGTCTCGAAGGCCCACTCCTCGCCGTAGCGCGCCTCGTACATTTTGTTGGTCTTGAGCCGTCCCGTGGCCTCGCCGGAGTACTTGCCCGAGAGAAGCCCGGCCGCCGCGGGGCTGTAGGGAATGACGCCGATGCCGTTGGCCGCCGCCATCGGCAGCAACTCGACCTCGGCCTGGCGCTTAACCAGGTTGTACATCGGCTGGATGACCTGCAGACGCGCCCAGTTGTTGCGCTCCTGGATGTCGACGGCATGCTGTGTCTGCCAGGCCGACCAGTTGCTGACCGCGGGATAGATCACCTTGCCCGAGCGCACGAGGTCCTCGAGGCCGCGCATCATCTCGTCGATCGGCGTCACCGGATCGAAGCGATGCAGGAACAGCACGTCAATCCGGTCGGTCTGCAGACGGCGTAGGCTGGCCTCCACCGCCTGCACGACATGCCGCCGGTTGGCGCCACCCGCATTGACGTCCGGTCCGGTCTTGTTGAAGCACTTGGTGCTGATCACCAGGTCGTTGCGATGATCCTTCGCCAGCCGGCCGAGGATCTCCTCGGACCGTCCCTTGTTGTATTCATTGGCCGTGTCGAAGAAGTTGATGCCGGCGTCGCGTACCGCCTTGTACATCGACGCCGAGGTAGCCTCGTCGGCATCGCCGCCGAAGGACATGGTACCGAAGCAGAGTTGCGAGACGTGGATGCCGGTGCGGCCGAGGAGCTTGGTTTTCATTGCGGCATTCTAGCATGCGGCGACACGGTACTGCAGCCGCGATGGAAAACCATTGCACTTGTCCTTATGAGAATCCCGACGAATTCGAGCAGGGTGTGTCGTGGCGAGAAGGACAATCGCGAAGAAGCCGAGGCCCGCCGCGGCGCGGCGCCGGCAGGTGAACCGTCCCAACCTGCCCGAGCGCATTCTCGACGTCGCGGAGGAGCTGTTCGGGCGCGTCGGCTATGGCGGCACGACGACGCGAGCCATCGCCAGCCGGGCCCGCGTGAACGTGGGTCAGCTCCACTACTACTTCGAATCCAAGCGGGCGATCTTCGAGGCGGTGGTGGCGCGACATGGCAAGGAAGTGACCGAGCGACGGCGCCAGCTCCTGCTGGAGGCCGAGGCCCGCTATCCGCGCCGGATCGTCCCGCTCGAGGTGCTGGTCGATGCTCTGGTCCGCCCGCTGCTGATGGCCGAGCCCCGGGCCGGCGGGCGACGGACATCGATGCAGATGCATGCACGCCTGTTCACCGATCCCGACGACACCGCCAGCATGGTGCGCGCCGACATCTACGACGAAACCAACGCTCTCTATGTCGCGGCCATCCGGCGCGCCCTGCCGAAGGTCCCGGCGAAGACGCTGTACTGGCGCTACTATTTCATGATGGGCGCCTACGTCTGGACGCTGCTCCAACCCGGCCGGCTGGAGGCGATCTCCCGAGGAAGCTGCGATCCCGCGGACATGGAAGCCGCTATCCGCGAGATCGTCCCGTTCGTCTGCGCCGGCCTCGCCGCGCCGGTCGGGCGTTAAGCCGGCTTCACGCGGCTCTTCAGGCGGCAGCGGCATTTGTCGTACTGGTGGAGTTCCACCATGTTGCCGCACGGATCCTTGAGGAAGAGCTGCTCCGCGTCGGGGCCGGTCGCGCCCTTGAGCGACCAGTAGTCGGCGCCGAGCCGGTCGAGTTCCGCCTTGGTCTCGACGATGCTCTCGACGGCGAGCGCCACGTGCGGCGCGGTAGGATCCTTGCCCGGCCCCTGGGCGAAGCGCGACGGCAGGTCGCCGCCGATCAGGTGGATCTGTCCTACCTCGCCGATGTTGATCCACATTCCGGGTATGCCCGGGATCTCCGGCCGGCCGGTGTCGTGCTCGAGACCCAGCACGCCGGTGTAGAAATTCTTGAGGTCTTCGATCGTCTTTTCACCGGCGTCGATCCGCACGCCCTGATGATGAAGTTCGAGCACCTTGATGGCCATGTCCGCTCCTCCCGAGAGCCACTTCGTTGAGGCGAAGTATCGTGATCGCAATCGCCATGGTCAATCGACCAACTAATTAGGTCACTTGACCTGACCGCTTGACGCAAGCATCGTTGCGACAAGAACGAGCGATGAGGCGCCGGGAGGAATTCGATATGCGGACCAAGCGGGCCGCCGACTGGACACCGTCGGCGACGTTGCCCAATACGCCGGTTTCGTTCACCGGCGTCAGCTACGCGGAAATGCTCGACCGCGCCCGTGCGCTGGCGCCGGCGATCGCCGCCCGCGCCGGTGAGTGCGAGAAGCTGCGCCGACTGCCCGACGATACCGAGCGCGACCTGCACCGCACCGGCCTGTTCCGCATGGTCCAGCCATCGCGGGTCGGTGGTGCCGATCTCGACGTCGGCATTCTGGTCGACACCTGCGCCGAGATCGCGCGCGTCTGTCCGTCGACCGCATGGAACCTCGGCAATCTCTCCAGCCACCACTGGATGCTGGGCTACTTCCATCCCGAGGCGCAGGACGAGATCTGGGATGCCTCGCCCGACGTGCTGATCGCCACCTCGCTCATCTTCCCGGCGGGACGCGGCCGCAGGGTGGAGGGCGGCTACGAGGTCTCGGGGCGCTGGCCACTCTCCTCGGGCGTCGACAATTCCGACTGGAACATGCTGGGCTTCATGCTGCGCGAGCACGACGACGGCCCACCCATCGACCAGCGCTTCGCTTTGGTCCACCGCTCGCAGTACGAGATCATCGACACGTGGCATGCCGTCGGCCTCTCGGGCACTGGCTCGAAGGACGTCGAGGTCCGGAACCTCTTCGTGCCGGAGTTCCGCACCATCTCGGCCCGGTCGATGAACGGCAAGCCTCACGCCGGCTCCAGCATCAATCCCTCGCCCCTGTTCCGGCTCCCCATGCTCGCGCTCGGCCCCTATGTCCTCTCGGGTGTCATGCTGGGCTGCGCCCAGGGCGCTTACGAGACCGTTGTCGGCGCGGCCCGTACGCGCAACGCGACGACGACAGGCCAGCCCTTCGGTGCGAGCCAGCCCGTCCAGATCAAGGTCGCGGAGGCGAGCGTCCGCATCGATACCGCGGAAATGCTGATGCGCCGGGCCTGCGAGCATGCGATGGCGGCGGCCCGCGCCGGCCGTGATGCCGCGCACGAGGACAAGCTGCGCTACCGGCGAGACGCCTTCTTCTCGGCCCGTCTCTGTCTCGAGGCAGTCGACATCCTGATGGGCATTGCCGGGTCGAGCGGTCTCTACCTCAGCGGGCCGATGCAGCGCCTGTTCCGCGATGCGCATGCAGCCAATGCGCACGTCATGTTCTCGACCGACGTTCAGGGTGCATTGTTCGGACAACACGCACTCGGCATGGCCGGGCCACCGCCGCTGCTCTGACGCGTGGCGGCCATAAAGAAGCTCAACGTGTGGGAGGAAGGAAGAATGTCACTGTCATCGTTCATCGCAAAACTGGCGGGTGCCACCGCGCTGGTCGGCCTTTCGGCCTTCTCGGTCCAGGCCCAGACTTCAGGTGAGCCGGTCAAGATCGGCGCCATCGTCTCGGTCACCGGCGCCGGTGCCGGCCTCGGCGTGCCCGAGCGCAACGGCCTTCTGCTGGCCGAGAAGGACATCAACGCCAAGGGAGGCATCAAGGGCCGGCCGATCAAGTTCATCGTCGAGGACGACGCCTCCAATCCCGACACGGCGCTCAGCAAGGCCAACGACCTGATCTTCGGCCAGAAGGTCCAGGCTCTGCTTGGCCCCTCCCTCACCGCCAGCACCGTCGCGGTCGGCGGCGTGACGCACGCCAACAAGGTTCCCCAGATCGCCTTTACCGGCATCGGCCCGGCGGTCGAGCGCGAGCGCAAGTGCGTGGCGCACGTGCTGCCGCCGCAGCGCCTCAACGCCACCGCCCTGCTCGAATACGCCAAGAGCATCAAGGCGACGAAGGTCGGCGTGCTGCATGACGCGGGCTACGGCAACGTCGTGATGGCCGAGCTGAAGCCGCTCGCCGACAAGTACGGCGTCAAGCTCGTCGCGGTCGAGAAGTTCGAGATCGGCGCCACCGACACCACCACCCAGGCCGCCAAGGTGAAGGCTTCGCAGCCCGACGCGGTGTTCATCATCGCCACCTCGGCCACGCCTTTCCGCAACGTCAAGCAGATCCAGATTACCCAGCCGGTGATCGCGGCGATCGGCTCCTCGTCGTACGAGTACGTGAACGCGATGGGAACGGCGGCCGACAACATCGTGATCCCCGAGTTCGTGGTCGGAGAGGACCCGCTGCCGCATCAGAAGGACTTCGTCGAACTCTACAAGAAGACCTACAATTCGACGCCGAAGAACTACGAGGCGGCGGCCTGGGATGCCGCCCACATCATCGCCGCGGCCCTCAACAAGGCCGGCGCCGACGCGACCGGCGAGAAGCTCTGCGAGGCCATGAAGGCGCCGTACACCGGTGTGCTGGCCAGCTACAACTTCTCGGCCGACGACATGACCGGCATCCCGATCTCGAGCTTCGTCTTCTCGAAGCTGGTCGGCGGCAAGTACACCCGCACGCCGTTCCGCGTCGCGCAGTAGCGCTCATCGGCGGCGCAGGTCCCCTCTCGGGCCCTGCGCCGCGCCTCCTTTCGGGCGGAAGCATTCCTCCATGACAATCAGCCTGGTCCTTCAGGCGCTCTTCGCGGGCGTGACGAACGGTATCGTCTACGCGCTCGTGGGCATGGGCCTGTCCGCGATCTTCAAGGGCAGCCGCGTGATCAACGCCATGCAGGGCGAGTTCGCCGTCATCGGTGCCATGACCACCGTCCTGCTGCTGACCAAGTCGGGCTGGCCCTATGCCGCCGCCATCGCCGGCGGCGCCGTTGCGGGCGCCTTGGTCGGCGCCTTCATCGAAGTCGCCTTCGTGCGCTACATGGCCGCCAAGAACGCGAGCGAGGACAGTTTCCTGCTGCTCACCATTGGCCTTGCCCTCTCGCTCTCGGCGAGCATCCTCTATTTCGTCGGTCGTGACGGCCATCTGCTGCCGCCGCTCGGCAGCGAGGGCGTCCTGATCGTCATGGATGCCGTCATCCAGTTCCACGCACTGTGGCTGATCGCCATCGGAATCGGCGCAACTCTCGCACTGCGCGCCTTCTACCATCGCACCACGATCGGCCTGTCGATGATGGCGGCCTCGATCGACGCCGACGGCGCTGCCACCACCGGAATCAACGTCGCGCGCATGCGCACCTTCACTTTCGTCCTGGGCGGCCTGCTGGGCGCAATGGGCGGGATCCTGGTGACGCCGCTGATCGGCGTCGATTACCAGCTCGGCCTCAATCTCACGCTCAAGGGCTTCGCCGCCGCCGTGCTGGGCGGACTCACCAATCCTCTGGGAGCCGCCGTCGGCGGCGTCACGCTGGGACTCGTCGAGTCGCTGGCCATCATCGGCATCTCGTCGAGCTACAAGGATGTCGTCGCCTTCTCCGTGCTCATCGTCATCATGATCCTGATGCCGCAGGGCATCCTCGGCCGAGCCGGCCGGCGTGGAGGCTGACCGCATGAGCTCGCGCAGCCTTCTCTGGCTGGTCCCCTGCCTCGTCATCTGGGCCGTGCTGCCCTTCGTCTTGCCGCGCAACGTCGCCGACCTGCTGGTGTTCACCGGCATCTACACGGTGGCGGGCCTCGGCATCGGACTGCTGCTCGGCCATTGCGGCATCGTCAACCTGGCGCAGGCGACCTTCTACGGGCTCGGCGCCTATGCCAGCGCCTACTGTACGGTGATGATGGGCCTGCCCAGCATCGCAGGATTCATCGTCGGCGCGGTCATCAGCATGGCGTTGGCCTACGTGATCGGGCGCCCGATCCTGCGCCTCACCGGCTACTTTCTCGCGCTGGGCACGCTCGCCCTGAGCGCCATCGCCAGCGCGCTGTTCTTCGAATGGGACTGGCTGACCGGCGGCACGCTCGGCATCGGCGGCATTCCCAAGCTCGACCTGTTCGGCTTCGTCCTCGACCGGCCCTCCCGCTACTATTTCTTCGTCTGGATCGTGGCCTTCGCCTGCATGATCGTGGCGCACAACCTGGTCGACAGCCGTACCGGCCTCATGCTGCGCGCGATGCGCGATTCCAGCACCGCCGCGGCATCCCTCTCGATCGACCTCCAGGCACTCCGCACCAAGGTGTTCGTCGTCTGCGCCCTGTTCGGCGCCCTGGCCGGCAGCCTGTTCGCCCACCATGTCTCGTTCGTCAGCACGCAGAGCTTCACCGTCGACCGCTCGATCAGCTTCCTGCTGATCCCGGTGATCGGCGGCGCGACCTCGATACCCGGCATCGTGGTCGGCGCGCTGTTCGTCACCTTCCTGCCCGAGCTGTTGAGCAAGCTGGGCGACATTCACCAGATCCTGTTCGGCCTGGCGCTCGTCGCCGTCGTCGTCCTGATGCCCGAGGGACTGGTCGGCGCCTTCGGCAAGCTGCGGACCCGGCTCGCCAGGAGAGGCGGCGGCCATGGCTGAGCCCATGCTCTCCCTGAAGGAGGTCGGTCATTCGTTCGGCGGCCTCTCCGTGCTGCGGTCCGTCACCTTCGACGTGCCCGAAGGCGGCATCATCGGTCTGATCGGGCCCAACGGCTCGGGCAAGACCACCTTGTTCAATATCGTGACCGGCTACATCCGCCCGCTGGCCGGCACGGTTACCTATCGTGGCACCGTGCTGGGCCGCGACACGATCCAGCAGCGCGGCCTGCGGGGGCTCGTCCGCACCTTCCAGACGCCGCAGGTCTTCGAGCAGATGACGGTGCTGGAGAACGTCATGGTGGGCTGCACCAAGCTCACGCGCACCACCATGCTGCAGGACCTGCTGCGCACCCCCGCGTCGCGGGGCCAGATGCGCGAGATCCGTGCCCGGGCGGAGGCGGCCTGCGAGCGCTTCAGGCTGACCGCGTTGCGTGACCTGCCGGCCGCCAGCCTAACGGCCGGCCAGCGGCGCATTCTCGAGATCGCCCGCGCCGCTGTCGGCGAGCCGCGCCTGCTGCTGCTCGACGAGCCCTCCTCCGGCCTCAACGTCCAGGAGATCGAGGATCTTCGCGACTGGATCGTGCGGCTGAACGACGAAGGCATCACCATCCTGCTGGTGTCGCACGACATGGGCCTGATGACCGTCGCCCGCACGGTGCACACCCTTTACTTCGGCGAGATCATCGCCACCGGCGACATGGCTGCCATCCAGCGCGACCCGCGGGTCCGCGAAGTCTATCTCGGGGTTTGAACCGTGCTGGAAGTGACCTCTGTCTCCGCCGGCTATGGCGCCCTCACCGTCCTGCGCGACGTTTCCCTCAAGGTCGGCGACGGCGAGGCGGTGGCGCTGGTCGGCGCCAATGGCGCGGGCAAGACCACTCTGGTGCGGACCGTCTGCGGCCTGCTGCGGTCCCGAAGCGGCCGGATCGTCAAGAACGGCACCGACATCACCGCCACGCCAGCCCACGACCTCGCCACGCACGGGCTAGCGGTCGTGCTGGAGAATCGCCGGCTGTTCGGCGAACTGTCGGTACGCGAGAACCTGATCCTCGCCGAGACCGTCGGACGCAAGGTACGCGGCGCCGACCTGCGTTTCTCCTGGGACGAGGTGACCGACCTGTTTCCCGTCGTGAAGGAGCGCATGGCCTCGCCCGTGGAGTTGCTGAGCGGCGGCCAGCAGCAGATGGTGGCGATCGCCCGTGCGCTCCTGCTGCAGCCCGACCTGCTGATCATGGACGAACCTTCGACCGGCCTCGCGCCCAAGGTGGTGAAGGACATCCTGCTGGTCATCAAGGCGCTGCGCGATCGCGGCATGGGACTCCTGCTGATCGAGCAGAATGTCGGCATTGCCTCGGAGATCACCGACCGCGCCTACGTCATGTCGGTCGGCAGCATCGTCCACGAGGTCGGGCCGGGTGAATGGCAGTCCTTCCTCACCGACGAACGACTGGTGAAGGCCTATCTCGGCTGATACGGCCGCGCTAGGCTCCCCAGGACAACCCCGGGAAACGGCGTGCAAGGCGAACCTTCCTACGATTTCATCGTGACCGGCGCCGGTTCCGCCGGCTGCGCCGTCGCCGGCCGGCTCAGCGAGGACGGCCGCTTCTCTGTCCTTCTGCTCGAGGCCGGGCCGCGCGACACCTATCCGTGGATCCACGTGCCGCTCGGCTACCACAAGACCTTCAACAATCCGAAGGTCAACTGGATGTTCGACAGCGAGCCCGAGGCCGAGCTGAACGGCCGCATCATGTACCAGCCGCGCGGCAAGGTGCTGGGTGGCACCAGTTCGATCAACGGAATGGTCTACATGCGCGGCAATGCCGCCGACTATGACGAATGGCGCCAGCGCGGCTGTGAGGGCTGGGACTATCAATCCGTCCTGCCCTACTTCAAGCGCGCCGAGGACCAGGAGCGCGGCGCGAACGAATTCCACGGCACCGGCGGTCCGCTGAAGGTGCAGGACCATCGCTGGCAACCGACGCTCGCGCGGGCGATGCACGATGCGGCCGTGCAGGCCGGCATCCCGGCCAATCCGGACTTCAATGGCGCAACGCAGGACGGCGTCGGCTTCTACCAGACCACGATCAACCGGGCGCGCCGCTGGTCCTCCGCCCGCGCCTACCTGGGGGCAGCAAAAGGCCGGCGCAATCTCACCGTCGCCACCTCTGCGCACGCCACCAGGGTGCTGATCGAGAATGGCCGCGCCACCGGTGTCGAATACCGGACGCCCCAGGGATTGGTACGCGCCCGCGCGAAGCGCGAGGTGATCGTCTCGGGTGGCGTCTACGGCTCGCCGCAGCTTCTGATGCTGTCGGGCCTCGGCCCGGCCGAACACCTGAGACAGCATGGCATCGAGGTCGTGCGCGACATGCCAGGCGTGGGCAGTCACCTGCACGACCATTTCAACACCTACATCGCCTATCGCTGCAGCCAGCCCGTCACCATGAACGACCTGACTCTCAGCCTGCCGCGCCGGCTGATGGCCGCCGCACAGTACGCATTCGCCCGCACCGGACCGCTGGCCAGCATGGGCCTGTTCGTCGGCGCACTGGTGCGCAGCGACAAGCGGCTGGAACGGCCCGACCTGCAGATCAACATGTTTGCCTGGGCGATCAAGGACCGAAACAAGTCCGGCATCGTCCCGCAGCCATTCTCGGCCTTCGGCCTCAGCCCCGTCCATCTGACGCCCTCGGGCCGCGGCACGGTGCGCCTCAAGTCCGCCGACCCTCTCGCCGCGCCGGAAATCCGGTTCAACTTCCTGAAGAACGCCTCGGACTTCGACGCTCTGCTTCACGGCATGCGGATCTGCCGCGAGATCGCCCGCCAACCGGCCCTGAAGCCGTTCGTCGTAGAGGAGATACTGCCCGGCGCCGCCGTCACCAGCGATGCCGACCTCAAGGCCGACATCCGTGCCCGCGGCGTCTCGAATCTCCACCCCGTCGGTACCTGCCGCATGGGCCGCGAAGTCGACGCGGTGGTCGATCCGCAGCTTCGGGTGCACGGGATCGCGGGGCTGCGCGTGGCCGATGCCTCGATCATGCCTTCGATCGTCGCCGGCAACACCAACGCGCCCGCCATCATGATCGGCGAGAAATGCGCCGACATGGTCCGCGCCGCTGCGACAGGCTGACCCCGACGGACTATTTCCTGAGAATCGCCGGATTCAGCGGCACGGCACCGCCCGCAACGCCGCCGGCGTCGTAGGCATCCGGCGAGATGAAACGCCCGGGCCCGGCCTCGACCGTCCGCAGCTTCAGGCCGAGCCTCTCCAGTTCGTTGCCGACGACGGCGGCCTTCAGGACCACCAGCCCACGGCCGCTGCTCCGGATCACCCCGTCGCGCTCGGCCTTCATCGCCACCAGACGGTCGGCGATAGAGGCGCACATGCCCAGCGCGAACGAGGCATTGGCCAGATGCCGCTCCTGATGCCGGAAGCGCCTGTAATCGGCCGACACCTTGTAGCGGCCGAGTTCTGCGCGGACCGCGCCGTCGATCAGTTCCGTCAGGTAGTGCGCCACCTCGACGTCGGCCGGCAGGCCGAAGAAGACGTAGCGTGCCTCGCCGGCCGCGTTCTTCTCGCGCCAGACGCGGCAGTCGCAGAAGGATGCGATGGCGCCGATGCACTCGTCGATCGGGATCCGCTTCCTGAGACGGGTCTCGTAGACCCGCTCCTCGCATTGAGTCTCGCGGATTTCGATATCGGTGAGCGACAACTCATAGCGGTCGAGAAGCTCGGCCACCTTGGCCGCCGCCGCCAGTGCCTCACCCTCGGTACAGCCATTGTCGATCGTCTTGGCACGCAGCGCCTGGATGCGTGCCCGAAGCTTGTCGAAGGCCGAAGCGTCCGCCGTCGTCACGGGCGCGGTGCGGGCGGTGTCGCGCGCTTCCGGCGGAAATGGAGGTGGAGCGCGAACCCGACGCCAATCGCCAGTCCGGGCAGCGCCGAGCCGATGGCGAGGGAGGCAATGCCCATCTCGCAGCCGCCGGAATCGCCCGGCGTGCCGCACCGGGAATCGAGACTGTAGGCGAGTACGAGCGCCACGATCCCGACCAGGATGGGCGTCACGACAATTCCGAGCAGGCCGAAGCCCAGGATCTTCAGGATGAGCCCGAGCATCAGCCCGCCGCCCGGCCAGCCGCGTCCGCGAAACGCTGGCGGCGCATCTCGACGCGCGGATCGTCCATCTCGGGTCCTCTCGGCTCGGGCACCCAGCCGTCCCGGCCGGGCACATAGGCGCGATTGGTCTGCAGCGGGTTGCGGTTCGCGAGAGGCCGCCCATGCATCGGATGGCGCAGGCTTCGAACTTCGTGCTCGATTTCGAACAGCGCCTTGCCGGTCGCCGGATCGGCGATGTGCCGGAAGCGGTACTGGTGCTGGTTGCTCTCCTCGGTGAGCAGGCCTCGCTCGACCAGCCCGCGATAGGGGCCGGAAAAATTCGCGACATAGACCTGGATGTGATGACCGTCATAGGCTTCAGGCGTCGCATCGCATTCGCGGAAGACCAGTTCCTGCCCGATGCCGGCCGAGACATAGGCCGTCGCGGCCCCGCCCACCTTCTCCACGCGAGCACTGGTCGAGAAGACCTCGCGATAGAAGCTGGCGATCCCCTCGGCAGCGCCGCGCGGCACGTCGAACTCGACATAGGCCATCCCCAGCCCCATGCCATCGAAACGCGATGAAGGATCGTGACAAAGGATGCGGTTGCCCCAGGGGCAGGTCGTCTCGACATGATCCGAGCGCTCGACAAAGGCAAAGTGCGTGTCGGCGAGCAAACCCTTCACCCTGTCCAGCCGCTGCAGCAGCGCCTCGCGATCGGGGATCACGAGGCCCACACGCCCGCGCAATCGTTGCGCCCGGGCCATCGTCGGCAGGTGGAACTGGCTCTGCCCGACATTGACCCACATGTTGTCGATGCCGGTCATCATATATGGGTCGCGCGTGAGGCCAAGGCCGCTCATGTAGAAGACTGTCGCCCGCCCCTGATCGGCGATCCCGAGATTGACATGCTCCAGCGCCACGACGTTGCCCACGTCCTCGGCGGCGCGGTCGTACATTCCGGCATTTGGTCTGGTCATCGCCCACCCTCCTCAACCGCCGCCAGCATGGAGACCCGATTGCAGGCCAGTCGGACCGCAATCGGGCTTCTCAAACCTTGATGTCGGCCTTCCTGATGATCTCGCCGAAGGACACGCGCTCGCGCCCGATCGTCGCCTGGAAGGTCTTCGCGTCCTGGAAGCTCGCATAATTGCCGCTCGTAACCAGCTTTTCGTTCAAGGCGGGGTCCTTGACCGCCTCACCGATCGCCGCGGACATCCTGTCGATGGCGGTGTGGGGCGTGCCCTTGGCAGCCACGATTCCGTACCAGGCGTCGCCGCCGATCTTGCCCAGTCCCTGCTCCTTGAGAGTCGGTATGTCCGGCTTGCCGGGCCAGCGCTTCTCGCCCAGCACGGCAAAACACTTCAGCCGGCCGGCCGCGATGTGCGGCAGGGTCGTCGGGTCGAACTGGACCTGGATCTGGCCCGAGAGCAGATCGTTGGTCGCCGGTGCGCTGCCCTTGTATGGGACATGCACCATCTTCACCCCGGCCTCGATGTTGAAGATCTCGCCGTAGAGCTGGGTGATGGTCGCCAGGCCTGCCGATCCGAAGTTTATCTTGCCTGGATTGGCCTTGGCATAGGCGATGAACTCCTGAAGGTTGTTGGCCGGCACCTGCGGGTTGATGCCCATGCCCATCCACGAGGTCGCTGTGCGGGCCACCGCCACGAGATCCTTCGACGTATCGTAGGGCAGCGGCTGGAGATGCTCGGTGATGCAGACCATCGCCGTGGTCGTCGTCAGGAACGTGTAGCCGTCGGCCGGCGCGCTCTTGATCACGTGCTCCGCGCCGATCGCGCCGCTGGCACCCGCCTTGTTGTCGAACAGGATGCTTTGCCCCAGCAACGCACCGGCTCTCTCCAGCACGATGCGGGTCGTGACGTCGGAGGGGCCACCCGGCGGATAGGGGATGACGACGCGAATCTGCTTGTTGGGCCAGTCGGACTGCGCTGACACGATGGCTGGCGCCGCGACAACGAAGGCGGCCGAGCCGCCGAGGAACACACGTCGTCCGACCCTCGCCGGATTCTTCCCGCGGTTGTTCATGGTCGTTTGCCCTCCCAGGCGCCTGTTTTGCCGGGAAGGCTACACCAATCGTCTGGAAAGGCCAGCCGCCGGCTCTTCACCGCTCCGCCCGAACCGGAATCGGTTGCGGACGTGCCGGTTGAGGAACTCGCAAACGCAGCGCCCTCGGTTCCGCGCAGGATGCCGATGAGCCTGCCTAACGTGGCCCACTGACCCGGCGCCACAGGCCGAACAGGCCGACGCCGAAGGCCAGCGCTCCCCCGATCAGGAAGCCGCTTGAATAGCCATCCGTCAGCGACAGGGCGGCGCTGAAAAGCAAGGGCAGCACAAGTGCGCCGGCATCGCCAAAAGCCAGCACCGCGCCGGTGGTCGCACCGATCCGGCCGACCGGCGACAGGCGCGCCACCTCGGCCAGCAGGACGCCATGCCAGCTCACTGCAGTGACACTGAGGATGGTGGCGATCACGACCGCAACCCAGGTCGGCCAGCCAGGATCAATCGAGGCCGTTAGGACGGCGGCAGCCGCCATGCCGATCCCGAGGAAAGCCAGCAGCGTCGCCGGCGCCACGAAGCGCGAGGCGAGCCAGCCCCAGCCGATGCGCGCCGGCACCGCAACGACGATGGCGATGGCGAAGACCTGTCCTGCCCGCTCCAGGTCGTAACCCAGGCCGCGAACCAGATAGAGCACGAAGAAGCCGGTGAAGAGAGATTGCAGACCGACGAAGCTGAACATCGCGACGCACATCATGCGCAGCGCCGGATCGCGCAGAACGCTCGCGACATTGGCCCGGATATCGGCGGGCGAAAGCGGCTGCGCGGGATTGCGGTCGACATCGAAGCCCGGCCGCAGCGGCTGCAGGGCCAGCACGATCAGAAAGCAGGCCAGCGCGATGACCAGCAGCGCCACCCTCCAGCCGGCCTCGACGACGAGTGCCGGCGCCACGACACCGGCCAGCATCAGCCCGACCGGCACCCCGCACTGCTTGATCGAGAAGACGAGCGGCGCCAGGTGGCGCGGCGCCAAGCGTCCGAGCAGGTGCGAACTCGACGGTGTCGAGACCGCCTGGCCCAGGCCGCCGATGAAGGCGCCCAGGGCAAAGAGCGGCAGCCAGCCAGGTGTGGTGAGGGCGAGGCCGATGCCCAGCGCCGCCATGCCGACCTGGGTCATGCGCACCGCGCCGTACCGCAGGATGAACCCGCCGCAGCCCAGGGTCGTGACGAAGGCTGCGACTGAACCGATCGCGAGATAGACGCCCACCAGTGCCGCTTCGATGTCGAGATCGACCACGATAGCGGCCGCGATCAGAGGCACCGTCGACCGCCCCAGGGTCGCGAATGTCTGCTGCACCGTCATGGTGCCGAGCGCGACGTACAGAGGATTGACGATGAAACGGCTCCCGCGATGTTTCGTTCGAGAGTGCCGCCGCGCGTCTAGAAATCAAACAGATTGTCGCGGAAATACGCGTGCGCGTACGCTGTGCGAACCAGGCCGCGTCGCTGCAGCTCCGGCACGAGGCCGTCGGTGATCTCCGCGACATGGCGGCGACTGAGCGGCCCGTTGAACATGAAGCCGTCGCCGCCCACCTCCGCCATTGCTTCTTCCATCACATCGGCCACGTGTCCGATGGATCCGACGACGGCCTCCTCGAAGCCGAAGCGGTAGTTGCGCGCCACTTCGCGCAAGGTCCGGCCCTGCGCCAGGAAGCGCTTCAGGGTGCCCTGCTGGCCGTTGGTCGTGAGTTCGGCCAGCGGCGCATCGAGATCGAAGGTCGAGAAGTCGATGTCGGTGAGGCTGCCCATCATCGCGAGCGTCACCTCCGGCGCAGCCTCGCGCTGGGCCTGCCGGCGACGCGCGCGATCCTGCGCCTCCTCGTCAGTCTCTCCCAGCGTCGGCGCCATGACGAACAGCACCTTACAGCCGTCGGGGTCGCGTCCAGCTGCAGCCACGCGGCTGCGCACATCGTCGCGGAATGCCTTCATCTCCGCGACCGTGCCGACGGCTGCGATCACGATGTCCATGTGCCGGGCGGCGAAGGCCTTGCCCTGCGGCGAGCCGCCGGCCTGCACCAGCACCGGCCGGCCCTGCGGCGGGCGCGCCGTGTTGAGCGGCCCGCGCGAGGAGAAGAAGCGTCCCTTGAAGTCGAGGGTATGCACCTTGGCCGGGTCGACGAAGGTGCCGCCCGTCTCGTCCATGACGATCGCGTCGGCGTCCCAGGACTCCCAGAGCTTCGTCGCGAGCTCGACGAACTCGTCGGCCATCTCATAGCGGAGATCGTGCTCGATATGGGCGTCCAGCCCGAAATTCTGCGCCGCCCGCTCCGCGGTCGAGGTCACGAAGTTGCAGCCGACCCTGCCCTTCGACATCAGGTCGAGCGTCGCGATCAGGCGGGCCAGCAGGAACGGCGGATAGAAGCTGGTCGAGATGGTCGGCACGATGCCGAGGTGCCGGGTCGCCTGGGCGATCAGCGGGACCAGCGGGAGCGGATCGTTCTTCGGCGCGCGCAAAGCCCGCTTCAGGTAGAAGTCCATCGACCCGCCGTAATTGTCGGGGACGAAGACCGAGTCCTCCAGCAGGAGGCAGTCGAAACAGGCCCGCTCCAGCGCCTTCGCCAGTTCGATGTGAAGATCGGGCTGCGCCCAGTCGCGCGCGTCGATGCCCGACCAGGGCTGGTTCCAGCCGTGCACGCCGAAACTGTTGCCGAGAAACCAGCCGAGATGGAACCGCGCTGCCGCCAAGAACGTGCCTCCGCCCGTTATCCCGGCGGCTATGCAATCGACGGACCAGCTGAAGCGTCAGCCCTTGACCGTCATGTCGACGGTGCGCGCCTTGTGGGCGTAAAGATCGATCTTGGCCCACATGCGGGCCAGAGCGACTTCGTCCGCTTCCTTCTCGGTCGCATAGGGACCGTGCCAGGCCATCGTCTCGGGAACCGGCTTGTTCCAGTTCGCCCGGCGGTCCTCGATCTGATACTCGGCTTCGAACACGAACCACATACCCGGCATCCTCGACTCCAGTCCTTACGCGGCTTCCTTGTCCTTGCCCTCGCCCACCCGGGCGGCGAGCGAGGCGGCCATGAACTCGTCGAGATCGCCGTCGAGCACCTTCTGCGGATCCGATCGCTCCACGTTTGTGCGCAGGTCCTTCACCATCTGGTAGGGCTGCAGCACGTAGGAGCGGATCTGGTGGCCCCATCCGATGTCGGTCTTGTTTGCTTCGGCTTCGAGACGCTCGGCCTCGCGCTTCTGCAACTCGACCTCGTAGAGACGCGCCTTCAGCATCTGGATGGCCTTGGCGCGGTTCTGGTGCTGCGAGCGTTCCTGCTGCACGGCGACGGCGATGCCCGTCGGGATGTGGGTGATGCGCACCGCGGAGTCGGTCTTATTGACGTGCTGGCCGCCCGCGCCCGAGGCGCGATAGGTGTCGACACGAAGATCCTTGTCGACCAGCTCGATCTCGATGTTGTCGTCGACCTCGGGATAGACCCAGACCGAGGCGAACGAGGTCTGGCGCCGCGCATTGCCGTCGAACGGCGAGATGCGGACCAGCCGGTGCACGCCGCTCTCGGTCTTCAGCCAACCATAGGCATTGGGGCCCTCGACCTTGTAGGCGCACGACTTGATGCCGGCCTCTTCGCCCGCGCTCTCTTCCAGCCAACTCACCTTGAAGCCGCGGCGCTCGGCCCAGCGCGTGTACATGCGGGCCAGCATCTCGGCCCAGTCCTGCGCTTCGGTGCCACCGGCGCCGGCGTTGATTTCGATATAGGCGTTGTTGGCATCGGCCTCGCCCGACAGCAGCGTCTCGAGCCGTGCCGCCTTGGCCTCACTCGTGGCCTCGCGCAGCGCCTTCTCGCACTCGGCGATGGTGGCCTCGTCCTTCTCGGCCTCGGCCATCTCGATCAGACCGACATTGTCGTCTACAGCCGCGCGCAGGCGCTTGATGGCGCCGATCGATGCTTCGAGCCTGGTGCGCTCGCGCATCACCTTCTCGGCTTCCTTCGGATCGTTCCACAGTGCCGGATCCTCGGCGCGCGCGTTCAGCTCATCGAGACGGACGACCGCATGGTCGTAGTCAAAGACGCCTCCTGAGGAGCGCGAGCGACTCCTCGATCTCGTTCACCATCGCTTGGGCTTCGGCGCGCATCACGGATCCGTTTCGAACTGACTAATAGGTCTCGCCGGTGCCCGAGAGACCCGGACGCCGGGGGCTGCCCGCCTGCTGCGGACCCTGCGTGGGGTCTATAGCGGAATAAGGGGCCGATCCGTCAAGCGGTGTGACCATATAGCCTTCGGAACCTGGTTCGGTGCCCGGCTTGAAGACCTCGTCGATGGTGCCGCCCTCGTAGCTGAAGCGGACCATGCGCAGGCCAGGCGGCACGCGGAAGGGCGTCGGCGGCTTGCCCTTGAAGATCTCCTTCGCGATCGCTTCGTAGATCGGTGCGGCGTTGCCGCCACCGGTCTCCTGCGAGCCCAGCGTCCGCGGCTCGTCGAAGCCGATATAGACACCGATCGTGATGTCGGGCGTCGAGCCCAGGAACCAGTTGTCGTGCGCGTCGTTGGTCGTGCCGGTCTTGCCGGCGATCGGCCGGCCGAGCGCGGCCAGGCGTCCCGCGGTGCCGCGGGTCGTGACGCCCTGCATCATGCTCACGACCTGATAGACCGACGCAGGGTCATGGAAGGGCTTGCGCGAATCGACCAGTTCGGGTGCCGCGATCGCGCCCCGGCCCGCCGTGTCGCCGCAGCCGCGGCAGGTTCGTGGTTCGTGGCGATAGACCGTCTTGCCGTTGCGGTCCTGGACGCGATCGACCAACGATGGCGTGATCTCCAGCGCGCCGTTGGCCAGCATCGCATAGGCCATTGTCATGCGGAGCAGCGTCGTCTCGCCGGCACCGAGCGCCATCGGGAGGTAAGCGCCCATCTGGTCGGTGACGCCGAATTCCTTGGCAACCTCGACCACGCGCTTCATGCCGATCTGCTGGGCCATGCGCACCGTCATCAGGTTGCGCGACAGTTCGAGGCCGCGCCGGACGGTCGTCGGTCCGAGCATGTCGCCGCCGTAGTTCTTCGGTGTCCACAGCGGCTGGCCGTAGCCCGGATCGTAGACGAACGGCGCATCGAGCACGATCGAGGCCGGCGTGAAGCCCGCATCCATCGCCGCGAGATAGACGAACGGCTTGAACGCGGAGCCCGGCTGGCGCGCGGCCTGGACGGCACGATTGAACTGGCTGCGGCCATAGGACCAGCCACCGGACATGGCCAGGACGCGCCCGGCCTGCGTGTCCATCACAACCACGCCGCCCTCGACGTTGGGCACCTGGCGCAGCGCATAGGTCCTGGGCGGATAGGGCTTGGCGTTGGCTCCCGCGGGCTTCTCGACCTTCTCGACGACGATCACGTCGCCCACCGAGACGACGTCGCGCGGGCCGCGCGGCGCGGCGCCGACCGTCTGGTTTTGCAGGGTCGGACGAGCCCATGTCATCTCCGCGAAGGGCACGGTGCCCTCGCCGCCGTCCGGCAGGCCGACGAGCTGGACCGACTGGGCCTCGACCTTGCTGACAACCGCGAGTTGCCAGGCCGGCGGGCCCGCCAGCGGACGGCGCTGGGCGATTCGCGCGAACTCCTCTTCCCAGACGCTCATGTCGGGGATCTTGGCATAGGGTCCGCGCCAGCCGTGGCGCCTGTCATAGGCAATCAATCCCTCGCGCAGCGCGTTGTCCGCGACGGTCTGAATGGCGGGATCGAGGGTGGTGCTGACGGTGAGGCCGCCCTCGTAGAGGCCCTTCTCGCCATAGGCCGCCATCAGGTTGCGGCGCACTTCCTCGGCGAAGAAATCGGCCTGCGCCACTTCGGTGGCGCTGCGGCGCCGGTACTGAAGCTTCTCCGCCTTGGCGGCCTGTGCCTCGGCCGGGGTGATGTAGCCGTCCTCGGTCATGCGATGCAGGACGTAGTCGCGCCGGGCGTAGGCTTCCTTCTCGTTGCGTATGATGTGGTAGCGGTTCGGCGCTTTCGGCAGGGCGGCGAGATAGGCGATCTCGGACAGAGACAACTCGTCGAGCGACCGGTCGAAGTAATTGAGCGCGGCCTGTGCGACGCCGTAATTGCCCGAGCCGAGATAGATCTCGTTCAGATAGAGTTCGAGGATACGCTCCTTGGAGTATGTCTCCTCGATCCGGAAAGCGAGAATGGCTTCCCGGATCTTGCGGGAGAGCGTCGCCTGGTTGCTGAGCAGGAAGTTCTTCGCGACCTGCTGGGTGAGGCCCGATGCGCCCTCCGGCCGTTTGCCCGGATTGGCGATGTTGGCGATCATGGCGCGAACGACGCCGATGAAGTCGATGCCAGGATGGGTGAAGAAACGCTGGTCCTCGGCCGCGACGAAGGCTTCGAGCACGCGCCGGGGCATCGCGGCAACCGGGACGAACACGCGCTTCTCGCGCGCATACTCGGCGAGGAGCTTGCCGTCGGCGGCGTAAAGCCGGGTCAGGGTCGCCGGCTGGTAGTCCGCAAGCTGCTTGTGGTCCGGCAGCCCGTGGCTGAAATGCCAGAAAAGGCCTGCGACGGTGCCGGTGCCGACAATGAGAGCGGCTGTGGCAAAAGCCAGACAGATCTTGATGAAATTGAGCACGGTCACTTTCTACGCGGCGCCCGGAAGGCCTTCAACGCCGCAGGATGTCCCCGACTTACGCCTTTCTTGTGGCGCCGGCTGCGAAATAGGCATCCACGGACGCCCGCAGGGCCTGCGCGAGCGCCATTTGGTGCTGACGCACAGACAGCAGCTTTTCGTCCTGTGGATTGGACAGGTAACCGAGTTCGACCAGCGCCGCCGGGATCTCGGGCGAGGTCAGCACGGCAAAGCCCGCCTGACGATGCGTTCGCGGCAGCAGGCGAACGCCGTTTCGGGCAAAGGTGGCAACGACGGTGTCGGCCAACCGCCTGGAATCGTTCACTGTGCCGCGCTGGCTCATCGCCACCAGTGTCTGCGCCACGTTGTCCGGCTGATCAGACAATCTCATGCCCGAAATCGAGGCGCCCGCTCGGTTTTCCCGCGCCGCGAGTGCGGCAGCCTCGCGGTCCGTCGCCTCCTCCGAAAGCGTGTAGACCGAGGCGCCGCGCACGTCGCGGTCGCCGTGCGCATCGGCATGCAGGGAAAGGAAGAGATCCGCCCTCGCCGCCTGGGCTCTCGCCACACGCTCGCGCAGGGGTACGTAGCTGTCGGTGGTGCGCGACAGCAGGACACGGTAGCGATTGCCGGCCAGCAACTCGCGCCGCAGGTCACGTGCGATTGCCAGCACGACCGACTTCTCCTGCGTTCCGCGGACGCCGAGCGCGCCCGGATCCCGTCCCCCGTGGCCCGGATCGAGAAAGACGAGCTTCGGTTTGTCCAGCGGGAGGGCCGGCGTCGGCTTGGCCATCGACTTGGGACGCCTCTTCGCCGGCGCGGCCAGCGCCGCCCTCGCGCCCATTCCAAGCACGCTCACGCCGGCCAGAACGGCGAGCAGATGACGACGGCGGAAGTCGGACATGGCGAACGCCAAGGATGAAAGAGGGAAGAAATGACTTGAATATTGTTAAAGCAATATCAGAAAAGCATGCGTAATTCCAAATATTTTCAATAGGTTAAATGACCAAACTAACGCGACACAATGTTTTGATTGTCGGCCTGTTTCTAACCCCGTATGTTGCGTTCGCGAGCAGTCGCCGTCGTTCGTAGCGCGCCTTAGGGTCGCGCTCCGACGGCAGTTTCCGAGCCAGGCTGGGCTCGCGCCCTTGCAGAAATGGGGGCGCGGCCGGTCTGCGGAGGGACTGTCAGGCAGGCGGTGGCTATCAGGAAACTCGAGGTGGCAGGACCCAGTCGTGGTCCGGCGGCGCGATGCTTCCCCGTCTTGGCCGGAGTTGGTCGTTCGACGGGTCGATGACGCGGCGCTCCCCTCGCAAGACGGAGGCGGCATGGCCGCCGGTCGCTCGCACCGGTTGGGATCGGACGCCTCGGAGCGAGCCCATGGCAAGGCGTATGCTCATCGATGCAAGTCACCCGGAAGAAACCCGGGTCGTTGTGGTCGATGGAACGAGACTTGAAGAATTCGACTTCGAAACCGCGAGCCGCAAGCCCCTCAAGGGCAACATCTACCTCGCGAAGGTCATCCGCATAGAGCCGTCGCTGCAGGCGGCCTTCGTCGAGTATGGCGGCAACCGGCACGGCTTCCTCGCCTTCTCGGAAATCCATCCCGACTACTATCAGATCCCCGTCGCCGATCGCGAACGGCTGATCGCCGAGCAGCAGCGGCTGCACGCCGAGGCCGAGGAGGACGAGCCGCGCCGGAGCAACCGGGTCGATCGCACCGACATCGAGGAAGCCCGCGCCGACATCATCGAAGCGGCCGCGGACGACATCATCAAGGCCGCGGTCCCTGACGAAGCCGTTGCCGCCGAGGCTCCCCCGGTCGAAGCCCTTGCCTCTGAGGCGCCTGCCCCCGAGCCCCCCGCCGTCGAGGCCGTGTCCGCCGACCCCGCTGTCACCGAACCCGAGCCGGTCAGCGAGCGCGAGCCGCAGGCCCAGCCCGCGGAAATCCCGGTCGAGCGCCTGGACGGTCCGGTCCACGTCGAAACGGCCGAAGCGCCGCTTCCGGAATCGGCAGCTGCGCCCGCCATGGACGTCGAAACGGCGGCCGTTGCCGACGGCGGCGAGCCGACCGCCGAACAGCCCGTCGAGCTCAACGGCGAGGCCTTCCCGTCCGAGTCGACGGATCCGGCTGAAGCACCGCAGCCGGACGTCACGGTGGAGACGCTGGGCGGCGACGAGGTGGTCGAAGAGCGCGAGACGCGCGAGCGCCGCCGCCGCAACCCGATCCGCCAGTACAAGATCCAGGAAGTCATCAAGCGCCGGCAGATTCTGCTGGTGCAGGTCGTCAAGGAGGAGCGCGGCAACAAGGGCGCCGCCCTCACCACCTACCTCTCGCTCGCCGGCCGCTATTGCGTCCTGATGCCCAACGCCGGCCGTGGCGGCGGCATCTCGCGCAAGATCTCCAACCCGTCCGATCGCAAGCGCATGAAGGAGATCCTGAGCGATCTCGACGTGCCTCAGGGCATGGGTGTGATCCTGCGCACCGCCGGACTCGAGCGCTCGAACATCGACATCAAGCGCGACTACGAATACCTGTCGCGCCTCTGGGATTCGATCCGCGAGATCACGATGCGCTCGACGGCGCCGGCGCTGATCTACGAGGAAGGCGATCTGATCAAACGGTCGCTACGCGACATCTACGACACCGACATCGCGCAGGTCCTCGTCGAGGGCGAGGCCGGCTTCCAGAGCGCCGCCGAGTTCATGCGGCAACTCGTGCCCCATCAGGCCAACAAGGTCGAGCTGTACCGGGAGCCGATCCCGCTCTTCCACCGCTATCAGGTGGAGAACCAGTTCGACGCGATGCATTCGCCGACCGTGCAGTTGCGTTCCGGCGGCTACATCGTGATCAACCCGACCGAGGCGCTGGTCGCGATCGACGTCAACTCGGGCCGTTCGACCAAGGAACGGAACATCGAGGAGACGGCGCTGCGGACCAACCTCGAAGCCGCCGAGGAGATCGCCCGCCAGGTCCGCCTGCGCGATCTTGCCGGCCTGATCGTGATCGACTTCATCGACATGGAGGAGTCGCGTCACCAGCGTCAGGTCGAGCACAAGGTCAAGGATTCGATGCGCAGCGACCGTGCCCGCATCCAGATCGGCCGCATATCGGCCTTCGGTCTGCTCGAAATGTCGCGACAGCGGCTGCGCCCCAGCCTGCTCGAGCATTCGACCGAGGTCTGCCCGCATTGCGCCGGCACCGGGCGCATTCGCTCGCTCGAATCCGCTGCGCTCCATGCGCTGCGCGCCATCGAGGAGGAAGGCGTGCGCCGCCGAGCCAGCGAGATCGCCGTCAGCGTCCCGCCGAATGTCGCGCTCTACCTGCTCAATCAGAAGCGCCATTCGCTGTCGGAGATCGAGCAGCGCTACGGCTTCACGGTCATCGTCGAGGCCGACGAGGACCTTCACGCCGCCGATTGCGAGATCGAGCGCGTGCGCTCGCGCCGCGACGATCATCGCGGCGGAGACAGGCCGGCTCCCGAACTGGCGCGGGCCAGCTATGAGGAGTCGTCGGGAGAGGCGGCAGCAGGCGACGACGCCGAAGGGACCCGCGACGGCGACGAGGAGCGCGCGCCGGGCGAGGAAGGTGAAGGTCGCAGCGGCGGCAGCGGTGGCAGCAGCGGCCGTCGTCGTCGACGCCGCCGGCGGAGCAGCGGCAGCAGCAACGGCAGCGGCAGCGGTCGTCGTGAGGACGGCGAAGGCTCAGACCGGCCACAGGCGGCCGACGAGGCCCCCGAAAGCGATGGTGCCCGCGCCGAAGACCAGGATGTCGCCGACGATGATGACGTCCGGGACAACGCGTCCGACGGTGACGCCGATGCCGTCCGCGCCGACGAGGACGGCGCCGAGGGCGATCGTGCCGAAGGCGAGCAGAACGGCGATGATCGAAACGGAAGCGGAAGCCGCCGCCGCCGCGGTCGTCGTGGAGGCCGCCGCCGGCGCCGCGAGCCCGGCGAAGGCGAGCCGATGCAGGGCGAAGGCCAGGCTTCCGAAGGTCACGGCGAACCACAGGGCGATGAGGTCGCCGGAAACGGCCACTATACGGGCGAACGCACTGGCGACCATGAGACGCCCGCTTCGCCGCCGACTCCGCTGGAAAGCATGCCGGTCGAGAATATGCCGGTGGAACGCGCGCCTTACGATCCCGGTCCGCCGGTGAACGTCGAAGCGGCCCCGCCGCCTCCGCCCGTTGCGGAACCCGAGCGGATCGTCGCCTCGGCCCCGCAGCCGGTCGCGGTTCCCGAGCCGGAACCGGTCCCCGCGCCTCCTCCTCCGCCGCCGGTGCCCGTGATCGATGCGCCGCCGGAGAAGCCCAAACGCGGCTGGTGGCGCCGCTAGGAAGGACCCGGACCATGCGTCGCCGCTCCCTGATCGTCAGTGCCCTCGCCCTGCCGATCGGTGGCGCGGCGAAGCCAGATTCCTTTCCCAACGGACCGTTCCGCATCATCGTGCCGTTCGGCCCGGGATCGGCCACCGACCAGAGCGCGCGCAACGTGGCCGAGGGCCTGAACAAGGCCTTCGGCGTTCCGGCGGTCGTCGAGAACAAGCCCGGCGCCAACGGAGCGATTGCGGCCGAAGTCGCCGCAAAGGCGAAGCCGGACGGCCAGACCATCTTCGTCTGTTCGAATACGGCGGCGGCCTCCAACGTCGCCCTGATGAAGTCCCTGCCCTACGACCCGCTGAGGGATTTCGAGCCGGTCACGATCATCGGCCGCGCGCCGGTGTTCATGATCGTGAACCCCAAGGTCGAGGCCAGGACGGCCCAGGAGTTCGTGACCCTCTGCAAGCGCCAGCCGGGCAGGATCAATTTCGGCTCCGGCAGCGCCTCGACCCGCATCTCGGGCGAACTGCTCAAGGCCAAGGCCGGCATCGACATGCTGCACGTTCCCTACAAGAGCACGCCGGCCGCGTTGCAGGACACGATGGCCGGCCACGTGCAGATGTGCTTCGCCGATCCGGTGACCAGCCTGCCGCAGGTCAAGGCCGGGACCGTTCGCTGCCTCGGCGTCGGCAGCCGCGGCCGCTACAAGCTCACGCCCGACATTCCCACCCTCATCGAGCAGGGTATCCCCGATTTCGAGCTGATGACCTGGACCGGAATCCTGATGCCGCGCGGCGTGCCGCAGCCGGTCATGGCGAAGCTGCGCGAGGCCATGCTCAAGGCCATCACCGATCCCGCCTATGTCGAGCGCCAGGCCCAGGGCGGCTCCGAGATCGCGCCCTGCTCCCCCGACGAGATGCGCCGGATCATGGTTGCCGAGATCGAACTCTACCGCGAGATGATGAAGGTCGCCGGCATGGAGCCGGAGTAACGCCGCGGCAGCGCCGAGGCGTCGCACCCGGGTTGCTGGTGCTGGAACCGGCGCATCGGCCATACTTCGTCAATGCAGCATAGCGATTGGCCGTCCTCCCCTGTCGACATTGCAATCGTCGGCGGCGGTGCCAGCGGCGTGTTGCTCGCGGCACAGCTCGTCCGAAAGGCCCGGCTGCGGATCGCCCTGATCGAGCGGGGCGCCCATCCCGGGCTGGGGGTCGCGTATTCGACGCCGTGCCTGGGCCACCTCCTCAATGTCCGCGCCAGCGACATGACGGCCCTGGCCGACGAGCCCGACCATTTCGTGCAGTGGCTCGTGCGTGACGGCAGCGGCTTCGAGCGGACGGATTTCGTTCCGCGCGCCATCTACGGTCGGTACCTGCAGGATCTGCTGGCCGATGCCGTCCACCGGTCCGCCGGCCGCCTGGAGATCGTCAGGGGCGATGTCGTCGCCATTCGCCACGAGAAGGACGGTGTCGAACTCGACGTCGAGGGCCAGCCCCCGCTGCGAGCCCGCAAGGCCGTCCTGGCGACCGGGCATCGCCCGCCCTCGGAGGATGCAGGCGCCTATCGCGGCAACCCCTGGCACGACGAGGCCATCGCCGGTCTACCGCCCGACGCCTCAGTCCTGCTGATCGGCACCAGCCTGACGATGATCGACGTGCTGATCTCGTTGCTGGAACGCGGGCACGAAGCGCCCATCCTCGCCCTCTCCCGCCGCGGACTGTTGCCGCACAGCCATCCGCCGGCACCGATCCCCACCCCCGAGGCCGATACGGGCGATCTCTTCACCGGCAGCCTGTCGCGGCGCACCTCCCGGTTCCGCGCCAGGCTGCGAGCCGGCCTGGGCTGGCCGGGGCTCATGCAGCTCCTGCGCCCCCACAACAACGACATGTGGCAGGGGCTCGACCTCGACCAGCGGAGGCGTTTCCTGCGCCACCTTCGGCCCTGGTGGGATATTCATCGCCATCGCGTGGCGCCGCAGATCGGCGCGCTGATCGATGCCGCCCGGGCGCGCGGACAACTGTCGATCATTGCGGGAAGGATCGAGATCGACCGAACGACCGACGAAGCGGTCGAAGTCACGATCGTGCGCCGCGGTTCCGACGTTCGCGAAAACCGGAGCTTCGACCGCGTGGTCGATTGCCGCGGTCCCCGCAACGAAGTCGACGTGAACCTGACCCTGCACGCGCAACTGGTAGCGAAGGGGCTGCTGCGGCCCGATCCCCTCGACCAGGGCTTCGACGTCGCGACCGGCGAGGCGTTGATCGGGCGCGATGGCACGCCGTCGGACCGCCTCTTCGTCCTCGGCCCTCCGACCCGCGGCCGCTACACCGAAATCGTGGCGATCCCCGACATCCGCCTCCAGGCAGCGGAAGTCGCCAATGGACTGATCGGCGCCCTGCAAGACCGATCTGGCCTTGTCGCCGGTCCGGCCGCATAATTTCTGCATGGGACGCCGCCCTGCCAAAGCCACGGCCAAGCCGGCCGACAAGACCTCGTTGCATCTCCGGATCGACTTCGGCGGCGAACGCTCGATCGGCCCCGGCAAGATCCGCCTGCTCGAACTGATCAAGGAGACCGGATCCATCTCCGCTGCCGGCCGCGCGTTGGCCATGTCCTACCGTCAGGCCTGGCTGCTGGTCGACGAGATGAACCAGATGTTCCGCGAGCCCGTGGTGACGGCCCAGACGGGCGGCGGCGGCGGCGGCGGCACCTCGGTGACGGAAACCGGCAACGACATCGTTCGCCTCTACCGGGAGATGGAGCGACGCGCCCATGACGCGTCATCGCCGGAAATCCGCTCCCTCGCCCGCCTGCTCACTCCCTCGAACGCCAGGCTTCACTAGGCCGCATGGACCGGCCCGCACCGCCGCGAGTCCGCGGCGGCGGCGCCATCGCACGGGTTACTTCAAGACCGTGAATCCCTGCTTCTCGAAGAACGGCTTGGCGGCCGGCGTCCTCAGGTAATCCACGAAAGCCTGCGCGTCCGGGTTGGTCGAGGTGGACAGCAGCGCCATCGGATAGATGATGGCCGGATGCGAGTCCGGCGGGAATGTGCCGACGATGCGCACGGCCGGATCGGAGGCGGCGTCCGTGGTGTAGACGATGCCGAGCGGCGCCTCGCCGCGCGAGACCAGCGTCAAGGCCATGCGGACGTTCTCGGCCTGGGCAACGCGATCGGAGACAGACGGCCAGACGCCGAGATGCTCCAGCGCCGCCTTGCCGTACTTGCCGGCCGGGACGGCATCGACATTGCCCATGGCGAGGCGGCCATCGTTGCCCAGCGCGCCACGCAGGTTGAAGCCTTTGTCGATCTTGAGATCGATCCTGGAGTCCTTCGCCGCGATCAGGACGATCTGGTTGCCGAGGAAGTCGAAGCGGCTCGCCGGCTTGATGAGCTTGCGCTCGGCGACATAGTCCATCCACGGCACGTCGGCGGAGATGAAGATGTCGGCCGGGATGCCACCCTCGACCTGCCTGGCCAGTGCAGCGCTCGAGGCATAGGAGATCCTGGCGCCCCTTCCCGTGTGCCTGGTCCAGGCGGCCGAAGCCTCGTCCAGCGCGTTCTTGAGACTGGCGGCAGCGAGGATGACGACGTCCTTGCCCTGTGCCGCGGCCTGCGGCGCCGCTCCCACCGCCGACAGCGCGAAAGCGGCCGCGGCCAGGGCGGACGTGAAGGCTCGACGAGAACCCGGCATGAAACGCTCCCGGCATGGATGATGATCGATATATCCAATTGAATATAGCGATACTATGCCGGACGCGCTACCGATGTCTCCCGGCTATCTCAATGGAGCAAGAGAATACGCGGGTGCGGCGGACGACCAGCCCGCTCCACCGCACCGGTCCACCGCCTTGTCTCAGGCGGCGAAGCGGCTCTCGCTGAGCGCCGGCCACAGCTCGTCCTTGCCGGCCCTGGCGAAGGACGCGCCGATCTTCTCGCCCCAGAAGCTCTCGCTGCCGAAGTCGCGGCGCCACACCCAGAGCCTGCGCGTGTAGTGATGCAGGATGTGCTCGTGGGTGAAGCCCATCGCACCCATCGACTGGTGCGAGATGGCGGCGATGCGGTGCGCGAAGTCGGAGGTCTGGGTCTTGGCGGCGGCGATCGAGAAGCTGCCGCCGCCCTCCAGGCCACCCTCGTCGGCGTCGCGCGCCGCCGACTCGGCCGAGGCGATCGTCGCGGCCACATAGCTCGCCAGTTCGGCCAGCATGTGCTGGACCGCCTGGAAGGTCGAGATCGGCCGGCCGAACTGGACGCGCTGCTTGCAGTACTCGGTCGCCGTCACCAGCACCTTGTCGGCGGCACCCGCCATCTGCATCGTGCGGGCAAGCGCGGCAAGCTCGAGCGCACGCTCGGCGCTGACCGGCGAGGCCGCGGAGAATTCGGGCGTCGCACCATCGAACTTGACCGTCCCATAGGGTTCGCCGGCATGGCTCGGCGTGTCCTCGATCGTGGCCGCATCGCGCGGCACGACGACCAGGGTCGACGTGCCGCCCGTCGTGACGATCGCGACGAAGCGCTCGGCGACACCCGCGAAGGGGACGCGAGCGACCTTGCCGGAGACGCGGCCGCCCTGCAGCGACAGCTCGCCCAGCGCCACCGTCGACGGGCCACTGGCCGGCTTGCCACCCGCGGCGGCGACCAGCAGGTTGGCGAGCGCCGTCTCGGCGACCGGCACGGGCACGGCGTATTCGCCGGCAACGCGCAGCAGCGCCATGAGGTCGGCCAGCGTTCCGCCCACCCCGTCCTGTTCCTCGGGGACTGCAATCAGCGGCAGGCCCATTTCCTCGATCTCCTTCCAGAGATCGGCGGGCCAGACGCCCTTCTCGACGCCGTTCACGACGTCCTTGCCGGCGCGCTCGGCGAAGAAGCGGCTGGCGGTCTCCAGCAGCATGTCACGGGTATCGCGATCCATGGTTCTTCTCCTTCAGCGCAGACCGAGGCCGCGGGCGACGATGCCGCGCAGGACCTGGGTGGTGCCGCCCTGGATGGTGTAGCTCGGCGCCATCATCGTGGCGTACTGGGCGACGTCGAGGAAATCAGCGAGATCGTCCTCGGTGGTGGCGTCGGACTCGGCCAGGGTCCGCGCGATCTCCGGCAGGTCCTGCTGGTAGATCGTGCCGAGATCCTTCACCAGCGACGCCTCGATGGCCGGTGACTTGCCGCCCTGCATCATGCCGGCGACGGCGGTCGACATCTGGCGCAGGGTCCACAGCCGCGCGATCAGGCGGCCGAGGATCGCGCTCGCGCGCTTGGCCGGCTGGCGACCCAGCACCCGCACCAGCTCGCGCAGCACATAGACGTTCTGCATGAAGCGCTCGGGGCCCGAACGCTCGAAAGCCAGCTCGCTCGTGACCTGCAGCCAGCCGTCGCCCTCGTTGCCGATCAGGCAATCCTCGGGGATGAAGGCGTCGGAGAAGGTGACCTCGTTCCAGTCGTGTCGGCCGGCGAGATTGATGATCGGGCGGATGGTGATGCCCGGGGTCTTCAGGTCGACCAGGAGCTGGCTCAGCCCCTTGTGGCGATCGCCATGCTGGCCCGAGGTGCGCACCAGCGTGATGCAGTAGTGGTTGCGATGCGCGCCCGAGGTCCAGACCTTGGTGCCGTTGACGCGGAAGCCGCCCGGCACCGGCTCGGCGCGGGTGCGCACGGAGGCCAGGTCGGAGCCGGAATCGGGCTCGCTCATGCCGATGCTGAAGTAACATTCGCCGCGCACGATGCGCGGCAGGATGGCCTGGCGCTGCTGTTCCGTACCGAACTTCAGCAGCAGCGGCCCGGACTGGCGATCGGCGACCCAGTGCGAGCCGGCCGGCGCGCTGTTGCCCAGCAACTCCTCGGTCACGACGAGGCGGTCGAGGAAGGAGCGCTCGGCACCGCCATACTGCTTGGGCCAGGTGATGCCGAGCCAGCCCCTGGCACCGAGCGCCTTGCTGAACTCGGGCGACGGCGTGTTCCAGCTCGCGAAGCGATCTTCGGACCGGATCTTGGGAAGCGTTTCCTTGAGAAACGCGCGAACCTCTCCGCGCAGGGCCTCAGCCTCGGCGGGCAGGTGGAACGGCGGGAACTCGAGCTTGGGAATGGACATCATCATCTCGACGGTTGGATGCATCATCTCTGTCGGCTAATCCTGTGCCGCGCAACCCGTGAGTTTCGAGGGTCGAATGCCCCGCCGTCTGCCACGCCTGCCGCCGCTGTTGGCGGAGTTCGACGATGACGAACGCGACGCCGTCCTGGCCGCGAACCGCGCCTTCTACAAGGCCTTCAACGATCGCGATGCGGCCGCCATGGACCAGATCTGGGCACCCACCGGCTCGGTGATCTGCCTGCATCCGGGCCAGGCCGCCCTGCTCGAGCGGGCGGAGATCATGGCGAGCTGGCGCGCCATCATGAAGCACCCGGAGGCACCGCGCGTGCGCTGCACGGAGGAATGGGTGGTCGGCCGGCCGGGCCTCGCGCTCGTCGTCTGCCGGGAGGTATTGCCCAATGGCCAGCTCATGGCGAGCAACCTCTATGTGCGCACGGCCGACGGCTGGCGCATGGCGAGCCATCACTCCGGCCCCGTCCCGCCGGTCCCGACCGAGCGCGCGACGCAATCCGCTTCGGCGGTCCCGGCGCGGGACCGGCGCCGGCTGCACTAGCGGGAGATCGGTCCGCCGGCTCGGAGCAGAGGCTTCAGCCGGCCGTAGGGAATGTCGACCATGTAGGGGCCGGCCGAGTAAGGTCCGACTTCGTACTGGTTGAAATAGATCTGCAGCTTGTCGGACTGCCAGCAGAAATGACCGCTGGTGTTGACCGTCTTGGTCAGCTTGGTGGTCTGCAGCGCGTCCTCGAAGCCCGGATTGTCGACGAACTGCTTCTTGAGGTCGGCACCGACGATCGCAACCACTTCGCGCAGCCACGGCGAGCCGGCAGCGAACACGTCCTGCGGCGCCACGGTCCTGCCCGTACGCAAGTCGACGAGAGTGCAACTGGTACTGCCATAGCCGTGGGCGCCGCCGGTGAACGCCCAGAAGGTCAGCGCCACGGTGACGACGTCGGGATCGGGGCGGAAGAGCGAATAGCCCTGCTCGGCCTGCCACTCCTCCTCGCGATCGAGCCCGGCATCGGCCGTCGGGGTGGTCTCCCGCGCTGCCTTCGCGGCCGCATCCGCGAAGGAACGATTGATCGCCGTGAAATCGGCGGTCGTGCCGGCGAAGCGCGGGTAGCGCAGGTCGATCGTATAGCTGACCTTGCCGACCTTCCCGCGCCTCTCGATCGACTGGTCCTCGATGAAAGGATAGGGCCCTGCCGCCGAGGCCTTGAGGTCGGCAATCCGATCGGCATAGCGCGTCTTGAGGCAACGCTCGATGACATCGGGGTCGTCGTTCGGCACGCAGGCGCGGTTGCGGGCGACGATCCAGCGGACCTGGCTCTTCTCCAGACTCTCCTTCGCCGGCCCGCTCAGCCGGGCGAGCAAGGCGCCGTAGAGGCCTGAGAGTTCGCGATCGGCTTTTGCCAGGGCGGCGTCCTTGCAGATCGCCCGCTCCGCCCCGTTCGATGCCCTGGCACAGTCGAAGGACGGACCGCCCTGCGCCGAGGCCGCGATCGGGGCGAGGGCAAACAGAGCGGCGACCGCCACCGACCTCACGGCCGTCTCCACTGCCTGAGGCGACGTACCGCCTCCTCCATCTCCGTGGTCGAGCCGGCAAACGATATGCGCAGGGTACCGGCCCCACGCGCGCGGTCGAAGTCCACGCCCGGCGTCGTCGCGACGCCGGCTTCGCGCAGCATGCGGCTGCAGAAGTCGCGGCTGTCGTTCGTGAGATGCGAGACGTCGGCGTAGATGTAGAAGGCCCCCTGCGCCGGCGTCAGCCGGTCGAGGCCCGCCGCGGGCAGGCCTGCCATCAGCAGGTCGCGGTTGGTGCGATAGCGCTTCACGTGGCCATCCAGTTCGTCGCGGCACTCGAAGGCGGCAAGCGCGGCGTGCTGGCTCAGCGTCGGGACGGAGATGAAGAAGTTCTGCGTCAGCCGTTCGATCGGGCGCACCATGTCGGGCGGCACGACCAGCCACCCCACCCGCCATCCTGTCATGGAAAAGTACTTCGAGAAGCTGTTCACCACGATCGCCGTGTCGGACACCTCGACCGCCGAGTGGGTTTCGCCCTCGTAGACGATGCCGTGATAGATTTCGTCGGAGATCAGCCGCACGCCATTGGCGTTGCACCAGTCTGCCAGCGCCTTCAGTTCGCCGTGGGTCACCATCGTCCCGGTGGGATTGGAGGGGCTCGCCACGATCAGCCCGTCGAGAGGGCCAGCCTTCTCCAGGGCCGCGACGGTCGGCTGGAATCGGTCTTCCGCCGAGGTCGGCAGGTCGACGGCCTCGAGATTGAGCGCCGCCAGGATGTTGCGGTACGCGGGATAGCCCGGCGCCGCGAGCGCCACCCGGTCACCGGCGTCGAAACTCGCCAGGAAGGCCAGGGGAAAGCCACCCGAGGAGCCCGTCGTGACGATGACCCGCTCCGGCGCCACCTCGGCGCCATAGGTCTCGCGGTAGTGCCGCGCGATGCGCTCGCGCAGCGCCGGCATGCCGAGCGCCGCCACGTAGCCGATCCTGTCCGCGTCAAGCGCCGCATGCGCCGCGTCGAGCGCCCCCTTCGGCGCCGGCGTGCTGGGCTGTCCGACCTCGAGATGGATGACCGTCTCGCCCGCCGCTTCCTTTTCGGCAGCGGCGGCCATCACGTCCATGACGATGAAGGGATCGACGCCGGCCGAGCGGCGCGAAAGCTTGCCTGCCATGTCGCTGTCTATTCGGCGATCGTCGAGAGGCCGGCACCGGCGGGGTCCGCACCCGTCCGGCAGGTTTCGGCACTGCCGCGCAAGCCTGAGGGGCAGGCGATGGCATTCACGAAGCCACCCTGCGCCCGGCGATTTGCAAGGACGGTCGCCAGATTGCGGCCATTGTCGATCACCTCGCGCGCCACATAGCCGACGGCCTGTGCGGCAGTCGGCCCGCCACCGCCCGCCCCGGCAAAGGTGAACTCGCCGTTGCCGGGGTTGGCGATGATCATCGGACTGACCGAGGCAGCTTCCGGGTTGGGCGAGCCCAGCATGATGCCGCTGCCGGGTACCACCACGCGGGCGCCGAAGAGTTGTCCCATCGAGAGCGCACAGGCAGCCGCTCCGCCCTTGCTGTCGACCGCGGCGAATCCCGCGAAGCCCCCGGAATCGACGGCGGGGCCTCCGGCCGGCTGCTGACCGTTCCAGCCTGCGAGGACCGAGGGGCCGGCCGCCGGTGACGGAGCGACATAGACGCGGCTGCGGTAGTGACTGACCGACATCGGCGCCGACGCGATCGGCACCGCCGTACGCAACGCATCGACGGGCAGGCTGCCGCCGGCCTGAGAAACCTGCTCGGAGAAGGTGCGCGCGAGGGCTCCCTGGAAGAATTCCGCACCGCCGCGTTGACGAATGCCGCCCAGCACCGCCGCGAGTTCCGGCTGGGTGAGAAGCACGCCTTCCGATGCGTTGCCGAAGATCCGCCGCGCCTCGGGGTCGGCCCCGAGCAGAGCACCGCCCGCCTGCAGGTCGCGCGCCAGCGCACGGGATACCTGGAATCCAAAACGCGCCAGGCGCTCGGCCGGCGACACCGTCTGCTCCCAGCGCAACTGTCCGTGTCGGACATGCATCAGGGTGATGGCGCGCACGCCCGTCGGCACGGAGAAAGGCGTACCCTTTAGCGCCCCGGGGGCCGCGACGGGCGGAAACACGAAGGCTTCGGCCGCCTTCGTCTTGTCATTGTGGACGACGCACGCCCCGGAGGCGCCCAGCGACGCCGCCGAGGGGAGGGTCACGGAAAGAGCAAAGTACATCGCGACAGCGGCGTCGGTGGCGTTCCCGCCGGCCTCCAGGATTTCGCGCCCGACCTCGGCGGCCCGACCCTCTTCGGCCGTGGTCGCCGCAAAAGTGCTGCCCCTGGTGACCTTCGAGAGCCCCCTCCTGTTGTCCGACAGGTTGGCGGGATTGGCGGCATTGTCGGCGCGATCCCGCGCGCGGTCCGTCTCACTAAAGCCACATCCGGTCAGCAAGAAAACGCCAATCAGGGCCGCGTTGCACAATTGACGCGGTCGCCGTCCGTTTCTAGCTTGCCTGAGCCCCGTGCCGACCTTGTTCAAACGCATCACCACCCTCTTATGTCTGACGCTCTTCGCGCTGGCACCGTTTCGTGCCGCGACGGCTCAGCAAGGTCAACGCCTCAATCTGATCCGTGACGCCGAGATCGAGAGCACGATCCGCACCTTTACGATCCCGATCTGGAAGGCGGCCGGCCTCGATCCCAATGGCGTCGAGATCATGCTCGTCCAGGATGGCTCGCTCAACGCCTTCGTCGCCGGCGGCCAGCGCATCTTCATCAACACCGGCCTGATCATGCGCACCGAGCGGCCGAACCAGCTGATCGGCGTCATGGCCCATGAAAGCGGCCACATCGCCGGCGGACATCTTGCCCGCATGCAGGAGGAACTGCGCAGCCTGTCCACCCTGCAGATCCTCGAAACGATCCTGGCCGGCGGCGCCATGGCGGGGGGAGTCGCGGGTGGCGCCGGTGCCAGCGGCAGCGGCGGCGGCCATGGCGGCGGCACCGGCCGGCCGATGGCGCCGGGCTCCCTGATGTCCTTCCTGAAGTACACGCAGACCCAGGAAAGCGCGGCCGACCAGGCGGCGATCACCTACCTGCAGCGCACCGGCCAGTCGCCGAAGGGCACGATCGAGTTCCTGCGCTACCTGCAGCGTGAGGAGAAACTCGCGATCAATCGCCGCGACCCCTATCTGACCACCCACCCGCTGACCCCGGAGCGCATTTCCGCCTTCGAGCAGGCCGCCGCGAATTCGCCCTATGCAAACACCCCCGATTCGCCGCAGTTCCTGATGCTGCACCAGCGCATGGTGGCAAAGCTCTATGGGTTCGTCGCCCCCGATATGGCCCTGCAGCGCTACAACGAGGCCGACCGGTCGCTGCCGGCGCGATATGCCCGCGCCATCGCGCTCTATCGCAAGGGAGCGCTCGGCTCGGCCCTGCTGACGATCGACGGACTGTTGAAGGAGCATCCCAACGATCCGTACTTCCACGAAGTACGGGCCCAGATGCTCTATGAGAACGGCCGCGCCGCCGAATCAATCCCGTCGTACCGTCGGGCCGTGCAGCTCGCTCCGGCGGCAGCGATCCTGAAGATCGACCTTGCGCGCGCCCTGCTCGACGTCAGCAGCCCGGACAACATCCGCGAGGCGGTGCGCAACCTCAATCTGGCGTCGCAGCAGGAGGCCGGAAGCTTCGAGCTCTGGCGCCTGATGGCGTCGGGCTACTCCCAACTCAACGATCCGGGCATGACCTCGCTCGCCCGCGCCGAGATGGCGGCGCTCCGCGGCCAGCGTGCCGAAGCCCAGTCTCATGCCGAGGCGGCCTCGCGCCAACTCACCGCCGGTACGCCGGCCTGGCAGCGGGCGCAGGACCTCAAGGCCTACATCAACAGCCGGCCCCGCAAATAGCCGACACTGGAGAACACACGACATGCGTTCAATTCTACTGGCTATCACGGGCGGCCTGATCGTCGTCGGCGCCGTTGCCGCAACCTTGACGGGCCTTCCGCGAACCGCGCGTGAACCGGCCTTCTCCAACGCTGCGCCGGTCCCCGGCACGGCTCCCGTTCCGGCCGAATTCGGCAAGAGCATCCGGGCCTATCTGATGGCCAATCCGGAAGTCCTGGTCGACGCCATGCAGGAGCTCGAGCGCAAGCAGGATTCCCAGCGCGACGCCGTGGCCGCCAAGGCGATCGGTCAGAACGAGGCCGAACTGTTCCGCGATGCCGACAGCCCGACCGGCGGCAACCCCGCGGGCGACGTCACGATCGTCGAGTTCAACGACTACCAGTGCCCCTACTGCAAGCGCGCCCACCAGGCGGTGAAGTCGGTGACCGGCGCCGACGGCAAGGTGAAGATCATCTACAAGGACCTGCCAATCCTCGGTGAGCCGTCGCGAATCGCCGCTCTCGCCGCCCTCGCCTCGATCAAACAGGGCAAGCACCAGGCGCTGCACAATGCGCTGATGGAGTTCAACGGCAAACTCGACCGCGAGAAGATCCTGCAGATCGCCACATCGGTCGGCCTCGACCTCGCCCAGCTCGAGAAGGACATGGAAGACCCCAGGCTGAAGCAGATCATCGACCGGAACATGGCGCTTGCGGCAGCGCTCGGCGTGCGCGGCACGCCGGCCTTCGTCATCGGCAAGCAGTTCGTGCCGGGGGCGGTCGACGCCGACTCGCTGAAGGCGCTGATCGCCGACGCCCGAAAGAACTAGCGAGACACAGTCGCGGTCAGGCCGAGGGCGTTCACGAGGTCGGCGCCCGGTTTAAGCAGGTAGTCGAGCTTCTCCAGGCCCAGCGCCGGTTGCGGTCTGGCGTCGAGTGTCAGCGTGCCGCCCTGCTCGACGAAGCGGGCGACTGCATCGAGAAGCTTCGACAAATCCTGGGTGATCAGTACGCCGGGCGGCTGGTAGCGCCGGACCTCGGTCGCCAGTGCCGTACGCTCGGCCCCCAGCGGCTGGCCGCTGAGACGCGCCCTGGCCTGCAGGCTGCGCTGAAGCAGACTTTTGTCGGCAACCGCCAGCCTCGCCGAGGCCAGTGCCGCCCTGGTACCCAGCAGGCCGAACGGATCTCCCTCATCGATCGAGCGCCAGAACTCGTCATCGATGTCCACGACCTGCGCGACGAGAGAGATGTCGACAAGGCCGGGAGCGTCCAGCTGGCAGTCCTCGACCTTCAGCACGTGTCGGGCGCGCTCCTCGACGGTGCTGCAGTCGAAGCCCAGCCGAACTTCCTTGAGGTTCATCGACTGCAGGATCATGCGCATGCCGAGCGCCTCGACGCTGCGCAGCGAGGGGGCCAGCACGAAATCCTCGACGCGAAGGCGCGAACGGCTGACGTCACCGGTTTCGTGCCTGGTCTCCGTGGAGACGCTGCCCAGCGAGAGTCCGTAGCGGTTCAGGAGATCGCCGCCGAACCCCGTCATGCGCCCCTCGGCCACCGGGACCCGGCCAATCGGCATCCCCGGTTCCCACTCGAGCGACGAGGCCAGGGCAAGGGGCCGGCGGAGGTCGACGCCGCGCGCCATGATCTCCGCGACGGTGACGCCCGCCAACCGTGCGCCGGCCGGCTTGACCTGCCAATCCTTCACTTCCAGCGAGTCGATCAGTCCTCGCGCGTACCGGGTCACGGTGAGCCGGGCTACCCCCTGGGTCATCAGTTCCAGGGACGTGTAGGAGGCGTCGCTCTGTTCGAGGCGGTCCACCGAAAGCGCGCCCAGCAGGCGGGCCATCATGACTTCGTTGCGGAACGGCCCCTCGTAGGTCGCGTCGTAGCGCGGGAGATCGATACTGGTGCCGGTCAGCTCGCCGATCGTCCAGGAATTGCCCGCGTCGGGCTGGGCCAGCCGGAAATTGCGCACGTGCAGCCGCGCCACATGAAGAGGGTCGCCCCAGTTCAGGCCGCGGAGCGGCAGGCGTCCCTTCAGGAGCTCGTCCAAGGGCCAGGCCAGCCCTGATGCCTGCCACTCGTCGACCTTCAGCTCGCCATTCGGTCCCCCCGTCACGTTGCGCAACGCGATGCTGCGGTCGAGCAGGCCGACCGTGATCGTCTCGACCTGGACGCCGTTCTGCGCGAGGCTGGCCTTGATGCGGGTAGCGGCGAAGCTCTCGGCAAACGGGATCGCTGCGGCCCCGATCGCCATCACCGCCAGGACCGCGCCGAGAGCGACGACGGATTTCCTCACGGTTCGGCATCCGGCTGCTTCGAAGGCTGTGCCGCGTCGAAGGCAGGATGTTTCATGCAGGCATCGTGGATGCGCTGGATGGCCGGATAGCGCTTCATGTCGACCTTGAAACGCTGGGCGTTGAAGACCTGCGGCACCAGACACATGTCGGCCATCGTGGGCGTGTCGCCATGACTGAAGGTTCCCTTGGCGGTTCCATGGGTCAGCATCGCCTCGTAGGCGTCGAAACCGGTTTCGATCCAGTGCCGCGACCAGGTGAACGCGCTCTCCTCCGTCTGGCCGAACTTCTGGCGCAGGTAGGCCATGACGCGCAGGTTCTGGATCGGGTGAATGTCCGCGCTCACGATCAGCGACAGCGCCCGCACATGGGCGCGGCCGACCGGATCGCGGGGCAGCAGCGGCGGCTCGGGATGAGTCTCCTCGAGGTACTCCATGATCGCGAGCGACTGGGTGAGCACGGCGCCATCGTCCAGAACGAGCGCCGGCACCAGCTTCTGCGGATTGAGAGCGGCATAGTCCGCCGACGACTGCTCGCCCCTTCGCAGATGTCGCGATGCATGCTCGACGGCGATCCCCTTGAGGTTGAGCGCGATGCGCACACGAAACGCCGCCGAGGACCGAAAATAGCCGATGAGCTTCATGACCGCCTCCGCGGTCACTGTAGCACGGCTCAGCCGGGTGGCGTGTAGCGCACGACCTTCTGATCGATCGCCCCGAAGATGGACTTGCCCGATCGATCGAACATCTCGATGCGGATGTGATCGCCGAAGCTCATGAACGGGGTCACGGGCTTGCCGCCGTCGATCGTCTCGCGGACGCGGCGCTCGGCGATGCAGGAGCAGCCGACCGCCGGGTCCCGGTTCGCCACCGTTCCCGAGCCGACGATCGTGCCCGCTTCCAGGTGGCGCGTGCGCGCGGCATGCGCAATCAGCTGGCCGAAATCGAACGTCAGATCCGTGGCGGCGTTCGGATGCCCGAACTCCCTGCCGTTCAACGTCGAGATCAGCGGCCGGTCGAGCCGCGCCCCGTTCCAGTCGTCGCCGAGTTCGTCGGGAGTCACGGCCACCGGGGCGAAGGCAGTCGCCGGCTTGCCGTGGAAGAAGCCGAAGCCCTTGGCCAGCTCGCCCACGATCACATTGCGCAGCGATATGTCGTTCAGGATGGTCACCAGCTTGATGTGCTTGCGCGCCGCTTCCGGCGAAATGCCCATCGGCACGTCGTCCACGATCACGCCGATCTCGCCCTCGAAATCGATGCCCCAGGCCTCGTCGGCCATTTCGATCTCGTCGTTCGGCCCGATGAAGGAATCCGAACCACCCTGGTACATCAGCGGATCGGTCCAGAAGGACGGCGGCATTTCCACGCCCCTCGCCTTGCGCACCAGCTCGACGTGCACGACGTAGGCCGAGCCGTCGGCCCACTGGTAGGCGCGCGGCAGCGGCGCCGCCAGTGCCGTCGTGTCGAGTTCGAAGGAGCCGACGGCCTTGTCGTCCTCGAGTTGCTCGGCCAGCGCCCGCAGCCTGGGCGCGATCGTCGCCCAGTCGTCGAACGCCTTCTGCATCGTCGGCGCCACCGCGGTGGCGCGAACGCCCCGCGTCAGGTCGCGGTTGACCACGATCAGCGTGCCGTCGCGGCCGCCTTCCTTGAGCGATCCCAGTTTCATGGTGGCGTCTTCCCTATTCCGCAGCCTGCTTCATGTCCGGCGGCCGCCAGGACTTCACGTATCCCTCGAATTCGACGCCAGCCGGCATCGCCGCCACCTCGATCGCGTCGCGCGTGTCGATCATCACCGCGACCTCGTCGGTCTCCATCCTGCCGCCCTTGGTGGCGGCATTGAACGCCTTGGGGTGCGGCCCGTGCGTGAAGCCGGTCGGATGCACCGTCATCATCCCGGGATGGATGTTGTCGCGGCTGAAGAAGCTGCCCTTGTGATAGAAGATCACTTCCTCGAAATCGTCGTTATTGTGGAAGAACGGCAGGCGCAGCGCCTCCGGGTCGCTCTCGAACGGCCGCGGAACGAAGGTGCAGACGACGAACCGGCCGGTCGCCCAGGTCGTGTGCGCCGACGGGGGCAGATGCGCGCGATGGCTCATCAGCGGCCGCAGATCGCGCCAGTTGATGCGGACGACGCTGAGATCGCCGTGCCAGCCGACCGCATCGAGCGGATTGAACGGGTAGGTCACGGTCGACAGCGCGTTGCGCCGCTTCACCGAGACCTTCCAGGTGCGCTCGTCCTGCTGGGCACGGAAGGCCTCGTCGAGACGCGGCGTGTCGAGCATCGCCGGATCGAAGATCGCGTGCCGGCCCACCAGCCCCTTCTCCGGCAGGGTGAAATGATCGTTCGTCGCCTCGATCATCAGCGATACGGTCGGCTTCACCGGCTCGAGGCGCCACATCGTCCCGCGCGGGATGACGAGATAGTCGCCCTCGGCATAGTCGAGGTGCCCGTAGTCGCAGAAGAGCGCCCCGTTGCCCTCGTGGATGAAGAGAAGCTGATCACCGTCGCTGTTGCGGGCGAGCTCCCGCATCGGCTCCTCCAGCCGCCAGTAGCGCATCTGCATGTGGCTGTTTTCCATGACGAGCTCGGCTTCCCAGGGGGTTGTCCGGGCCGTCGCCAGCTTGTTGAGATCGAGCGCGCGTGGACGGATCGGCCCGTCGAATTCGATCCAGTCGGTCGGCTTGTGCCGGTGATGGAACTGCGCGGAGGGACCGAAGAAGCCCTCCTTGCTGATCTCGCGCTCGTAGGTTCCTTCGGGCAAGCGCACATGGGCCTGGCGCGAGGCGGTGCCCTCGAGCTGGCGCAACGGAATCCAGTTCTTGGCCATGATTCCCTCCGTCGTCCCTTTCGACTTGTATGTTTCGTCTATTTCGCTTGTTCCGCCCGGCTAGGCCTTCAGCACGCCACGGCGGATCTGATCGAGTTCGATCGATTCGAACAGCGCGCGGAAATTGCCCTCGCCGAAACCTTCGTTGCCGCGGCGCTGGATGATTTCGAAGAAGATCGGACCGATCACCGTCTGGGTGAAGATCTGCAGCAGCAGTCCGCCGCCCTTGGTCGGCGCGCCGTCGATCAGGATGCGATCGGCCGCGAGACGAGCGAGGTCCTCGCCGTGGCCCGGCAGGCGCTCGTCGACCTGCTCGTAGTAGGTGTCCGGCACGGTCTGGAAGGGCACGCCCTTGGCCTTGAGCGTCTCGACCGTCTCGTAGATGTCGCCCGTACCCAGGGCGATGTGCTGGATCCCCTCGCCGTGATAGGCGGAGAGATACTCCTGGATCTGCGACTTGTCGTCGGTGCTTTCGTTGATCGGGATACGGATCTTGCCGCAGGGGCTGGTCATCGCCTTGGACTTGAGGCCGGTGAGTTTGCCCTCGATGTCGAAGTAGCGGATCTCGCGGAAATTGAAGAGCCGTTCGTAGAAGTCGGCCCACTCGGTCATGCGGCCGCGATGCACGTTGTGGGTCAGGTGGTCGATGTAGGTGAGGCCCACGCCGCTGGGGTTGCGGTCGACGCCCGGCAGCCAGTCGAAGTCGACATCGTAGATCGAGCCGCGCTCGCCGTAGCGGTCGACCAGGTAGAGCAGTGAGTCGCCGATGCCTTTGATCGCCGGGATGTTGAGTTCCATCGGACCGACCTTGCCTTCGACCCCCCAGGCGCCAAGCGACAAGGCCCGCTTGTAGGCGGCGCCGGCATTCTTCACCCGCAGCGCGATGGCGCAGACGCTCGGACCGTGAACACGTGCGAACCCCTGGGCAAAGCTCTCCTTCTCGGCGTTGACGATGAAGTTCACGTCGCCCTGCCGGTAAAGCGAGACATCCTTGGAACGGTGTTTCGCCACCTTGGTGAAACCCATGCTCTCAAACAGGGCGCCCAGCGCCGCGGGATCGGGGGCCGTGTATTCGACGAACTCGAACCCGTCCGTGCCCATCGGGTTCACTTCGTCGACCTCCAGGATCTTGGCGTCGCTGACACTTGCCATGTTTGACCTCCCGGCTGAATTAGTTTCAAATGTAACTATTATGTCGAGCGAAGTGCAAGCCCTCGAGCTGGAGAAATTCCTCCCCTACCGTCTCTCCGTCCTGGCCCAGCTGGTCAGCGAGTCGCTGCACGATCTGTATGCCGGCCCCCACGGCCTCAGCGTGACGCAATGGCGGGTTATGGCGGCCCTGGGGCGCTTCGCCCCCCTCACGGCGTCCGATGTGGGTCAGCGTATCGTGATGGACAAGGTGGCCGTCAGCAGGGCCGTCGCCGGGCTGATCAAGCGCGGCCTCGTCGAACGCGCGACCGATCGGGAGGACCGCCGGCGGGAGCCCCTCAGGCTGACGGCCAAAGGGCGCACGGTGCATGATCAGATCGTACCCCTCGCCCTCGGATACGAGGCCGAACTCTACGCGGCCCTGTCGCCGGAAGAGCGCCAGACCCTCAACGGCTTGTGTGACCGCCTGTTCTCCCATGCCAAGCTGTTGAGAAACCGCCCCTGAGCCCGCCTTGTGGCGTCTAGTCGCCATGGTATAACGCCGGCCTCTTATGACTCTGGGAGGCAGGATTGGCCGCTGAGGCCGCCCGGCGCCCGCCGGTGAAACCGGTGCTGGTGCTCAACGGGCCCAATCTGAACATGCTGGGCAAGCGTCAGCCGGAGATCTACGGCCGCGAGACGCTGGCGGACGTCGAGGCGGCGTGCCGCGCCGAGGCGGCGCGCCTCGGCCTCGAGGTCGAGTTCGCCCAGAGCAACCACGAGGGAGTGCTGGTCGACCGCATCCAGGCCGCGCGAGAGACCAACTCCGGCATCGTCATCAATGCCGGGGCCTATACCCACACGTCGGTGGCCCTGTTCGACGCGCTCAATGCCGCCGAACTGCCGGTCATCGAGGTCCATATCTCCAACATCTACAAGCGTGAGAGATTCCGCCATCACTCCTACATCAGCCCGGCCGCGGTCGGGGTGATCGCGGGTCTCGGCTCTCAAGGCTATCTCCTTGCCCTTCAGGCGCTGGTGCGCCTGCTGGCACGCTGAGCAACATCGGGAGCGTTTCTCCATGGCAAAGTTCGAGCTGGACACGGAGTTCGTCCGCAAGCTGGCGACGATCCTCGAGGAGACCAAACTCGGCGAGATCGAGCTTGCCGATGGCGAGCGGCGAATTCGCGTCGCCCGCCCGACCGCGCCGGTTGCGCAGGCCGCACCGGTCGTGATGGCGGCAGCGCCCGCAGCCGCCGCGCCGCCCGTCGCCGCACCCGTCGCGTCGCCGGCCCCTGCGGGCGACCTCTCCAAGCATCCCGGTGTCGTAAAGTCACCGATGGTGGGCACGGCCTACCTGGCACCGGAGCCCGGCAAGCCCAATTTCGTCTCCGTCGGCGACAAGGTGGCCGCCGGCCAGACGTTGCTGATCATCGAGGCGATGAAGACATTCAACCCGATCAAGGCGCCCAAGGCCGGCACCGTCATGCAGGTCCTGATCGAGAATGCCCGGCCCGTGGAGTTCGGCGAACCGTTGATGATCGTCGAGTGAGGGCCACGGCGCCGATGTTCGACAAGGTCCTGATCGCCAATCGCGGCGAGATCGCCCTCCGCATCCACCGCGCCTGCCGCGAGATGGGCATCCAGACGGTCGCGGTCCATTCGACCGCCGACAGCGACGCGATGCACGTCCGGCTGGCCGATGAGTCGGTCTGCATCGGACCGCCGCCGGCCCGCGACAGCTACCTCAACATTCCCGCGATCCTGTCGGCAGCCACCATAGCCGGCGCCGACGCGATCCATCCCGGCTACGGCTTCCTGTCGGAGAATGCCCGCTTCGCCGAGGCGGTCGAGGCGCACGGATTCACCTTCATCGGGCCGACGCCGCAGCACATCTCCATGATGGGCGACAAGATCGTGGCCAAGCAGACCGCCAAGGAACTCGGGCTGCCGCTGGTTCCGGGCTCGCCCGGCCCGGTCGACTCGCTCGAAGAGGTCGTGGAACTCGGCGCCAAGATCGGCTGGCCGGTCCTGATCAAGGCGGTCGCCGGGGGCGGCGGGCGCGGCATGAAGGTGGTCGACAACGCCGAAGCCGCCGCCGAGGCCTTCTCTCTCGCCCGCAGCGAAGCCAAGGCCGCCTTCAACAACGACTCGGTCTATCTCGAGAAGTACCTCCCGCGCCCGCGCCATATCGAGATCCAGGTGCTGGGCGACGGGCTCGGCGCGGGCATCCATCTGGGCGAACGCGACTGCTCGCTGCAGCGCCGGCACCAGAAGGTGCTCGAGGAGGCGCCCTCGCCGGCCCTCAACGAAGAGCAGCGCAACATGATCGGCGAACTCGCCGCCGATGCCGTGCGAAAGCTCAAGTATCGTGGCGCCGGCACGATGGAATTCCTCTACCAGGACGGCGAGTTCTACTTCATCGAGATGAACACCCGCCTGCAGGTCGAACACCCGATCACCGAGGCGGTGACCGGCATCGATCTCGTGCGCGAGCAGATCCGCATCGCCTCCGGTTCCCCGCTGGGACTCACGCAGAAGGACATCGTGATCCAGGGCCATGCCATCGAGTGCCGGATCAACGCCGAGAATCCCGAGACCTTCGTGCCCTGCCCTGGCCTCGTCACCGAGTATCACGCACCCGGCGGACTGGGCGTGCGCGTCGATTCCGGCCTGTATGCAGGCTATTCGATCCCGCCCTACTACGATTCGATGGTCGCGAAGCTTATCGTGAACGGCAGCAGCCGCAACGAATGCCTGATGCGGCTGCGCCGCTCGCTCGAGGAGTTCGTGATCGGCGGCATCGAAACGACGACGCCACTGCACCAGCGGATCATCGGCGAGCAGGCCTTCATCGACGGCGACTACGACATCCACTGGCTGGAGAAGCTGGTCGGCCTAAAGAAGTAGCGCCGGCATGCTGGAGATCACCCCCGACCTCCTGCTGCAAGCCTATCGCATCGGCGTCTTTCCCATGGGGGAGAGCCGCGACGATCCCAAGCTCTACTGGCTCGATCCTCGCCAGCGCGCGGTTCTGCCGCTCGATGGCTTCCATCTCTCGCACCGGCTGGCCCGCACGGTCCGCAGTGGGCACTTCGAGGTGAGCGCCGATACCGCCTTTGCCGAGACGGTGCGGGCCTGCGCCGAGCCGCGCCCCGGCCATCCGGAGAGCTGGATCAATGAACCGATCGTCGAACTCTATACGCAGCTTCATGCGCGCGGGCATGCCCACAGCGTGGAGTGCCGCCGGGACGGCCGGCTGGTGGGTGGCCTCTACGGCGTCTCGATCGGAGCCGCGTTCTTCGGCGAGAGCATGTTCAGCCGCGAGCGCGATGCCTCGAAGGTGGCCCTCGTCCATCTGGTGGCGCGCCTGAACAGGGGCGGCTTTGCCCTGCTCGACTGCCAGTTCATGACCGACCACCTGCGCAGCTTCGGCGCGATCGAGATCCCCCGGGACGATTTCAAGGCCTTGCTGGCCGAGGCGATCGACCGGCCGGCGACGTTTCAGCGGGAACTGGGGGGCGAGGATCCCTGCGCCATCGTGCAGGACAGCACGCGCAGATCATAGACACCGTGGTCGAGCGCCGACAGCGACGGCGTCGAGGCGAACATCCAGCCGGCGAACAGCTTCTCCTCCGTCTGACCGGGCTTGTGGTCGATGATGGTGAGATGGGCGACGGACTCAGGCGGCGCTTCGGGTACGTTCACCAGGCAATCGCTGACCGTGATCTCGAGCGTGCCGAAACGGGTGGACTTGCCGACCGGCGCGTAGAAGCGCTGGGTGCGAGCGGTCACCTTGTCCAGCCCCTGCAACTCGGCCGAGCGGACGCCCGGCCCCTCCGGCACCGGGCGCAGATTGGCGTTGCCGCCACGCTGCGGGGCTTGCTGTGGAGGTGGAAGCGGCGTCTGGGCCGACGCCGCGCCGATTCCGGCTACCAAGACGGCGAGCACGATCAGCCCGCGCATCGTCAGTCCCTGGCGCGGGGCGGCGTCAACCCGTCGATCAACTCGTGAAGCGCCTGCTTGATCTGCGCCGCGTCGCATCCCATCAGAACTCCATCCTCCAGCGCATCGGCACAGAGGGATTCGATTTCCTGGATGTTCTGATTGAGGACTTTGATCTTTTCGAGGCACGACACCGGCTTGCCGTCGGGTTGCCGCCAGACTGGCGGCTCCTTCGGGGTTTGAGCGCCCATCACTTGCTTCCCGTGCTGCCGAACATGAACTTCGCGATGAGTTCCGTCAGGGGGATCGAGTCCTGCGTCTGCTCGATCACGCCGCCGTTCTTCAGCATCGTCTTGTCGCCGCCCGGCTCGAGCACGACCACCATGCCGCCGAGCAGCGACTCGCTCACGATCTTGGCGTGAGTGTCGGCCGGCAGGTTGACGTTCGACGCTATGCCGAGACGCACCACTGCCTGATACGTCTTCGGATCGAGACTGAAACCGGTGACGCTGCCGACCTTCACGCCGCTCAGCGTGACGTCCGCACCACGCTTCAGGCCGTCGATGCGGCCGAAGCGGGCGACGAGTTCATATCCATCCGGCCCGGCGCTGTCCGACTTGGAAAAGGCGTAGACGACGAAGACGCCGGCCACGACCAGCACCAGGGCGCCGACGATCGTCTCGACAATGTTACGGCCCACGATCCTGCCCCCTGCCCGCTGCCCGCGCCGTCAGCCTGGCCGCCATGCCTCGTATACCGGCTTCGGCTTTTCGCCTTCCGACGTGGCGTGGCCCGGAGGCCTGTAGGCATGGTCGGTTCCGGTGAGATTGGGAAGATGTTCCTTCTGCCACGGCTTGCGCGGCACGCCGCCGGCGGGCGGCGGTTCGGCGAGCGTGTGATGCAGCCAGCCATGCCATTCGGGAGGAACGCGGGACGCCTCGGCCACGCCGTTGTACATGACCCAACGCTTGCGTCGCATTCCAGGGACCACACGCTTGTCCTGAAAGTAGCGGTTGCCTTCCGCATCCGTGCCGACGAGTTCGCCGCGCATCTTCGTGAAGAGCCAAGTGCCGATGATCATGAACCAACCACTTCGTAGGGTGATGCGCGCTTGTACGCGGGCGTTTCAGCGCGTGCAACGCGACGCGAACGACTGAACGACTCGGGTGAAGCAGCGACCGGTGCAAGGACGCCCGAGAGCATACTGTTGCCTTCTTGCATCATCTAGTGCCATCAACAGCACGGTCTACAAAATATAGTTGCACGCACAAGATTTTGTAATTTACTATCCTCTCGTGCCCATATGTGCGTGTTCGATCGTGAATCGAACACCCCCCCGAGACAGGGACGAAAACGTCGGGAACGGGCACGGGGGATCGTCGATGCGCTTCGAGCGTCGGTATACGCAAGCAGGAAAATCGCCATTCGCAGGAGTGGCGTTTCGTGTTGCCGACTCGGAGATTCGCAATCCGGACGGCTCGATCGTCTTCCAACTGAAAAACATCGACGTACCCGCGGAGTGGTCGCAGGTCGCTTCCGACGTCCTCGCTCAGAAGTATTTCCGCCGCGCCGGCGTTCCCGCGCGGATGATCCGCGTCGCCGAAGCCGACATGCCAGAATGGCTGTGGCGATCGGTTCCGGACGAGACCGCTCTCGCCGCGATGCCGGAGGCCGAGCGCTTCGGCAGTGAAACCAGCGCGCGCCAGGTCTTCCATCGCATGGCCGGTGCCTGGACCTACTGGGGCTGGAAGGGCGGCTACTTCGACAGCGAGGAGGACGCCCGCTCGTTCTACGACGAGCAGTGCTTCATGCTCGCCGCGCAGATTTGCGCGCCGAACTCGCCGCAATGGTTCAACACCGGCCTGCACTGGGCCTACGGTATCGATGGGCCAGGTCAGGGCCACTGGTTCGTCGACCATACCGATGGCGTCGCCTACCCGTCGGACTCGGCCTATGAACGGCCGCAGCCGCATGCCTGCTTCATCCAGAGCGTTTCCGACGATCTGGTCAACGAAGGCGGCATCATGGATCTCTGGATCCGTGAGGCCCGGCTCTTCAAGTACGGCTCCGGCACAGGCTCCAATTTCTCGCGCGTGCGCGGCGAGAACGAGAAGCTCTCCGGCGGTGGAGCCTCATCGGGCCTGATGTCGTTCCTCAAGATCGGAGACCGCGCGGCCGGCGCCATCAAGTCGGGCGGCACGACGCGGCGCGCGGCGAAGATGGTGACGGTCGACATCGACCATCCCGACATCGAGGATTTCATCGCCTGGAAGATGCTCGAGGAGCAGAAGGTGGCCGCCCTGGTCGCCGGCTCCCGCCTCGCCAGCCGCCATCTGAACGCCGTCATGCAGGCTTGCCTCGAGGGCGACGAGGGCGAAGCCTCGTTCGATCCGCGACGGAATCCAAATCTGCGGCGCGAGATCGTTGCAGCGCGAAAGGCCGAACTGCCGGAAAACTACATCCAGCGCGTCATCCAGTTCGCACGGCAGGGCTATCGGCACATCGAATTCCCGGCGTTCGACACGGATTGGGAGTCCGAGGCCTATGCTTCGGTCTCGGGCCAGAACGCAAACAATTCGGTGCGCGTCAGCGATGCGTTCCTCCGCGCGGTCGAGGAGGATCGGCCCTGGGCGCTGACCGCGCGCACGACCGGCAAGGTCACCCGAACGATCGGCGCCCGCACGCTGTGGGATCAGATCGCCGAGGCCGCCTGGCATTCGGCCGATCCCGGCGTCCAGTTCGACACCACGATCAACGACTGGCACACCTGCCCGGAGTCGGGGCGCATCAACGCCTCCAACCCGTGCTCCGAGTACATGTTCCTGGACGACACGGCGTGCAATCTCGCATCGCTGAACCTGATGCGGTTCCGGCGCGAAGACGGCTCGATCGATGTCGAGGCGCTGGAACACGCCAGCCGCCTGTGGACGGTCGTCCTGGAAATCTCCGTGATGATGGCGCAGTACCCGTCGCGTCGCATCGCCGAGCTCTCGTACCGCTACCGCACGCTGGGGCTGGGCTACGCCAATCTCGGCGCGCTGCTGATGGCGTCCGGTCTGGGCTACGACAGTGCCAGGGGCCGGGCCATCGCCGGCGCCGTCACGGCGATCATGACCGGGACCGCCTACGCCACCTCGGCGGAGCTCGCGGGCCTGATGGGCGCCTTTCCCGGCTTCGAGGCCAATCGCGAACCCATGCTGCGGGTCATCCGCAACCATCGCCGGGCGGCCCACGGTGCGAAGGAGGCCTATGAAGGCCTGTCGATCGCGCCGCAGCCTCTCGACGCGGCCAACTGTGCGGACGGCCGGCTCGTCGCCGCGGCCCGCCGGGCCTGGGACCGCGCGCTCGAACTGGGCGAGCGGCACGGCTATCGCAACGCCCAGGTCTCCGTCATTGCACCCACCGGCACGATCGGGCTGGTGATGGATTGCGACACCACCGGTATCGAACCCGATTTCTCGCTGGTCAAGTTCAAGAAGCTGGCCGGCGGCGGCTACTTCAAGATCATCAACCAGACCGTCCCGCCGGCGCTGCGGACGCTGGGTTATGACGAGGCCGCGATCCGGCGCATCGTCGACCATGCCGTTGGGCACGGCTCGCTCGCCGCGGCGCCCGCCATCAACCACGAAAGCCTGTCGGCGCGCGGCTTCGATGCGGCGACCCTGAAGCGAATCGACCAGGCGATCGTCACCGCCTTCGATATCCGCTTCGCCTTCTCCCGCTACACGCTCGGCGATGCGTTCTGTCGCGAGACACTCGGGCTCGACGAAGAAACGCTATCCGATCCGAAGCTCGACATCCTCTCTCGGCTCGGCTTCTCGCGCACCGACATCGATGCTGCGAACGTCCATGCCTGCGGTACGATGAGCGTCGAGGGCGCCGCCGATCTCAGAAGCGAACATCTTTCCGTGTTCGATTGTGCGAATCCCTGTGGACGAGATGGCACACGCTTCTTGTCGGCGGAGAGTCACATACGCATGATGGCTGCAGCACAACCCTTCGTATCGGGCGCCATCTCCAAGACCATCAACATGCCAAACGCAGCGACGGTCGAGGATTGCCGCAAGGCCTATGAGACCTCCTGGAAGCTCGGATTGAAAGCGAACGCCCTCTATCGAGATGGCTCCAAGCTGTCGCAGCCGCTCTCCGCGATGGCGCTGGGCGACGACGTCGCCAACGACGATTTCGCCGACCTGTCGCCGGCGGCGCGCGCGCCGGTCATCGCCGAACGGATCGTGGAGCGCATCGTCGAGCGCGAAGTCCGGGCGGGCCGCGAGCGCATGCCTCAGCGCCGCAAGGGTTACACGCAGAAGGCCGTCGTGGGCGGACACAAGGTCTATCTGAGGACCGGCGAATACGAGGATGGCCGCGTCGGCGAGATTTTCGTCGACATGCACAAGGAAGGCGCGGCGTTCCGCAGCCTGATGAACAACTTCGCCATCGCGATCTCGATCGGACTCCAGTACGGCGTGCCGCTCGAGGAATTCGTCGAGGCATACACCTTCACGCGCTTCGAGCCGTCGGGACTGGTGGAGGGCAACGACGCCATCAAGATGTCGACGTCGGTGCTCGACTACATCTTCCGGGAACTCGCGATCTCCTACCTGGGACGCAACGACCTCAGCCACGTCGAGCAGGCGGATCTGCGCCCCGATGGAGTCGGCCGCGGCGAAGTCCAGGGCGAACTGCCCTCGCACGGCACGAGCGCCGCGGAAGCAGCGGCCGCCGCGGTGAGCCGCATCGCCAGCGTGGGCTATGTGCGGAGCAATCTTTACGTGATGAATGGCAGGACTGCCGGCAATGCCGCAATCGCCGACGAGGTGATCGCCGGTGCCGCCCTGCCCACCGGACTGACCGACGGACCAGCCGTCGCTTCGGCGCCCATCGCCAAGGCGGCCGTCGTCAGCGTCGCGCTCGGAGAGGCCTCTCACTCTCCCCTGGGGCTGGCCGTCGAGGCCAGGCTCAAGGGCTTCGAAGGAGATGCGTGTCCGGAATGCGGCAACTTCACGATGGTCCGCAACGGGACGTGCCTCAAATGCACGACCTGCGGTGGGACCACCGGCTGCAGTTGAGCATGCGTGGCGTAGCGTACCGGCGTACCCCGGGGGCCTCGCGGTTGGGGACCCTATAGCTAACCATAGGAGACAGTTATGGCTGCTAAGAAGAAAGTTGCGAAGAAGAAGGCTGTTAAGAAGAAGAAGCAGTAATTAGGAAAGGGCGGAGGTCAAAGGCGACTTTGACCCCTCTAACAACGCCTTTAGGCTTCCGCGTGGGTGCCCTCTCCAAGGGCCCCACCGGAAGCCCCCTAAACAGAAGACGAGCCTGAAGCCGATCCGATGCTTTCGTTTTCGAAAGCGGAAAGGCGAAACTAGTCAAAGCGTCCGGCGACTTCGGTCTGCCGGACTTTTTTCTTTCCGGCTTGCGCCCGGCCATGTTCCGCACTACATCGCGATCATGGATACTGACCGGTCAGTCAATAGCGTTGCAGGCGCTGCGCCCCGCGTGCGGCGGCCGGAAAATCGCGCATCGGAGATTGCCCGCGCCGCTCTCGAACTCTTCGTAACCCGGGGGTTCGCCGCGACCAAGCTCGAGGATGTCGCCAAGGAAGCCTCGGTCAGCAAGGGCCTCCCCTATCTCTACTTCAAGAGCAAGGAAGAGCTGTTCAAGGCAGTCATCGCCGAGGCCATCGCCGGGCCGCTGGCCGAAGCCTCCAACGTCGTCGACCAATTCGAGGGCAGCAGCGAAGAACTGCTCCGCGCCCTGGTCGATGGCTTCCGTGCCTTCGAAGAGACGCCGGCTGGTGGTGTCGTGAAGCTGATCCTCGCCGAGGCCGGCAACTTCCCCGACGTCGCCAGGTTCTATTGCACGACCTTCGACGCGCGCGGCCGCGACCTCTTCATCCGCACCTTGCGCCGCGGCGTAGAGAGCGGCGAATTCCGCCCCCTCCCCGACCTCGAAACCACGGCGATCGTCATCGTCCAGCCTCTCGCCATGTTCTCCGTCTGGAAGCGTTCCCTCGCTCCGTTCGATCCCGGCAGGGTCGATGGCGACAAATTCTACGCCGCGTACATCGACTTCGTTCTCAAAGGGCTCCGGCCATGAAGACCAGCACCAAGATCGTCATCGCCATCGTCGGCGCCGCCGTCGTGCTGGGAGGCGGCGCGTTGGCCTGGAAGAACGGTAAGGGCCCCAGTCAGGCCGGCAACGGGCCCGCCATCGCCAAGGAAACGGACCGCCCCCTGGAGCTGATTGGGGCCGAGGTTCACACGATCAAGCCGCGTGGCCTGGTGGATGTGGTCCGCTTCACCGGGACCACCCAGCCGATCGACCAGACGATCGTGAAGAGCCGGGTGTCCGGTCGCCTGGCCGAAGTCCTGGTGCGCGAAGGCGACCGCGTCACCGAGGGACAGGTGCTGGCCCGCTTCGAGACGACCGAGTTGCAGGCCAAGCTGAACGAGCGGCAGTCGGCCCTCGAGGCCGCGCGTGCCGACGCGCGCTGGACCGCGCGCGACCGCTCCGACAAGGAGACGCTGGCCAACCGCAACATCGTCTCCCAATCGGCGGCCGACCAGGCGCGCGCCACGGCCGAAAACCGCGCCTCCATGGTCGCGGTTGCCGAGGCCCAGCTCGAGGTCGCGCGCAAGAACCTGGCCGATGCAGAGGTCAGGGCCCCGTTCGACGGCGTCGTGGGCGAGCGCATCGCCAACCAGGGCGAGTCGCTGCCGATCGACGGCAAGATCCTGGCTCTTCTCGACACCAGCCGCGTCGAGATCGCGGCGCAGATGCCGGCCGCCGACGTCATCCGCATGAAGGTGGGCCAGACGGCACAGGTCAGTCTCGAGGGCTTCGGCGATCGCGTCTTCAGCGGCAAGATCACCCGCATCAGCCCGACCACGCAGCAGGGCTCGCGCTCGATCCCCGTCTATGTCGAGATCACGGATCGCCACGAGGCGCTCCGCGGCGGCCTGTTCGGAACCGGCACCGTCACCGTGCAGGAGAAGGGCCATGCCCTGGCCGTACCGGCCTCGGCGATGCGCAAGGACGACCAGGGCGACTATGTGCTGGTCGTCGAGAACGGCACGCTCGTGCGCAAGCCGGTGGGCGCCGTCCGCACCTGGTCGCGCGGCGAGCTCGTCGAGGTCAAGGGCCTGGAATCGGGCATGACGGTGGTCTCCGCCCCCCTGCCCGGCCTGCACGCCGGACAGAAGGTCAAGATCGTCGAGACACGCTAGGAGACCGAGCCGTGAAGCTCACCCAGATCGCGGTCGACAATCCGGTCTTCGCCACCATGATGATGGTGGCGTTGCTGGTGATGGGCCTGTTCTCGTACCGCCAGCTCGGCATCGACCAGTTCCCCAACGTCGACTTTCCGATCGTCGTGGTGACCACCGACTATCCGGGCGCATCGCCCGAGACGGTCGAAAGCGAGATCAGCCGCAAGATCGAGGAGTCGGTCAACGCCATCGCCGGCCTCAAGACACTCACCTCGCGCTCCCTCGAAGGCAGGTCGATCGTCATTGCCGAGTTCGAACTGTCGGTCCCCTCTCCCGTCGCCATGCAGGACGTGCGCGAGAAGGTCCAGATGGTCCGGGCCTCCTTCCGGCCGGAGATCAAGGAGCCGCTGATCCAGCGGTTCAACCCCGACGACCAGCCCATCGTCTCGATCGCTGTGCGTTCCGACGTCCGCTCGGTGCGCGACCTCACGACGCTCGCCGACCAGATCATCATCAAGCGCCTGCAGACCGTCCGCGACGTCGGCCGCGCCACCATCGCCGGCGGCCTGAAGCGCCAGATCAACATCGAACTCGATCCCGGCCGCATGCATGCGCTCCGCGTCGGCGTGAACGACATCATGCGGGCGATCAAGGACGAGAATCAGAACTTTCCCGCCGGCAACGTCCAGCGCGGCAACGACGATCGCGTGATCGAGGTCACCGGCCGGGTCGTGGATCCGGGCGACTTCGCCGACCTGATCGTGGCGCGCCGCGGTCAGGCGCCCGTCTATCTCCGCCAGGTCGCCACCGTGGTCGACGGCCAGCAGGAACTGGAGAACGTCGCCACGCTGAACGGTGAGCGGGCGCTTGCCATCGACGTGGTCAAGACGCAGGGCTCCAATACGATCGAGGTGGCCCGCGGTGTCCGCCGCGCCGTCACCGAGTTGCAGGCGTCCCTGCCGTCGGATGTGAAGCTGGAGATCGTGCGCGACAGTTCGCGCGGCATCCAGAACTCGGTCAACAACGTCCAGCAGACCATGGTCGAAGGCGGCATCCTGACCATCGCCATCGTCTTCCTGTTCCTGCATTCCTGGCGCAGCACCGTCATCACCGGCCTCGCCCTGCCGATCTCGGTGTTCGGCTCCTTCATGGTGATGGCGGCCTTCGGCTTCACCCTCAACGTGCTGACCCTGATGGCGCTCAGCCTCGCCATCGGCATCCTGATCGACGATGCGATCGTGGTGCGCGAGAACATCATGCGCCATATCGGCTTCGGCAAGACCCACCGCCAGGCAGCGATCGACGGCACCAACGAGATAGGCCTGGCCGTGCTCGCCACCACCTTCTGCATCGTGGCGGTGTTCCTGCCGGTGGCGTTCATGGGCGGCATCATCGGCCGCTTCTTCTTCCAGTTCGGCGTCATGGTCTCGGCCGCGGTGCTGATCTCCCTGTTCGTGTCCTTCACGCTCGATCCGATGCTCTCCTCGGTCTGGTACGACCCGCAGGCGCACGGCAACGGCCGGTTCGCCCGCATCGTCAACGCCACCCAGGAAAAGGCCAACAACCTCTATCGGGTCGTGCTCGGCTGGGCACTGCGCTGGCCCAAGACCACCCTGTTGATCGCGCTCGCGACGTTCGTGGGCAGCTTTGCACTGCCGAAGTACATCGGCTTCGAGTTCGTCCCGCAGGCGGATCTCGGCGAGCAGGTCGTCAGCATCGAGACGCCGGTCGGCTCCTCGCTGGAATACACCGAGGCCAAGATGCGGCAGGTCGATGCCGCGCTACGCGAGTTTCCCGAGGTCGACTACACATACGGCACGGTCAACACCGGCTACGCCAACGGCAAGAACCAGGCGAGCCTCTATCTCAAGCTGAAGCCGCTGAAGGACCGCAAGCGCTCGCCCGAGCAGCTCGCCCAGCCGATCCGCGACAGGCTGGCCAGCATCCCCGGCATCCTCGTGTCGATCAACATCCCCGGCGGACCGGGCGGCGGCGTCCAGAAGCAGCTGCAGCTTTCGCTTCAGGGGCCCGACACCAACGTGCTCGACACGATCTCGCAAGACGTGATGAAGCGCGCCGCCGACATTCGCGGCCTGGTCGATCTCGACCGCAATCTCAAGGCCGCCAAGCCTATCCTCTCCGTCCGCCTGCGCCGCGACGCGGCTTCGGATCTCGGCCTCGGAACCGCTGCGGTCGCACAGTCCCTGAGGCCGCTGTTCGCGGGCGACGAGACCAGCCTGTGGCGCGCCCCCGACGGTGAGAACTACATGGTCATGGTCCGGCTGCCGACCGACGACCGCACCGGCATCGCCGACCTCCACCGGGTCTGGTTCACCGCCGGGACCGAGCCCAACGGCCTGCCGCGCATGGTCCATATCGCGCAGATCGCCGATGTCGTGACTGATGTTGGCGCCTCGCAGATAAACCGTCGCGATCTCAACCGCGAGGTCCAGATCACCGCCAACGTTTACGGCCGATCGGCCGGCGAGGTTTCGAGCGACCTGCAGAAGATCCTGACCGAGATCAAGCTGCCGCCCGGCTACCGTTTCGTGTTCGGCGGCTCGACCAAGGACATCGCCGAGAGTGCCGCCTACGCCGGCCAGGCGCTGCTGATGGCGGTCATCCTGATCTACCTGATCCTGGCCTCCCAGTTCGGCAGCTTCCTGCAGCCGATCGCCATCATGATGTCGCTGCCGATGTCGCTGATCGGCGTGTTCCTCGGCCTGCTGGCCGCCGGTACGACGCTCAACATCTTCTCGGCGATCGGCTTCATCATGCTGATGGGCCTCGTCACCAAGAACGCCATCCTGCTGGTAGACTTCTTCAACCAGGCCCGCGAGCGCGGCGTGCCGGTCCACGACGCCCTGCTCGAGGCCGGCTCGATCCGGCTGCGCCCCATCCTGATGACCACGCTCGCCATGGTGTTCGGCATGCTGCCGCTGGCGCTGGGCCTGGGCGAAGGCGCCACACAGCGCGCGCCGATGGCCCATGCCGTGATCGGGGGCCTGATCAGTTCGACCCTGCTCACCCTGGTCGTCGTCCCCGTGGTGCTGGTCTACATCGACCGCCTGAGCCTGTGGGCGACCCGCCGGTTCAGCCGCTCGGCCGACGAGATGGCCCGCGAACACAAGCCTGCCGAGTAAGGGAGACTGACTCGATTGGCCACCGTGCTGGCACGATTCACGCTATGCTGTGCCCATGCCGGATGATGCCCCGACCGTCGGACTGCGCATCGTCGATTCGCTTGCAGCGGTCGACGCCGCGCAGTGGGATGCCTGCGCACTCGCCCCGGGCTCGGCCGGAAATCCCTTCCTCAGCCATCGCTTCCTGAAGGCGCTGGAGGACTCCAAGTCGGTCGGCCGGCGCACCGGCTGGCAGCCCCAGTATCTGGTGGCCGAATCGGATGACGGAACGCTGCAGGGCGCCGCACCGCTCTACATGAAGAGCCATTCCCAGGGCGAATATGTGTTCGACCATGGCTGGGCGCAGGCGCTGGAGCGCGCGGGCGGGCGCTACTATCCCAAGCTCCAGGTCGCCGTTCCGTTCACGCCGGTCCCCGGCCCGCGCCTTTTCGCCCGCCCCGGCCCGATGGCCGATGCGGTGCAGGACGCCCTGATCGACATGCTGGCCAAGGTCGCCGGCGACAACAACATCAGTTCGGTCCATGCCACCTTCTGCACCGAAGCGGAGTGGAAGCGCTTCGGCGCCCGTGGCTGGCTGCTGCGGCTCGGGCAGCAGTATCACTGGAGCAACGACGGCTACCGGACGTTCGACGATTTCCTGGGTGCCCTCTCCTCGCGCAAACGCAAGGCGATCCGCAAGGAGCGCGAGGCCGTGCGGCGGGAGGGCCTCGTCATCCATACGCTCACCGGCGACGACATCCGGCCCGAGCACTGGGATGCCTTCTTCGCCTTCTACATGGATACCGGCGGCCGCAAGTGGGGCACGCCCTACCTGACGCGGTCCTTCTTCGACATCCTGGGTGCGACCATGGCCGACAAGGTCGTGCTCGTGCTGGCCGAGGCCGATGGCCGGCCGGTCGGAGGGGCCCTCAATCTCAAGGGCGACGACACGCTCTACGGACGCTACTGGGGCTGCCTCGAGAGTCACGCTTTCCTGCACTTCGAGGCCTGCTACTACCAGGCCATCGACTATGCGATCGCGCACGGCCTCGCGCGGGTCGAGGCGGGCGCGCAGGGCGACCACAAGATCCAGCGCGGCTACCTGCCGGTGCCAACCTACTCCGCCCACTGGATCGTCGATCCCGGCTTCCGACGCGCCGTGGACGATTACCTGAAGCGCGAGCGCCTCGCCGTCCTGCAGGAGATCGAGGGGCTGAAGCAGTACTCGCCGTTCCGGAAGGAAAACGAGGCCTGACGGCCTGCGCTTCGGGCCTACTTGGCCATCAGGACGCCGAAGAAGAACACGACGAAGAAGACGAGCTGCTCGGTGAGCCCGAGCGGCGCCTGCCAGCCGATCTTGTCGATGATGAACAGCACCACCCAGAACACCGCGGTGGCGAGCACCGCGGCGCGGAAGGCGACCCAGAGTGGCTTGAAGGCGCTCACTATTCGGCGAGCACCGGTTCCTGGCTGGCCGGCGGCAGCGCGCCACGCTCAGGCGGCAGGAAGGTGAAGACGAGCTTGGCCGTCTCGCCCGGCCCGTCGACGTCCACGCGCACCGTGCCGCCGTCGGAGAGCTTGCCGAACAGCACCTCCTCGGCCAGCGGCTTCTTCACATGTTCCTGGATCACGCGGGCGAGCGGCCGGGCGCCGAACAGCTTGTCGTAGCCCTTTTCCGCCAGCCAGCGGCGCGCCCCGTCGGTCAGTTCGATGAAGACCTTGCGATCGGCGAGCTGGACCTCGAGTTCGGCCACGAACTTGTCGACCACCTTGCCCATCGACTCAGGGCCGAGATTGGCGAACTTGATGATGGCGTCCAGGCGGTTGCGGAACTCCGGGGCGAACATGCGGTTGATCGCCTCGTTGTCCTCGTCGTGGCGCTGTTCGCGCCCAAAACCCAGCGCGGGCTTGGCAATGTCGGCCGCACCGGCATTGGTCGTCATGCACAGGATGACGTTGCGGAAATCCACTGTCCGCCCGTTGTGGTCGGTCAGCTTGCCGTAGTCCATCACCTGCAGCAGGACGTTGAAGACGTCCGGATGTGCCTTCTCGATCTCGTCGAAGAGCACGACGCAATGCGGATGCTGGTTCACCTTGTCGGTGAGCAGGCCGCCCTGGTCGAAGCCCACATAGCCCGGCGGGGCGCCGATCAGGCGCGAAACGCTGTGCCGCTCCATGTATTCCGACATGTCGAAGCGGATGACCTCGAGACCGAGCAGGCGCGCGAGCTGGCGTGTCACCTCGGTCTTGCCCACGCCGGTCGGGCCGGCCAGCAGGTAGCTGCCGATCGGCTTCTCCGGCGACCGCAGGCCCGCCCGGGCGAGCTTGATCGATGCCGCGAGCTGGTCGATCGCGTGATCCTGCCCGAACACGACGGTCTTCAGGTCGCGATCGATCGTGCGCAGCAGCTCGGTGTCGTCCTTGGAGACCGACTTCGGCGGAATGCGGGCGATCTTCGCCACGATGTCCTCGATGTCCGACACCTCGATCGTGGTCTTGCGCTTGTCGGGCGACCGCAGCATCTGCGCCGCACCGACTTCGTCGATCACGTCGATCGCCTTGTCCGGCAGCTTGCGGTCATGGATGTAGCGGGCCGAGAGCTCGACCGCCGCCTTGATGGCGTCGTCGGTGAAGCTCACGTGATGATGCTTCTCGTAGACCGGCTTCAGACCGCGCATGATCTCGACGGCGTCGCTGACCGTGGGCTCCGGCACGTCGATCTTCTGGAAGCGGCGGACCAGCGCCCGGTCCTTCTCGAAGTAGTTGCGGTACTCCTTGTAGGTCGTCGAGCCGATGCACCGCAGGTCACCGGACTGCAGCGAGGGCTTCAGGAGGTTCGAGGCATCCATCGAGCCACCCGAGGTCGCGCCGGCGCCGATGATGGTGTGGATCTCGTCGATGAAGAGCACCGAGTTCGGCTTCTTCTTGAGTTCCGTCAGCACGGCCTTCAGCCGCTCCTCGAAGTCGCCGCGATAGCGGGTGCCCGCGAGCAACGCGCCCATGTCGAGAGAATAGATGATCGATTCCTTCAGGACCTCGGGCACCTCGCCGTCGACGATCTTGCGCGCGAGGCCCTCGGCGATCGCCGTCTTGCCGACGCCGGGCTCGCCGACATAGAGCGGATTGTTCTTGGTGCGGCGGCACAGGACCTGGATCGTGCGCTCGACCTCGTGGTCGCGGCCGATCAGCGGATCGACGCGGCCCTCACGCGCCTTCTGGTTGAGATCGACGCAGTAGGCCGCAAGCGCTTCGTTGCCCTGCTTGGCGGCGCTTTCGCCACCGGCCTCCTCCTCCGAGCCGCTGACGCGGCGGGCACGGGAGCGGCCCGGCACCTTTGCCTTGCCATGGCTGATGTAGTCGACCGCGTCGAGGCGCGTCATGCCCTGGTTCTCCAGGAACGAGACGGCATGACTGTCGCGCTCGGAGAACAGCGCCACAAGCACGTTGGCCCCGGTGACCTCGTTGCGGCCCGACGACTGTACATGCACCGCGGCGCGCTGGACCACGCGCTGGAAGCCCGCGGTCGGCAGCGGCTCGCTCGCGCTCTGGGTAACGATGCCCTTGAGGCGATTGTCGACGAAGGTCTCGAGGTCGTGGCGCAGCCGATCGATGTCGATACCGCAGGCCTTGAGGACGGGGACCGCGTCCTCATCCTCCGTCATCGCCAGCAGCAAGTGCTCCAGCGTCGCATATTCGTGGCGCCGCTCGCCAGCAAGTCCGAAGGCGCGATGCAGGGACTTTTCGAGGTTCTTGGACAACATGGACATCGAAACACCTCGACAGGAAAAACGAACTACGTTCTGTTGCCGTTACTCTTTCTCCAACGTGCACTGGAGAGGGTGCTGGTTCTTGCGGGCGTAGTCCACCGTCTGCGTCACCTTGGTCTCGGCGATCTCGTAGGTGTAGACGCCGCAGACTCCGACACCCTTCTGATGGACGTGGAGCATGACCTCGGTCGCTTCTTCGCGATTCTTCTGGAAGATGTTCTGCAGAACGTCGACCACGAACTCCATCGGCGTGTAGTCGTCGTTCAGCATCAGCACCTTGTACATCGACGGCTTCTTGGTCCGTGTGCGTGTGAGCGTGAGTGCGCCGGTCCGGCCATCGTCCCCGCCTTCGCCGTCATCGCGCCGCGGCGGCTGCTGCGGGGGGCCACCCGGCGGCTGTTGCGGCGGTTCGCCCGTACCGCCGAGCCGCCATTCGCCTGCGTTGCGCAGAAAGTCCATCGTCGTCGTCACGCTCCAAGAACAAGCCACCCGTGAATTATATAGGTAGCGTTACGGGTTCCGCTACCTCGGCCGGAGACCATCCTTTCCCACGACCAGCATCCAGCGGTCGGCGCGGCCGCGTTGCAGCGGCGCATTCCAGTCGCGGCGCAGCTCCGCCGGCTCCAGCTTGCGGGGTGGATTGACCGGAATCGGCACCTTGTCCCAGGAGAACAGCCGGGCCGAGAACTTCACGTTCACGAAGCCGTCGGTCGGGTAGTGGTAGGCTTGGAAGCCCCAGACACCGTTGCGGCACGAGGCGACGGTCCACCAGAAGTCGTTGTCGGGCAGGCGCATTCCGTCCCGCGGTGGACCGAAGGCCCGGCTCTCCTCCATCAGCCCGAGGAGTTCCCGGGTTTCGTCCACGCTCAGGATGCGTTGGCCGCCCTTCATGCTCCAGGGGGCGAAAATGTCCCTCGGGTTGGAGATCAGCATGTTCGTGATGCCCGAGGTGGCGTACCCCTGCCCCTCGAGCACGCCGATGTTCAGGCCGGCCACACCGTCGGGCTGAAGGTAGATTTCGTAGACGCGGACCTGCTCCTCCCAGAGGGCATTGTAGACGAGCCTGAGACGGCTCCGCCCGCCCGGCACACAGGCGGTCCGGATGTCATTGGCGGCGACGAAGTCGAACCAGTGGAAGCTGCGTACGACCGGCAGATCGACGTTGCGGTCCGCCCGCTGCGCCATTGCGGGCGCTGCCGAGACGACACCCAGAGCAGCAAACGCCAGCAAAAGAACCCTCATCGAGCCTCCCGACACGAACGCAAGCATAATCCGAACCAACTGGGGCAGCAGAACGGCATGACCAAAGTTGCACCAGCCCACAAACTTTAGTAGAGTTGAAGGAACAGCTCATAACCTATTGGATGAGCATAAGAATCCGATTTCGCGTGTGGCGTATTCGCAATGATTTTTCCCCTCAGGCGAATTGCGGTCGGCTTTTCCTGGCTGGCTGTCAGCGTTCTCTTTGTCGGTGCCGCGCTCGCGCCGTCCCCCGTTGACGCCCAGACCAACTCCAAGTCGGTCAAGCGAGCTGCTCCGCCTACAAAGGCCCGCGCCAAGACGGCCCCGCAGCGCAGCACTTCGTCGTCCTGGGTGGCCAATCCGGGCGTCACGGCGAAGGATGCCTACCTGATCGTCGATGCGACCAGCGGTCGTGAACTCGCCTCCGATCACGCCGACGATCTTCGTCATCCGGCATCGCTCACCAAGCTGATGACGATCTACCTCACCTTCTCGGCGCTCGATTCGGGCCGGCTGTCCCTCGGCGACGGGCTTCCGGTGTCGGTCAATGCCTTGAACGCGCCGCCCACCAAGATGGGCATGACTCCGGGCGGTACGGTGAATGTGCGCGACGCCACGATGGCGCTGGTCACGCGCTCGGCCAACGACGCGGCGGTCCTGCTGGCCGAGGGCCTTGCCGGCAGCGAGGAGGCCTTCGCCCGTCTGATGACGCAGAAGGCCCGCCAGCTCGGCATGAGTTCGACGGTGTTCCGCAACGCATCAGGGCTGCCGAACAGCGAGCAGGTCACCACGGCCCGCGACCTGGCCAAGCTCGCCAACGCGCTGTTGCGGGACTACCCGCACTACTATGCGATCTTCTCGGTGCAGAGCTACGCCTACCGGGGGCGTACCCTCGAGAACCACAATCGCATGCTCGGCAGCTACGACGGCGCCGACGGGTTGAAGACCGGCTACACGAACGCCTCGGGCTTCAACCTCGTGATGTCGGCGATGCGCGACAACCGCCGCCTGATCGGCGTCGTCATGGGGGGCACGAGCGCGGCCCAGCGGGACCGCACGATGGCTGCCCTGATGGATCGCGGCTTCACGCTGGCAGCGGCCATGCAGCTGTCGCCGTGGACGTCGGTTCGCAAGCCGCCATCGGCCCGCTACACGGCCGCACAGTTCGATCCCGGCGCCAGCTTCGCGGAGGCCTATCGTCCGCCGGCCACGCCGTCGAAGCAGGTCAGCCCCAAGTTTGCGGGCTTCGTTCCGCCGGCCCCGGCAGCACCGGCTGCGGCCCCCGCCGCCTTTACCGCGGCCCCGCCCGCCGCTCCGCCCGCCGCGCCGGACACGCCCGCGCTCGGCAGCTGGGTGATTCAGGTCGGATCCTTCAGCGAGCCGCAGGCCGCCCAGGCGGCTCTCGAGCGTGCGACCGCGGCGCTGCCGGACGCACGCTCAGCCTCGGCGATCGTCGACGAGGTGCAGATGGCCAACCGCGTCTTCCACCGCGCACGGCTCATCAACCTGTCGCAGGAACAGGCGGTCGAAGGCTGCAAGCGCCTCGAAAAGCGGAAGGTCTATTGCTCGGCGCTCCAGGTCACGGCCTGGAATACGCCGGGTGCGCGCTGAAGGCCCGCCTGAGCCGGTCCACGAACGATCGCTTGTGACGACGCTGCCAGAGCGTCAGCTCCCATAGTTCACGGCTGGGCTTCAGCCTGGATTGGATCGGTTCGAAAACCGACACTTCGGTCACCCTGCCCCGAACCTTCACCCTGAGGCGCGCGACGCGATAGCCCGGCCCCTCGTAGGCAGCGAGGCGCGCGACGTCGCGGGCGCTGAGGCCCCCCACGACCGCGCCCGGCACCTCGTCGCATGGATCGGCGATGACGATGGGATAGGTGCCGCCTTGCGCCCGCCGCCGCGCGTGTCCCGGCAGGCTTGCCGCCGTATAGGCATGGGGCGGCAGCCGCCGTCCCAGCACCAGCGCCGTCACGTCGCGGTCGAGCAGCGTGCCGTAGAAGAAGAAGCGCATCAGTGATGGCCGGACGAGGCGTCGTCCGGAAGCTCGACGCCGCACGCCGCGAGGGCGGCCTTGAGATCCGTCATCAGCCGCTCGAGGCCCGCATTGTCGGCCGCCTCGCAGCGCGCCACCAGCACGGGCTGCGTGTTCGAGGCGCGCAGGAGCCACCAGCCGTCGCCGGTGCTGACCCTCACGCCGTCGATGTCGGAGAAGCTGGCGCCCTCCTTCTGCAGCCGCGCCTTGACGTTCTCGACGACGCCGAACTTCTGGTCGTCCGGACAGTCGAAACGCAGCTCCGGCGTGTTGACCGGCTGGGGCAGCCCGTCGCGCATCTCCGCCAGGCTCTCTTTTGCGTTCGCCACGATGTTGAGCAGGCGCAGGCCGCAGTACAGCGCATCGTCGAACCCGTAGAAGGTGTCGGCGAAGAACACGTGGCCGCTCATCTCGCCGGCGAGCGGCGCGCCGACCTCGGCCATCTTGCTCTTGATCAGCGAATGGCCGGTCTTGAACATCATCGGCTTGCCGCCGGCCTTGGCGATCTCGTCGAACAGCACCTGGCTCGCCTTCACGTCGGCGATGATGGTGGCGCCGGGCTTGCTCTTCAGCACGTCGCGGGACCACAGGACCAGGAGCTGATCGCCCCACAGGATGCGGCCCTTGCCGTCGACCGCGCCGATCCGGTCGCCGTCGCCGTCGAACGCGATGCCGAGATCACAGCCCTGCTTTTTCACCTCGGCAATGAGCTGCTCGAGGTTCTTCGGCACGGTCGGATCGGGATGGTGCGCCGGGAAGGTCCCGTCGACCTTCTCGTTGAGGATGAAGTGCTCGCCCTCGAGCTTGTCGACGACGGCGCGGATGGACACGCCGACGGCACCGTTGCCGGTGTCCCAGGCGACCTTGAGCTTCTTGCCGGGCTTCACGTCCCGCAGCAGGCGCGCCGCATAGTCGGCGAGGATCGAGCGCTTCTCGACCTTGCCCTGCCCTGTCTCCCAGTCGCCCTTGCCGGCCATCGCGCCCAGCGTCTGGATGTCGGCGCCGAAGAACGACTTCTTGCCCATCATCATCTTGAAGCCGTTGTAGTCGGGCGGGTTATGCGATCCGGTGATCTGGATGCCGCCGTCCGCTTCGAGGTGATAGACGGCGAAGTAGAGCATCGGCGTCGCCGCGAGTCCTATGTCGACCACGTCGATCCCGGCCGCGGTCAGGCCCTCGATGCAGGCGGCCGCGAGTTCGGGAGAACTCAGCCGGCCATCGTAACCCAGCGCCACGCGCTTGCCGCCCTTGCGGCGCACGAGCGTGCCCAGCGTGCGACCGATGGCCCGCGCATCCGCGGCGTGCACGGTACCGCCCACGATGCCGCGGATGTCGTACTCACGCAGGATGCTCGGATCGAACTTGTGCGCCGTCTGGCTCATGGATTGGACTCCGGAAGAGGATCGTCGGGAAATGTTACGCGCGCGGCCCGGGGCGGCCGACGCCTTCGTAGGCGAACCCGAGGGAACGCATTTCCCCGGGGTCGAAGATGTTGCGCAGGTCGACGATGCGCGGCTGGCGCATCGTCTCCTTCAGCCGGCGCGGGTCCAG